>Ga0183098_10061_pt1 | contig 443027 bp, 351 predicted proteins | sample BioMet9_FD_128884 | JGI IMG/M metagenome (GOLD analysis project Ga0183098, IMG submission 128884) | Microbial communities from bioreactor (seeded with sewage sludge) at Lawrence Berkeley National Lab, California, USA - Biofuel... | ecosystem: Engineered > Bioreactor > Anaerobic > Unclassified ...
GAGCTTCACGCAACACGTTGATGATTTGTTCGTCGCTGAATTGGCTCTTTTTCATTCGTTCTGCTTTCTCTCTTCTCTTTTACCAGCAGAACTCTACTTTTCCCATGTCCATCTTTCGGGGAGCAGGCCACCTTCGGTGTCATTTATCTTGAGTCAACTCGCAGGGTTAAGATAAAGAATACGCTTGCATTTTGCCACGCACTGGTCATTGTAATTATACAATCTTATATACAGGAAGCATATACTGCATTGCAGTTAAGCCAAGGAGTTGCCAACGTTTACTTAATTACGACTTCTTTGGAAGAAAGGTTATATGTCATATAAATTACAAAATTTTATAGTTCAAATTGCACATTCGATACTAATAATTTCTGCAATAACAGCATTCACCTCTCCCATTTTCAGCAAAGCTGACGACTTCTCATACGATGTTATCGGCACAAACGTCACTATTTATGCCTATTACGGTAGAGGCGGTACAGTTGTTATTCCATCGAAGGTAGAAGGATTGGGAACCGTAACAGCTATTGCAGCCAATACATTTGTTTCACGTGGAGATATAACTAGTATTACATTTCCAGATAACCTACTCAGCATCGGCACAAGTGCATTCAGTTGCTGCACATCTCTTACAAATATATATATTCCAGATAGCGTAAACGATATCGAAAGTGCTGCATTTTTAAACTGTTCAAATCTTATCAATATTCATATTCCGGCCAGCATTTCGATACTGCAAAACGTAGTTTTTTTTGGTACGGCTGTAACAAATATTGTAATTCCAGAGAACGTTACAAACATTCAAAGCGCCGCTTTTGGGAATTGTATGAATCTTACAAACGCCACAATTCCAAAGAGCGTGTTATCTGCAAGCGATGGAGTTTTTGCTGGATGTGCTAATCTTGAAAGCATAGAGGTCGATGCAGCTAATCCAATTTATTCCAGCGTAGAAGGAGTAAGGTTCAATAAAGAAAAGACAGTTCTTTGTGAGTATCCCATGGGTCGTAGTGCCACTTTTTATCAATTACCAGAAGGCGTGACTACCATTGGGAGCAATTCATTTGGAGATAACACATTCTTAAAAAGCGTCAGTCTTCCCAACAGTCTTACAAACATTGAGGACGGCGCATTCTTTTCCTGCGTAAGTCTAACCAATATAATCATTCCTGATTCTGTAACACAGATTGGAAATGAAGCATTTTGGGGTTGTTCCAATCTGACAAAAATCAATATTCCAACAAAGCTATCAATCCTGTCTAGAGATGTATTTGTTGATTGTGGTTTTTCTAGTATTGTCATACCTGACTCCGTAAAAAAGATAGATCAAGAGTCATTTGCATATTGCGCAAATTTAACAAATATAACAATTCCAAAAGAGGTTACAAATATTGTCGCAGGCGCATTTAAATATTGTGGTAATCTAAAGAGTATAGATGTTAACACAAATAATTCAGTTTACAGTAGTATCAATGGCACACTTTTCAATAAAAATGGTGATTTACTGCTCATCTGCCCGGGAGGTTTTATAGGCGAGTATATTATACCCGATGGTGTTACAAATCTCAGCTCTCAGTCATTCTATCAATGCGGAGGGATAACTAAGATCACATTCCCAGCAAGTATTACAGCCCTTGGTAACGTCTCGATTGATTACTGTGCAAATCTAGTCAACGCCTACTTTTTAGGCGATGCGCCAACATTAGGTAGTTCAACTCTTGCCAATCTAAATGCAAATTTTACGATCAGTTATCCAGCCACCGCAAAAGGATGGAGTACTCCAACTTGGCATGGTTTGCCTGCTTTCCCTTATTCCACAACTTCAGGGCAACTTGTAGTCACACTAGAACCTGCCGTAGCGGCAAGCAATGGGGCTCAATGGAACGTCGACGGTGGTGCATGGCATAACAGCGGAGATTCAATAGCAGGACTGTCAACAGGATCCCACATCGTTTTCTTTAAGAGCGTCGATGCATGGTCAGCACCAGTCAGTCAAAGCTTTACAATCACAAACGCTGATACACCAACGATTATAACCGGAGTTTTTATTGGCAGAGAGTTCTGGTATTCTGTCAATGGTACAAATGTGACTATCACAGGCTACTCTGGAGACGCAAGTGTCATATCTTTCCCCACCAGCATTGCTGGCGTTGGAACAGTAACAGCCATTGGAAACAATGCTTTTGCAGGTAAAACCAATTTGACCAAGGTGATAATTCCAAGCTGCATCACAACCGTTGGTGATAATGCCTTTACTGGTTGCAGTAATTTGATAGCTGTTTACTTCGAAGGCAATGCTCCCGCCACGTTTGGATCCTCAGTCTTTGATCAAACCGCTTCAGGATTCACAATTTACTATACAGCCACATCAACTGGCTGGACAACTTCAACATGGAATGGATATTCGGCAAGGATATACTTGCCCAAAGAACAGTGGCCAATACTACACTTTACTCCAGGAAAAGCTGCATTTACATTATTACTAAATCAGCTTCAGGTTGGCGGGCAATACCAATTGCAAACTTCAACAAATCTTCTGGATTGGTATGATGATGATTCTGTTATCACAGCAACCAACACAAGCCAGGTCCACTCACGATCCTTTAGCGAAACAAATGTCTTTCTATTCTTCCGTTTAAAGGCCAATCAATAGAAGCTTTGTCCCTGTCCATCTCGGAAACCGGTGAAGGCGGTTTCTCCAAAGATTTTTGGGCTCTCTTACAAATCGTCTGAGTCTTTCGTTCTCCCCCATTCAAAGGGGAATGAAAACTCAGACGTTTTTTTGTGGCCTTACCCCAGTTTGCCGGACACCTTTTGAGAGAGTGGACATGGGAGTGTTTTTGTTTAATTGGTTTTCAAAGTTCCAAGGGGTTGCCACACAAAGGCGCAGTGGAACCGCTTGTGGTCGAAAAATTACACGTTTCAATTTTCACAATGGGGAAAGTTGAATGAATCTAAGGAGGTTACCTGAAAGCAAAACAAATCCTGAATGCCAGCCATGACTTGTCAGAGCGACATTAAATACAAGAAATAATGAACATAGAATCATCACAGTTTGTCAAAGCCGGCAAGTCATCAATCGATGAAGAGGCAAAGTGTTTGCAAAATATAAAATTAATTACGAATTTCGTCTTGATTTTGTTTTTCGGCGTAATTAGCAATTAATTCATCAATAATTGAAGCTGGAATTTAACAGTCAAAAGATTCGATCAACAATGCACGGAGCTGCCGCCTGCGTTATGCTGGCATTGTGGCTTTTTACAATGTTGCTGTCGGTTTCTCCAGCGCTTCACCATGCCATTCATCCGGATTCTGCTGAAGGGACGCATCAGTGTCTCATAACTGCATTTCAGAAATGCACTCTAGAGAGTGGTGCCGCCGCTACAGCAACGGTTATAGTTTCCCTTATCTTTTGGGGATTTTTCATAGTTATTTCAGGCACTTTCATTCCATCACTTGGTTGTCATAGGTCTTCTTCCCCACGGGCTCCGCCAGTTTGTCTCTCCTTCTAGTTTTGTTTCTATAACCGTTTTTTTAAAAAACTGTGGCAAACGTGTCTTTGTACGCGTTTCCAGAGGAGAGATTTATGAACCAGATTTTTGGGGTGTCTTTACCCCATTCCTTTACCGCCATAACGCGGAAGGGAAAAATGAAGACAAAGACTTTTTCCTGGCTGAGAAGGTTGTCAGTGGGATTCACGTTGATTGAGCTGCTGGTGGTAATCGCCATCATTGCAATCCTTGCCAGTCTAATGCTCCCTGCACTTGCGCGAGCCAAAAGCAAAGCAAAACAGGCTTTGTGCAGCAGCAATATGCGTCAGATTGGGATTGGGATGCGAATGTATGCGGATGACAATCGTGGTTGGTTGCCAACAACCACACACGGAGCCACCACAAACGAGTCTTGGATATACCAGTTCTCTTCGTATGTTGGGAATGTAGATCGCATTCGCATCTGTCCTGCCGATCTGAAAGGAGCTGAGAGACTGGCCGCAAAAGGCACGAGCTACACGCAGAATGAATATACCTCCGTCGATTTGACGGATCCTTTTGGAACCATGCTGGAAACTTATCGAAAACTGGACTCTCTCAAAAGGCCTTCCCAAACCATGACAACTTTTGAGATTTCAGATGCCGCCGGAGCCAGTACTTTTAACGATCACACACACTCTCGAAATTGGCTTTTAGGGTGGAGCAGCGTCACAAACGACATCCAACCCAACCGCCATGGCTCTTCTGCCAATTATCTTTTTGCAGACGGTCATATCGAAAAAATTCAGCAGGAAAAACTAAGGGCAAAAATCGAGGCGGAAGAGAATTTTGCTGAACCTCCACAATAATACAAAACCATTTCTTCGCGTTTTGCGAAGAAGAGGGGCGGATTTGGAGAACGATTGCAGTCGAACAACCCCAAACCCGTCCCAAGCTCATCAACAATGAACTCGTAAATGAAAGAAACAGGAAAATGAAACTCAATCAACCAATTAAGTTGCTAAGAACAGTAATTCTTGCAGTGACAATTACTGTTTTCACCTCAGAAAAATCTCGCGGAGACACCCTGCCGGTAATCACATCTGGACACACGGATGTTGGCGTCAACTATGAGGATGATGCCTGGGACCTCCATGTCCATGCAGAGGATCTTGGAGAGGAATTTGCACCAGACGCTGTCTGGATCAAGGTTGGAACCGGGGCGCGAACGTCTGTGCCTTTGGGCGAAGCCTATGGCTTTCTGGGCACAGCCGGGGCTCCACTCTGGGTGTTGCCAGCCACACACCAGGATGGTCTTGTTTATCTCGGTTTTGGAACGGAGGAAATGGCAAGTGGTATTTTTATGGATGACACTGTCAACCTCTCGCTTCAATCGGTGGAGGGACCGGGGGATTTCATTGTTTACATCAATGACATGTTTGGTAACCCCGTGGTTTGGTATAACAGCCGCGATGGACTTGATACCAACGACGTGCATTCACTTACCGCTGGTGGCCATTCTCATGTGAATTGGGTGTTTACCGTTCCAGGGCAATACCATATTCATTTTCAAGCTTCTGGAATTCTAAAATCAACAGGAGAAATGACAACCAGCAGTGTTGCTGATTATCTGTTTGATGTTGGAAATCTGCCACAACTTCAATTATCAAAAAACGCTGAAGGGTTGGTTTTGACTTGGAATTCCGAAACAAACGCGATCTACCAGATTCAATCCCGAGCTGATTTAACCTTAAGTGATTGGCAAAACTACGGAAATTCAGTGTCTGGTACAGGCGGCCAGATTTCAATGCCTTTGACTAACGACACGCAATGTCTTTTCTTCCGTGTTGAAGCGAAATACCTGTCAACTAACTAGAAAACGACTTTTCAAGAATGGTCTGCGGTTTGCGTTTTTTATGCAGATCGCAGACCTCAAAAAATCAAAATCCTATGAAATGCTATTACTTCTTTGGAATTTTCCTCTTGAGCAGTATAATCTCAGTTTCCGCTCAATGTGTTCAATTCACCAGAGAGCATGTTGATTTGCTCTCTTTTCACTGGGATGGAACGAATCTCAGCCTTGTGGCATCTGATGACACGCACGGCATCAATTATGTCAGCAATCAATGTGCGGTTGTTTGTCCTGAATCGATGAAATTCACATTGCCCGCTGGCACGCCGCTCGGAAACAGCGGCGATCCGATGTGGATTTTGCCTCAAAGCTCCTATGCAGGGGTTCCCTATATTGGAATTTCAGCGGAACAACTACCATCTGGAGTTTTTCAGGATTCATTGCTCATAGAGCTGAAACAGGTCGATGGCCCCGGCCAATTCATGGTCTGGCAAACCACCAGTTTTGGCGATTACAATGTGCGAATGAACACCACGGATGGTATTGATACAAACGATGTTTTAACCCCTTTTGTTGGTGGTCACGAACACTACAATTGGGGATTTACAACAAACGGCATTTATCATGTCTATTTCCAGGCATCAGGTGTTCTGTTATCCGATTCTCAACGACATTACACTCCGATCACCCCATTTACATTCTTTGTTCTGCCATTGACACCGTTTGAACAGTGGGAAACAAATCAATGGGGTGGCGAAAGTGATACCAATATCATTGGCATGGCTGCCAACCCGGATCTCGACAGCCTGCCTAACCTCCTGGAATATGCATGCGGAAGGAGTCCGACTACTTTTGATGGAGGATCATTCTTTACACAGAGTTTCATCACTACCAATGGATTGGATTTTGGCATGGTGTCCTACAAGCAATCGGACAAAGCCTCGGATGTTATTTGTGAAGTCCTGGCAGGTTACGATCTTAACACTACAAATGGTCAATTGCTGACTAATATTGTCAATACCATGGATGATGGAACAAACACCCAAGTAAATGTTCTGGACTTCATTCCAAGGAATGAGACATCGCAACGATTTTACAAAATGCGTGTACGGTTAAAACAGTAATTCATGCCGGTGTCGTAAAATTCCTACGAGGAAAGCAATGCGTCTTTTTGTTGGGTGATGCTTTTAAAACTGTGAAAGGCCGCAGTTGGATTGAGAGGGCTGATGGGAGCCCTCTCTACTCATATTTTCCGCGTCAACTTTTTTGGGGGTAGGCGCAAAGAGAAGAGGAACAAAATCGTTATTAAAGTTGAGCTTGGATAGAGCCTCACTGCGGGAATTTACTTTTAATCGGAGGTAGAGTTCTTTGACGTAGGCATGAACTGTGTGCCGGCTTAAAGCCAAGATATCTGCAACCTCTTTCTCGTTGTGTCCAGCGGCCAGTTGTTCAACGATTGTGCGCAGGTGACGAGGCATTTTTACAAAAAGTTTGTTGTTTTCTGTGGGCCCCCAGAGGCGTGCCAGTTCGTCATGAAACAGGCTGACAATCAATTTTGCACGTTCGGACAGCGGCTGGTCCCCCCATCGTCCGTGGATGGTGATCATGTCAGCGCAGTTCAAGTGTGGTAAAACGCGCCGTGAATAAATGACATCATCGCATCCGCCCTGGCGGTGGAAATTCTGTACCGTATTGGCATGATACCACGTGACATCATCAACAATCTCGCGTCGAGACAGGGTGAATGAATCTGTGATGTGATTTTGTAAAAAAGGGAAAACGGGATCAGAAAGAATCTGTCCGCTGCAAAGAAATTGCAAAAATGCCTGACGATGATGATTTGATTCCCAACCAATATCCACGGGGTGCCTAAGATCAGATTTACAGCCTCCCAACGGGGACATTTCAACAGCACTGACGCCGACCCCTGCCCCAGTCAAGAGAATCAACCCAGATATTGCGTGCTCGCGCCACAGTTTTGGATCTCGTCCCAATTCCCTTACTTCTCCAATCAATCTGAACACGGAACGAACATCTTCAAACCGTAAAGATCTGTAATCAGTCATATCAGTGTTTGATGCAAATCAGATACATGACAAGCGGTAATCTAGCGAAATCGTAAAAAAACAAAACCAGTTTTTTCCTGGGATGGAAAAGTCCCTGAACTGGCATTTGAAAAACCACCCACTTTCAACGGAAAAACAGACCTGTAAAAAGTCGAAAAAGTTGACAATGATCGGGATTCCTCTAGGTTCTGAAGGTAAGATCAAAATTGGAGGTGAATCCTCCTGCCTGATACACATGCTGGCAAATTATTACAGAAAGAAGAGGAGTTAAATTAATGAATTTGCTGTTGCAAGATAAGCTGGCCCTGGTAACTGGTTCAACAGGTGGAATCGGTTACGCCATCGCTGCAGCTCTCGCCACGGAGGGGGCGGTGGTGATCATCAATGGGCGCTCAAGCAAACGGGTCCACGAAACTGCTGAGCGCTTGATCATGGCTCATCCCAAGGCAAGAATTGAGGAGTTGCCCTGTGATTTGGGGACTGCTGAGGGAGTGGCGCAAACAATTACGCATTTCCCCGAAATTGATATTCTTATCAACAATCTGGGACAGTATGAACCCAAGGCTTTTGAACATATTACAGACGAAGATTGGCGGGAGATCATTGATGTTAACTTCATGAGTGGGATGCGTTTGAGTCGTCACTACCTTCCTCTGATGAAAAAGAAGAATTGGGGAAGAATCATTTTTATTTCCAGTGAATCAGCGATACAAATTCCTCAGGAAATGATCCATTATGGGGTTACAAAGGCCATGGAATTAGCTTTGGCACGGGGATTGGCTGAGACGACTGCGGGGACGAAAGTTACTGTCAATTCCATATTGCCGGGTCCCACGCGTTCAGAAGGGGTGGAGCAGTTTGTAATTGATATGGCCAAGGCCAAAAAGACGACGACTGAGGCGATTGAAAAGGAGTTTTTTGAGACGGTCCGTCCCAGCTCCTTGTTGAAACGGTTTGCAACAGTGGATGAAGTTGCCTCACTGGTTGCCTATGTCGCAAGTCCCATATCCTCGGCAACAAACGGAGCTGCATTGCGCGTGGACGGTGGCGTTATTCGATCAATGGTTTGAGCAGCGTCAGTTTGAAGGTGAACGCAGAAAGAGCCCCTTTCACGAGGACTGTCTGTTTTACCAGAGGAAGGACTTTTGTTCCGAAAGCAATTTATCTCCCTCCCACAGCGTGACACGCCAGGCAATCAGCTCTCCAAATTTTTTATACTCTTCTTCTGGAACTTTCAGCGTAGTCCAGGTTGTGAACCATCCCTTTTTCTTCAGGTTCTCTTCGATCGTTTTGTTCTTAACGACATTTCCGAAAACACTACGCATCTCCACGCGGAGCTTGAGTTTGGATAGATCAACTTTTTTGACTTTCCAATTTACGAAGAATCCAATGGTTGAACGTTGGGCTGGTTTTTTTCGAAGGTTGGCTTGAAAGGCATCGCGGTCGTAGAGGCTTGGCGCAATGGCGTTACGACCTTTTTGATCAAAGAACTCTGGCAGCACTTTTAGAACCTTGCCCGAAGACTCTGTTGCTGCGGTTACAGCGGGGCTCACATATAAGATCGTCAACAGAAGCAACAGAAATAAAAAACGGCGCATGGCTGAATTTAGCAAGCACCTCTTCTGGCTTCCAGAGAAATTGCTTTGTTGCGGGGAAAAGAACATGGTGAAGATCTGGGCTAAAGCTTGATTTTCTTGCGAAGTGGTTCCAAATCGGGATCCCTTAGAGCAAATGCGTGGAGATGAGCCCCCATTTGGCAAGCCTTGTCCAACCATTCCTTGGCTTCCTTCAGATTGCCCATCTGGCATTCGTAACAAGCTAGGTTGTAGAGAAACCCCGGATGTCTCGGAAAACGCTGTAATAGTGCCAAAGCCATGTCTCGAGCCTCTTTTGTGCGTCCGAGAAAGTAGAGGGTATTGGCATGTTTGATATGCCCATCCGGATCATTAGGATGTGTTTGGGTATAAGTTTGAGCTGCTTTAAGGGCTTCTGACCATTTCTTTTGTGCCGCAAGAATTTCCCACTGAATCCGCAACACCTCGGGGTGGGTTTGATATCTTGCACCAATCTGAGCAAGTTCAAGCGTGGCTTCGGCTGGATTACCAAGTTCAAACCACCCTTGCGCGGCATTTAAATAATGACAATCTGGAGGTTCGAGTTGTTTCATTAAGTCATAGCTTGGCTTTTGCCGGATATCGAACATGCCGGTGAAGCCCAAAAGCTGGGAGTTTTTTAGTAAATATTACTTTTTGTTACAACTCCAAACGTCACAAAACCAGAAGTAAGTCATTCAAATTCAAGGCTGTTTCAAAACAGTCAACCGGATCAGGTTTAGTGCTTGCTGGGACGTAACGAATTTGAATGTTTCGCGGTCGAAGTTGTTAAACTGCCGTTGGACGACTGTTTGTCCTTCCATGGCCAAGGCGATAAACACGGTGCCGACGGGTTTTGCCGGAGTGCCACCTGAGGGCCCCGCAATGCCCGTTACAGAAATTGCAAAGTCGGTCTTCATCAGCGCCCTGGCTCCCTCCGCCATTTCCCGGGCTGTTTCCTCACTTACTGCTCCGTGGGCGGTGAGTGTCTTGGGGCGAACTCCCAAAATGGACTTTTTTGAATCGTTGCTATACGTGACTAATCCTGCCATGAGAACCGCTGACGCTCCTGGTACATTAGTGATCCGGTGGGCAATCATCCCTCCAGTGCAAGATTCAGCTAAGGCCAGCGTCTTTTTATGTTCTGCAAGAAGTTTGACAACCGCACTTTCCAGTAATTCATCCTCACGGCCAAAAATCAGGCTTCCCAGAAGTCCGGTAACGATCTTTTCGGCTTCATCGACGGTTGGCTCCGCATTTTCTCCACGGGCTGTCAGCCGAACATCGACTTCGCCAATTCGTGCGCAATAGCCGATTTCCAAGCCCTCTTTGACTAGCTGAGCCAATGAGGGGGCAATCTTGTTTTCAACCATGGACTCTCCCAAACCGACCACTCGATAGGTGCGGCACACAAATTTGCGATCCAGGGGAAGTTTTCGGCGAATCAAAGGCAGCGCTGTATCCAAGAACATTGGACGTAATTCCCTTGGCGGTCCAGGAAGCAGAATCAACAAGGAAGGTTTCTTTTCAGCGGAAAACGGGTTGGGGTCTAGTTCTATTGCCAAACCAGGTGCAGTGCCATTGGCATTAGATAAAACCAAAGCCCCCTCTGGAACCATGGCTTGAACCTCAGATTTAGGGGGAACAGGACGCTGGCGTGAAATGAAATAGGACTCGATTTGAGTTTGGATGCGCCTATCCAGCACTAGTTTGCGTCCAATGAGTTTTGCAATCAGATCGCGCGTGATATCATCTGATGTGGGGCCAAGTCCCCCCGTCGTAATAACCAGATCGGCTGAGTGACTTAAAGACTCACGAACCGCCGCTTCGATGGATGGACCATCATCTGCAATGCACACTTGTCTTTCGACCTCATACCCAAGGTCAGAGAGACAACGGCAAAGCCATTGCTGATGAGTGTTGAGTACGCGACCGAGCAACAGCTCTGAACCTGTATTGATCAATTCGATTTTCACGTTTCCTACCTTAGATTGTTATAGTCTTATAGTTTGCCTGTTTTAAAAAAAGTGGCAAACTCAAAGAATCAATTATGGATAGAGCAGCAAACAAAATGGCATTTTTGAACTTTGCGCAAAGCAAGAAGTTGCGCATGACAGCGCAGCGTAAGGCCATTATTGACGCAGCTTTTGACACAGACCAGCATTTTACCGCGGAAGAGCTGATCGAATGGGCTCGACGCCGTGATAAGTCGGTTTCTCGGGCGACCGTCTATCGGACACTCCCTCTACTGACGGAAAGCGGGCTGGTGCGTGAAATGGATTTTGGCAGGAATTACAAGTTCTACGATCCTAATTACGGGGAAAGCCCAAATCACAACCACATCATTTGTGAGGACTGTAATAAAATCATCGAGTTTGATAACAAGCACATAGGCCAGATGATTGAAGAAGTGAGCAAGAAACTGGGGTTTACCGTGAAGAGCCATCGGGTCCAGCTCGTGGCCTCCTGCGATCAATTTCGCAAAATGGGCTTTTGCGAGAGAAGAGATAAAAAGGATTAACTGTTTTCGTTTTTTAACTAATCGAGAAGAAAGCAAAACAGCCCAGGAGTTGGCCAAATCAACCGCCTGGGCTGCTTTTTATCGAGTCTACCTAGTGCAAAAATTATTTTGCAGATGCCTGTGTTTTCACCGATTTGAGAATATTGATTGACCAACCGGGGTTTCTTGAATTACACAGAATTGAAGGGAGCCACTCATCATTATCCCCATTCGGAGACCAAGAGGTAAGAGTGCCATCACTGGCCAGAGAAGAATTTTCAATTGTGCCAATGTCAGTTGTAATCCAATCAGAATAATGGCTGATTCTACGTATCTGTTGAGTATCCGAATCGTTTCTCCATAAGGTCCCGTTCTTCTTGAGAAAATGAGCATTTGCGAATTGACGCCACTCTCCCGGCATTCCAATTTGAGTCGGGGTGTTTTGAAAAATATCCTCAGGAGAAGTGACACCTCTCAAAAAATGGAGTTTTCCGATACCCCACATGGTACCAGAGCCATCTATTCCGATCAGACACTCATTGTAGAAACCGATTTGTGTCCAATTTGTTCCCTTAAGGGGATAACAGACCGGCTCAGGACGGGGATGATACCAAGGCTTATTGCTTTTGTATTGAGGTGGAGCAAACGGCAAGTCTCCCCACAACCAGACAGTTCCATCCTTTTTCACAGCCGCGCAAGTTGTGTAAAAAGTAAATATGCTGATCCAATTTGTTTCACTGTTGATTTGGATCGGGCCATTCGTGACATTTTCAGGAGCATTTCCAAGTACACATGTTGTATTATGTCCCCACCCCCACAGAGTGCCATCTTTTTTGAGTGCCAGGAAGAAATCCCCATGGGCTTCGACAGTCTTCCAATTTGAATCAGTTCCAATTTTTTCGGGAGCATAATTCATTGTATAAAAAGGTGTTTTTACAGAATGTAAATGATATAAAAGACGCAATGGCGATTTGGTGTTGTCAGAAATTGTTGTTTTCCTGATGGATGCTTGCGTTTCCCTAATAAAATTCGACTTGATGAGCCATAGGGTTCCATCTGATTTGATCCCAACAATACTCCTAAAATCTGCCGCTATTTTAACCCAGTTCGTCCCCTCTAAAAATGTGCCACTGACCGGAGAAATTGGAGAGAAAGAGATGTAATTGGTTCCACCTTTTTCTTTGCCTGGCGTACTCGTGTTGAGAAAAGCTGCGGTTTTCATCTTGTCTGTTGCCCAAAGCCGTCCATCGGGAAGTAGAACCACATTAATTCCCCACCTTGATATGATTTGTGGATCGACCGGGCCGGACAACTCGGCTTTTCCATGCCTGGGCTCCCCCGAAATCACGAACTCCCATGTGCGCCAGTAAGTCAAACCAGCCAGAACAGTTCCTCCAACTATGATTCCGAGAATCGCAGAGATATTTCGGATCCAAACAGAATGGGTGATGCGTTCTTCAGCAAAATTCTTGAAGGAAAACCAAAGGAAAATAATTACAAAGCCTATAAGCCAGAACAATGGAGCAAATAAATTGAGCTCTTTCCAGTTTGGGCCTGAATCACGTGTTCCCAGCAACAGCAACATCCCCGCAACCAGAAGGGCAATACCTATTCCCAAGGCGTGAAGAAAACTCGAAGCGAGTGTTGAGGCAAAAAAGAACAGAAGCGTGGTTCCAATGGCTAAAAGAGTCAGAGGAATTAATGAACTCCATCCCTCAGCAAGATTGAAATCATGCAAATTGGCAACATGATTTGTCAGCCACGACATCGTAAAAGGCATCACGACTCCCAAGATTAGGCTTAATAAGAAAACCACCAGAAATTTGATTCCAATTTGTTTCCACTTTGGTATGGGGAGACATAGCGTTCCGATAAGAGTGTTCATCCGGCGTTCTTCTGCAACTGCCATTGCTCCAATAAATATTGGAATAAAAGCCCATACCAATGACATGCCACCGGCAATAAGATGCCATATTTGTCCAGATTCCCAATGAAATTGCCAGGTTGCCAGAATTATAATCAACTGAATCGCAAATAAGACTATTCCACACACAATGATCATTTGATGAAGCCCCAGTTCTTTGCGAATCAGGGAAACCATTGGGCCTTTCAAAAACAGTCTTGAAGGGAATGCAAGCCAGTTAGTGTTCACTGAGAAAGAAACATTATAGCCGGCCAACGCAATTTCCTGCGCCCTGTAGAACAGTCTCCTTGCGAACCAAAGACTGAAAAATGAGTAGAGCAGAAAGATGGAAAGCACAATATCAGGGTAATGTTTTGCTAAGCTTGAATCTTCAGACAAATTAACAAGAGCGCTGGTTGCCAACAACGCAAGGGGAATAATCAATGCGATCCAGAAAAATGCCGCCACATTTCGAAAGGCAAGCGTTGTCCACAATCCACCGGAGACGCCCATCAACATGGCAGCCACGGTAAATGCGTAGAACATGGTGTTAGCATCTCTGCAAATGCTGAAAAAAAACAAGGGGCCAAGCCATGTCAAAAGAAATCCAATGGTCAAAACGGACATTTTGACTCGCCACAATGTTTTACGCGCTATGGGGTGAGAGAGGAGCAGCCCAAAGGTTCCGTGGCTGACTTCCATTCCAAAAGTGGTAATCCCCAGTAACAGGGCGGCGGCACAGTAGCACACGATGCAGCTTGGATCGACAGGTTGGTACAAACCACCATCTTTTTTAAGGGCTTGGATCATGAGCGGTATCCAGGATAACACCATCGCCGTGATCCAACCGGGAAGAATCAAGCGGATTTCCTTTTTTATCAAGAGGTTCATAGGCGTTATTTGCTGAGAGTTTTTGACGCGATAAAGATTTCCTCCAGAGAAAGCGATTGGCAGGAAATATCCTCGGGCTTCAATGCCTTCAGCCGTTGCATCAGCTCATCACTGTAACCGTTTCCATAAAATTCAATCTCACGTCCTTCCCTGTGCACAGAAAAGACTCCCGGCAACTCAATGGCCGGTGCTGCCTGTGCAAAGCGGGCATGGATTTTTTTGAAACGGTCCCGGGCGTCATCCGCATCAAGAGATAGAATGCTTTGACCGTGATCGATGATGGTGAACTCATCAATCAACCCTTCAAATTCACTGATCAAGTGCGTTGAAACAAAAACGGTTCTGTTCTCAGTATCGCCTGCCTGATAGGCTCCGATCACTGTTTCAATGAATTCCCGGCGGACAATGGGGTCCAGTCCAGACGTTGGTTCATCGAGCACCAACAGCTCCGGTTCCGGGCTGATTGCGGCAATGAGCGCAAGCTGCGTTCTTTGTCCCTTAGATAAGGCATTGGTCTTTTGAGCCGGATTCAAATCAAAACGCTTGAGCAGACTCTTTTCAACCTCGCTATTCCATTGAGAACGGAAGGAGGCAAAATAATCAAGCGTTTCGCGAACGGTCATCCAAGGATAGAATGCCACTGCATCCGGCACATAGGACAACCGAGATTTGATGGTTACGTCGTTTTTCTCTGGATCAAGGCCGAAGACACGAACAGTTCCCGCTGTTGGTCTGAGCAGGTTTAAAAGACATTTGATGCTTGTGGTTTTTCCAGCACCGTTTCGGCCAAAAAATCCGTAACAGCGACCAGGCCGAACTTGAAGGTTTAATCCATTGACAGCATCAAGTTTTCCATAACGGCGAACCAAGTTATTGAATTCAATGACAGGGGATTCGTTATTCATAATTACGATAGAAACAGGTTTTATCGGTCTTTATTTTCCACAGGATTGCCGTTCAGGCCGTGGTCGAAATGCTCGATCCGGTCCTTGACTAGAGATAGGAAGGTCGCGTGGTCTACTTGCAGCTGATGGGCAGCAACCAAGGCATCATCAATTTCCTTGATAATAAGTTGATGCCGGATTTCCTTGGTAAAAGGAGTTTTTCCTGATTTGAGGAAACTCCCCTTTCCTGGAAGAGATTCGATAACCCCCTGGCTTTCCAACTCCGCATAAGCCTTGGCAACAGTATTACGGTTGATCCGTAAATCCTCGGCCAAGGGTCGAATGGAAGGCAGGGGTTCGCCGGAACGTAACGCACCAGAAGCGGCAGCGTACCGGATTTGATCCACCAGCTGAAGATAGACTGGTTTCCCGGATTTGAAATCGATCTGAAGCATCATATTGGTTACTGTCCTATGACACTAGGACAGTTGATGGTAAATGTCAAGCCATCACTCCTCATTTTTTTTGTTCAACGTGTGTCATCTGAGAAAAACAATCGTTTTTGGAGAATGATCGAGATTGCATTTTGTGTCTTACGGAGTTGAATAGAGATCGTATGAAAATCACTTTTGTTGTTCTTTTGGGGCTTGTTTTGTCTGCCACAGGTGGGGAACCCACTGCTCACTGGCAACAAAACAGTAATTCTCTTGCTTTGCTTGACGGAAAACGAGTCATCTGGCAGTTCAATTTCGCAGCCAATGAAGGGAAACCTTATTTTCACCCGCTCAGCTTAAACAATGGCACGGTTGTAACGGCGTTACGCCCCCCCGATCATCCGTGGCATCGCGGTTTGTGGTGGTCCTGGAAACTGATCAATGGTCGCAATTATTGGGAGGAAGACAAAAAAACGGGACAGAGCGAGGGACTGACTGAAATTACGAAGATAAGCATGGAAACCAACGACAACTTTTCTGCAAGGATTCAAATGGATCTCGCCTATCATCCGCCCAAACAACCCAATCTGATGACTGAGAAACGGACGTTGACCATAAGCGCTCCGGACAAGGCGGGAAATTATACGATTGACTGGGATTGCAGCTTTACGGCTGGTTCTGAAGACTTGAAGCTCGATCGCACTCCTCCGCATGATTGGGCCGGCGGCTATGCTGGTTTATCATTGCGGTTTTCGAAATCTGCCATGGGATGGACGTTTACGAGTTCTGAAGGCACAGGCGGATCAAAAAACATTTATGGCAAAAGTGCTCGTTGGGTTGATCTAAGCGGTCGGGACGGTGGTGTTGTTATCTTTGATAATCCCGCGAATCCCCGTCATCCAACGTGGTGGTATCCCAACGATACCATGCCATGGCTGACACCAGCCTTTTTGTTCCATGAAGCTTATACATTAAAGGCGGAGAAAACATTGTGTTTACGCTACAGGGTGCTGGTGCATTCGGAAAATACGGACGTAAAATTTTTGGAGCAGCAATGGCAAACTTACACAAATTTATCAACGACATTGAAGACTCATAATCCATGAAAACAAACTTAACTCAAACCCGTCGCAGTTTTTTAAAGACATCACTGACTGGTCTTGCGGCCATTGCCGCCTTTCCAACAATTATTCCTGCACGAGTTCTCGGCGCGGATGCTCCCAGCAAGAAAATCAACATTTTGCAAATCGGCTGTGGTCGGATTGGACGTGCCATGGATATGCCGGGTTTTCTAAAACAATCAGACGCGCGCATTATTGCGGTGTGTGATTTGGACTCCATACGGGCTGCTGATGCAAAGCAGTTTGTCGAGTCTTCCTATACCAAGCGTGGCATTCAGCAAACGGTTGCCGTGTATGGCGATTATCGGGAAGCTTTGAAAAATCCTGATATTGATGCAGTCGCAGTAAGCACGCCAGACCACTGGCATGCGGCGCCAGTAATTGCAGCGGCAAAAGCAGGGAAGGACATTTATGTTCAAAAGCCCCTGGCCATGACGTTGGCAGAAGGACGTGCGGTCAGCGACATTGTGCGAGCCAAAGGACGTGCGTTCCAAATTGGCAGTCAACAACGCTCCGGAAGTCAATTCCGTCGGGCTTGTGAATATGTGCGAAACGGCCGTATTGGAAAGCTACAGACCATCCGCATCGGATTGCCAACCGATCCTTCTGGGAAGGATGAGCCAGTCATGACAGTTCCCAAGAACCTGAATTATGACATGTGGTTGGGGAGCACGCCGGAGGCTCCTTACACAGAAGCACGTGTCCATTCGCAAAATTCAAATCCGTCCAAGCGTTATGGAGACCGCCCAGGGTGGTTGAGAATCGAATCATATTGCCTCGGCATGATCACTGGGTGGGGATCCCATCATGTTGATATTGCCCATTGGGCGATGGACACCGAATTGACAGGCCCGATTTCGGTGGAAGGTCATGCAACGTTCCCAACTTCTGGACTCTGGAATGTTCATGGTCCCTATCATGTGGAAGCCCAATATGCCAATGGTGTAACCATGATTATTGACAATAAATTTCCCAACGGCATTCGCTTTGAAGGAACAGACGGATGGATTTTTGTGACTCGTGGGGAGGAGAAAGTGACGGCCAGCGATCCGGGAAGTTCAGGTGCTAAGCTTGGTCCTCTCAACGCCAGCAAGGAGGAAATTTTAAATACGCCATTGGGTGAAAAAGAGATTCATCTTCATGTTAGTCCCAATGGAGACCATCATCTGGATTGGATTCGCAGCATCCAAACACGCAAGCCGGCTGTTACGACTCCAGAGGCGGCCCACCGATCCAGCAGTGCCTGCATGATTTCCTGGATTGCAATGAAGTTGGGACGAAAATTGACTTGGAATCCGGAAAAGGAAGAGTTTGTGAACGACGAGAAGGCAAATGAAATGCGTTCGCGTCGCCAACGTGCTCCTTACGGAATTTGAGAACCAAGGTTGTTTTAGCGCCGGGGGTCAAACCCCGGCGTTCTTATTTCCCCTGATAAACACGAACAAAATCAACATACATGTCTGCCTTGCCATCGTAGCGTGAAAGGTCAACCGGCCAACCGCCGCCTGTGGCGAGATTAATCATAAAGAAAAATGGATAGCGTTTGGACAATGGCAGAGTTGGGTGTCGGCCCACTTCAATGTTGTCACAATAATAAATGGTGTCGGCTTCGGTGATTTTACATCCATAGGTATGAAAAGTTTCATACCACGTGGACGGAATGCCAAAAGAACGCATTTTGATTGGATTCCTGAGTTTTTCAAAAGCTTCCTTTTCCATTGTTTTTCCAGTCTCCCCTTGATCCCAGCAATGAGGGGTTACCATGTAGGAATCAAACGCGTTGGGAGAGCCACGACCTTCGCCCCCGTAAGCCTCTATGACATCAAGTTCGTCGCAGGGCACCTTGATTCCCTTGACATAATCGCTCATATAATCGGTCATGATCCAAAATGCCGGCCAGGTACCGGGGGCATTGGGACCGAGAAAACGGCATTCAAAATAACATGGAATTTTTGCAGTAACACCAGTTCCGTCATTTTTCATGGAAGAAATCAATCCGGCACTGTGTGTTGCTTCGTTTGCGCGTATCCGCAAAAAGGTATCCATTTGTGCAAATGGATTATTGGGCGCGTCAAAACTCGTGAATGATAACGAGCTGAAATCCTGTGATCCATTGGGGGGTTTGTGATCGTAATAAGTGGCTTTGGAATCTTTTGATGAAATGGACAGGGCTCCATCAAAGTCATCTGCAAAAACGAGAGTCATACCAGCAGCAGCAGGAGGAATTGCAGGCAGACCACTATTCCAGCTCTTTCCCCCCTTGTTATAAAGCTGGAGGTAGCAGTTGTCCTTGATGGAACCATGGCTGCCGCTGATGGAAATAGTAACAGGACCATGGGGATAATCATCTGCTGGAAATTGAAAAACACCATGTCCATTGGCATCAAGTGAAACTGTCGAAATCAAAGAGTTTTCTCCAACCCCCTCCCCTTGTTTCCAACATTTTGCAGTGACAAAAGACAGTCCGGGCGCGGACACTTCAATGCGAGTGTTTCCCTGAACGTCCGAGCAATAGGCCGGGGATAAAACGGAGATTTTGCAGCCCAAAGTTTCAACGGTATCCTTTTCAGAAGTGACACTTACTGAATCAAAATAAAGATCACTTTCAACCGGTAAATTTGTGCTGCCATCCTTTGGCTGGCCAAGTGTCAAAGTTATTTGCTGTAAGGGATAATCCAGTTTTCCATTCTTGTCACCGCCCCAGGTTTCATGGGAACCATCCAGATTAAAGGTGAATTCCTTCCACCCTTCGAAATTGATAAGGCTGCCTTCCTGGGCGTGTTTGAATTGATGGGTCTCGTTTCCAGAATCCAAAATTTGCACACCAAAGGAGCAACGCGAATTATCCCCACGAATCCAAAAGTGAACCTGATGGATTGGTGCATGAATCTTTGTTTTAATTGGAATTCCCAGATACTGGAATTTTTCCTGACTTATGAAATGATAGTGGAGTTGCAGACAATGACTGGCATCGTGCGCATTGTTCGTCACCAATTTTGCTGCGGCATTTTCGTTTGGCATGTCGACAACCCAGACCTTTGGAACAGTGCTTGTTTTCTCAAAGTCTTGAACCATCACTGGAGTCTGTGCTTTTCCAACAACTGGAAACAAAAGTAAGGCAGCTACAAAAAATGACCTGATGGACGGATTCATGTATTTATGTATTTCGTATCAGTTCACAGCATATTTGAACGGTTTAGGTGGACGAAAACAAGCGTGATTTATTCATAAGTCCAGCACGAGGCAATTTACGAGACGCATCTCAGGTTTACAGGTAGAAGAAAGGATGCGATGCCGTGGGGAGTTGGATGAAAATGCTGTCTCCAAATTAACAGCATTCTGGCAAATTACCGTTTCTCAATTTTTAGCTGAATCACTTTTGGCGTCTGTGTCGCAATAATGAAGGCTTTTCCATCGCGTCTTGCTGGAAAGGCGTGTTCTGGAATCCAGTGCTCATCTTCAAAATGGCCTTCTGTGCATTCAATAATTTGTGTTCCAGAGATGGAAAGTTCTCCTGCTGGTAATGCCAGTAAAAGCTCATTGGCAGCGGTTTTTATCAAAATTCCAGCAGAACCACTTTTGATTGTCACATGAAGCCCCGCAAGTGTGACATCAAATGGCTGAATCTCTTCCATATGTGATCGAGTGCCTTCTCGGACAAAGAAACGTTCCTTTGTAACGATGGGATTATTGACGTTCGTGGAAACAAAATTTCCATGAATGTCCGTAGACAGGTTTGTTGAAACTTCTCGCTGGGCGAACCAGCCAAATAAATTCTCTGTTCCTCGTGCGTTTGCAATGGGGGATTGAGCCCAACGAATCGGATAAAGTGCGTTTGCATACCGTTGCCGGCGTGATGAATCTTCAACAACTGTTCTGGGGGAAGAACATTCCCAGAGTAAATTGCCAATGCCCATTTGACCAATCAATGTGTAGTAAGGCAGGATGTCCAGATTCATTCGTGTTTTGGGCTCTTCAGTCGGATTTTCAGCCGCAAAGAGAATGTTACGACTGACTTGAGAACGGGAAAGCATGTTGGGTTCACAAGGATCAGTGATGCCATCAATGCCGACAACAGCGAGATTGGAACACGTGTCAAGAAAGATTGGAATGACACGCGGATTCCACCAGGGGCTGTTAACGTAAAGGGGAAGAGGGTGAATCGCAGTGATTGCATCGGTCAAGACTCGAACATAGTCTGCAAAACTGTGGAACATGAAGTCTTCGCAATCCTTCCATTTTGCAGAATTCCATTTTGTTTCACAGTATTGACAATGACAGCGAATACTTTGTTCATCTTTTGGACGTCCCCCAACCCATTGTTGGTAATAGAATTCGTTGTCGATCTGAATCATCACAATGGTCCCTCTGGAATCGACCGCGGCAAGATGCTGTGCAATTTGTGAGCAAAGAAGACGTTCCCGTTCGAGCATGCGTGGATCATTTGGGCACATTGGTGGACCTCCGGAATCGTAGACCCAATTTGTTGGCATCACCATGCGTTGATAATTCGATGGGGATGAAAGGATATAACTGGGAGTATATTGTGGATAAGCGTTGAGGCCGGAGCCCTCTTGAACTTTGCCACAAACATTGCAGTTAAAAAGGTTGATGACCAGATGCAAATCACGCTTGCGTGCCTGTTCAAGAAACCAATCTAAAAAACTGAAATCATAGTGGTCTTTTGTCGGCTCAATCTTTGACCATGGAATCCCGACAGAAACCACGGTTGCATTCATGGCTTTGTAGCTGTCAAAGAAAAACAGGGTCTGCTCATCCTGTCGCGTGCTTCTCCAGATGTCGCATTGGGCTCCGATGATTAAAACAGGCCTGCCATCAGCTTGGAGTGTTGGAACTCCATTGATGGAAGCAATTTTTGCCAGTTGGCTTGTTGGGGCTGGCTGGGTTTGAAGGCCTAGTGTTGAAGTGGCAGCACAAATTTGAATCGAATTGAGAAAAAAAAGAAAAGAGAGCACATAAAAAAACGACATTTTGAAAACACAGCGAATCGAGTTTTTATTTTTCACAGCCTAAAACTTATCTGTTTCCTTATATGGAGATCAATCAATAGTTCTTTGCGCCATGAAGAAAACCATGCCGTTTCTTTGTTCTGCTTAGGGCCAGGTGTTTTTAGTTTTTCAACTCGTTGGGCATGGTTTTGCCTGACCGCGCATAAATGCGACGGCGCAAGTGAAATAAGAAAGTCCGCTTTTTTTCTTCGCTTGGAAAGAAACGCAAAGTCAAACAGGTCTGAATTGCATGTTCCATTTCCTCTGTGTGATCTAGTGCGCAATGTGCGGTAGCACGATCCAACCAGATCATTCTGCGGTCCACTTTCGAAAGATGGGGGATTTTTTCCCTTTCCGAACAATTCTTGAGTAGATTTTCCCATTCATCCTTGAATCTGAAAATAGCTGCGATTTGTTCGAAGGCAGAAATGTTACCGGAATCAAGTTGAAGAATGTTTTTACAAATTGATAGCGCTTCCTCGTAGTGTTCCAAATGTCTGAGTGTATCAGCCTTGATGTTTAGTGCTTCAAGATTTTGGGGAGAGCAAGACAGTATGCGTTCAACAACCTTGAGACATTCTTCGTACAGTTCTGAGTAGTGGAGTTCTTCAGCAAAATCAGCGTAAGCTGCATTTCGATCGGGAAAGCTGGCTTGTTTCGAAACCCATTCTTCAAAGCCGCTGGAGCTGGAAAAGAATATTCGAACTAATCCATCTCGCTCTGTCCTTCTGTTGTCTCCTGCAAAGAATTCGAGGGGCAACAAAATACCACCGTGAAAGGCAGTCCATTTGCGAAGTTTTTGAACTTCCTTTGGGTATTCTTTCTCCAAGTATGGCAACACGATGTTAAGCGTCCATTCGTGTTCCATTTTTTCAGCAAACCACTCAGCATTTTCCCGGCGGTCGGCCAACCATCGGCCTCTGCTCACACGTCGAGAACGATCAAAATGGTGGGCAATTTCATGGACAAGCGTCTTTAGTCCATGCAGACGCAGATACAAATCACACACAGAGCGTGGAAATTGCAAACGGGCAGGATCATATACATAGGCAAACAAGAAGATTTTGCCGTTTCGCAAATGGTAGCATCCCAGTCCAGTTCCTGAATACACATTGGGAAAAATCATATAAGAGGAGCGATCCGTAAACGGATCTCGAACAGAGTCGTCGTCTTCATCGCGGGCGTTGATTTCCTCCTTTCCAAGGCATAACTGAATGGATGAAATTCCCTCTGTCGCCTCTGATGGCAGTAAATGCAGGATAGCTCGAACATCTTTGGCTGAAGCTGGGTACTGAACATAAGGGCTTGAGTCCAAGACTTGAATTGGAATGGTTTCAACAGGTGTTCCGGCAAGTGGACGCTCAGTGTACCTGCGTTCAGCATGCACCTGTCGTTTCAGAAAATGTTTACGGGTAAGTTTTCTTCTGGATTCAATTATTTGGTCATTGAGGGTTTCTCTCGAAACTCCTTTTTGAGCTTTGCGTTTCTCGAGATCTTGAACAATTTTGCGTGTTGTATGAATGCTTCGTGACATAGGGAAAGCTAATTTCGAGTTTATGAGTCTTATATCAATCTTACATCTATTTTGCGAACTGAAAATTCACTCAGAACGATGATCAATTAACACTTAATTCGTAAATAAAAAATTATTTTGGTGTAACCTCTCCTTCCCCGAATCGGTGCTGCTAAGCAACCAAATGCAAAACCGTTGAACACTGGATCAAAATCGATTAACCCAACACACAAATCACCCACTCTCCAAACGCATGATAAAGCAAACTTTGGCTCATTTTACACTTACCATTTCTTGATCTCAGACATCCTCTTTTCGGATGAACCGCAACTTCATTTTTCTGAAATTCAATTAAATAAAGTCCCCTTAAAATTGCTGGCCGGTAATTGACATCTGCCATCATTTGGTTAAATTGCTTTTTTAAAATTAATCCTTTTCGCTTGAACTTAAAACAAAGTCTCCGCAAGGGCGGATCTGAAGGTGGCAAGGAATTCGCGAAAAGCCAAAAGGATAATCATGTCTAAAACGAAATTCAGCAAGTTGTCTCCCGGGCTTAAAAAACTCATTGTGCCCGATCCCCGCAAAACATCCGGTAATCTCAGTGATAACATCACTAACGCAAAACATCCGGTTTCTGCTTTTGCCGAGAGAACCCTCAACCACACCAATGGTGGCGCCACGTTGCAATCGGCCTTGTGGTTGAAGGAACATCTGAAAAACGGGGGTAAAATCATGGTGACATTGGGCGGTGCGCTATCGTCATTTCAAATTGGCGTCATGCTGGCCGAGCTCATTCGGAAAAAAAAAGTTCACATCGTCTCCGCCACCGGAGCCAACCACGAGGAGAGCTATTACCGTTACGTGGCACATTCGCACTACGCCAATATCCCCCGTTACACTGAGTTGACGCCTGAACAGGAGGCTGAGTTGCGCGACAACGGACTGCGCCGCATCACAGATACTTTTCTACCTGAAGACGAAAGTGTTCGCATCATGGAACCGCATCTTTTGAAGATGTGGAAAGAGGCCGAAAAGAAATGCGAACGCTATTTCCCGCACGAATATTTTCGCCGTCTGTTCAGTGAACACTTGATCAAACCCGATTCTCAGGCAAATCCAGCGGATTGCTGGGCTCATGCCGCTTATGAGAAGAATATTCCCATTGTGATTCCCGGCTTTGAGGACTCGACCATGGGAAATATCTTCGCCAGTTACACTTATTCCGGCATTCACAAGAAAAAGGGGGATGTGACTCTGAATCCGAGTATCATGAAAACCGGTCTGGAGTATTTCCATCTCATGTATGACTGGTATATGAAGGAATCCAAGGATCACCCCATCGCTTTTCTGCAACTGGGCGGTGGCATTTCCGCTGATTTTCCAATCTGTGCCGTGCCATCCCTTAAACACGATCTTCGCCTGCATGGCAAAGTCCGTGATTGGGCCGGATTCATCGAAATTGGTTCCAGCCCGATGTCCTACGGCTCCTATTCTGGTGCTGGTGGCAAGGAAAAGATCACCTGGGATAAGCTCTCAACAAAGAGCTACTACCAAATCATCCAAAGTGATGTAAACGTGGTCTTCCCGTGGATCGCGGCTGTGTTGCTTGACCTCTAAAACTCTTACAGCAAATTGAGGATGAACAGAAAGACGATTGCTGAAATTCACCAAGCAAAAGTTACTGTTCATCCCTTGCAATACTTCGCTGCTTTTTGATGGGGGCATAAAAATGCCCCCTATTTTTTCATTTTGTTTACTTTTTTACTGGTTGCAAGTCGGCGTTAATCACAAACGCATGATGCCCGGAAGAATTCCTGACCTGATTCCAAGGGACCAAAAGCGGTTCTCCGTTTGTCTGAGGCAATTGAAGATGTCCCTTGGAATCCACACTCAAGACAACCGTCTGAATCCTGCCATCTGTATTATTGACAAGAATGTGGGGACCAAAATGAACCACAACGTTATCCATGCGGGCTGGAAGCTTTGTTGGAAGATCAATGCGTTTGAGCCGGCGATTTTCCAAATAAGGAGTGGCATGAAACGACACAGTGAAAGCCGAGCCTGAATCCAACGCCTTGGTCTTCACATATCCTTTGCGTGCCGGTGACAAAGTCAGTTTTTTCCCATTCATTTCAGATAAAACACTCTCTGCCCATTCAGGAATACGAATGAGGACTGGCGCCTTGCCACGTCCAGAAACGCGCGTCAATGTGATTTGGCAACGAACAGGACAATCTGCGGTGGCTGCATCCAACTTGGATTCGACACGCCATTCTGATCCTTTAAAACTCACTGGCGCCTCAAAAGCCATTCCAAACTGAAGTTCAATCCCTTCCCTCCCACTCGTGACTAGATAGCTCTTCAGCTCGCGCAGGCCAAGTGCTCCGTGAAACGCACAGCACCAGAGCGCTTCCTGGCTATAATCGAGAAACGCATACGGTCCGGTTGCATCCAATCCAAAAACACGATGCCCAAAACCGCCATCCGGCCATTGATTGGCGGCAAGCTCAGTCGAAACCGTGCGTTCCGCCATGTCCAGATAACGAGGATTACCCGTATTTCTCCAAAGCATCAAATTCAGTCGAAGCCAATCTGACTCGGAACATCCTTCATCGCGCTCGTAACCGGTTACAACAAATTTCTCCAAAACACCCCCGACTGGACTGACAAACCCCTCGTTGACAATCCGCTCCCACCGTTTCACAACGCGGTCCAAATATTTGGCGTCCCCTGTATCCTCATACAGCAAAATCAGCGCTTCATGTTCGCTCAGGCTGCCGTGGGAATGATTCACTGGAAGCCTGTCAAACGCCTCGTGAAAATCCGCCATTTTCCGGGCGGTATTCAGAAAACGCACCTCATGCGTAGCGCGATAAAGCTGCACCAAACCTTCCATCCCCTCATAGACACAAGTGACATAGGCGCTGGCATACCCCGTGTTTTGAGAATAATATTCCTTCTTTTGAGGATCACAAAAAAGGACTGAGGCTGTATTCACATAGAAATCGCCCAGTTTTTTGGCAGATTCCAAAAGATGCGCGTCATTGAATCGCACTGCCGAAGCGGTCAACCCAAGGAGAAGTCGCCCATTGCCCCACATCAATGGCATGATTCGATTGTCCCACGAAGCCCCACGCAATTCCTCAGGATTTGACCAGTCCACCACTGCACCAAAATGGCCATCCGGTTTTTGATAATCGGCGACCTTCTTTAATACTTCCAACAATGCGGCAGGTTCAGGTTTTTCTCGCGATGAAGCAAGAGAAGTCACCTCGATAAAGCGCCCCGATATATCCCCACTGTAATTGGTAAACCACCTATTTGTTGTGAAACTGACATCCGATAGAATGAAAGCCGGTTCGTATGGGGCTTTTCCCATCCGCTCAATTCCACGGGTAAACGCGTTTCCCCAATCTCCCCTCATATTAACCGTATTTGGCTCCACCAATTTCGGGCGTTGCCACAAATCCGTGGTCTGGGCAATTGATTCGATAACAATTCCAGGCCACGAGAACAAAAAAATCCCCACAATCCAAGGACAGGCAAAAAGGTAAGGCTTTATCATGAAGGCGAGTATGTGACACATGATTCAGGATTGGCAATTCGAATTCAATTGTGCATAAAATAAAAATAATAATCAAAAACCCCCTCTAGAGAGTCGTGTTTCACGTTAGAATTGTTTATGAAGAGGTTGATAACCGAAAGTTTGGCACTGTTCGCAGCAGTTGTTTATTTTTCTGCTCAAGGAGCAACATTGACGCATCGCTATTCTTTTACCAGCGATGTTTCTGATTCGATAGGAACCGCCAATGGTTCGCTAAAAGGTGGCGCCTCTCTCAGCAACGGGGTCGTTGTGCTCGACGGCGCCACTGGCTACGTTGAACTTCCACCCAATCTGGTCGGCACCTACGATTCAGTGTCCTTTGAGATGTGGTTTACGGATTTTGGAAGCAGCACCTGGGCAAGACTGTGGGATATTGGCAATAGTTCCGGCGGCGCAGGCCAGCAAGGCGGCGGCGTAAGCTATATGTTCATGGCGGCTCTTAATTCAAGCGGTGGTTTTCGAGGAGCCTACCAGGAAACAGGAATGGGAGAACAACTGATCGACTGCGCTCCTCGCCCCACCCTGGGCACTCAGCATCACATTGTCTGGACCCAAGATAGCGCCACTCAGACTGCAACAATCTATCTTGACGGAACCTGGGTCGGTCAAAATACGACTTTTTCATACACACCAGTAGACATAGGTAACACTGTGAACGATTGGCTGGGGCGTTCGCAATACAATGATCCTTATTTTTATGGAGCCATTAACGAATTTCGTGTGTATCAAGGTGCTTTGACCGACAGTGAAGTAGCAGAGAATTACAATCTTGGTCCAGACCAGTCAATTCAATGCATGGGAGTTACAATTACCAAACAACCAGTGCCCACTTCTGTTGTCGAAGATCAGCCGGCAACGTTCTCGGTGGAATATACTGGACTTGAACCGGTCTCCTTTCAGTGGTTACGAAATGGCCAAACCATTCCCGATGCCACAAATAGTTCGCTCACCATCGCCCCCTGCCCACTTTCATATAATGGCTCATCGATTTCAGTTGCCCTAACCAATTCTGTTACCAATACCACGTGTTACGCAATCAGTTCCAATGCTCTGTTGACTGTTGTCGCGGACACAATCCCTCCGACCGTCAAATCTGTGGTAAACCTCAGTTTGACCACCATTGAAATCAAATTTTCCGAGCCCATGGACGTTGAAAACGCCACAAATCCGGCCAACTATACAATCAATCAGGACATCACAATTTCCAATATCGTTGCAAACGATTCAGTCATCACGCTGACAGTTTCTCCCCTCACCTTCGGAGCAAATTACACATTAACACTCAATGGCCTCACTGACATGGCACAGACTCCGAATCGAATTGCAGATAATACAACCATTGATTTTTCTGCCGTCACTTACACAATCGCAGATATTGGATCTCCAGCAGTCCCCACAACAATGACCGGTTCAACGAATGGCATCATCGTCACGGCAACAGGCACCGACATCGGCGGCAGTTCGGATCAATTTGGTTTTTGCAACAACACTCGCACGGGAGATTTTGATGTCCAGGCACGCATACAAAACATGGCAGGGGTAGACTTGTGGACAAAAGCCGGATTGATGGCGCGTTCCGCACTAACGCCCACAAGCCCGTTTGCAGCCGTTATTACCACGCCCGGACTGGAAGGAAGCTGGTTTGAGTATCGTGCCACGACAAGTGCCTCGGTGATAATGGGGCAATCACAACCCCCAAGTTATCCCAATACATGGCTGCGTCTTAAACGCGAAGGCAGTCTTTTTTCAGGTTATCTCAGTTATGACGGTTCTTCGTGGATTTCTCTGGGTTCGATCTCCCTGTCACTTCCTAACGATTTATTTGTTGGTCTTGCCGTCTCAAGCCATTCCAATGCCGTCGCCGCTACAGTCCAGTTTGCCGATCTCGGTGATACAACCATCACCAATACAACATCCCTTCCAGATATTGAGCCACTTGGACCATGCAGTCGCTGCACACCGTTGGTGATCTCTGAAATCATGTATAAACCAGCAAAACGAACGGATGATAAAAATCTGGAATATATCGAAATTTTCAACTCCAATCCCTATTTTCACGACTTAAGCGGTTATCATCTCACTGGAGACATCGACTACACGTTTCCTGCCAACACCAAACTTCCCGGATGGGGATTTTTAGTGGTCGCTGCCTCTCCTGACGATGTTAAAAGTGTATACGGACTTTCCAACGTTTACGGACCTTATACCAACAGTCTGAAATCAAGTTCAACAGTGCGTTTGCTGGATGAAGCGGGAACACGCCTGTTGAATATTTCCTACACTGCCGATCCCCCATGGCCGGCGGCTCCCGACGGCACCGGGCACTCCCTTGTTCTCGCACGTCCATCGTATGGCGAAGCGGATCCGCACGCCTGGACAGCCAGTGCTTTGATCGGGGGATCGCCCGGTAATTTTGATCCGTTTTATGCCAAAGCTCTGCGCAATATTTTCATCAACGAGATAGAGATTGATCCAACAACCGGGGGCTCTTTGGAACTTTACAATCATGGAAATCAACCCATCGATTTAGGGGGTTGCATCCTGACCGACAGCATCAACAACAACAAATTCACCATTTCATCAGGCACAAGCATTCCAGCCCGAGGGTTTATTGCATTCGACGCTGCACAATTGAGTTTCAGCCTCAACGCTGAAGGAGGCGTCATTTTTCTAAAAAACGCAGAGCAAACACGCGTTCTTGATGCGCTCCGTTATGGGCCACAGGAGCCTGGCATTGCTTTTGGACGCAGCCCCGATGGCGGCGAACAATGGTATCGCATGATGTCCCCCACGCTCGGGAACAGTAACGCCTCCCCCCTGATTTGTGATGTTGGCATCAACGAAATCATGTATCACCCGATTTGCGGCTCGAACGATGCCCAATACATCGAACTCTTCAATCACGGAACCAACACGGTTGATCTAAGCGGATGGAAATTCATTGATGGCGTCAACTATACATTCCTTTCCGGAACATTCATCCCAGCGGGAGGCTATCTTGTCATCGGTAAAAACAAAGACTGGCTTTTGTCCATTTACTCCAACCTGAATTCCTCCAATACCGTTGGCAATTTTTCTGGTAATCTCAACCATTCAGGCGAACGCCTGGCCCTTTCAAAACCAGTTGCCATCATAACTAGAGATTCAAACAGTGTTCCGATTAGTACAAATTGGATAGATACTGTTGTTGACGAAGTCACATGGAAAACGGGGGGACGATGGGGAGACTGGGCGGACGGCGGAGGCAGCAGCCTTGAAGTCGTCGATCCAAGGGCGGACAAGAGACTCGCTGACAATTGGGCTGACAGTGATGAGACAACAAAGGCTCAGTGGGTGACAATTGAACACACTGGCGTTCTGGATAACGGCGCAAACTACGAGGGATCCATCGCCCACGGACAAGTTGGAATCATGGGAGAGGGAGAATGTCTGGTTGATGATGTTGAAGTTTGCAAGGGAACCACCGGAGCCAATTGGGTCACAAATCCAAGTTTTGAATCCACTTCCACTGGATGGACTCTTCAAGGTTGTTTTTCACGCTCCAGCATCGAAGCCAACACCGGATATTCAGGGAATGCCCTTCATCTCCGATGCAGCGACGCCATCTGGACAGGCGCCAATTCAGCACAGTTTGTACTTTCCAACACCACTTTGGCAGCCGGTGATACGGCAACATTGCGATTCAAAGCCCGCTGGCTCAAAGGCTGGCCGGAAGCCATGATTCGATTGAATGGCAATTGGCTTGAAGCGGCAGGACGTCTGAACGTCCCCCTTAACCTTGGAACTCCAGGCATGGTTAATAGTCGTGTAAAAACCAACGCTGGGCCCGCTATTTCAGGAGTCACCCATTCTCCATCACTTCCTGCGGCCCAGGAAGCCGTCACAGTCACAGCACACGCGAATGATCCCGATGGCATCGCAGCCCTTGATCTCTACTACCGCATTGACCCTGCAACAACTTATTCAGTCAAGCGCATGAACGACTCCGGAACCAATGGGGACACCATTGCAGGAGACGGTGTTTTTAGCGCTACCATTCCTGGCCAGACCACAAAAACCATTGTTGCCTTCTGTGTTGTCGCGACAGACAAACTGGGCGCGACGAATCGTTTTCCATCTCTACAAAATGACAATCGTCCAGCACATGAGTGCCTTGTGCTTTTCGGTGACGCGAATAAGGCAAGCTCGTTTGGCGCGTATCATTTATGGTGCAGCAGAACAAATCTGACGCGCTGGGTGGCATTGCCAGCCGTCAGTAATGAGCAAATTGACGGAACTCTGGTCTATGGGAACCGTGTGATTTACAACATGACCACCCGCTACGCCGGCAGCCCGTATCACCAGAATTTTGATACACCAACAAATAATCCCAGCCACTACACATGGGCGATCCCAAAGGATGATTTATTTCTCGGTTTCTCGTCATTCAACAAAATTCATTGGATCGGCAACGACATTCAAAACGATTCAGCAACAGCTAATGTTAATGACTCCACCCTGCAACGTGAACAGATCGCAAATATATTTTTGCGTGGGCTTGGCGTGCCGTGGATCAATCGCCGTTATGTCTACGTTTATGTCAATGGCCACCGCCGCGGCTATCTGATGGAGGATTCGTTGCGCCCCAGCGTCAGCGTGCCAAACCAATATTTTCCAGATGATTCCAATGGTCTTCTCTACAAAATCCAGCCATGGTTTGAATTTGGTCCCACCCAAAGTGGCACTTACATGCCTTGGGCAAACCAAAGCTGGGCATATCTGAGCTCTTACACCACCACTGATAACGCCTATAAAACCGCCCGTTATCGCTGGAATTATGAAATCCGCGAAACCCCGGATTCAAAGAGCAACTATACCAATCTGTTTACCTTGTTGAATGCTTTTAATTCAGGAGCCAATCTGACAAGTATTCTCCAAAGTCAGGCAAACATGGAAAACTGGATGCGCGTGCTTGCAGCCCAGCACGCTGCTGGCAATTGGGACTGTTTCGGAATTCAGAACGCTCAAAACCTCTATGCCTATTGCAGTCCCAAAGTTCCGTGGACCTTCATCATGTTCGATCAGAACATCAGCATTGGGAACATCTCGTGGTCTCCGGGACAAAACCTCTTTACCACGACATCGGATGGTTTCAGCACGATTATGAACACTCCGGTCTTTCTCCGCATGTATTTGCGCGCCTTGAAAGAACTTGCGACCGGCGCTATGGCTTCAACAAATATTAATCCCATCTTGGACGCCAAATATGCCGCGTTCAAGGCGGATGGCATTAACGCCACAAGTCCGACCTCACTCAAAAGCTGGGTTGCCAGCGCCGCTGCGAGCATCCTCTCTCAAGTTGCGTCGCGCGATGTTTCTACCTTCTCTATAACAGCCACGAATGTCACTGCCACCGAAAACACTGTCATCCTTAGTGGTTCTGCCCCGGTTGCCATCACATCCATTTCGATCAACGGGACTAATTGGCCCGTTACATGGAGTGGCGCGACGAGTTGGACCCTGATCATGCCAGCCGCCTTTGGAACGAATAGTTACCCCATTGTGGCCAGCGATCGTCATGGAAATATTTTGAGTTCCAATCTGGTTGTAACGATCAGAAATTCGACGGTCCCAGAATTCCCGGTAGGTAACGTTGTCATCAATGAAATCATGTATAATCCCATGATTGATGGAGCTCAATACGTCGAACTTTATAATCAGGCAACCAATACCACTTTTGACCTTTCCGGTTGGGAGTTCAATGGCCTAAGCTATACTTTTCCTCAAGGATCAACAATCGCTCCGGGGGAGTATCTGGTTCTAGCAAAGAGTCCAATCCAGTTCGCAGTCGCCACGGGTGGAACAATCCCAATTTTCGATCAATTCGACGGTAATCTTCAAACGGATGGAGAAACTCTATCACTCATTTCGAAAGACACCAACTCCTCAACCCAAACCGTTGTTGATCGTGTCCGTTACGAGGCCATTCCCCCATGGCCAAATTGCGAACTGGGAACCTCCCTTCAACTGCAAGACTCATCAAAAGACAACTCCCGTGTTGGCAATTGGGCCAAAGGCCAGCAAAGCTCTGAAGTGCCATCGTCGCAATGGATTTATTTCACAACAACCGGCACTGCATCCTCATCATTACTTTACCTATATTTACAAAGCGTTGGGGATGTCTATATTGACGATATTCAACTTGTTGCTGGAAGTGTTCCAGAAGTTGGAGTCAATCTGATCGCTAACGGTGATTTTGAATCCGCATTTCCTGGGACAAAGTGGACAGTTTCCTCAATCCTGACCAAATCATCAGTCAGTTCTGAATATAAACATTCTGGAAATTATAGCCTCCACATGATCTCGACAGGTGTTGGCAGCACAAGGAGTTCCTCAATTTACCAAACCATCACCCCATCCCTCACCAGTGGCGCCACATACACGCTCAGCTTCTGGTATCTTCAAAGCACGAATGGCGGGCCGTTGGTTGTGCGTCTGTCATCGTCACAGCTGGACGGTGTTGTCAATCCTGGAGCTTCTCTTTCCATGCTAACCCCCGGCTCGGCCAATAGTGTGATCGCTTCCTACCCAGAATTTCCATCGCTCTGGTTAAATGAAGTTCTCCCCAACAACGTTAATGGCATCCAAAACGAATTCGGCGAACGTGCTGGCTGGATCGAACTCTACAATTCGGGAAGCAATGCCATTTCTTTGACAAATTATTATCTTTCCACTGATTACACCGGCACTCAGCTATGGAAAATTCCATCAGAGTCAACGATTGCTCCTGGCGGATTTCTAATTGGATGGGCTGATGCCCGAAATTCGGGAAATGGAACCAATTATTGGCACACATCATTCTCTCTTTCCTCTAGCGAAGGGTCTGTTGTTCTTTGGCGAAAGAACGGGGCTTCCTACCAGATTGTCGATTACCTGAATTACACGAATCTTACGGCGGGGCAATCTTATGGAGACATCCCTGATGGCCAACCTTTCTGGCGCACCAGCATGTTTTATCCGACACCAGGAGCTACGAACTCCGCCACCAAGCCCCCCATCACAGTTTATGTCAATGAATGGATGGCAGAGAACAATCGTGATGGTGGTATTGCTGATCCCGTGAACAATCAATACGATGACTGGTTCGAACTTTACAATGATGATGCCATCGCAGCCGATCTGACGGGTTATTATTTGAGTGACAGTTCGTCAACGCCATTCAAGTTCAAGATTCCCTCCGGCTTTGTCATTCCTGCGCACGGTTATCTTCTTGTCTGGGCGGATAACAACGTGAACCTGAATACAGCAACCGCGACCAACCTCCATGTGAATTTCAAGCTGTCCAAATCGGGTGATCAAATCGGTCTTTATGCCCCAGATGGAACACAAGTCGACCTCGCAATCTTTGGTGAGCAAAGCGCGAATATCAGTCAGGGGCATTCACCTGATGGAACGGGATCTGTCATTTTCCTTTCAACGCCAACACCAGGATTTGCAAATGGAACGGTTCATACGGCCCCTGTGCTGGCAAAAATCAACGATCAATATATTTATTCAGAACAAACAATAGAAATCGTTGCAAAAGTCATTTTCTCCGAAACCCCAGTTACCTTTTCGCTCACCTCAAACTCACCCCTGGGTGCAACCATAGACCATGTGACGGGCAGTTTTATGTGGACAGCACCTGTGACACAAAATGCGATGACCAATCTCTTCACAATTAACGTTTCAGATAAAAATGTGCCGCCAATGACTGATGCAACCTCGTTTCATGTCATTGCCTGCCCCCTCCCCTCCCTGGCCAATAACCTTGTTCTCTCATCAAATGCTATCCACATAAGTTTCCAAGGCCTTCCTGGACAAAGTTATCAGATAGAGTTTTCCACAACAATTCAACCAGCCAATTGGCAGCCATTGGGCACCCCGATTGAGGGAACAGGAGCCATGCTTGATTTCAACCTGCCTGTTGCGCGTGATTCACAACAGTTTTATCGAATTGCCATCACGCAGACTTCCACTTCTGAGGATTAAATCGCACTGGTAATCTCCAATGCACATATGCTAACTTTTTAAAACGATATCAAATACTGCCAATTCAATCTCTAATGTAATTGTTGGTTTTGCCTTTGTTTAAATAATTACATCTTGTTGGCAATGAATCGTAGTGCTGTTTTGGAGTGGATCAGAGATTTTATTTCTGACGAGCTGATTTAAGATCTTCTGATTAATTAGCTTGATTCGATCAACTCTATGAAATCATTTTTCAGATTTGTTGGATGCGGAATTTTGCTACTGTCAACGACACTTTTTGCCGCTTCTAATCGTGAAGCTGTTGACTATGTCAACCCGCTGATCGGCAGTGCATTCACCGGTTTCGACAAGGGATTGGAAGGGGGAGGCACAATGCCATGCGTAGGGACACCGTTCGCCATGACTCATTTTGTTGCCCAGGCTAGGGAAAATAAAATGGGGATCATGCCATACACCTATGAAGACACCAGCCTCTGCGGCTTTTTGGCCACGCACCAGCCAACCGTTTGGATGGGGGACTACGGCTATGTGTCTGTCATGCCACAGATCGGCCCGCTGAAAGTCCTGCCAAAGGAACGTGCTCTTAAGTTCAGCCATGCAAATGAAATCTCACGTCCCTACTATTATTCTGTTCAACTGGACTGCTCTTCCAATGGTCCGATTAAAGCCGAGATTAGCGCAGCAACCCGGTCTGGACTTCTCCGCTTTACGTTTCCGAAATCAGACCAAGCCCGCATCATTATTCAGGGAATCAACCTCAATCCCGAGTTGGGAGACTGGTCAAATGACTATGGACCACGTTTGAAATCATTAAAAGGATACGTTCACTTGACCCCAAATTTGGGCGAAATCACGGGTTACAATCCAGATCGCCAATCAGCTCAGTTAGGGCCGGAACTTGCGAATTTTAAGGGATATTTTGTAATTCAATGTGACAAAGAATTCAGCACTTGGGGAACATGGGATGGCAATGAAATCCGCGCGCAAAGTCTGGAACAATATGGAACAAGAATGGGAGCCTACATCGGATTCAAAACCAAACCGGGAGAAGTGGTTCAGATTAAGATTGGCACTTCATTCATCAGTATTGAACAAGCTCGAAAAAACTTGCAACGCGAAATACCAGACTGGAATTTTAATGCTCTCGCCCAAAACACACGCCGAGCCTGGCAACAAAATTTAAGTCGTCTCGAAGTCAGTGGAGCAACAGAAGATCAAAAAGCCATTTTCTACACCGCGCTATTTCACTGCATGCTCTTTCCTCGTGAGTTTTCTGAATACGGACAATATTACAGCGCCTTTGATGACAAGGTGCATGAAGGCGTTTCATATAATGATTACTCTCTCTGGGATACATTCAGGGCTGAACACCCCCTCTTGCATCTGGTGCAGCCGGAACGTGTGAATGACATGATAAAATCTCTTCTTCAAATGTATCGCGAGGGAGGCTGGCTCCCCAAATGGCCCAATCCAACTTACACCGGCATCATGATCGGCAGTCATGCTGATTCTGTTATCGCTGACGCCTTTGTGAAAGGTTTCCGTGGTTACGACACAAACTTGGCATACGAGGCTGTTCGAAAAGACGCCTTTGTTCCGCCCGATGGTGACTCCACAAAACGCTGGGCCGATCGAGACCGTTGGACCTCTTGCGAATCTCGCGGAGGACTCTCCTATTACCACAAACTTGGATATGTGCCCTGTGATAAAACCGCAGAATCTGTGTCTCGAACCATTGAATTTTCATATGACGATTTTTGCGTGGCTCAAATAGCCAAAGCCCTAGGGAAGACCAATGATTATGAACAATTGACTGCCTCCAGTCACAATTATAAAAACGTATTTAATCCCACCACGGCTTTTATGGCACCACGAACCTACAGTGGAGATTGGGGGCAGAAACCTGACGAGGGTTTTACTGAAGGCTCAAACTGGACTTATACTTTTGGCGCGCTCCACGACCCGGCTGGCATGATTGAAATGATGGGGGGAAAGGAGAAGCTTGCCGCTCGCCTCGATGAGAACTTCGCTGGCGGTCATTATCGCCACGATAATGAACCTGGGCACCATTTCATTTACCTGTATGATTATTGTGGTCAACCGTGGAAGGTCCAAGAACTGGCGCGTAAACATACCTCGTTCAACTATCGCAATGCCGCCATCGGAATCAATGGAAACGATGATTGCGGTCAAATGTCGGCATGGTATCTCTTCTCAGTGATGGGATTCTACCCAGTTCGCCCTGGGACCGAAGAATTTGCTCTCGGAGCCCCCCAGTTTCCACGTTGCACAATACAGATCCTCAAAAATGGCAAACTGCACCCTTTTGAAATCCAGGCAAAAAACCTCTCAGAAAAGAACCTTTATGTTCAATCAGTCACTCTGGATGGTGCCCCCATTGTCCAACCATTCATTACCTATACTCAGATCATGAATGGACACCACCTTGTTTTCAATATGGGTTCCACACCTGTGAAACCGAAATCGTGATGTTATTTTAGAGTGACTGGCGCCTTTGATTAAGAAGCCATCGTGAAGCTTCAATATCCTTTACATAGGGACTTTTAAACTCCACCCGTTTTTTTGCGTTTTCCAAGGTGTACATTTGGCGAATCAAAAATTGACCTTGTAATGTTTCATCCTTCAACCACAAAGGCGTTGGTGCGCACAAGCGAATAAACCCTGGTAAGTCTCCATATTTGGCACCACCTGGAAGAAAACGAAGATCATGAAAATCCGTCAGTGATCCGAAACGGAATTGTCCACTATTCATGGCAACCGCATCTACATTGCCTTTTGCCAAAGCCGCAGCCAATCCTACCCACAAACCGGAACCATCCATCCCAACCAAGCTAACGGGGGCGTTGGAATCCAAACTGCGTGAAAAGCCAATCAGTGTAAGCACATCGCATACACGCTGTGACAGAAGAGCGGGATTATATCCAAAAGTATATGCCGCTGCCTCTCGTGGCTGCTGCACCATCCGCACAGGGGAGACGTGACTCCCCCCTTGTAAAAAAACATCCGCTCCGATCACGGTGCAACCTCCATCCAGCAAAGCCTGTACAGCCGGAATGACATTGTCGCCTGCAAAAAGTCCCATTCTCCCTTTTTCCGTCAGCCAAATGACAGTCTGCTGAGATGAACGGCCAACCGGCTTTAATAGTAAAACAGAAATTTCCTCCTGATAAACCGTATTTTGAACACGTCCAGAAATTTGTTTATAAGTTGGAAATGTTTTTTGAGAGGTTTCAAAGAATTCAGCCTTTCCCCAACTATTCCAATCGCGTCCAATCATCACCTTTAATGCCGGAGCAACAAGATGACGGTAGGACGAAGAAGAGTTCAGCGTTGCCCTCCATTGACGCGCAGAATCCTCTGTCAAATATCGGAGTAAGGAACGCTCAAAATCAGCCCCACCACCAGGCTTTGGATGGTTGGCATCCCATACCGTCAAATCTGCAGCAGAAAGACGCTTGTAATCGTGCTCAATGATGGGAACCGGGTTGGTCAATTGCAGGTGTTTGTTAAACCAGCGATACATCGCGCTCCTGCTGCAAGCATTATAATTATGGCCAAACTGAGGCAAAGCTTCGAGCATGACACGATCAGGGGCTCCCAATAACGTATAAAGCCTTTGCAGTTCGGGAAATCCTTTTTGCGGCATCTCACGAGTCCAATCGTTGGCTGCTGTCATTCCCAATGGTTTTGGAGCAAACAAAGCGGCAAAATCTACGTTTCCAGCACCAATCCGAAGCAAACAAGCATTTTCACAAGTGCACCCACCCTGCATGCTTGTTGACACCATAACCGCGGGAAATGCCGCTGCAGGCCGTGAATCCAACGCACACAGAATGAACGTCTGCGTTCCGCCTCCGCTAGCTCCAGTCACCCCAATTCTGTTCGTATCAACATCTGGTAAACCACATAGAAAATCGAGCGCGCGAATGGAATTCCATGTCTGTAATTCCATGACACTTTGAAGATGTGATTCCGCCTGTGGACTGAATAACCCCCAATTTTCAAGCTGATTCATTTCCGGTCGTTGTCGGGCAAAATCATGGGCAATCTCCTTTGGAATCTGGACACTATCCGCATACCCAATCATGTCATAAATAAAAACAATGCAGCCCATTCGAGCAAGCTGAACACAACGTGACTGCATCGGGCTTCGCCCCCCTTCCACATATAACTCAGCCCCGGAAGTCAACTGAGCTTTAACAGCCTCTTCCCCCGCATCATGAAAACGACCGTTTTCCCAATGTCCATGAGGAGAAAGGATCGCAGGATGTCTGCACAGCTTTTCAGACTTTGGACGATAAAGGTTCCCCGTGACATAAAATCCAGGAACGCTCTCAAAGAAAACTTTTTCAATTGTGTAATCCCCACATTCAAGTTTTCCAAAAACGACGGCATTCAAAGGAGTCCGTTGTGGCATTGGCCACAACCCAAGTGCCACAGAAATTTGCTGACGCAGGTTCTGTGAACGCACATTCCATTCAGCTTCGGTTTTGGGAGGACAAAAAGGAAAATAGCCGTTGAGATCCCTCAATGGTTGAAGACGAACATCCTCTGCCAGAACCAGAATTCCCCCTGTCTCCAACATAAAAAACACAAGAACCGCAATTCTACAAATTCGTACTTTTATTGTTCGAAAAAATGGGAATGCCATGAGTAAAACCTATGCAGTTTCCCCCCTGCCATCAATCCCAAATGCTTTGGCTACCAGTTAAAGAATTCAACGCCCGCGATATTACGCTGAGAACATGGACCTTCTGTTGAAACGCAAAAGAAATCCTTGCAGGAGAAATTACAGCGTCTTCCTGCCATAGATTTTGCCATAGCATTAAGACAACAAAAGAAAGACAGAACACCATCGATTTGGGCAGAGAATGCCTTAGGAGAAAAAGCTGTTGAAGTGGTGCCGACGGAGGGGGTCGAACCCACACATCCTTCCGGATACTAGATTTTGAGTCTAGTGCGTCTGCCAGTTCCGCCACGTCGGCACACCATTGTTATCAACGACCTACGAAAAACTTATCATCCCTCAATTTTCCTTTTGAACCCCGCTCTTGTATCCCATTGACTTTGCTTTGTGAAGCCAAAATCTCCAGATTTACCTAAATACAAAAACAGAAAGAACACCTGCCTTTTGATAGCCCAAGGCGTTCTTTTCCAAAAGGGCTTAATTCCCTTCAGTGCGTTAACAACGTAAATTATTATGGCAGAATAAAAGTGGCTGGCAAGATCATTTGTGAAAGTCTCCACACAAAAGTCTGGTCAACGGCGAAACTGCGATTAACCGACTTTCTAAGAAAAAACAAGAAGCTCGATACAACGTAATTCCTCAGACCTTTGCTGAAGCTGTAGATTCCTTCAAAAAAGATCTAGAAAATGACATCTCCATCAAAGCCATCCAAGTGGTAGAATTCCTCCGGCACCTTCGACGCCACATACCGGGGAAACTGCTCATTTTATGGGATGGAGCGCCGATCCACCGCGGCTCCGTGATTCAAAACTACATTGCATCAACACAGGGACATCTGGTGGTAAAACGCCTGCTCGCATACGCGCCGGAGCTCAACCCAGTGGAATACATGTGGGGACATCTCAAGACACATGAAATAGCGAACCTGATAGTCAAGAGGCCTGAGAGTTGAGCATGGAAGCGACCTCGGCCCTGCGGCGAATGCGCCGCCGAAGAACAATCATCACCGTCTGCTACACCCAAGCTGAATTGTGGCCTTGATGTCACCTTATTGCGCGAGTCTCAATATGGGAAATAAAGACAATTGAGAAAATCGCCAAACTCGTTATCAGTCCATCGCTACAAATGTTTTAAAAATATGGACTAAATACTATTTCAGATTAAATCACTAAAACTGCACTAATCCACGGCGGAGTTGGGCGGCTGTCATGGCTGGAGTATTACCAAACAACCGTTTGAATTCCCGAGTGAATTGCGATGTGCTCTCGTATCCAACCCGCAAGGCTGCTTCACTGGCGTTGAGGCCTTCGTTCACCATCAGCATCCGAGACTTGTGCAATCGTATGTTTTTTACGTATTGCTGTGGGGAAAATGATGTGATGTTCTTGAAGCAAGCGTGGAAGGCTGAAACGCTCATGCCAACGTCTTGTGCCAGCTCTGGTATTTTATAGTTTCTGGCATAATCGGTGTGAATCCGGTTCAATATTCTGCTGATCCGTCCAAAATGCGTGTCCGGTGCCGCCAATGCGCGCAAGTTGTTTCCTAGTGCTCCCTGTAACACCCGGTAGATGATTTCTCGCATCATTTGCGGCCCCAGTATTCTTGCGTCAGATCCTGATTTAAGGCACTCCAAAAGTCGTACGGATGCCCAGCCCAAGGCATCGTCCAACGGAGTTGCTTGCATGGCCTGTGGCGATATGTTGTCTGGCGGTTCTGATAATTCCATCTGTGTCAACAGCTCTGTCACAGCGACAGGCGTCACGTGAATCGTCAGCCCCAGGAGCGGTTTGGCAGGTGTTCCAGCGGTCTCGCATTCAAAGGCCATTGGGACTGACATGACAAGATAATGGTGGGGATCATATACAATTCGTTTTTCACCCCAATAGCCCGTTTTACGTCCTTGGGCAATGATGACTATTTCTGGCTCATAGGCGATTGGCACACGGGGAATGTGGCGTTCCGCGCGCATAAACCGGACTCCTTGCAAGAGTGTTGGAATGGAGCCTTCACCGTGAGCCATTTCCATCAGAAGTTTTACCAATTGCTGATTGAAATGGCCTGAATTCTGAGGGGGGGCAATCTTCATATATCTCCGTAATAGGCAACCATTCCATCTGGAAAGGCAATATTTCTTTTTGACATCTGGAGTTTTAGGCAAACCTTTTGGAGTTCTGGGTATGGCATAATTTTTAAACCCCATTTATATTGATTCAACGATTGCAATCCATGATGACGGGTTGCAGCAAAACAATAACAACGTCAAATCCACCAGCATTATAAATCCATGAATTCTCCTCAAAAAATCGCTCTAATCACCGGCGGCAGTCGCGGCTTGGGCCGCAACACCGCCATCAGCTTTGCCCGCACTGGAGGTGATGTGATCATCACATACCGATCCAACCAGCGCGAGGCTGACTCTGCAGTTTCCGAGATTGTTGCCCTGGGGCACAAGGCTGTCGCACTTCAACTCGATACCGGAAATGTTTCCACGTTCGATACCTTTGTTGCCGAGATCAAAAATGTGCTTTCTCAAACATGGAAAACCAGCCAACTGGACTTTCTTGTCAATAACGCCGGGATTGGTTTCCACGCCTCATTTGCAGAAACCAGTGAAGAATCCTTCGATCAACTCATGAACATCCACTTCAAAGGAGTTTACTTTCTCACTCAAAAACTTCTGCCTGTCATCAAGGACGGCGGACGTATTGTCAACATTTCCAGTGGACTCACCCGCTTTTCAATTCCTGGCTCCAGCGCCTATGCCTGCATGAAGGGAGCCATTGAGGTTCTGACGCGCTATCTGGCCAAGGAACTCGGCCCTCGTCATATTACGGTTAATACGGTTGCCCCGGGTGCCATCGAGACCGATTTTGGTGGAGGAATGGTCCGGGATAATTCACAAATGAACCATTTCATCGCGTCGCAAACGGCTTTGGAACGCGCCGGGTTGCCAGACGATATTGGGCCAATGATTGCCTCACTTCTCACCGAAAATAACCGGTGGATTAACGCGCAACGAATTGAAGTCTCCGGGGGCATGTTTCTCTGACCCACCGTTGCCACTGGCAACAGCTTGAGACATATCCCAGCAGCGACAATAATTTAATCCAAAAGGTTTAAAACTGATGTAATTAATTTGTATTATCTACACTGTGTTAATTACCTCTGATCCAATGGAAGATGTTGCTGGAACCATCAAGGAATTAATTCAAAAAGACACCAGAAAAACGGGGGGTAGGAATGAACAGGAGCAGAACCATTAAAAGAAGAAAAATTGGACAGGCCACAATGATAAATTCAGCTCTTATTATTTCGTTATCTTCATTCGATAAAACATGACTGTGTTGGTTTGCATATCGATTGGAAATGCGAGATCTGTATCATGACCGTCACTGTTTGTGCCGATCGGAGTCCATTTTTCAAGAAGGAGAGAGGAGCATTGTTCGAGTTGATAACGATGTCCAGACACCCCGTGAATATGGAGATTTATTCTTAATGGTTCCTTGATTAAGGAAAGTCGTGGAGAGTCATTTGGATTATTGGGATTCGTTCCAGCACAATATTCCGTAAAATTGGAAGCCCCATCTTGGTCGATATCAGAATTGGCATCATTCATATCTGGATTTAGTCCATGTGAAATTTCCCAGAGATCGGGTATGCCATCTCCATCAGTGTCGAAGTCAGGTGAGAGCAGAAGTGAACTGCGTGCGATGTAAAGAAGGTCATCATTGGCTTGTATTGCAAGTCTGTCATTGCACATAGGCACCATGTTTTTTATGAAGTCATTGAGTCCGCTTATTTGTAGTGTTCCGACAAACGCCAGAGTCGTGGTGTCATATATATCCACAAATCCACCGAATCGTGAATAGCAGATTCTCCCGGCAGTCGGATGCACAATCACTCCTTGCCAACTGACATTAACATTTGACACAGTGGAGATGCTTTGAGTTTGGAAATTAATCACATGTCCATCTGATGTGAAGAAACTTCCATTATAGGTGCCAAGCCCCATTGTCCCTGTAATCATGTTGATGACACGATTCGTCATTATGATTCCATCTGGAGTTACTGAAAAACATTCTGCATTACCGTTTATTTCGTTGAACCCCATTATGGCTGTGCCGTCAGCAGAAAATCCAAGATAACAGGAATCAAGATAACCCAGATTTGTTCCCGTTTGAGGACGGGACGTCACACCATCATAGATTGCTATATCAGGTCCCAATGATCCTGAATCTGATTGAGATATAGAGCGTCGAACTGCCACAGATTCAGGGCTGTTTGGAATTATATATAAAGCTGAGACACTTATCATCTGGTTGTCTGCGTTTTTTCCGAGTTCAAAGGAAATATCTTTTTGTTGTTTTTGCAGATCAAACCGTTGTACAGCTTGCCCGTCATTGATGGATGCATAGAGATAATGTCCATCTTGTGAGACTGCAAGCTGATTGGGGGTGTTTCCCAATTTGAGCGATTTCAAAATTTTTCCTGTCAGAGCGTCAATGACAGCAATTTCGTTTGCAAGAAGACTGCCGTCATTTTTAACGCTTGCATAAAGCTGCTTTCGGGTAGAATCGTATGCACAAGACTGAATGGAAATGGGGATCAGATCGGAATCATCGTGTTTGAGATCTAACTGCGTCCAGGTGATGGGGAGAACCTGACTGTTTGTTTGAATTGGGTCCCATTCATTGGCATACACGACGATATCGTTGCTGAAAAATCCTCCCTGAGTGGGAACGACTGTGAACGTTACAGTTGCAGTTGTGTTTGGCTGGAGTGTTCCCAAAACTGCTCGTCCTGAAGTTCCCCAATATCCTTGTGACAGGTTGGATGAAGTCAAATTGACATTTTGGGGCCAGCGATCATCCAATACAACTCCAGTGGCAGTGGCTGGTCCTTGATTTGTTACGGATACAACATATGTAAACGGTTTGCCTACGGTTGCGTCTTCCGAGAGGGCTTTATAGCCAAGTGACAAATCTGCAAAATCGCCTACTGGCATAAAAAGGGAGGATTGAAGAAAGTAAATGGAATCTCCATTGTGAATGGCGATCCAGTTTGTGCCACATTGCTGCAGACGAAAGACAGTGCCCGGAATAGAGGAGAGGGTAACGCTACGTTTGAGCTGGAATGTTTCACGAGAAAACGTATCAAAGAGTTGCCCTTCGGTTCCATTACCAGAAATGAACGATATCCACTGTTCATTGAATCCAAAAGTGAATCGTCCCTCATTTGGATAACTGTTTACTTGTCCCACTACAGGATAACGTCCTAACCATACTTGCGCTACAGGATCGAAAACGCCTCCAAAGCTGTAATAGATCAGGCCATTATCAAGCTGTGAGTCACCACCGCACCAAATTGGTTTTAGTGGAATTTGACACACATTTGTGAATCCGTTGGTTGAGAGATCAAAGCTAAAGAGCACATCTTGAAGGGTGCTATAGCCATGTTTACCCTCTGGGGAAAGCATCACCAGTGAGCTTTGGGGGCCTTTGTCAGGAAGTGGACTTCCTGATCGATAGAGAACGGTGCTGCCTTTGGAATACTCTTCGGTTTGAACAACAGCAATACTTTGAGAATCGCCAGGCAACACCTGTATGTCAGAAGCCATTTTGGAATTTCCATTATTATTTGTTCCCAGACTAAATTGCCGCACCAGAGAATTACTGGTTAAATCATACTGTTGAATGACGGTTGCTCCAGAGGTTCCTAAGTAAAGTGTTCTTCCATCTGAGCTAAGTGCGAGTCTTCCTTCAGCACATGAATCAACAGGATTCGTGCGCATAATCTGTCCCACAGGCAGAACATTTTCCACCAAGCCACTCTGAGGGTTGATGGTAATAATACTGTTTGAATAATTAAGGTCAGTCTCGGCAATACTGGCCAGAAGTCGTTGAGACATTGGATTCCATACGATATCAGCAACAGCAAGCGGCAGCACATGTTTCACTGGAGATGGAAGCAGGCAGAACGGAGCACTTTGTCCTTGAGCCCCTTGCGGGCCTGTGACGACCAACTGAACTGCCATATTGGTTTGGTTGAGGGTGACCAGTCCTGACCATTGCGAGTTTACAAATGTTTCTGTGGAAAGCGGTGTTGGATCCAAGGTCAATGAATCTGCTTTTGCAGAGAGGCTGACATGGCCCGCAAATGCTGGAATTTGCTGTCCGTTGATATCGAATGCCGTGATGGTTACAGGAAAGCCAATCCCGGCAAATTTTGCGTCTGAAGTCACAGTTACAGAAAAATAACCTGGATCGTTGTCAATGACTTGGATGGATGCCACTCCATCACTAAAATTCGTTGCTGAAGCCGTGATACGCATCGACCGAGTCCCATTTTGAAGATCATCGTCCATCACATTTAAAGAAAAGAGAGCGTTGCTTTGCCCGGCCATGACGGTAATAGACGTCGGAATGACCAGAGAAGGATCATCTGAAGTTAAATTGACGACAAGATCGGTGTTGGCCAATCCCGAGAGTGTCAGTGTTGCCGCATTGGTTAATGTTTCGCCTTCTGTAATAGAGGTCGGCAAAAAGAGACTGATGGATTTTGATTCGTTATCAATGACTTCTGTTTCAGCTGTTGCAGAAGGCCATCCTGAAACTTCCGCAGTGAGTTTGATGTTTTGCGAGCCAGTAATGATTTTGTCTTCGATTGCCGCGATAGGGAAAAATACATTGGTTTGCCCTGCGGTAACAGTCAAGGTGTGGGGCGCTTGAAGAACGGTTGAATCACTGGAGTACACTTTTACAACCAGCGGATTTGAAAACGGGGATGACAATTCAAGGGATGCCAAATTGGTTGTTCCCTCTTGAATGGAGATGGGCATCTTTATTGTCAAAGCATTCGAGGAATTATCCAGAATCACTGTGGTTGCAGCGACGACTTCAAAACCATCAAGCTGCCCATAAAGAGTTGCAGTGATGGGGCCTGTAAGAATGGAATCGTCAGGCGCTTGGACAGAAAAACTGGCGTTGGAGGCTCCAGCCGGAATACGGACTGTCTCCGGAAAAACAAGTTTTTCGGATGGTTTTGCTGTCAATGAAATAGTGACATCATTGTCGCATGTGTGTGACAGTGTTATGGTGCCTGCATTGGTAGGAGAAATTTGGCCTTCTTGAAGTATGGAAGGAATTTGTAAAATGGCTTGCGGAAGGGATTTTACGTCAAAGAGGCCGCTCTGGCTCACGCGACCGCGGGAATCCCGCACTGCGAAGAATACATTGCTATAGCCTGATGGGATTGTGACTTTGCAGTTCCAAACGCCTTGAATCAAATTGGTTATTTTTTCAATTGAAGTCGGAATTTTGCCAGTACCAGCGGAAAATTGTCGTTTCATCCCAGGATTCCATACCCCGAGAGAATTCGTTGCGAATACCCAGTCATTAGTGCTTTGCCGATCACTTTGACCAACACGCTGAAAAGAGCCGTAATACGCTGAAAATGGAAGATCGCTTATTCCACCGAGCCAATTTTCCATGCCGATTGGCTCTTTTACAGTCAAAGTGGCCACGTTCCAAAAGGTGCTGTTGAAGAAATCGATTATGTTTGTAGAGGTATCCAACAAAGCCACTCCAATCATTGAATAGGTGTTCCAGACGGGGGACAAGGTTGTGTAGAAATATGGATAGGATACAGAATCTCTGACAGCTGAGGTTTGAACAAAAATCAGGTCACCTGATTTTACAACAGTATATTGAGGAAATGTAAATATATATCGAGACGATCCAGAGGAGTTGTAAAAGGCGAGTTGCCAACCGGAAATATCCACTGAATCGGCTGAGACATTGGCGAGCTCAATTGTGTTCGTATTCCTCCAAGTTCCGTTGATCATGAATTCTGAAATCACGATTTTGGGTGGAAGAATGTTGTTGCCCATCGTGACGAAATCCAAAGAGGTTCCTGGTAGTGGGGCATCCGAGGGAAAATTATTGTATTTATCACGGGCAGTTATGTTGACTTCGATTGGTTCGTTGGCAACATGAACGGTGGAGCCTGTGGAGATTTCGTAATGATCATTCGTGTTGACATTTCCCACTAGAAAATACCAAACGGGACTTGAAATTTGTTCGTTGTTACGCACAGTCACTACTCGCCAGGAACAGGAAAAAGCCTTCTGAGAAGGCATGGACCAAAAAAGGTTGGATGTGGTTCCGATATATGTAGGAGCGTTAGTGGCAAACGGACTCAAATACACATCAAAAGTCACTCCGGGCATGGGGGCTACTACCAACCGTATATCATCCAATTCCAACTTTGCGGAATTGCTTACAATTACAACAAAACATACCTTGACCGTTTGTCCAACAAATGCGGAGAGGTCAGCAAACAAGCGCTCGTTCGACTGAGCGAGCCAATTGCCTGTATTTTTTACGAAGGGGGCAGCCAAAAGCTGGTTGTTATGATCTCGAATCTCAATTCTGAGTTCCCGCAAACCGGAATTGGAAAAAGTGTCATGCCAAACTTGCCATGTTAGAACGGCGGAAGTTGCATCGGATGGAATTGTGACTTCTTGCCAAAGGATGGCTCTTGAATAGGAGATCCCCCCCGCTTCTAATAGGATACTCGCATTACCTGAAATTATTGGGGCATTGGATTGATTTGTATTCAGAATAAATGGTTTTCCTGCCGTGCATTGAAATTGCCAAGAATCATCCATCCCATTTTCAAAACCACCGTTCGTGATTAAATTGTCAGCTCCAGCAACCCAGAGAAGCTTGGGATTGCACGGAGCCATATCTCGGGAAGTTGAGGTATTTGGTTGCCCCATGGGTTGCCAGGCAATGCCTCCCTCCGATGAAAACGATAGAACTAAAAGGAGCATTCCTATGTTGAATAACAATCCCAGTTGGGAAAAAAGTTGCATAGTAAACGAAAAACAAGGGTTTCCTTTATAATCCATACCGATAATGGCAATGCTTCTTATTTCAAGACTCTATACGTGAAACTAATATATTGGCAACCACATTTTGTTTTTCATGAGGTCTGCGAATTGACTCAAAATAGACGACACCGAGGAGCAAAAGTGTGAAAGAGGTAATAAAAGTCGTTGAATCATAGAAAGAGACACCGAAAAAACTGGGGGATTGAACAGGAGCAGAACCGTTAAAGAGGACCTTTTTTCGAAGTTAAGAATCCGATATTCCAATCGTGCCAGAGAAATCAATAGCCTGACGCTCGATAAATTGTGCGAGGATTACGGTTACAAAAGTAAGGATGTCATCGAACAGGTCGGGAACCAAACACGATTTCCGCCAGCTTATTTGTCCAATCACACCCCCATCGAAAAGATGCGGAGCAAAATCAAGGTGTTACTGCGTAGCGCCAAGCCCAGAAACAGCCGGGCTTTGGACAACGCCAATGCAAAAGCCCTGAAACAAACCACGGCCATTAACGCACAAGACTGGCTTGCCTCATGCGGCTATACTATTTCTGAAAATATTCTGGAGGATTTGGATTGGTGGGCGATGAGGGATTCGAACCCCCGACCAACAGCGTGTAAAGCTGCTGCGCTACCGCTGCGCTAACCGCCCAACCACAAACTAGGTTAGCCTAATGAATGGCCTTTTGGCAATGTGTAATATCGGTTCACATCGCCAAAAAACTTATGCCACCCAGCAAACTCATTATTTTTCTGACTATTCCCGAAGGAGCTGCAATGCAGCATCCAAAACCAAATCCTTGGTTTTGAAGTCTTTTGCCGTTGTCTTGACTTCGATGTCAGGAGCATACCCTTCGCCTTCCAGGCAGGTGCCATCCAGACGCAAATCCTGCCATGAGGGCAAATAGACTTTGACGTCGTTCCCCAAATCTACCGGTTTGGGATTTCCTGAGCATCCGGCTGTCCGTTCTCCAACCAACGTGCACTTCTTGCATTGCTTCATCATCATGACAAAGGATTCGCAACTGCTGACCGTTCCACCGCCCATAAGGACCGCGACTCGGCCTTGGAAGAAGTCCATATTCTTATTGGGTTGAAGCACGCGATTGTTTTTTTCGCTGAATTTACCACCATGTCGAATCACGTCCTTGGCATAGGTAACCGGTTCCAGCACAAAACACCCAGCTAGTTTTGCCGCGAGGGGTTCGCTGCCGCCGCCATTGGCACGAACGTCAATAATAAGTGGGCTATTTGCGATTGAAGCTTCCTTCAAGACGTCAAACGCAGGGGCCAATTCAGCATCACCATTTGCGGGCCAACTTCGGATCATCAGATAGCGAATGCCATCAGAAAAACGTCCCGACCAAACGATGGAACTGCGCTTTTGCCATTCAGGCACGCGTTTTGAGAGTAAATTGAGTGAAACATTCCAATAGGCGGAACGCTTGTAGCTGGGAACAAATTCCTTCTCTGCCTCAAGCCAAATATGGATGTCTTTCGCGTTGGCCAAAAGGTTGGCTGCTTCCTTGGCAAAGAAAAGTCCCTTGTCTCCGGCTTCCAACCGGGGGCCAAAATTAGCAAACAGATTGGTCCAGTCAACTTTTCGCAGATCGCGATAGGCATAATCCTCATCGATAGCTTTTTGGAGAATTTCGACAGCTTTTTTATTAATCTCGGTTGTTGCCTGATTGTTGGTATCAACTGGAGGTGCTCCAGTTGTAAACTCCACTGGATAGGGTTCCGCGGCAATTCCATTTGTCCCCATAAAATTGGTAAAGGTCTGGTTGTTGAGGCTCAGCCAATAGGAGCGATTCCCCTCCAAACGCCAGGCATAGACAAATGTGTGGTCATTCTCCCATTTTGGATTACCAATGAATTTTGGAAATTTCGGCCCACCACCTACAACTGAATAGGAATCAGGGATCATTGGTTGGTCAAAAACAACGCGCAACGCTGGAATTGTGCAATCAATTTTAATATCACCATTCGTTGGTGTGCAGGAAATGACTTTTGGAGCAGTGTTTTGGGGTGCTGGAGTTGGCGCCGCTGCATCACCACCTTCGGCTGGAGGAGGAGGCGGAGGAGGAGTTGCCGCATTGGGCTCGACCTTTGTATGGCCTCTTCTGCCCTGAGGCGCGCCAGCAGGAGCCGCGCCACCAGAACCACTCCCGGTCTTAAAGGACAATGGATACGGCTCCGCACTCTCACCGGTTTCACTCTTGAAATTTTTGAACTTGCTGCTGTTAAAGCTCAATGAATACTCGTGGTTTGGTTCAAGAGTCCACTTGTAAACAAGGGTCTTATCGTCATCCCATCGGCATTGATCGCGCCCAGCAAACTTTGGATATTTGATTCCAGCCCCCACTATGGACATCCCCCCAGTCGACATTGGTTGATCAAATACCACCCTCAGCTCAGGCAACGCCGGATCCACATTTTCATCGCCGTTGGCCGGAATGGTTTTTACAACCTTGGGAGCTGCCGCAAAAACCGGCAATGCCAAGGCAACACAAAGACAAAAAATTGCGGCCTTATTTACATTCATACTTGGAAACAAAATTAAACAACCTTTGATTCGTTTTTTTTCGCATTTTGGCCGACAATTTACAACTGGAATACGACGTTATCTGCTTTTTTAAGTAAAAAAGACGATTCATTTTTTAACATTGTGGAATGTCGATGCCCCCCAAGAAAAGCCATCCACGGAAAGTGAATCTTGTTTCATCATCCTTTAATTTCAGCTCTAAAAGCCGGTTTGATAATTAACTTTTGCGTCCTTTTCAACACTCCAGCGTGAAATTCACGCGCATTTTTCCAACATCGTCACTTTCTAAATGCAGAAAATCATTCAAATCAAAATAATGAAAACTTAGAAAGATTTATATGTTATTTATTAATAACTACTTACAACTCATATCATTCTTTATACAAGTGTCATAAAATAAGTTGGCACAAGGGCTGCTTAAAGTAAGTCACACAAGAGCAAGAATGGCAATAGAGGGCTCGCTCTAAGAGCAATGTTAGTATGAAGATTAATAACCAAACAATGCCAGCCAAGGAGACGAGGAAAGACATCACTTCGATTGCTTCCTCGAAAGAAGAGTGTTTGGGGAACACCGGTTCAGGTTTTAGCAAGAAATCGCAAGTTTTTTGTGACAAACCTGAGCTGACGGCGTTGAGTTGGGCAGAGCGAGCAAAACGTCTCTATGGTTTCCTACCGGCGTGAGCCGGCTTGTTGCAGGTCGTGCGTTCTTGTTGTTGTTGTTGTCTGTGTTCGGTTTGCTGAAGCATAGGAGGTTGTAGTGGTTGAGCCGCTGAGGTGGTATTGGATTCCACATCCTTTATCCCTCAGCGGCTGACCGTTTTAAGGGGGACATTTCATTCCCGGTTGAATTAAAGTCTGACGCCCCAGAGTTTTGGATCAATCGATCCATCCCCCGCCGACAACCACTTCTCCATCATAAAAAACACTCGCCTGTCCCGGTGTAATGGCCCGTTGTGGAACACTCAGCTTAATTCTTGCTCGATTGTCAGGCAACGGTGTCACTGTTGCCATAACACCCGGATGATTATATCGTATTTTAACCAAGAGTGTCATTGGCTCGGATGGATTTTCAACAGATATCCAATTACACCGGCTCACGGTGTATTCATCTTTATCCAATGCTGTATCACTTCCAACAATAACTTGATTTTTTACCGGGTCTAATGAGATTACATACAGAGGAGTCGGCGATGAGATTCTCAACCCCTTACGCTGTCCAATCGTGTAGAACTCGATTCCTTCGTGGTATCCAAGGACTTTCCCCTCCAAATTGACAATTTCTCCACGATGTTTTACCGCCAATCCTGACTCTGATAAAAACTTTCCATAGTCATTGTCGGGCACAAAGCAAATCTCCATACTCTCTTCTTTATCAGCGGTTTTCAGAGAGCATTGTCGGGCAACAAAACGGGAATCCTGCTTTGTACTGGCTCCAAGAGGAAACAGGGTCATCGCCAATTGTTCCTGATGAAGTGAAAATAGGAAGTAACTCTGGTCCTTGCGTAAATCATGCCCGCGTTTGAGAAGATAACGCCCTTCTGTGTTCCTTTCTATCCTGGCAAAATGGCCGGTTGCGACAAATTCTGCCCCCAATTTACGTGCGCGCTCTTGCAATGCGCCAAATTTCAACTTTTCATTGCAGATACAACATGGATTTGGGGTTCGTCCAGCTTTGTATTCGGTCGCGAAGTATTGAATCACTTGTTTTTGAAACCCCTCAGATTCATCGATCAGGTAGTAAGGAATCCCCAGTTTGTAACAAACGCTCCGGGCGTCCATAACGGCTTGCGGACCGCAACATTTATCTTCCGCACGAGCCCGGCATTCCTGTGGCCAGAGCTTTAACGTCACTCCGATGACCTCATATCCCTGCTCTATTAGGAGTGCGGCTGCCGCCGATGAATCAACCCCACCACTCATCCCGACTAATACACGCTTCTTCATTCGGGGAAACCATAGGCTCGATTTGACTCCTGCGGAAGGCCAATTTTAGGCGACAATCCCCTCTTCCTCACACTGTTTTTGGGCAAGATTCAAAAAAAGGATAGAACCGTCTCGGTATCCAAATGAGCCAATTTTTGAAGTTGTCCTTGCGTGCCAACTCTTCCAAGAACTTCCGGTGGAATTGCCAGTGAAGTGATTTCGATGGAGTTATGCAAATATTGTTGAAGCAGGGAGGCCAATCCGCCGGTGGCCAGATGCTCTTCCAGAACGATCAAACGAGAGAATCGTGTCAAAGGGGCAAGAAACTCCGCCGTTACCGGCTGGAGCCAGGGACAGGAGAACACGCTCACATGTATCCCTTTTTCAGCCAGGAGCTTTGCCGATTCCAATGCCACTTTTAGAATGGAGCCCGTGGTCACCAATGCACATTTGGCATCGCCTTTGATTACTTCGATCGGGCCCTGAGTCAACCCGCGCACATTGTGCAAGGAGGATTCTCCCGCCTTGCCAATTCGCAAATAGGATGGGCAGGGATTTTGGGCAAGCCATTGAACGCTTTCATGGGCTTCGCCCGGGTCGGCTGGAGAAAGGATCGTTAATTCCGGCAACATTCGCATCACCCCCAAGTCCTGAACAGCATGGTGCGAGTAGCCCAAATTACCGTAAGCCATCCCCGCCCCCACAGCCACAACCGTCACGGGAAAATGATGGTAAGCCACGTCGTTGCGGATTTGTTCAAGACACCGAAATGTTGGAAAATTCGCAATGGAATAGGTGAATACATGATATCCCTCCGAGGCCAGTCCTGCTGCCACTCCCGTCATGTTCTGTTCAGCCACACCTGCATTTAGAAAGCGGTCGGGAAACTCCTTCTCGAAAGGTTCAATGACAGAAAAACCAAGATCCCCCACAACGAGGAAAATCTCGGGGTGCAACCGGGCTTGCTGAATCAATTCTTCAATAAAGGCAGTGCGCATTTTTCAAAAATTTGGACTTAGGATTGTCGGGATGAATTGACTTCCTTCATGGCTTGTTCGAGTTGGTCGACCTTGGGGGATCGGTAATGCCAAAGGACCGTGTTCTCCATGAAACTCACCCCTTTTCCCTTTACGGTATTGGCGATTAGACAATTGGGTTTGCCCGGTTCCCAAGGCAACGCGGAAAGCGCCTTCTCAATCTCCTCATGGTTGTGGCCATCCACGACACGAACAGCCCATCTGAAAGCGCGGAACTTATCCACCAGCGGCTCCAATTCCAGCACGTCGCTCACGCTCGCAAGACTCTGGATTTTGTTGTAATCCACAATCACCGTCAAATGATCCAACTTGTGCTGCGGCGCAAAAAGAATGGATTCCCAGTTTGAGCCCTCATCCAGTTCGCCATCACTCAACATCACAAACACACGCCAGGATTTTTTCTGTTTTTTTGCGGCCAGCGCTTTTCCGCACCCAAACGGCAATCCGTGTCCCAACGAGCCTGTGGAAAACTCAACGCCAGGAACTTTGTGGCTGATATGCGTCATCAATCGCGAGCCCTGCTTCCCGTAAAATTCCAGATCGGCCACGGGGAAAAATCCCTTCAACGCCAATGCCGCATAAACCGCCGAACAACAGTGACCTTTGCTCAGAATGAAGCGATCCCGATCCGCCCAGCCGGGATCATCCGGGCGCACACGCAAAATCTTTTCGTATAAAACAGCCATGACATCCGTCATGGACAGCGATCCGCCAATGTGGGAAGCATTCGCGTTGTGCACCATTTTCAACGCATTCAAACGTATATTTTTGGCAAATAACTCTGTCTGATCGCTCATAAACTAAAATCACTTTCGAAAAAACGCGAGCGTTCGGCTAATCGCTTCTTTTAACGGAATAAAAACATCCAGCCCGAGTTCAGTTCTGGCTTTCGATGTGTCTGGCACATAAAAGTCCACCACTTCTCCGGGCATAACGCGACCCAAAATTTTGATTTCAGGCGTTGGGAATGTTTGTTCCGCAACAATCCGTGCCAATTCCGCAACAGAGACCGGCTGATCCGATCCCAAATTATAGGGTTCATCCGCCTTTCCTCGAAGAAGAATGGTCCATAACCAGATGGCCAGATCTGCACCATATAGATAGGAGCGCACCGTGGTTCCATTCCCCTGAATAATAAGAGGCCCGCCATTTAGACTATCGCGTATGAAATTGCCCGCTGCAAAATGCGAATCCAACGGTGAATAAGGACCAATAACAGCAAAGCCACGCGCCAGCTTTGCTTCAAATCCGTATTTTTTCCCAGCCAACACGCAAAGCAATTCCGAAGCGCGTTTGGCCTCGGCATACGCTCCCTGGGAATCCAGTTGGAGTCTCGTTATCCCATCCGTCTCCCGCAGAAAGGAACGTTCGCGCTCTTTGATTCTCGGCCCATAAACAGCCCCTGAGCTGGTAAACAACAGTTTTTTGACGCCACATTGCGCCGCCAGTTCCAGCACGCGCATCGTTCCCCTGATTGAGCTCTCCAACATGCCAAACGGATTTGGTTGATTGGGAAGGCTCAGTTCGCTTGCCGCATGGATCACGAAATCAAACCCTCCGTCTGGAATGGCAAAATTCGTCATGTCCCCCGTGTGCAAACTCACCATGGGATGTGCCGCCAGACGCGGTGCCTTGCCACGAAATCCATCCGGGTTTCTCGTCAACACAACCACATGGGCATCAAGCCCCAGTTTGTCGTTGGCCCAAATCAAACTCTCCAATAGCCAGCACCCGTAGAGCCCCGTTCCACCCGTGATAAAGATCCGCTTATTGCGCAGATCCTCCCACAGTTCTCCCACGTGGGAGAAAATGTGTTCGAGGTCCTTCGGGTTCTTTACTGTCTGACTCATCAACAACTCAAATTTGGTGACAGTTCAAGCCATGAACGATTCATCAAAAACGCCCGGCTAACACATCCAAAAGTGAATGCAATTGCTCCGGCTTGTATCCCAGCTTGGCCAGTTCTGACTGGATTTCCTTCATGTAACCAAAGCTGAACACGAGGATTTCATCCACGGGATTGGATTTAAGCTGGTCAATGCCGACAAGCGGCACTCCAGACTTGGGAGCAAGCAAACCGGTGCTTTTCGGCTTCTTGTCAACCAGATAGCGAAGTTTTGGAGCGCTCTTCATCACGGCAAGACTCATCACTCCGCGCCCCCCCGCCCCATATCCCGCAACGGTCTTTCCACTGCTCACAACCTTGTCCACAAACGCATCCAAATTACCAATCGCCTTGTAGATGTTATCCGCAACCTGTTTGTAGGATTCAACACTTGGAAGAACCGCTGACACCTTCACTTTTTTCGCGAGAGGTGCAAAGCGCGATCCCTTTGGCGTGGCAACGAAAATCAGGGAGTTCGCCCGGCGGGCGCTTTCTGGAATCAAATTGAAATCAATGACTTCAAAGCCGGCCATGTTGCAGACTTGCTTCGCCGTCGCCTCTGTCAAATAAATGGAGTGCTCATGCTCAAAGAGGCAGTATTCACACCTTTCGACGATCCTCTCCAAATTATGAACTTCCACAACAAGAAGCCCCTCCTCCTTGTCAAGAATCGAAGTGCAGGCATCCAGAAATGCGCGCGGTTCGGGCAAATGATCAAACGTGTAGGAAAGCGCGATGACGTTGACCTTTTTGAACTCTTCGGGAAGTTGATTCACCGAATCCCGCGTAAACAATCCCTGCACGGATGGAATCCCCTTCTGTTCTGCGACCTTGCACAAAACGGAGGAAGGCTCGTAACCAAGGACTTTGAAACCAAGTTCCTTGAAGGCCACCAACTGGCCGCCGTCGCCTGATCCGACTTCCAAAACCTTCTTGTCCTTTGTTTCAGGAAGGTATTTTTTCTTCACCGCTCCGGCAAGTGCGCGCATGAATTTTTCCGCCGTAGCAGAACTGCCCACGGAATACTGGTAATCCTCGTAATACTCGTTGACATCCACATCATGCTGAGTCTGGGCGGTCAGGCAGTCCTGGCAGACAAAAACATCGATGTCCGCGCGGAATTCTTGTCCAAAAGCGGAGGGGGCAACAAAATCATCAGTGAACGGCATTTGCGGCAGGTGCAGAATGGGCACCAGATTGTTTTTCCCGCAAATACGGCATTTCTTCACATATTTGATTGTTCGTTGTTTCATATGATTTTTCTGAATAAAATTATAAAAAATGATGATCGGACTTTCACTGATTCGTGATTCAACATTGGGTGAAGAAATGCACCTGCCCTGGACACATTGATTTCACCAAATCTTCCACGGTGCCTTATTCTCCTGCCAAAGCTTGTTCAAGTATTGTTGTTCCTTCAGGGTGTCCATCGGCTGCCAGAATCCTTCATGGCGGAAGGAATGCAACTGTCCGTCTTTTACGAGATTCTTCATTGGCGAAAGCTCCAGCATCATTGAAGGATCATCCGGCAGGTAATCAAACAACCGATAGTCGCACACCATGTATCCCCCATTGATGTAAGTGGATTCGCTTTGCGGTTTCTCGTCAAAGGTATGAATGGCTCCGTCATTTTCGAGAGTCAACGCCCCAAAACGACCGGATGGATGCACCGCTGAAATCGTGCAAATCCTCCCCTTGGCCTTGTGCTCCCGAATCGTGGCATCAATATCGATGGTGGAAACGCCATCGCCATAAGTCAGAAGAAAAGTTTCGCCCTTGGGTATATAGCGTTTGATCATGCGCAGCCGGTAGGCCGTCATGGATTCAATGCCCGTATCGGCCAGCGTCACCGACCAATCCTCCTCATCGTGGTGGTCATGAAAAACCGTTGTGGCCTTTCGCCCCAGAGAAAGAGTCACATCGCACCGGTTCCAAAGGTAATTTCGGAAATAGTCCTTGATGTACTCACCTTTGTATCCAAGGCATAGAATGAAATCCTTATGTCCAAAATGGGCATAATACTTCATGATATGCCACAAAATGGGCTGGTTTCCAATTGGGACCATCGGCTTTGGACGGTATTCTGTCTCTTCGCGAAGCCGCGTTCCTTTTCCACCGCATAGTATGACAACCTTCATAATTGCTTTGAAACGGAAAAATAATAACGATTTGCAACAGATTAAAAAGGAATAAGTTTGGGATGCCAGCTAAAACCCAAGAAGCCTGAGAAAAGCCGAATCTCCCATCCTAATTTGTTGTCCCATTTCCAACAGTTTTACCCCTTCTTGCCGATGGATTAACTTGACCCTGTAGCCTTTGACGTTGTTTAGATAGGTTCAATAGTCTATGAATCAGATGTCAGAAAACAAACCAATTGGCAGCGCGGAAAAATTGCACGAATTGCAGTCACGGTTGCATTCTCATTGCTTTGTGTGCAATGAGAGTAATCCGACCGGGTTGAAAATCCACTTTACTCTGGCGGCAGACGGCGCAATCGAAGGCGAGTTCACCCCCAACAAAAGCCATGAGGGTTACAACGGTCTGGTTCAGGGTGGAATCCTGGCATCAATCATGGACGATGCCATGGTCAATTGCCTCTTTGCCTACGGAGTGGAGGCGTTAACGGCTGAATTGGCCGTGCGCTACCGAAAGCCAGTATCGATCACCGAACCAATAAAGGTCCGCGCTTATTTTGAAAGTTCTTACTCCGTTCTTTATCGTTTGCGGGCGGAACTCACCCAGGGGGGTGTTGTCAAAGCAACAGCAACATCCAAGTTTTTTGCACAGAAATAGGCTGGCTGACAGAAAGCGCCCAAGCTTTTCTAACCGCGTTGGTTAGCCCGCCAAAGCAGGATGCCCCCCACAATCTGGAAAAGAAAATTCGGCATCCAGATGATCAGGTGAGGAGCCCGTTCTGGATGGACTGCCCACGCATCACCCAAAATCAGGAAGCTGTAATAAACCAGTAGTAAAATCAGGGCAATGGCCATTCCGAAACTGGTCTCCCGCCGATGAGCCCTGATGCCAAGAGGAATACCGATCAGGGTAAATCCAATGCACGCAAACGAGAACGAGATTTGCCGATGTAAATGAACTTGAAGACGCGACATCATTTCGTCCTTGAAAGTCTTCATCGTTTGAAGGAATTCAGAGGTCACCTTGGCATCCGCAGTGGTGGGAATCCGCTGTTTGTTTACAGAATCAATTTGTCCCATCATTTCCTTCGCCTGCTGGAAGGTCATATCACTGACATCCACATCGGTGGATTTCGACAAATCTGTTGTCTTCAAATCGATCGGGTAAGTCACAAGCCCGGGACGAACCGTTGGCACCCAACCATGGCTCTCACGCATTGATCCATAGGCATCCTCCATGCTCAGCAACACCTGTTGATTGGTGCTGTCAAAAACAACGGTCCCTCGCGGAGCTTGAAACCAGACCGCCAGGTCCCCGTTTGTGTCGTTCACCCAGACAGCCATCCCCTCAAGATGAACCCCATCCTTCTCAACCTTGCTGGCGTAAAGTGTGTAACCGCGAAAAGTCACGTATTGGCCACTCTGCAAAAGCAGGCTGGAGGCTTTAGCCCTCGCCACTTCCCGTATGGCGGCTTTGAACGCCACACGACAACTCGGGGCCACCTCACAGTTCAGCCAGGCACAAATTCCACTCAACACAACGCTCAAAAGCAAGACCGGCGTCACCAGACTAATCAAACTAATGCCGCTGGCACGAGCCGCGATCAACTCCTGATCTGCGCTAAACCGTCCGAACACCAGCAACGCCGCCGTCAACAGCCCAATCGGCAGGGAGAAAGCCAGCATGTAAGGAATCAAAAGGCAAAATGAACTAACCGCCGTTCCCAGCGAAACCTGCCCGCTCACAATAAATGGCAACACTTCCTTAATGCCATCCCCCACAAGTAAAATGGCGGTAAAGACGAACACGGTCATCGCCAATGTCGCCAAAACCTGCCGTAACAAATAAAAATGAAGGGTTTTCATTACCGACTTCGAACCACGCGGTCCCCTGATTGGGGCGCCAACGGCTTTCATCGTCCACGGAGTGGCACGGGAAAGCAACAAGAAAGGAAAGGCTCCAAGAGAGTCAACACGGTCATTAATCCGTTGTCGCCGAAGAAGAAGACTGTTCAGATTGACGTCGGCATTCATCTTCCATCCTTACCGCTTGGTTGACATCCGTTCCTCCCTCCAAGGTGGCAAGACTTGCGAGGCCATAACGATACCCCTTCATCTCGTTACGCCACAGGATTTTTCCGGAAAGCCCATCCAGGCAGAATACTTCACCTTGCGTCGCCGCATAAAGCACGTTCCCTTGAACGAGAATATTTACAAAGCCGTTTCCGACCGAAAAATTCCCGTCCTTGAGTTTTGTGCTCCACCTCTGCTGACCAGTGGAACGTTCCAGAGCAACGACACTTCCGTAGATTCCGACAAATAGTAAATTGGAAAGGGTCATAGTAAGGTTACTTTAATGGGTTCCCGGAGGCCTGACAACCCTGCGGATTTGGCAACTTTTCAAAATGCCAAAGCTTGCTGATTGCGAAAGACTTCCGGAGTAGAAACGAATAAAGGTTCTTTTCTGACTTGCGAGGTTTGCCCCTCCTCTGTTCAATAGGAGGTAGCAATAGGACGATAAGGGAAATGGAACTCAATAGTTTATAGGCAGTTTGGCTCGCGTCAGGCTTGCCGAAAACGGTTCTTTCTGTGAATGTGTGCGGCTTTCCGGCCAAATAGGCCGGTCATTGAATTTTAATGCAGGCTTACCCTAAACATTACTGCGGCGTTTTTGGAATATACGGTCATCCGAATGCAGCGGAACTGACTTATTACGGTCTCTACGCCCTTCAACATCGTGGACAAGAAAGCGCGGGAATTGTCGTTTGCGACAATGGGCAGTTTCGCGAATACAAGCGAATGGGGCTTGTCTCACAAATCTTCAAGGGAGGAGTATTGCAAGAGCTGGCCGGAACCAATGCCGTTGGCCACGTCCGTTACTCAACCACGGGTTCCTCGCACATTCGCAACGCACAGCCTTTGACCGGTGACACACGCCGCGGTCAGATCGCCATCGCCCATAACGGCAACCTGACCAACGCGGCAAAACTCCGCCACGAACTTGAAGAAAAGGGCGCCATTTTCCAGACCACTGTCGATGGGGAAGTCATTCTCCACCTGATGGCGCAGCCCACCATCGGAGGAGTCGAAAACAATCTTGTCCAGACCGTTCGCCGCTTGGAGGGAGCCTATTCCCTGGTCATCATGACTGAGCAGGAGCTGATTGGCATTCGCGATCCCTTTGGGTTCCGCCCCCTCTGCCTTGGCAGAGTTGGCGATGCCTATGTTCTTGCCAGCGAAACCTGTGCTCTTGATCTGATTTCAGCAAAATTCGTAAGAGATATTGCACCCGGGGAAATTGTCATCATCAACAAGAGTGGCATCCGTAGCATTCAAGCTTTTCCTGAACAGACTGCGCGCGCGTTCTGTGTTTTTGAATACGTCTATTTTGCCCGTCCTGACAGCATCATTTCAAACCGCAACGTTTACCGTGTCCGCGTGGAGATGGGACGTCAACTCGCGCTTGAAAACCCGCTCAAGGCTGATTTAGTCATCCCTGTTCCTGACAGTGGCAACTGCGCTGCTCTAGGATATTCCCTCGCCTCGGGAATCCCCTATGAAATGGCCTTCGTCCGCAATCATTACGTTGGGAGAAGTTTTCTGCAACCTTCCCAATTGATTCGGGATTTTAATGTCCGGGTAAAACTTAATCTTATTGATGAATTAGTCAAGGGGAAGCGAGTCATTGTCATTGACGATTCCATCGTTCGCGGCACCACCTGCAAAGCCCGCGTCAACAATCTCAAGGAAGCCGGCGCAACGGAAGTGCATGTTCTCGTCAGTTGTCCCCCGCACATGCATCCCTGTGTTTACGGCATTGACTTTCCCGATCGCAGCAAGCTTATGGCGGCAAATCATTCCCTCGATGAAATCCGGCGTTACCTCAACGCCGATTCTCTGGGCTACCTCTCGGAAGAAGGAATGATTAAAGCGACCGGACTGCCGAAAGAATCCTTTTGCATGGCCTGTTATAACGGGAAATATCCCGTTCCCTACGATCCCAAGGTGGACAAAAACATCATGGAAAATCGTCGAGCCCGTATTGAAGGTCTCACGGAAGACATTGTGCGGGAGGAAATGCAATTCAAACTGCTCTGATTACAGCAAGAGTCAGGTTTCGGTCAAAAATCCATTGCTTGAAAAAGCCCGGAGCCTGGCTATAATACAAAAATTCCCATTAAATTGGCCTCTTGACTGATTTGATGATTTGACCTGGAAAGCAGGTTTACCTAAACTAGGCCCCTTATTTTTATGAACGTTTTAGTTTGTGATCCCATCTCGCCAAAGGGAATTGCGCTTTTACAGAAGCGCCCCGAATTCACGGTGACGGTTTTGAAGCAGAAAACTCCAGAAGCGGAGTTGCTGCCGTTGGTTAAAGAAGCCAACGCAATCGTTGTACGCTCCGAAACCAAGATCACCAAAAAAGTGATCGAGGCCGCCCCCAACCTGAAAGTGGTTGGACGCGCGGGTGTGGGCGTTGACAACGTAGATGTTGATTTTGCCACGGAACACGGGATCGTGGTCATGAACACGCCAAGCGGCAACACCATCTCCACTGCCGAACTGACTTTCTCCATGCTCATGTCCCTGGCCCGCAAGATCCCCCAAGCCAACATGTCCATGAAAGCCGGTCTCTGGAACCGCAAGGAATTCTCCGGCACGGAACTTCACGGAAAAACGCTCGGCATCCTCGGAATGGGCCGTATCGGCAGCGAAGTTGCAAAACGCGCCCTGGCTTTTGGAATGCACGTGCTCGCCTACGATCCCTATCTTTCACTCGCCCGTGCAAAGGCCTTGCAAGTCGACTTGAAAGAAAAAGTGGAAGAAGTGTATCACGATGCAGACTTTGTGACCGTTCACATGCCCTCCACGCAGGAAACCAAGGGAATGGTCAATGCTGCTGCATTTGCCAAAATGAAGAAAGGCGTTCGCATTCTCAACTGCGCCCGCGGTGGAATTGTCAATGAAGCCGATCTCTATGCGGCTATCAAGAGTGGCCAAGTGGGAGGCGCCGCCCTGGATGTTTATGAAGTGGAGCCGCCACCAGCTCAATTCCAGCTTCGTGATCTGCCCCAAGTCATCATGACTCCACACCTCGGTGCCAGCACGGCTGAAGCTCAGGAAAACGTCGGCATTGAAGTGGCTGAAGCCATCACCGATTTTCTGCTCCAAGGCGTGGTTCGCAACGCAGTCAACCTGCCAAACCTCGATGCTCAATCCTATCAGACTGTTCGTCCCTACCTCGTTTTGGGTGAAAAACTCGGTCGTCTCCTCGGTCAGATTTCTCCAAAACGTTGCGACCGCCTCGTAATCACCTACGGCGGCAAAGTCACCCAGATGCCCAGCGACCCCATCAGCCGTTATGTGCTCAAAGGTTTTCTGGAACAAGCGGGCGGCAGAGAAGTCAACCAAGTCAATGTGCGCTCCATGGCTCATGGTTTGGGTTTGGTTGTTGAAGAAATCAAATCCAACGAAGCCACTGACTTCAATGAATGGTTGCATGTGGCCGTTTACTCCGGAGATCAAAAGACCTCGGCAGGCGGCAGTATCTTCGGTGGAAAGAGCCTGCCTCGCATTGTCCGGCTCTACAGCCAACCCGTTGAAATCGTCCCAGAAGGCGTTCTATTTATTCTCACCAATAAAGATCGTCCTGGCATCGTTGGTTACCTGGGAACCCTCATGGCAAAATACCACGTCAACATCGCCAATATGAGTCTCAACCGCGATGCAGAAGGTGGTGAAGCCCTGACCATTCTCAATTTGGATAGCGTTCCTCCGACTGCTCTTATCGAGGAAATCCAGAAAGATCCAGACATTCGCAATGTCCGGGTAGTCAAACTTTAATCCCCGGATTCGAAATCAGAAAACTATGACAAAACCAATCCAACACGGCGCTCTTATCGGGGCGCTGATGGCCGCTTGTTTCTCCATGCATGCAGAAACAAATTCATCTTCTGCCGCCACCTCCACAAACACTGCGGCAGGTACTGTGGCTGCCGAACACGCCCTGTTTCCAAACCCTGTTGTTGCCAAGGGCAAAGGTTTTGAAATCAAGCGCGCTGAACTGGAAGATACGATTACAGCCGTCAAAGCTGAAGCAGCAGCCCAAGGCCAATCCATCCCCGATGACAAGCGCCCCATGCTGGAGTGGGAATTGGTTCATGAGCTGATTTTTAAGGAAATCATTCTCTCCAAGGCAACCCCCGAAGACCGTACTAAAGGAAAAACTGATACGGACAAGTATCTCTCCGACCTGCGCAAACGTATGCCCTCCGAGGAAGCATTTGCCGCTCGTGTCAAGGCAACCGGACTGACAATGGAACAATTTCAGTCCCGCTGCCTAGAGCAGGCCGTCTGCAACGCTGTGCTGGACCGTGAACTCAAATCCAAAGTTGTTGTTTCTGACGCAGATGTCAAAAAATTCTACGACGATAATCCAACAGAATTTGAGCGCCCGGAACAGGTTCGCGTGAGCCACATCCTCGTCTCCACGATGGACAAGACGGCTCAGAAACCACAACCACTCCCCTTGGAAAAGAAAAAGGAAAAGGAAAAACTTGCCCAGGATCTCAAAGCCCGCGCTGAAAAAGGCGAGGATTTCGGAAAATTGGTCAAGGATTTTTCCGACGATCCCGGCTCCAAGGATTCTGGTGGTGAATATAAGTTCTCCCGTGGCCAGATGGTGAAGGAATTCGAGGCCGCATCCTTCTCCCTTGAAAAAACCAACCAGATCAGCGATGTGGTGGAAACACTCTACGGATATCACATCATCAAACTTCTGGAAAAAATTCCTGCGGGAAAAGACCCCCTGTCAAGCGTGACCAACCAAATCAAGGATTATCTGGTTAGCAAGGAAATCCGGAACGAGCTGCCTGCTTTCCGTGCGAAGGCGGAAAAGGATGCCAACGTGGAAATCATCGGCATCAAAGAACCGCAAAAAGAAGCTGACGAAACAGCTCCAAAAGCTCCGGCACCTGCCACCACTGCTACCAATGCTCCGGCTGGCACAAACAAGCCGGCTGCCAAGTAGGAACAGACAGACTGTTTTAAACAATTCGCAAAAGGCGTTTTCAAAAAAGAAAACGCCTTTTTTATATTATGGCTCCCAAAATCTCCGCACTCAAAAAAAACACTTTTTCCTCTAAACCGATTTGACTTCATGCCGCTCTATTAATTGGTTGCAAGATGACAATCCGAAGGCCGGTGCGGAAGTTTTTCCGCGTACAATTTTCCCCTTTGCAATTCCAGCCCTTTAGATTGAATCTGAGTTTCGTTTGGCAGAAAAGGAACAAGCAAGCGCGCAAATCGCGGCAACAATTCGACAAAAATTGCGCAGCCTCGCTTGAAACTCAAAGCCATCAAAGCAAAATTAAGTAATAAAAATCCATACAAACCATGGCTGGCATCGACTACATCAAGACATTTGACTGGCAGGAAATCACAATCCCAGAAACAACCGTCCTCAACAACGAGGGTCCTGCCGGAAATTATGCGGTTGGCAAGTATAACAAGGCCAAACTGAAGTTCCTGGTCAAAGACTTTTGCGATCCGGGGAAATACACCGTTGAAGCGGTGGCCATTGGCAAACCCAATGATTTTCTGAACCTGGATGGCAAAGAATTCACCCTCAAACGCAACGGCGCGCCGGTTCTAAAATTACGCTGTGAGAATTGCAGCCTTGGCACCGCGAAAGCCATGGCCATATTCAACCTGCTGGGAATTCCCTGATCGCCAAAGTTCCAGCACTTTGCCAATTCTTCCCCATCGGATTTGCCGCCAACGGTAGCAAATCCGAATTTTAGTATCCTTTTTACGTCCAACCTTCTATAGTGCTGTGCGAACCGCACAACCCAAATAAATTAATTACACTTTGCGCACGATGAATACACTAATGAATCATGCTTTTTCCAGACGTCATTTTTTAAAGACCGCCACTGTGAGTGCTGCTGTTCTTGGCGCTGGACTGCCTTCCGTCTTTGCTCAAAAGACAAAGAAGATTCCTGTTGGTCTTGAACTCTATTCCGTCCGCACCGAAATGGAAAAAGACGTAGCCAAGACGATTGAGGCCGTGGCTAAAATCGGTTACAAAGGTGTCGAGTTCGCCGGTTACTACAACAAGAAAGCCTCTGAACTGAGGAAAATTCTGGATGATAACGGCATTGTTTGCTGTGGTTCCCATTCCCCCCTTGAGACGATCAAACCGGAAAACATCGAGGCAACGATCGAATTCAATAAAACCATTGGAAACAAGTTTATCATTGTCCCCTACATGGATCCAAAGACCAAGGAGGGATGGCTCGACATGGTGAAACTCTTCAATGAGCAATCCGTCAAACTCAAGGCTGCCGGACTCCGCCTCGGCTATCACGCGCATAGCCATGATTTTTCCAAGATTGATGGGGTTTCCTGTTGGGATATTTTCTTTGGTGGCACGAACAAGGACGTTGTCATGCAGCTCGACACCTCCAACTGCATGGAAGGTGGCGCCGATCCTGTTGAGGTTCTCAAGAAGTATGCGAAGCGTGCAGCCACAATCCACCTCAAGGAATGGGGTGGTGCTCCCAATGCCGTCATCGGTGAAGGGAAAGTCAATTTCCCCGGCGTTTTCGAAATCTGTGAAAAGAACGGTGTGACTGAATGGTACGTGGTGGAATACGAACAGGCAGGCGATCCAATCGAGAGCGTTCGCCGCAGTTTTGAAGCCTTAAAGAAAATGGGCAAGGTTTAGAAATTGAAGACAAAAAAACGGGCCTTTTAAAGCCCGTTTGAAAACGATTGATCCGGCACCCTGAAACAGAGTGCCGGATTTTTTATCAGAAGATCATTTTTTCATCCATTTCTCAATGTCATCAGCTTCGATCGGGATGTTGGGCATCAGGTCTTTTGCGCCGTTTTCCGTAACGAGCACGGTGTTTTCCAAACGCACGCCAAAACCCTCTTCCTGAATGTAAATTCCCGGTTCGCAGGTGACCACCCAGCCCGGTTGGAGCACTAAGTGGTTGTAGGTAACATCATGCACATCCAACCCGATGGGATGAGAAACTCCGTGCATGTAGTATTTCTTCACCAATGGATTGTCCGGAGCCTGTTTGCGAACAGCAGACATTTTTAAGAGCCCCAAATCAACGCATTCCTTTGTGGTGACTTCCTCGCAATCGTGGCGCAAATCACGTGTGGTCTTGCCGGGGACGATCAGCTTGAGCATTTGTCTGAACACGCGCAGCACGGCGTTATAAACCTCCTTTTGGCGGGGGGTAAAACGGCCACTGGCCGGAATCGTGCGTGTCATGTCCGACATGTAATTGCCCAGTCCTGCCGCAACATCCATCAACACCAAATCACCCTTTTTGCAAATCTGGTCATTTTGAATGTAATGCAAAATGCAAGTATTCGCTCCAGATGCAATGATCGGAGGATACGAGAAGACGCCTTTATGACGAATAAATTCATGGGCAAACTCTGCCTCGATCTCGGTTTCATTCACACCAGGATGGGTGAACTTGAGAACGCGTTCAAAGCCCTTGCCTGTCAGGTCGCAGGCTTGTTGGATGACAGAAATTTCCTCCGGAGCCTTTACGGATCGCAATTGATACATCAGAGGAGCCAGGCGGCGGTATTGATGCAGCGGGTAACTATTCTGACATTCACGGATGAACCGTGCGTTGCGAGACTCGACCTGGACAACAGCACGCTGGTGTTCGTTGCTGTCAAGAAACACCTCCCCCGCTTCACACATCAACTGGCGAAACACGGCAGGAAAATCTGAAAGCCATTGAATGTTTTCAATGCCTGAAATGGCTCGAGCCTGTTCCTTGGTCAGTTTGTGGCCCTCCCAGATGGCCAGATGCTCACAGGGTTCTCGTAAGAAAAGGACTTCGCGTTGCTTCTCTTCGAAAGCTCCGGGGGCAATAACCAGGATTGACTCTTCCTGACCAATTCCAGTCAAATAAAACAAATCGGAATTGGGAATGCCAACAAGCGTGCCATCCGCATTGGAGGGTAAAACGTCATTTGCGTTGAGTATTGCCAGGGAGTTTTTCGGCAGCATGTTTTTGAGCCGCTCCCGATTCGTGGTAAACAGTTTTGGATCAATTGCAATCGGTTTCACAAATTCAACCTTTTCGTTGTTCCTTTCCAGTGTAGTCCAACGGCATCGTGATGCGAGTAGAATTGACAATTATCCCATTTTTTAGGAGGTTCTTGGATTGTTGCCCATGACTTTGCTTGTTTTCAGGAAGACTGCAAGGGGGGCGGGATGTTTTCATTCCCTCTTGTTGCCAACATTGTGAACTTTCTGTGAACGATAAAATACCAACTGATTTTAAAGCAGCAAACGATCACATCTTTGATGAAGATGGCTTTCTCAGGCGATTAATGGGGGATCGCGAAATTGCCAAGTTGATTCTGGACAATTTTGTGGAAAATTTCCCTCAACAGATTGAATCTCTTAAAGAATCCATTTCGAAATCCGATATAGCCAAGGTGAAACGACTATCTCACAGCATCAAAGGATCCTCCGGCAACCTCGGAGCGATGCGGCTTCAAGCTGCGGCTGCAGAGATAGAATCAGCGTGCGCAGGGGAAGACCTGAATACAGCGGCAATGCAATTGCCAAAGCTGTCAGAACAATTCCAGCAATTCAGAGAAGTGGCCACTCACTTTGAAGTGGAGACAAAAGACCATTCATGAAAATTCTGATTGCTGAGGATGACATTGTCAGCCGCCAAATTCTTTCGGCCATACTAAAGAAAAATGGACACGAAGTGATTGAGGTTGAAGATGGATTCCAGGCACTTGAAGAGCTGCAAAGGGAAAACGCCCCCAAACTCGCCATTCTGGATTGGATGATGCCCGGACTTGATGGTGTGGGAGTGTGCAGTCGACTCCAGCTGACAGAGGTCCATGATCCCCCATATCTGATTATTTTAACCGCATTGGAGGATAAAAAGGATATTGTGAGGGCACTACGCGCAGGAGCCCACGATTACATCATCAAACCCTATGCGCCAAATGAATTGCTGGCCCGTGTGTCTGTCGGATGCCGCGTCATTGATCTACAAAAAAACCTTGTTCAGAGGATCAAGGATCTTCAAGATGCCTTGAAAGAGATTCGTATGCTTCAAGGCATTCTCCCCATCTGCATGCACTGTCACAAGATTCGCACTGACAAGGAAAGCTGGCAGAGATTGGAATCTTATATTTCAGAACACTCTGACGCCAAGTTCAGTCACGGCATCTGCCCTGAGTGCGCCAAAAAATACTTCAATAATTTCGCGCCAGTAAAATAAAACGGCCTGCCATAAAAATAATTTTTACAAACAGCAGAAGGTGGGAAGGCTGAGGTGAGGCGGAAGGGACAAGCAAAAAGTCTCAAAGCTCCCCTTCCCTCAATTCCTCTGGCTCTCTGTGGCGCGCTGAAATCAGCCATCATTTTCCGAGAATTCAAATCACTCTATAGGCTCCTCTCAACACCGATTCTGTTCCAACTCGGGCAGACCATTTCTTCAGAATTGTGTTCCCCCCAGCCCCCTCTCTTTAAAGACAGGAATTTTTTTCCTCCCACTTTACCTAAGCCTCTCTAAAACAGCAGAATTCAGATGTTTTTGCTTCGGCATGAGTCTTGCTAAGCATAGATACATTCTGCCGTATGAACGCAACGAATGATAATATAGCCTCCGACCTTTGGAGGGACATTGTCACCCATTTCCGGAGTCTGTGTTTTTTCAAACTCCAGGGAAATGCGGTTGTGTCAGAAACCATTCTACGCCAGCTTCTTCCAAAGAAGATTGCCGAGTGGTCGCAAACGACTTCCGTCAATGCGGAAGAGCAAAAGGGACGGTTGGAAGAGATGTTCAAAGCCGAACAGCGCCGGGTGGATGACGCGTATACGCTGCATGAATTATCTGCAATGCAATGGCGGGAAGACTTCATTCCAGCACTTACTAATCAAATTCATCAGGAAATTCGCCAGACTATTTGCGAACAGTTTGCCCAGCTAAATTCAAGACAGTTAACTCCAACACAAGAAGTTACACATTTTCAAAACGCTTCCTTGATTCCTCAAAAACGAAAACGAATCGCCTTCGATGACATTCCCGCAATCATTGATTTGATTGTCGAGGATGAGAGGAAGGGGAAAGCAAATTTTGCCGCATAACATACCTCACCATTACATTTCAGTTAAACCAATGAGATAACATAGAAAAGTTTGCCGCCTGAATAAACAAACGAAAGGCTGGCAATCCCATAAAAACACAAGACCATGAGCACATCATCATCCAAAGCCGGACGCGGTCCGGCTGAAGCACACGAATCCTCTACCAGCAAAGGCACGGACGCCAAGAACGTGCTGCTGCTCGGTTTTGATTGGGGAACAAACACCTCCTGCATCAAGGGAAGCCTGCCAGGCTCCACAGAATTGACGGTCAATGAAATGGTCCCAACCGTCATTGGCTATGCAAAAGAAGGCATTGTCAACGATTTGTTGCCTGACAATGCAAAAGTCCTTTTCGGGCATCAAGCCATCAAACACCGTCTTCACTTAAACTTGGTCGCTCCGATGGTCGATGGCGTTCTCGGAGCCAACAAGGAAGCCTCGCGTGATTTTGCACTGCATCTGCGGACATTGATTCATGTTGACCCCGGCACTGAAATCCGCGCCGTGATCGGTGTTCCGGCCAATGCGGAACCGCAGGCTCGCGAAGACATTCGTCAGGCTGTTTCCGGTATTTTCCAACGTGTCATTCTGATTCCAGAACCATTTCTCGCCGCCTTGGGATTTCGTGGAGAAGCTCATCAGAGCGATCCAAACAATGTGGATCCGGTGCGTAACTCGCTTTTTGTGGATATCGGAGCTGGAACAACGGATGTCTGTCTGATCCAGGGCTATTATCCAACCAGTGCTGATCAGATCAGCCTGACATTCGCTGGAGATAAAGTTGACCAAATGATCAACGAGGGAGTGAAGAAAACTTATCCAGATTGCGATATTTCCATTCTGAAAATTCGCGAGTTGAAGGAAAAATATTCCTACGTTGGAAACGCTTCTCAACCCATCATTGTAAGCGTGATGGTGGGGGGCAAAATCCGCAAGTTGGATCTGACTGAACAGATCGGCCAAGCCTGCACTGCACTCCTGCATCAAATCTTCGAAGCAGTCAAAGCGCTTATTGGCAAAGCTTCATCAGACAGCGTGTCTGAACTCCTCCAGAATATTATTCTAACCGGTGGTGGCAGCCGCATCCACGGGTTGGATACTGAGCTTCAACGCCTTTTGACTGAAGATGGCTATGAACAGCCCAAAGTCAAATCGGTTGGGGAACATTATAAGGAATTTGTTGCCAAAGGCGCTCTCAAAGCAGCCCAACAGGCTCGCGAGGACCAGTGGCAGCAGTTGGTAAAATAAGTTGTTTGTTCGGCGTTGAGAAAGCGCGTCCTTCGGGGCGCGCTTTTTTGTGTTGCACACTGGAAATTCCACAAATTGGGAATCAACCAACTCTCATCGATCAATAACCGCTTCAGTCGCCGAATCAATCTTCGGAATCTTTATTTCATTATGCGGCTTATTGTCGTTGTTCCAACGACAACGCCAACGAGCATTCTGTGCCACTGATAAATCGATTACAGCGCGACGACGCACCACTTCGCAATGCCCATCGCAAAAAACAATATCCGTCTTTCCGCCATGGCGATTGGAAGGCCATTGTGGAGACTGGGTTGGATCAATATCCCCTTCCCAACCGAAACCAACACTTAATCCCCGGGTATCCGCGATCTCGATCATTTGAGAGGGCGCTACAACCATCGTATCGGTGACTTTTCCCATGTAGTGTCCCCCACTGATGTCTCCGCCAAGACCAATTTGCGGGGATACATCCTTGCTCAATCCCCAATCATTATAACCATAGGAAAACCGGGATGTGCTCTTGACCGCATACACGTCAGGTTCACCATCCCAGCCGATTGGTCCCAATGTCTTGTTCACAACAGGATCCCATGAACTTTCTCTGCATGCGGCCGGACATCGAAAAACTCCGCGATTACCGACCAGGGGATAAATTCGGGTCATCCACACGTAGGTCTTGTTTGAAGGTACAAAACAACCTGGATAAGCATGATTATCTGAAACGTAAACAGAAACGGCCACCCCCACCTGATGCAGGTTGTTGAAACAGGCCACCTGCAATGCCTTTGCTTTTGCTTTAGACAATACAGGAAGAAGCATCGAAGCCAAAATGGCAATGATCGCAATAACGACAAGTAGTTCGATCAAGGTAAACCCTCGCCGCGACTTATCTGAAATAACATTCATGATGCTGTGGCTTGTTTAACCCCAATTGGCTTTGATGGGAGAAATGCTTAACACTTTTCCCGATCCAGGTCCATTTCAAATTAACTGCCAGGACTTTTCTTTTTGTAATCAAAAGACAGCGTCCCATCGCATTAAAGCGACTGACATCTCAAAATTTTCTCAGGACTGTTCCTTCAACCATCACAAGCGCTAATTTACAATCAATTGATTGCATGTCACACTTGATAATTATAGAGTTGTGTAAACAACACAAGCCATGCACGCGGGGATGTTTAACAATACGAATTTGACTCCATTCTGTGCCTCAAAAAAACGAGGATTCACATTATTGGAACTCCTCGTCGTCATCGGTATCATTGCAGTGCTTGCCTCATTGTTATTGCCGGCTTTGGCCAGAGGCAAGGAGCAGGCTCGTAGTACTTACTGTAAAAATATTCTCAAACAAACTGGAGTTGCCCTTGCCATGTATGCGGATGATTTTCATCGGTACCCGCCACTGTGGAACGGCATAAAAGACCCGAAGGAAGATGCAACCTGGCAGGACCTCCTCTACCCATATACAAAGGTTGCCTGGACTAATGCGTCCTTCAACTGCCCCACTTATCTGGCACATGGCGGAGTAGTAGGCCGTGGTGTCATCGATAACAATCCCGCAATAGATGTAGGAAGTTACATGTATAATTTCCTGGGGACCGCTTGTTGGCGTGGCATGGCGGATCAGGTCAATAACCTGGGCCTTGGACGGGTTCCTAAAAACACTCCGACAGAAAACAGCATTTGGAGCCCTAGTGAAATGTATGCGGTTTCAGACGTGCGCCCAAAAAAATTTGGTACGTTGTTTTCGCAGAAGCAGGCCAGCGATCCCCAAATGAACTACCATCGCTACAGTTCCGAAGGCCCACCCCCACACGGAGGCAAAGAAAGTTATAACATGCTGTTTGTTGACGAACATGTCAGCTTGGTAAAAAGAAGCTATTTCCTTTTTCTACCTCGGAGCGCAAGCCACTGGAATCGCGATAACAAACCCCATCCCGAAACTTGGCTTTCGAAGGACAAATGGGCCGTAACAGAGTAGAACAAATTACAAAGCATCCCGCCATCCCCCTCAAATCCAAAAGAGTCGGCTATTCCCGAACACTGCACTGGTAAAAATAAAGATGCCTTAGAACAAGTCTAACATTTTTATTAAAAGATACTTACGGATCAAAAATAAGGTCCAGTGATGCGTTTCGGTGATGAGACCTCTTGCAACTGAGTCTCAGTTGTATTACCATTGCCGTAGTGAATGATTGTTTTGAGTCCACTCAGTCCGTTCAGTCTTTAGCCCTTGGCAGACCGTTGACCGCCTTACATCCTGGCTCAATCGCTACTGTTGCTGATATTCGGGTCGCCCCGGAAAATCGGTGTCGCATCTTGGAAATGGGTCTTCTCAAAGGCACTGAAGTTCAGCTCGTTCGTTTCGCTCCATTGGGAGACCCCATTGAAATCAAACTGCGCGGTTACCATCTCACACTGCGTCGTCAGGAGGCCGACAAAATCCGGGTTATCCCAGAAGCATAAAATTGGAGCGCCATGGATTCCAGTATTCAAAGCGTTCCCCATTCAAAAAACAAACCTGCATCCAAAGCAATCCCTGTTGTCGCACTCACAGGAAACCCCAATTCCGGTAAAACCACCGTATTCAATGCCCTGACTGGACTGCGCGCTCACGTTGGCAACTACGCAGGCGTCACAGTGGAACGAAAAGAGGGGCGACTTCTCAAAACGCCGGCAAATTTTCCTGTCACCATTCTTGACCTTCCTGGCACTTACAGTCTCAATCCCCAGTCTCTCGACGAACAAATTGCCAGAGACATTCTTTTTCACCGTTTTCCAGAGGTTCCGCCCCCGTCCCTAGTTGTTGTCGTTGTTGATGCTTCCAATCTGGAACGAAACCTCTACTTTGCCACACAAGTCATCGAACTGGGATTTCCAACATTGATCGCCCTAAACATGGTGGACGTCGTTGCTGAAAACGGCCAGGCGATCGACCCTGTTCTGCTCGCAGAAAAACTTGGCGTCCCCGTTTTGCCGCTGGCAGCCAGCGCTGGCAAAGGAGTCAATGAACTGCGAGCCGCCATTTTAAACGCTCTTCAGTCCCCCGTTGCAGCTCCAAAGCCAATTACCTTTTACGACACCTCAGCGCCGCTTGAGGCTGAATCAAAAACGCTCGTCAGACTGCTTGAAGAATCAAATCTCTCTCATCCTCCGCTTCCTCACGCGGAAGCCATGATGATCCTGTGCAATGAGAAATTTGGGACCAGCAGCAAAACGGCCTATCCCGCCTATATTTTTGATGAAGTCAAGAAAGCGCGTCAAAGGCTGGAAACTGCGGGCATCGACTGGCGCGCGGTGTTAATTGAAGCGCGTTATGCCAATATCACCCGGATCCGGCAGGCTGTTCTGACTGAGACCCGCCCACAATCGGATAATGTCAGTGACAAATTGGACAGGATCATCACCCACAGAGTTTGGGGACTGGTCATCTTTGTGGTTGTCATGACTTCCATGTTTCTGGGGATCTTCACCCTGGCACATCCACCAATGGAGGCATTACAATCGCTCGTTGCATGGATTGGGGATAAAGTCGCCCACTCAATTCCCCCAGGAGACCTTCAAAACCTCGTCGTGCGAGGCATCATTCAAGGGGTTGGTGCGGTAATCGTATTTCTGCCGCAAATTTGTCTTCTCTTTCTCTTCATTGGCCTTCTTGAAGATACCGGTTACATGGCGCGTGCCGCTTTTCTCATGGACCGCCTCATGAGCCGTGTGGGGCTTCACGGAAAAAGCTTCATCCCCATGTTAAGCTCCTTTGCGTGTGCCGTCCCCGGAATCATGGCCACCCGCACCATCGAAACGCCAAAAGACCGGCTTGTAACCATCCTCATCGCACCGCTCATGAGTTGTTCAGCTCGACTTCCCGTCTACGTTCTCCTGAGCGCTGCCTGTTTTCCTGATCGCCAATGGCTGGCAGGGACAACATTGCTTTCACTCTATTTTCTCGGGATCGTGGTTGCACTCATCATGGCGTCCATCTTCAAAAAAACTCTTCTGCGTGGAGACACACCTGTTTTGATCATGGAACTGCCTCCATATAAGCGTCCCTTGATCAAGGAAGTTCTCCGTCAAATGTGGGACCGCTCCAAACTCTTTATTTACCGTGCAGGCACTGTCATTTTAGGAATCAACATTCTCCTGTGGTTTCTGGCAAGCTATCCGAAACTTGGCTCTTCAGAAAAACAGTTTGACGATCAACGCGCACAAGTTCAACAACAGGCAAAAGCTCAAAATCTCTCTGACAAGGATTTAAAGGCAAAACTCTCGGTCATTGATACCACCGAAGCCGGGGAGCGGCTCCGAAACAGTTTTGCCGGCAAACTAGGCCGGGCTCTGGAGCCGGTCATAGCCCCGCTCGGTTTTGATTGGAAAATTGGGATTGGTCTTGTCTCGTCCTTTGCTGCACGCGAAGTCTTTGTCAGCACAATGGCCATTGTTTACAACGTCAATCCAGGAGACGATTCCGATTCACACTCCAAGGAATTGGTCCAAGTAATGCGCAGTCAAAAACGCACCGGAACCGATATCCCGGTCTTCACAACCCTGACTACGATTTCCCTGATGGTATTTTACGTCATCTCCCTCCAATGCATCAGCACGATAGCCGTCGTGCGACGAGAAACAGGATCCTGGAAATGGCCGGCTTTTCAATGGTTTTACATGAGCGGGCTGGCATGGGTATCCGCGTTCCTTATTTATCAAGGCGGACACATTCTTGGTTTTCAATAAGTCAAAGCCCTTCTCCGTGTGAAAAAACGCATTCAGTTCTTCTGTCAAGAATAGGCACAATTTTCCGTAAGGTTTTACCTCACACTTTTTATAGAGATCGTATTACTGTATTTTCCCGTGCCGAAGAAAAAAGAAAGGGGCTCCCGATTTTTTCGAGAGCCCGGTGGGATTTCAAAGGGAATTTTGCGTTCTACGGGTAGGATTGGGAGATCCAGTCCCGTTACGCGGTCGTATTAGTAAGACGATGTCATTTGTAAATTTGTTCAAAAAAAAGATGACACTCAAAATAATTACTTCGACCCCATGCCAGAAAAGTAATCCTGGGCAGGCTGGAAAATCTTCATTTTGACCAATAAAACAATCAGCCCCGTATACAACAATGAAATGACAATATCGCGAGCGAATGCCTTCCATGAGTATTTCTTTTCCTCGTTGCTCAGGAGCTGTTGTCCCCCCTTGTGCATCAATACAAAGCCAGCCACATTCGTCAGCCAATACCCCAGAATCACGCTGGCTTCAAATGCCGGTTTATAGAAAAGACTAACAACCCACGCGAAAGCGAGGGCCAGTGGCACATTTATAATGGCATCATTCCACCACGAAAGCGGTGAGAGCAAATACCCGGTGACGGCCAAAAAACCGCCCGATAATCTTCTTTTCCAACGTTCCATTTCCACGGGCCGTTTTACACACAAGCAAAAATGAAGCAAGAAATTAGATTCGACCCCCCTCAAAATTGACGCATTTTCCATCCCCGTCACTGTCAATAAAATGACATTCATCGGCACAAAAAACCGGAGAATTGGCAAAGCAACCCTCCGGTGTGAAGTTAAACAGAGCGGATCGAAAAACGGATCTATTGCTCAGCAATGCCGAGTTTCTTCATCTGTCCCTTGGCATCTTTAATCGCTTTTGAGCTCTTTGCGCTCTTAAGCACCTGATTCAAGACAGGAGCCATATCCGCCTTGTTGGATTCGTTAAGTTTTGAGGTAATGCGCAGAACAGCCAACGCCGCCTCGTCGGCCAGTTGTGGATCAGCCAGATAGGAAGCCGTTGTCTTCATTGCTTCCACGGTCGGAATCCCTCCCAACGCGGAAATCAAAAGGACTTTCTCCTGAGTGGTCTTTGCCTGATCGGCAATTTCCATGATCAACTTCAGGCGCTGGGCCGGCTGCGGTTCCGCCTCATTGCAGAGTCGCAGATAGTTGTTGTAGACCTGAGTCCGTTCAGCAGGAGCGTCCGTTGTCTTGGCAATCTGAAGAAGATCAGAAGCGGCCTCAGTGGTTTTCCATTCCGACAAAGCACCCACTGCAGCGGCATGAATTGTCTTATCCGGGTTCTTCACACCATCACGAACCACAGCCAGGGCCTTTTGCCCACCGACGGAGGACAAAACGCGCATCAAAGCCCCCTGCTGAACCGGTTGCTTCAAGTTCACGCGTTGCACCAGAAGAATATCGGCATAGGCCTCAGGATTTGAGCCCCGGGTGATGATGGCACTCAGAGCTTGAGCCACCACTTCCAGGTCTTCTGGAGCTGTTGTTGTCGCAAGCAATCCAACAATCCCGCTCAGCTCATTCGGGCTGGCCAATTCGCCAATACGGGAAATGGCACTGGCACGAACATTTGCATCCGTATCGGCCCCTGCTTTCACCAAATTTGGCACGGCAGAAACCAGATGGCGACGACCAATCAATTCCGCGGCTGCCAGACGGTGCGCAGGATCTCCAGTGCTGAGCATCTTGACAATCAACGCATCCACATCAGCCCCAGGAAGTCCTCCCAACGCTTGTTGCGCCGCTTTTGAAACTTCCTTGTCTCCATTTCCAATCAAATCGGCAAGTACGGGTGCTGCTTTTGAGTTTTGAATTTGTGGAATGGCTTGGATGGCAGCAACACGGGCAGAGCTATCCCCACTCTTTGCGAGCTCATACAAGGCAGGCAACCCATCCGCATCAGCCCGTTTTCCAAGAATATTTGCCAGTAAAATCTGGCGATCAGGAGATGCTTTAGCAATCTCGCCCGCCACAACCAATGTCACATCATGAAGCTTCATTTCGATTGCGGCACGGGCAGCAGCATCCGCCAAAATCCAATCCTCGCCACGAAGAGACTCTGCCAAGAGCGAAAGCCCTTCCTTTTCACGAACGATCAGAGCCCCGCGTAATCCTGCGGCGCGCACCTGTTGTGGTTCCTTGAGAACGCGCAATTTATCATAGATGGCAATGGCTTCATCCTTTTTCCCGGTTGCCGCCAAATTCTCAGCGCACCGCAATTCACTTTCATAAATGGCCCATAATTGTTTTGCCTGCACGCTACCTGCGGCAGCATCCAATGCTTTTGCGGCGGCACTCGTTCCAATTTTTCCAAGAGAATGAGCCGCTGCCTCCGATACAAAAACATCCTGGCTTGCTGCAAGTTTTCCAAGTTCATCCGTCGCTGCAATGTCATGTCGCACACCGATGGACGTGATCACTCCAACAAGGGGAAGTCCATGCAGTTGGCCCAACGCATCGCGAAACACCTTGTCCACGGATGGATCGGGATTGGTTTCCAACGCGAATCGGGCCATGTGATTCATTTTTTCATCACCGAGCATTCCTGCAAGAACCGGAATGGATTTTGCGGTGCCAATGACTGACAATTGTCGGCAGGCATCCACCTTATCCTTTTGTGACGAATCTGATTTCTGAAGCACCTCAATCCACTGGTCTTCCGTCTTGGTAACCAATGGCGTGGGAGACTGCGCAAAGGCGATTGTCATGCTGGTTGCCAGCAACACAGAGGCCAGAGCTAAATGAAGGTTGATCTTAAACATGGAGTAGTCCTTTCAAATAATCGCAATTGTTTCTTTGAGTTTTTGTCTAGATGCTCCAAGTTTCGCGCATCGCCCTGGAACGGAGCCGGTTTGCTTCTGGATCATTGATGAATTCCGCTTTGACGGGATCAAAACGTAAATCGCGTTTGAGCCACATGCAGATGTTGGCCGCATGAACCGTTGTCATGGAGTGATACATCACTTCCGCACAAGCCACCGTTTTCCGGCGCGACTTGATGCAGTCAAAGAAATCGCGCACGTGACTCATTGGATGCTGCGTGCGAGCAATGTAGTCTTGAACAATTTTCTCGCGATCAGCCAGCAGTTCTGGTGAGGAAACATCGGGAATGGGATAACCGTCACCTGCCGCCACCCAACCACCAGGACCGTCGAAACGCATACCGCAGGAACCATGAAAATGCTTATCTCCGAGTGACAGAACCAATTTTGTTCCGTTGGCAAAGGTGCATTCCATGCCATCCCCTGTCAGATTATTCACATATTTATAATGCACGGGAGACGTGTCCAATGTGCCCAGTCCAGCCTGTGCTTGCGCAAATGTGTGAGCGCCCCATTCGCCAATGCAACTCGTATGAAAATCGTAGAAGCCGCGCCACCCGCCCGCGACATAGGAGGCGTTGTATGGACGCCAGGGACATGGACCAAGCCATTGATCCCAATCCACCTCGTCTTTTGACGGTTCCGGTTGGGCCGGGAGCCAGTCATGCCGCATTTCAGCCGAATCCCAAGGTGCAATATGAGCATAGGCGGTGTGCACTTTCCCCAACCGGCCAAGCCGCGCCATCTCAATGCAATAAACGAAATTAGCCTCACTCAAGCGTTGGGTGCCCGTCTGATAAACACGTCCATAACGATTGGCTGTTTCAACAACCCCCTGACCTTCCGCAATCGTCATGCAAGAAGGCTTCTCAGAGTAAACATCTTTTCCGGCGCGCATTGCCATGATGGCAGCAAGGGCATGCCAGCGGTCTCCCGTGGCAATGAGCAGAGCATCGATATCTGTACGTTCTGCCAGGAATTCACGCATGTCGTGGTACATCGCACAATCCTTGTTGCCATAGTGATTATCCACAATGTTTTTGACATTCTCACGTGAAGATTTCTTGGCATCGCAAATCGCAACGAATTGAATATCCTTCTGCGGCAACATCCACTGCAAATCCTGAGATCCACGATTCCCCACTCCAAGTCCTCCCAGAACGATACGATTACTCGGCGCAACAGCACCGTCCTTTCCCAAAGCAGAAGAAGGTATGATTGTTGGCAGGGCAATAATACCGCCAGCAGCGGTCAGCGTGCCTTTTAAAAAGCGGCGACGGGTTAGTTTACTCATATGTGTTTTGTATAGTGCTGTGATTGGAATCTTTCTTTGACGTTACAAGTTTTGAATTGATTCAAAAGAATTCGCGATTTTTTGAAAATTAATTTCCAAAAAATTCCACTTTAATCTTGTCGATTGATGAAAGGCAGTTTTAGCTTAAACCAATTTCACACCCAAGTGGTAAATCAGTAAACCAATGAAAACTGTAACATCTCTTAAACTCGTCAGAAAAAACGTAAAATCCCTCGTTGAAGCTGGTCTTGAAGAAAGCGGTGGTCTCTTGCGTCTGGCACCAAACTGGGTTCCCCGTTCCTTTTTACAACCCGGAAAACGCATCAAACTTCATCCCGATGACTTGTATGCCTATGGACTTAATCGCGGCGGTATTGACGAACGCTGGTTTGCTTCCACAACACCAGCCGAGAACGTTGGCCGTGAAGAGTTTGAAGGTCTGAGTTTTTGTGTTGTGGGTGAAAAACGATTTACCCTCACTCAGGCTGTTGCCGATGCTGGAGCCACGGTTGTTGGAGAAACGCTTTGGAAAAAATACAAGCGTTGGCCGGTTTTTTCCAAGTTCTTTGACAACATGGGCCCGATCCCCCATCACATGCACCAAATGGCAAAACACGCCAAATTGGTTGGGCAGGAAGGCAAGCCGGAATCTTATTATTTTCCTCCCCAACACAACAATGTCGGAAACAATTTCCCTTACACATTCTTTGGACTCAATCCCGGCACGACAAAGGAACAAGTGCGCAAGTGCTTGGAAAACTGGAATAAAGGGGACAACGGCATTCTGGACCTTTCGGCAGCATATCGTTTGAAACCCGGCACGGGCTGGCTGGTCGGCCCCGGCATTCTCCATGCCCCCGGCTCCCTCTGCACCTACGAGCCACAGTGGGGAAGTGATGTCTTTGGCATGTATCAAAGCCTTGTTGAAGGCCGCGAAGTTCCATGGTCACTGCTTGTCAAAAACATGCCCAAGGAAAAACACAAGGATCTGGATTTCATCGTCGATGAACTGGATTGGGAATCCAACGTTGATCCGAACTTCAAGGAAAACCACTACCTTGAGCCCGTTCCCGTCGCCGACACCCGTAATGAAGGTTATGTGGACCGCTGGATCGTTTACGATAAAGTCGATAATTTCCAATACTTTACAGCAAAGGAACTCACCATTGATCCTGGAGTCAAATGCACGATCAAGGATAACGGCGCCTACGGCATGATTACCGTTCAGGGCCAGGGCAAGATGAACAAGCTCACGCTGAACTGCCCGAAGATGATTCGATTTGTTGAAATGACGGAAGATGAAATCTTCTGCACGGAAAGTGCCGCCAAAGCCGGTGTTGTCTTCGAAAACACTTCAGCCACAGAGCCATTGGTCCTCCTGCGCTTCTTTGGACCGGAAGTCAATCCGAACGCCCCGAAACTTGGCGCTTATCGAAACAATACATTCTAACCCTTAAGCAAGGCATCCCCCATGAGCGCAACCACCAATAACTTTCCCAAGCTACACAATGCGATGTGGCCCGGACTCGTTGGAAAAGGGAGTCCCGGAGCGGAACCATTCATTGATCTGGACACCATGTTAAACCTCACTGCCAAAGCTGAGGTCAGCGGTGTCAAATTTGATGGAGTGGACCTTTTTTTGAGCGATCCTCATGTCAGCATCGACATCAGCAACGACAACCTAAAAAAACTGGCTGTCAAGATCAACTCGAAAGGATTGGCCATTGGTTCACTCGTTGCCCCAATCTGGGGGCCCACGGGCGGTGGTTCCGCCATGGGGGGTGAAGAAGAACAAAAGAAATTCATCGCACAAGTCCGCAAAGCCTGCCGCATTGGAAAATTACTTCGCGAAATTGGTGCCCGTCCTCATGGAGTCATCCGCGTTGACTCTTCATGCAGCGTTTCCGATTGGGCAAAAGATCCCACAGCAAACACCAAACGCATTATTAAAACCTTCAAAGAAGCCGCCGCTGTTGCCAAGGACAACGGGGAGAAGCTTGCAGCCGAAGGTGAAATCTGCTGGGGAGGAATGCACAGTTGGAAATACATGCTCGAAGTGCTCAAGGGGGTTGGTCAACCGGAAGTCTTCGGTTTCCAAGCCGATATGGCACACACGCTTCTTTACACTCTGGGCTATAACGCACCAGAACACCGCATTGTGCCTGAAGATTTCAGTTGGGAACCCGGCGCGTTCCACGCTGCAATGAAGAAGCTCACCAAAGCGTTAAGACCGTGGACCCTGGATTTTCACGTCGCCCAAAACGATGCGACTGTCAAAGGCTCCGGTTCTCACGATTCAACCGGACGCCATTGTCTGGCCACTGATCCCAATGGGAAACTCAACATTCCGCGCGATGCCGGCTACTGGCTGCGCGACGACGAGGAGAAGCCAACCCGCACCATCAGGCATATCTGTTGGGATGGGTGCATGTTCTCAAATGAAGTGATGAAGAAACAACAAACCTGGAACGACATCCTTGCCGCCATGATCCAGGTGCGGCAAAACCATGGATGGAGGGAATAAAACGTTATGAAACAACTCAATCTCGGCATGATCGGCTACGGCTTCATGGGCCGTGCCCACTCCAACGCCTACCGCAGAGTCAATAACTTCTTCGATCTCGATTATCAGGTCGTCATGAAGGCTGCCTGCGCACGAAACGAAGACCAGATCAAAGCCTTCGCGGCAAAATGGGGCTACGAATCCATCGAAACAGATTGGCACAAGATGATCGAACGCAAAGACATTGATGCCATCGATATTTGCGCCCCCAATAACCTGCATTTGGAAATTGCTTCCGCCGCCGCCAAAGCCGGTAAAATGGTCCTTTGCGAAAAACCCATCGCCCGTAATGCCAAGGAAGGTGAAAAAATGGTCGCCGCCGTTGAAAAAGCCGGGGTGCCCAACATGATCTGGTATAATTACAGGCGCATCCCCGCAGTCTCCCTTGCCAAACAGCTCATCGACCAGGGAAAACTCGGGCGCATCTTCCACTACCGCGCAAAATTTCTTCAGGATTGGACCATCAGCCCAGAATTGCCTCAAGGTGGACAAGGCCTCTGGCGACTCGATTCAAAAGTGGCCGGAAGCGGCGTCACTGGCGATCTTCTTGCCCATTGCATTGACACCGCAATCTGGCTCAACGGATCCATCGATACCGTCAACGCCATGACTGAAACGTTCATCAAGGAACGACAGCATAATCTCACCGGCAAAGTTGAAAAAGTCGATATCGACGATGCATGCGCCGTCCTTGCCCGCTTTGGAAACGGTTCCCTCGCCACATTTGAATCCACACGGTATGCCCGCGGACATAAAGCGCTTTACACCTTTGAAATCAATGGTGAACACGCTTCAATCGCATGGGACTTACACGATTTGAATCGCCTCGAATTCTTCGATCATTCCGACAAGGGCAGCGTGCGCGGATGGCGTTCCATCCACGTCACAGACACCGAACATCCTTACATGGATAAATGGTGGGTTCCCGGCCTATCCATCGGCTATGAACACAGTTTTGTCCATCAAGTGGCCGACTTTATCACCGGCCTCTCAAAAGACGTTCCCGCCCATCCCACGTTCCGAGATGCCCTCGAAACCCAATACGTCTGCGATGCCATTTTGAAATCCGCCAAGAGTGGCAAATGGGTTAGTGTCGCAAAAGTCAAATAAACCATTATCTTTAAAGCCCGATTCATATATGAAATATCAAACGATCAAAACAACCGCTGTTGCCGCTCTCACCGTGCTGGTGCTTGCCTCCTCCGCCATGGCTCAAAAAGCCGAGCGGGGATTCACCAGTATTTTCAACGGAAAAGACCTGACTGGCTGGGCTGGACGCACAAACCATTGGTCTGTGCAGGACGGTTGCATCACTGGCATTACGACCAAGGAAAATCCGGCACAAGGGAACAATTTTCTAATCTCTCGCGATGGCGATAAAAATCGCATTGTGGGTGATTTTGAGCTCCGGTTATCCTTCAAATTCACCGGCAATTGGGGAAATTCCGGCATTCAATATCGAAGCGTGGACAAGGGCAATTATGTCGTCCACGGCTATCAGGCTGACATGGAAACGGGTCAAAACTATACCGGCATTCTCTACGAGGAAGGTGGACGCGGCATCCTGGCGACCTGTGGTCAAAAGGTCGTGATCAAAGAAAAACCCGAAGTTGTAGGAACTGTTGGCGATGAAAAAGAACTCAAAGCCAACATCCATCCACTCGAATGGAACACCTACGTCATCCTTGTCAAAGGAAACCACCTCCAACACTTTGTCAATGGAAAGCAAATTGTTGATGTGGTTGACGAAGATGCCGTCAAGGGCGCAAAAGAAGGCATTCTCGCCCTGCAAATCCATGCGGGCGAACCCATGAAAATCCAGTTCAAGGACATCCGCATCAAAACGCTCAAATAGCCATGACCGAACCTTTCCATAAAAGTTTTGGTCCCATCACAAGCGTGCAACCTCGGAGCGTTACACAACGCGACCTGAAGGTAAAAGGCATGCCAGCATGGTCCGTGCGCCGAAGCTTGTTGCATGGCGGAAAACAGGAAGGCGTGGAGCTGATCGAAGTCAATAACGGCAAGCTCAGATTCACCGTCATCCCGACACGTGGGATGAACATTCTCAAAGCCATTTATGGAGATGTCCGTCTCGGCTGGGATTCGCCTGTCAAAGAAGTCGTCCACCCCAAATTCATCAATCTCGAAAGTAGGGGCGGCCTCGGCTGGCTTGAAGGCTTCAATGAATGGTTTGTCCGCTGCGGGCTTGAGTTTTTTGGACCTCCCGGCCCTGGTGGCATCACCCTGCACGGCAGAATCACCAACACCCCCGCATCTGAAGTGGAACTGGTGGTTGACCGCGAGCCACCGTATCGCATTCGCCTGCGCGGACGCGTGGATGAACGCTGCATGTTCGGACCCAAACTCGAATTGCGAACCGAATACTCCACTGTGCCGGGATCACAAGTCATTCATGTGGAAGACACCGTTCGCAACTGTGGTGGCACACCTCAAGAATTGCAGCTCCTTTATCATGTCAACTATGGGGCGCCACTTCTTGAAACCGGCAGTCATTTCAAAGGAGCTGTCAAAAAAATCACTCCGGCAAACGACTATTGTGCCCAACACTTGGCCGAATATGAAACCTACGCGGCTCCCAAAGCGGGTTTTCCAGAGCAGGTTTACCTGATCGAGCCGGCAGTGGACGAAAACGGACGCACTTTGATGATGCTCCAAAACGCTTCAGCCACACGGGGCGTCGCAATGAGCTTCTCAACCACACAACTCCCCTGCTTCACGCTTTGGAAAAACACGGTTGCACTTGATGACGGCTGCGTCACCGGACTCGAACCCGGCATCGGATATCCCCGTCCCCGTGCTCTCGAAAAGGAAGCGGGACGCATCCCCGTTCTTGCCCCCGGAGAAAGCAGAACCTTTGCAATTGATGTCACTGTTCTTGCGACTCCAGAACAAGTGCGCGACACGGCAACGAAGATCGATCAGATTCTCTCGAAAAAATAGAATCTTCAATACTCACAAAAAACCGAAACAGCCTTGTCTCTGTTTCGGTTTTTTTATAACAACGCTCTTCTTCATTCCTCCGCCAACTCTCGATCTTTATACTTCCTTACTTTGAAAGCACCGGAGGCAGAATTTCTTAGTCACACACAATTTTTTCCGGGATACAGGAAAACAGTTTTCTTATTGCATGGCCATTTTTCATGGGCACAGAGCCGTGTCACCAGTATCTCCGTAAAAGTCGGATTTGCTTGAACGTTGTTTTTGCCTAATTATTTTTCGTTCCAAATGCAGCGGTAGTTAAACCGACGGTTTGGCGCGCTGTCGCCTGTTATGCAAAGGGAAATGGGATCTTTCAAATCCACTGGATTATCACACCAATGAAAATCAAAAGTAATTTTTTTACCCTTTAATCCAAGGAGCTTGCGGGGAACCGCAATCTCGATGGCATTCCCAGTGCAACGGTAGGCAACCTTGCCCACTTCCACCCAACTTGAGGTGTTGGTATCGTAGTGCTGGATGGTGGTGGATTTGTCATCAATGACGCGCTTATTAATTATGTAATCGTATCCACACCAGCCGGTATTGGGATTGAGATCGGCATCAATGAAGAGGAGCATCCAATTGCTGCCCGATGCCGGGGTAATCGGGTCCTTGGTTTCCATGTAGAAGTAAACTTTGCTCTTATCAACTGCGACCTTGCCTGTCACGAGGTCGTTGCGTCCCGAGTCATCGGTGTAGTGAAGACCGCCATAGCCTTTATAGTCGCGGTGGGCAGTGTCTCCGATGGTATCTCGGTATTCGACGGTAATGTTTTTCCAATCAGCAAATTTGCCGTCCATTTTAATGTGGGTAGTGCCATGGAGTTCGGGGATCGGGCGGATGCCTTTGTAACGGCGGATGTTTTGAGCCATCTGCATGTAGTAGTTATCCGTGTAACCGCCTTTCATGGGTTGAATGGAACGGTTGAACTCAGAGTTGTATTGATCAACAAAGAAGTAGCCGGGGCTGCGTCCGAGAAACTTTTGGACGCCGCTTTCTCCAAGGGGATATTTTCCAGCAGTCCATTCATTCCAGTCGTTAAGGTAGAGGAATTCTGGATCGGCTTTAAGGGCGTCATTCCAACGGTCCTGGAAGTAGATGCCATAGCCTTCGGGATGTTCAACAGTCTTCCCCAACCATGGAACATAGGTGGGTTCCGGGAGGTCATATTGATTGAGTTTAGGTTCGCCATGTTCCTTGGTCCAAGACTTGCCAATGATGCTAATGGGGTGTTGGGCTGGAGTGACTGCGATCTCTTCTTTTTTGCCATTGTGTTTGGAGGTGAGCTGATCCGGGGTGAGTCTCTTGACACGTTCATCTCCCATTTCAAAGCCAAAGCTCCATTTATCCTCGTTACCAACGTAGGGTTTACCATTCCATTCGTGATACCCCCACCACATGCAGCGGAGGGTGAAGAAGTCTTTCACTTCCTTGGTGTAGTCTTTGTAAAATTCTTCAGTGTAATCCGGGTCACCATAATGAGGGTTCTTCGGATCTGTTTTGGCGGCAGCATCGTAGTGAGGATTGGGATGTTGCTTAACCTGACCATTGGCATCAACAAATGGGGTTGAGTTGTAAAGGAGAAGCGGCTTTCCGTCCCAAATAAACCAGAGGTCTTTGTGTTTATTAACCTTGTAAACTTTGTCATAGAGGTCTTGAACAACAGTGATTGCGGGGCCGTTGAAGGACCAGAAGCAGAATTGGGGGACTTTGTTGCCTTCAGCTCTCATTTTTTCCATCACAGCAAAGAGCACTTCCCATTCGTCCCAGTAGCGAACCGCATTTGTCACGTCAATGATAATGACATCGACTCCGGCATCACTAAGCATGGACATATCCTTACGAATCACATAGGCGTCGCGGCTGAGGAAATAGCCAAGCTCGGGTTGGCCCCAATGGTAAGAGCCTTCGGTCCACTTGGGATTCTTACCGTCCAGTCTGGCGTTGGGATCGGCAGCCAGAACCCGGGAGACATCTGCAAAATATGGGCTTTTCATTCCGGCCAATGAATCGCTATGCCAGGTAATGTAAAAGATGCCGACCACACGGCGTTGTCCGTCTTTGACTGGGCCAACCTCAGTTATCAGAGGCATGCGGCGTCCCAATGCGTCTTGAGCAACCCATGTATCAGAATAGAGATCACGGGGTTGGGGTTCGGCAGCGTTGGTCATGAGGTTGACACTCGTGCAGAACAGGGATGTGGCAAGGAACAGCCGCCATGTTTTGGCAAAAAACGAAGTGGCTCGTAAGATTGTGGATTTCATTGTGTGTTACCGTGATTTTTATACAGGAAAAAGTCGCGAGGCATGAACCAAAAACGAAAAATTTATTTTCAAATCCGACCCATTTTCTTCGAAGAAAATACCTCTCAAATTCGTCTAAATAGGTTTGACGAGTTTCCAAGTGAAAGGCCGCGCGTCCCCAGCAGGGGGGTGATTCAAAAAGATTACACTCTTATTTTCCTAAAAATACACATTTACCTTAAGCTGCCATTCTCAAAGATTTTTTGAGGTCAGTGTAAGTCGCATGAAAAAGCTCCAATGTAATTCGGTGGCTGTTTCAGATGCGTATGCTAGAAAACTCTTCATTTGATGATTGCAAATTCAATAATTAAACAAATAACTTCATTTATGAACAAAATGATCTCCGGGACCGCACTGTTTTCACTTTGCTTGGGTATTATGTTCTCTCCCCTGCTCGTTGCGTCGGAGATCAAAGCTCCAGAATTGAAGCAATGGACCTTAAACGGCCCCCTGACCAATCCTCCCACGCAAATCTCGAAGAGCCTGCCGCTTTCGGATCAAACCAACCGGGGTGGCTGGGTGAAATATGCCCCTCTCTGGGACGATTTTAATGGAAACAGTCTCGACACGAATAAATGGATCGTCGGGCTTGATTTTTGGAACGGGCGTCCCCCCGCATGGTTCAATCCAACCAATGTCACTGTCCAAAACGGCATGTTATGCCTGACCATGCGCCACGAAAAAGTTCCCCCCGACATGGAAAAACTTGGTTACACCAATTACACATCGGCAGCCTTGCGCAGTCAGATTCGAACCTCCTACGGTTATTACGAAGTACGTGCTCGTCCCATGAATTCCGCCGGATCCAGCTCCTTCTGGTTCACAAAAGATAAAGTGCCAAACTGGGGCACTGAAATTGACGTCTTCGAACTTTCCGGCAAAGGTAGAAACCAGCCACACCGCTACAACATGACAACCCATGTTTTCAACACACCAACTGTGGAAGGCCACTGGCAAGTGCATGGCGAATGGGAAGCCCCCTTCCGTTTTGCGGATGACTTTCACATCTTCGGCTTGGAATGGGGTAAAGATCAACTCCGCTGGTATGTCGATGGTGTTCTGGTTCGAACTCAGGAAAACACGCATTGGCACAATCCGCTCCTACTGCTCTTTGATAGCGAAACCATGCCCGAATGGTTCGGCATGCCCGATAATGCCGACCTGCCCTCCACTTTCTGTGTTGATTACATCCACGTCTGGAAAACAACTACCGCTCCATAAAATGAAACACGTTCCCCGTTTTCCATCCGATGTAAAAAGCATTTCACTCTTTGTATATCCGCGTTTTCTTTCCAGTAATTATTTTCCGCGTAATAATCTTGTAATAAACCATTTACAAATCAACATTTTTGTAGCCAAACCTGTCTGCCATAACAAAACAATTGACTCTCCAGCGCCTTCTGAAAGATTGGAGATCAGTTATGGCAAAAGTTCAAAGAGCATTACTTTCCGTTTTTGACAAAACCGGGCTGATTCCATTTGCCCAAGCGCTGGCCACGGCTGGTGTTGAAATCATTTCCACTGGTGGCACTGCAAAAGCCCTGCGCGATCATGGCATCAAAGTGATCGAGTTGAGCAATTACACCGGTTTCCCCGAGATGTTGAATGGCCGGGTCAAAACTTTACACCCCAAAATCCATGGTGGATTGCTCTACATTCGCGGGAACGCCGCCCATGAAGCTGCCATTCAAGAACATGGGATTAAACCCATCGACCTGGTTGTAGTAAATCTCTATCCCTTTGAACAAACCATCGCAAAGCCAAACGTCACCCTGGCCGAGGCCATTGAAAACATCGACATTGGTGGCCCCTCCATGTTGCGTAGCGCAGCGAAAAACCACGAAAGTGTGACTGTGGTTGTGGACCCTGCGGATTATGCGATCGTTGCCGAACAAATCACGACAACTGGAAATACAACGTTGGAGCTGCGTCGCCGTTTGGCTGCTCGTGTTTTTGCCCGCACCTCCGCCTACGATGGACAGATCGCCGCTTACATGGCAAAAACGTTTCAAGTCGAAGTCCCCAGCACGCCTTCCCTGCCCCAACCCGGTTCGGATCAACCTTGGCCGGCCAATTTGCAGATCACGCTGCCTCACGTTCAAGCCTTGCGCTATGGTGAAAACCCCCATCAGCACGCTGCGCTCTATGGTCATTTTCAAGAGTATTTCACACAGCTCCATGGCAAGGAACTTTCTTACAACAACATTCTCGATCTGACCGCCGCGGCAAACCTGATCAGCGAGTTTGAGAACGACTTGCCGACTCTCGCCATTCTAAAACACACCAACCCATGCGGCGTCGGTCAGGCAGCCACGTTGAAAGAGGCTTGGGAAAAGGCTTTTGCCACAGACAAACAGGCTCCCTACGGCGGCATCATTGCAGTCAATCGCCCTCTTGATCTCCAATGTGCGCAAGCCATTGCAGAAATCTTCAGTGAGGTCATCATCGCCCCGGATTTCAAACCAGACGCTTTTGCACTTCTCGAGAAAAAGAAGAACCTGCGTTTGCTCAAGATCAACAAACCCGTTTCAAAAGCCAGTGCATGGGAATTTCGCGGAGTCGGAGTGGATTCATTGCTCGTTCAAGAACGAGACCAGAAAAAAGTCACGGCAGCAGACCTCCAGATTCCAACGCAACGCAAGCCCTCACCGGAGGAACTTCAAGCGATGCTTTTTGGTTGGCGCATTGTGAAACACGTCAAGTCCAACGCCATCATCTATGTTTCCAACGACCGCACACTCGGAGTTGGAGCCGGTCAGATGAGCCGTGTGGACGCCAGCCGGATTGCTGTTTGGAAAGCCAGCGAAGCAGGACTTTCACTCAAGGGAAGCGTTGTTTGCAGCGATGCGTTCTTCCCATTTGCCGATGGTCTGATTGCCGCCGCTGAAGCCGGTGCCACTGCTGCCATTGAACCCGGTGGTTCCATCAGGGATTCCGAAGTCATTGCCGCCGCAAACGCCAGGAACCTAACCATGGCATTCACCGGCATCCGGCACTTCAGACACTGAGCCGTTTTTTAGAGTCATTTAATTTTTCGAAGCACGAACACCGGAACAAAATTCCGGTGTTCTTTTTTTCCAGATTGCCTGACATAAGAAACTTCCGAAACGGGAGCCACTCAAGAAGCGGACCCCGCCGAGCCGTTTTTCACAGGTGTGTTTGACTTGACCTAACGTCACGACTACGTAAGATATTAAGTTGTGATTTCTGGAACACCAAATAAGCAACAGGTCTTGGAGGCCATATCCAAGATTGAGGGTTTTTCTCCAGCCCCTCGAATTCTCGGTAAGGCAATGGCGTTGCTTCGTGATCCCAACTCCGACATCAACGATATTTCTGAAATCGTCAGTTCTGACACAGCATTGGCCGCTCAAATGATCCGCTGGGCCAATAGCGCTTTTTATGGGACGGGTTCCGTTTCATCACTGGACCAGGCTGTTCAAAAAATTGGCTTTAGGGAAAGCATCCGCCTTCTTAACCTCTCCGTTGCCAGGACCATGTCCAATCGGGGGTTGGATTGCTATGGTATTACGTCTGAAGTCTTTTGGGCAGAAAGCCTTTTTCACGGCTTATTTCTGGAGGAAATGGCCAAGGCAACTCGTGCCGTTGATCCCGGTGAGGCTCATACTGTTGGACTACTCCGTTATATTGGACGATTGGCCATCAACCAGAGCTTGAAAGACCTTGGTTTTGGGTTGTTTTGGGACGGTTCCATTCCACTGAAAGCGTGGGAGTTGGAAAGTGTTGGACTTCCACAGGCTTACGTTGGTGCATACCTTTTGCGAGCTTGGAAGTTTTCTAATCAAATGGCAGAGGCCATTGAATGCCAGGATGAACCCGATCGCCCTGAAAATCCCAATTGGTTTGCAGACGCATTGTGGTTTTCCGGCACGCTCTTTCCGCAAGGCTTACCCATTCCGTTGACAAGTTCGGATGAGAACATCTCCGCCCCTGTAATCGTGGAGTCCAGTTTTGCCCATCGTCAAGGGTTTGATACCCAGGCTATTGTCAATCTTCTTAAGACGACCAGCAAGCGCTTCCAAACGATCAACAAGGAACTTCTTAGATAGCCTAACCGCAGGTGGAAAAAACAGGGTGACTTTTGGGGATAAAGAAGGAGATTGCATTTTCGATTGAATAACTCAATTCTCTGAGCGTCTCCAAAGTCTATGACCACTGCATCCAATTCACCAATCAGCCGCAGACATTTTCTTTCTGCAACCGCTGCGACTCTTATTCTCCCCACCATTATCCCTGCCAGTGTTTTTGGCAAAGAAGATCGACCGGCGCCATCTGGACGCATCACCATGGGAATCATCGGATGTGGCGGCATGGGGAATGGAAACCTGGATGCGTTTTTAAATCTTCCAGATGTGCAGGTTGTTGCCGCCTGTGATGTTGATAAGAACCATCTCAAGGACACTGTCAAAAAGATCAACGATCACTACAAAAACAACGACTGCAAAGCATACACAGATTTTCGGGAGTTGCTCGCGCGCACAGACATCGACACCATATCACAAGCCACGCCAGACCATTGGCACTGCCTGGTCTCTGTTGCCGCAGCCAACAGTGGCAAAGACGTTTATGGTGAAAAACCGCTTGCCCGAACCATCGTTGAACAACAAGCCATCGTCAAAGCCATTCACAAAAACAAACGCATCTGGCAAACAGGCTCCTGGCAGCGGTCACAAACCCATTTTCACAAAGCGGCTGAAATCGTCCGCAATGGTCTGATTGGAAAGATCAAGCGTGTGGAAGTTGGATTGCCACCTGGCCCATTTAATGACGACCAACACAAACCCTGGCCTGCCGAATCCATTCCGGCAGAACTCGATTACGACTTCTGGATTGGTCCCTCCAAGCTTCTGCCCTACGTATCAAACCGTGTGCATGGCAACTGGCGCTGGAACTACAACACGGGGGGTGGTCAACTTCTGGATTGGATCGGGCACCACTGCGATATAGCACATTGGGGAATGGACTGCGACAATTCGGGCGGGCCACTGGAAATCGAAGGCAAAGGACAATTTCCCCCCGCAGACAGCAATTGGAACACATGCACTCGTTATCAAATTGATCTGAAATATCCCAATGACATCACGATGATCATCAAAGAATGGGATGGCCCCATCAAGCCCGGTGCAAAATGGATCGGCACAGACGGCTGGGTTTGGGTGGATAGAGGTGGCTTTGAAAGTTCCAACCCAGAATGGAAAGACTGGAAATCAATGCCCGAGGAACTTAGAAAGGTGAAGCTTTACCAATCCACCAATCATCATCGTAATTTCATTGACAGTGTAAAATCCCGAAAGCCAACAATCACCCCGGCTGAAACAGCCCATCATTCCTCAATTCCCGGCCATCTCGGCCTGATCTCCATGCTTGTGGGACACAAAATCAAATGGGATTCCAAGGCTGAGACCATTGTAGGGGACGCCGAAGCCAGCAAGCTACTCACACGGGACTATCGGATGCCATGGAAGATTTCCTGATTCGAAAAAAATAGAATCGGATAGACATCGCACAAGCCGCTCTTCAGACAGAAATCAACGCTCTTTCCCTCCATGGGGGAAAGAGTGGTCTTGAGTTGTATTATGCTGGCAATCAAGTCATTTTTGAAGCAAGGCTTCGTCAAGAACTCAATTTAACTCTTAATCAAAGCATCCGATATTAGATAAGAGAAACTCCTTGTTTGGGTGCTGTTTAACGTCTTTCTGGGAGAGGCAATGGCAGCAAGGCTAACAACCATCCCATTGAAAAAGTCCAGTCATCCCGACACAGGAGACTTTCAGTATTCTCACATCTTGTTGACAAGATGGATTTATTGAAATAGATGAAAATCAAAGACTAATAGGAACGTGTTCCTTTTGCCGTGTCCAATTCGGATTCCAGGCTTTTAGAAGTGAGTGGCAAGCAATCGAGCCTTCTCGACTGCGAGGCCACCTTGTGTGGCACGCCAATCCCAACCCCACTATTTCAGACATGATCTCTCCCATTTTACAAGATACCGCCATTTCCCAATCAACGCCTTCAGAAGATCAAAGCGTTTTCGAACCGCAAAACCTTCTCCAATCTCTGCTGGAGAATATTCCGGACTTTATCTACTTCAAAGATAAGCAATCGCGTTATGTAAAATGCAGTAAAGCGATGGCGTTACGCGTTGGACTTCAGACTCCACAGCAAATGATCGGAAAAACGGATTTTGATTTTTTCACTGAACAGACCGCATCCGACGCATTTAAGGATGAACAGGAGATTATCGCCACAGGAAAACCGTTGGTTAACAAAATCGAAAAGAAAACTGATTTTGAAGGAAAAATCACCTGGACATCCACAACCAAGATTCCGCTACGGGACAGCGCTGGCAATATCGTTGGGATTGCCGGGGTCAATCGGGATATTTCCAGCGACATCAGCAAACAAGAGCAATTGCAGCAAAATCAGAATCAGTTGGAGCATCAGATCGCCGAACGCACTGCCGACATCCGGCATGAACGCCGTCTTCTGAGCACAATTGTCAATAATCTGCCTGATGCCATTTACGCAAAAGATGTTCAGGGACGCAAAACACTGGCAAACCCTGCCGACCTGAAAAACTTACGCTGTAAAACAGAAGCCGATGCCATGGGGAAAACAGATTATGATTTCTTTCCGCGTGAAATCGCCGAGCGTTTCGTCGCAGATGACATGAAGGTGATCAAAACCGGCACGCCAGTGCTTAATCGGGAAGAGTATTTTTTTGCCGAGGACAACACCAGGCATTGGTTGCTCTCGAGTAAACTGCCGTTACACGATGAACACGGGAACATTATTGGACTTATTGGGATCGGGCACGACATCACGTCACAAAAACAAACAGAAGCGCAGTTGGAAAACATCCATAAGGAATTAATCGCCGCGTCCAGACAGGCAGGCATGGCTGATGTCGCCATAGGGGTATTACACAACGTTGGGAATGTCTTGAATAGCGTGAACGTCTCCATTGATATTCTCACGGAAAAACTCCGTAAATCCAGAGTCACCGGCGTCGTCAAACTCGCAAAACTCTTTAAGGAACACACCAACGACATTGGCACTTATCTCACTGAAGATACGCATGGACGCCAAATCCCTTCCTATTTGGAACAAATAGCTGGCTATCTGGATTCAGAACGCAATGAAATGACTTCTGAATTGGATTGTCTGTCAAGCAACATAGAGCACATAAAGCAAATCGTCACGACGCAGCAAAATTATGCCCGGGTCTCAGGTGTGCTCGAAGAAGTTTATCTACCCGATCTTCTGGAAGATGCCCTGAAAATTCATGGAGCCGCCTACATGCGCCACGGAGTCACGGTCATCAAGGATTACTCAGCCACGCCAAAAATCCGCACCGACAAACACCGTATCATGCAAGTCATCGTCAACCTGTTAAGCAATGCAAAATATGCTTGTGACTCGTTGATAGACACAGAAAAGAAAGTTACTTTGCATCTCAAAGAGATCGGCAATGGCCACATCCAAATTCAGGTTGAAGACAACGGCAAGGGTATCTCCAGCGAAAACCTGACCCGCATTTTTTCCCAGGGATTTACAACCCGCCAAGGCGGACATGGTTTTGGTTTGCACAGTGGAGCCTTAGCCGCGCGAGACATGGGGGGGGCATTGACCGTCCATAGCGATGGCCCAGGTCAGGGGGCTATTTTTACCCTGGACATTCCCATTCTCTCCCCCCTTCCCGAATACCAGAATTGATTTCAAAAACGCTTTTTCAAGCGGGATGGCTGAGTTTCTTAAGCACGTCGCAGAGCCGTTGCATAAATGGAACACGCACTCCCAATTGATGGGCTCTTTCTAAGGGCTTTACAAAAAGGCTATCCAGTTCAAGCGGCAATCCACGATCAAAATCCATCAATGTCGACGCCCGGTAACATCCAAGCTTTCGAGTAAAGGCCATCTGTTTTTCAGCTAATGACATTGGAATGGGCATTCCAGCCGCCTCGGCACAGGCAATGATCTCAAGCATGATTTCGCGTGCCAGCCGCTCCCAGCGCGGGTCTGCCAAAAGTTTGTCAGTTGGCATACATCCATTCTTTTTTCTGACTTCCACACTCGCGTCCACCATCGCCTCATATCCGGCGCACGCGGCGACTCCCAGACCGTTGAAAGGAATATTCCACACCAGTTTTTCCCAATGAGCTCGTTCCAGATTTTCGATTACCTGGCATTGAATTCCCGTATGACGGATCATATCCGCAACGTTGTGAGTGCGTTCTCCCGGAAGCCGTTTGTATTCCCCCATGACAACATAGCCGCCAGAAAAATGATGTATCTCTCCCGGTGCAAGCCGATTCAGGCAAACATAACAAAGCCCCCCCAAAACCTTTTCCTGCCCGACAATTCCGGCTATCCACTCTTCATTTCCCAAACCATTCTGCAACGTCAAGACCATGGTCTTCTCGCCGGTCAAAGGCGGCAAAAGTTTCTTCAACTGTTCGTTTCCAGTCGTCTTGATTCCAATTAAAACAAGATCGCATTGGCCAATTTCCTCAGGCTTCAATGCACAATGAGGCCGAACAACAAAATTACCGTCTACGCTGAAAATCTGGACTCCATTTTTTTGAACTGTCTCGTAATCCGAACGCAGAAGAAAATGAACCTCGTGTCCATCTCGACATAACTTGGCACCATAGTAACTGCCCAACGCACCGCAACCAACTACTGCAATTTTCATTGCTCCAGCTTGCTCTTATAAGAGCTCTGAGTCAAAAAAGAATAATAGGAACCTCTTTGCCGCATAAGTTCCTCGTGAGAACCTGCTTCTGCGACCCGGCCATTTGCCAGCACAACAATTCTATCCGCCCAACGCACGGTTGATAAACGATGCGCTATCAAAATGACCGTTCGCTTCGTCGTCTGCCCCTTCAATGCACGAAACAAAGATGCCTCAGTCTCGCCATCCAAGGCGCTCGTCGGTTCGTCCAAAATCAAAATCGATGGATTACGCAACAATGCCCGTGCAATGGTGATCCTTTGTCGTTGCCCTCCCGAAAGTGTGGTTCCGCGCTGACCAATCATTGTATTGTATTTTTGTGGCAGCCCTTCAATAAAATCGTGTATCTCCGCCACCCGCGCCGCGGCCTCAATCTCGGCCTGCGAGGCATTGGAATTTCCATAAGCAATATTCTCCGAGATTGATCCGACAAACAAGAATGGTTCTTGCGGCACCAACCCCATGTGCGCGCGCAGGCAAGCCAGACGAATTTTTCGCGCATCCACCTCATCCACCAGCACTCTCCCTTCCCACGGATCCATAAATCTGGAAACCATTCCTGCCAATGTGGACTTTCCAGCGCCAGTCATTCCCACCAAAGCCACCATTTGTCCCGCTGGAATATCCAGATTAATGTTTTGTAAGACGGGAATTCCCTTTACGTAACCGGCAGTCACATTTTCAAAACGAACAGCTCCTTGAATTGTTTCTATTGTCACAGCTCCAGAAAAATCCACAATTTCCTCTGGTTCATTCAACAATTCCAAAACACGCCGCGCACCACCTCCGGCGCTTTGAATGGTCGAGGAAGTGTACATGATTGATGCCAAGGGAGTGTAAAGCGACGAAAGATAGGAGAGAAACAACACAATTCCACCAACGCTCAATCGTCCGTCCATCGCGTGTTTTGTCCCATACCACAAAACCCCCGCCATTCCAATTGCGATGACCAATCCCATCCATATTTTGAAGCGCAACTGCACCCGGGTCAGCTCCACTGTGGCATCAAACGTTTCCTTCAGATTTCGCTTAAAACGGAAACTGTTTTCCTTCTCGTGGAGAAACGCCTGAACCACCGGCATGGAAGCAAACGTCTGCTCAACGAGTTCATAACCTTTCCCCTCAACCTGCTGTTGTTCAAAGCTCAGGTCCAGCATCGGCTTTGCATGAAAATAAAACACGACCGCCATGCACGGAGCCACAACCATCGCAAAAACCGTCAGCCTTGGATCAATCCGCCACAAAACACAAAGCATCCCGGCAAGACTGATGAACGCCAGCGCCATCGGCAGCATTGCATCCCGGACAATTGTCGCAACGCACGAGCAATCCGTCGTCACGCGCCTCAGGCTGTCTCCCACAGATCGACCTGAATGAAAGCGCGGTGACAACCTTTGTAATTTGGAAAACAAGTCCTCGGACAGATCAAACGCGATGCGCTGGCCAAAGCTGGTTTGCAAACAGGTTGCAGCCAGTTGAACGGCCCAACTCAGCAGGAACAATAAGAATGTGACACCAACACACCATACCACTGCCCCGCCCTGCGAATCGGCTCCGGGAAGCACCCCTGTCAAATATTTCATAATTCCAGACGGCGGCACCCTCCTCAAAACACTGTCAATCAAATATACCATGGGCCAAGGCTTTAAAAGATCCAATCCAGCCTGCAGGAGCATCGTCCCCGCCACGCCCCCCAGCATCAACCTTCGGCCAAACGCATACTTCAAAGCCCAGAAACACAGTCCAAACAAGCCCGTCGGCATCGATTTATTCATGAGCCTTCCTCCTCCCTTCCGTCGCCGATAACTCCTGTTGTTGGACACACAACCGCACATACTCGCCGTTTCTGGCTGTCAATTCCTCATGCGTCCCACGTTCGCAAATCTGCCCATCCTTCAGCACCACAATTTGTCCGGCATCACGGATTGTGCTTGGACGATGAGCAATGATAAAAGTTGTCCGTCCCTTCATCAAACGCGCAAAAGCCTCCATGATGAGCCTCTCAGTTTGAACATCCAATGCGCTTGTCGGCTCGTCGAGAATCAGGATTGGAGCGTTTTTCAGAATGGCCCGGCTGATGGACAAACGCTGTCGCTCGCCGCCGGACAATGTGGCACCGCGTTCTCCTAAAATCGTGTCGTAGCCTTGCGGAAGCCGCATGATGAACTCGTGGGCATTGGCAGCGCGAGCGGCCTCTTCAATTTCCTTTTGAGAGGCTCCCGGACGCCCGTAAGCAATGTTATCCGCCACCGACCACGAGAAAAGAAAGGGCTCCTGCAACACCATCGCCACATGAGAACGAAGCGAAACCAGTTGTAAATCCCTCACGTCAACGCCATCCAACAAAATGCGCCCCTGCCAGGGATCAAGAAAGCGCGGGATCAGGCTTGCCAGCGTGCTCTTCCCTGCCCCGGTTGCCCCCATGATTGCCGTCACGCTTCCAGATGGGACCTCCATTGTGACTCCACGTAGAACCGGGTGTCCCGGTTCATAGCCACAGGTCACATTCTCAAAACGCACCGAGCCAGATACTTTATTGAGGATGACCGTCTTGCTTTTCTCACTTACTTCCGGTTCCGCGTCCAAAGTCTGGCAAATCCGTTCTACAGTCCCGCGAAATCCCTGTGCCGCCGGATAAACCGCCGCCACGGTCTTCACGTGCGTTTGAAGAAGCGTCAGGTAGCGCAAGAACAACCAAAGCCCGCCAATTGTCAATTCTCCCGCAATCACATAACGTGCACCCACCCATAAAATCACTCCCGTTCCCAACGTGGTGACCAGCCCGGAACTTAATCCGCCCATGCTTTCAAATAAAATGGATTGCCGCTGGGCTCGAATCGCCTCCTGCGCCTCCACCTCAAACCGTGCCGATTCACGGGCTTCCTGCCCAAACGCTTGAACAACCGGAATGGCGCTCAAAACCTGCTGAACATGCGTTTGAATGCGCGTCTCAACATCTCGACGTCTTCTGGAAGCCCCACGCAATTTTTCTCCCAGCAGACAGGAAGAAACCACCATTAGAGGCGCCATCCCCAGCGCAATCCAAGTCAGCACATGATGAAATGAACTCATTAGAAACACCATGCCCACCATCGTGAGCAACGCCAGGAGCGGTGAGAAAAAGAGCTTTTCCAACATCGTGTGCGCACACCAACTGTCCACCATCACGCGGCTGACACTTTCACCAACCGAAGTCCGTGAATGGTAAAGCAGCGACCGCCGTTGCAACCGAGCAAACAAATCTTCCATCAGACTATTAACCGCGCGGCGACCAGCGACCGTCCAAGCCATCGCCAGAGCTGCATCCAACAAAGTGTTCAAAACATAGAACAAGGCGGCAAGCGCGACACAAAGGGCCAGAACCTGCACAGAAGTTGGAGTTCCAGAAAAGAGCGCACAGGCAAAACCACGCACCCCTGATGGCAATGGAGCCGAGCCAAGTACACTGTCAATCACCCACGTGACCGGCAGCGGCTGCAGAATGACCACAGCCGACACCACGAGGGTCAGCACAAATATCGCGCCGAACAATCTGCGATGAGGCCAAGTGTATGCCAGTATTTTCAGGTAACGACGCATAATCACCATGGAATCGGGACTTCAGATTCCGACACCACGCGTTCCACAATGTTGGACGACACACCCCGGTTGAAACGAGAAAAAAAAGACAATCGCCTCCGTCCATAATTTTGTTCCTTGGTTGCTTTGCTTGAAAAACAAGGGTAATCTCCCCTGCGGAATGTAAATTCCTTTCAGAAGAGAGAAATGAATACAAAAACCAAAGTGGCAATTGTTGGAGCGTCCGGTTACTCCGGTGAAGAATTGGTCCGGCTGCTCCTGCGTCATCCTGGCATTGAACTCACTGCCGTTACGTCCCGCCAGAACGCGGGGCAGACCCTTGCACAGATCTTTCCCAAGTTTGCCAGCTATCCTGTGGCAAAAACGCTTCATTTCACTGAGCCCAACGTGGATGAATTAGCCAAGGTTGCCCAAATCGTTTTTCTTGCCCTTCCGCATGGCGTCGCCGCTGAATATGCGGTTCCCCTTCTCGAAAAGGGATGTCGGGTGATTGACTTAAGCGCTGATTTTCGGCTTAAAAGCGCCTCCATTTATAAAGACTTTTACGGAAAAGATCATCCCGCTCCCGCGTTATTGGAAAAATCGGTTTACGGGCTGCCTGAAATCAATCGTGCCCAAATCAAAAGCGCAACACTCGTGGCTTCCGCCGGTTGTTATCCAACAAGCATTCTCGTTCCCACGCTTCCGCTCCTCAAGGCAGGGCTGGTCAAGCTCAATGAAATCATTGCCGACTCCCTCAGCGGCGTCAGTGGCGCCGGGCGTAAGGCCGAGTTGGATTACCTCTTTGTTGAATGCAATGAAAGCGTCCGCCCTTATGGTCTTCCAAAACACCGGCACTTGTCCGAAATTGAAGAGCAGATGAGCCTGGCCGCCGGAGTCCCCGTTGTCATCCAATTCACTCCGCACCTGATTCCGGTCAATCGCGGCATTCTCACGACGCTGTATTTCAGACCAGAAAGTGTTGTTGCCAATCCAGTTGAAGCCATGATGCTTTCATCCCAGGTTGGAGACATTCTCAAGGCAGCCTATAAGGATGAGCCATTTGTCCGCCTGCTCGAAGGCAGAGCCCTCCCAGACACCAAAAATGTCGTTGGCACAAACGTTGTTGAAATCGCCTGGCGCGTCGATCCCCGCACAGGAAGACTTATCGTGATAAGCGCCATCGATAACATCGAAAAAGGTGCCAGCGGTCAGGCTATTCAGAGCATGAACATCCTCTGCGGATTTGACGAAACCACAGGACTGATCTAAAGCAGAGTTAGTCCATGAGTTTGTCAGACAATCTTAAGTCGGTTCAACAACGCATCGAAGCGGCGTGTGTCCGTGTGGGCCGCGCCCCTTCAACCGTAACCCTTGTCGCGGTCAGCAAAACCCAGCCAGCGGATGCCGTCACTGAAGCCGCATCCCTTGGGCTCACCCTGTTTGGAGAAAACCGCGTTCAGGAAGCAAAGCAAAAGATCGGGCTTTGTTCCAACCGCCTCACGTGGCATCTCATCGGACATTTGCAATCAAACAAGGCACGCGACGCTGTCCACTTCTTCCAGATGATTCAAAGCGTCGACAGCCTCGAACTTGCGCAGGAAATCAATAAGTGGGCAGAGCGTTCAGCAAAGACCATGCGCATTCTTCTCGAAGTCAATGTTGCGGGAGAAGCCAGTAAATTTGGTTATTCCCCCAAAAAGCTCCTTGAGGAATTACTCCAGATCAACGCACTGAAAAAAATTGAGATTCATGGTCTGATGACAGTTGCACCGTGGACGCCAGAACCAGAAAAAGTCCGGCCAGTTTTTAAACGGCTGCACGACCTGAAAACCGAGTGTGAAAATATCCTTGGTGCGCCTCTTCCCCATTTGAGCATGGGAATGAGCGGCGATTTTGAAATAGCGATTGAGGAGGGGGCAACAATGGTTCGTGTCGGAAGTGCTCTTTTTGGTCCGAGACCCAAAGCCAGGCCCACAACCAATTCTGAAATCTAATTTATTGTATGGAGTTATCGGCCGAAATGTTTGAAAAGGAACTTCAGGCAGCCATCAAAGCCTATGAGCATTACGTTGTCTGCATCGACAAAGTTCCTGAAGATTGCGAAGAATCCCTGAAATCCCTGCTACAAAAGGCGATCAAAGCCTATATTAACCGTGCCCCCGGTCTGCGTCACGGTATTGCACTCGACAAATATGTCACAGTCATCCTCAGTCAGACCGATGATGAACTCCCCATCTGCGGCATTTATTTCAATCTCCATTCGCCTTACAAAAAGAAGACCTCCAATTCAAAATTGAAGTAACAAGATTTGATTTTTCTCATTCCTTTTCATTCTCCACTTGAAGATTGCAACAACTTCTCTTGAGGTGTGTTTTATCTTATAAATAGGGGTCATTTTTAGTGATTTCAGATCAAGAAAAATGACAAATTTTTCAGGATAAGTTTGTTGATTTTTAAAGAAGAAAGACTACTTTAAAATAGAAGCATTTGCTAACCTGAATTTCAAAAATTCCCCCACGACAAAAGCGTTGTCGTGTTGTCGGCAGCAATCGTGAGGGAAAGACATTGGCAACGTCGATTCTAGGATTAGCATCCATGCTTTGTGTGGAGAACGAGATGAATATTTTCGTAAAAAGCACATCGACCGGGAAGTATCTCACTCCGACAGGAAATTGGTCTGAAAACCCGCTCGTAGCACTCAATTTTCCATCTTCAACAGACGCATTTTTTTACTGCGCCAATAAGTCACTTAAAAATGTGGAGCTGGTTGCCAACTTCAACCAGCGGCTCCAGACAACCATTCCAATCTACCGCGCTCGCGCAGAACAACACCTGCCGTTGGATGATTAGAGATTACGGATCATACGTCTGGTCAGGTCCTGAAAATAAGCCTACTTTCTCTTTTGTGATTTAGCGGTCCCGCTTTGTTGCAGTTTTCTATTCGTATAAAATACATCTGGGAACCGATTTTGGCGTCTTTACAGGGTGCATTGTGGAGTTCACAATACGTTTACATGCAGGAACAACGCACAACTGTCAAAGACGAGTGAAATGCCGGACATCTTTCCAAAATGGTTCAAGCAAATGCCCCGAAATCTCCTAATTGGAGGCATTACAATTTTTGTCCTGATCGTTGCCGGATGTGCTTACTATTTCACTCCAAAATACACGCGCACCGGATATGGGCCACGTCAGCCAGTTGGCTTCTCGCACAAGACACATGTGGCACAAGTTGAGCTGGATTGCCGATACTGCCATCGAACAACAGAAAAGTCGTGGTATGCCAGCATTCCAGCCACTTCCACGTGTTTGAGCTGCCACAACCAGATCTTGCGCGATGATCCCCGCCTCGCTCTCGTGCGTGAAAGTGGTTCATCTGGCAAACCCATTCCATGGGTTCAGGTCCACAAACTGCCAGACGATATTCTTTTCAATCATGCAGTCCACACGCAACGAGGGGTTGGCTGCATCGAATGTCATGGGCCAGTTCATACAATGGATGAAACACGCATGGTTCAACCTTTGAACATGGCCTTCTGCCTGGATTGCCACAAAGATCCCGCACCACGTTTGCGCCCGACAAACGCGGTCACAGACATGCTCTGGCTCTTTACCCAACCGGGCATCACAAATGATCCCAAGAAACTGGAGATGGCACGACGTGAATTCGGAGAGAAAATGGCCAGGGATCTGAACATTGAAAAACTCACGACTTGCAGCACTTGTCACAAATGACCGGGTCTGAACACACTTCTCATCCAACAGCATTGACCGAAGACTTTCTGGATCCGGTCACACGACGCCATTTTCTCAAGATCATGTCTGCTTCGTTTCTGCTGGCTGGAATTGGAAGCACCGGCTGTCGACGGCCAACTGAAACGATCCCAGCATCCGCAACAGAACCAGATTTTGCATATGGGGAACCCCAATATTTCGCAACAGCCATGCCTGAACGCGAATTTGGCATTCCCCTTCTTGTAAAAAGCATTGATGCACACCCCATAAAGATTGAGGGAAACCCTCGGGTTCCCGGCTTCAATGGGGGGACCGATGCATTTGCACAGGCATCCATTCTCGGGCTTTATGATCCAGATCGCGCCAAACGTTTTGCCTTCGGCGGAGAACCACGATCTCGCAAGGAAGCCATGGACTTTCTGGCCACTCTTGCATCCAGACTGGGAACTGGCAAGGGCGTGGCCGTTCTTTCCGAAACAACGAGTTCTCCCTCGTGTCAACGTTTGCGCAACTCCCTGGAAAAGAAATTTCCAGAAATGGGATGGTTCACATACGATCCCGTTGATTTCGACGTTCATAAAGCCGCAGCCACTGCAATTTTTGGGAAACCGATCCGTCCACGCTACAAACCAGCGAAAGCAAGTGTTATTCTGGCTTTGGACTGTGACTTTCTTGGCATGGAAGAACCTGTCAACGAATACGTCATGCAGTTCTCCAACCACCGTCAACTGCACAATCCAGAGAAAGACCAGAACAGGCTCTATTGTGTGGAAAGTCTGTATTCGTTGACAGGATCAAACGCGGATCATCGTCTCGCGGTATCCCCAAGTTTATTGACAGCGGTTGCAGCTCAATTTGCCCTCGAAATTCTGGGGGAACGGCGGCGTGAGTTCCCCCACTTGGAAAAATTGGGCCAGCCAGCCGTGCAGTATTTGGAATGGATCATCCCCTGTGCCAGAGATCTCCTTGACCATAAATCACAAAGCCTGATCTTTCCAGGACACCGTCTTTCACCTGAATTGTATGCACTGATAATCGCCATGAATGAGGTGCTGGAAGCCTCCGGCAAGACTGTGGAATATGTTGTAGATTCTGCCCCTTCAGGCAGGAGTCTCTCAGAATTGGCAAAGCTTCTTTCAAGTGACGAAATCCAGACTCTCGTTCTTCTGGATTCAAATCCCTTTTACAACGCTCCAGTTGACCTGAACTGGCCAGTCGCCCAATCTCGGGCAAAAACGGTTCTGCGACTTGGCTCTTACGAAGACGAGTCTTCGGGACACACAGGCCAATGGGATTTTCCCGCCGCGCATTATCTCGAATCCTGGGGCGACGCTCGAACATCAGACGGAACACTGCTTGCCATCCAACCTCTGATGGAACCCTTATTCGGAGGGGTGACCCAACTGGAATTTCTATCCCGACTCGGGGCCTTGGGAGAAACTGATCCGCTTCAAATCGTCAAAGAAACTGTTCGTCAAATCACTAGTAAAAGTGATGCCGAAAGTTGGACGCAATTTTTACGAAATGGCTTTGTTCCCGTTGAAGTTTCCAAACCGGCGATTGTTCATTTTGACTGGTCCAAAGCAGTTGCTGCCTCAGAACAACTATCTTCCCTCACAGCCCCTTCCACCAACCAGATGGAAATTGTGTTTCATCGTGATTACCGCGTCGATGATGGTAGATTTTCCAATAATGGCTGGTTGCAGGAATTGCCAGACCCAGTGACAAAATTAACGTGGGACAATGCTATTCTGGTCAATCCACTGACAGCACAGCGATTGGGTTTTAAGGTCAACGGAGTCAACTACAGCGTCATTGATGTTCATTTAGATGGAAAGACCATTCGCGGTCCCGTTCTTCCACAGCAGGGAATGGCAGACAATACCCTGGGGCTAGCCCTGGGATATGGTCGTAAAAAAGCGGGGCGCGTCGGAACCGGTGTGGGCTATGACGCATATTTGCTGCGCTCAAGCAGTTCGATGCACTATGCATATAATGCCGTTGTCAACACTACAGACACAACATATCCTCTGGCGGTAACACAAGGACACTTTTCTGCGGAAAATCGCCCGATCCTTTTCGAAACCACTCCAAAAGCTCTGAGTCAAAAAACGTCTCAACTCAAGGCAAGTGCCTCGGAAAAACATCCCGCGCAATTGTATTCGAATCCATTGGATGAACAGAAAAAAACAGCCTTGCATCAATGGGGAATGAGCATTGATTTGAACCGTTGCATTGGCTGTTCGGCATGCGTCATCGCCTGTCAAAGCGAAAACAACATCCCGCTCGTTGGAAAAAAAATGGTGATCCAATCCCGTGAAATGCACTGGCTGCGAATTGATCGCTACCACACCGGCACGGGAAAAGAATTACATACGGTTTCCCAACCCATGCTATGCCAGCATTGCGAAAATGCACCATGCGAGGTCGCCTGTCCCGTAAACGCCACCAACCACGACAACGAAGGGCTCAACGTCATGGTTTACAGACGTTGTGTCGGCTCCCGTTTTTGTGCCAACAATTGTCCGTTCAAGGTGCGTCGATTCAATTTCTTCGATTATAATCGACAATCACTTGACCAATTGTATAAGAGCCCTCTAGCCAGTAAAACCGATGGGGAATGGAATTTCAAACGCTGGCTAAAAAACCCCGATCGGGGCAATTTACCGGAGGACGAATGGCAGCTTGCCCGCCTTTCCAGAAATCCGAACGTCACCGTTCGAATGCGGGGCGTCATGGAAAAATGCAGTTTCTGTCAACAACGCATTCAACAAACGCGCATTGGCGAGAAAACGGGCTTACCCACGCCGATCCTGCAAACCGCCTGCCAGCAGGCGTGCCCGGCTAAAGCGATTGAATTTGGCGATATCAACCACAGCCCGATCGCTGAACTAAAGACTGACGTTCGTTCTTTTGAATCTCTGCCCGAGCTGAACTTGCGCACTCGAGTTTCCTATCTGGCTAAAGTGCATAATCCGAATCGACAAATGCCAAATTGGAAAGGAGGCGCGTGAAACAGCCCCAACAGACCCATCGTGATCTGCCACGCCGCTTTTCAGAACCACCGGATGCGCTGAAACGCGAACCGTTGCTGGCGCGCCAGGATCCCGGATGGTTGACAGACACCATCGCGTCAATTCCGGAAAACCCCATGGCCAATTGGTGGAAAACAGCCTTTGTCATTAGCTTGACTCTGGCTTTTATTTGCCTCGCGATGTCAGTTTATCTCATCTCCACGGGAACAGGAATCTGGGGAATCAACCACCCCGTCATGTGGGGATGGGCCATCATCAATTTCGTCTGGTGGATTGGCATTGGCCACGCAGGAACGCTCATCTCTGCAATTCTCTTTTTGTTTCGACAGCGCTGGCGGACCTCAATTCACCGGGCGGCTGAAGTGATGACCATTTTTGCCGTTCTTTGCGCCTCAATTTTCCCATTGATTCACCTTGGACGCGTTTGGTTTGCATGGTGGCTCCTACCCATCCCAACAGCCAATGGTCTCTGGCCTCAATTCAAGTCACCATTGATGTGGGATGTCTTTGCCATCCTCACCTACGTCATTGTTTCAATTCTTTTTTGTTATCTCGGTTTGCTGCCCGACCTTGCAGTCATGCGTGACCGCACAAAATCCCGTATTGGAAAAATCTTATATGGTCTGACTGCGCTTGGATGGACCGGCTCGGGACGGCAATGGCAAAACTACCAGACTTGCTATCTTTTGCTGGCTGGATTGGCGACGGCACTTGTCATTTCCGTGCATTCCATTGTTTCAATGGACTTTTCCGTGACACAACTCCCCGGCTGGCACTCCACAATCTTTCCACCCTACTTTGTCGTGGGCGCCATTTTTTCAGGACTCGGCATGGTATTGTTACTTCTCATTCCGCTCCGCACATTATTGAAACTGGAAGATATCATCACCACACGGCACATTGATCTTCTCTGCAAAGCCGCACTCGCGGTTGGCTGGCTTGTGGCCTATGCGCACATGGTGGAACTCTTCAACGTTTATTTTGGCGGCAAGACACTGGAAAAAGACCTTTTCCTCTGTGCGCAAGCGGCAGACCCGCTGATTCTCGCTCCGCTTTTTCACATTGTTCCAGCGCCACATTGGCAGGCCTTTTGGACCATGATTTTGTTAAGTTTTCTTGTCCCACAGCTTTTCTGGTTCAAAACAATCCGCAAAAAGATGGCGATCGTTTTCTTAATTGCCATTGCCATCAACATAGGAATGTGGCTGGAACGATTTCTTATCATTACCGTCCCGCTCAGTCATGATTTCTTGCCAGCCAACTGGAAAACATACACACCAACCGTGGTTGATGTGCTTACATTTGTTGGATCGTTTGGCGTTTTCTTCACTCTCTACCTGCTCTTCATACGATACCTGCCGTTCGTCTCCATCGCTGAAGTCAAGAGCATCAGCGTCTCCCAAATCACACCCACACGTCGTTCTGAAATTCCTGCAACCCTAACGAGACAAAACGGCATCCAATCTCCTCCCCCACCCAATGCGTTTGCCATTCTGGCTGAGTTTGAAACACCGGCAGAAATTCTCCATGCTGCCAAAGTTCTCCGATCACGAGGCATCACCCGCTTTGACGCTTTCACTCCATTTCCAATCCCTGGGCTTGGCCGCGTCATGAACTACTCCAATCCATTTCTCGGATGGCTCGCATTTATATTCGGCTCCATTGGATTTGCCCTTGGTTTGTTCATGATTTACTGGATGAATGTGAAAAGCTATCCAATCCTTATTGGAGGCAAACCACTGTTTAGCTTCTGGTCTGCGTTTCCAATTGCATTTGAAACCGCGACACTCTTTGCTGTCATTGCAGTTTTTGTGGGAATGATACGCAGCAATCATCTTCCCGAACTCTGTCATCCACTCCTTGGATACCGACGCTTTGCCCTTGCAAGTCATAACCGCTTTTTCGTCGTCATTGAAATAAGAGACCCCAAACAGGCAGAAGCAAGGCAGCTTCTCCAATCGCTTGGAGGCGCTCGCATCGAATGGGTGAAAGAATGAAACACATATTCTATTTCACTCTGTGCATGACAATCCTTGCCATCGTTTCGATTGCAGGCTGGAGAGGAACTCCATCCAGGCGCCCGGGAATCGAACTGTTTCCCGATATGGTTCGGCAGCCAATCCTCCGGCCTCAGGATCAAAATTCACTTTTTATTTCACAATCCAACCATTTGCGTGTCACTAATACAGTCGAAAATGTTTCACTTCTGAACGCACAAAATTCGTTGAATGCGTCACCTGAATCCTCCATCACAACAGGACGCACCTCTGGCACCCATTCGTGGTTGGAAACAAACCCATTGCCAATCAGTCCGGCATTCCTGGCACGCGGACAGGAGCGCTTTCAAATCTTTTGTGCCCCATGCCACGGAGAATCTGGTGACGGACGCGGAATTACACTAAAATACAACATGGTTGCAATGGCTAATTTTCACGATAAACGTGTGATTAACCTGCCTGATGGACAAATCTTTACAGTCATGGCAAATGGCACAAATCTCATGTCAGGTTTTGGCACAACCATCCCATTGGAAGACCGCTGGGCAATTGTTGGTTATATTCGTGCCCTGCAAAGAAGCCGACTTGCCGATCTAAATGATGTCCCGGCGGAAATCCGGCCCGCCTTTGGAAAATGAACGCCACACCGAACAACACCAATCCCCAATTGCCCCGCCAGCGAAAATGGCGTTGGGTTGCCATCGCATTGATGTCGATTGGTGCACTGGGTGCCTATCATGGCTACCAGACAAACTCCGTGCATTTCATTTTCTCGTGGCTCCTGGCATTCATATTCTATCTTGGCCTCTGTCTGGGACCACTGTTTCTATTGGTCATTCATCATTTATTTGACAGTGCATGGTCCGCGCCGCTTCGCCGGATTTTGGAACACCTCGCCTGCCTTTTGTTTCCGGGGATGCTGCTGCTTTTTCTGCCAATTGCCATCCTTGCGCACGGGCTATATCCCAGTTTTTCCACTCCGCTGTTTTTGGGAGCGTCGGCATTCTGCTTTCTTTCATGGGGGCTCGTCTCGCGCCATCTTGGCTACTGGTCCCTGAGACAGGACCGAAACGGCCTTCCCCTCTGCACTTACAAAATGCGCTTCTGGTCTGCTGTCGGAGCCATTCTCTACGCCATAACCATCACGCTCGCCTCTCTATTCTGGATTCAAGCCCTGACTCCAGATTGGAATTCGACGATCTATCCCATCTGGTTCTTTTCCGCCAGCGTCTGGGGCTCGTTGGCCGCGCTTTATATTTTGACAATCTTCTTCCGCGCAAAAACATCGCTTCATGCGGTCATTCGCAGCACCCAATCCTATGATTTGGCTGCGCTTCTTTTCGCATTCACCCTGTTCTACGCATACATTGCCTACTCTCAATATTTCATCATATGGAATGGCAATCTGCCGGAAGAAACCTTTTGGTATGCGTTACGCGGATACGGTTCATGGAAAACGCTTTCACTCATTTTAATCATCGGGCATTTTGTAATCCCGTTTATCGTGTTGCTTCCTGCAAAATGGAAAATCCGGCCATCCATCATGATACCGCTTTGCGTCTGGGTTTTGATCATGCACTTCTGCGATCTTCAATTCCAAATCATGCCAGTCGCGCATCCAGATGGTTTCAATTTCAATTTTCTATGGATCGACATTTCGTGTTTGCTGTTAATGGGGGGCTTCCTTGCTGAAATTTTCATTCGTTCTTATCAAGAACATCCTCCCTGCTGCCTGCGCGATCCGCGTATGACCGAAGCACTGGGCAGCCATCCCCTTCCCACCACTCGAATCTCAACCGCACCGGAGGAACCCAATGAGTTTTAACCAGCGAGCCATGCAGTTCCTGGCGATTACGACCTTTGCGGTGGCATTGGCGGGACTTGCCAGTCTTTCATGGCATGTTGGACACATCCCCTCTTCCAACAGGTCGCGTGATATTCTACGCCAGAAAAAACTGGATGACACCACTACCAACCAACGAAACGGAATCAATTTTTACGACTGGCAAAATCCAGAAAAACAAATAGTTCGACTGCCCATTCAACGTGCCATGGATTTGACAGTTCAGGAATGGACAAATCCCGCTGCCGCACGCTCAAATCTTTTGGAGCGAGCCAATCGTGCCTTTTCAGAACCAGAGACATCACTGCCGCAGGAAACCTCAAACAACATCCAATGAAAAAGACTGGCAAAACTTCGCAGCAAATATCCTCCATTCCCACAGGGAACGGGATTGATGCCGCGTGCCGCGTGCCGCTTTTCTTTCTGGTTCTGGGATCAATCTTCTGGCTTCTCACCGGGACAGTATTGGACGCCACCTTTTCACTTCAATGGTTCGGATTTTTCTCACAACCCCGGTTTGGTCAACTATTCGCGATTCGCGACATTATTTTTCAATACGGGTTTGCCGTTCAAATGGCACTGGCCATCTTTGTCTGGATTCTATGCAATAATGAGGAGACCTCCCGTTTTTCCAATTATGTGGTCATTTCAACCATCTTTTGGAATCTCGGAATTCTGACAGGCATCATCAGCATTTTTTCGGGTGATGCCACTGGTATCGATGGATTTCCCCTGTCTTGTTCCTCCGCTTTCATTCTATTGACAGCAACTCTGCCAATCATCTGGTGTGGGCTTACTCCATATTTTAAAGGCTGCATAAAGCGGCAACATGCAATCCCCACACTTTTTGCAGCAGCAGGAATTCTCTGGTTCGCATGGATTCATATCACAGCGATACTTTTGCTTTTTATAACTCCAGTGCGTGGGATTTTGCAGGCCAATCTAGGTTGGTGGCATTGGCACAATCTTAACGGCATCGTGCTTGCCTTCTCTGGGCTCGCCGTTCTCGTTCAGTTGATTTCCAGTCACTCATTCCAGGCACAGCGATTCAAAATGCAAGGATTCTGGCTGCTTGCGCTTCTGGGCGGACTTGGTGGGATGGCTTTCGATGCTCCGCTTCCAGCGTGGATTACCTCCATCAGTACTGCAGGAACAGTGTTGATGCTCTTTCCATCGGTCCTCATTGCCTACCAATTCTGTCAAGCGTTGCAAAAAGCCCGTTTTGAAACTGGAGACAACACCCTGAAATTTGCACTAACCAGTCTGTTTTTATGGATTCTCTCTGAATGTCTTCTCTCTGTCAGCGCACTGCCGTCAGTCAATTCACTTTTGCATTTCACGTCATTCGATACTGCAAACCAACGGCTGCTTTTGAACGGTTTTTTCCTTCTTGCCACAATCTCCGCCCTACACGAGATATGGCCCAAGCTTTGTGGTGTAAAATGGCTCTCAAAACGTCGAATAGCAGCGTCATTCTGGTTTGTAACAAGCGGAACGCTGATTATCTGGATTGTAAATGCCACAGCCGGAATCACCGAAGGTTTACTTCTGAAATCAACAACCCAATCATTTCATGATGTTCTATTCAACGTCCTGCCCGTATTAAAATTTGAACTCCTTGGAAAATTATTGGTTCTCATCGGACTCGGACTTTTTACCTGTGACCTTTTCCGGTTATATTACAAACGAGCGGCCTACACTACGGTCCAAAAGCCCGTCACTTCCACTTCTGAAACTGTCAAACAAACACCTGATCTCCAAAATTCTGCTCTTCTTTTTCTCACAGGTGCGTTTCTAGTAATGAGCATTTCCTGGATGGGCCTGATTCTCTTTCCAACATTACAACTGGGGCAAATGGAACCCTCCGCTGTTATTGGAGACGAAACGCAAACATATCCAAACGCCCGATCCGGCCTCGCTCTCAAAGGAGCCGATCTCTATCGTAATAGCGGGTGCGTTGCCTGTCACACACAACAAATCCGACCTTCAACATTAGGCTATGATATCGCCCACGGCTGGGGAACCAGAAGAAGCGTGCCTCGAGATTACCTGTTTGACGAGCCGCCCATGCCAGGTTCACACCGCGTCGGACCAGACCTCGCCAACATTGGCGTCCGCCTCACCTCAGCACAAATAACCGAGCGCCTTCGCGATTCCTTGAAATCGCATTCTATCATGCCTTCGTGTCAATTTCTCTTTTCCAACCCATCTGATTCAGCAACAGTCGCACTTAACGATAACGGTCTTGCGTTGCTCGCCTATCTGCAAAGCCTGAAATCCACCGCGATCCTCTACGAGACACCAACAAACACTCCCTCAAAATGAAAGCCGGAACACCACCACCTCCATCCAAGCCACCCGTTCCCGGGCGTGATCCGCTTTTGGTCTGGATCTACGTCATCGGTGCGGCGCTGTTTATTTGGATGTGCATCTTCGTCGCCAGCCATTCTGGCCGCTTCGACTCTCAGGTGCTCTCTCCATGGCAATCCCCCGAACAATTGGCAAAAGCCCAACCGCCTGCTGTCACATCGCTTATTGACAAGGGACGAGTCCTTTACGCCTCCTATTGTTCCCAGTGCCATCAATTCGACGGCATGGGGGATTCTCAAAAAGCTCCATCATTAAAGGATGCCGAGTGGCTGATGGGAACAGGCCCGAATCGTTTGGGGCGCATTATGCTGGATGGTTTCACCGGGCCCATTGTCATTCAAGGCAAGACATGGAACCTTAATATGCCCTCCTGGAAAAACAACATGACAGACGAGCAAATTGCCGCCGTCCTCAACTACACCCGAAATGAGTGGGGAAACAAAGCATCGGAATTCACGCCATCTCAAATCAGCAGGATACGGGAATCCACCAGAACCCGCTCCACCCCATGGACTGCCGAAGAGCTAAAACGCATTCCAGAACAGTAAGTTTTTGCAACTTATTGCAGTCCAACTGCTTTAAATCGAGAAAAAATAATTCTATAGCGATTTACTAGTGATTCCCTACACTTGTGATATGGGACAATTGGGAATGTTCGCCTTGAATGTCGCGTTTTGGAGCTATGCTTTTGGAACGTTGATGGGATTTTTGTTGTACCGAAAGGACAACGCAGCGGCGCAAATTTCTTTTGGAGCCGCGATTGTGGGCGGAGCCAGCGGAACTGTGGCGGCAATTTGGTATCTGTTGGGCATGGGAGGAGAAACCAGTTCATTCCAACTCATGCCTTCTCTTGTCCCAAATCTCGATTACACCATTCGCCCTGACCCGCTTGGAGCGTTCTTCGTCTTGATCGTATCAGCAGTTGGGCTGGCAATGTCAATTTACTCCCCCGGATACGTCAAATCCTATTTTGGCCGTAAAAGTGTGGGAGTGATGGGTGGGTTCTACAATTTACTTCTCCTCTCCACCACGCTCCTGTTTCTTGCCGGAAACGCTTTTTTCTTTTTGATCTCCTGGGAACTCATGGCCGCAACCTCCTACTTGCTGATCACCTTTGAACATGAAAACAAGGAAGCCCGTCGTGCCGGAGTGCTTTACTTCATCATGTCACACATTGGAACGGGGTGCCTCATTCTCGGTTTCCTCCTCTTGTTCCAAAACGTGGACAGTTACAGCTTTGATCAGATGCACAATTCCGCACGAGACCTTTCGAACGGACAACGCAATGCGGCATTCATTTTATTCCTAATTGGTTTTGGAGTAAAAGCGGGCATTGTTCCGTTGCACATCTGGTTGCCAGCAGCCCATCCTGCTGCGCCAAGCAACGTTTCAGCATTGCTCTCCGGCGTCATCATCAAATGTGGCATTTATGGAATTGCCCGTGTTTGCTTTGATCTTCTCGGCACACCGCCGTTGTGGTGGGGCATTCTGATTCTGGTCATGGGAACCGTCTCTGCTTTGCTGGGAGTTCTCTACGCCTTGATGGAACATGATATCAAACGCCTGCTAGCCTTTCATAGCATTGAGAACATCGGCATTATATGGATGGGCCTCGGCACATCATTAATCTTCATCAATACCCAGCATCCAATGCTGGCAGGTTTGGCACTGATAGCGGGGCTATATCACACCATCAACCATGCAACCTTCAAGGGACTGCTTTTTCTTGGCGCTGGAGCCGTCGTTCACGCCACCCATACGCGCAACATGGAGGAAATGGGTGGACTGGCACGCCGCATGCCAAAAACCGCCCTATTCTTTTTAATTGGCGCCATCGCCATCTCCGCCTTGCCCCCACTCAACGGCTTTGTCAGTGAATGGCTGACCTATCAGTCGCTTTTGCACGGCTTTGATACCACTGTGAGGCTGGAACGTCTGCTCTTTCCAATTGCCGCCTCCCTGCTGGCATTGACGGGAGCGCTCGCTGCCGCCTGTTTCGTCAAGGCATTTGGAATTACATTTCTGGCGCAACCACGTTCTGATCACGCCCGTGATGCAAGGGAAACAACCCCTTCCATGCTGGCTGGCATGGCCATTCTGGCAGCGGCATGCTTTTTTCTCGGTTTATTCCCATCTCAAATCATCCGACTGTTCGATCCCCTGACCATCCAGTTTACAGGAACCGCACTGAGTCCCATTTTGACCCCAGACAATTTATTGCTTGGTTCCATGCTTGAGAATTCCGAGACAATATCAACGCTGGGCATGGTCGTCGCTTTTGTCTGTCTGCTGCCCGTTCCACTGGCTCTTTGGTGGTGTTTTGGACGCCACACAACCCGCCACATCGGGCCAACTTGGGATTGCGGTCTTCGAGGACTCACTCCCCGCATGGAATACTCGGCAACAGGCTTTTCAAAACCATTGCGAATGATTTTCAAGGGCATCTTTCGCCCCCGGCGAGCCGTCATTTCCGATTACGAATTTTCGAAATATTTTACAACGACAATCCGTTTTGAAACCCGCATCGAAGAGACCTTCGAAAAGCGCGTCTATCGTCCACTGCAAAGTCTCATTCTCAACACCTCTCGACGGATGCGCACGTTGCAGGCTGGCAGTCTTCAAGCTTATTTAATCTACATTTTTGTCACACTCGTCGCTCTTTTGATTGTCACATTATGACCGGAGTCGAACATTTTTTAAGCCTGCTATTGCAGGTCGTTTTGCTGCTTGCGATTGCGCCGTTAATTACCGGCTTCATCAAGAATTGGAAAGCCAAACTTCAAAATCGTGTCGGTTGCCCCGTCTGGCAGGTGTATCTGGACATCATCAAGTTTCTGCGCAAAGACATGGTCATCTCCGAACATTCCTCCTGGGTGTTTTGCATGGCACCATACGTCATATTTCTCACACCACTGCTTGCCGGGTTACTTGTTCCAATGATCAGCGCACAGGCACCTCTCGCCCTTTTTGGCGGTGGCATTGCCCTGATTGGTCTTCTGGCTCTGGGGCGTTTTTTTCTGGCACTGGGTGGACTCGATGTTGCCAGCACTTTTGGAGGCATGGGGAGCAGCCGTGAAATGGCCCTTTCCAGCGTGGCAGAACCCGCTTTGATGCTTTCTCTTTTCACACTTGCCATAACGTCCGGCTCAACCAGTCTGGAAATTATCACGCAACATTCGATTGCTCAAATGTGGCCCATGCTCAGCCCTGCTTACATTCTTGCGTTTGCTTCCCTATTCATTCTCCTGCTTGCCGAAACCGGACGCATTCCGGTTGATAATCCCGCCACGCATCTTGAACTGACCATGATCCACGAAGCCATGATTCTGGAATACTCCGGTCGTTATCTTGCACTGGTCGAATTGGGAGCTTCAGTCAAACAATTGGTACTCATGACACTTCTGGTCAACGTTTTCTTTCCTGTGGGGCTCGGACAATCACTCCAATGGTATGCCATTCCAATGGCCCTGCTGATTCTTCTTGTCAAACTACTCCTTTTGGCCGCTGCCATCGTGCTCGTCGAAACCGTCAACGCAAAGCTCAGATTATTTCGCGTGCCACACCTCCTTAGCGGTGCCTTTGTCCTGGCAGCCCTGGCCCTCCTTTCGATTTTTATTTTCCAATGACAACCTCTATTGCAGAACCGGAGATGGCGTCACGCCTGATCATGCTTCTGACCACAATGATGCTTGTGGCCCAGTTGATGATGGTCACGCAACGCACACTGACCGGTAATATTCACCTTTTTGCACTTCAATCCCTTTTGCTCTGTGGAGTTGCGGGCATTGCCGCTTATGTCCATGACGCCACGCATGTTTATTACGTCATTGCGCTGACGCTTGCTGGAAAGGTTATTGCACTGCCGCTGTTTCTAAAACAAGTGGTCAGACGCATCAAAATCAACCAGGAACTCAAGCCTCTCATCAACTCCTCAACAGCCATGCTATTGTGCGGCGGATTCACCCTTTTGGGATATCTTGTTGCCCGGTCGTTTGCACCAGAGGCGGAACTGATCAACAGCACGTTCGGTATTTCCATTGCGCTGGTTTTGATGGGATTCTTTTTGATGATCGACCGGCACACCGCCATTACGCAGGTGCTGGCCCTTCTTTCTGCGGAAAACGGCCTTGTTCTGGCGGCTCTTTCCCTCACAACCTATGGCATGCCATTGGTTGTCGAACTGGGAATTTTCTTTGATCTCTTCGTAGCGGTCATGGTCCTGGGAATTCTCGTTTATCGAATTCGCGAGACTTTTTCGTCCATTGACGTTGAACGGCTCAACCAATTGAAAGGCTGATCCATGCTTCTGCCCGCCATACTACTCATTCCCTTATTGACTGGCATCGTCTGCATGGCGATTCGTTCAGTTCCATGGTTGGAACGCATCAATCTAATATCGTTTGCCGCCGTGGCGGCATTATCTGGAATGCTCATCGCGCAAGTCGTGGAATCAGGAGCAGTAGCCGCCTGGTCCAGCTTTCTTTATGCCGATGCGTTGAGCGCTTTGGTCATCGGAATAACTGCATTTGTGTCACTTGTTTGCGCAATTTATTCCATTGGTTATTTTCGTTCCGACAAAGCCAATGGCCGCGTCACACTGGCCCAAATCCGCCGCTACTACAGGCTCACACCACTCTTTGTCTTTTCAATGCTCCTGGTGACTCTGGCCAACAACCTCGGCGTCATGTGGGTGGCGATTGAAGGCAGCACTCTTGCGTCTGTATTATTGATAGCATTTTACAATGAAAAGACATCCCTGGAAGCCGCGTGGAAATATATCATCATAGGCAGTGTCGGCATTGCCCTTGCCCTGTTCGGCACCATTCTCACCTACTATTCCGCAGCAGCAACGCTCGGAGCCCACACGGCTACCGGAATGAATTGGTCTCTTCTGACCACCGTCGCCGACAAATTCAATCCCCATGCGATGCAGCTCGGTTTCATCATGGCTCTGCTCGGATACGGAACCAAGGCGGGCCTCGCGCCGATGCACACCTGGAAACCTGATGCGTATGCCGAATCTCCAATCCCCGCCGCAACCCTTCTTGGCGCTGGCGTGCTCAATTGCGCCATTTATGGAATCCTCCGGTTCTACATCCTCACTGTCAAATGCATTGGTCCCGCGTTTCCCGGAAAGCTATTACTCTTCTTTGGACTCGCCTCCATGCTGGTGGCCGTTCCATTTATCGTGGTCCAGCGCAATTATCGGCGGCTGCTGGCCTACTCAAGCATTGAACATGCAGGCATCATTGTGACCGCCGTCGGGTTCGGTGGAAAATTGGGAATGCTTGGCGCCATGCTGCACATGATTTACCACGCAACGGCAAAACCGCTGCTCTTCTTCTGCGCCGGAGACATTCAACAACACTTTGGCACCCCCTTCTCACGCAAGGTTCGCGGAGTCATTCGCGTTCTCCCCGTCACTGGGGTTCTATTTCTAATGGCCACACTTGCGGTCACAGCCGTCCCTCCATTTGGCGTTTTTCAAAGTGAATTCACCATTTTAAGCGGGGCTCTTTCTGCAAATCATCCCATTCTTGCGGCAATCTTCCTTTTTGCCGTAGTAGCCATCTTCGCAGGTTTTCTCAGACAGATTACAAAAATTGATCTTGGACTGCCACGTGATGTCAAGATAACGCCAACTTCCAATCCGTGGAAAACCGGCGTGATGATTTTTCTGGCGGCCTTTATTGTCTGGCTTGGCTTTGATCTGCCGCCCCTTATTTTCAAACTGGTCGAATCTGCCGCCCAAATCATTGGAGGTAACCTGTGAGCGTTCTTGAAAGTCTGCACCCCATCATTGACGATCTTGCAAAACGATTTGGTCCCCAGCTCAACAAGACCGTTATTGAGCACGGCAATGAAGTCTACATCGACACCAGCATGGAGGCAGTCCCCGCACTTTGCGCCTACTTCTATAGAATGTGGGAAGCACGTCTGGCGGGTCTCTTTGCCGATGACCGGACTGCTGAAATGGGCATTTTCCACATTTATTACCAATTCGCCTTTGACGCCTTTCACGCCTTCATTTTCCTACGCGTTCCCATTTCAAAAGACGCCCCCAAACTGACATCCCTCACGAACGCCATTCCAGCCGTGAACTGGCAGGAGCGCGAAATCAAGGACCTGTTTGGTTTTGAGCTGGTTGGCCACCCAAATCCCAACCGTTGCGCGATGCATGACGATTGGCCAGCCGTGTTTCCGCTTCGAAAAGACTTTTCTCTACACACAAAGCTACCCGCGTTCTCAGGGCCCAGACATCGCTTTCGTCCCGTTGAAGGCGAGGGGGTTTTTCAAGTTCCCGTGGGACCAGTTCACGCGGGAATCATTGAGCCCGGCCACTTCCTTTTCAGCGTTGCAGGCGAGCCCATTCTCTACCTCCAAATCCGGCTTTTTTACACGCACAAAGGGACTGAAAAACTCTTTGAATCCATCCCCATCGAGCATGGTGTGCGCCTTGCAGAAAGCATTTCCGGTGACTCCGCCTTTGCCCACGCCACGGCGTTTTGCCATGCGGTGGAACGCGCCTCCAACACACAAGTTCCCGTTCGCGCACGCTCCATTCGTTCCCTGTGTCTGGAATTGGAACGCCTTTACAATCACATCGCAGATATTGGGGCCATCGCAAATGACGTGGCCTTTGCCATCGCCAACACCCATGCCATGCGGTTGCGTGAAACCCTGCTTCAACTCAACGAACATTTGACTGGAAACCGAATGCTTCGCGGCATGGCCTGTCTGGGAGGAGTCCGCTCGGATTGGAACCAGGAACAGATCATTTCACTTTCCACAACCATCACCGATCTGCTCCCAGATTTTGAATCCATGGTCCAAATGATCCACGCATCCTCATCTGTGCGGGATCGCTTGGAAACCACCGGCACCCTGCATCCACAAACCGCGAAAGACCTGGGAATCGTTGGCATTGCAGGACGCGCATCCGGTTATAACCATGACTTGCGACGCGATTTTCCGAACGACTCCTACGATCAAGTCACTGTCTCCATCCCCGTTTACACCACCGGTGATGTTTTTCATCGCGTTCAAGTCCGCATTGACGAAGTGCGCGAATCCTGCCGCATTATTCACGAACTGATTGGAAAAATTCCATCCGGCCCAGTCTGCAACCCAGTCAAACAAATTCCGCCAGACCAGGTCGCCCTAGGTTGTGTGGAAGGATGGCGGGGTGAGATTTTCCATTGGATTCGCACCGCTTCCGGCAATCGTCTCTCCCGCTGCAAAATCAAGGATCCATCGTTGCAGAACTGGCCCGCGCTTTCCGAAGCCGTTCAGGGAAACATCGTTCCCGACTTTCCGGTGATTAACAAGAGTTTCAACCTTTCGTATTCAGGCACAGACCGTTGATTATGTTTGAAATCCTAAAAAAAAGCATATCGACCGGCATCGTTACAAAACCATTGGCCGAGATCATCACCACGCCATCCGCAGGCCGTGGCGCTCCCGACCTGAGCTCAGCCACCGCGACTGAAATTGCTCTTGCCCAGGCCGCCTGTCCCACCAATGCCATTGACACAACAACCGGAGGCCGTGCGGTTCTCGACCTTGCAAAATGCACTTTTTGCGGAGCCTGTGCCGACGCCGCACAATCCATCAAAATGACACATCAATGTGTCTGGGCCGCACAAAACAGGGAACAGCTTAAAATCACACGACTCCCAGAGGATGGTCAGACAGAGGACGCTGGGAAAAAACTCAATCAGGAAATCAACCGTCTCTTTGGACGTTCACTCCACATCCGTGAGGTTGATGCCGGCTCATGCAATGGATGCGAAATCGAAATCGGCGCTCTCTCCTGTCCCATCTACGACGTTGAACGTTTTGGCATCCATTTTGTAGCCTCGCCCCGTCATGCAGACATGCTTCTCGTCACGGGTCCCGTCACACGAAACATGGAGCTTGCCTTGAAAAAAACTTATGACGCCATGCCTGGACCGCGACTCGTCATCGCTGCCGGCACGTGCGGCTGCAGCGGAGGCATCTTTGGGTGCAACTACGCCACCCGGGGAAGCGTCGACACCATAATCCCAGTCGATGTTTACATCCCCGGTTGTCCACCAAGTCCAAAAGCTCTTCTCAACGGCATACTGATGGCGATTGGTAAAAAATAAAGCTGGGCTCCGTTTGGATTGATCAAGGCTTTCGCCACCAAAGGTAAAGTGGTGACTCGCTGATCTCGACTGTTGTGGCCCCTCCGGTCAATCCCATCTTTGCCAAATCCAGTGTTGCAGAACTGTCGTCCAACGGCATTCGTTCTGCACGCGTCCATTGTCCTTCCGGCTGTGGAAGAGTCATTTTCTCATGACGATCAGTTCCGGTTGGTGACCATGCAACCCACACCCGATCCTTTGAATCTCGGGGCGTTTCAAACTCATAAATCATGAGCTTTTCAGGTTCATTTTTGACGATCTTGACAAAGTGATACTCGCCAAGACTGCGAAACAAGTGTGCGGTTGCATGAAAAACGGGCTTGGGTTGGAAGTGTCTTGTCAGCCCCGAAGAACCATGAAATTGGGGTTCGTCTTCATCATTGAAAAAATACATGTAAGCCCGGGCCACTGGCATTGAGGAAAATACCAGCCAGGACCGCACGAGCCACTGAGCCTGCTGGGTATCCGAACAACATACCCAGTTTTTAAAATCACCATTTGGATTCGGCTTCTTGGTCGAAGCATCATAACCAAATTCAGTAACCCAAACAGGAGTTGAAGGACAATGAGCATCACGCCAGGCACAAACGTCGCGAACATCCTTCAAATAATTCGGTAATTTTGGATCCTCGGGATAGCTCCGACGCCACGTGGGCCAGTTTTCAGCCATGGCGTATGTGTGAAGTGTGATCACATCAAAAAGATTCGTCAGCCCATCAAAACAGTCGAGAGACTTTGCGTAATCATGGCTTTTCCCGGCAATTGTGGCACAAGTCGCAATCTTCAAAGTGGGGTCGCCCTGTCTCATGCCACGTGCCATGTTTTCAAAAATCGAACGGTAAAGCACGTCGTTGAATTTTCCGGGCTCGTTGCCAATTTCAACCGTTTGAACAAGTGGAGTCGGCGTGGCCGGACCGAAAGCCCGGGCAAAACTGAAACCGTATGCGTAGGCATTTGTCTCGGGATGTTGCCACTGATTGGTTGACAGAGTCTCAAACATCAAGCAAGCGTCAATGTCGTAACCGCTCTTTTGCCAGGAACCGTAAACCTGTTTCCAACTCACGCCGTTCATTGCAAATGGAAACGGGGGATAGTTGCGGGGGTCTTGCGATAAGTCCCACTCCACTGGATGGTAATCACGCACCAGACGTCCTGTGGCACGATACAGTTCCGGCTTGAATTGAACCGTGTGCCCGCATACTCCCATGAAGTCCTTGAATTCCGGAGCCGTAAAGGCATTCCCTGATTGGGCAGCAAAAATGGATAACGCAAGCAAACAGCCGAGAGTAACCGTCTTGCTGAAGTTGGTTTTCATTGTGAAATGATTACCAAACCCCCGAATGGAATCCAGAAGACAATGCGAATTTCTCCAAAAATTTTCGGATCAGGCAACAAAGCTAGACGGTACGGTAGGATTCAAACCATAATCGCGAGAATTCCATCAAGAATTCCGAGACCTGAGCCTTTTTCTGTTTTCCAGTTGCCAGTACATCCTGATGCATGATCACGTTTTCATCACGCCCAGCAGCCTTGTTCGTAATGCAGGAAAGCGCCGCCACCGCCATGTCATATTGGCGGGCCACGATGGCCTCCGGCACAGTGCTCATTCCCACGGCATCGGCTCCCAGACTGCGAAAGGCGCGTATCTCTGCTGGTGTCTCGTAATTGGGACCACTGACTGCCATGTAAATCCCCGAATGAAGCTTGAGCTTGCTCTTCTTGCCTGCCTTTTCAATGAGCTTGATAAGCTTTGGATCATACACGTGGCTCAAGTCCACAAAGCGTGGCAGTCCCAAAACATCCGGTCCACGAAGGGGATTGGCTCCCATCAAGTTGATATGATCCTCCAAGACCATGAAATCACCGGGATTATACAGGCGGTTGATTCCCCCCGCCGCATTGGTGAAAAGAATGGTGCGAATCCCGTATTCAGCCAGCACGCGGACGGGAAACACAACACGATCCATCGGATGCCCCTCATAATAGTGGGCCCGTCCCTTGAGCACGATCACGGGAACTTTTCCAAATGTGCCCACGAGCAATTTTCCTGCGTGGCCGGTCACCCCAACCGTTGGGAAACCCGGGAGTTCTCCATAGGCGATTTCAGACGCAACATCCAGATCGGTCAGCGCATGTTGAAAACCGCTTCCCAAAACCATGGCCAATGTTGGCCTCAATGAACTAGCTTTCCTGATCAACGATGCTGTCTGTGCTGCGTCTTGCATGTGCCACTCTTCAATCACTTTTTTCCAAAGCAGTAAACCGATTGGTCGTCACTGCCAATAACAATATTTCCACCCGCTACGGCTGGCGACCCGGAAATGGGGCGCCCAATCTCATAAGACCAAAGCTGGGTACCGTCCTTCAAGGATATCATATACACCCGTCCATCGCCCGAGCCAACCACTACTTTTCCACGTGCAACAACTGGGGAACCATCCACTTTGCCCTTTGTTGCAAACTCCCAAACACTCTTTCCATCGGCACGGTTTACACAATGCAGCTTCTTGTCGTTTCCACCAAACAAAACGCGATCCGTTGTCACCGCGGGAGAAGAAAAATAAGGGAGATCGCGATCATGAAACTTCCAGTCAATTTTCCCCTGCTTTAAATCCACGCAGACAAACTCATTTTCATAATGTCCAAAGTAAGCCTTGCCACCTGCCAATGCAGCCGAGGCTGCGATTGGAGCCCCAATGTTACATTGTTGAATTCGCGTTCCGTTGACAACAGAAACCACGTGAAGAACGGCGTCACAGCCGCCAAATGCCGTCATGTTTTCAAACAATGCCGGCGTGCCGTTGATGAAATTGCTGCTCTCATAAACCCAGGACGTTTTTCCACTAAGCAGGTCCAGACAATAGAGCTTGAAATCGTAGCTGCCTGCCAGAATGCTCAACCGCCCTTCCTTATTTGTGAAATAATTTGCTGAGCCAACCAATTTGTCGCCAGTCTGGAATTTCCAAAGTTCCTTCCCCGTTGCCGCCTCAAGAGCGTAAACAAAACCATCTTCTGAACCTGCCACCAGTGTATTACCAACCAGCAACGGAGGAGATGAAACCCCACCCCCTGTTTTTACTGCCCACGATTTTTTGCCCGTCGCAAAGTCCAGGGCATAGATATTCTCATCGTCCGAGCCGATGAAAACCTTGTTCTGACCAATCACTGCCGAGGATTTCACCTGTCCTTCTGTCTTAAAACTCCACAGAAGAACCGGTTTTTCAGGCAGGACATCATCACTAACACCCGTCAGCGAATTATTTCCCCGATAAATGGGCCATTCAGAAGCGCCCAATGCGCTCATGACAGTGGAAACAAGCAAAAAGCTGCAAACGCCTGCTGTCGTTAGCAGCTTTGCTCCCCTTTTAACGAACATGTTCAAAACCATAACCACTCCCAAATTTCCCTTCACAAACCTACTTTGTCAAAGGCAATGGCTTCATCGTAAGCGGGTCACGCAAAGGCAGCTCTGTGACTCCGTTGGTTGAAAACGAGGTCAATGATACGTTGTGATCGGGATAGCTCTTCAAAATTTCGTCCTTCTGGCCCACCACCAAAATCGCCAGTTGTTCAGGATGAAGAAAACGTTTGGCAACACGCTGAACGTCAGCAGCCGTTACCTTTTCGATGTTGGCACGGTAATTTTTCCAATACTCAGGGTTCTTGGCAAAACGACCGGTAAACTCATCGTTGGCAAACGTCTCAGCAATCTGTCCTTTTGTTTCAAATGCACGTGGAAATGAATCGATGAATGCGTGTTTGGCCGTGTTCACTTCTGCCTCAGCCACCGGAGCGTTGATCATCTTGTTGATTTCCTCAATGACGATGGAAATCGCATATGCCACGGTCCGAGACTTGGATTGAAATCCGGCACGGAATACCAATGGGTAATAGGTGCCACCGGGAAAACTCGATCCCGCAGAATAGGCCAGCCCTTCATCTGAACGGACGCGGTTCATGATGTGCGAAGTGAAACCGCCACCGCCCAGGATGTTGTTCATCACAGCCACCGCATAATAATCCGGATCGTCACGCATGATGCCAGGAAGCATCATTGAAACGCGGCCTTGGTTCACATCCTTGTTCACCAGATAAACACCTGGCTTCGCAAAAGCCGTATTGGTGGGAATTGCCGTTGCAGTCTCCCCCTTGAATGGCCAATTTGAAAACAGCGTGTCTAATTTACCAATCATTTCATCGCGATTAAAATCACCGCTCACTGCCACGATGAAGTTGCCAGGAGCAAACCACTTTTTGTGGAATTCCTGAAGATCCGCCTTTGTCAGGCTTTCGATTGACGCCGCCGTTGTAAAGCGATTGTCCCAGAATTTTTCACCGTAGGCGAGGATGCTGCTTTCAAAACCTTCAATATTCGATGAGTTATCGTTACGCTTGCGGATTCCCTGCATCATCTGTTCCTTGAACAAAGCCAGCTTGTCATCTTGAAAACGCGGCTCCGTCAAAACCTCGCGAAGAATTTCCAGCCCCTCGTTCAGGTCCTTCGATAACAGATCCAAATCGACGTTGCCAGAAGTTGATCCCACGCCAGAATACAATCGTGCCGCCAGAAAAGCCAAACGCTCTTCCAATTGTTCGGCAGTCTTGGATTTTGTTCCACCATGGCCCAGTAAATATCCCATGGCACCAGCCACACCGGTTTTGTTCTCAGGCTCCATGTATTCGCCTGTTCTCACCCGAATGCTGACATGCACCAGAGGTAATTGGTGATCCGGCACCAGATAGGCCACCGGACCTGATTTCAGAACCACGCGATAATCAGCAGGGTTCGGAGGATCAAACTTCAATGGCGGAAATTGAAGTTTTTCCGGACGGTCGACAATATCAGCCGCAAATGCTGCAGTGGCGGCAAGGCCCCAAAGCAACAGGACAAACAGTTTTTGAGTCTTCATTTCTTTTCCTCCGCTTTGACTTGTGCAGTGTCGGATTTCTTAACGTCCTTGCGGAGGTAGGTTGCAACGCTGCGATTTTCCTTTGTGAAATACTGATTGACAACACGCTTGATATCCGCAGGTGTCACGGCCTGGATTTTCTTGTCAGCCGTGTTGATCTCGGTCCAATCCCCCTCACCCTCGTTGGCAATGATGTTCTGCAAGATGGGCATGTTGGAGGAAAGCCGGCGGTATTGAGCTGCGGCGAAATTGTTCTTCACCTTCTGCAACTCCTCGTCAGGCACATCCTGTGTTTTCAACTTGTCCAGCTCGTCATAGACCGCCTTTTCAACCTCAGCCGGAGTGTGTCCATCCTTCACCTCGGCATCAATGCCAAAAGCCCCAGCCCACTTTCGCGACATCTGGCCCGCATCAGTTGATGTCGCCACCTGCGAGCCAAGAACCAGCCCCTTGTAGAGGCGGCCAGTGCGAGTTGATAGCAATTGCCCGAGGACTTCGAGAACATAGGAATCACGGTGACCAAATGGCACTGTGTGCCAAAGTATTTCCACTTTAGGATTGGTTTCGGCTTCCGCATTCATGCGTTTCTCAGCCTCCTGCTTGACTTCCACAGTCACAACATCCGGCACGGGATTGGTTCCCGCAGGAATTCGCCCCAGATACTTTTCCGCCAGTGCAGTGGCCTGATCAATATCAATGTCCCCCACCAAGATTGCGGCTATGTTTTGCGGGGCGTAATAAGTGGCATAGAATTCGTCCGCCTGCTTCTTTGAGATTGCGGGGATGTCTGACGGCCACCCCACGACCGGCCAATGGTATGGAGTCGATTCCCAAAACATGGATTCAAACTCCTCTGCAAATTTTCCAGTGGGCGTCGAATCAGTGCGCATGCGGCGCTCTTCGAACACCACGTCGCGCTCCGAATAAAACTCGCGAAACACCGGGTGAAGCAATCGCTCAGACTCCATCCACATCCACAGCTCAAGCTTGTTGGCTGGGATCGTAATGAAATAGGCGGTCATGTCTTCACTCGTGAACGCATTCATCTCCGTGCCACCCGCGCGCCGATAGACCAGATCGAATTCGTTCTTCACCATCAAGGAGCGCTGTTTGGCAACCAGTCCATCGAACTGAGTCTTTAATTCACGCCAGCGCGGCGTCATGTTCTCTGGTTTGATCAGGTCATCAATATCGCCACGGCGATAGGCCTTGCGAACCTTGGCTTCCTCGGCCCGCATTTGGTCGCGCACTTTTTCCTGCTCCGCAATGATCTCCAGATCGGCCTTGGCATCCTTTGTGCCAATGGTGGGGGTCCCCTTGAACATCATGTGCTCAAATAAATGCGCAATGCCAGTCATGCCGGGGCGTTCATTGGAACTGCCGACATGGGCAACCCACCCGCCGGAAACGTTGGGTTCATCCTTGCGTTGAACCATCAGGAGTTTCATGCCGTTGGTCAGAGTTTTTTCAACGACAGGGACTTGTTGTGCGTGGAGGGAAATGGAAATGCTCAAGGAAGCAAGCGTCAGAATGACGCCGCGAATCCACCTGTTCCGCAACCGCGCCGACTCGATAGAAGCTTTCTTAGTCGTCACACACGTAATTTTCACATTTCAGAGCCAATCGTCAACGCCGAACCCGTGCAAATTGCGATAATTCATCAAGAAACAGTCAAAACTGGTGAAAATTCGCGGTCTGAAGATAAAACACGTAGAAACTAGCCCAAAAGTGATGACAGACACTTGAAATGTTCCCATCAAAAAACCGCTCAGATGTAATACATCTTCCCCTTGTCCATGCCTTCTTCAACGAGTTGCTGAAAAGTGATGGAATCGGCTGTTTGATTGACTGCTTTTTGAAGTGATTGCCAAGCCTGACGAAGCTCTGCGGGGCATTGTTGTTCGCTCAGCGCCGGGGAATCAAATATCTCACCATGAACACAACGAAGAACATCTCCAAAAGTAATCTTGGACGGGGGTTTCGCAAGCATGTATCCCCCTTCCTTGCCTCTCAAGCTCTTTACAATTTGGGAAGACTTCAATTCAATGAGAATTTGAACAAGGTAATTGGGGGGAATTCCCTGGTCAGAAGCCATTTCTTCCACCGTGCGCGCTGTCCCTTCCTGATATCGATGGGCCAACCACAAAACCGCCCGAGCGGCATAATCGCTTTTTATTGACAGTTTCACGTCGGATTCTAGAGCCTCTTATGCTTCCAAAAAACTGGCGGAGAGGGGGGGATTCGAACCCCCGGTACGGTTTAACCCGTACAACGGTTTAGCAAACCGTCACTTTCGGCCACTCAGTCACCTCTCCAGAGCCGGATTCTCCAGTAGCGTTGGTTTGATTACAACGGCTTCCGTAGAAATCGTTAGTAGACTGACCGATTGTCCCTCCTCAAGTCAAGAGCGGAAAAACATATTTTTATCATTTTAGTCAGAATCCCTTTGACGTGCCGATAGTTTTTGTCTCTCCCAAATCATCCCGAATCGACGAAAACTCCGTCTCCTGCGGAAAAGCCCTCAGAGATTTTCTCCGGTGGTCTCCAGAATCAAATGAACGGTGTCGAGCAATTCATTCATCGTAAAGGGTTTCCACAACAATACACCATTGACTTTACGGATAAATCGGTCGATCCGCTCTTCGCCTTTGTGGCCACTAATGAAAATGAATCGCTTGCAGAGGTGGGGCTTGCTCCGCTGGACTGCCAGATAAAACATGTCTCCAGACAATTCCGGCATCACCATATCACACACGATCGCGTCAAAATCCGTCTTGAGTACTAGATTGAGTGCGTCCTTCCCATTTTTGGCGTTGTCGACAGAAAAATCGTTGATTTCCAGTGACTCCTTCAGCAGCTCAATGTAATCGGCATCATCCTCGATAAGTAAAATGCGCTTAGCCCCGCCAACTGGGGGTTGAATACCATCTGGATTGGATGGTGGGACATTCAACATAGGGAATGGTGCGCGCGGCGGGAGTTGAACCCGCAACCTTCGGCTTCGGAGGCCGCGACTCTATCCAATTGAGCTACGCGCGCAAATTAACGGGGTGACTATGCCTCAGACTGAGAGCTTGGGCAAGACTTTCTGAAAACCAGAACTGATTTCTCAGCCCCTATCATTCCCTGCATTTCCCGTTTTCTCACTCCCTAAAGAATTCGCGGAGGAATTGGTGACTTTGGGCTTTTGGAAAGAATCTGCATGCTGGTTATCAGCCCCCACAATAATGCAATCAGAAACACAGAGAATCCCAGTATTGGCCACCGCAGATGCATCCAGATTTCCTGTAAAATGGATAATACCTCGTCGGCATATAACGGCTGGAGCCGATTCCAATTATGGATATACCAGACAATAAACTGCCATCCTGACACCAAGCTGATCCCCATTCCAACTAGGGTCACAATCAACTGGGCATAACCGACTGCACGTCCAGCCACCAGTGACCCTGATCCAGGCAAAGCGAGGTTTGCCGTCAAACATCCCCACGCCTCAGCGCGGCTGAGCTGGCGTCGAGGCTGCAGAACCAACGATGTCTTCATACGCATAAGCTAAAGCACCAATAGTAATCGGCGCAGCAACATACACACCAACACAGCAGACTAAGATGCCGGCGATGTAAACAAGCAAGTTTAATATTACCAAAAGGAAGAAAGGCCACCAGTGATGCGCAATAATCTTGCGACTGGCCTCCATGGCAGGCCAGAAATCCAATCTCTTGTCCGCTGCCAGGGGGATTGCAAACAACCAGAGAACATAAAGGATAATCCCCGGAATCACGCAGCAGAGCAGCCCCAATGCCACCAGAATCTCAGCTATCAATCCAACAAGAAAAAGTTGAAAAAACAAATCACTGAATCCGGCAAACGCATCGCCAAATTCTCCCTTTTGACCCCGAATCAACTTGAGGAAAAGCAAAATCAAACCGCCCTGCAAGACGCCAGCCAGAATGAGAAGCGTCCCTTGAATAAGGTTTATGACAAAAGACGCTCCTACCAGAAGCCAGAAATTCTTCATCACCAAATCCCAACTGCGCCCTATGCAATGCATTGGGTCCAGAACATAGTCCCTCGCCAGCACTTGGTTGACAATCGCATCAGCCGTGGTTGCGGAGGCTGAAGGCTGAGAATATGGGTCAGACGTCTTGCTCCCCTTGGAGGACAAGGCGGCAGAAAACTCTGGCAGAGCAGCCAGGGGCACCCATTCGGTCGTGCCTTCTCTCTGCACTTTTGTACCAGCGTCAGCCCGACCTTCCTTGATCCATTGGTTGAGCTGTTCGGCTGAAACCGGGCCGTATTCCTTCTGATCAGCACCAAGTATTTTGTACATCATAAAAAACGTATTCTAGAATGAATGGGGAGGGAAGAGATGTCTCAACTGGTCCGTGCTGGTAAAAATCGCCAGTGAACTGTGAAACACCAATGCCAACGCACATATGACGATTCCCGCAATTGCGAGATTCTTACCCTCTTCATTTGGTAATTTCTTCGCCTGATTCAATCCAAGGATTGAAAAAATCAATCCCAGAATCGCAAAAATATAAGTGAAGCAACAGCATGGAATAATGGAGAAAATTGAAAAAATAAACCCTGCGGTTGCCGCGCTATTTCCCTGAGACACCGGCTTGGGGGGCATCGTAACGACAACCTGAACAGGCGGCACCACGGGAATCGGTCCAGGCGCAGCAGCAGGCGTAACCGGAGCCGCCGGACTCGATGGTGGCGGTGGAACGGGTGGAAATGTGGAAGACACACCTGGTGTAGGGGCTGGAGCGGGAGCAACCTGAGGAGTTGGTGCACTGGGAGCGACTGGCGTTACATTCACAGCCACGGGTTCCGCAGGTGCTGAGACAGAAGGAGTCGAAACCGGGGTTGGAACCGTCGGAGCTGCTGGCACTGGCATTGCCAAGGCAACCGGAGCAGATACCGGCGTTGCAGCAGGAACTGTAACAGACGGGGTTGATACTGCCGTTGGAGCTGAAGCTGGTTGCTGTGCAATTGGAGGTGGAACGACCACGGGGGGGACTGTCGTGATGGAGGCGGCAAATTCCGGGATGACTCCCAAAGGCTTCCATTCGTTGCTCCCTTCCACCAAAACAAGAGTCAGGGTGTTTAAGCGCCCCTCAGACCACCATTTTCTAAGTTGCTCTCCTGTCACTGGTCCGTAGACCTTTTGATCGCCTCCGATTATTTTATACATAAAAACATCACAGTTATGACGAGCTTTGGGCTATCCACCGTTTCATCAGGAACGGATCAGAGTCTGTTTCTTATACTCTTACAGCGGATTCAAGCTGCACACCATTATAAACCCGAAAATTACTTTTAAGGTTACATTTTTCATCTAAAAACTTGCAGATTTTTTGGTCTTTAAAAACCCGCGATGTTCCGAATGATTCCAAAAAGGATGGCTGCTATCAGAAACGTCCATCCCCACGCAGCCCGCAAAAAAATGTAGGGCCACTGATGCCCCGTTGTGCGCCTGACTCCCCACACAAGGGCCAGCCAGCCGGCAATGGGTAGCAAACAAACAAAGAACGGATTCAACACAAAAGCGGTTACCACGTGTCCATGGACCAATTGATGCGTTGCGCGAAGTGCCCCACAGGCTGGGCATTTAAGCCCGGTCACCACATAAAGCGTACACTTTGGATAGAATCCATAGCGTTCCGGATTAAACAGGAAAAGGCACACTGCCGTCACAACCAGTGCAATCACAACCACGAACACCGGTATTAATCCGCGACCACGCAAACGAGGCGGTGCTTTCATGAAACACGCTAATCAACTTAATTTTTTGCCAGTTCCTTCAGCTTGTCCACAACAGCTCCTGAGCTCAAAAGCTCAACTGCCATTTTCCACCCATCGGAAAGAGTCTTGCATTTTCCCCCCACCATCAAGGCCGCTGCGGCATTCAACAAGACAATATCCCGTTTGGGCCCCTTGTCCTTACCTTCAATAATCTGACGAATGATGTTTGCGTTTACAACACGGTCGCCGCCCCGAAGATCAGCAAGGCACGCGGTTTGAATTGCAAAACGTTTCGGATCCAAAGTACATGTCGCAAGGGCATTTTCCCGATAGAATTCCGCAATGTAGTTCTCTCCCAGTGTGGAGAGTTCATCCAGATAAACATCCTTTCCATCTTCCTTTTTTGCCGCACCGGCAACCACCATTGCCCGGCGAGCGCCCAAAGATTGAAGCACGGAAGCGAACGGTTCACACATGGCTGGCGTTGGAACCCCAATCAGATGAGCCGTAGGCCTGACAGGATTGAGCAACGGTCCAAGAATATTAAAAATTGTCCGCTGGCCGCGTTCAGCACATAACTTGCGAGCCCCCACAATATTTTTGAAGGCAGGATGATATCTTGGCGCAAAAAAGAAGGCGAAGTGATGCTCTTTCAACGAATCAGCCGCCTCCTTCGGTGTCAGGTCAAGCCGAATCCCCAATGACTCAATGACATCTGCGCTGCCAGTCAAAGATGTCACCGCACGATTTCCATGTTTCGCAACAAAAATTCCAGCGGAAGCTGCAACCAGCGCCACTGTCGTGGAGATGTTAAACGTGCTCAAACGATCTCCTCCCGTTCCAACGACATCCAAAATCTCGCTGTTCCGGGTTTTTACATCCAGAGGAACCGGAACGGCCATCTCGCGAAGTGCTTTTGCAAACGCGGCAACTTCCAAAGGAGTTTCACCACGACAAGCAAGAGCTGTCAAAAATGCAGCTTTACTTTCAGTTGAAGCAGTTTCATCAGTTAATTCCTTAACTGCCACTGAGATCTCAGCATCAGAAAGTGATTTAACTTCGGCAAGTTTCAGAGTCAATTCTTTGAGCACAAAACCATGCTAACTGAGCCGTCACCAATTTTCCAGAAGGGAAATGAACAAGGAAAAATCAGGTCCAATTCAACTTTTCCTGCACTCTTTCAAACAGGCACCTCCCAATCGAACCTCGCCAACAACCCTCTTTCCGTGCATAGTTGGCGCAATGACATCGCAGGATCATGCGTGTGCTGAAGTGCTCCCAACAAACACTCCGGCCTTACTTGAAAACGCCGTCCAGCGCGCCGCCGAACTGCTGCGCACCGGAAAACTCGTGGCGTTACCAACAGAAACAGTCTATGGCCTCGCGGCAAACGCTCTGGACCCAAAAGCCGTTGCCTCCATCTACACCGCCAAAGGCCGGCCAACAATCAACCCCATCATCGTTCACGTTTCCAATCTCGAAATGGCCCGCCAATGCACAACGTCTTGGCCAGAAGAAGCCGAGAATTTGGCAAACGCCTTTTGGCCGGGACCGTTGACCCTTGTCCTGCCCCGTTCCAAGATCATTCCCGATATTGTCACGGCAGATGGCCCGACCGTTGGCATCCGCTTTCCAAGCCACCCCATCATCAAGGCCGTCATTCAGGCCTGCGGATTCCCGCTTGCAGCCCCAAGTGCCAATCCCTCAAATCAAATTTCTCCCACAACAGCCGAACACGTTCGTGCCAGTCTTGGAACAAAAATCTCTCTCATTTTGGATGGTGGACAGTCCCGTGTCGGAATTGAATCCACCGTGTTGGACCTCGCATCAAATCCACCACGACTCCTTCGCCCGGGCATGGTTCAGGCAGAAGCCATCGAAAAAGTTCTCGGCAAATCGCTGGCCCAATCCGGCATTGTAACTCCCGGCTCAACATTGCGAAGCCCGGGTATGATGAAAAAACACTACTCACCCAAAGCCAGACTGGTGATTCTCTCTTGGCAAAACGACGAGGACCTTCTCACCCAACTTTCCAAGCTTACCAAGATTGCCCCTGAAAAAACCCACATTCTGGCCCACACCCAAATTCCAGCCCACCACCGTTTCGGGCATGTTACCTCACTACCAAAAGATGTGGCCGGCTATGCGAGAGTCCTCTACTCAGCACTGCATACCTGCGACGATACGGGAGCAGAACTCATCATCGTCGAAGCCCCACCAGCAGGAAAAACATGGCAAGGAATTTCTGATCGACTGTCCCGCGCTTCAGCCCAATGATTTTGGAAATAAAATAATTTTTGATTCTCCAGAGAAAAACACTCGACAACACTCAAAAAATGCGATTACTCTTTTCGAAAAGAGAGTTTTACAGATTTTAAATATGCGAATTTCTTTTCCTGTAGCGATTTCCGTCATTGCCGCAGCCGTGTTGGCCACTGGCTGCGCTGGTCCTGAACGCAAATTGGGACGTGGCATCACCAATGTAACCGAGTTTGCCCGTCTGGGAGAGATCTCCCGCTCTGTTGAGCAAACCGCCGTTTTTGGCAGTCCTGAGCAGGCCTATACCACTGGTTTCATTCACGGCTTTGATCGTAGCGTTGTCCGCACCTTTACCGGAGTCTATGAAATTGTGACATTCCCTGTTCCCAACTATTCTGGAAAAGACTACGGCCCGGTCTTGATGCCAGAAGATCCAGTCTACCCAGACAGTTATCATCCACACATGCTGGCTGATTCCATTGTCTCTCCAGATACTTCTCTGGGATTCGGCGGCGGGGATGTTTTCCCCTTCTCACCCGGAAGCCGTTTCCACATTTTCGACAATTAATTTGATTCCTCTCTTTGGCGCCAACATATCCTGTTGGCGCTTTTTTTATTTCACATGACCTTTAACTCCCCTTGTAAAGTCAATCTTCTGCTGAACATTCTTGGCAAACGCCCTGACGGTTATCATGAATTGGAAACCATCATGCACCCGGTCAACGTCTGCGATCAGTTGGACTTTGAGCAAATCCCCGGGGGCATTGAACTCACCTGTAGCGATGCTTCACTCCCAGTCGGGCCCAAGAATCTGGTTTACAAGGCGGCAGCCCTCTTTCTGGACACGCTGAAAATCAGCAAGGGAGTGCGCATCCATCTCGAAAAGAAAATCCCCATTGCCGCAGGTCTCGGCGGCGGCAGCGGCAATGCCGCAACAACGCTCAAAGCGCTAAACCAACTCTTTGGTTCCCCTGCCTCATCCGAACAATTGACAACCATGGCAAGGGCGTTGGGATCAGACATCCCCTTCTTCCTTCAAAATGGCCCCGCTCTTGGCACTGGTCGCGGAGAAATCATTCAGCCTCTGACTCCCTTTCCTGCCCTAAAAGGAACCTCCATCCTTCTTGTTCAACCCGAATTTGGCATTTCCACCCCTTGGGCTTATGCCGAACTGGCCAAATACCCCAAAGCGTTGAATGGACAGCCAGGCCGAGCCCAAAAGCTTATTTTTCTACTTCAAACCTCCACCTTGGAAGCTGCGGCCAAGGAATTTTATAACTCCCTGGAAGCCCCTGCGCTGAACAAGTATCCCCTCCTCGCCCTCTTTCAGGATTTCTTCCGTGAAAATGGTGCTTTAGCCACACTAATGTCAGGCAGTGGCTCAGCCTCCTTTGCCCTAGCCAGGAACCAGGTGGAAGGCGAAGTTTTACTCGAAAAATTCCGGTCCAAGTTTGGCTCAAAACTCTGGGCAACTGTCGTGCCAACAGCAGTTTTGTAAAAAACTGTTTGCACTCGGCAGAAGAAACGGTAATTTATCTCCCGTCGTTGTCCGATGGTGTAACGGTAGCACAAGGCCCTTTGGAGGCTTTTGTCCTGGTTCGAATCCAGGTCGGACAGCCAACACCCCTTCTCCAAAAACTCCGCTTTTAAGCAAGACACGATTCTTGTGAAATAAAAACCTTTTGAAACTCGACCGTTTGAGTTTTAGTAGGTCGGAATGATACGCATAACAAAACAATTATTGCGTATACCTACGCCTGCAAAATGGATCATCATCCTTCTGCTGATTCTGTGCGGTATTGGCAAGCCAGGGTTAAATGCAGAATCAGCCCCCAGTGGCATCCACGTATTTAACAATTCTATTTTTGATGAACAGACCTCAACCTGTCTGAGTTCTGATGGAACCAGTTTCCTTTTTGATTCTGCATCCATTTCAAATGGAATTTGGGAAACAGCATCTTCAATTCAACTTGTCAAACTCCGCAATTTTGTTTTTACAAACCACGTCTACATAGCCGATAACCGGCCAGAAACAGAAATTGGAAATGGTAGAATAATGCTACCAATCATTGATTCTGAAGAGAGTTTTTATACGTCGATCTCCCAGAAGCTGAGTCTGGCAGATGTCAACCGCATAAAATACCCATTTCACCTTTCAGAAGCCATGCGCTGTTGGGCTGAAAAACTCACAAAAAACACATCGAATAGATGGATCAAATCACGGTTGCTCTTTGAAGAGTTAGCAACACGTCCCCCCTGTGGTGCCAACTGTCAAAAACTCCTATATTCAACAGCGGACCAGGTCTTTGCACGCTGGAAAAACACGGAGATGTTGTTCCGCTGTCAGGATTACACACTGCTTTACGTGACATTGGCACGCTCCCTGCAAATCCCAGCCTATGCCGTCAACGTTTCCGAACTATTCGATGGATCTAAATCACAACATGTTTGTGCCTTGGTCGTCCTTGGTGACAAGGGAATCTTAGTTGATCCAACGCTTGGGTATTTCGGGGTTCAACACAAACGCATTTCTGTGTTGGATGATACCGAGGTGACAGCCGGGCTTTTGAGTGAGGCTTCTGAGATGTCAGATATCGAAATTGCGTGTAAATTGGCGCCACATCTTCCCTTGGTTCAAATGAACTTGTTCGAAAAAATGATTCAGTTTTACAGAATTGAAGAGGCAAGAAAAGTGGCAAAAACTCTGACAGAAATTGATTTCGTTTCAGCAATGGGAGATTATGCCAATGCAGCACTGGCTCATAAATTGGGTAATCTTGACGAAGCAATACGTCTTTCTCGAAAAGCCATTGCGGTGAACCCAAACGAAATCCATTATCAGGAACTACTGGCAAGATCATACGCACAAAATGGAGATCTGAGCGAGGCACGCCAAACGTTACTGAAAATTTTAAAGTTTTCGGAACCTCCCCAAACCATAGATGAACCTGTGATTCTCGCCAACAATCCAAAACGGTTGGCGGCATGGGGACTGTGTGAACAAGGTTTTAGACAACTCGCATTCGCTGATTATACCAATGCCATTCAATCGTTCAGTAAAGCTATTGACCTGTTTCCGAAATATGCGGACGCATTTTTGGGACGGGGTATTGCCAATTCACAACTTGGAAAAACCAGTGAAGCGATCAAATGCTATGACAAGGTAATTATATACAATCCCAACTATTTAGCCGCATACATGAATCGAGCTTCGCTACTACTGAATAACGGGAACTACATCAAAGCTGTGGATGACTGTAATCATGCAATCCAGCTTAATTCACAGCTCGCGGAATCTTATCTCATTCGTTCAATTGCAAAAAAGAATCTTGGAGATTTAAAGGGAGCCAATGCTGATTATACGATTGCCATTAAAATCAAACCTTCACTGGAAATCTCTGAGCCTGTTTCCAGGTAACTCAGTGCCCACGGCCCCTGGCTCCATTTCCCGATTGATTTGGTTGCAGCTCATTGGAAGTTATTTGACCATCACCATTGCGATCCATTTTTTTCAAAGCGGTTCCCGCATTAGCAAGTTCTGCAGAGTCGATGATCCCATCTCCGTTCGTATCCAAGGCCCTCATCATGGGCATCACCATTGAACGCCCACTACCTCCGCGGCCTTGTTTTGTTGCCCCCATCACAGTCACACCTACCACCAACGTAATTCCCAAAACTACCGCGACAATTCCAGTCCAACGCTTAAGATACGAAAACAGTGGACGCCAATTCAGAAACAGGTGAACCAGCCCAAAAACGACAAATCCCCATCCAATCCACTCATGCAGGGTGACAAGCGCACCGTTCTTAATGTGGAAAAACATCAGTATCCCGGTTACACCCATCACAATAAAAGAGATCGTAACAAGTGGGGAAATCCAATTTCGATTCAGAATATTCATTTTCATACATCTTCTTTAGCAGTTGGCGTTCCAAATCATTTTGCGTGACCAGTTCAAAGTCTCAACTCTGCATTTCATCCAGAATTTCATCCATTTTCGAGAAATACAGAAGAAGAAATATAAAGGAGAACCGTTGTCAGATACGAGATTTTCAATCGGAAAATTGCGCAAAAATTGCAGTCTTACCATGCACAATGTGAAATGACTTCACACTGAAAGATCATCGTCCAGAAAAGCAGAATCACACAAAAAAACTAACGTTTCCACCAACTCAGACCTGAAGATTTTTCATCGTCAGGCATGCTGTCATGTTGAACTTTCTGCACAAGCACATAGCTGCGCGCCTGTTCCAAAGTCCAGCGGAATTCGTCATAGGTTTGGAAACGTTCGGCTGGGTCTTTGGCCATCGCCTTTTGAATTGCCTGACTTGTCCTCTCTGAAATATCAGTCACCACCTGATTTGGCGGAGTCAATGGCGTGTAAACGTGCGCCTCCACCAATTCCTCAATCGTTGGAGCTTCAAAGGGAACGTGGCCAGTCAAAGCATGATACAAGGTCCCTCCCAGGCTGTACATGTCGGAAAGAAAAGTCTCTCCCTTGCGTTCGATTTTCTCCGGGGCCACATAGTATGGAGTTCCCCAGACAAAATCCTCTCCACTACCGCCCTGCTGATCCTCCGCACCGCAAGCCAGACCAAAATCAATCAGCTTTGGCTCGCCATCGGCATTATACAAAATATTACCGGGCTTGATGTCGCGATGAAGTAGATTGTGTTTCAGCGCTGCATCCAGAGCCGATGCCATTTTGATACCAACATCCAAGACGTCGATTTCCGGCATCCGCTGTTCTTTTTCGATCCGTCCATCCACACTGCCACAGTTAGCCAGTTCCATCACCAGGTATGGCTGTCCTTCATATTCGTCAAAGCTGTAAATATGGATGATGTTGGTATGATTCAATGAAGCACTGGCCCTAGCCTCCCGATAAAAGGCCTGCATGATCTCGGGATCACTCGCTACCTCCCGTTTCATCATTTTCAAGGCAACTTCCCGTTCCAGCTTGGTATCAAAAGCTGTGAAAACCGTTCCCATTCCCCCAGAAGCAACAACGGTGCGTAATTCAAAATTATGCATCATGACTGGCAGCATCAGCGGATGTCCGCATTTGCCGCAAGCCACGGTGGCAAAAGGCTCCATGGTCGCCGGAATAAACGTCTTGGACTTGCACTTTCCGCAAGTCACCATCTTCAATGCCCCGCTTGATTCATTTGAACCATTACTCACAACTTCAGAATACCACGAACTGACGGCTCTACAAGCATCATAATGCCCTTGCCGCCACGGGGACAACAAGGGCATGAACACCTGTTAACTCAGGGGGAAAAGTGCTTTTACATGTGACGGATGATATTGTCGCCAAATGCAGAGCACTTGATCTCGGTGGCACCTTCCATCAAACGCGCAAAATCGTAGGTGACATGCTTGGAGGAAATCGCGCCATTTAATCCCTTGAGGATCAGATCCGCAACCTCAGTCCACCCCAGATAGCGGAACATCATTTCGCCACTCAACACCACACTGCCGGGATTCACCTTGTCCAGATTGGCATATTTGGGAGCTGTGCCATGTGTGGCTTCAAAAATCGCGTGACCTGTCGTGTAGTTGATGTTTCCGCCTGGCGCAATACCGATTCCCCCCACCTGTGCCGCCAAGGCGTCGGACAGATAGTCTCCGTTCAGGTTTAATGTGGCAATCACATCAAAATCCTCTGGTCGTGTGAGCACTTGTTGAAGGGCAATATCCGCAATGGCATCCTTAATGAGCAAAGCCCCACTCTTCAACGCCGCCCTTTGTTCCTCGTTTGCGGCAGCCTCGCCCTTGCTCTTTTTTGTGCGATTGTATTGAGCCCACGTATACACCTTGTCGCCAAACAGACGTTCTGCCGAGGCATATCCCCAGTCGCGAAACGCGCCTTCGGTGTATTTCATGATGTTGCCCTTGTGAACAATGGTCACGTTGCGCCGCTTGAAGGTCAGCGCGTATTCGATGGCGGCTTTGATCAAACGAGTTGTGCCAATGTCAGACACAGCTTTGATTCCCACCCCCACAGTGACTTTGGATGACTCCGCACTCCCCGCCAGTTTCAGGTAATCAGCCCCCCTCCCCTCAGTTCCAAAACGAACTTTGTTGAAATCCTTTGGAAATTCCTTTGCGAGAAAATCGAGGACTTTCTGCGCATCCGCCGATCCAGCCGGATATTCGATGCCAGCATAAATATCTTCCGTGTTTTCACGAAAAATAACCATGTTGACCTTCTCTGGGCGCTTCACGGGGGAAGGCACTCCTGTAAAGTATTGAACAGGGCGCAGGCAAACGTAAAGATCCAGCATTTGACGCAACGCCACGTTAAGGGAACGAATCCCACCTCCAATTGGTGTGGTCAGGGGCCCCTTGATGCCAACGAGATATTCCTTGAACGCTTCAACAGTATCGTCGGGAAGCCAGTTATTGAACCGCTTGAAGGCTTCTTCACCCGCATACACTTCGAACCACGAAACCTTGCGCTTGACACCATAAGCCTTTTCCACTGCGGCATCAAAAACACGCTGGCTCGCAGCCCAAATATCGGGCCCCGTTCCATCACCACGGATGAAAGGAAGGATGGGGTTGTCAGGCACGCAGAGACGGCCATTGGAGATGGTGACTTTTTCACCGGATGGAGGAGTAATGGTTTTGTAAGGCATAATTGGGCGTGTTTAATGTGTCACTAACTCTACCTCTTTCAGCCATAGAACGGTTCTCAAGGAAATGCAAGAAATTGCGTCAAGCAGTTGCGAGATTTCGATTTGCATCTACCTTTTATAAAGATTGCGCTGGAGTGAAAGCCAGCCTCCCCAAATACAAGGGGGCTGCGGGCAAAAATTCAGGACAAGATTTATCTTGAAGGCTTTTACTCCAGTTTAATTAAGAAGATTAATATGGAAATTACTACACCTAAAGCATCGGTCGGCCAAGTTGTGCCGAATTTCGAAATGGATTCCTATAACCCTGTCAGTGCCGCTTTTGAAAAAGTGTCGCTGGCAAAGAACATTGAAAACAAAAAGTGGACTGTGCTGGTATTTTATCCCGCCGACTTCACCTTTGTCTGCCCCACTGAACTTGCAGACCTGGCGGCACATTACGAGGCCATCAAAAAGCTGAACGTTGAAGTCGCCTCCGTTTCTACTGACACTCAATTCTCACATCTGGCCTGGCGCAATTCGGAAAAGCTGCTCCAGAATGTGACGTATCCCATGGCAGCAGATCATACAGGAGAAGTCTCAAAACTTTTCGGTGTCTTTGATGAGAAATCAGGTCTTGCCTTGCGCGGAACCTTCATCATCGATCCCGCCGGAGTGTTGGTCGCCTCGGAAATCAACTTCTTCAACATGGGCCGCAATGCCGATGAGCTGTATCGCAAACTCGAAGGATTCGTTTACCTTCGTGCACATCCATCCGAAGCGTGTCCAGCCAAGTGGTCCAAGGGAGCCAAGACATTGACTCCATCTGAAAAGATCGTTGGTAACGTTTATGAGGCTCTGAAATCGTAAGTGAAACCGTGTAAAGTGCAATTTAAAGATTAGTTAGTGCACGATGGGACACAAAGGCTCGGAAGTTGTTCCTCATTCGAAAAGGAATGACTCTCCGGGCCTTCTTTTTTGCCGAAAAAAACACATCAACAGTCCATTCGATGTGTCAAAAAATCAGTCCTTGAACATGAGGATGGAAACCTCCTGCCGCGCATTCGCCTCCCTGACAACACTGTCAAAACCAATTTCCACCGTGCTTTGTCGTCCGAGAAAATCCATCAAAACGGCGACCCGTTTCTTTCTGGGTATGACTCTTTGAACAACCGCCTGGATTCCATCAAAATTCCCACCAATAATTTTCACCTCTTCACCTGGAGTAATGTCATCGCTGATAGTGCAAATATTATTGCCCCCCATCGTTACAGAAAGGTTTTGAATCACCTGATCTGGAATGCTCGGCCAATGGTCTCCAAAGTGAACAACCCCGATGACTCCGTGCGAATATTCCAGCAGCCGAATGGAATGCTTGGGATGAAGCCGGGCAAAGAAATAGCTGGGAAAAAGAGCCTCGGTCACCCACATTGCAGTATTCTTGGTTTTCCGACGGAAGCGAATCCGGGGCACAAAAGTCTCGACGCCGCCTTTAAACAGATAGGCAGCCGCAATGTGTTCCTGCTTCACCTTTGAACGCACGCAGAACCACGTCGGCTTGTCTAAAAAACATTTGTCGCTTCTTGCTGGCATTTCTATCAGGCCATCATTCAACACACCTTTCAGATGGGAGCAAGCTCTCTTTTCAGCATTAATGCGCCTGTATCTCAGCATGAATGGTGAAATCAAAGGAGCTGCCATCGTCCGCGTGTTTTGCCTGAAGAGAAATTGCCGGAGCCGAACGTCCTTCCAATTGAATGAGCGGCATGTTTGAAGCACTAATTCTTGTCCCACTGGAAATGCCTGTCTGATTACTCACATCACCAGCCAAAAAAGAAGCAGTTCCCATCATAAAAGTGTCTCCAGCACTATGTGCCGTTGTCACCCCCTCAAAAGTTGAGCCCTTTCCCCAAATGCAATCGACGCCAGAAGTGTTCATGAGTTTGGCCAATAGCTCTGCCTTTTTTTCAGCCGGTATGATAACCTGAGCCACATCATCACTGCCATCGACTTTTACGGAATCCAATCCAGCCTCTGCCAGCACGGCATCCGAAGCAGCAACAACATACCAATCGTATGCGATGCTCCCCTTTTCCGTCTTGGAATCAGACGGCTCCAAAAGACAAAGATTTCGCTTTCCACTTGTGGAACGCCAGCCCCCAAAAGCCAGAAGGGAATCCTTGCCAATTCGAGCCTGCACTGTCGTTTTAAAAACCTGCACATCAGCCTGATTTGTCACAACCACGGAAGAAGAATTTGTCGACAATGAGTTCCTCACTTTCACCCCCATTGCATTTCTCATTTTCAATAGTTCCAATTCGGCTTTTTGCAGTCTGGCCAGTTCATTCGTATCAATAGCAACGCTCTTTAAACGGGCATTTTCAGCCTTCAATTGTTCCAGCTCTTCCAAACGTTTTTCCTGGGATTGAATCTGTTCGTGCAAACGATTCATGGAAGTATTCTGAAAGATCAGCAATGTTGAAAGCCCCCCTACGATAACAAGAGCGGCAGCCGTTTTAATATGGGTTAATGTGGTCATGATTTTGATGAAAGGAGTGACCGAATTTTTCCCAATAATCAGGGCAGTCGAAGCAATCGTTGCCGCCAATCCAGCGGGAGCAGCACTCACAGAATGCGCTGTCAAGAATGCAGCCAGTGACGCAGTTGAAACCGTCAGCCCGCGTTTTTTGAAGAAGGTGCGAAGCTTATCCAAAGCTCGCGAGACTCTCATTCGCGCTGCATCCTCACTGGCCCCAAGCCTTTCTCCAACCTCTTTCAGGTCACGCCCTTCAAGAAACCGAAGCACCAGCACATCCCGATCCCTCTCGTCCAGTTCATTCATGGCTTCATCCAACAAAGGAGAAAGATCCTCCCATCGGGATTCATGAGATTCGTCCTCAATATTCATGCCCATTGCTTTTTCCTCGCGAGCGAGACGGCGACGCTCCGTGCGAAGAGCCTGGGATGCCACAAATTGGGTTCTCTTATACAGCCAGCCGCCCAAAACAACTCTTGAGGACAACGACGACGCTTTCTGCGCCAACCCTGTAAAAACGATCTGGCTTATGTCCTTCGCCAATTCTTCATTCCCGCACGTTTGACGCAAAGCCGAGGAGTAAACCAAATTCAAGTAACGCGAAACCAACTGTGAAAAGGCCTCTTCAGAACCTTCCCTCACATATCGCTCCAACAATTGGAAATCATCGGTCATTTACATCTATTAACAAAGCCACCATTGATGAAAACCGAACATTTTTTCTAAAATAAAATAATTGCCTAATCTTTCGCCAAGCGATTAAAAAAGCGTGAAGACACAAGCCGTTTTCTCCCCCAAACCTTATTGACCATCAAAGTTTCTCATATGAGAAAGTGATTTTTTGAGGTATCTCAATGCCAGATTCAAAATTTATGAGATTCCACCGGATGGCTCTGACAATAAACTTCCCAGCTCCGCACCAAATCAGGAAATGGACACGCTGAGCAGATGGCATTTGATTGACTGCAACAGTCTCGCACCACCTGAAGCATCCCCTGTTGCTGCGCGGCAGTCTTGATCCAACGCACCGATTCCTTTCCAAACAGACGGCGGCGCGCCAGTTTCAAAGTTGTATTGTCCTGAGCAACCGGCCAACCGAAATATCTCTTGCACGCCACACTTTTTAACCGATCGTTTTTCCCCGCGTGTGCCCGCATCCAAAACCATGGTAACACAACATTGACCGCCAAATCCGCAAGCCGGGATTCCCCCAGAAGTGGATGCGCCTTTGCCAAGTGTGTGGAACGAAAACTCCAGTGATAGGACCAGAATTCGTCTTTGGGCGGTTGCAAACATTCCAAAAGAGACTCAGCCAAAGTGTCTCCGGGTTTGTCCATTGTAAACCAACTCTCGAGCCGACTCAGGAGACTGCCGTCTGCAAGCCAGTATGCCGCCAAAGCAAGACGCCGTTGCGGTAGATTCGCAGGACGCAACCCATTGAAATGCCAGATTGATGAGGGTAATGACAGCTCGTGATATTTCTCCCTCTCCCGCCACCAAATATCCCACAGACTCCGCAAATACCCCTCCGCCCCCTCAGGGAGCGTGTCCGGCAACAATCCACTCACACCAAAAAACTTTGCCTGAAGAACCAGCACCGAATCCTTGGGATTCAACAACTGGGGCAATCGTTCCGCAACGCCTTGAAATGGCCACACATTCTGCTTGTAACCAAGAGCACGAAAAAGCCCCTCCCAAAGAGCTTGTTCCCATCCACATTGGCGGGCACGCACCTCCATGGCCCTTGCCTTTCCCAAAAAGCGAATTTCCGCCGCCTGATTCAATAATTCAGAAGCTTCACCAGCCCCAAGACGACTCAATGCGGCGCAACATTCTCCTGATGCCTCAACTGGCCAATCACGCGCAGCATCGCTATCAAACCATGATCGAATCTCCTCAAGTGGTGAGTCTAAAAACGGCTTCAACTCCAGTGTCGGCAATGGCCTTTCCCGCATTCCTTCCCCCTGCCACACCACGTGCAAAATCACTTTTGAATACGCCGGATTCCCCTGGTGACCATGCCCAGTCCACCCGCTGGGCACCAAATCAATCTCAATATCTCCTGTAATGGGCGCATTCTGACCAAATTGAATGACTGCATCGCAAAAGTCTGGGCCAGCTTCTTTGTTTAAAAATCCTGGATGTAATACATGCACCGCCTGACCATCCGAGGTTTGAAGTTGTCCCCGTAAAAGCCGCTGATGCTGCCACACGCTTTGCAATAAAAGTTCAGACGGCTCCGTATTCACCCGTTCATTCAAATGAAATCTCGATTCATTCGTGGACCGCCAATTCGCGTAAAAATTAGTCTGGGGTAGTGGCACGTCCATGTTTTTCGCCTCCTCCACCACTACAAGTCAAGATTGGATTCATGAGTTTTCATCTGCGCATCCCCTATTCTCCACATCCTCTCTGTGCAATGACATTGTAAAAAAATGCAAAGTCATAAAATCCTTATTTTCCGTTCCGCCCCAACAAAATTGAGGCAAAACAACACAATCTCATTTGACTTTTTACAGTTATACATTATCATCTTACAAATATTATTAAACTATGAGCTTGCATCTTCTCGAAAACCTCAACGAAACGAAAAGTGAGCCTTCGTCCATTGCCTCCCACTCCACAGCAATGCCCCCTTGCCGTTTAGTCCTGTTTTACGAGGATCAAGACTCAAAGAATCGCGCTGAACGCTTGGTTGCCAATCTCAAACGGCTTTTCACCTTCGAAATCCAGATCGAGGAATCTTGGTGGAAGCTTTCTGTTCTCGGCCATCGCCTCATGCGCGAACTCGCAGTTGCGGATGCCATCAATGCAGACCTGCTCCTGTTCTCATTTGGCGCAAGCAATGAATTATCGGAAGATCTCATTGGCTTCAACCAGACATGGACCTCTCATCGGACAAAAAACGATGGGTTGTTGGCGATCCAACTCGAAAACACCACTGGCGACACAACTGATGCTCTGAGAAAGTATTTTCGCGAGCTGGCAAAACGAACAAAACTGGATTATCTAGCCACTGAAACTGAGGATGATTTTCTTCCAGATCCCCGTGAACTTGTCTCACTGACACAGCGTGTCCGCCCACAATTTCACCCTGATGTTTTACTTGTTTAACACTTACTTGTTTTCCTCAGTCAAGGCAGTGGCATCATAAAAAAATGACTGGCAAACCCATTCCTTTTTGCGGATTATTCACAGTGAAAAGCGAAAGCCTTTATAATCAAAGGGACGTATTGTCCAACAAATGTTGGGACGTAAATCCTTCAATTTTTTGGCTCTCCTTTTTGTCCTGTGTTGACCCTCGCATTCATAATTTTGGCAGTTATTAGCTTTGTCCTCACCTTTTGGCGATGGGCAGCAAGTCGTCGTTTTCCAATACACCAACGTCTGGAAAACGTGCTCAGCTATGCTCCTGTCACAATTCTCAAGCCAGTCAAGGGATTGGAATCCAACTCTGAGAAGTGTTTTGAAAGCTGGTTTGCCCAGCAATACGACGCCCCGGTTCAGATTCTCTTTGGCGTGGCATCCGCAAACGATCCAGTCTGCCCCTTGCTCCGCAGACTGATTGAGACGCATCCCAATACAGATGCACAATTGGTCGTCTGCTCGAAACAACTGGCGCTCAATCGCAAAATTTCAACATTGATGCAATTGGAGCCTTTGATCCGGCATTCAGTCGTTGTCATCAGTGATGCGGATGTTCTTGCACCTCCAGACATTCTCAAAAACAATACGCCCCTCTTGGAAAAGCCCAATATCGGCCTTGTCAATTGCTTTTATCGTCTGGCCAATCCAACAACCGCTGCAATGCGATGGGAGGCAATCGGTGTCAACGTCGACTTTTGGAGTCAGGTGCTTCAGGCCCGCGATATTGGCAAAGTTGATTTTGCCCTGGGAGCCGTGATGACTCTTTCGCTGGAAAACCTCAAAAAAATTGGTGGTTTTGCCTCTCTTGCAGATTACCTTGCTGATGATTACCAGCTCGGGCATCGCATCGCAATGACTGGAAAGGAAATTGCGTTTTCGACAGTCCCTGTTGATTGCTGGGAATCCGCTCACACGTGGACTCAGGCTTGGACCCACCAGTTGCGTTGGGCCCGCACCATCCGCATTTGCAAACCCATCCCTTATTTTTTCAGCATTATTGGCAATGCCACCATCTGGCCGCTGCTCCTGTTTTTTGCTCCGTTGTTTTCGGGGGCTGTAGTCTACCCCAGACAGATTCCTTTGATCACATTTTTTATTTCCAGTTTTTGTCTGATGTTCCGCGTCATTTCGGCAATCGATCAGCAGGCCCGTATTTCACAGGCAAAGAACCACTTCACTTTTGTGTGGATGGTTCTGCTCAAAGACATCCTTGATTTTCTGGTCTGGGCTCTCTCTTTTGTTGGAAACAAAATTGAATGGCGAGGCGAGCAATTTCGAGTAATTGAGTATGGAAAACTCGAGCCACTCGTTTCGGAAGCATCAGGACGCTAGCTTTCCAGTCATTCCAAAATCCAGCCACCGTCCACGACACAATTATGCGCCGTCGAAGCCCGGCTGACTGCGCTCAGGTAAAACAAAATGTGATTGGCAATGTCCTCGGGAGTAATCTTCAGCTTGATCGATTGTTGGTGCTCCAGGTATTCAAGATGTTTCGTCTCATCCTCACCACTGAAATATTCCTGCACCTGACGTTCCGTAAAAGTCCATCCAGGCGAAATTGTATTGATCCGGATGTTCTCCCGTCCCAATTCGCGGCTCAACCCCGTTGTCAACCCGATGATTCCTGCTTTTGTCGCGGAATAGGGGGCACGCCCAGGCACGCCAAGCCGGTAGTTGATGGAGGAAACATTAACAATCGACTTTCCAGTGCCAAGTCGCAACAAGGGGAGGGCATTCTTGATTACAAAATAATACCCCCTTAAATTCAAGTTCACCAAACGATCCCAATCCCCAACAGTGATTGTGTCAATCGAATACTTGGGATCAGTCCCCGCCACATTCACCACGAAATCGAGGCTGGACACCTCTTTTTCAATCGTCCGAAACACACGATCAATTGCAGCAGCATCCCCCAAATCGCAGGGACAATGCATAAAACCGTCCTGTTTCAAATCTCCCGCACTTCGAGCAAGACCAAAGACTCGCGAGCCATTCTCAAGCAGTGCCTTTGCCACCGCCTTCCCTATCCCGTGGGATGTCCCCGTCACCACAGCCGTTTTTCCAGCGAGATCCGGCAGAATCAACTTCTGAGCAGGGGATTCATTCCAGTCCATATTTTAATTTTCCTTTTCAACAGATGCGTCCGAAGCATCAGGCCCGGCATCCTTTTTTCGCCGTTTCTCAGCAAAAAATGTCTGTAGCAGGGTCCGGCACTCCTCCTCACGCACGCCACGAGTAATGTCACATTGATGATTCAACGTGGGAAATTGCAGAATGTTCATTGCACCACCTGCCGCGCCGCCCTTCGGATCGGAAACGCCAAAGACAACACGCGCCAGCCGCACGTGAACCACGGCGCCCGCACACATGGGACACGGCTCCTTTGTCACATAAAGGGTGCAATCCGACAACCGCCAATCCCCGATGCTTTCCTGTGCCTGTGTCAAAGCCAGCATCTCCGCGTGCGCGGTGGCATCCCGCAATAATTCCACCTGGTTGTAAGCCCGGGCCACAATCCGCCCGTTTCTGACAACCACGGCCCCCACGGGCACTTCATCAGCCTCAAAGGCCCGCACCGCCAGTCGCAACGCTTCGCCCATGAAATAATCGTCGCTGTGTAAATCAATGATCGGCTCTTCTGACATGAAAAATCCATTTAAATTGTTTTATGAACACTCTTCAAGCGTCCAAGTGTTATGCCCATCCTCATGACAGTGACAATGGGCGGCAAAAAAACCTCCGCGGTGCTTCCAAAACAATGGCCAAATCTCCTCAACATCCGTTTTTGGCATGTTGGCCAGATCAAACTTCTCCCGCGCAAAAAAGGCAAAAGTCCCCTCTTCATGCGGAGGTGGAAGAACTGTAAGCCGTCGTTTGACCTCAAACAAAAACATCAGCCAATGGCTTTGTCCCAGATAACCGTGTTCACTGACCACTGCGGCCAGATGCAAGTCTTTTGGAGCCAGTTTGATCCCCATTTCCTCCTCACCTTCCCGGCAGGCGCAGGCATAGGGAGACTCACCCAATTCCATCTTCAGCTTTCCACCGCAGGGGCTCCAAAGCCCTCGATTTGGCTCCCGGGTTCGACGCAATAAAAGTGCCTCATCCTTCTCGTTGAAACAATAAAGCAGTGTCGAAATCTTATAGGGCAACGTTGACCGTTGCGGATCAGAAATGCTTGAACTCATAAAACGCACGATCCGCATGCAGGCCAAACCTGCTTGCAAACCGATGCGAACCGATATATACGTTGATTAGTTAAAGATAACTATGAAAAAATCATTAATTTCAGTGTTATGCGTTGGTTTGCTCCTGGCCTGTGGCGCCGCGTTCACAGCGTCGGCTCAAGATACCAAGAGCACCAATAATCCTCCCGTCGTGGCCGTCCAAAAGAAAGTTCCATTCCGCGGTACTGTTGCCAGCATTGATAAAACAGCAAAAACTATCACCCTTAAGGGGCCCAAAAAACAAGTGATCCACATCACTGACGCGACAAAGATCACCAAAGAAAAGCTTCCATCCACCATTGATTCCATCTCGGTGGGTTCCATGGTAAGCGGCCTTAAGCTGCAAGCCTCAAATGGCAATTGGGAAGCTCTCTCATTGAGAATTGGAGTGCCAAAGCCTGCCGCCGCCGCAACAAATGCAGCTCCGGCTACCACAACTACAAAGTAAAAACCTTTAAAAAAAATCAAGCCGCAGTTGATTAACTCAACTGCGGCTTTTTTGGGCTCTTTTATAAAGCGTTTCTATTCCGCCTTTTCAATCTGTGCCCCGGCTTGTTTCCAGCCGCTTATCCCCGCAGACATGTGTTTGATGTTTGTGTATCCCAGTGCCTTGGCTGCTTCAGCAGCAGCGAGATAGGCATGGCAACGCGGATTGCCGCAATAGGCAATAACAAGAGTGTTTTTATCCTTCGGTAGAACACTGGCCAATTTTTCCTTGCTGGCAAAGTAATCGAGAGCACCCGGTACATGGCCAGCACGCCATGATTCTGTGCCATTAACATCCAGAATGACAGCGGTCTTCTGTGAAATGGCTGTTTTGACTTCATCGACGGTGATATCGGGAAAAGCTGTTCCAGCAACCACGGCAGAAGCCAACGCAAAAACAGCAGACAATAAGTAGATTAACTTTATTTTCATATTTATATAACTTATTTCGAATATTACACAGCTTTTAAAAATGGCAAATTAGTCTGTCTACCACTGTTCCAAACAAAAACCCCCTCTTCCAGTCATGCTGAAAGAGGGGGCTTTATGAAGCAAAAAGGACTTACACCATTTCGTGTTTGCCGGGCATTGGGATTTCAGCCTTTGGAGCCGGACCCCATTCCATCTTTTCAGGCAACAGCGAGGTCTTCCAGTTGATGGCATCGTTCCATTCAATGATACGGCCACTGTAGACAGATTCGCGGCCCATGATGGCTGTCATTGTGCTTTCAGCAACGTTTTGGGCTTCGTTGATATAGGGGGCAGCACCACGAATGGCTGCAATCAGGTCGGTGTGTTCCACAACGTATGGATTTGGCTTCTGACCAGCATAATTCAAACCGGCCTCGATACGTTGCAGGGCTCCTTTTGTGCCTACAACCGCTTCACTCACATTGCTGTCCGTATTGTCAATCTGACGGCACTGGCTGAACATGCGCACGCCATTGGGATATTCAAATTCAACGGCAAAGTGGTCATAAATCTGACCGCTCTTGCTACCAAGAGCCTGACGTCCGCCCAAGCCGTAAGCTTTGACAGGGTGAGCGTTCATGATCCAGTTGCAAATATCAAGATTGTGAACGTGCTGTTCGCAAATATGGTCACCGCAAAGCCAGGTGTAGTGGTACCAGTTGCGAATCTGCTTTTCCATCTCAGTCTGCCCCACTTCACCACGGTGCCAAATGGCTCCGCCATTCCAGTAAGCGCGCAGGCAAAGAATCTCGCCGAGGGCGCCATCATGAATCTTTTTCACTGCGTCAAGATAAACTGCCTGGTGACGACGTTGGGTGCCAGCAACCATGCACAGCTTCTTTTCCTCGGCCAATTTACCAGCGGCAAGGAATTTACGAATGCCAGGAGCATCAGTAGCCACCGGCTTTTCACTGAACACATGTTTGCCCGCCTTGATGGCCGCTTCAAAGTGAATGGGGCGGAATCCAGGAGGAGTGGCAAGAATGACGTAATTGATTTCAGGGATATCGCAAATCTTCTGATAAGCGTCAAAACCAGAGAAGGTATGTTCGGAGTCAACTTTAAAGTGATCAGCCGCACTCTTGGCCTGCTCAGGGAAGATATCGGCAACGGCTTCGATCTTGACTCCTTGAGCCGCTGCAAGAACGTTTTCGGCGGCACCGGTTCCACGTCCACCGCAGCCAATCACGCCAACGCGAATGGGGGTGTCATTAGCAGCATGACTGGTAATAACAAACGGAGCGCTGCCAAGCATCGCTGAGCCGGCCACCACGGCAGAAGCCGATTTGATAAAACCTCTGCGATTCACCGCAAATGCAGGATTATTTTTTCTTAGGTCGTTCATTTTAGACATAATTTTAAGTTGAGTAAGTTTTGACGAAAAAACCTAGGATAAATTCATGCCGAATCGTTGTGGCCCTCTGTGTTGGCCTCCGGCGTTAACCCCCATTACACTTCCCCCATTGATTTGTCCTCGGATCATGTTTTTTACGGTATTCTCACGTATTTCCAAGTCAAGGCGGAATTACCGTTTTTTCTCCAGCTAGAGTGATTGCCATGGAACATTTCCTGAAAGGGTGGCTGCGCAGAGGCAGGCACGCTTTGGAATCTTTTTGTCGGGCTTGTTCAATTCCATTTGATAGGCACTGCGCCTTTGCCTCACCTCAAGTTTCCCTGGTTTTCTGCCATTTCGAAAATTTCATTTGGCAGTCACTCAAATCATTCCCATACAAAAGTCCCCGCTGCTCCAGACCTCAGAACCATTCTGGCATTACGTCCATGGAACCGGATTGCAAAATTCTGATCCGTTTGACTGTTGTTGAAAACAATCAAAACGGTCCTTCCATCGGGCGTTTGATAGGCGACGTTGCTTAATTGTTTCAGTGTATTGGATGCAACACGCACCGAACCCGGACGGACAAATTTCGCCGCGTGTGCAATGATGTAATAAGAGGGGTTTCTCTTGATATCATCACCGATCGTCAATGCCCCCAGACATTGCGTGCATCCCCCCTCGGTATGGGGTCGAAGATACGGGTCTGCGGCCAGATTCCACTCCAGCACATTCCGACACCAATTCCGCGGCGCACCAATGATCAACAGGTTCATGTGATGCCCAAAATCTCCAGCAAAATTTCCCGGGGCTCCAACCCATTGTTCTGTAAAATACAAATTTTTATCTGGATGAGCCTTGTGAACTTTTGTCAACGCCTTGATTTTTCCTTTATACAAATGGAATGCAGAGCCATCCACAAACGGTTTTGCTTCGGGATCGTTCAAGATGCTGATCGGATAATCGGGGCGGTCCGCATTGTGATCGTAAAGAATGATTTTTGTATCGATTCCCGCCCGTTTGAATGCCGGACCAAGATGTGTTTTTATAAAAACGCATTGTTCAGCAGCCTGCATCAACATGCTGGGATTATTCCCCGGATGAAGAGGTTCGTTTTGAACAGTGATGGCATCGATCCGAATTCCCGCACGTTTCATTCCCTGAATATATTTGACAAAGTATTTGGCATACGCCTCATAAAACTCAGGCTTAAGACTGCCTCCTTTCGTCTTGCCGTTGGTCTTCAACCATACAGGTGGCGACCACGGTGAGCCCAGAATTTTGATTTCTGGATTAATCTCCAGGATTTGGCGCAAGACAGGGATGAGGTGGTTTGTCTCGATATCAACGCTAAATCGCGTCATCTCCGGGTCCGTTTGCCCCTCCGGCAAATCGTCATAGGAAAAAACATGATCATCCAAATCCGACGCTCCAATGCTCACACGCAAATAACTCACTCCAATATTTGTGCCCGAGGTCGAAAATAGTTCCTGTAAAATGGCTGCACGCCTGTCAGAATCCAACTGGTGCAAAAGCATTGCACTGCCACCTGTCAACGCATACCCAAAACCGTCCATCGTCTGGTATTTATGCGTGTCATCGACCTCTATCACTGGTCCAGAAAACTTGTTTGTTTCAAAAACAAGTCCCTGAGCCTGCTTTTGAAAGAGCGCCGTCTGATCCGGATTAGTCAACCAAAACTCCCCACTCCACTTCTCAGCAGCACGAACTTCTGAGCCGCCATGGAATACAAAAAATGCGGTTGCCAGCAGAATCACTCTGCAAAAATCTGAGAACATGACGTAATTCTAGCCAAAACCCCTTTGATTCGCCTCAAAAAAAACCAAAAAACGAAATTTCCAGCCTCATTTGTTTCAATAGACCAAAGTACTTCCAATCTCTTGTAATCCAACCTATTCAGGATAAAACACCCCTTTGCAAAATACCGTAGCACTGACGCAACACTCACAAAGATGTCTTGAAGCAAAAGTTCTTATCGCAAAATTAAAACAGTTAGTGTAAAGTTTGATAAAAAGTGGAAGCAAATGAGCAAAACTTTGCAAATTCTCATCCTTTGCCACGTTAACGATCGTTGAGTTCCACTTTATATTCTATATGAAGGTCACATTGTTCATTCCGTGTTATATCGACCTGAGCTACCCGCAGGTGGGCACTGCGCTCGTGCGGATTTTTGAAAAGCTGGGGCACAAGGTCGAGTGCATTGAAGAGCCCGCATGTTGCGGACAACCCTCCTTCAATTCCGGTTATTGGGATGAAAGCCGTCCGCCGGCGATCAAATTGATGGAACAAATCAAAGACGCTGAAGCCGTGGTCACCCCAAGCGGGTCCTGCGGCGCAATGATCAAAGTCTTTTATCCTGATCTCTTCAAAGGCACCCCCTACGAGGCACTGGCCCGACAGGTTTCGCCAAAGTGCTTTGAATTCACACAATTTCTTGTCAACAAACTTGGCATCACCGATCTGGGCGCTCACTTTCCACACAAGGTGACCTACCACGATGGATGCCACAGCCTGCGTGAAATGATGATTCACGACGAACCTCGAAAACTCCTGGCCAAGGTCAGGGACTTGCAGTTCGTGGAAATGAAGCAGGTTGTCTGTTGCGGTTTCGGCGGCACATTCTCAGCCAAGATGCCGATGATTTCTACCGCCATGGGCGAGGTAAAATGCTCCCTGGCAGAAGAAACCGGCGCGGAGTACATTGTCTCCGGCGACGCCAGTTGCCTCATGCACATTCAAGGTTTGATTGACAAACAAAAACGCAAACTCAAGACCATTCATCTGGCCGAACTTCTTTCCCAACCATGAGCACACAATCGGCACAATTTAAGGAAGATGCCACTCGGCTGTCCGCCGATCTGCATCATCGCAAGCTCATCCAAACAGCGATGAACAATTACGAACCGAAGCGCGACCAATGCCGCGCCCGATTCCAGAATTGGCAGGGAGCACGAGATGTTGCCGCAAGCATCAAGGGCAATGCCATCAACCAACTGGATGCCAATCTCGAGAAACTGGTCACCAACCTCGAAGCCCGCGGCACAAAGGTTCACTGGGCCTCCAATGCTCAGGAAGCCTGCCAGGCCATCCTCGATATCGTTCGCGCAAAAGGCGCCAAGCACATTGTCAAATCCAAGTCCATGACTGGTGAGGAAATCCATATCAACGAAGCTCTAGAGGAAGCGGGCGTTGAAGTTGTGGAATCGGACTTGGGCGAATTCATCGTGCAATTGCGCAAGGAAGCCCCCTATCACATCGTCTTTCCAGCGATGCACCTGGTAAGAGGCCAAATCCGCGACATTTTTCTGCAAAAACTTGGGGATGCCCCTTCGGACGAACCGGAAGAGCTGACCATGGTAGCCCGCCGTTACCTCCGCGCGAAATATATTCAGGCTGACATTGGCATCACCGGTGGCAACTTTGCAGTGGCAGAAACAGGCATGATCTCCATTACTGAAAACGAAGGGAATGCCCGTCTCACAGCAGCCATGCCCAAGACCATGATCACCCTCATTGGCATTGAGAAAGTGGTTCCACGCCTTGAGGATCTTGCCCTGTTACTCCCCATGCTTTCGAGCATCGGAGCCGGACAACTCATTAGCTGCTACAACACCATGTATGGCGGGCCGCGCCAGCCAGGGGAAACGGATGGACCGGAAGAATACCACGTTGTGTTGCTGGATAATAACCGCACCACATTATTGGCCGATCCAGAACAACGCGAGGCTTTGCAATGTATTCGTTGTGGGGGCTGCCTGAACGTTTGCCCCGTCTTCAGAAACATTGGGGGACACACCTACAACACCACCTATCCAGGCCCCATCGGCTCGGTCATTACTCCTAATCTACGTGGAAACGAAGAATGGGGGCATTTGGCAGTCGCCTCGTCCCTGTGTGGCGCATGTGCTGAAATTTGCCCAGTCGAAATCCAGCTTCATCACCATCTGTTGCGAATTCGAAGAAACATGGCAGCTCAGCACCCCTCGTTCCTTCAGAAGAACGCCTTCAAGCTTGCCGCTGGGATCTTCAATAACCGAACTCTCTGGAAAATTGTGACCAAAGGCGGTCGTTTTGGACAAAAGCTCCACCCCATCGTTCGCGGCACAAAGCTCGATCCGGCCTATGTCTGGACCAAAACCCGGAACGTGCCAACCATCGCAAAGAAATCATTTAAGGAAATTTGGAGAACCCGTCCATGAACAATCCCATTCTTGACCGCATTCGAACCGCACTGACCAAACCAGCGGAACCTGCCCCCCGCCCCATCCCGGCAGATCTCGATAACGCGATTCGCGCTGTTCTCCCGGCCACAGGAAAGAACGAGGATGAAAACCTTGCTCTCTTTGCAAAAAATGCCACAGACCTCCGTGCGGACTTCAGAAAAGTTGCCAACATGGCAGAGGCCGTTGCCGTAATCAAACAACTTGCCCAGGATGGAAAATGGGATCGCATCGCCACCCACAAGGGGGTATTGACCGATGAAGTTCTAAAGAGAGTTGGCTTGCCCGTGTATTCTACAAACGAGCAGTTCGATAAGAATGAATTGGAGAAAGTCCCAGCATCGGTCACCGAGTGCGACGCGCTCATTGCCCATACAGGAACCGTTCTCGTGACAAGTAAGAGCACAGGCGGACGTGCCGTGACAATTCTGCCGCCTCATCACATTGTGATTGCGCGACGCGATCAGTTAGTCCCCGGGTTGCCGGATGCCTTTGCGCTGGTGAAGAAAAAATACGGGAACACTCTCCCCAGCATGATCTCGTTCATCACGGGGCCAAGCCGGACTGGTGATATTGAACGCATTCTCGTCCTCGGTGCTCATGGCCCGAAGAAATTGACAATCATCTGCCTGGATAAGGCGTGATGAATTCCGTGCAGGAAGAGCCTTCGGTTACTCCTTAGCTGCGGTGAATTCCTGATTAATGCACCGGCTGGCAACAAGCTGGCCGGTGGAATTATAATGCAGTTCAATAACCCAATTGAACTGTGAAGAAGGCCAGTTGCCCCGTGGCAACAAGGCATTGGGATCTGCCCCCAACGCTTTCAATAAATCCGGAATATTCCCCTGATGCCAACAAATCAGAACGCGTCCGCCTTGACAATGCTGCTTGATGTGCGAGGCAAGCTTCTTGAATTGTTGATTCTTAAAACTTGTATCCAGCGGAAGCTCAAGCGCCTTCGACAACGGCTCCAACGTTAGCCGCGGTCTGTCACTATTCTTGGAATCCTCAGTTGCAAAAAGATGATTCAGGACAACCGGCTTACCGCCCATTTTGTAATCTTTAAAATACTGCACCAGCTTTTGAGCACGCGCCTCCCCCTCTGGAGAAAGGTCTCTTCCCACAGATGGCTTCTCGGCATGCCGGACAATCAGCACCACGGTATCCTTCGCCTGAACCTCTGCCGTTGACACAACCGCTGGCGACACATTTTCATTGGTCGGCGTTGCGCTGGTGGAATCACATGCCGTCACCCAGAATGCCAACAGTGGGATCAATAAAATTCTCTGAACCCTGCTCATAAACATCTCAAGGCAAACTGGCCAGCACAATCTCCTTGGTCCGGTTAAAGTCGTTTGTCAATTCACTGAATTGAGCCTCAATGGGCCGTGCCAGCAACATCGGGGCGTTCGTTCCAAATCCATCGATGAAAGCAAATGTCTCGCTCATCTGAGAAGTCAATACAGCCTTATGCCGCAAAGACCGATTGTCAACAGTCCACCACGCACTACCAGCCAACAACAACACCGTCAATGCATAAACGAGTGCTTGCGGTTTTAAGATGGCGTTCCAAGACCACACACTCTTGGGGCTCGGCCCACAGGCCGATTTCTGAACGGCTCGCAAAATGGCGTTATGCATCTCCGCAGAAACCTTTGGCAAAGGCTGCGGCTGTGCCAAAAGACGTTCGATATCCACTGAATTATCCTCCCGTAGACCGGGCTTTTCCATATTGGAACTTTTCGCCCCCTCCCCATTGAAAAACAGGTCGCGTAACTTCATTTTGAAAGTCTTAAACATGGCAAAAAAAGTGTTCATCGAAACAGGGATGTCGGTTTGTTTTTTTCAACAGCCAAAACCGGGATAACCTCAGGCAAACCATTGCCATTGGTGCCAATCGCCCGCAACAATTGCTGCCGGGCTCGAAAAAGCATGACTTTGACAGAGATTTGAGTGCGCCCAAGGGCGCCTGCAATTTCCTGAATGCTCAAATCCTCCTGATAGCGCAGCCACAGGGCTTGAAACTGATCCTGAGTAAGCTGGCTTCGCGCCCAATCCCAAACGTGGCGTCCCTGCTCCATTCGGTCCATCGATGTATAAGGATCGCATCCATCCTCCATCTCTGGAATCTCATCCGTCGTCAATCGTTGCCTGCGGCAATGATCAATGAATTTGTGTCGGGCTATCGTAAACAGCCACGCGGTAAAGGAATGTTCTATATCGAACTGCGATATGGATTGAAACGCTGTGACAAAGGTGATCTGCGTCAAATCCCCGGCATCAGCCTCACTTTGACAGCACTTGAGAAAATACCGGTTCACCCGCGCCTCATACCGGCTCACCAATTCCTCAAAGGCAGGAAAAGAACCGGCCCACACTTTGCGGACCAGTTCTTCATCCAATAAACTCTCAAAGCTTTCAGTGCTCACAATCAAGTGGCCCTTTTAATGAAGCAGTTTCTTTTTCTTTGCAGATTCAAAGAGCCGAACCGCATCGTCAACCGGAAGTTTGATGCTGGAAATCACCGTTTCATTCTTTTGCGTCACCGTAATGCTCTTGCCCAAAAGCACTGCATTCGGATCTTCCTGAAGCGTCAGTAAGGCCACAATTCCTCGATTCAAATCTGCCATCGACTGCGCCGCTTCAGGAGCAAAAGCGCGCATTGGCAGGTCAATTTTAACTTTTCCATCCTCTTCTCCAACAACCACACCAATGAATTTGATCTGCTTTACAATCGAAGCAATCGGTTTGGGACCAAAGCGTCCCGTCTTTGAAACGCCGCCCACCAGAAACGCCTTCTGTTCGTTCAATCCCAAACCATCAAACGGATTCACATCCTTGAGGCTGGGTTTCGCCCCGTCGATCACATCCAGCGTATCCTCAACAAGCCCCGGTTTCTTGGACAAAATCACCGTATTTCCACTGATGGCGGCAAACACGCGAGGCTGGTCAGCTTTGTTTTTGTCTATCCAGCTATAGACCATGTGATTTCCATGTTGTTCCTCATGATATTCCGACCAGCTTTTGGGAAGCTGCGACAAACGATTTGTGTCAAAATCCCCCCGAATCAGTAAAACCCCGTCTTCCGCGCGATCCACACCGCCAGAAAGCGTCACTCCCCGAATCGCCTTTGTGGGGTCAAATCCAAATACCGTCTGGAACCATGCAATCTTCTGCTGGTTCTCCGGCTTGTTCACCTCATCCAACAACATCTTACCCACTTGCGTCTCTTTCAGCCGATCCACATCCACATGAATTGCCCATCCTGCCTCGGCACAAACCTGGCTGGAGTCAACCGGCGTGGCCATCACAGCACAGGCAGAAAACACACTCAACAATCCTACTTTCAACACGATGAATTTCATATTTGTTCGCAGTTCGAATGGGCGGTCATCACCCTTCACTCATAATACGCAATCACCCAATCGAAAGTTACAACAAAGAGAATACTTTTTCCCCCTCCAATCCACAACCCTCAACCAGTCAGCCCCCTGTTCTCCCATAAAACTTCACCGCTAAAACTCACCATTTCTCAAAACCTCAATCGCCTTCAAAACCGATTGTCTGAGTGTTTCCTGTTGGAGTGAATCATTCCAAAAGTCAGGATCGCTGGTCGCCTTCATGTATGCCAGAACCGATCTCAGGCTCACAAGGCACTTAGCCTTCAATGGCCTTTTGCAAACCAAAAATGGGTTTGACGGATCAAGCAATTTATATATACTACGTCCCTCAATACCAATGATTTTGGCTGCTTTTTTCGGTGAAATCCAGGTATCAATGCCGGATGGAACAGTCTGGGGTTTCAGAACATATGTTCCATCCCCGCGCGCCGTTAGTTCAGCCAGAATTGGGAGGACAAGAGTTGGACCTTTAGAGGTTTTTGTTGAAGATACAGTATTGGTCGATTGAATCATAAAAAATTAAGAAAGCGCCGCATGGTTGTATTAAGCCCCCAACTGAACCGAATGTTAACCAACCCATTCCAGCCGCGGCGCAGGGCGGGATGCTGAGGAGGGAGTTTAGGTGGGAAATTCATATCAACGTTTCTTTCCAGGTTCGGCTCGTTTTTTCCAGAGCCGCTGAATCCGTTTATGCTCTTGAAGATATACCTGCATCATCCGTATCAACGGAGCGCTTCGATAGCCCGGTGGGGCACAAGATGCGAGCGCATTAAGAACAACCTCTCTCTGCATCATCGAATCCGGCAATGTGGATACGACATGTGGAATCAGTATGTCAAACGCGCGAAGAGAACTCATGGGTGTAAACTTGTGGGTATTAGCCGCATGTTTTTTCGAACTTTTTTCATTGCTTTTACTACAACGTATCATACTCTATATGTAGCTACGTTACATGTAGCTACTACATAACGTCAATACTAATTGTTAAGTTAGTTTTCTCTATTAAATGGAATCGTTTGATCTCAAAGAAGAATTTCGCGCTCTATTGAGGGCTTCTGGCTGGTCGCAGGCGGAGGCCGCAAGGCAGTTGTGCATGACTCCCAGTGCACTCAGCCAGATAGTTCGCGAAAACTCGCCTGTCAAACCAAGTCAAGTCACATTGCGGCTTTTTAAGTTGTTGCTACTGAAGGAGAACCCTGATGTTCTATCCGCAATTTCAGATTCATCCAGCGAACACTCAAGGAAGTGGGAAGCGGAGTTGATCGAGTCTCTGCGCCGTTTCCCCCCCTCGACGAGGGAGGAGATATTGATGACTTTTCACACAATCATGAAAGGCTGGGCAAGGTCCAGGTCTCTTTCCTCGGCGTCAGGAAAACGTCATTTTCACTAAACCTGTTGACTTGTCATCCGTCATTTTATTTGCTGACAATTCAACCGGATAAGACCAAAGAAGGTATAGGGATCGACAACTTCCACTGAAAGATCAGGGTATTTCTTTGCCAAAATACCGGAGAGATCCGCATACCAATTGGGAGTTCTCAAGATGCTGCGCGCCCAAAGGAATCCGGGACCTTCTCTTCGTTTCTTAGCCAAGTCAGCAATGACCTCGGCCGCTTTTTCTGGATCGTTTGGCAAATCCATCTCCGGGCATGATGCCAATCCAGCGTGAACACCAGCTTTTTTCTCATAATGGGTTCCCACGCCATCTGGACTAAATGTCTTATACGCAACAAATTCCACATCAGTTGATGATCCTCCCGAACCGTCAAGCATGAATCCGGTGATGCTCATTCCCCATTGGTTAAAATACCGTTGACAGTGCTCCGTCCACAATTTCAGGCCTGAAGGCAAACCGGAATCCGGTCTCACTGTCAGTGCACGCGGGTTGAGATACCCGGCCCCAGAGTCCCCAGCTATGAAAAAGTCGTTTGTTGTCGCGTGTCTGTAGGCATAGACAAAAGCCTGGGGAGCGCGATCGGCCAGATTAGGATCAAAGGCCCATCCCATGGGGACTTTTCCACGGGCAGGATTCGGAAAATACGCGGGGATCATCTTATAGAGCCAAGCCGGGGAATCGTAGTCTCCAACATAATGTCCAACGTAGAATTTGGCTGAAACTTTTTGATCGGCCCCCACCAATCCCCGCTCCTTCCATTGTGCAAGGTTTGGCTTGGGATTTGGCTGGGCCATTTTGGCTGGCAAAGGATAGTGTTGGTAGAAGGAAGCGTTGGCCATGGCGGACAACCCGGCTGCATCAGCCTCCATATACCCATTGAATTGCGAAATCAAACGTCCGAACTCCCATTCTGTCGCGACGCCATCATGCTTTCCTGCCGGTTTAGCACTATCCTGAGTATACTTGAATGGCCATGGGGGAAATCCCCCCACTTGAATGATGCCCTGTTGAGAATGGGTGGAAATGGCCTTCATGACTTTGAGAAAAGCCGTGCGTTCGACTCCCAAAGGAGCTGTCAAGTCATCATTCGGCAACTCATCCCCCCACGGGGATAGATCAAAGAAGAAGGCTCTTTTTGCGATGAAATAATCGTGGTTTGAGAGCGTGTGCATCGTGGCGCTCGCACGTCCGGGATGTTTCAACCAAAAGCTATCAATATAATAGGCTGCGATTCCTTTTTCACATTTTGGAAGATAATGTTTGATGGCCCACCGATAACAATCCACCTTGGCACTGCCACTTGACGGATCATTTCCACCCGGGATCGCCCCCTTGCCGGTAAACAGGGCCGAACCATCCTTGTTAACAAGCCACAGCCGAACGGGCAGTTTCATTTTTTGGACCAGTAACGTGTAAATCGACTCGGGAGCAGGATCGTATCGAACTGGCAGCAAGTCATCGCAACCGGCAGCCGTGGAAGCCAGATCGGATGTCGCCGGAACGTTTTGATCGTAGACAACAACGCCCTTAATGCAGGACCTGAACTGGTTCACTGCTTGTTCCAAAGAGCCCAACGGCTTGATCGACGTCGATTTCAGCCAACCATCTTCACCGCGAAACCAATCGAACCAGAACTGATCCGTATCCACACCGAACTCCTCGTTGTAAAAGAGATAAAACTGGGGCGTTGTTCGGTTGACGATTCCTTGAAGGGCAGCCACGGCATGGAGGGTATCCCAAAGGTGGACAGCGTTGGTTGCGATATGAAGGTTCGCCTTGTTTAAGGGTCTGGCATCAAAAGTAAAAACCGTTTCAGGAACCTTGGGGGTTACGGCATAAACTTCCCCAGTGAAGGCAAAACAAACAAAAGCAATAATATAACGCAAGACGGACATGAATTTCATGACGTATTTCAAGAATTTTTATTCATTATAAAATGTGGCGTCCTTTCAATCTTCCAACCACTTGACGCGAGAGGTAAAGCGTTATTGATTATAGTTATGCAATTGGATCGTTTGACAACCAAAGCACAGGAAGCCCTGGAAGGGGCACAACAGATTGCCCGAAGCCATTCCAATCAGGAAGTGGACGCCGAACACCTGTTGTCCGCCTTACTGGGGCAGAGCGAAAGTTTAGTACCGTCCCTTTTGGAAAAAGTGGGTGTTCCCCCCACCCGGCTGAGTGCCGATCTGGAGAAAGAAATCGAACGCAAGGTAAAGGTCTCCGGTGTCTCTTCCATGGATATCTTTTTGAGCCCAGCGCTCAAGAAATCCCTCGATGCCGCACTGGATGAAGCCACAAAACTGCGCGATGATTACATTAGCACCGAACACCTGCTCCTCGGCATCGTCAGTCAGGCCGGAGATTCGCTTAAAAAGATATTTCAAGGCTATCACCTCACCCGCGACACTGTTCTCAAGGCCATGATGGAGTTGCGCGGCAATCAACGAGTGACCGATCCGAACCCTGAGGGAAAATTCCAGGCGTTGGAAAAGTATGGTCGTGATTTGACCGCCCTGGCCCGGGCGGGGAAAATCGATCCGGTCATCGGTCGCAACGAAGAAATCCGGCGCGTCATGCAAGTGCTCACCCGCCGCAGCAAAAACAATCCCGTGCTCATTGGTGAACCGGGGGTTGGCAAAACCGCCATTGTCGAAGGGCTTGCCCTGCGCATCGTCAGCGGCGACGTGCCAGAATCCCTCAAGAACAAACAGCTTATCGCCATGGACCTGGGATCAATGATCGCCGGAGCCAAATACCGCGGTGAATTTGAAGACCGGTTAAAAGCCTTTCTCAAGGAAGTCACATCGAGCGAAGGACGTATTCTGCTTTTCATCGATGAGTTGCACACCATTATCGGAGCCGGAGCGGCTGAAGGAGCCGCCGATGCGGCAAACATGCTCAAGCCACCGCTGGCACGAGGTGAATTGCGCTGCATCGGCGCCACAACCTTGGATGAATATCGTAAACATGTTGAAAAAGACCCCGCATTGGAGCGCCGTTTTCAGCCTGTTCTGGTCAAGGAACCTACTGTTGAGGAAACCATCGCCGTTCTGCGTGGCCTGAAGGAACGTTACGAGGTCCATCATGGAATCCGGATTCAAGACTCCGCGCTGGTCGCCGCCGCCACGCTTTCAAACCGCTACATCACAGAGCGTTTTCTCCCCGATAAAGCCGTTGACCTGATGGATGAAGCTGCGTCGCGTCTGAGAATGGAACTTGATTCGATGCCCACTGAAATCGATCAATTGGAGCGTCGCGTCATGCAGCTCGAAATCGAACGCACCGCCCTCAAAAAGGAGACGGACGAAGCATCCAAGGAACGTCTGGCAAAGCTCGAATCCGAACTGGCCAATCTCAAAGAGGAATCTAGCCGGTTGAAAGCCGATTGGCAGAATGAAAAAGTGGCCATCAACGCCATTTCCATTCTTAACAAGCAAATCGAAGAGGCCAATCACCAGCTCGAACAGGCCCGTCGTGATGGCGACCTCAATCTCGCTGCACAAATCCAGTATGGCCGGATTCCCGAATTAAAGAAACGCCTCACCGGGGCTCAACGCGAGTTGAACCAGCGCGGAACCAAGCGGCTTCTCAACGAGGAAGTCACGGAAGAGGACATTGCAAAAGTTGTCGCCCTCTGGACCGGCATTCCAGTCAGTAGAATGTTGGAAGGCGAACGCGCAAAACTCGTCAAAATGGAAGAGCGCCTCTCCAAACGTGTCGTCAATCAACAGGAGGCCATCACTGCCGTTTCCAACGCTGTGCGCCGAGCACGCAGCGGATTGCAGGATCCGCATCGTCCAATGGGATCCTTCATATTCCTTGGCCCCACTGGTGTTGGCAAAACAGAACTGGCGCGCGCCCTTGCGGAGTTTTTATTCGATGACGAAAACTCCATGATCCGCATCGATATGAGCGAATACATGGAGAAACACACGGTGGCGCGGCTCGTCGGAGCTCCTCCGGGCTACGTTGGCTATGAGGAAGGCGGTCAACTCAGCGAAGCGGTTCGCCGTCATCCCTACAGTGTTGTGCTCTTTGATGAAATTGAGAAGGCTCATCATGACGTCTTCAACATCCTTCTCCAAGTTCTGGATGATGGACGTCTGACCGATGGACAAGGCCGCACGGTCGATTTCACCAACACGCTCATCATCATGACGAGCAATATTGGCTCCCCCATTATTCAGGAGTTTTTTTCTGGCGGCAACCAGCCCTCCGAAAAGGCACGTCTTGAAATGGAGAACCTCGTTAAAACAGAACTCAGAAAGAATTTCCGTCCCGAGTTTCTGAATCGAGTGGATGAAACCATCATCTTCCACAGCCTCAACGAGAAACAGTTGGAAGCCATCGTCGATATCCAATTGGAACAGGTAGCCAAGCGCCTCGCGCAACAGCAACTCACTCTGGAATTGGATGCCGCCTCAAAGCGTTTTCTGGCAAAGGAAGGTTATGACCCAGAATTTGGCGCCCGCCCATTAAAACGCGCCATTCAAGAACACCTGCTTGATCCTTTGGCAATGAAACTACTCGATGGCGAATTCAAATCTGGAGATACAATTCGCGTCAAAACGGCTGCCTCACATCTGACCTTTCAAAAGGCAAAATAAGTCAGACGACGACGGTCTAACAGCCCTTCTGAATGTGTTATTTTTTTCGTTGTTACGAAAAATTCACATTCAGAAGAGTGCAAAAAAACTCATAAACACAACAGTCTTTTTCCAGCGTCTTTTCCCATTTTCAATCTTAAATTTAAGGTCTGCAGGTCCTCCAAAAAAATCCAAGTTCCAGGCTAATAAAACTCCCGTAATTGAGTTAACATCAGAATGTTACATCAGCAATTTTCCAAAGAGAAAACCCTTTTGATTCGCTTTATTTTTCCCTGCTGATTTCAGTTTTTTTCCACATTCTTTCATCAGGATTTTGAGAACAAAAAACACAAAAATGTCGCCTAAAAAATATCAGGCTCGTAATCGTTGACACTTCCTCGTGCGACATGATATTTTCGCCCTTGAGTTGATAGGGCTATGAGTTCGTTTCTAAATCAGCACGTCCTCGTCCTCAACCGGCTGTGGCAAGCTGTCAATATTTGCTCGGCCAGGCGAGCGCTCTCCCTGTTGTTTGAAGGACAAGCTCAAGTCGTTCTCAGTGATGAGGACGGTTCATTTCAAACCTACGATTTTTCCCAATGGTGCGATTTCTCGCGCCAGAAACCATCGTCCGATTGCATTTCCACCGTCAGGTTCAAAGTCCGCGTTCCACGTGTGATTCTACTTCTTCTTTTCGACCGTGTGCCCAAAAAGGAAGTAAAATTCACCCGTAACAACATTTTTGAGCGCGACCGTGACACCTGCCAATACTGCGGAAAAGTATTCGAGCGAAAGGACCTGAATCTGGACCACGTTGTGCCCCGTGATCGCGGCGGTCCCACAACATGGGAAAATATTGTATGCTCCTGCATCCCGTGCAACACCCACAAAGCCAATCGCACTCCGCAGGAGGCAGGAATGCACCTGATCCAGAAGCCTCGTCGTCCAAAGTGGCGTCCCTTTGTGCAGATTAACGTCGGCTTGCACAATCACGATGAAAGCTGGAAACACTTTCTCGACATTGCCTATTGGAACGTGGAGCTTGGCGAAGAAAGCTAGCGTTCCACAAGGGGCTGCCGTCGACGTATATTAAATACATTCGTCAGGGTTGCCTTTCTTCTTCCCCTGACTTTGGCAATTGGATTCTTTCGAAAAACAAGCTGCTATTCCAGCCTTCAAAGCTCGCTTCCATGTTTGAAGTGTCTTCACAATGGATGTCTCGTTGATTTCGGTTAACGAAACACATTCCCCAAAGGTAGGGCATTTCATCCCTATTCATTTCCCGTCAGAATTAGCTTTTCTGAAGACATTGAAAACCGTTTCATCTTCGCATGAGTACAATAGAAGAGCTCACTGCCGAGATCCGCACCTTTCGCGATGCCCGGGATTGGAAGCAATTCCATGCGCCAAAAGAAATGGCTGTTGCGCTGTCGGTTGAAGCGAGCGAATTACTCCAGCATTTTGTCTGGCTCTCAGCCGAGCAATCAGAGAAGCGTGTTCTGGAGCATAAAAGCCAGATTGCGGATGAAATCGCGGATGTAGCGTTGCTCCTCTTTGAGTTATCGGATAATTTGGGGTTGGACCTCGCCCGGGAAATGCGCGGGAAACTGGCTCGCAATGAAAAGCGCTATCCCGTCAGCAAGGCGCGTGGGTCCAACAAAAAATACAACGAACTGTGACCGATCCCATTTCATCCGAATCCGCGCCATCGCAGACAGGCGCAACACCAGAAGGGCAACCAACAGCCCCCGTGCATCATCGGCGTCCTCGTTACTCCGGGAAATACCCGCGCCGCTTTGAGGATAAATACAAGGAACACAACCCGGAGCGCTATGCCCAAACCGTTGCCAAAGTCATCGCCTCAGGCAAAACCCCGGCAGGGACACATCGCCCCATCATGGTAACGGAAATTCTGGAGATTCTGGCCCCAAAACCCGGCATGGTGGCCGTGGATTGCACTTTGGGATATGGCGGTCATGCACAGGAGATTCTGGGCCGCATTCAGCCGGGGGGACGTCTTCTGGGGTTGGATATGGACTCACTGGAACTTCCCAAGACCGAAGCGCGCCTCCGTGCTCTTGGTTTTGGGCCAGAAACCTTTTCCTCGCATCACAGTAACTACGCTGGACTTCCAAAAATCCTCGCTGCCGCAGGGCTTTCTGGTGCTGATATTCTGCTGGCTGATCTGGGACTCTCCTCCATGCAGATTGACGATCCGCAACGCGGTTTCTCTGTCAAATTTACAGGTCCATTGGACATGCGCATGAACCCGCAGCGTGGACAGCCCGCATCTGTGCTTTTGAGCAGAATCAAGTCATCGGCTCTTGAGGAGTTGTTGATTGAAAATGCTGATGAACCGCACGCGGCGATCCTCGCCCCGGTTCTGGCAGGTCAATCCTTTTCCACAACCACCGCATTGGGAAACGCCATTCGCCAAGCCTTGTCCAAAGTGTCGAATGAAGAGAAGGAACTTAGCGTCCGCCTTGTTTTTCAAGCGCTCCGCATCGCCGTCAACGACGAGTTTTCCGCTCTCGACACGTTTTTGCGCAATCTTCCTCTTTGTTTAAAGCCCGGCGGGTGTGCTGCCATTCTGACTTTCCATTCAGGAGAAGACCGGCGCGTAAAAAAAGCATTCCAAGCAGGGGAACGCGACGGCACGTATGAAGCGGTGGCCCAGGATGTCATCCGCCCAAGCTCAGAGGAACGTCGCTCCAACCCGCGCTCGTCCCCGGCAAAACTGCGTTGGGCGCGCAGAGCAAAAACAGCGTAGGCTTACTTCGCGAGCAGCGACCGCAACGCCGCCAGATTCTCGCGGTCCTCGTGCAAGTCATCCGATTTCGGCGTCTCCAAACATCCTGGAACACCAGAAAAGCGCTTGTCGTTTACAATGTGCCGGAATGCCTCCAAACCGATCTTGCCCTTTCCGATATGCTCATGACGATCCACGTGTGAACCCAACCCCGGTTTTGAGTCGTTCAAGTGGAATGCCAGAATCTGATCCAGCCCCACAAGCCGTTTCATTTCTGAAATCACATTGTTCCACCCTTCAGATGAACGGACGTCATGCCCCGAAGCGAGCAAGTGCGCAGTATCCAGACAAACGCCAAGACGTTCTGAATGTTTGACTTGTCCTATGATCATCGCCAAATCCTCCAAATTTTCTCCAAGACAAGTTCCCTGCCCCGCCGTGTTTTCCAAGGCCACGCGCACTTTTAACCCCTTTGTCGCCGAAAATACTTCATTCAAACCAGCCACCACCTGAGCCAGTCCTTTTTCTGTGCCAGTGCCCAAATGCGCTCCGGGATGCAACACCAGAAATGGCAAATTCAATTGCCCGGCGAGATTCAATTCATCAATGAGTGAACGAATTGATTTTACACGATTCGGCGAGTCCGGCCCCCCAAGATTAATCAAATACCCCGAATGTGCAAACACCACACGCACCGGCGATTTTTCCCTCAATTTAAAAAATCTCTGCACATCCAACTCTGCAAGCGTTTTTCCAAACCATTGCATGTTGTTTTTGACAAAAATCTGGCAGGACTCCGCGCCGATGGATTCCGCGCGTTCCAAAGCCGCCCAAACACCCCCCGCAGTCGAACAATGTGAACCTAAAAACATAGAAGAAGTTTGTATGGAAAGGTTATTTCCGCAATGGGAAATAACTCTGGAACACTATATTATTTTTCTGGATACTGCCACACCCAATCACCTGACGCTATATCCACCGATTTGCTTCCTTTTAAAAGCCCCACCGTACCACCATCATCTTTTTCATTCCAACCATTGGAATACAGAGTAAATTGCCCATTGTCAGTGCGGCGATAATGCAATGGCTGCCCACCAATGACATCATTTGGAATTGTTCCATTGAAGAGTGAGGTAAGCAGATTCAGCGAATCGGGAAACTCTCCATTGGCCAGTCGATAGCGTTCCAAAGCAATCGCGATTCGAGCTAAATCAACAGATGATTGAGCGTAAGCGAACCTTCTCGTGGTTTTACCAAGAGACGGAAGCATCATTCGTCCTATAACAGAGCAAGGATTTCTGGAATGCACTTGCGCAGCAACTGCTCTTTCCGCGCATTCGATGACCAATGGCGAGAAGGTTCTTGTCTGCCTGTCAGTCACATGAAACCCCCATTTTTGGTAATAGTCTAGGATTTCCACTTTGTTTTGGTCATACCAGCCAGATGGACCAAGAATCAGTGCGATGACCTCAAAACGCATCACTGATCGGGCATCATCACCCAACATAACATTGATTTCATTCAGTGGGTTTTCCGAGTGCCTTATAAACTCGATAATTTTGCAGTCAAAGCACCGTTCTCCCTCCATGACATGGTCATAATCAGTCAAAAAATCCAACTTACTCAATTTTTCGCCTAAAGACATGAGCTGAGCCTCTGACCATCGATTTCCCGCCAAGCCTTCCCAGATCGGTTGAATTGTGAGTTGCAACATTGCGACGCGAACAAGATGTGAAATCAAAATAGGCTCAGAGCGAACTTTATCAGCTAGCTGCAAAGCGAGGTCTATGTCCGAGAACGCTTTTTCACTTTGATTATCTTGAAGTTCAGCGCTTGCTCGCAACGATAAAAGCTGGGAGCAACTTTTAAGTGTGGCTAAATGTGGAAGCAGGATTGCAGCAGGATTTGGGGTGTCGTAATTTAATGGAAATCGTGAATAAGGCAACCGACTTGCCTCTCGCAACTCATCAACGGTGGAATCGTATTTACTCAAAGCGAGTACAACATTCTTTGCTGCAGACTGGGGCGATAATGAAACTGGAAACAAATTTGTCCTAGCCGACAACTTGCGGTAATAATTTTGCCAGAGATTCAAGTCGGTCATCGTTCCTTTTGCCCACGAACCTGTGTTCAACCAGTTTCCCTCATAGTTATCAACATAAATTCTCGTCCACAGTCGATTTTGAACATTTCTTTTTCGCGGAATCAGTTCGTGCCCTTCAGAGTCCAACATTTCAGCGTAACACGTGGAAACGAGTGGTGTCATAGCAAAATTCTGACCTTGAGGTACGGGGGGAGGCATGATGCTGACATAATCAATTTTCTCAGCACCGTTATGCTCTTTAAATGCATACCACCCACGCAAGTCTTCCTCAGCGTAAAACATTAGAGTCAATACCGCTAATCCACAGAATGTTATGGCGGTCGAGCGCTTTCCGTATGCGCGGCACATCCACCAGAGAAATAGGCAAATGAGGGCAACAATAGCAACGAATGCGCTAAGGGCGATTATTATTCCACTCGTTTCTATCATTCGATGGCGTTTGACAATAACAATGACCAATGCCGAAAAGGATACGACAACCATTAGCATCAGGAAAAACCAACCAAAGATATCTTTGAGCAACCCAAGGAATTTTTTCATAGACTTGATTGGATAAATCTAGGGCTTGATGAGTGCTATCAATCAACCTAGAGATTTCAAATTTGGTCGCAGCTTATTGCGGTAGATAGCCTCTGTCGAGCTTTTCGACAGCATTTCCAGAAGGCACGGCACCTTAAAATCGTGCGTCAAAAGGCAGGTTTAAACATAGGGGAAACTGAACAGTGATTCACAAAAATCTGGCAGGACTCCGCGCCGATGGATTCCGCGCGTTCCAAAGCCGTCCAAACACCCCCCGCAGTCGAACAACGTGAACCTAAAAACATGAATCTAGTTTAGCTTGATTCGACTTTGGTGCAACAACAGCACAGGCATGACAAATGGAAAATTGCCTTTTAAAAAGGCCAGTCCCTACTCCTCTTTTCTTCAGTCCTCTTTTTTGCCAGCCTTCTCTTTTTTCACAAGAATGGTGTCCAGAATTTTCCGGGCTTCGATTCTCATCGGCTGGTCTTCTTTCATTTGCTCGCTCGCGATCCTCACGGACTGACGCGCATATTTTTCCGCCTCCTCGGGCTTGTTGAGCTTGTCATAGATACGGGCCAATCCATTAAGAACAGGAACCAGTTTTAAATCGAATTTTGAAAACTTGGCTTCCAGAGTGTCTTTTGCCCGAAGATATAAAACCTCTGCCTCCGGGTATTTCTCCTCCTTTTCCATCAAAAGTCCAAATTCAATCCGGATACGCGCACTTTCAACGAGAAACATGGAGCGTTCCTCTGCCAATTCAGAGGAGAAAGAGAGGCTGAATTGAGCGTCTTCGATGAATTTCAAAGCCCGGTCATACAGCACTGTTGCCTGGTCATCCCGTCCGCGCAAGGTGAAAAGCTTCGCCCTGCGAGCCATGTAAACACCGAGAACCGGAGTCGACGGTCCATCGCCGTTTTCGACGACTTCAATCGCACGTTGGTAGAGCAAATCGGCATCATCATAAATTTTCATGGTTTGCTCGACTTCAGCCAGTTTGACAATGCTGTCGGCAAGCCCGGCGTTTGTCGTGCCAAGCCGTTTTTCCTCAACAACGATCAACCGCTGACAAAGCCGTTGCGCCTTTTCATATTGCTGGTCAGCAAAATTGGCCTCCGCCAACCGGGCAATGCTGGTGGAAAGCCTTGGGTCGCTGGACTCAAAATGTTCGGCTTGGGTCACTGCCTGGGAATACGTTTCCTGCGCCGCCTTGAAATGACGTTGTGACATTTCCTGATTTCCCTTTTCCATGGTCTTCTTCCACTCGGTGGTGCGACTGGGAAACAAACATCCCGTCAGGCAGACCGCAAAACTCAGTAGCAAAATGGCGTTAACAATATGATTTCGATTTCCCATGCAACTCATGATCTCAATACATCAGGCATTGATTGCCAGACTCAAATTAATAGACGGGTTATTGTCCTCTTTTGCCAAATTACCTGCAACAACTACGTTTTACACACACGACTTCCCAAACCAGGACCAATAACCCGTCGGGTATAAGTGAACACCACCAAAGGGAGGAAGTTCCTGGATTCTGAGCAGAAAATACAATCAAAAAGAAGTGGGCTAAACAGAGGCTGTTTGTTAAAATCCTGCCCATACCATATGGCAAATCCCAATAACTCTACTACAAGCGCTGAAATTCCGGGGCGCGTCTTTTTTGCCGACGGAAACAACGAACTCCCCAAAGTCGTAATCAATACAGTCTGGAGTAGCGCTGAGCTTTATCTCCATGGAGCTCATATCACGCATTTCCAGAAAAAAGAGGAGCCCCCCGTGTTGTGGATGAGCCAGCTTAGCCGTTTTGAAAACAAAATCCCAATTCGCGGTGGCATTCCCATTATTTTTCCATGGTTCGGTTCACGGGAAGGACAGCCCAGTCATGGTTTTGCCCGAATTCAAGATTGGGAATTGCGCGAAATCTCGCAACACACCAGTGGTGCCATCAGCCTGCGATTGAATTTGCCAGATTCAGTGGAAGCGGCACTGCTTCCAAAATTCACGGCGGATTTGTGGGTGACAGTAGGACAGACTTTGACCGCTGAAATGATTGTCACAAACAAGTCTGAGGACGAAGAATTCACTTTTGATTCCTGTTTTCACACTTACTTCAATGTGGGGGACATCAACTCGGTGTCCATCACTGGCTTGAAAGGAGCCAATTACCTGGATCAGTGCGACAAGCTCACCCACAAAACAGATCCGTGCGAACGGATAAAAATCTCGCAGGAGACAGATCGGATTTACTTTGACACGACGGCATCAGTTGAAATTCACGATTCCAAACTCAAGCGCCGCATTCGTATTGACAAGTCCGGCTCGCAATCCACCGTGGTTTGGAACCCATGGATTGCCAAGGCGCAACGCATGCCCGACTTTGGCAACGATGAGCATTTGCACATGGTCTGCGTGGAGTCTGGGAATGTCCGTGAAAATGAAGTAACGCTGCCAGCCGGCAAAAGCACGTCGTTGAAAATTGAATTGAGCACACTGCCTTTATAAAATGAAGTTTCGGGGGGAAAAAAGACCTTTATCAGTGTATAATTCGAGGGTGATTTTATAACTGACTCCGTGGTCTGTTGGGAGTAAGTTGTCAGCGAAATAACGAACAGGCAACAGGGATGTGGTAAAATGTAACCAAATTGATGCTATGGAGCTCCAAGTTTATCTAGCTTGTTTTTGTTTTGGACTTTTCTTTGTCATTCTCAGTGCGCTGCTGGGGCACCTTTTTGGTGACCACGGTGGCAGCGGAGAATCTGATGTAGGAGCGGGCGGCCATGCTGACGCGGGATTTGAAAACTCGGGGATGCCAGGCATCTCCCCCTTTAGTCCAACAACGCTCAGTTCTTTCATCACTGCATTTGGTGGTTTTGGTGTCATCTTCACTCAAATTCAAGCCACTCGCAGTCTTTGGGCCAGCCTGCCACTCTCGCTGGTTTGTGCAACAGTTGTGGCTGTTGGTGTGTTTTTCTTTTTTAATTGGATCTTTCGCAGCCTGCAAAGTTCGAGTGAATCTCGTGTTGCAGAATTAGCCGGACACGACGCAACTGTGATCACGCCAATCCCTGCGGGAGGTGTTGGTGAGATCGCTTATATTCAGGGCGGGACACGCTACACAGCCCCTGCCCGAGAACAGACCGGCGCCGCCATAGGCAACGGCCAATCAGTAAAGATCAGCCGGATCGTCGGAACCCAGTTTTACGTGACAGCAATTTAACGACCTAATCACTATTAATAAAACCAGCCATCTATGAATAAACTCCTGTTTGCCGCTACTGAACTACCTCTTCCGAATGTCAGTGTGACGACCATTATTGTCGTTGCCGGGTTGATATTCATTGTCCTTTTGTTTCTGGGGCTATGGGCAAATCGTTATACAAAAGTAGGGCCCAACCAGGTGCTCGTTGTATCGGGGCGCAAATACCGCGTTGTCGAGCCGGATGGCTCCGTTCACCGGCGCGGTTTCCGCGTTGTCAAAGGCGGCGGCACGTTTGTGTGGCCAGTGGTGGAAAAAGTCGATGTTCTCTCACTCGAATTGTTGACCATTGATGTCCAAACGCCTGAAGTTTACACCAGCAAGGGTGTGCCAGTTAAGGTGGACGGCGTGGCACAAATCAAAATCAAGGGCGATGATGTGTCGATTTCCACAGCGGCAGAACAAGTGCTAAGCAAGACGATCGACGAAATCAAAAACGTCGCCACCCAGACTTTAGAAGGCCACCTGCGTGCCATCTTGGGCACAATGACGGTTGAGGATATCTATCAAAACCGAGATGCCTTTGCGTCCAAAGTGCAGGAAGTCGCCGCAGGAGACATGGCGAACATGGGCATGGGCATTGTGAGTTTCACAATTCGCGACATACGGGATGGTCAAGGGTATTTGGAAGCTTTGGGCAAACCTCGTATCGCACAAGTCAAACGCGACGCCACCATCGCCCAGGCCGAAGCAGACCGGGACTCGGTGATCCGTTCCGCCCAAGCCACCCAGGCAGGACAGGAAGCCAAATTTGCAGCCGACAGCAAGATTGCCCAAGCCCAGAGGGATTACCAAATGAACGTTGCGAGTTATCAGGCCTCGGTCAATCTCAAGAAGGCCGAAGCAGACCTTGCATACGACCTCCAAAAATTCAAGACAGGCCAGCTCGTTAAAGCAGAAGAAGTCCAGGTTAACATCGTTGAAAAACAGAAGCAGATCGAACTCCAACAACAGGAAATCCTCCGCAAGCAACGCGAATTGGAAGCTCAGGTTCAAAAACCTGCCGACGCCGAACGCTATCGCGTGGAAACACTGGCTACAGCCACAAAATTCCAACTTGAAACCGAAGCCGCTGGCGCTGCATCCGCTGCTAAAGCCAAGGGCTTTGCCTCTGCAGACGTTGTGAAAGCCACCGGTTTGGCCGAGGCTGAAGCTAATAAGGCACGCGGTCTTGCCGAAGCTTCCGTCATTGAAGCCCAAGGTTCTGCCACAGCCGAAGCGATGAAACTCAAAGCCGAATCCTTCAAGCAATACAACGAGGCGGCAGTCATCGAAATGATCGTTCGAATCCTGCCCGAAGTCGCTGGCAAAGTCAGCGAACCGCTTTCCAAGACAGAGAAGATGGTCATCATCAACAGCGGCAACGGCAATGGCGGTGGTGCCAGCAAGCTCACCGGAGATATCACCCAGATCATCAGCCAGCTTCCACCCGTTGTGGAAAGTCTGACAGGAATCAAATTTGAGAAACTCCTCGAACAAGTTCCAGCCATAAAAAAGGCGATGGATAAGACCTCCGAAAACAAATAACGTTAAAGGAGCACTCCTCCATGAAACTGGCTTTATTACCACTATTTATCATTGGCATACCATTTGCCATCGCACTGTTTGCCTTCTGGATTTGGATGCTGGTTTCAGCCATTCAAAACAAAGGCCTGACCAATACGGAGCGTATTGTATGGGTTTTGGTTATCATATTCTGCCATTTCCTCGGTAGTCTGCTCTACCTGGTCATTGGCAGACCAAAACGCAAGAACCCGCTTACTTTGAATGCGACTGTTTGAAGCCATTATTGAGGCAAACCACCGTGCTTGCAACGGGGATCAAAACGCGGCGATCCATACTGCTCCATTTGTCAATTCCCTGCCGGTGGTGGCATTGACCTGTATTGATCCGCGTCTCAATAGCTTCTTTCCCAACGTTCTCGGCGTTCCCGAGGATAAATTCATCTGGCTACGCAATGCTGGGAATATGCTGACCAGCACGTTGAGCAGCACCATACGCTCGCTATCGCTGGCGTGCGCAGTGGAAGGCGGGCGTGAAATTGCCGTCATTGGTCACACCGATTGCAATATCTGCAAGACGCCCATTGCCAAACTCATCGACCGTTTCAACGCCATTGGAATCCAACGTGATCATTTGCCACCAAACTTGACCGAGTTTTTCGGCACTTTTGCAAGTGAACAACAAAACGTCATCCGCGCCGTTGATCTAATCCGTAGCAGCCCCATTATCAGCTCTGAAATTCCGATTCACGGACTCATGGTTGATACACAAACAGGCCGACTCAACTGGATCATCAATGGCTACGAAGCCCTTGAGAAAACCATGGTCAAACCGCCGGTGGGCATAAAACTGTCACCAATTGGTGGAGCAACCGATGACATGGAGAACCTGACGCCGTTTCATATCGGTGAATTAAAGTTTCCCGCAAGCAAAATTGGCGAAGGCGTTGCAACAACTCAGAATGCTCCACTCCCGCCCACAACACCGCCTCAACAACCACCTTCCAGCCCCGCTCCGGCACCAACATCTGCAGTACCACCTGTCCTAAAACCCTATATTCAAAAAGACTCCAAGATTTGGCGGTGGTAACTTCTCCGCTCCATTTTTTTAAAAAATATTGCTGTGTAAGCCCTGTTATATTTATAATTAGTATTTATAACACCTAACGCCAAGGCAAAAAACTGAGAGTGAGCATTCAAAAATAAAACAATGGAGAGGTCTTATGAGAAAAACTGTGGTATATTTTTAGGAGGCCCCTGCTCTCAAGTGATTTAACATTTATTGTCCCATCGCACAGTAGCACCGGAGATTCGTCTATCCATGGTTGGCGTAATCATCAGGCAGAAAACAAAACCACAAATTGCAATATCGCAAAAAGGGAACCGTCCCCATCAATCAGATGAATACCTACAGCATCAGCCTTAATGCCAACTCATCAACAACCGCTATCCTTGTTGGCTAATCCTACCTTAAAACAACTCTACCGTAAAAACATTGAAGAGTGTTCCTCTCGGGCTTTTTGATAAAGCTTTTCCAGCGTTTTTGTTGTGTCCTGGTAGGGGACCCCATCCATCCAAAAAACCACACCACTAACGTAAACTGTCGCCAATCGTTCGGATCCTTGAAAAAAATCAATCTGCGAATTACGAGCCACCGCCAGACCTTTCCTATCCAATTTTCGGCCATGGGTGACAGCCAGAATCACTTTATTCAAGTCATCGCCCATGGCAGTTGTTCTCACGTCTTCATAGCCCTTCACTGCGGATGTCAAAACTGCGCGATCAGCGCCTTTGAGCCGATGTGCAAAACTCGCCTGCGGAGAACAGCCGCAAAGACAAATTAAGAATAGCAGGGCTGAAATCGATTTTATTGATAGCTCAAATGTAATCCAGTTAAGCTTTTCCTTAAATAATTCCAATATAATATTCCTTAATATCATCCTGCCAACCCGCAAAATAGACATGAAGGGAGAATGAGTTTTTCCAAAAATTTAGGAAGAAACATCCAAGTTCCAAATCAAAAGGGTCTCCCATAACGAAATTCAATTGGAATCCAAATTTTAATTCAAAGAACATTTGCCCAAGGCATGTCAATGAAGCACAATTTGGAGTCGCATGAGTGTGTTTTCACGTCCGTCGGAATGGCGCCTTCCAGTTATCAAACGAAACGAAGTGGATCTTCGTATCGTTCCACTGGGATTTCTGACACTAATTGTGGTGGGAACAGTGCTACTGGTTCTTCCGTGGGCGCATCAAAAAGGGCATTCATTGGGGTTTATTGATGCCTTTTTTGTTGCGACTTCGGCAACCTGTGTCACTGGCCTGAGCCCAGTGGATGTATCAGCCACATTCAGCTTTTTTGGACAAACCGTCCTTTTGGCTCTCATCCAACTGGGGGGCCTCGGCATTTTCACGGGAACCATTCTGCTGGCTTTACTTGGGAATAGCCGTTTATCCGTTTCTGATGAACAGACAATCCAGGCAACGGTTGGAAAACTGCGCGAGGCACGGCCTTTGGATGTTTTCATTTACAGTTGTGTTCTTGTCTTCTTGTTTGAATTGGCCGGGGCAGTCATCTTATTTCTCTTCTCGACGGAATTTTCTCCAACGCAGTCAGTCTGGCAAAATCTCTGGGAATCCCTGTTCCATTCTGTCAGCGCTTTCTGCAACGCCGGAATTTCCATTTATCCTGAAGGCATGGCGCGCTGGAAAACTCATCCCGCAGTCTTGTTTCTCATTATGTTGTTGGTGATTGCCGGTGGAATAGGATTAATGACATTCATCAATTTACGTTTCTTCTATTTCTGGAGGAAAGACCGTCGACGCCGCGGATATCTAACCCTGCAAACCCGGTTAGTTTTGCTCACAACGTTTTTTTTACTTGTGGCGGGGACCATTCTCTCTCTTTCATTCGAGCAGGAAAACACCCTCAAAGGCGTGCAGGGCTGGGATAACCTATGGTTTTCTCTTTTTCATTCCACAATGACTCGAACCGCCGGTTTCAATGTTGTGGACATTAGTGGCATGAACCCGCCAACATTGCTTGGAACGCTATTGCTGATGTTCATTGGGGGATCGCCTGGTTCGATGGCGGGTGGCATCAAAACCGTCACGTTCATCATCCTTATCTTGACAGCATGGAACGCATTGCGCCGAAGGGAGGAAATTCAGTTTTTTGGCCGCCGCATTCCCAAAAAAATGATTGGCATAGCCATCATGATCGCACTTCTCGCTTTCGCCTTTGTTGTCATAGGGGTTGGGCTTCTGATGATCACCGAAAATAATCAAGGTTCACTGCACACGCCCCAACATTGGCTGGGACTGGTCTTTGAGGCGATTTCAGCATTTGGAACGGTCGGTCTAAGCACGGGGGTCACCCCTCTTTTGACAATGACAGGCAAGTGCATCATTATTGCCTTAATGTTTGTCGGCCGTGTGGGACCGTTGGTCCTTTCAGTGTATCTGGCACGCCCGGCAAATCTGCAACACGTGCGTTTTCCTAAAGAAGAATTATCACTCGGTTAATTATGGCAAAACGAATTTTCATTTTGGGAGCCGGTCGTTTCGGCATCCATCTGGCCACACGCCTTTCGCAACTGGGATGCGAAGTGATTCTGGCTGACAACGATTCCAAGAGGGTGGAAAAACTGGCGGAGGATGGTTTTCACACACTTGAAATGGATGTGGAAGACGAAGATGCACTGCAACAGGCCGGTGTCAAAGAAGCGGACGCCGTGGTGGTCAGCATTGGTGAAAATATCAAAGGCAGCGTTCTCGCAACTCTTTTGCTAAAGGAAATGCGGGTTAAGAAGGTCGTTGCCCGAGCCATCGACACAAAACACGCGCAAGTCCTGGAAAAGCTTGGGGCCGATCAGGTTGTTCTGCCCACACGGGACATGGCTCATCGTCTGGCTGAGTGGTTGCATGACGATGCCCAAAACGAACGCCAGACCTTAACTGGAGATTATCAACTGGCTTACGTAAAAATCGGTGATTCTCTCAACGGAATCAGTCTCGCCACAGCGACTCTTCCTCGAAAATATGGTGTCACTGCCGTGCTTATTTCCCGTCCTCGCCCCAATGAAGAACCGGCTGTTTACGAGCCTGTTCCAGAACTGGAACTTGAGGCTGGGGATACCCTCATCGTGGTGGGAAACCGAGAGCACATTAACCGTTTCGAACGCGAATGCGGCTTCTCGTCACACTAATTTTCAACCATTTTTTTGACAAAAAAGCGGTCTCCAGCAAAGGAGACCGCTTCGTAAATAATTGACTTGTTCTATCAGCTGAAAATTGGACTGATTATTCGGCTTTCAAGATTTCCAGACCACAGATTTTTGCGTTCTGATCCGGGCTATTCTTTGCTGCCAGGATGCGAATCACAATTTTACCGTCTTGGTTTGGCGTGATATCCTTGAATTCCCGGACGACCGCCTTGTTCAAAACACCAGCCTCCTTGAAGATGTCAAAATCCTTCAAGACTGTTTTGTCATTGATCTGGATGTCTTCCACACGCATTCCAGCTCCTTTATCAAACAATTCAGCGAAGTGGAGTCGAACGAGGTAACGACCGTCTTTGGGAACGTCATAGACGTATGCAAAATTGTCACCATAACGTTCGCTCTTGTAAATGCCTTCAGGGCCGGCATTCGGCGCGCTGGTGTCGATTTTTACATGGTCTTTGCGGTTTGTTCCGCCTTCGGTCATGTTGAAGTCAGGCACAAACAAACCGATGGCATCGTCCTCTGCACAGGCAACACGGATCGGCACCGTAAGCACCACTGGCTTCTCGTCAACAGAAGCGGCTGGCAGTTCAGAATATTTGTAATCCGCAGGCATCGTCGCAGGCGGACGAACGTTCTGTCCTTTACCCCATTCAACATTCGGCTTGGGCCCCATCACGAGTTTTAATGTGCCGCCCGAAGTGATTTCCTTGTGAGTCAACCATGCACGGTTCAGAGGCTTGCCATTCAACATTGCGGATTGGATGTAAATATTCTCAGCGCTGTTGTTTTTGGCAATCACTGTGAACTTGTGGCCGTTGTATTTCTTCGCGTCGAGATTCAACACGGCCTTCGTCACATTGGGACTGCCGATGATGTAAACGCCACTTGCAGGATTAACCGGATAGAAACCTATGGCGCTAAAAACATACCAAGCCGCCATTTGACCGCAATCGATGTTGCCACATTGACCGTCAGGAGTGTCTTTGTAGAATTTGTTCATGACCTCGCGAACGCGTTCCTGCGTCTTGTAGGGAGCGCCTGCATAATTGTAGAGGTAACTCACGTGATGGCATTGTTCGTCACCGTGGGCAAACTGTCCGATGCGACCGGTGATGTCTGGAATGCCTGTCTGGATGGTTGAATCCGCGTTGAACATGGCATCCATGCGTGCGATGAATCCCTCGTCACCGCCGTAGAGAGAGATCATGTCCGGCACGTTTTGCTGGATGGCAAAACCATACTGCCAGGCATCCGCCTCGGTGTATTCATCGCCCACCAGCGCATTGGCAACAAACGGCTTGCGCCAGGAACCATCCGCTTTACGACCGCGGAAGAAACTCACACTTCTGTCAAACAAATTACGGTAGTTGGTTGAGCGTTTGTAAAACAGTTCTGCGTCTTCCTTGTGTCCAAGGGCCTCAGCCATGCGGGCCAGACACCAATCGTCGTAGGAGTATTCAATGGTTCTCGATGTGGCTTCCCCTCCCCGTGTGGAGGCAACGTAACCAAGCTTTTTATATGTTTTCAAACCGTTGCGATCCTGCAATGCGGTATCCTTCATGGCCTGATACGCTTCTTCGGCATCAAAACCGCGGAATCCCTTGAAATAAGCGTCCACAATCACAGCGATGGAGTGGTAACCAATCATGCACCAGCTTTCATTGCCCCAGAGAGGCCAGATGGGCGTGGAATGCAGCCCAGACTCTTTATATTCCGCCAATAAAGATTGGATCATGTCATCAACGCGTCCCGGCTGCAGCAATGCCAGCAACGGATTTTCAGCGCGGTAGGTATCCCAAAGCGAGAAGATCGTGTAATTTTGGAATTTTCCCTCATGATTCTTGCGGTCCATGCCACGATAGGTTCCGTCAACATCGTTAAAGATGATCGGAGCCTGACAGCACAGATACAGGTTGGCATAAAACGTATTGTAGATGTGTGGATCAAACGTCTTAATCTGTGCCACGTCGAAGAATTTCTTCCATTGTTTCACCGCTGCGGCATGAATTGCGTTGAAGTTCCAACCGGGGATTTCAGCAGCAAGATTTTTGCGGGCCCCTTCAATTCCAGTGCCGGAAATGCCCACTTTGACAAGAATGACTTCCTTGTCTGTGGTCTTGAAATTCACGTAGGCTTTCACGTGTTTTCCTTCAACCTTGTTTTCAGAAGTTTTGGAACCATCCTTTTCAACGCCAAAAGACTCAAACGGCTTTGAGAATTGCATCACAAAGTAAATGACGCGGCGGCCACCCCATCCGTCTGAAATACGCTCGCCACTGATGGTGGTCTTGTTTTCAAAGTGAACCGTCGCCTTGTAAGGATCGTTCCCAACGGAATGAACCAGATCCAAAATGAAATGGGCGTTGTCCGTGGCTGGAAATGTGTATTTATGAAAACCGCAACGAATCGTTGCCGTCAATTCTGCCGTCACTTTCGGATCATCCAGAAACACGCGGTAATAACCGGGCGTGGCCCATTCGTTGTCATGTGAAAACTTGGATGTGTAACCCTTGGGATCCAGTTTGACATCCCCCACAGTAGGCATCAACAGAATGTCCCCCAAGCAACCGCAACCGGTTCCCGCCAGGTGGGTATGGCTAAAACCGCGGATGGCAGTATCCGAGTAATGGTATCCCGAACAACCATCCCACCCTTCTATCGGAGTATCAGGGCTCAGTTGCATCATGCCAAAGGGGACAATTGCCCCGGGATAAGCGTGGCCATGATCGGACGTTCCAACCATGGGCAGCGGTTCATCAACCGGGTGGCTTGCAGCAAACACTGGCATCGCAAGCAAAGTCGCCCCCATGATCAAGGTGAATAGACTATTTTTCATACTGAATTTTTTGTTTTTGACAGCTATCTGCGGGAAGACCGTCCTGCAGTCGGCAGCACATCACGTCTCCAAGCAAATGATCTTTTATTTTTTTATCAGGCAACAAAACACACCGCAATGCAAGAACACTTTTTTGACAAATTTGAGAATTGAACATTTTCCCGTGATAAAAATGCAACTTACTTTCTTACAACGGCTTTCAAAACATCACAGAATCGGGTTATCAAGATTCTTTTCTCTGAATCCATTTTCCAAACGGGACCAATCATCCACTGAGCTACTTCTCCTTCGATGTTGTGATAATTAACCCCGGGTACATTCATTTTTGAGGCAGACTTTGGCACCAGAGAGACTCCCAACCCCGCACGCACCAAATTCAGGATCGTGAACAATTCACCGGCTTCCTGCACTACGCGCGGGCTGAATCCTGCGGAGCGACATACCGCCATGACATGATCATGAAAGGTGGTTGAAACATTTCTTGGCAAAATGACAAACGGAGCATCGGACAACCCAGCCAAACCTTGTCGCGAATGGAATGGAAAGGAAACTGAGGATGCTAGAACAAGCCTTTCGTCAAACAAAGGAAAGCCATCCAATCCAGGTTGTAGAACTGGAAACCGAACAATGCCCAGATCGATTTCTCCGCGCTGCAACATCGCAATTTGGGACGGCGTCGACATGTCACGCATTGAGAGTTCAACGAGAGGGAATGCCTTACGAAAGCGAAGAATGGCGCGTGGCAAAATATCGCACACGGAAGCGATTCCAAATCCAATGCGCAACGCCCCCGCCTTTCCTTCATTAACCTCATGCATGCGGTCCAAAGCCGTCTGCGTTTCCCGAACAATCCGTTCGGCCAGGGGAAGCAGAGTCCGCCCCGCTTCTGTCAAGAATACCTTCCGCCGATTCCGAACAAACAAGGCGCCGCCGCACTTCTCTTCCAAACGTTGAATCAGGCGACTGAAGGCGGGTTGGGACAAATGCATCCGGAATGAGGCCTTTTTGAAATGAAGTTCAGAGGCAAGCAAAAGAAAAGCCTTCATTTCGTAGAGTTCCATTGTCATGCAAAAAACGTATCACAGATGATCAATAGATGCATTAGACAAAACATTTTTTTGAAAGCACATTGATCTCATGCAAACGAAAAACCTGTGTTCCGTTGAAAACAAAGGGAAAACTGCATTTGCGGGAATCATTTTTGATTATGGCGAAGTCATGTGTTTGCGCCCCGAGCCAAGCGAGGTCAAACAGATGGCTGAAATCAGTGGAATCCCGCCTGAAGATTTTATTTTGAGATATGAAAGGGACCGGACTTCCTATGACCGGGGAGATCTTTCACCTGAAGATTATTGGACGGCACTTCTTCAGACAAAAAACAACGGGAACACAGCCCAAATCCAGCGGCTGCGACAAATTGACGTCCAAATGTGGAGCCACGCAAACCGCGTCATGGTCCAATGGGTTGACAAGCTGCACTCGGCAGGATTCAAAACAGCCCTTCTCTCGAACATGCACCCCGATATGGCTGCAAAAGTCCGCCATTCCTGGCTGCCTCATTTTGATGTGCTTGTCCTGTCATGTGAACTTCGTCTGGCAAAACCGGAAGCCGCCATTTACGAGGAGTGTGTCCGACGCCTCGGCATCCCCGCACATAAGGCACTGTTTGTTGATGATCGTCAGGCGAATATTGACGGAGCGAGAAAAGCAGGATTGGCTGCCCTGCGTTTTACATCGCCAGAAGAGTTGACAGAAATTCTAAAAAAAGACCGTTTCCCTGTTCTGCCAATTTGAGGTTTTCTACTTCTGTTTGGAATCAGAAAGACTCACGAAAACCGGCAGCAACAAACGAGATCAACCGATGTAGATAGGCATCCGCTCCGATCGGCTCTTCATATTGCGAGGGCAACCAGTTTGGTCCCCCACATACCAATAAAGAATGATGAACAGCCCCCATTAGAAAATTGATTTTCCAAAAGAGTTCGCTTTTCTTCAGGCTTTTGTCAGCCTTCAACAAGGCAGGATCAAAGCTCTTTCTCGCCCTTTCAATAAAGTCCCTCAAAAGCGAATCTACGTCTCTGTTGGTCTCACTAAAACAACGTCCAATCAGTCGAAAGAAAACCTTGTCTCCACGCCCACCAAACCCCTGCTCCACCATTGGTAAAATCAATGCAGTCAGCACTTCTTCAAGTTTCAATCCCCTGCCCTCCGTTGATGCCTTCCTTTCTGCAGCCTTCAGTAATTCGCCACGCCGTTGTTCCAATGGAACAAGTCTGCGTTTAAAAACCGCCTTCACCAATTCTTGCTTTGAACCAAAATGATAGTTGATCGCTGCCAGATTCACCTTGGCCTTGGTGGTAATATCGCGAATAGACACACCGTCAATGCCGCGTTCTGCAAAGAGCCGCTCGGCAGTATTCAACACTGTTTCACGTGTTTCGACCGAATCGGAATTTCTAGCCATTACAATTTTTAGTGTTCTCTTTGATTACAAACTTCAGATTCAATTGAAGTCAAATAATTTATATCAGAAATGTAAAAATGGAAGTGAGCGAACTCATTTTCAGCCACATTCCCCCAGGCAGGAATCACCATTGATGTCATTTGTTGAAGTCCGCAACCAGATTTACCCGTTGAGAGATTTCATGGAGCGGCGTGTAATCTGAACAGCCCGCTCCCGTTGGTCCCCATAAAATAACCTTCAGCCCGATTCTCACCTTGAAGGACGACGCCTTTGATCACTTCGCCCCTGTTAGGACCAAAACTCCCAGTCAACAACCCGCTGCTTCTATAAAAATCCAATTTGAACCGGTTGTCACCGTTTGAAACCACCGAGCCATCCTTGTTGATCGTTATGAAGTTTGTCATTCCCGCAGACAAACCGTCGCCCCACAATTCCACCACAGCATTCGTCAGATTCAAAATTGAAGCGCCTGGCAATGGCGGCACATAAGCAGCCCCTTTTGCAGTAACCTGATTTGTGGAACCATTAAAAACAACGTTATTGGTTACATTCGCCCTGATCCATGTCAACTGTCCTTCCGGGGCTCCGTTGGATAAAGTAAGCCAGCCAAACAACACGCCCGTGGACTTCGTTTTTTCACTTCGCTTGCCATATCCCGGCGATAACACGACGTAGAACGGCCATTCTCCCTTCCTGGAGATGGCAACGCTTTGACTAAAAGCCGAACCATCGGACAGACTGCCAGCAACAGACGCTTCCCCTGAAGCCGACACAGTCCCTACACCATAGCCACCCCCATTTTTTCCAGAAGAATTTAATAGCATTGTAAACCGTCGGTCATGCCCGGTGGATGATGTCGTTCCACCCGTTCGAACCGCACGCAAAGTTGCAGACCAATTCGTTGAGTGAACAGTCCCGGTTATCTGCTCAGTTCCTTTCGCCAGATCCAAAATTAAGGATATTCCTACACGGCTTCTGCCAACATTCGCACGAGAAATCGATATTTTTGCGACTCCGGCTCCTGTAAAATGCCCAGAGATTGGTGCCGCATCAGAATCCAAAAACACAACGCCCGAAAAAGCCCCATTGGTGGTCAGTTTTAAAGTTAGAAAACCGTTCTCATTTCCCTCATCAGCAAACAATCCATTGTAGGTACCAGCGGCAGCAGTAATTTCAGGACTGGTAAGCAGAAAGAGATTGGGTCTGCCACTCGGAACCGGTGGCATCGGGAGAGAATCTTCCCCCATGCATGTTATAGCCACCCCCATGACACCAAGACTAAAAATAAAACTCTTAATTAACCTTACCATTCTCCTCTCATTTAATAACACTACCTCCTCGTCCTGGCGAGAAACAAATCAGAGTAAATTCCATGGTTCATTTCTGAAAAAATGATGTGAGTGCCAGGACTGGCATTACAAGGCACCAGTGACAAGCTCCCCAATGGGATCAACAGGCGATAAAATATTGGAATGGCGGCTTCGCCACGCCACAATGAATCATCAGAAATTCAGGACAATGCTCCAACTTCGTTGTTTATTCCATCCACCTCACCACCAAAAATAGGGAGTGCTATCTGTACGAGGTATCATTTTCCCAAATCTCTGCCACTCCACGTGGCCATCCATCATTGCAGCATTACCGCCTGATGGTAATAGCTTATCCATGTGTGGCGTGTTGTGCAATTCATCCCATCCCCCCTTGATTCCGGTGTATTGGTTTTTTGTGCGATCATTCATGTTTTTGGATACGGAAACCACGGCATCGGAAAGCAGAACACGGCTTGAGCTGGGACCAATAGGATAGCTGACACGATTTGCATCTGTCACCACGGCATCCACGAACGACTTATTGATATTTGTTGCTGTCACATTGGCAACCCCGGGGAATGTCATTGCGTAGCCGATCACACGATAATCACTGTTCGTCCAATCCCAAAGGGTTTTACAATCCTGATCAGGAAACGATGGACAATAAAAAATATGCTGGCGGCTCGCTGGAACTCCCAGTCGCTCCATGTCTGTCTTGGGAAAATCCCAGGGCCAGTTTCCGCCATCAAGAACGATGATCTTGTCTTTATAATCGTTCGCATACATCCGAATCGTCATGGAAAACTGCCGCAGGTTGCTACAACACTGAATTCGTTTTGCCTTTTCCTTGGATCGGGCCAGAGCTGGCAGAAGCATTGATGCCAGAATGGCAATGATGGCTATCACTACAAGCAGTTCGATCAGTGTAAACGCGTTTCGACTTTGATTTGGCTTCATGAAAACACCTCTTGATAAAATCTAAAATAAACTTTCCAACACTTCATGGACGGGGCCCACATATGCTCGCCACGGCAGACATTCAAAATTGAAATTCAAACAACCATTAATTAGGTCGGAGGAGACGTTCTTGACGTTTCCTCCGTCCCATGCCATTCAAAAACTCACTATTGTCTCGCGCGATAGAATTTCGCACTGCCTGTTGGAGTCACTGAGAATGGGCTTCTTGCACTGGTTACATCCGTCCATTGTCCCGATATGGAATCCGCCGATTGGAGTGTGCCTGTATAGGTGATCACCAAGGTCGCCCCATTTCGGACAAGACCAAGGGTGGGAGCCGCCACTGGGTTGGCCAAATTCGAAATTTCAGCCACCGACAACGCGCGGTCGTAAATGCGAACTTCATCAATGAGTCCCTTGAAATATTCACCATTATCAGCGCCGCCAATCCATAAATCCCCGGCGCCAGTGGTGGCAGGTATATTAAAGGGCACCAGCATGTCGACTCCATCGCAATATACGGTGTATGTTGCATTGGTGGCGTCTTGGACAATGGCTGCATGATGCCAGACACCATCTGTCAAAACCGGCTCCGTTGGCGGCCATGTTTCAGCGCTGCCCGAAAAGAGCCGCGGACCATCTGGATCACGCCAAATGCCATACCAGGGCGATGTATTACGCCCCTTTGTCACAATGCCACCCCATCCGCTTTTGGTTTGAGCTTGGAACCAGACGCTGACCGTAAAACTGTTCGTGCCGTTAAACGTCAGATAAGGAGCATCTGGAACGACAATGTGTCCATTGACTCCATCCACATACAAAGCACCGGTGCCCAAACGGCTTTCATTACTGAACGTAGCCCCTCCAACAACAGTTCCATGGCAAAGCCCCATGCCAGAGTCAGCTCCCAAATCACTTTCTGAATCAAAGGTGTAATGAGCTATCAAACCATCAACCGGAGCTTTTACCGTCAAATGCACCACCTGGCTTGTAACCGAGATTCCCCCATTTAGTGCAACGGCAAAGATGGCAGCCCCATCGTCGGACAATGCCACATTACTCAACGTCAGACTGTTCACTGCTCCTTTTCCTCCAAGCACAGTCTTTCCAGCACTTCCAAATGCGGTGTTATTCTTGTACCATTGACAGGTAGTATTCGTCAGGTTGACAGATACAGTAAATGACACCGGTTGTCCCTGAATTGCCGATTGATCATTTGGTTGGATTAAGTATTGCAGCGCCAGGTGATTGCTGGGACTGGCAGCAGAGTACAACTGACTAATTTCGTCGTCAGTCAAAACCCGCTTATAGAGACGAACATCGTCAATCAAACCGTTAAAATACTCACTGACATTCACAGCTCCCCCAATCCATAGTGGACCACCGCCGTTGACATCCATTGCCGCACCTGTGGCAGCAGACACTCCATCCACATAAATGGAACTTTGGCCAGCACTCCCATCTTGAGTCACAACGACATGATGCCAGCCAGGAGTCAGATTGCCATCACCATCAGTTGGCAAGGCAGAACCGTAAATGACTGTTGGCGCTCCAAATGCCCAAGTGTTATCTCCACTCACCCAAATGCCATACCAAGGAGCTGTGTTTCGACTTTTCGTTACGACACCCCGCCAGGCTCCAGAAGGGTTCAGCTCTGCCGGATAAATCCACGCGGAAAGCGTAAACATCTGGTCCTTTGTAAAGCGCATATCCGTGGTGTCTGCAATTTCAATATGGCCGTTAACGCCATCCACAGCCAATGCGCCCGCTCCTATCCGTCCATTTCCAAAGGCATATGCCCCTCCACTCACCACACCGCTATTGGTTGAGGCCAAATCTTTTCCCAAATTGGCTGGATCATCAAAAGTCCAATGCCCGACCAGACCAGAATCAATTCCAGTTGCGGCTTGAACAATAATCGTAGCCACACGGCTTGTAACTGAATTGCCGTCCGCATCAGTGAATGTCACATAGTAGGTCGTTCCATTGTCAGACTCCGTAAGCATTGTTAAATTCATGGGGGCGGCCACGCCAGCAGCGGCTGTATCAGACGCCCCATACGGTTCTCCGTTCCTATACCATTGAAAAGTCAGGTTCAACTGATTGGCCATCGCATTCAAAGTTGCCGACGAATTGGGAAAAACAACATTATCCTGCGGTTGAACCAGAACCTTTAGCGGATCGTGCGTGGATGGACTTGAAACATTGGCAAGCTCCGCAACCTCGCTGTCCGCCAGAGAGCGATTATAAATCCGCACATCATCGATCAATCCGTGGAAATATTCGCTTACGCCAGTCGCTCCTCCAATCCACAGAACACCATTGCCATTCACGTCATGTGCATCTCCAGTATTCATCTGAACCCCATCCACATAAATGGAACTTTGGCCCGCACTCCCATCTTGAGTCACAACGATATGATGCCAGCCTGGAATAAGGTTTCCGTTCGAATCCGAGGGTAACTCTTCACCTCCCAAGTTGACCGAAGTTCCAAACGTCCACCAATTATCACCGCTGATCCAAATCCCATACCACGGTGCCAGCGTCCGGCTCTTTGAAATAATTGCGCTCCAGGCGTTTGGAAGTTCTGCGGGATACGCCCAGAGAGACACGCTATAACTATCTGTCGCAGTAAAACGTAATGCCTCACTGTCAGGCACTTCGATATGACCTTTCACCCCGTCAACCGCCAGAGCACCTGAGCCCACACGGCTTTCACCAAAAGCAAAGGCACCATCAGAAACGGTTCCAGTATTTGTCGATATAGAGTCCTTGCCCAGATTTGACGGATCATCAAAAGTCCAATGTGCAATTAAGCCATCATCAATATTACCAGCCCAGCTGAGCCAGGAAAACATACTTAAAGAAACAGTAAAAACTGTTCTACAGAAGTCCGTTATTTTCATAGGTTGTCGAATAGTTGTCAGGTTCTCAGATAAAAGACTAAATCGACGCTTTTTTGAGGAGACATCGACAGTATATGCGCAAACGTTTGCGCCTTTGATGCAATTTAATGTGAACAGATTGATTTATTATCACTAGCCCAAATAAATGCAAGCGCAAACGTTTGCGCAAATTTGCATGTTTCAATATACTCTATTCGTTTATCAGTCAGTCCTTTACGTTTAAATCCCGCTCTCGACCATTTCTCCTCTCGTATTTTTTTTAGATCTAATTCCGTTTTTTAAATGGCTTTATCATCTGATTTCTCCAATGCTCCTCCCCACCATCAACCAACTCTTTCATTTCGAAATTCGTGTTCGCCAAATTCCCATAAAAAGGATAGTTTCACAGGTTATTCAGTCAGGCCTTTTACACCAAATGATTTGGCGAGATTTTTTGTGGTTTTTATGAAAAACAAATTGAATGTCTTTGCGATGGCAGTCTGTGCCCTGTTTTCTTTGTCTGTTGGGCTCGCTTCGGCAACTGAATGGCCGCAGCCCACCATCACACCAGGACCATTCAAACCAACCAAAGATTCTCTCACTAATTACCATTGTCCTGAGTGGTTCCGTAATGCCAAATTTGGCATTTGGGCTCACTGGGGGCCCCAGGCCGTCCCCATGGATGGGGATTGGTATGCGCGTGGCATGTATGAGGAAGGTAACCCTCACTACAAACATCATCTGGAACACTTTGGACATCCTTCCACCAACGGCTACAAGGATATCATTGCGTTGTGGAAAGCTGAAAAATGGGATCCCGACCGTCTGATGGCTCTCTACAAAAAAGCGGGGGCTCGTTACTTCGTCAGCATGGGATCGCATCATGACAATTTTGAGCTTTGGAATGATCCTCTTCATCGATGGAACGCGGTTAATATGGGCCCCAAGCGAGATGTCGTTGGCGACTGGAAGAAAGCCGCCCAAAAATACGGTTTACGCTTTGGCGTATCAGAACATCTTGGCGCCAGTTTCACCTGGTTTCAAAGCAGTCATGGTGCTGACAAAAGCGGGCCTCTCAAAGGGGTTCCCTACGATGGCGCTGATCCTAAAAATTGGGATCTCTATCATCAACCAGCAAAACCGGGCGACACAAACTGGTACAGCCTTGATCCCGAATGGCAGCACGAATGGTATGCTCGAATCAAAACTCTCATCGATAATTACGATTTAGACCTGCTCTACACCGATGGCGGCATTCCTTTCGACGACGATGTCGGGCTTTCCATGATCGCCCACCTATACAACACCAGTCTGAAAAAAAGAGGCAGTCTGGATGTTGTTTATACCTGCAAACAAAATTCCGAAGGTCGCTGGGCTGAAGATATTGAACGCGGGGTTTTGTCCAAAATCGATCCTTACCCCTGGCAAACAGATACCTCAATTGGCGATTGGTATTACAACAAAAATTGGAAATTCCGTTCAACCTCCTGGATTATCACCATGCTGGCTGACATCGTTTCCAAAAATGGGAACCTTCTCCTCAACGTTGTTCAACGTCCTGATGGCTCAATCGATCCCGAGGTGGAGAAATCGCTTGAGGAAATAGCCGCATGGAATGCGATCAACGGGGAAGCCATTTTTGACACCCGCCCCTGGCTCATTTATGGGGAAGGCTCTGTCAAGTATAAGGGAGGCAATTTCAATGAAGACTTTGCATTCAACTCCAGTGAAATCCGTTTCACGACAAAAGGGAAAACCCTCTATACCCTGGTTCTCGGCTGGCCTGAAGATGGCAAGATCATCATTCGCAGTCTGGCCAAAATAGATAAAATGGACATGAATCACATCACGTCTGTTGCATTGCTCGGCCACGATAAGAATTTGAAATGGAAACAAAATGGCGAAGGTTTGATTATTTACTTTCCTTGCCAAAAACCATGCGATTACGTGTTTACGCTAAAACTGACAGGCTCCAACTTTACTCCTGTTCCGATTCCTCCCCCCGTGGTTCATGCCGATGCCAAAGGCAAATACCAGCTCACACCAGAAACGGCCCAAGTCCACGGAAACAACATTCTCTTGGAAAAGAGGAATGACATTACAAATTTTGGTTTTTGGAATACCACTCATGATTGGCTGATGTGGAGAGTCGACTTCAAACAGCCCGGCATCTACACGTTGAAAACAGAGGCTGCGAATATTTTTGAAAAATCTGAGATTGCAACAGAAGCCCCCGGACAAATTCTCTTCTCGACAATCCCCCGAACTGGAAGTTGGGATGAATTCAAACCAATTGTTCTCGGAACCATTGAGATCAAGACTCCCGGGGTCGTTCAAGTCAAAGTTTGTCCAGCTCATCCAGACACTTGGCGTGCCTTTAACATGCGCACCATCGTCATCACCCAAGAAGACTAATCCTTCACCAATTTTTATTTTGTATTGGTCCCCCTGTCATTTCAAAGAGTGACAGGAGGGCTGGCCACTGAAAACGACCCTCTTTCAATTCCGGTAAAAAGCTGATAGTTTGTTCACGTATGGCAATAGCAGATTTACGCAGAGAGTATAAGAGAGGCAAGCTGGACAGGGCTGATTTGCTCCAAGATCCGATCGCCCAGTTTTCCGCCTGGTTCAAAGCCTCTCAAATGTCCGGCAGCCGACTTTGGAAAATCGCCATTGGCTTTTATAAGTGGCTCCAAATTGTTTTCGGAGCCAATCCCATAGAACCCAACGTCATGACTCTGGCCACGGCTGATAAGGATGGGCATCCTTCCGCACGCACGGTTTTGCTAAAAGGCGTGGACGAGCGCGGCTTTGTTTTCTTCACAAATTACGAAAGTCGCAAAGGGCATGAACTTGCAGAAAACCCTCATGCAGCGCTGGTGTTTCACTGGTCTGAGCTGGAACGACAGGTTTGCATCAGCGGCACTGTGACAAAGCTCTCAGAACCCGAATCCGAAGCCTATTTTAAATCCCGTCCTCGTGGCAGCCGCATCTCCGCCTGGGCATCCAAGCAGAGCACGGTCTTGAAGGACCGGAAAGAGCTTGAAGGGCATTTTAAAGAAATTGAAGAACGCTTCAGTTCCGGTGATATTCCCCTGCCTCCATTCTGGGGTGGTTATCTTCTCTCCCCGGAACGCATTGAATTCTGGCAGGGACGCCCAAGCCGAATGCACGATCGATTCCGTTATTTGCGCGGGACGGACGGCAAATGGACTTTGGACCGGCTTTCGCCTTAGCAAAATTCTTTTGGATCAAGCCAGCAGTTTTTTTGCCTTTTCCAAAATCTCCTTTTCGAACTGTCCCTTGAATGGCAAGGCTGTCAATGGAAAATCGACTTCGAGGCGAGCTTCGGCTGCCTCGACTTCGACCTTTCCTGATATTTTCATTCCCATAATACTGAACTGAAAGTTTCCCGTATCGCCATTCCATGAATCCTCCAGATCCTCCACCAGTCCATCTGTTTTTTCTTTGGTCTCAGTGGCAAGACGCACGAGGCGGGCTTTAGCTTCTTCGACTCCCAGACTATGGGAAACCGATAATTTCGACTTCGGCATGGCGGGAATATATAAAATCCAAGCCGATGTGCGCAACCGCAGAGTGCGTCTGCCCTGCGTTAACTATTTTTCCGCGTCAGATCGAATCATCCGAATTCCAAAAACAGCGGCAATTTCACTGCCTTGAGTCGCCTGAAAACGAACGGTTACGGTTTTCTTGCCCTTCACAATTTCGTCTGGCAACGCGTACTCCACATCAAAGAAGCGCGGGGATCCATTTTTCTCCACTGTTTGTGTGGCAATACGCTTGCCGTCCACCAGAATATCAAAGGAGCGTTTTCGCCATTCATCACTGTAATAGGTAATAACCAGGCTCATGGGATGCGTTGCCTCAACAGGCATGTCAAATGAGAACCATGCACGCCCACGACGACAGGGGCGCCCCATCACACGATCCACATCGCTTTGCTCGCCCTGCTGATGGTAGTCACGCTCAGGTTGCATTTCTCCCGGTTGGGCAAAGGCAACGGTCGCCAGTGCCAGTTTTCTCTCTCGTTCCATCTCCGCAGCGTGCTCAGCAGCATATTTTTCCCATTCCTGTGGTGAGTAAAAATCCCAGTAAACCGCATACGTGCGCCGGTGCATCCTGTAAAATGGCTTAAAATCAACATCATGATCACGCCCCACTCCGGCACTGCGAAAATGCCCAGGCTGACCGTCCACAGGTTTGAGCCAATCAGAAATCGCCTTGCCACTGGCCACCAAAACAGGAATTGCACCCGGTTTCCATGGTGAAAAATCTTCATCCCCCAAATCTCCAGCAAGCACCAGAGGTCCCCACATAATCGCAGCACGATGGGAATTGTCTGGAGTCGGTTCAAGCCGGAATGACTTTGGCAAATTCAGTTCGATGACATCCCCATCATTCCACATTCGGCTCAACTCAACATAATTTCCTGGTCGCACCACATTCGTCACTCCCACACCGTTCACTTTTATCCAAAACCCATCACCAGCCCAGGAAGGCCGCCGTATTGCCAGGGTCAATTGTTTTTGCCCCTTCATTGAAAGCTTCAAGGTTGCAGAACCACCTTCAGGGAAATCCGTCTTTTGTTCCAAGGCAACTTCCTGATTCTTCCACTGGGCCGTGGAAGGCACAAACAGGTTCACCCACAAACGATTCCCGTTTTCATAGTAGATTCCATCACCATGAAGGGCGTGGCTTTCCATTCCTGTCCCCACACAACAGGTAAAGCTTTCGAACATGTCCTGATATTCCTGTTTGACTCCCCTGCCCACCGGCACCATGTAGCATGTGCGTCCATCCTGAGGATCGATCGATGCCAAAATGTGATTAAACAACGCCCGCTCCTGAAACTCCGCGTAATATGCGTCCGGACGCAAGGCAAAAAGTTTTCGCTCCATCTTGAGCATGTTGTAAACGTTGCACGTTTCCGCCGTTCTGCCATCCACCCGATCGCTCAGCTTATCCGGCTCACCAAAATATTCGTCCTTCCCGTGTCCTCCCGTGGCATAACTATGATGCATCACAACTCGATCAAAAAAGAATCCCGCGGCAAAACCATCCCCCGGGTCCCCCGTGTAAGAAAAACGCGCAAGCGAACCAAGAAGTTTCGGAACCTGGGTGTTTCCGTGCAAACCAGCCAAACAGTCCTGATGCCGTTTCAGTGGAGTCAAAACAGAATGATGTTCAAAACGGTAGGAAAGGTTCAGCCACCTCTTGTCGCCCGTATCCGCGTATAAATCCGCCAACACTTCGTTCATGCCACCAAATTCAGTATTCAACATCCGCTGAACCTGTTCGTCGCTCAACTTGGAAAGGGTTTGCTCCGCCCAACCGGCAAACTTCACTTCCAATGTCAACGCTTCACGATTTCCCGCATAACGATACGCATCTCTCAATCCCGCGTAGACCTTGTGCAACACATACCAAGGCGACCACAAGCCGTTGAGATCAAATCCGCCGGAGCGAATATCCCCGTTGGCCACTTCCGCAAAACGCTTTTTGCCCTCAAACAATGCCCCCAGATATCCGTCTCCATTGGCATTCTGAACCGCTTTCAATTCGTTGATAATGTAATCAACACGCTCCTTGAAACAAGCCTCTCCTGTAGCCGCATACATCAGGCTGATGGCAGACAAATAATGTCCAAGAATGTGTCCAGTGAGATTCTTTCCATCGCCATCCCAGCCGCCATACCCCTGAGCTTTGGGTTCCAATCCGGCATTCTTCCGAAAAAACGCCAGCATTCGGTCTGGCTCCAACTTCAGGAGATATTGGATGTCAAGATCCTGCGCAGTTTTGAGTGGACCACCGGTTACTCGAACCGCCGATAATGGCAGCGGATTTGCCGCATTTTGAATAACGTTGGTAATGGGATGAAATTCCTGAGCCCAGGAATTCCAGGAAAACACAAGACCGCAAATCACCCATGCCAGTTTCTTCATGCTTTTCATGAGAGACATTCTCACAAGACTGCCCCTCAAGCGCAAATAGAAACACTCTCCACTCAACAACTACTATCGCCCATTGGAAACAGACTCATTCACCTTTACATGGGTTTCTGCACTGTTACAGCGGATTTCTGGTGTGTACATCGCCTGGCCAATCACCGGCAAAACATGGAACTGTCCAGGCACTTCCGCACGAAGCGTGTATTTAATCTCCCACATTCCCTGTGGCAGTTTATCAAGAAACAACGCCACTTTTCGATCCCGCAATTCCTGATAAACTTCACGAGAACGCCCTGTATGATCTTCATCTGTTGTCGCACTGGCGCTGGTGGGACGTTTTACGGTAGGACGAGCCTTTTGAACCGCAACACGAGCTTTCCCCTTTTGTTTTGCGGCTGGAGATTCTGTTTTTACTTCAGCCTTTGAAGCAACAACAGCTTTTTTCAACTCATTTGCAGAAAGCGGTTCGCCACTTTTTATGCTTACCGCCTCAAAGCCGGCTGGTTTCAAATCTTCAAAAAGGAGATACTCGTAATTGTTCTTGGTCTCAATGGTCAAAACCGTTTCGACTCTCTCACCACTATTCACCACGTCTCCATCCGCCATGGCCACGCGATCATATACAATTCCGTTCAAAAGTGTTGGACGCGCCACAAGCTTGAAATACTGCCGACGAACGAACATTTCATTTCCGGCTGGAGTCACCGGTTCTTCCAGACTGAAAAATCTGGCCGAAGCACCAAAATACAACGGACTCTTTCCTGAGTGCCGAATGAACTGGATTTCGTTCTTCCCGTCTCGAATCAACTTTCTGTCAATCATATATTGGCTGGGAGCCTTAAAAACATCCGCATTTGAAAGATGTTTCCGGCCAATGGACTTGCCGTTCACGCAAACCTCGTAGTCCAGATCACAGACAAGCTCCCCGCTCACGCGCAGATAATCGTTCAGCGCCAACACAACAATCGCCGTGTCGCGAGTATTGTTCCATTGAGCACCGCGACGATTCTTTACCAGCCAATTCACCGTTGGTTCCACCAACTTGTTGGTCGGGTCAATGGCCAGCATCGCCTTCAGCACAAATGCCGTTGCCTCTACACCACCCTCAGACCAACGCCAATGAATGCCGTCCTCCCCCCAATGAGCGGTTTCCATGACATTACCAACTCCCTTTTGCGCTCCTTGAATCAGAACCGATGAATCGGGTGAATGATCCCGCTTTACACCGTTCTCAAGATTTGAGATCAGAATCCTTGCCTGATTTGTGTAACCGAAATGTTGGGCGGATAAGGCAAGCAATGCCCGTGTATAGGCGTTTAATTGATCCCGTTGCTTCCAGGAATTTTCAAAAGCCTTTTTCTGAAATGCATTGGGGGTGACATATCCTTTCTTGGTTGCAGAAAGGGCGTGGAGCATCCATGCCTGCATATCGGGATTTGAGTTTTCTTTGACAAGCTGTTCATTCAAATATTTTACAGCCATTTTGAGGGAATCCTCTTTTACTGCGACATCGGCATCCCTTGCCAACGCAAGCCCCCAGACGACATAGGCGGTCATGAAGTGATCGCTTTCATAGTCCTTCCACCATCCCCAGCCACCATCCTCATGCTGGAATTCGTAAAGGCGATCCAAACCTTGATGAGTCACTTCATTCAACTTATCCAGATTCTTGTGCCCGCCAGAATGAACGGCAGAGTTTGTTTCAATGCCACCAAAGGCACGTCCGATCACATCCTCAGCCGATAATCCCAAATCACCGAGCGTCTTCCCCACGATGACAGCCGGCAGAAAACGACTCATGGTCTGCTCTGTGCAACCATAGGGATAATCAATCAGGTAAGGAAGCGCATCCAGCATCGTGACAGCGGCGCTTGGAGCAACCTGCACTGTCAATAAGGTGGAATCCGCCTTTCGTTCCCTGGGCAAATCCAAATTCACGGTCACAGAATTATCTCGAACCTTGCCGGATTTGGAAATCAGCTTTTCGATCCCGTGTTCATAAATCTCAAACGTTTTCTCCATGGCATCGCCATACTGTCCGCCTTTTGCCTGAACCTTAAGTCGTGCTGTTCCCGACTTCAAAACGCTGACCGCCCAATCAATTCTGGCCTCGCCGTTTGGTTGGACTTTGACCGATGCCGCCTGCTCGCCTTTGACAATTCCATTTGTGCCTGAATGGATTCCAGAAATGACAAGTCCATCCGCCTCCAGTTTTGAAGTGACATCCAGGGCTTTATCCGTGTTGTTATTGACAACAGCAGAAACCGTCAGAACATCTCCAACCAGGAAAAAGCGCGGGGATTCCAACCTGACAATGAGTGGCTGTTTCACCTGAGTATTGGTGGACGCCCATCCAAATTGATTTCCTTGTGTTACTGAACGGGCAGTCGCTTTCCAACGTGTTAAAGAGTCAGGGTATTTGACTTTGACAGTTGCCTTGCCATCCGCGCCAGTCTTCACGTCCGGCTGCCAAAATGCAGTCGAACGAAAATCCGAGCGAACAACAACAGAAGGTTCCCCTGCTCCCATCTGTGCAGTAAAATCAGTTGGAGCCATGGGAGCTTTTTTAATCATTTTTCTGACGAGATTGACTCCACCAATTGCCCCAACATCCGAAATTCTTCCATATAGCCCAGACACAGGAGATGCAGCCGAAACGCTTTCATATGCCTTCACTTGACGAAGGTGCCCAGGAATATCCACCGCTGATGGGTTACTTGCAACAGGAACCTCTTCCAATCCCATTATATCCATGGGGATTGGCTCATCACCTCTGACAAGAACGAGTTTTCCTTTTGCGTCTCGCTCATACCTCTTATAGCTCCGTTCCTCAATCGAACTTCTAAATTGTGAAAAGTTGAAGAAACGTTTTGTTCCATAAAAGAACTGGCGAATGTCCATGGCATAATCCTGCTGGATTGAATACACAGACTCATCCACCAGCCCAAATGAAACCTCAGCCTGGACAGGTTTATTCTCATCATTGAAGGTCGAGACTGTAAACACGCCCTCTTCACGCGGCTGGTATTGCATTCTTTCGGGATGGATATCAACCGTCAGAAAGTTTTTTATCGGAGGCACAATCAACTCATGTGAGTCCTTGAAGAAACGGCAATTATCCACCATTGAAGCAGCCAGATTGATGTTGGGAACATGTTTCTCCGTGATTGGCAGTTCAATCAATTTTGAATCCCCAGGAATATGTATCAATTGAAAACTATCGAAGCCGTAAGTCTCCACGACAAACAGGACATAATGATCACTGGAAGACAGGGTCAGAAGAATCGGCATTTTTTCTCCAACCCGAGCGGTCTCTGAATCCATGATAATCTTCAAATTATCTCCATTGAACCCAAGTTCCCGAGTCTGATCCGTGGTCACCCAAACCACGGTCTCCGCATTGACAAGAGCGACAGGGGGCATGTTCGTAGAAACCACGTCTTCGCCAGTCCACACAATCTTGTAGTAACCATCCTGCTCAGGAGTAAACACAAAGGAAGCCATGCCATTGGTGTCCGTTTTGACCTTCTTTTCAAGAATCCTCTCAGATTGATATCCTTGAAATTTCTTTAACCATGGATGTTGGCCAATTTTAGGCTGTGGTGGAAAATATTCGTATTCGGACTGAATTTTTTTCAATTCCCTACCAGTCACCTCACGGCCCTGTGGATCGAGCCAAACTTCCTTCCACACCTCACGCGTCACGCAAAGATTTCCCTCGGCTTGAACCGGCTGGGAATTCACGTCTTCCGTTGTCAGTTTGACCGTTACCTTGTTTTGCGGACGATACAAGTTATGTTCTGATTTCAAACGTGCGTAATAACCTTGCCGCGTCACCCGCACTGTCCCACTGCCGGTGATTTCCCTCCGGCTCGAATCCGTCACCCGAGCTTCAAACCGGTATTCATAATCATTCCTGTCAGCAGCCGGAGTATCAAAAGTGACCGTCGCCTTTCCATTCACATCCGTCTTTAAAGTCTGACGTTTCACAATTTGCCAAGGGCCAAAAGATGATCTTGGCATTTCCGGAGACATGGCCGAGTCCCGGTATAGCCAGGAGAATGACCGCGTCTCACTCCAACTGTGTGAATAAAGATCCTGATAAATCACAACCTCCACATCCGCACCTGCAACCGGTCCCCCAAAGAAATAATCCGCTTGGATGTCAACAGAAACACGGTCTCCCAATCGATAGACTTTTGTGTGCCCATTTTCCTTCTGTGGGCAAATGTTCACCTGAAATTCTGGCAATTTATATTCCTCAAGCCGGAACAACGTTGCGTTGCCAATGTTATTTTTGTGTCCCTCATTCCAAAAGGTCACATTATATTCCCCCAATGGAGCAGCAAGTCCCAAATCCACACTATCCCATGCGCTGCCAAAAGAATTCAGTGTCAACTTGCCTTTCTTCAAAACACCGCCCTGTGGATCGCCAATTTCAAATTCCACAACCTGCCCGGATGGCGTCTCATAGGAATCACCACCACCTTGGCGGGCAACAATCTTCCACTTGACAGTCTCCTGGGGGCGATAGGCAGGCCGGTCCGTGTAGGCATAAACCTTCCAGTGTTTCTCCGCAGGCGGAATACCTCCCAATACATGACTAAAAGCCTGTTTGTCTTTCATTTTTGCCGTCACAACCTCCAAGAGGGAGCCCTCATTCTTTTCAAATAAAACTATGCCATTTGTATCGGTCTGTTTTGTTTCAAAAAATCGGTCACGTTTCTGCCCGGAGTTTCCAACATTTCTAGTCAACCAAACACATACATCCGCGCCCGCCACTGGTGATCCATCCTTTGCATTGCAAACGTAGGCAAGCACTTGTCTTTCTGAATGATTTACGACGAGAGAAATGTCACTAACCAATATCAGATCACGTCTCTTTTTCTCTCCCGCTCTGGCTTCGATCACATAAGCACCCGGAGAGAGTTTCTTATCGAGAACGACTGGCAGCGTACCACGCACATGCGCACCATCGTCCTTGGTATCCACCGTCCATGAAAGCTGGCTTTTTTTGTCTCCCAACGAAATTGCCTCCAGCCAAGTCTCCTCTCGTCGAGATTGTGGCCCCACTTTAAAGTCTTTTGTCAAATCGACTGAATAAATGGACAAAGCGACTTGTTTGATATTGCGCCAATCCAGAGTGAATTGAATCTCGGAATCAGGAAGAAACACATCGTGAACATTAATCCATAATTCCGTATTCGTAATGTTTTTGACTCTCTGCTCAACCTCGTCAAAATGTTCGTTTTCGCCCTTCTTGAATTCCTTAAGAAACTGCCCATAAACTTCCAATGCACGCACAAAATCTGGTTGGCGACTCCAATTGCCATTCTCATCCTTGTCCGCCTTGCCTCGTTCCTCAATCCACTTTCCATAACAAAATAACGCAGCCCCATAGTATTCACCTTTTTTACCAAACTGAATTGCCGCCTCAAACTCCTTTCGAATTGTCTCATTAAGCGCCCAATTACCGTTGTTTTGTCTTTGCAAATACATGGCCATGCAGTAATGCGCCTTTGCCTGATCCTCCGGTGTTTGAACAATTTTAAGGACGTTTTCCAGAATTTCCCGCAGTGGCTTCACTGAATCGTAATACGGCATCCATTGAAACTGATCCAAAACTGGAACGAGGTGCCAGACAATCCCCAAATACCGTTTTCGAGCCATTTCAACATTCTGGTAACCAGCCCAGAATTCCAAAGCCCCTTGATAGCAAGACCAAGCTGCCTGCCAATTCTGATAATCACGACGCGTCCAATAGAAATCCCCCAACGATTCCTCAACCTCCGCCCAAACAAGATCACGGTCCTTCACCTGCCGAATGTCCCGAACCAGCACTTCGAGATCCTGCCGGGCCTTCTCAGCCTGAGAATTATCTGAACTCTGGCTTTGTGCCAACGCCCGCCACGAAGTATCGGCAAGCCGGAACGCCACCCAACGCGCATCCGCTGGAGATAATTCGATGGTCTTTACGGTCTTATACAGCTGGTGGGCCTTGGCATAAGAGCCCTCGACGACCAGAGCCTCGGCTTTTGCCTTGGTAATGCCGTAGTCCTCCGCCCTCACGACCAAGCTGGCTAACATCAAACATGAAAACGCCAACCGCAGTAAAAAAGTCTTTTTATGGTTCATATTGTTCCGCTTTGTTTGACGTATTTTCTAAAAAAATACTCCCGACCCATTTGTAAAATTAAATTACCCCTTTGTTTTTCTCTCGACAACTGTCTTTACTAGTTCAGATTGCAAAGAAGAATACCTGACCAATTGAATTTGGGAAAGATACGTATGGGTGCGCAAAGAAAATCTGGAAGAAAAACGACATTCCTTGTCAAAACCAAGGATTCCAATCAGCAACCGCCCCCTAACGTCATTCTCAGGCCTTCCCACCCAAAACAATCCTCGCCAGAACAAAACACGGCAAATCAATCAAAAACAATACACAGGCAGGAATCCTTGGGAAAAATCATATCAGAACGCACTGAGGAGCTTTGCCAGCTCAATCGGACGTTGAGAATGATGTCCCAGTGCAATCAGGCCCTCGTCAAGGGGGCCAACGAGAGGAATCTCATTCAGACCATTTGTAAAATCATTCATGGCACCGGATGTTACACTGCGGTCTGGGTTGGTTTTGCCATCAACGACTCCTTCAAAACAATCCAGCCAGTTGCCATGTCTGGAAAGCAATTGAATTTTCTCACCAGAAGAAAAGTAAGTTGGGGAGACAACCGCTACGGTCAGGGATCAAGCGGTACCGCCATACGCACGGGGCGGTATAGCACAAAAACTTATAAAGACACCTCAGACTTAAAACCGTGGCTTGCAAGTATGGTCCGCTTGAAATATCAGGCCGCCATTTCTCTACCTTTGATTGACAAAGGGCATGTTTTTGGAGTGCTCACTCTTTATTCAACCAACTTGAACACCTTCAGCCCGGATCAAACCAACCTTTTGAAAGAACTGGCGGACAACCTCGCTTATGGCATTGTCGCCCTGCGCGCAAGAGCGGAGCGCGATGCGGCATTAAAAATCCTCGAACAAAAAAATTCCCAACTTCGGGTCTTGGCCTCCCAACTCACCACGGCTGAAGAGCGTGAACGCCGTCGATTGGCCATCACCTTGCATGACGACCTGCAACAACAACTCGTTGGAGCCCGCTATAACATCCAATATCTTCAAAGTCTGGGGAAAAGCAAACTCTTCAAGCAAACCGTCCGACGCGTGGACAAAATGCTCAGTCAATGTCTCGATAATTCCCGTTTGTTGACTGCCGAACTCAGCCCCCGAGTACTCTATGAAGTTGGGCTTGGGCCGGCGCTAAAGTGGCTGGGACACCAGTATGAGATAAAACATGGCATCACGGTGAACGTTCAAACCAATTCCATGATCGGCTTGAATGAAAACCTTGCCATCACCATTTTTCAGGCAGTTCGAGAGTTGTTATTCAATGTTCTCAAACATGCAAAAGTCAAAACAGCCCAAGTTCGTGCCAATCTCTCCAGAGCCGGAATTGTCCGGGTCGTCGTCAGTGACAACGGCGTAGGCTTCGATCCCAGCCGACTAAACACGATCGGTTCCACGTCAGGAGGGTTTGGTCTGTTCAGTCTGCGAGAACGCCTCGCATCATTTGGTGGCAAGCTAGATATAACGAGTGCCCCAGGCAAGGGGAACCGCGTCACCATTCATCTACCGCTCCAATCCAGCCGCCTACGCAAGATGCCCCTCCCACGCATCTACTAAATAGCCTTTCAAAACAGACTTGTTTTTACTAAGGTTTCTTACCGTGGCAAAAAGCCTGCTTGAAACAATTTCAGAGCCGCCAGTGATTCATTCCGTTCACCGGGCATGGTTGAATTATGTCAGCGTCATCATATTCGAGTTCATTGACGCCCTGCATAAGCTCGGTGCCTTTTTTCTCATCACGCTGGGAGTCACACTGACCAAATTCAACACCGCGCGGCAGGTGGTGCATCCCCAGATCAAACAGCAAATTTACCGCACTGGCGTGCGTCTATTGCCGATGATCACGTTTGTGGCCTGTGGTCTGGGAGTGGTGGTTATCGGACAAACCATTTCCCTGCTCAGCCGTTTCGGCGCTCAAACCTACCTTGGCACTGTAATGGCCACGGTCGTTGTCCGTGAACTGGGACCAATAATTTCGGCACTACTCGTCATGGCCAGAGTCGGCACAGCCAACGTCATCGAACTCGGAACGGCACGCGCCATGGGTGAAGTCGAAGCTCTTGAAGCCCTCGGAATTGATCCCATTCACTACCTTGTCATGCCTCGTGTCATCGGAATGGCACTTTCCATTTTTGCCCTGACCGTTTACCTGATTCTTTTTGCATTAATCAGCGGGTATGCCTTTGCCTTCATTCAGGAAGTTCCCCTGCCACCAGCCAGATATTTCAACCAGCTTGCAGGAGCTCTGGTATGGGAGGACTTTGTGCTGCTGGCGTTCAAAACCCTGGCTTTTGGAGCCCTGATTGCGGTGGTCACTTGCTACGAGGGGCTTGCACGCCCGTTGCGTCTGGAAGATGTCTCCGGCGCCACCACAATGGCCGTGGCAAAATGTATCGTTGCCATCGTCATTTTAGACGCGTTCTTCATCTCAACCTATCTCTTGTTCTAACTGTGCAAACCGGAACATCATCAACTTTGATTGAATTAATAGACGCGGGAATCCTCTCCGCAAAAAGTGGAGCGGACGTCATTGATGGTGTCAATTGGCAATTGCGAACCGGAGACCGCTGGGTGATTGTAGGGTCCTACGGCGCAGGGAAAAGTGATCTACTGGCAACTGCCGCAGGTCTGCAAAAACCTGTGCATGGCGTTGTTCAGGCTTTTGGCCGGAACATCGCAACTCTCAAGGATTCGGAACTCCAGGCACTGCGGATGCGCATTGGAATCGTCTTCAAAAATGGAGGCAGAATTTTTTCCCAGATGACCGTGGCTGAAAACATCGCCCTGCCAATACGCTACCAATTCAACTGGAGTTTTTCCCAGGCTGAAAAATCCGTTGAAACACTTTTGAAACTAACCGGTCTGGAAGCCCATGCCAACAGCACGGCAAACATGCTTGGTGCCAGTTGGCTCCAGCGGGTTGGCCTGGCACGAGCCCTCTCCTTGAAGCCAGAAATGTTGTTTTTTGACGAACCGCTCAATGGTCTGGACTCTCGACACCGTCACTGGTGGCTCGAATTTCTGGAACAGCTTTCTGCCGGGCTTGAGTGGAATGACAAACGCCCCACCACCATCGCTGTTACAACCAATGATCCCGATTTTTGGAATGGCTGGGGCCATCAGTTCGCCCACATCGAAAATAAACACTGGTTCGATGACTCGATAAAACCATCGGGTAAAACTTTTACAACACCGCAAAAAACTTGAATAACAATGGGCAACCGGCTTTTCCCGTGTGCCCGCACTTTTTTCCATGCCACTTCAGGATTTGACACCACAACTACGAACCCGCCTCAGTCGGATTGAACGCGCCGTCGGCTGGTTCATCACCATGGCTACCGTCCTTTTGATCGCCGCTTTTGCCTATTACATTTACCAGACAGGCAAACGACGCGGATGGTATGAAACGAAAATTCCTTACTCCACGGGCATCAACAACGTTTCTGGACTAAAGGTCGGAGACCCTGTCAAATTAATGGGTAAAATCGTTGGCGAAATTACGCGCATTGAACTAAATCCTCCCAACGACGCATTCGGTGTCACCGTCGATTTCAAAATCAAAACACCATATCAGGGCTACGTTTGGCTGGATTCCAAAGTGGCGGCCTCCTCAGATCTGCTTGGAGGTCGGTTCATCGAAATCATGAAAGGTTATGAGGGCGCACCAACGGTGCTGGAGCAGCCTGACAAGCCTATGCTCCTGATGAAGCGGGCTGCCGTTGACGAAGAACTTCAGAAAATCGCAAAACAGATTGCCCAGACCAATACGAGCCTTTTTGGACATGAACTCGCAGTCCAATCCAGCCGACAACTTAATGCAACGATCCGTCAAAATCCGCAGAAGTTCTATGAGGATCTCACCCACGCCAAATCATTCTGGATTGATCCCCTGGATTCTCCGTCTCTTACCGAACGACTCCAATCCGTCATTGATACCGTTCAAGACGCCCTTCCTAATATCCTGAGTCTGACAAACCAGATTACCACGACGCTGACAAACGCCAGTTCCGCCCTGCATCAGACTGAAATTACGGTCAAACAAATCCAGCCCATTCTCTCAAACCTCAACACAATCACCGCGACGCTTCAAAACCCGCACGGTTCGCTTGGCGAATGGATCATCCCCACAAATATCAATCTGCAGCTTGAGCAAACCCTTCATTCTTCCGACACTTTACTCAAAACGGCAAACACCACTCTTTCCAGCACAGATACAAACATAACTGCTCTGGTTGAAAGCGTCAGCCGTTCTCTGGATCAATTGGCCGACCTCACCAGCAACCTTAATCTCCAGGTTAAAGCCAATACCAACATCTTGAAATACGTCTCGGATTCCGTTGTCCACACGGACGAATTAATTCAGGGACTCAAGCACCACTGGTTCCTTCGCGGTGCGTTCAAGACCAATTCACATCCCAATGCGGTCAGTTCCAAAAAGAAAAAATAGCTGAAGCCAGGTCGATAAAACTCAAAAAAAACAAACTTGTTTTTATCCATGCCATACATCGATTTTCCAACTGAGCTGAACAAACGCACGGTCAATTTTGAAGCGCTTGCCGACCTTGTCATTGAAAATCCGACTCTATTGAATCGATTGTTTGAGGGACTCAAAGTAAAAAACGCCAAGGTTAAATTTGGCAGCATGAAAATCCTCCGGATTCTGGCCGAAAAGCAGCCAACCATTCTATATTCAGAGTTTGATCGTCTTGTTCAACTGATGGATGGCGACAACAGTATTTTGAAATGGGGCGCAACGCTGTGCATCGCAGACCTGGCCATCATTGATATGGAAGGAAAAATCGACTCAATTCTGGACCATTATCTGGCCCCCATCACAGGGCCAGCAATGATCACGGCGGCAAATGTCATCAAAGGCGCCGGATCCATTGCCCAAGCCAAACCGCGCTCAGCAGAGAAGATCATGAACGCGTTTTTTCGAGTCGAAAAGGCAACCTACCAGACAACCGAATGCCGCAACGTCGCCATCGGCCACACCATTGATTCTTTCGATCAGTTTTACCGATGTTTGACAGACCCAAAACCGGTTCTGGAATTTGTGCAAAGACATGTGAACAATCCTAGAAAAGCCGTTCAAAACAAGGCGAAACGTTTTTTGAGTCAAAAAACAGCTTGAAGAATGGATTCAGGAAGAGAAATCAATACTCGCAGTCACCTGCTTCCGCCTCCAATGCTTTCAGAAAATCCCGCAGAATTTTAATCCGATGTTTTGCAAGTTCACGAGAGGATTCCAGCCATAATTTACCGGGCAACTCATCCAGGTTCTTTTTCAAAACCCTGGCTGCATCCGCGAATCGCACAAATCGTGTATCCCGCCCTACTTTGCTGATCGTTCTGCAGACTCCAATTGCTCCCAATTGTTCCAAAATATCTGCGTCACGCACAAGTTCCGCCTCGAAGGAACAGGGAGTCTTCGAAGCCTGATGGGTTCTGATCACATCCAGAACAGCGGGAATTTTCTTTGCAGGAAAACCAAAATCAACCAGTAATCCGGGAACAATCCTCACTGCGTAGGCGATCATGTCCCAATCTGCGAGGGCTCGAACATCCTCTGGCCGATGCCCAACAAAAACGCCGAGGTCATGCATCCAAGCCGCGGCAAACACAACATCATCGTCAAATGGATGTCCGTCCGCAATCTGAACTGCCAGTGCATATAGACGAGGCTGATGTCCGAACTTATCCACAGGTCTTGCGTTAGCTCGGATATAATCGATCATTGCATGGCGAAAATCAGTCCCCATGAGAAAATAATGGCATACTTTACCAAGAATTCCAAACCACTTTTAATCTTCAGGCTTTTCCAGTTTTCACCCGTTCCATCAGATCACCACTTAACCAGATAATAGGGAGTTTTATCACGAGCGCCATCGAGGGTAAGCTTTCCGTCGATGTCGGATAAAGTTTCTCCCGTCTGTTTTCCATTGTGATCCAGCAAAAAGACGGTTGGACTGCCTTTTCTTTTAAACGTCAGGGTTACCTTTACAGGCTCCATAAGAATGGGCGGTTGTCCCTTTGAGAGCATTCGTTCTCCAGAAGGGCTGTATTTCATGTTTGTGTTTCTTGCCCGCGCCAGAGCGGTAATCAAAAGGGTCCGAGATGAATCAAGGCTCTCCTTTTTCTCCAAAGCTGTCACGTAAACCACGCAAAACGGGCTTTGAGCTTCCAAGTTCATGCTCCCAAGCTGATAGGAATGTCCCTGATTAAACCCTATGATCGCACACGTACCGGAGGATTCGATTGTAAAAGCTCCTCTGGTAATTGCATTGGCCTCACGCCAGCGCAATTGCCCACTGGACGATACAATCTCACCGTCCTTCTCATATGGTTTCATGTCAAAAGTGGGGGTTGGTTCAAGTGAATCGGTAAATTCAATTACACTTTTGACGGCGGCCATCGCGCGAGCTGAAACCTTGCTGCTATCCAACTCTTTCGCGTCATATCCCTGCACCACCTTATCATCAAATCCCAGTTTTCCTTCAAACAACGAGGGAACATGAACCTTGCGAACGGCCACCACCCGGGATTGTTTGATATCACCGCGATAAATCTGGCGGGTGATGGCAGGAAAGAGTCCCATGATTTGAGGGGCTGTCACATCCCATCGGTCCCGGCCAATTTGATCACTCAACGAGCCGCTATCCCCATTTTGAAACATGAACGAGGCGTCCCATCCCTGCAATCCCAGCCCATAAGCACTGATCAAGGCAGGTCCTTCCAATCCATACTCCAACGGAAATTCGTGAATCCACTCGGAAAGCATAAACGGTCTGCCTTCGACCTGCTGCATGCCACTGCTTAATATGCCACTCCCGGCGTGGGCCAGCATGGTGGCATTGGCTAGATCACCAGCGAAATAATTGTGCCGGTCAATAGTCCCGACAAGCGCATCTGAATAGAGATTGGCAAAATGGCTGTAGCCACGACCAGCCTGCCAGTTTGAACCAATGATCTCGCCCTTGTATCCCGCTGCACGCATGGCCTTCACGTAGTGATCGTAAAATTCCGTTTGGAGTCCATAAAGAAACTCCAAGGTATCCAAAAGCCGGACACGTTTTGTCCCTTGCGATCCCCAAATCTGATCCGGGTCCCAATACCAAGGATTACCAATTGGTAGAATGTTGTTCTTGTCAAGGTTCTCCCCCTCCGTTTTGAATCCATCACCAGCAAAGCAATCGAACGCCGCTTTTCCCCAAGCTCCAACCAGCTTTTCCTGTGTTCCATACTTCTCGCGCAGCCATTGGCAAAACCGTTGAGCCACCTGTTTGCGCAACGTGGCACTAACCTTGAGAGGTTCGGGGGAGGAGTAAAAGAGGATACTCTGTTCGTTGATGATCTCAACAAACGCTATAACGGGGTCTTCCGCATACGTCATATCCGTATAGGGATTACGGTGTTTAAGTAAATTAACCATTTGCAGGATCTGAACGTGCTGAAGCTCGGGCGAATAGAACACCGCACTGTGAGGAAGCTCAATCCGTCCATCGCGAAACAACCCAAATTCATCAAGAAATGGAACCAACTCCCTGTCCCCAGGCCCAAGTTTCAATGTTCCAAAATGTGCGGACAGATCAATGTAAATGCCGGATTCCTTGAATTTCGCAACTTGGTAATCCATCCGATCCAAACCAGCAGAGTCATACTCAACACATGTGTTTCTGGCTTGAATGCCTGACCATCCTGTGTTGTCCGCGAACTTATGCAAACGCACGGCATTGATCCCCTGGTTTACGTAGAAGTTGCTCCGTTTCTCGGCAAGAGATTTCTCTGGGGCACAGGTGCCGTAGCAGAGATTTACCCCCCAGAGCTTAATGGGAGATCCATCATAAACAAGATGGTCCCCCTGGCGTTTGATCCGCCCATGCTTGCCAGCAGGCCGTTCAATCCAATTTCTCATGCTTAACGCGCTGTCATCCGCAATGCCCGTCCCCCGCCACGGATACCATTTATCAACGCCCGGCTCATCGGGCAGCTCGGCAATTCCCGAATACCATTGAACAGGGCGAGGCAACTGCACATTTACTGTCAATTGCACAGTTCCAGTCGCCAAATGCCCTTTTGCAAGTTGAATTCGGGCCGAACCATCGCTTTCAATATCACAAGGCGGATCAAAACATAAAACTGTCTCCGCCCCCAAAGCGTCGGTCAGTTTTAATGACTGGACCTTTCTCTCAATCTCTCCCTTTCCAAATGGCATTTTCAATGCAATCGTCTTCCCCTGCGTCTCCACCAGTGCATCATAGTTTTTGAATACTTTCCCCAGACCAACCTCCACAACAAACATTGTCAAATCAACTTCCGAGTCTGTATGAAGTTTATAGGATAATTGAAGGCTGTTTGTCGCCGTCTGCTTCGCACTAAAATCGAGTTTCAACACCTTCCCTTCGATCTTTGCAGAGAGTCTTCCGGCAGCCACACCATTTTCACCGCGCACGTTCCCTTCGATCCCCGTCCATGCCCAAGCGGGACCCCAGACACCAAGACCAAACTTCAGAAATTCTGTGCCGTCCCGGCTCAAAATGACGTTTCCACCGCCAGAAGAGAATGCAACGATTGGCGATTCAGCGCTCTGTACACTGAAAATGCAGCTCGCCAAAAATAGAAAAAACAAGCAACGGAGTTTCATTATTTTAGCCCCTGTCCATGGACAGGGAAGACAATATATCTGCTGTAATGTGTTTGTGCGGGAGTTTTATCAGTTGTCCAGCAAGGCACAAGATGAATATTTCCTTCTCAGAACAAGTTTTTGTAGACAAACCCCGACTTCGGGTGCGTCCTACATAAAACGAATGGCTGTGCCAGTCACATTGGAACGGTTGTATGATGTCCATGCTCAGGCTCTCTTTGCATTCACGTTAAATATTTTACGCGATGAAAGTGATGCACATGACGTATTGCAGGAACTGTTCATCAAGATCGCACGCCACCCGGAATGTTTGAATGGGGTTCGTGATGAGAGAGGGTTTCTTCTCCATCTGGCACACAATCTCTCGATTGACCTCATTCGGCGACGTAAAACCCGCGAGCAAAATTGTCAGGAGTTTGCCAGCCAGCCAGCTCTGTTTGCAGAATCACCAGATCCTGATGAACAGGTCTACAACCGGCAACTGGCCGCCGCACTCGGAGAACTCCCAGAAGAACAACGGGCCGTGGTCCATCTAAAACTTTGGGAGGGAATGACGTTCGAGGCCGTTGCCAAGGTTTTGAATATTTCCACCAACACTGCCGCCAGTCGTTTTCGTTATGGCATAGACAAAATGCGGGACCGACTGCGTCCCCTATATGATGAGATCAAATGAAAACCGACGATTTTGAAAACAGTCTACGCGCCCCAGCCTTTCGCCCCATTCCAGCCGACTGGCGAGAGGAAATTCTCAAAAACGCCAAGGATAACCAACCCCACGAGGAAAGATTGCAACCATCCATTGTCTGGTGGCGCCAACTCCTCTGGCCCTGTCCAAAAGCTTGGGGAGGATTGGCTGCAATCTGGGTGCTGCTTCTTATCTGTCATTGGAGCACATCTGAAAAACAAACAGTTTCAGTGGCTCAAACTCCCCCCCCCACTCAAAACGACATACCCATTGTCACTGTAATGGCATTTCAAAGCCGTTCGTGGAATGTGTTGTTTGATCCATCCTACGCACCGCCAGTGGCCCCCAAAAAGCCATTTGTCCCTCGACCGCGAAGCGAAAGAAAAACAAACCTCATTACTGTTTGAGCCATGAAAACAAATAGTTCCGATTCTGATACTTCAAACGCCGAAAATTCTACGCGTCGTTTTTCGAAAGCCGCAACGGACGGGTTTATTGACCAGATGTGGAAAAAACTCTGCCAAATTTCACTCCCGGGGATTGGCATCCTGGTATTTTTTATTGTCTGTCTCGTAACTCTATGGGGACTTTTTACACTGGAAGAAAACATTCGGGGAAAATACTTATGGAACAAATATAAAAGTGAGCTGATTGCCAAAGGCGAATGGTTTGGAGATGATCGAGCCATTCCCCCAAAAGTCTTGGACTCAGAAAACTTCGCCATGACCCCATGCTTAGCCGGACTTTTTGCCAATACAAATACGATAAGACAATCAGCCTATGATGCGGCAAATGTAAAAAATCCAGATCCATACAGGACTGAAATCCAAAAATGGAGATTCGGCAGAGAGATTGATTTTACTACATTATTACAGAACTTGCATAAGGAGAACCATAAGACGAATGCTTTTACGCTTCCGCAGAATCGAGCCGAAGCCTCTGCAATGCTAATGAAAGAACTTGAAGAAAATGAAGTCAAACTCCGTGAAATTGAACAGGCCCTGTCACGCCCCCATTCTCGATTTGGTTTAAATTACGAAAGAAAAAACAAGTCCGACATATTATTGCCTCACTTGTTTTGTATAAGACAGTTTGCCACCGCCTTTGCCATCAAATCAGTCACACAATTAGCTCTTGGACAAACTAAAGAGGCCATAAAAAACATGGAGATTTCCTTCCGCCTTGAAAACACAATCACAAATGAACCATTCATTGTCTCTCGATATGTCCAAATGGCCATGTTTGAAGACTCCTGCCAACCACTTTGGGAAGGACTAGCCCGACACCAATGGTCAGACGAACAACTTCAGGTCATTCAAAACCAATTGGATCAGATTGACTTTCTCGCTTCCATGAATGCCACAATCCGCACTGATTTAGACTTTTTGACACCATCACTTTTCGACTTGATACGTGACGATGCCAATCAAGGTTTAAATTCTGTTCGGGAATATCTCTGCGATAATTGGACTCACGAAACACTTGATTTTTCTTGGTATAAGATTCTTGTTCCACGGGGCTGGACATATCTGGATCAACTTAACACACAACGCATTCATGAAAAATATGCAACTTATGCCTTTGATATTTCAAAACGGATCATAAGTCCCACCAAGGAACGACAGGGATATGAGAATCTTAAAACCGAGATCGGTCCAAATCCACTGCTCAAACATACTTATGTATGTAAAATGTTTTTTACTCCAGGTTTCAACTTTGGCACAAAAACTGCCTATGCTCAAACGCTTGTGGACGAAGCCACAATTGCCTGCGCCTTGGAACGATTTCGGCTCGCCAACGGTCACTACCCGGAAAGGTTGGAGGCACTCACTCCGAAATACATGGCAAAACTTCCTCATGACATTATTAATGGAGAGCCACTCAAATACAGACTCGATGCAAAAGGTCAGTATATCCTCTACTCCATCGGTTGGGACGAAAAAGATAATAACGGATTACAAACAAAGGAGATGTACCCTTTTAAATACAAAAGCAGCGAACAGAAGATTCAAACAAACTCCAGCGACTGGGTCTGGTCTTCAACCATCTCGCGTAACTGAAGGGCAAAGCTCTCCCCTAACTCTTTGGAATGCTGGCCCGGTCTTTGAGCCATTGAAAATCCGTGGTTGGATTCGCCGCAAACCCGCCTCCCGCTCCGCCTTTGACGGCGGGGCGCTTCGTATCGCTTAGTTTCCACTGATGTGACTCGACATGGCCGTCTGCAAAAGAGAGGTTCACCCCGCCATTGTGATACGAGGCTGGCAAATTCCCCCATTTGTAACTGGACCAGACATTCAGGAAAAAACCGTCGTTAATCGTGTCAGGATGTTCCTCAATAAAAACGAAAAAAACGGATGGTCTGACAATGGAAGTCATTTTGAAAAACTGCATCAAATCAGGATTATCCTCATCCAGCTTCATGCTGGAGTCCCCCATCATGGAGTTCATGGAGATGCTTCGGATGCGCGGACCACACTCCGCCATGGATTGATCAGAAGGGCATTTATATATACTGGTAACCTTGTTGACATATGGGGCAAGCTTGCCAGATTTGATGTAATTCACGTTCGTATTATCCTCACTATTGGACCAATCCTCGGCATTGTTCACCCAGCTCTGTCGGTATTCCCTAGTTTCCACCAGACCGGTGTTATCCACCAAAAAACCATTAAAATCATCGGAATAAAGCATCCAGCCCAGTGAAAGCTGCTTGATGTTGTTAATGCACGCTGTCGAACGTGCCTTTTCCTTGGCCGCAGTCAGTGCAGGCAGGAGCATTGCAGCCAGAATCGCAATTATGGCAATGACCACGAGTAGTTCGATCAAGGTAAACGCACAACAATGTCGTGAGGTCTTCATCTGCGTAGTTTGGATATCAATTAGATTGGCTTCTCCATATCGTAAAGAACAACTTCAAGACGATTTCCATCCCAAAATAATTCAATTTCATTGACGACAACGCTTCAGCCAGCAATTCTCTTGAGCAGCGGGGCAATATAACCCCGTCGATTTTAAGAGGTTCGAAGGCCAGTGCCTTCGGAGGTAATACGAGTGGTCGGGCCGCCATTCGTCAAAGTAAAATTGTGTTTAAGCATAGCGATCAAAAGTCGATGGTCACCAGCCTTTTGCGCAGTCGGCCTCGTTCCAGGCAAATGAGTTTTGCCAGCCACCGCTTTCCTGTTCTGCGTAGTTGTCTTGTTCTGGCGTTATTTGCACTCTTTGCTGTCACCCTCAACTCCAACGCAGAAGAAACAAATACTTTTCCCCTGCCGATTTCAGCTTATGGATCCCAAACTGGGCAGCCATTGACCGAGATACTTTCCAGCAGAATCGCACGGGAACCTTTCAATCTCGTTGCAACAATCATTTTTCTGTTTGCCATCATTCACACTTTTTTAACCTCGTCTTTTCAACGAAAAGCCCACGCCGTTGAAGAACGGGGTCGCATCCTGATGGCCGGAAAGGATGAAGCAACGGTCCGCCGCATAGCCGCCCGAGTGAAGCTCAAATCGCAAATCCTTCATTTTCTCGGTGAAGTGGAGGCCGTCTTTGGAATCTGGGTCGTTCCCCTCATGGTCGCGTGGTCGTTTTTGAAGGGGTGGCCAAGCGCTGAAGATTACATCAACTCCAAAGTGGATTTTACTGAACCGCTCTTTGTTGTTGTCATCATGGCCATGGCTGCAGGACATCCCATTCTACAGCTTTCAGAAAAAGCAATGGCCTTCATTGCCCGACTGGGGGGAGGAAGTCTTGCCGCATGGTGGTTTTCAGTTATGACTCTCGGCCCACTGTTGGGATCGTTCATCACTGAACCTGCGGCAATGACACTTTCCGCATTGTTGCTCTCCCGCAAATTCTACGCTCACTCTCCCAGCACTAAACTTGCCTATGCTTCCTTGGGACTCCTATTTGTGAACGTTTCCATTGGTGGAACTCTCACTCATTTTGCAGCGCCTCCGGTTCTGATGGTCGCAGGGAAATGGGGATGGAACACGCCGTTCATGTTTGAGCATTTTGGCTGGAAAGCTCTATCAAGCATACTCATTTGCAACAGTCTGTTTCTACTCGTTTTTCGCAGGGAATTCAAAAAAATGAATGCCAAACTCCACGATGCGAAAGAGGAACGCCCCTCGGAAGCCATCCCCATCTGGGTGACTCTCACCAGCGTTGCCTTCATGTTGTGGACTGTTTCCAACAGCCATCATCCAGTCCTGTTTATTGCTGGCTTTCTATTCTATTTAGCCTTTACAGAAGCCACTGAACCGCACCAGAGAAAAATGCATCTGCGTCCCGCCTTGCTTGTCGGGTTCTTTCTGGCCGGGCTTGTCATTCACGGTGGACTTCAAAACTGGTGGCTCGAACCCATCCTGGGGAGTCTGGGACGCTTCCCTCTTTTCATAGGAGCCACGTTCTTGACTGCGTTCAACGACAACGCGGCAATCACGTATCTTGCAAGTCTCGTTCCAGAATTCACCGAACCATTGAAACACGCAGTCATGGCCGGAGCAGTCACCGGGGGTGGTCTCACAGTCATTGCCAACGCCCCCAATCCTGCCGGCCAGTCCATTCTTTCAAAACATTTTCCCAACGGGGTTTCTCCACTGTGGCTGTTTCTGGCTGCATTGGGGCCGACAATAATCGCGGGAATGTGTTTCTGGTTTCTATAGGAAAAGTGCAGAAGCACGCCGAATAATTCCATTCAGGAAACGATCACCGTTGCGATATTGAATTTTTAGTCGCGACAAGTCGTCATGTCTTCGTTATTCTCAATTCAGAAATCTCGATCACATGAAAATTCGTTTCACTTGCAATAGTGTTCTTGTCATTGTATCGGCAATTCTTTTGGTGTCGGCAACAGCCTGCTGGAGCAAGCCAGCCAAAGCCACCCCCACCATTCTCGTTTCTGACATCGGCGATGACATTGATGACACTTGGGCGCTTGGTCTGATCCTAAAAAGCCCCGAATTGGATTTGAAACTGGCTGTGGGTGATTATGGAAAGGCCGAATACAGAGCGCGGCTCCTGGCAAAAATCCTGCAATCCACAGGGCGTTCAGACGTTGCAGTAGGCGTTGGGTTGGATATTGATCCACGCGGCGACGGCGCACAATCTCCATGGCTCGGTGACTACAAGTTGCAGGATTATCCCGGCAAAGTCTACAAGGACGGGGTGCAGGCCATCATCGACACCATCATGAAATCCCCCGTTCCCGTGACAGTCATTGCCATCGGTCCAGCACCAAACGTTGCAGCCGCCCTGGAACGAGAACCCAAAATTGCCCAACACTGCAAAGTGGTCGGAATGTTCGGAAGTGTACGAATCGGATACGACGGCGTCAAAAAGCCCATGCCAGAATGGAACGTCAAAGCCGATCCAAAGGCCTGCCAGAAAGTTTTCACCGGGGATTGGGACATCACCATTACTCCACTGGACACTTGCGGTCTTGTCGTGCTGGATGGCGACCGCTACAAAAAGGTCTTTGACTCAAAAGATCCCGTTGCCTCCGTCGTCATTCAAAACTATCGGGTTTGGAGCAAGAACAATGACACTTCTCTGAATAAATCCAGTGTTCTTTTTGACACCGTGGCAGTTTACCTGGCCATTCAACAGAATTTCTGCACCATGGAAAACCTGGGGATTAAAGTCACTGACAATGGAATGACTGTCATTGATGATAAGGCCAAAAAAATCCATACCGCAACGGCGTGGAAAAACCTGGACGGCTACCGCGATTTTCTCGTTGATCGGCTGACGACTCCGATCAAACACTGATTCACAACCATGCCCGGTCGTGCGCCATGTGCGACCGGTTCCTCTCAAAAACATCATGAATAAGCCCACCAAAATGAACCCATCACCCTATTTCATGAAATCGTTTACAAATTCCGCGTGCACTTCTCCATCCTGCGGATGCAACACCATCAAACGCCGCGATTTTTTGAAGCTTTCAGCACTGGCTGCCGCTTCAAGCTTGGTTGAATGGCCAGCCATCGCCGGGCCATTTGAAGGGGATGACTTCAAAAACCTCATTCCGGAGGATAAAAAGCTGAAACCAGAATGGGTCAAAACCCTGTTTGAACGCGGCGAACCCACTATCTACAAGGGGCCAGGTTTGGAGAATATTGGAATGCCAATCGGCGGAATCTGCTGTGGCCAGGTTTATCTGGGAGGTGACGGCAAGCTCTGGCATTGGGATATTTTCAATCGAACGCAACCCTCCAATTTTTGCGACAGTGGTGGCCCCAATTACGCAAAACCTCCCAAAGCTGAATCAACAATCCATCAGGGGTTCGCCATCAAAACGGTGTCCGGTGAAAACACACAAGTTCGCTCCCTGGATGGCACGGGATTCAAACTTGAGGACATCTCCTTCAAAGGACAATATCCCATCGGTTTCGTTGAATACTCAGATTCGACACTTCCGGTTCACATTTCGCTTGAAGCTTTTCCACCTTACATTCCATTGAACGTGGAGGACTCCTCGCTGCCAGTGACTGTGATGCATTATACGATCAAGAACACATCCACTGCTCCGGTTGATGTCACCATTGCCGGCTGGCTTGAAAATGCCGCGGCAATTCCCTCCGATCCAGAGGCACAAGGCATACGCCAATACGCCTATCTCCGCACTGACAAGTATTCCATGATTCACGGTACTGTGGTGCCCAAATCCCAACCGGCAGCCACTGAATCCACACAACCCGACATCGTCTTTGAGAATTTTGAAAACGGCTACGGCAAATGGACCGTCGAAGGAACGGCTTTCGGCAAGGAGCCTCCCACAGGAACACTGCCCAATCAACAGGATGTCAGTGGTTTCAAAGACGGGCACCTTGTCAATTCGTTCAATCAGGGGGATGCCACCACCGGGCGGCTGACTTCAAAACCGTTTGTTGTCAACCGTCGTTATATTGGATTTTTAATCGGTGGCGGCCAGAGCAAGGAAACATGCATTAATCTATTGGTTGATGGCAAGGTCGTCCGAACCGCATCGGGTAATGACAATGAGAAACTGACATGGAACGGATGGCATGTTGCGGAATTTTCAGGTCGCGAAGCCACGCTTGAAATTGTGGATCAAAACACGGGACCGTGGGGACACATCAATATTGACCAAATTACATTCACGGACACCCCGCCAGTTGCTCCGATGAAATTGGAAGATCAGGAAGACTTTGGCACCATGGGACTGGCACTTCTTGCCAAATCGGGCAACGACATTGCTGTTCTTGATATTCAAAAGGACTTTGCAAAAACCGCTGTTGATGCCCCGCCAGTCAAAGCGCGGGTCAAAAAATCCGTATCCATTCACAGTCAACTAACCGGTTCCCTTGGGCACCACTTCAAGCTAAAGCCCGGGGCTCAGACTGAAGCCACATTCATCATTTCCTGGTATTTTCCGGGATTACGCCGCGAATCACTGGGCGATTTGGTGGATATTTCAAAATTGCGTCGCGAATACGCAAACCGCTTCAAGTCTGCCGAGGACGTGACAGCCTATGTGGCTGGTAATTTTGACCGATTGGCCGGAGAAACCCGACTTTGGAATCAAACATGGTATGATTCTTCCCTGCCCTACTGGTTTCTGGACCGCACATTTGCCCCGATCTGCACGCTTGCCACCAGCACGTGTTACCGTTTCAACACGGGACGATTCTACGCTTTCGAAGGTGTTTACTGCTGCCAGGGAACTTGTCAGCATGTCTGGAACTATGCCCAATCCGTTGCCCGCATCTTTCCAGATCTGGAACTTGATCTGCGACAAAGAACAGATTTTGGAACTGCCTGGCGCAATAATGGAGCCATTGATTATAGGGGTGAATGTGACCGGCGCGTCGCACACGATGGCCAGTGCGGCGTGATTCTACGCGCCTATCGCGAACATCAGATGTCAAGCGATGATCATTTTCTCAAACAATGCTGGCCGCATATCCGCAAGTCCATCGAATACCTCATGAGTTGCGAAGGCGGCGATAAAGGCATTCTCGAAGGTGAACAATACAATACGCTGGATGCGTCGTGGTTTGGTCCCATGGCATGGATCAGTTCACTTTACATTGCCGCATTGCGAGCAGGAGAAGCCATGGCATTGGAAATGAAAGACGCCGCTTTTGCTGAGCACTGCCGCAAAATTGCTGAATTGGGAAGCAATTACCTCATTAAATCTCTCTATAACGGTGAGTATTTTATTCATAAACCCGATCCCAAACATCCGGAGACAACCAACACCAACAACGGATGTCATATCGACCAATTGATGGGACAAGCCTGGGCCCTCCAAGTCGGGTTGCCCCGCATCACACCAGAAAAAGAAACTCTTTCAACCTTAAATGCGATCTGGAAATATAATTTCACTCCAGACGTGGGGCCGTTCCGCGACAAGTCTCCGATACGCGGTGGCCGCTGGTATGCCATGGCAGGAGAAGGAGGGGTTGTCATGACCACATTTCCACACGGCGGTGTTGAAACAGCTTCAGGCAAGGGACACTTTGCCTTTTACTTCAATGAGGTCTGGACTGGACAGGAACACCAGCTTGCGGCTCATATGATGGAAGAAGGAATGGTGGATAAAGCGCTGGTCATCACCCGTGTTCTTCATGACCGCCACCATCCCCGTCGCCGCAATCCCTATAATGAAGTTGAATGCTCGGACCATTACACCAGAGCCATGGCAAGCCATGGGACTTTTCTCGCCGCCTGCGGCTATGAATACCACGGTCCCAAGGGGCACCTTGGCTTTGCACCACGTTTGACCCCAGAAAACTTTCGAGCGCCGTTCACGGTGGCTGGCGGTTGGGGCACCTTCACACAAAAGAGAGAGTCCAACACGCAGACAGAAACCCTTGAGATCAAATGGGGGAAAGTCAGTCTTCGCACCCTCTCCTTTGAAGTCCCGGCAAAGGTCAATAAAGCTGTCGTTACATTGAATGGCAATGAGATACCAGCCACGCTGTCAATCAATGATAAACGAGTACATGTGTCCTTGCAGGAGGAGAAACTGTTACTGCCGGGACTGCCACTCCAAATTGTGCTTTCATAAATGGAAACGACTGTCACATCCGATTCACTGCCTCTCGTGCGCCTGCGCAACATCACCAAGCGCTTTGAGAACGTCACCGTTCTTGAGGATGTCAGCCTCAATATTCGCGCAGGGGAAGTTCTCGTGCTTGCCGGTGAAAACGGCGCGGGGAAAAGCACCTTGATCAAGATTCTCGGTGGCGTTCATACTGATTTTGAGGGAATAATCGAAATTGACGGTCGCGTCGTCACTCCAAAATCTCCGCTCGAAGCCAACGATCTGGGTGTCTCTGTCATATTTCAGGAATTGTCACTGGTCCCTTCCATGACGGTGGTTGACAATATTTTTCTGGGACGCCCAATCACTCGGGGTGGGTTTATTGATGAGGCAGCGCAGCAAAAGCAGGCACGGCAATTACTCGCGCGATTGGGGATTGATATCGATGTCACTCAACGAGTCGAAGACCTTCCCATTGCCACACAACAACTGGCCGAGATTGCAAAAGCGCTGGCCCGTAATGCCCGAGTAATCGTCATGGATGAGCCCACCAGCTCCCTAAATTCCCCCGAAGTCCAGCACCTATTTTCACTCATCAGCGACTTGAAAGCCCAAGGCTGTGGCATTGTCTACATCACTCATAAAATGGAGGAGATTGAGCGCATTGCAGATCGCATCACCGTTCTGCGTGATGGGTGTCTTGTGGGCACGGCCCTTGCATCCGAACTTCCCCCTGCGAAGCTCGTTCACTGGATGGTTGGACGTGAAATGGGCGAACAATTTCAGCGAATTGCCCGGACCGCCGGGAAGGAACGTCTGCGCTTGGAAAATTTCTGTGCAGGCTGGCGTTCCGAGACTCGACGTTGGACTGTTGAAAACATTTCATTAACGTTAAGAGCCGGAGAAATTCTCGGCGTGGCCGGGGTTCAAGGATCGGGAAACAGCGAGCTGTTTCAATCGCTTTTCGGTGGAATTGCAGGCCCCGTGAAAGGACAAGTCTTGGTTGATGATTTGCCTTTTCGAATATGCTCCCCGCGACATTCCATCGAACAAGGCATGGCGCTCTTGACCAATGACCGCAAAGCTACTGGGCTTGTGCTTTCCCTGTCCATTATTGCCAACACCACCATGGCAGACCTTCCCCGGCTTTCTCCCGGCGGCTGGCGACACCCGGAACGGGAACGCATCGCCGCCCAAAAACAGGGCGAAGCACTGTCACTTAAAGCCGCCACTCTCGACATGGAAACTGGGGCTCTTTCTGGAGGCAACCAGCAAAAAGTCGCTCTGGCCAAATGGCTTCAAACCGAACCCCGTGTTCTTTTGCTCGATGAGCCCACGCGGGGAATCGATGTCGGTGCAAAATTTGAAATCTATCAGCTTCTGGACAAACTGACAGCCCAGGGGATAGCCATATTATTGATCACATCCGAACTGCCAGAACTCCTTTCCCTGAGTGATCGCATCCTCGTCATGCACCGAGGACGAATGACCGCGGAATTCACCCATCAGGAAGCCACAGCCGAAAAAATCCTCGAAGCCGCCATGGGAAAAACACAGGAATAGACATCTCAGTTTGAGAATCCTCACTGAGTTGAAAAAGAGGAAAGAGATTTATTTAAAAAACTCTTTTCATTTTCAAAAGGAATGGCAGTATTGCGCAAACGATTGCGCCGCCTATTATTCACCGTGTTGTCCATTTTGTGACATTACGGTTTCGACGGCTTTGGATGATTTTTGGTTTTAAATAAAAAAGACGACTCTGTTCGTTTATCATAAGATGTCAGCCAACCCACAGCCTACCTTGCAGCGTATTGCGGAACAGTTGTCTGTCTCGGTAACAACCGTCTCGCGCGTGCTCAGCGGTCAGGCCGAACGCTACCGGATCAGCCAGACTACAGAGCAGGCGGTCAAGAAACTGGCCCGCGAATATTCGTTTGTTCCCAATCAACTAGCCCGAAGCCTGCGACTTAAAAAGACCTCAACCATCGGGCTGGTTATTCCCGACATTTCAAACCCATTTTTTGCCAGCATTGCGCGGCAAGTCGCCCTTGGAACCCGCAAACATGGTTATTCAGTCATTTTGTGTGACAGCCAGGATCTGGAGGAACAGGAAAAAGAGGCTCTGATTCTTCTGGAAAGCAGACATGTTGAAGGAGTGATTCTTTCACCAGTGGGACTGCGTGCCGACCATTTGCTGCGGCTTGGAAAAGGCCCATTGCCACTGGTGCTCATCGATCGCTATTTTCCAAACACAGACCTGCCGTATGTCAGTTCAGACAATCTGAACGGCGCGTATGAAGCGGTGGAATTTCTGATTGAGAACGGACACCACAATATCGCCTGTTTGCAGGGGTTGCGCGGCACGGCTCCCAATGAATTACGCGTGCGTGGCTATAAAAATGCCCTTACCGCCCATCAGATACCGGTCAACGAATCGTTGGTCGTGGGCGATAGCTTCACCGAACAAAGCGGCTACATTGAAACCAAGCTTCTACTTCGCTCGCCTCATAAGATCACGGCGATTCTCGCCCTAAGTAACCTCAATGCGCTCGGGGCCATTCGCGCTCTTACGGAGGAACGGCTTTCCGTCCCGCAGGACATTTCCATCATCGCCTTTGACGATACCCCCTACTCCTCCTATCTGGCCACGCCGATGACCACAGTGGCACAGCCGTTTTCTGAAATTGGCGATGTTGCTGTCAAACTTTTGTTCGACCAGATTCATTCACCACAAACAAAAAATAAAGGAGGCATTCTTCTGCCGATCAAACTGATTCATCGCAAATCGGTTCGAAGAATCGCTCCGAATCCCACCCGTTCGTCAACCTCCGAAAATAAAGGAAACAAATCTCATTTATGAAAATGATATTCACTCAGGTCCTTTTGTTCGCTTGCGCGTTGAGCCTATCCGCAGCAATCACACCAGTTCCAGACAAAGTTCCCTGCGCCATAGCGGACCGCCAGGACATGATCACCCCGGACAGGATACACTTGACAGGATGGGTTGGAATGCGAGTCTGTGGAAATGAATCCAACCGCCTTGTTGGTTTAGACCCGACGCGCCTTCTGGAAGGTTACCGTAAACGACCGGGCCGCCAGTCTTGGGATGGTGAGCATGTCGGCAAATGGCTCCATGCGGCAACACTGGCTTGGGTTTACACAGGTGACCCAAAGTTACGCGAAAAACTCGACTACGTTGCCTCTGAGCTGACCAAGTGCCAGATGGAAGACGGTTATCTGGGCACATACATTGAGAAAAAACGGTGGACCGAATGGGATGTTTGGGCACACAAATACAACCTGATCGGCCTCATCACTTACATGCGTTATACCGGCAACATGGCTCCCCTGCCCACTTGCCGCAGAATGGGAGATTTACTGTGTAACACCTTTGGTGACGAGCCGGGCAAGCGCGACATCATCCAAGCTGGAGAACACATGGGAATGGCCCCCACCAGCGTGTTGGAACCCATGGTTTTGCTCTATCGCCTCACGGGGGACACCCGTTATCTTGATTTCTGCAAATATATACTTCGCGCTTGGGAACATCCCAATGCCGCCCACATCATTTCCACTCTGCTCAAGGAGAAACGAGTGGACAAAGTCGGCAACGGCAAAGCTTATGAAATGCTTTCATGCCTGAACGGCGCACTCGAATATTACCGCACAACAGGCGACGCGCAATTGCTGGAAGTTTGTCAGAATGCCTGGAAAGACATTGTTGCTAATCGGCTTTATGTCACCGGCGCGGCGAGCTACGGGGAGCTTTTCCGCGATGATTTTGACCTTCCCAACGTGGCTAATGTGGGCGAAACCTGTGTCACCGTCACCTGGCTGCAATTCAATGCCCAACTTCTGCGTCTCACTGGCGAGGCACGGTTTGCTGAGCAGTTGGAACACGTCATTCTGAACCAGCTTTTTGGCGCTCAAAGCACGGATTGCTCCGCGTGGGGCTATTACGTGCAGATGGAAGGAACAAAACCCTACAGCGCAAATCTTGATGGACATTGTTGTCTGTCCAGCGGCCCGCGTGGCGTGGCTCTGATTCCCACTTTTGCCACCAGCACAGATGCCGATGGGGCCGTAATCAATATTTACGATGCGGGAACCGCCAATCTCACCTTGCGCAACGGAACCGGATTAACCTTGAAGACAAAGACACTTTACCCGGGAGATTCCAAAATCGAAGTCACAGTCCTCCCATCAGCCACGGGGGAGTTTTCCATAAAGGTGCGGATTCCAGCCTGGTGCGATGATGCAAAAATCACAGTCAATAAAAAGCCCATTTCAACAACACTCAATGCAGAGGGCTATGTCAAAATTACCCGCACATGGAAATCTGGCGATCTGATCCTGCTCGATTTTCCACAGAAACCCCGAATCATCGTTGGAGACCACAAGAACGCCGGGAAATTGGCCTTTGCATACGGTCCGCTCATACTGGCTGCTGATAATGCGCTGTTGTCCAACCTCAAATTAAAGGTCAATACAGTCAAACTAGCAGGCAAGGACTTGTCCGCTCTCGATATCACGCCCATCCCCGCCCCCGCCTCAGTTAAAACATGGGATGGGGCTCGTGTGTTTCAGGTCAAAGGAATCGCTTGCAGAAAAACCTCGGCAGTGGATATGGGAGCCCCAATAAATCTGTTCCTTATTCCATTTGCAGATGCTGGAGCAACAAAAACTCAATATCGCGTTTGGCTTCCACTGGATGTTGCCTTTGTAAAATCAAACAACCTCCTTATGGACAGTGACGAGAGTCGTTCACGCCAGGGAAACGTCAGCGGATTCATCAATGATGACAACCCAAAAACGTTTGTTGTCACTTACAGCTTCCAGCCAGCAAAGGAAGATTGGTTTGCCATTACGCTGGACGCCCCCATCACCATCAAGCGTGTGGTTTTTATGCACGGGCAATCCTTCCATGATGGCGGGTGGTTCGATGCCAGCGCCGGTAAACCAAAAATTGAGGTCAAACGCGAAGCATCTGGCAACTGGGAAACACTCGGGGAATTGAAAGATTACCCGGCAACAACCGCCACGGATGATGCCAAGCTTCAGCCTGGACAGGCCTTTACACTCAAGCTTCAGACTGCGGAAAAAGTCACCGCAGTGCGAGTTGTGGGAGTGCCGGCTCATGGCGACGAACCCAGACAAGCCTTTAGCTCCTGCGCAGAATTGCAGGCGTTCAGCGAATAACAATAGAAAGGAAAACAACTCATGCAAATCGTCAATTCCTATCCCGCCGCCGTCGTATTTTGCATCATAACAATGCTCTGCTGGGGGTCGTGGGCCAACACCCAAAAATTAGCCAGTAAAGAGTGGCGATTCCAGTTGTTCTATTGGGACTACGCCATCGGGGTATTGCTACTTTCGCTCATTCTTGCTTTTACAATGGGCAGCACAGGCGCTGAAGGCCGTGGATTTCTGGCTGATCTGAAACAGGCAGACAATCAGTGGCTGTGGTCTGCATTTGTCGGCGGCGTGATATTCAATCTGTCAAACATTCTCCTGGTCGCCGCCATTGACATAGCCGGTCTGGCAGTGGCATTTCCAGTGGGAGTTGGTCTGGCACTTGTTCTCGGTGTCATCACAACCTATTTTTCAAATCGGGAAGGCAACGTTCCCATGCTCGCGGCGGGAGTGGCCTGCATCATGGTTGCCATCATTCTCGACGCTCTGGCCTACAAAAAAATGGGCTCGGGAGAAAAAAAGCTCCAGAGCAAAGGCATCATCATCACCATTGCGGCAGGACTTTTGATGGGGTTGTTTTATAGTTTTGTGGCAAAATCCATGTGTAACATCAATATCGTCAACGGAGCGACCGTTCTCTCCCCGGAAGGCAAATTGACGCCATACACAGCCGTTGTGTTTTTCTCACTGGGACTGCTTCTGTCCAATTTCATCTGGAACACCCTCATGATGGTCAAGCCGTTCTCGGGAAGTCCGGTTCCGTTTGGAGACTATTTCACAAAAGGGAATCTCCGGTTGCACGCGGTCGGCATTCTGGGCGGCATGATCTGGAATCTTGGCATGTCCTTCAACATCATTGCCAGCAGCAAAGCCGGTGCGGCTCTTGCTTATGGATTGGGCCAGGGAGCTACTCTGGTGGGGGCGTTCTGGGGCGTATTTATTTGGAAAGAATTCAAAGGAGCCTCGCCAAAGGTTAATCAACTTCTGGCCGCCATGTTTGTGTTTTATCTTCTCGGGCTCGGTATCTTAATCGTCTCGAAACTTTAACGAACCAATTCAAAGGAATTTACCATGTCCAACAACAAGATCGTCGTGGTCGGCAGCTCCAACACCGACATGATTATCAAGGTCAGTCACATTCCGAAGCCGGGAGAAACAATCCTTGGCGGGGAATTTGTCAGCGCTGCGGGTGGCAAAGGGGCCAATCAAGCCGTTGGAGCGGCGAGAGCAGGCGGAGCGGTGACATTCATCGCAAAAGTTGGCCAGGATATGTTTGGAGAAAAGGCGCTGGCCGGTTTTTCGTCGGATGGCATTGAAACCCGATACATCGCTCGTGATCCAGAATCCCCTTCTGGTGTTGCGCTAATCTTTGTTGGTGAGGATGGAGAAAACAGCATTGCGGTGGCATCAGGTGCCAACGCGCGATTGACCCCAGAGGACGTTGAAAAATCAAAAGACGCCTTCACTGGCGCAAGCGTGCTCCTGCTCCAACTTGAAACCCCTCTTCCGACGGTTCAGACTGCGGCAAACCTCGCAGTCCAGTCGGGGGTGCGTGTCATCCTAAATCCTGCTCCAGCTCAATCGTTGCCAGAGGCTTTGTTGAAGCAGGTTTTTCTGCTCACCCCAAACGAAAGTGAAGCTGAGCTTTTAACGGGAATCCCCATCAAAAACGATGCCTCTGCCAAGAGCGCTGCGGAAAAACTTCTGAAACTCGGAGTCAAAAACGTCATCGTCACTCTTGGCTCCCGTGGGACCCTCGTTGCCAATGAAACAGGCAGCCAGTTCACCCCTGCGTTCAAAGTAAAAGCCGTCGACACCACGGCTGCCGGAGACATTTTCAACGGAGCCTTAGCCGTCAGTTTGGCTGAAGGCAAATCCATTTTGAACGCCACCCGTTTTGCCAGCGCCGCCGCCGCCATCTCTGTCACTCGATTGGGAGCTCAAACATCAGCTCCAACACGTAAGGAAATTGAAACTCTCTTGGCAAGTGGACGATTGGACTGAAGACATTTCTCACGCCACCTGATGCAAAAAAAGAGGTTAAAGCAACGTTTTTCATGAGAAAAACGAGCCATTTGGGCGGTCCCTTATTAAATTGAGTTCCGCGGGAAGTGACATTTTTTCGCTTCTCGCGGAACCGATTTAGCCGTTTAATCTTCCCATGTATCGCGAGACACTCGCTCAAGTCAGTCGAATTGTCGTCAAGCTGGGAACTGGGGTTCTGACAGATAGCCAGAAGCAGACTGATATGGGCCAAATGGTTCAATTGGTCGCTCAAATCGCCAGCATCCGCAAATCCGGGCACGAAGTTGTACTTGTCAGTTCCGGTGCTGTCGGTGCCGGAATGGGAGCGTTGGGATATGACAAACGCCCGACGGAGCTGGACGAATTGCAGGCATGTGCCGCTGTGGGCCAATCCCGGTTGATGGCCACGTATGAACAACTCTTCGAAGCGTTCAAAATCAACGTGGCGCAAGTGCTGCTCACTCACGATGATCTGGCTCATCACGACCGCCACTTGAATGCTCGCAACACGCTGGTCACTCTCCTGCATCGGGGAGTGGTCCCCATCATCAATGAAAACGATGCCATCTCGTTCACCGAATTAAAATTTGGTGATAATGACAAGCTTTCCGCCTTGGTATCCTGCCTCCTGCCAGCCGATCTTCTGGTTATTTTAACCACAGTTGATGGCATGATTGAACACTTTGGAAAACCCGATGCAAAAGTCATCAGCGTCATCGAAAATCTGAGTGCAAACATCGAAAAAATGGCCAAAGGCACCTCCAGCGAAACCGCTGTTGGGGGCATGGCATCCAAGCTTCAGGCGGCGAAGATTGTTATCCGCTCTGGAATTCCGCTTGTCATCGCCTCAGGCAAAAAAATGAACGTTCTCGACTCCATTCTCAAAGGCCAGGATGTGGGGTCCCTGTTTGTTCCACAACAAACCAAGTTGACTGGGCGCAAACGCTGGATTGCATTTTTCCATCATCCCAAAGGCACCCTTCTTGTGGATGACGGGGCAAAGGCTGCCCTTCGAGAGAAGGGAAAAAGTCTTTTGCAACCCGGCATCACCCAATGCACTGGCGAGTTCGATGCCGGTGATGTGGTGCGGATTTGTGACATCAACGGCATGGAGTTCGCACGCGGAATTTCGGCCTTTGACAATAAAACAGTCGGATCGCATGATCTGGCGGATGTGGTTGTGCACAGGGATGACATGGTGATTCTCTAATTTTATCCTTCTCGAATGAAAAAAACTGCCATCAACGAACTTCTCGAAATCATGGCCCGTCTTCGTGCTCCCAACGGCTGCCCATGGGACCGCGAACAAAACCATAAATCCATTCGTTTCCACGCCGTGGAAGAGGTTTATGAACTCATCGATGCCATAGAAGCCGAAGATGATGTTGAGATGGCCGAAGAACTGGGCGACATTCTCCTTCAAGTTGTTTTCCACTGTCAACTGGCCAAGGAACGCGGCGCTTTTGATTTCGAACAGGTCACACGGCAGATTTCCGAAAAACTCGTTCGCCGACATCCACATGTCTTTGGAGCAAAGAAGGTCAAATCCGTGGATGAAGTCTGGTCGAATTGGGAACAAATCAAGAAAGCCGAAAAAAAAGGCACAAGCCACGAACGTCCATCTGCCTTGGACGGCATTCCTCATCATCTGCCAGCGCTAATGCGTGCCGAAAAGCTCTCAAAGAAAGCACGCAAGGCAAAGCTTTTACCGGCCAAGAGCGGACGTAGCATCAGTAAAGCCATTCTCTCCAAAGAATTGTATTCCCTCGCTGAACTCGCCCAGGAAAACGGCTGGTCAGCAGAAGCATTGCTCAGGGCTGAAACGCAGAAGCGTGAAAAACAATTTCGCAGGGCAGAAAAATCCGTCCACAAAAGTTAAGCTTTAGTTCCATTCAGGTTTGGCCGATTGAATTTTGACGAGCAAAAAGAGACTCGCTTCGGCCCCCCCCGATAGTGTCCTCAATTTCAAGCAAACTAGAGTTTTTGCAAAAAGATTGGTCCCAGCCACCCAGCTTCGACCTGTCGTTTTGTATAGGGTAAGAGGTATGCTAGTTTAAGAAGATTGTTTGTCCCTGCAATGATTACCGGCCAAATCGGGTGACGTTTGTATTGCGTCAAAGCTAAGCCATTTGCCGTCAAAGATGGGTAAGGTGTTTCTTTGGATCTTAGACAGCTTCCCATTATTTGAAACAGGTCTATTGAACAGTGAAACACACTCTATGAAACAATCTTCATTGACGATCCAAACCAGATTGCTTTTTGCATTTCTGGCCTGTGCACTCATTACACTCTTTTTGGGACTGTTCAGTCGGTATGGAATGACACAGGCCCTCCGTGGGGTTCAGGAAACCACAACCCGCATCAAAGAACGCAAAACACTCCTGGCAAAGGCCACCGATTCCGCGCGTTCAGCGCAGGTCCACTTCAAAATCCAAGTTCAGGAATGGAAGAACATCCTCTTGCGAGGAATGGATCAAGCCGCCTTTGAAAAACACTTTGCTGGATTTGAAGAGGAGGAAAAACTCACCCAACAAAATCTCACGGCTTTTAAAACTCTGATTCAACAAGAAAAATTTGATGCCAAGGAAATTGACGCCGCAATCAAAACACATCAGGAGCTGGGCCTGAAATATCGTGAGGCGCTCAAGAAGTTCGACCGTTCCAACGCGGAAAGCCCGCATGTCGTGGATGCGCAAGTGAAAGGAATCGACCGCCCACCCACAGCCGCCATTGACTCGGTTGTGGCATCCGTTAATCGCTTCGAATCGTCCAATACCAATGAGGATGAAAAGAAACTTCAGCAGCAAATCAATCACTTCAACTTAATCTCCACCATCAGCATGGCATTGGCAGTGATTCTGGCCCTGGGACTCGGCATGTATCTAAGCGCCAGCATCTCCAAGATTCTTAAAAATGCAGCAGAACAGCTTTCCACAGGATCTGCTCACGTTTCTTCCGCAGCAATGCAGATCAGCTCTTCGAGTCAGTCTGTGGCCGAAGGCGCGAGTGAACAGGCGGCTTCTTTGGAGGAAGCCAGCTCATCCTTGGAAGAGCTTTCCGGCATGACGCGTCAAAATTCGGAGAGTTCAGAAGAAGCTCGAAAAGTGGCCGATGCCGCTCATAAAGCGGCGGACTTGGGAAGCAGGGACATTGAATCCATGCTTGTGGCAATGGACGCCATAAAAACATCGGGAGCTCAAATCTCAAAGATCATAAAAACGATCGATGAAATCGCGTTTCAAACGAATATTCTTGCCCTGAACGCGGCAGTCGAAGCAGCCCGTGCCGGTGAAGCCGGCATGGGATTCGCTGTTGTGGCAGAAGAAGTCCGAACCCTGGCACAAAGAAGCGGTGTGGCAGCTCATGAAACGACTCAGATGATTCAGAACGCCATTTCAAACACTCAACACGGGCTTGATATCAGCCAAAAAGTCGCGGACACGCTCAAGAAAATTGTGGCAAAAGTCCGACGCGTGGATGAATTAGTTCAGGAGATGGCCGCAGCCACTCATGAGCAAAGCCAGGGAATCAACCAGCTTAATACAGCCGTCAGCCAAATGGATAAGGTAACCCAAAACAATGCTGCCAGTGCGGAGGAAAGCGCTAGTTCTGCAGAAGAATTGGCTGCTGAGGCGGCTGCGCTCGACAAAATCGTTCGGAACCTCCTGGCCTTTGTGGGAGCCCATGAAACAGAAATTCAATCAACTAACGTAAACGCACTTTCTGCAGACAGCCTTCCCCTTGCTCGGACTCACAAAGAAACACCTGTGTACTCTCAGAAAAATAGAACGACATAGAAGACAACTTAGCTCATGCAACTAAGCAGTTCATTTTGAGACAAAGTGACCGCTGCCGCAGAAAATCAGACAGTCACAGTCTGCTTGGGGCCCAATTGAATAATTTTAATCTTCGGATGGCGCGCATGGATTTGCTCTTCAAACCACTGTCTTGAAGCCGCTTCCCCATGGCCTAAAACAACAGTGTGCGGAGATGCAACTCCAACAAAATCCAGCAAATCACTACGATTGGCATGGGCCGTTAAATCAAAATCCTGCAACTCGCACTTGACCGTCACCTCTCCAACCTCAGGGCTGAACATCAAGGTATCGCCTCTCTTAGCCCTCTTCAAACGCCCACCAGGAGTGTCTGGATCTGCATAGCCAACAAAGAAAATGGCGTGACGCTCATTTTCGATCATCCGAGCCGCCAGATTGTGAGCCGGCGTATGCTCGGTCATCATGCCGGCAGTGACCACAAATATCTTTCCGCCTGAAAGCTTCATTTCGTCGGCTTGATTCTTCTCCAAAACGATGAGTTGAAGCGCTTGCGAAAAAGTCAGGCTACTGTGCTGGCGTTGGGTTCGATGGGCTTCCAAATCATAGATTTCGGTGAACACCCGTCCCAGTCCTCCGATGTAAATTGGCTGCCACTTGATCCTTCCAGCTTTCATCATTAGGGCGAGTTGGGCTAAAATTTCCTGGGTCCGTCCCAAGGCAAAGGCTGGAATGAGAATGGAGCCGTTCCGGGCCTGCACCTTCTCAATGGCGCAGGATAACCGCTCAATTTCGCTTTCCCGGCTGAACCCCGGTGCAACGGCGTGGTTGCCACGCGTGGTCTCCATGATCAAAACGTCCGCGCGAACATCGTCAAACCGTGCCGCCCTCAAAATTGTTTGATCGTGGAAACAAACATCCCCCGTATAAAATACGGTTTCACGCTTTCCACGAACCATGATCCCCGCAGATCCCAAAGCATGTCCCGCATCGTAAAATTCAAGCGTCGGCGAAAACTGTCCACTCCGTAACTTTTCAAAGGATGCCCATTCCACTTCCCTGTTGTATTTGAAGCCCTGGAACTGGGATGCAATGGAATCCACTTCATCATGGGTATAAAGGGGATAATCCTTGATTCCAGATTCATCCCTCTGGCGTGCCATCACATTGACCGAATTATGCAAGACTCTCTCAATGATAAAATAGCTCAGTTCCGTCATCAGGACATGCGCTTCAGGGAAATACCGCATGGCCACTGGCAATGTTCCCGCATGATCGTGATGGCAATGGGAAATGGCGATGGCATCCACCTTCTCATTTGCGACAAGGTCATACAGTGGCATACACTCACGACCTTCTCGTTTTGGATGCGTGCCCGCATCCATCAACAATTTGTGTCCCTCAATGTCCACAAACCAGGCGCTGGCACCTATTTCTGTATCAGGATTGAGATTGGTGATCTTCATTTAAACATGCTCAGTTCCAGCGAAAAAAATAATTCACTCTTTTTTTGAACACAACCGTCTGTTTTCAGTCAAAACTTCTGTATCAGGAAATTGTTGATTGGGTTTTTGGTTTTCCCACTCAGCGCGTTACTGAAAGGGTTGGTTAGTTTGGTTGTTGGGGGCGGGCGTGTTAGGCGCCCGCCTTTTTTTATCTTGGATATCCCTTTGTATAACCTGTTGGGACTTCAAACAACGAGCTGCTGGGCTTCCCGAATTTTATATTTCGATTGTGCACTAGTGTATTCTGCCCGTTATCAACCAACTGGACCTGAATTGGAAAATCTTTCAGGTCTGTAGCTTCCCAGGTTGTCATCTCCTGAGTTTTGCCTTTGGCATCCTCCAAAACGACCTTATTTTTTACGCAGGGGTGGCCATCCAGCGTCTCTTTACCCAGAGGTGTTTTCTTGATTTTTGAAACGGCAGCGCTTGCTGAAACTTCCTTTGGCAATGGCGTCTGCTCATAGAGTTTACGAGTGGGGAAAAGGAGGATCATGATCTTCTTATCAGGCCGCACAATGGTCACAGAACGATCAACCCCCATTTTTTTGTATTGCTCCAACATCTGCGGAGTAATCCCTGCTCCTTTCATATTGGTCACATCCAAATCCGCGCGCATCTTTCCCCCTGAAACGGTAATTCCCAAACTCATCGTCACCGTGGGTTTCATCTTTGGATCAAGAATATGAAAATCCGAGTCGACAGAAAAATCATCGTGTGTGCCAAAAAGCTTGGTGATGACAGAATTCAGCCCTGCTCCACCCGGCACTTGCGCCTGCGATGCCAGCCCCGAAACGAGGAGAACCAGGAAAAAGCCCCACTTTGACAATATCTTCATAGAATAAATGTTTCTCTTAAATCTGAGGGGAATAACATACCCACTTATTGCTTTTAGCCAATCAAATTACTTTACCAAAACGGAATATCGAAGTCCACGTGTGCTGGACTGCAACTCCGTGAAGCCGAATTCCATCATAATCGTCTCGTAAATCACCATCCCGGCGAGAATGACGTCAGCACGGTTTGGAGGCAGGCCAGGCACGTGTTGCCGCGAGGCCAATGGCATCTCCCAAAGCGCAACTGTCCATGCCATCACCCGCTCAAGAGGAATTCGCAAAGCCTCAATCTTTTCCCGTTCAAATGCATCCGTCCGCATTTCCATGCGAGCCAGAACAGTTGCTGTTCCACCTGTTCCCACAAGTCTGGGCTTTGCTGTACATGCAACCAACGGCGGACGAACGATGGGAATAATATGCTCGGCAAAATGCCTCTTCATTCCAATACGGCATTTTTCCAGTAATTCAAGCCCAGGGGGGTTGGATAAAGTCAGTTGTTCCATCATTCTTACTGTCCCCAACCTGAAACTATGACGGAACCGAAGTTTCCCCTGTTCCCCCACAATAAACTCACTGCTTCCACCTCCCACATCCAACAGAAGAAGACATTGATCCGCAAGCGCTGGATCTGTCGTCACTCCCTCAAAAGCCCATTCTGCTTCCTTTTCACCAGAGATCACCTCAAGCTTCAAACCGGAATGCTCAAAAACGGATTGGATCAAATCCTCTGCGTTACGGGCATCCCGAGCCGCACTGGTCGCGATGGCTCGAATCGATTGCGCTCCATTCTTGTGCGCCTTGTCAACAAACTCGGCCACCGCGCGTGCCGTGGCTTCGATGGCATCTTTCTGCAAAAGGTGGGTCTGATAAAAGCCCTTTCCAAGACGGGTTTGGATGCTCTCTTCCAAAATGGGCGTCACAGCACAGCCCTCAACATCACCCACAAGGAGTTTCACAGAATTGGTGCCAACATCTATCGCGGCACGCCTCTGTTTCTCTGACAAAATACAACTCATAAAAAAAAGTGCCGTGCAGCTCACAACCCGTTTGCAGCACGGCAAAAATAATATCTCCGGCGCGTGAGATCCCCCGCTTCGCACGTCTGGAAAACAAACCCAATGTTACTTGGCCATCTTCTTGGCAAGAACAGCAGCACCAATGATGCAGGCATCGTCAGCGGCTTTGCTGGCCACAATTTCAAGACCTTTGGTTGTCCCACTCATTGCGTAATCCTTGGCTGTCTCAATAATAATCGCCATCATCTCGTCTTCCAAGGCCCCGATCACCCCGCCACCCAAAACCACAACTTCAGGATTGAAAACATTGATCAGGTTGGCCACGCCAATCCCCACATATTCCGCCGCTTCTTCAATGACTTTTTCGACAAACTTGTCGCCCTTTCGAATGGCTTTACGCAAATCACCACTGCGCAAATCACTCAGGTCCCCGTCCAACATGTCGAGCAACAATGTCTTCTGCCCATTCTTAACCGCAGAAGTAATCTTGTGAAAAATCGCAGTCCGGCTGGCCAAGGCTTCAAAACACCCCTTGTTGCCACAATTACACTTGGGGCCGCCCACTTCCAACACCATGTGACCAATCTCGCCCGCAGTATGGTTGAAGCCGGAGTAAAGCTTGCCATCGAGAATAATTCCCCCACCGATCCCAGTGCCTACAAACACCCCCACAGCACTTTTGGGTTTGGGATTCAGCTCCGTCTCATACACTCCGAGCATGGAGGCATTACAATCGTTCTCCACAAAAACCGGGATTCCCAATTCTTTTTCCAAATTCTTTTTGAGCGGATAATCCGTCCAATTCAGATTGGGCGCAAAAATGACCTCCCCTTTTTCGGGCTCCACGGCGCCTGGCGCGCCAATCCCCACGCCCTTGACCTGTTTCAATGTCAAATCAAACTCATCGACAACGTCCTGCACGCATCGGGCGATCCGCTTGACAACGGCATCGGGTCCTCGATCTGCCTTGGTGCTGATTTTATTGCGCGCAAGGCAGTGAAGTTGTGTGTTGAAGAGACCTGAGAGAATTTTCGTACCGCCCAGATCGACTCCGACATAGTATTCAGGTTTGGGTTCAGGCATAATGGCAAACAAAGGGTTAAAGTTATTTTTCCATCAACACTGCGCTGATTTTTTTGCGCAGCTCCTGCGTGATCTCATCCGGTGAACGGTCACCGTCCACTATTGTAAACGCGTAATCATTCTGAAGTTCCTTGAATTTAGCGGCAACCAAGGCTTGAAACTTGAGAAAACTGTCAAACATATCCCGTGAAAGGCCAAGGTCCATGCCACTTTCCCAATAATTCAGCGCCTTGTTCTTGGCGAAACTACGCTGAATCAATTCCTCGGGGGAGACCTCAAGGTAGAAAACAGCATCTGGAATGGGGGCTATTCCATAAAGATTCTTCAACCAGGCCAAATCCATTCCTCGCGCCATGTCCCGAACCATGAGCGTATAAATATAGCGGTCTGCCAGCACCATCAACCCCGCCCGCAACCCCGGTAAAATGATGTTCTCAACCTGATCCGCAAAGTCGGTTGCGTAAAACAGACTGAGAGTCGTATGACTCAAAATATTCCCTTCCTGCGCCTTTTCCAGCTCCTCGCTCACCAGAGTGGAACGTTTCAAGCCGACTTGGACTGTGGCATGCCCGCAGGCCTCCAGCCATTGGACCAGCCGCGCGATTTGAGTGGAACGGCCCGAACCATCCCCCCCCTCCACGACAATCAGCTTGCCAGCCAGCTTGCTTGGGTCCACCCCGGGAATTCCATGTCCATAGAATTGTCGTGGCTTTACGTGAGGAACCAGAACTTGAGGCTTGATCAAATGCTTGGTGTTTTTCATTTCTTCACCGCCGCTTTCCGTGAAACGAATTTTGCCAGATCAATTTTCGACGCGAGTAAAGCACGGACTATCTTTTGCTGAGCCTCAATCGGTTGATTGGCATCGACAACCAGAAACTTGAACTCCGTGCTCATGGCAAGGTATTGCTCCAATATCCGGCCCTGAAAGATTCGAAAACTCTCATACGGGTCCGATGAAAGCCGCAAATCCATTCCCGCCTCAAAATATTTCAACTCTGTGCGACCGGACAGGATGCGCTGAAGGGAAACCTCCAGGTTTGCCCTGAAAAAAAAGGTCAAATCCGGCATTGCGGCAAAATCATAAATTCCGCGCACCCACTTCGGCGGACAGCCACGCACCGTGTCGCGCGCATAAGCCGTAAAGACATAACGATCACACAAAACAAGGTATCCCGCACGCAACAAGGGCAGCAACTGGCGTTCATAACGATCCGCAAAGTCTGTCGCATGAATCAAACTGAAAGTGGTCGGTGTCAAAAGCTCCCTTTTTTTCCCCTTGCTCGTGGCGTTCTTCACCAATTCGGAAGAATTCCACTCAGAGAAATAAACCTTCAACCCTTCCAGTTCGAGCCAGCGCTTCAACAGGTAAATTTGGGTCGACTTTCCAGAGCCGTCCAACCCTTCAACGGCAACAAGACGTCCCGGAAACCCAAGTTGGGCAAATGTCATCATCTCGATATGAATGTAGCGACGATATGCGCAAAAGGAAAACAAAAACGGGAAGCTCCATCCGAATGGAGGAAGATTTGTTTTGGCGACGGTCAAGATAACAATCCCACGGTTTTCGCCTGTTCACTTTTCATCCCCTGTCAATAAAGCAGACTCATGTCAATCCTCACCAGGGGAGAGACGATTTTATGAGGAAAAAAAACGCGATAAAAACCGATCTTTTTTCTTTTTCACGGCTTGACAGAAAGTGGCACGGGTTGCCATCCTGTGATTTCAATTAAACCTTTTTTTAAGCCTATGGCAAATAAACCTTTAAACGTCGGTTTGGTTGGCGGAGGCAAGGGTGCCTTTATTGTTCAACCACATCAAAAAGCAATTCACTTTGACGGCACACGCCGTGTTGTTGCGGCCGCTCTGTTCCCTGATCCTGCCGTCGCCATGGAGGAAGCTGCCAAGTGGCCATACCCCATAAAAGGTTATGGTTCCTACGCGGAAATGATTGATGCCCAGGCCAGCCTCCCAGAAGACCAAAAGCTGGATTACATCCTGATCGTCACCCCAAACCACGTGCACTTTGACCCGGCCATGAAGGCCATCAAAGCTGGCATCCCTGTGTTCTGCGAAAAGCCATTGTGCCTGAACCTGACTGAAGCCAATGAAATCGTGAATGCCGTCCGCAAGGCCAAGATTCCCTTCTGCGTTGCCCACACGTATCTTGGACATTGGACCAGCCGTTTTGCCCGTTACATCGTTCAGAGCGGATTGCTCGGTGAAGTCCGCTGGGTTGACTCCTACTACGTTCAAGGCTGGCTGGCTACGAAGCTCGAAGCTGCCGGTAACATGCAAGCCACATGGCGTACGAATCCCAAACTCGCTGGCGGCTCAGGCTGCGGTGGCGATATTGGCACACATGCTCTCATGCAGTTGCGCTACGTCACTGGCTTGGATGTCACGGATGTTTCTGCACACTTGGAAACATTCGTCACAGGCCGCGCATTGGATGATCACTTCACTGTTTACTGCAAATTGAGCAACGGTGGCAAAGCCCTCGTCCGTGCCTCTCAAATTTGCATTGGCTCCAAGAACGACCTTGGAATTCTCGTTGCAGGAACCAAAGGAACCCTGCTCTGGCGCCAGGAAACCCCCGAATCCATCACCATCCAACTGCCGAACCAGCCAGATCGCGTCTATTGGCGCGGTGCAGTCGCTCCAAACGATGGATTCCTCCCTGCAACATTACCAGCAGACCTGATGGCTGAACCCACGATTCCCGCGGGTCACCCCGAAGCGTTCCACGACGCCTTTGCCCGACTCCATCGCTGCTTCGAAGTCGATGTCCGCAAATACAACGCCGGCCAACCTTTCTCTTGCGACGGTTCCAAATACGCCAACGTCGAGGATGGCTGGACAGGCATTGCCTTCATCGAAACCAGCGTCAAGAGCAGTGCCGCCGGTGGCGCCTGGCAGCCCATGCCCGCAAAAATCTAGTTCAAAGAACTGAGATTTAGCTCATTTCCAGATCAAACCGGTTCCCGTGAAAACGAGAGCCGGTTTTTATTTTTTAAATTCTACATGGGGCGAAGGATACGCACTCTTTCCAACGACTAATCCCAGTGAGACTATGATTGGTGCTGTCCAAAACTTGGAAATATCGCAAATGGATTCTGAAATAGCAGAAGATCTGGCCCTGGCTCAACGTATTGCGAGTGGAGATGAAAGCGCCTTAAAAACGCTTTATCAAAGCTATGCTGACCCGCTTTATGCCTTTATCTGCCACTCAATGGAAGGGGATCAATCCGAGGCAGAAGAGGTCTGGCAGGAATCGCTTGAGGCAGCAGTCCGAATGTTGCCAACTTACCGTGGGCAATGCCGCTTCTTCTCGTGGATATGTGGGATTGCACGTCACAAATTAGCTGACTACTGGCGGCAGAAAAACCGCTCACGTCAGCATTTGTCCCTGATGCCACCTGAAAATCTGGCACGGCTTATGGATGAAGGGCCATTGCCGGATGAAGTTGTGGGGCAACGAGCCACCTGCCTATGGGTTGTAGAAATCCTTGGCCTGTTGCCCCAAACATATCGCAATGCCTTGGTGGCTCGATATGCAGACGGCCTCAGTGTCGAGGAAATAGCGAAATCACTGGATAAAAGCTACAAGGCCACAGAATCACTATTGTCGAGGGCCAAAGAGGCATTCCGCAATGCCCTGGCTGACAGATCGGAGTTGGAGTTATGAATGAGAAAAATCGTCGTGAAGATGAAGCAATGGCACGTTTGATAAAAGCGGGTTATAGCAAGACCGTAAGGCCTTCGCCCGAAGCCCGTGAGCAAGCATGGAAACGAGTGAAAACGGCCTGGCAAAACCAGATAAAATCCACGGATGCCTCTCAGAACGCCACTGCCAATTCGGTGATTCCAGATCATTGTGAACACCCATCAGAGTCTCAAAACAAAACTAACAACAAAGAAAATTCACTTATGAGCATGTTTTTGAGAAATCGTTGGAAATGGGGTCTGGGCACCGCCGTCGGCGCCATGGCAGCCGTAATCGTCCTCACCATAACCACCTCAACCAAAGCCCTCGCCACTCCTCAAGAGGTTATGATACGCGGAGCCCAAGCAGTCGCTCAATTGACCTGTGTTCACTTAAAAGGTCAATTGCGCACACCACCTGATGATAACTTTAGTCTGATCGATTCCAATCTGGACTTTTGCACCATTGAACTTTGGAAACAAATAAATCCCGACCTCAAATGGAGGATTGAAAAGCCCGGACGCGTCGTCCTCATGGATGGAAAAACCACCCTCATGTATATCAAGGAAGGAAAAATCGCGGCAAAATTTAACCAATCCACGGAAAACGCCTTTGACACGGAATGGTTGCATCGCATCGCCAATCTCAGCATGACAATCAGCAACGAACTCCGTCTCGCCCAAGCCAAAGGATGCAAACTGGAACTCGCCACAAAAACTGCCACCGACGGAAGTCTCAAAGACATCGTAACAATCCATACCAAAGCAGGACTTCCAGAAGATGACTACCTGAAAAATAGATATCTGGAAGATACAGATACCAGGCGAGTTTATCAGTTTGATGATAAGACAGAACTCTTGGAAAACGTCCAATATTACATGGTTTTGCCCAATACAGAAGTTCTGTTGTTTGAACTGAGCCAGGTTGAATATAATCACCCGATTGGTTCCGGTGTTTGGGAATTAGCCCTGCCAGAGGATGTCGCTTATTATCAGCCTCCTCAAAAGCTGCCAGACAACGAACGCTATGCCGCAATGACATCCGAGCAGGCCGCAAAAGCCTTTTTGGAAGCCTGTGGAAAGGAAGATTGGAACGAAGTCGGAAAATTCCTTTCGCCCCTTTCCAGCCAAACTAAGAAAAACATGGGGGGGCTTGAAATTATCAGTCTGGGCAAGCCATTTACGTCACAAGATTATGCCGGTGATTTTGTCCCTTATGAAATCAAACTCCGCCCCGTAATCATCAACGTGCGAGTGGCCAACACCAACGCCGCAAAACGTTTTGTGCTCACTGGAAACTATGATGAAAAATTTAATCTTTTGGAGGATATGAAATTATCCGCGGAACCTGAGGTTCTGACGAATAACGGCGACTATGCGAAACTTTCACCAACAGAGGCCGTCCAAGCCTACTTCAACGCTCAAGCCAAGCTCGACTGGGTTGAAATGAGTAAGTTCACCTCAAAATATAATGTTGAAACCTTGCAACACGATGCGGAGGTCATACAAAAACAGGGGTTTGACGTGAAGAATGTCATACCGGTTGTCAAGGTCATCGAAGCCGTCAAGACTCCAGATCAATCAGGTTACTTTGTCAAATGTATCAAGACTTCAATAAAAAAACAAAATCTGGCTCTGCGAAAAGATAATCCGGCTGAACGCTGGCAGGTGGACGGGGGATTCTAAAACGGAAAATCCATAACCATTCTACAAGCCCGGTGGTCTCCACCGGGCTTTTTCATTTAAATAAAATAGATCAAGCCTGAAATTGTTTAGAGTGGCTTGCCTTCAAGTCATTCATCCCCCCTTATTTTCCAGCGTCCAGCACCGTCCTCACACTCGTTACCAGTGCAGAAACACGCAACCCCAATTCAAAATCAGATGGAGCCTCCACCGTATAGCTCAATTGGGTTTTGGAGTTGATTAAAAAGATGGATTCCGGCCACAGGGGCCTCTCTGTGGGATTGGGTGGCGGCTGGATCAATCCCCCGTGCGCCAGACGCCCCTCTATCATCGTTGAATGATCAATGGGACAAATGCGCGCGGCACTCTGGAGAATCTCTTTTGCAAAGGAACGCCCTCCGTTTGAATTCAACTCATATAAGTAAAATCCAGAAGATTCCCAGTCCTCATGCAGACAGAGGGTCACATCAAAAGACGGTTGTTTTTCCAGCCAGCTAATATGCGCATTGATTTCAGGCGATTTTTTACTTTTGTAATCCCGATTCAAGTCCACGCCATCATCGTTTTCCCTGCGATTCACCAGAAAACCAGCCGGGTTCAGACAGGGACAAAGCCAAAGAGACACGTTTTCGGGCCAACAGTTTTCCTGAAGCAAACGCAAGACCGCAAGAGGTCCCGCCGGTTCATCCCCATGAATCCCGGCGGAAACATAAATCCGCTGGATGGCATTCGGAACAATTCGTTTGACAGCCAGGAATTCAAAATTCCCAGCCATTCCAGTCAAATGAAGAGGAACTGATTCGACCAGCCACCTGTTGCACAGCGCCGTGCGCTTGATATCCTCAAGAACCTTTCGGATATCAATAAGCTCTCCCTTGTAGCCGCCCATGTTTTTCCCCGAACGCTGCACAACAAGAGTCTATGTCAGAAATTCCGTTTTCCCAAACGCCTGACGGCTCAAGCCGTTTTTACAAACCGCGCAACGTAGGCGCCATCTGTCAAATCATTGAACGGCAATAATTGTCGCTCCTTCTCCAGTTTCATCTCCGGGTGTTCAGCCAGAAATGCCTTTGTCATCAACGTATTCTCTTCGGGTTCAAGACTGCACGTGCTGTAAACCAGAGTTCCCCCCTTCTTTAACTTCGCCACAGCGCTCTGCAATAGTTCGCGCTGAGTGGCTGTCAGACGTTCAATTTCATCCGGACGAATCCGCCAACGCAAATCGACACGACGTCGCAACACCCCCGTGTTTGAACAAGGAGCGTCCACCAGGATGCGGTCAAAACGCGATGAACTCGTCACCATGCTTCCTGCAACGGAGAGCAAAACACACGTGACGCCAAGGCGTTTGCAATTTTCTTCGATCAACCCCAGCCTGTCCGGTTGATTGTCCTGAGCGACAATCCGACCACGATTGTTCATCAGTTGGGCAATGAAAGTTGTCTTGCCCCCCGGCGCGGCACAAAGATCCAACACTTCCTCCCCCGGCTGAGGATTCAATTCACGAACGGCCAGCAAAGTGCTGGGGTCTTGAATGTAGAAAAAGCCTTGGCTAAAGGACTTAAGCGAATTGAGAGACCGATGGTTTTTCAACTCATACATCAAATTCGGCCCAGTCCACTCTGCCACAGCCGGAGCATAAGTAACATCCTCCTGTTCCCAATAACGGGCCAGAGTTGGAGCATCGGCCTTGAGAGTGTTCAGCCGCGCAAACGTGGCTGGAGGGATGTTGTTCCAATCCAGGAGCGTCGTGGTTTTCTCTGGGGTATAACGAGCCTGCCAGCGTTCAACCAGCCATTGGGGATGGGAATATCCCACAGCCGGGTCCTTCTGTTTCAAAGCGACTAACAGGGATTTCGTCTCCGCCAACTCCCTGGTGTAGCCACGCAAGATTGCGTTGACAAAACCCGCCTTGGGACCAAATCCCAAGAACTTGGCCAGTTCAACGGTTTCATGCACAGCGGCATGGCTGGGAATGCGATCCAGCCAAAAAAGCTGGTAAAGCCCCAATTTCAATAAAATCTGCAAAGTTGAATTTTGGGTACGCCCCTCCGTCTTGCGGGCAATCAGCCAGTCCAGGGGTCTTTCCCATCGCACAATGCCATAGACAAGTTCTTGGCACAACGCACGATCGGAAGGAGAAAGGCGGCTTTTTGCCAGCTCATTTTCCAACAATTTTTCGACATATTCGTGCCGTAGAACGCGTTGCTTTAGAACGCGCACGGCAATTTCTCTTGGTTTTTCGGCGCTCACAACCTAATAATGCTGATAGTTGTATGGGACGCGAGAATATATCAATGAAAGAAGAATTTGAAAAACTTGTAGTAGCCGGAAAATTGAACCGCCACCATCTGGACGCGCTCGTTCATTTAACAGAAAGCGGCTTTTGTTACCATCGTAGTTGGGGATTTGGAAAAATCACCTCAGTCGACACGGTCTTTTGCCGTTTCATCATCGACTTCCAAAATAAACCCGGTCACGCGATGGATATGACATTTGCAGCGGAATCGCTCAAGCCAATTTCCAGCGATCACATCTACGCCAAAAAAGTGACGGACCTCGAAGGATTGCGCCAAATGGCAGCTCTTCAACATCTGGATCTCATCAAACTGGTGCTCCAAAGCTTTGATGGACATGCCACTGTGGATCAGATTCAACAGGCTCTCGTCCCTGATGTCATTCGCGATGATTGGAAAAAGTGGTGGGAAGCCGCCAAGCGCGAACTGAAGAAGAACGGCCATTTCCAAGTGCCGATGAAGAAGTCTGAACCCGTTGTTTACCAGGCAAAGGAAGTCTCCCTCCAAAGCCGTTTGATCGGTGAATTTCATACTGCCAAAGGACTCAAGGCCCACTTGACAGTTGCCAACGAGATTCTTCGCAACATTTCCGACCTCGAAGACAAGGATGCCGCAGCCAAGGAAATCATCCCGGCCCTCAACGCCGAGATCGTCACCCACCATCGCACCCAGCCCGCCGTGGCTTTGGAAGCTATTTTTGTTCGCGATGATTTCCGTGAAGCAAGCGGTTTCCCCACCACAGAAGGCGAACTCACTGTCAATAATATCTGGACACAGGAAATCGGCCACCTTGTTCCTCTTCTTGAAGCCGTTCCTGCCGCAAAACACCGCCGCGCCATCCAGTCCTTCAAAGACTCCGTTTCTGACAAATGGGATGAACACCTCATCACCATCCTAAATTCTGTCTCTGCCAAGCTCGCGGGCGAAGTTGCCCACGCACTCATCACCGGAGAAAAGCTCGATCTTCTGAAGGAAACACTGGCCCGCCTCATCAGCCAGCACCAGGCCAGCAGCGAACTGCTTCTCTGGCTGGCTCGCGAACGCACAGATTCCTTTGCCGATATCCTCGGGCCTGAAGTCTTCCGCGCCATGTTGACAGCGATGGAACGCGATCAATTCAACGAAAAACGCTCCAACAAACTGCGTGATTTCATCCTGGACGACGCCACCCTGCTCATTGAACTGATTGGCTCAGCAGACTTGGAAGTCATCAAGGATTTGACTCGCGCCCTGCAGCTCTCCCCTTGCTTTGACGACATGGACAAGCGCTCCCTGCTCGCCCGCATCGTCAAGACTTACCCAGCCGTTCAGGCCATGATCTCCGGGGAACAAACCAAGCAGGACACACATCTCATCGTCTCCTGGGAAAGCTTGGAACGCCGCAAAAACGAGTATGCCGATCTGGTTCAAAAAGCCATTCCGGCCAACTCCAAGGAAATCGCAGTTGCCCGCAGCTTTGGCGACTTGCGCGAAAACCACGAATACAAGGCAGCCAAGGAGATGCAGAAGATCCTCATGCGCCGCAAGTCCGAATTGGAATCCCAACTCGTTCGCGCCCGTGGAACCGATTTCAATTCTGCCAGAACTGACGTCGTCAGCATTGGCACCATTGTAAAGACAACCGACCTGGAAGCAAAGAATGCCGAAACCTTCACCATCCTTGGTGCTTGGGATTCTGAGCCGACAAAAGGCATCATCAGCTACTTGACACCAGTCGCTCAGTCCCTCCTTAACCACAGACCCGGTGAAGAAGTCGATGTCCCTGTGGAAACATCCCATAGACGTTATCGCATCGAAGCCATTCACGCCTACAAGACAGCCGAAGCTGCCTCTTAATTCTCCTCGATTCTTCTTTTTTCAAATCGTCCGGTTACCAATGTGACCGGACGATTTTTTTTGCTCATTCGTTCTGACATCCTGTTGGATCCAGATGAATATTAACGAAAGTGTATTCATCGACCTCCTTCACTGCATTTCCAAAAAATTGAAAACAATTGATCCCCATCAATTGAACCGTTTTTTCTCTTTTGAATACAATACAGGCTCTACCAGAAATTCAAACTCCTTCGGCTTGTTCACAATAATCTCAAGCTGCCCGCCCACAATATTTGTTTCTGGCAAAGCACAAAAACGGCGACATGAATTCGCCCTTGTGCCATAGGCAAAAAACATCCTTGCGATATCACCATCAAATTGTATTTTCTTCGTCAGGTTCATGCCTTGCAGAAGCACTTTCACTGAATCCTTTAAATCCAATCCGTGCCATTTAAATTTCGGATCAACATCGTTTAACAGATGAATCTTCCCTTTATCGTCACAAAATCGAATGATCACATCACAATTCGTGGGGCAATCACTTATCTCAATAATAAAGAATGAATATTGAGAGCACACGGCATCCATTTTTGATTTCCCCAGGATTGAGCTTACAAACCTTGGTCCTTCCACATAATTTGATATCGAATATGATGGCCCACCGAGATACCTTGACAAAGTATTCGTGGCAAGATCCAGATTGTTCGAAATAAAGAGCACCCCCGGACCACTCAGTGTTTCCAAGTGAAATGTAACCCCCTCAATTTCCCTTGTCTGGTTAATATTTGTAAACGCACCGGCTGGAGGAATGCGTTCAATTGGAAATCTTAATATTTTATTTGAGGGGTAGGAATCATTAATTGTCTGAGTGAGTCTCAAGTGCCATTTCCACACGGATTCCTGCGGAGACAAAACTTCGCCTGTATTCCCCGTAGCATCACTAAACCACTGAGTTTCCTCCCAACCCGCCCCAGGAAAATCAATGTCGTAATCAGGCACAAAACCACAAGCCTTTGAACTTCCAACTCGCTTCAAGCACTTTAGAGACACTCTCGCTTCGCCGTTCGTTTTTGTGCAAGGCAATTCATCAGGCATCCAAATGGGAGCATTCCGTTGTGGAATTGGATTTTGAATTATAAACTCGCCAACGACCTTTTTACCGGAATGATCAAACAATCTTATGCGGAATTTACGTTCACGTCGCGGATAGTTCTTTAAATCAAACTCAAGCAATTCATCGCCATTGATTCCAGCAGTATAAACTTGGCTTCGATATGCAAAACCAGTTTTATCCAAAACATCGACGCCTCTCCAACATTCCGGAAGAAAGGCACCATTTGTCGGGTTAATGCGTGTCAGAAAAAGCCGAATTCCATCGTCATTCCCGGCTAAAAAGCAAAGGCTGGTATTTCTCAAATGCAAAATCTTCTGTAAAAAAGAAGGCACACTGTGTTGCCAGGGTGTTCGATTCCAAGTGAATCTGTTTGTTGTAACCGTAACCCCACGCAAAACAAGAATAGAACCATCAGCAAGCCGGACCTTCTGTTGCCCCACATTGAAGAATACATACGTAACCACCGACGACAGCGCCAGAAGAAGAACAAGCCCCAGCACGAGAACCAGCAGGTATTTTTTCTCTTTCATCGGATACCAAAAGCTTAATCAAAATCCGCGGTAATTCAATGATTCTGCCAAATCATCGCCATCTTCAAATAAAGAATACATGGACCATGGGAAACCAATCACTTCTTCGACATATCGGGAACCTCAACAGCTTTTACCAAAAACTCAAAGTCTCTTGGCCTGTCAACTGAAATCTCGAATTCGCCAGATCCAATTTCTTTCGAAAAACACATATAACGATAAGGCAACTTTCCCGGACACGATGGATGGAAAAAGCTCTCTGCCTCTTTTGTTATGGCACCTTGGACATTTGTTGCAGAGTTTATAGCTATTAGCGCCGGCGGAACTTGGAACCCCCTTCTCACTCGATCATAATTTCTTAATACATGTAAATCCTCAAGATAATGGAAAATACCAGCCTTATCAATAAAACGGCTTGTCACCCAACCAAAGTCTGGAATCTCGCTTGTCTCAATAATAAAGAATGGAGTGCTCAACTCGTATGTCTCCACTAAGGATTTGCGATCATTAAAATATCCGTAGTACAAATCTTTGATAATTTTCGTCATGGAATATTGGCAATGGTCATATGAAATCACCTGATCCACATTCGTCGGGATCCTTCTGTCATGAGGAAGCATTGCCAGCGAATTCGACATCACAAGTCGGCCCGGCCCACAAAGCACTGTGACATGAAACAAAATGCCATCCAGTGATCTGCATTGGTTGATATTCGTAAAGCTTAACGCCGGGGGGCAATTCCTTATGGGAATTCTCCACACCGCATCCTCCGGCAGTGGAGTCGCTTTGTCGCGCGTCAAACGCACATGCAACTTCCACACTTTTTCCGAAGGCGAAAGAATATCCCCTATGTTTCCGGTCGCGTCTGTCAACCAATTACTAACGCTGTAACTTCCACGAGGATAGACAACATCCATCAGTGGACGCACACTTTTCCCATCCTTGGCAAGTTCCATTCCTTTGAGTGTTACCAGCACCTCGCGATTCGTCTTTGTGATGGGTAGCGTCTCGGGTTCCCAAACGGGAGCATCCGGCACATATCCTGGATTGGGAATCATGAATTCAACCACTTTGTTCACTCCACTGACATCATAGTAACGGCAAAGAATTTCTTTTTGTCGGCGAGGAAAATTTTTAAAATGCCTCACCACCAAATTCCTTAGTGGAGAGGATCCCAAGGGGGGAAAGAAGTATCCCTCCCACATTTCAAGTCTTCCTGGATATTCATAACCATTTTTGTCAACTAAACAGACACGGCTTTGAGATGTAATTTTTATTTGCCTAAAATCAGATAACTGCTGTCCCATATATACAGAAAGGACATTTTCCCGAAAAAAGTTGGTCCGAGGAAGATTGAAGTCGTTTACTTTAGAAAAATATTTGGCTAAAAAACCGAATTGTAAAATTTTCCAATGATGCGTTTCTCTTTTAATGATTTTATTTTCATAACCAACTTCACAGAGCATGAATACTCTTCCATCCGGCATCCTTACCACCGGCATACTTGGCTTCCATAAAATCCAACTCAATTCCAAAACACCCACCGCTACCACCAGAATTATGAGACCAAGAATCCAATTGTTCCTTTTCCACGTCATAACAATATCCTAATTTTAGTGTATTTGGTCAGTTGACATGTCATCCAAGGTATAAAAGAAGTCTAGAATGAAAAGGAGAAAACTTGGAGACAGTCCCCCTTCAAAAATCTCTTACCTCAGCTTATTTGACTTCAAAACACGTCCGTTTTTACTTTCAAAAAAGTTAAACCTATTGAAAGCTGATGGAAATCCATGAAACGCGTTTTCCAATTACTGCTATTTTTAGCTCCACTGGCCGTTTTCGGCCAATCCACACTTTCAGCATTGGAAAAAAATTTTAATACTCCCCCGGATTCCGCTCGCCCGTGGGTCTATTGGTATTTCATGGATGGAAACATCAGCCGGGAAGGACTTCATGCAGACCTCGAAGCCATGAAAGCGGCAGGAATCGGTGGCGGAATCTGGCTTGAAGTCAATATTGGCATTCCACGCGGAAACATCGATTTCATGAGCCCGGAATGGCAAAAACTCTTCACTTACGGTATCAAGGAAGCCGACCGCCTTGGGCTCGAAATCGCCCTTGGCTCCGGCCCCGGTTGGTGCGGCACTGGCGGTCCATGGATCAAGCCGGAACAATCCATGCAACACCTTGTTTCCAGCGAAACCAATGTCACAGGGCCCATTCAAATCGATTCCCCCCTCCCCCGCCCGCAGCCGCGAATTCCCTTCTTTGGCATGGGGTCTCTCACTCCAGAAGTAGAGAAACAATGGAGGGAATTCTATGAGGACATTGCCGTCCTCGCATTTCCAACCTCGACTGGAACCAATCGCATCTCTGACGTAGACGAGAAGGCGCTCTATTTTCGCGCCCCTTACTCATCACAGCCTGGCGTCAAACCATTTTTACCTGCTCTTGCTACCTATCCAGACTCCAAAAACGCCTCCGTTATATCGCACGCGACAATCACAAACTTGACAGCCAAACTCTCAAAAGACGGGCGTCTCTCATGGGATGTCCCCCCCGGCAAATGGACAATCATGCGTTTTGGACGCACCATCACTGGTCAGACGACTCGCCCCGCTCCAAAGCCGGGACTCGGACTCGAATGTGATAAATTCGACCGTGCTGCCACCCAATTCCATTTCGATTATTACGTCCAAACATTAATCAATCAGGTCAGTCCCCTCCACAAAGGACGTGGCCTCACGACACTTCATTTTGACAGTTGGGAAATGAGTTCACAAAATTGGTCCACCGATTTCAGAAACCAATTTAAGAAACGCCGTGGTTACGATCCGCTCAATTACTTTCCTGTCGTTGCAGGCTATTCATTTGACAACACGGAAATATCCGAACGCTTTCTTTGGGACCTCCGGCAGACTGCACAGGAACTTGTCATTGAAAACCATGTCGGCTACCTGAAAACACTTGGAGCCCGTCATGGATTAAAATTCTCACTTGAACCCTATGACCTCAATCCCTGCTCCGACCTCGAACTTGGAACAGTTGCCGACATTCCACAATGTGAATTCTGGTCGAAAGGATACGGATTCTCCACCGAATACAGTTGCTTTGAAGCAACCTCCATTGCCCACACCGGTGGACATTCCATCGTCGCCGCAGAAGCCTTTACTGCCAATCCCGGCGAAGACTGGCGTCTCTACCCCGGCAACATGAAAGATCAGGCCGACTGGGCCCTTTGCTGTGGAATCAACCGGATCATATTTCACCGTTACCAACACCAACCCTGGCTCGACCGTTTCCCCGGCATGACCATGGGCGATTATGGCGTTCACTGGGATCGCACCCAAACCTGGTGGAACATGGCAGAGGGCTTCCACACCTACCTTGCACGTTGCCAACAAATGTTGCGACAAGGCCATCAAGTTGCAGACATCCTCTACCTCGTTCCCGAAGGAGCTCCGATGGTCTTTCGCCCACCTGAATCTGCCACACAAAGCGGCTTGCCAGATCGAAAAGGCTACAACTTCGATGGCTGCGCCCCCTCCACCCTCATCAAATCCGCAACGGTCAAAAACGGTCGCATCACACTGCCCGACGGCATGAACTACAGCATCCTTGTATTACCACGATTTGAAACCATGACGCCAAAGCTCCTGCAAAAAATCGTCCAGCTCACAAAAGCAGGTGCCACCGTAATAGGAAACCCACCCAAAAAATCTCCAAGCTTGGTTGACTATCCCACTTGTGATCAAAAAATCGCTCATCTAGCCAACACCCTTTGGCCCCCCAATTCATCCGCCTCAGAAAACTCAGTGGGAAAAGGTAGAATTATTCCCGACACTGATAAGACTCCCGGTCTCTATCCATGCTACGAATTCACAGAACAAATTCTCAAAAAGATGGACATCAGCCCCGATTTCCAATCCACAGGCAACCTTCGCTACATCCACCGAAAAACAGACGATGCAGACATCTACTTTATCGCAAACCGCGAAACACATCCACAAACCATTCAATGCCAATTCCACGTCACAGGCAGCCATCCAGAACTTTGGAACCCAGTCACAGGCCAACGCCGCATACTTCCACAATTCTCTCACAACGGAAAAATGACCCAAATTCCCATAAAACTAGATTCCACCGAAAGTATGTTCATCGTATTTCGCCCCGGATTCACCATTGAAACGAGTGAGACCCAAAACTTTGCAACCCCAACAGAATTTCTAACCATCACAAACACATGGACAGTTTCCTTTGATTCGAAATGGGGCGGTCCAAAACAAATTCAATTTTCCACGCTGAGCGATTGGTCAACAAATTCAAACATCGGAATAAAAAATTATTCCGGCATCGCTATTTACAAAACCACCTTCGACATTCCATCAACCACACCGACACAGCAACTACGCCTTTCACTTGGAACCGTCCACAACATGGCTTCTGTGAAGTTAAACGGTAAAAACCTTGGCATCGTTTGGTGTGATCCCTGGACAATTGATATTCCGGCTGGATTACTCACCGAAAAAGGAAATCAAATCGAGATAACTGTTGCAAATCTTTGGGTAAACAGACTAATAGCAGACCAAGCTCTTCCCCCCGAAAAACGCCTCACTTGGACCACACGAAATCCCTTTAAACCCAACACGCCATTGGTTTCCTCAGGTCTGATTGGTCCCGTAAAACTCCAATCCATCCCCTTCACTCAACAATTCAAATGATGGATTATAAATCACAGACATCCCACAGGGAAAATGAAGAAAAAGCTGGAACATCTTAGTTAGGCCTGCCACACGGCAGGGATGAAAAACAACAAAAACGTTCCAGCTCATTCAAAATTGAATCTGCTTCGGCAGATTTGCAACTTCATTCCTGAGTTCTTGGTCCCAAAAATTGCGAGGGAAACCGGCGCTGACAACAAGGCCAGATCCTTTTCTCCTTGGAGCCACGTCGTCAGTTTGCTTTACGCTCAACTGACTCAGAGCATCGGACTCAATGATGTTTGCGATGCTCTGCGTTTGAATTCGGGACCACTTTCGAGTATCCGCGGGGCAACGCCCCCCTCCCGCAACAGCCTTTCGCATCCTGACAAAGTGCGTCCGGCACTGATGGCTGAAACCCTTTTCTGGTCCGAGTTCGAACACCTTGGACAATTGTCTCCCGGCTTTGTCTGTGGCAAAGCAGGCAAGCGTTTTGTCCGCAGGTTCAAGCGCACCATTCATCGGGTCGATTCCACCACCATTCCCCTTATCGCATTGTGCATGGATTGGGCCAAACACCGGCGGCGTAAGGCCGCGGCCAAATGCCATCTGCGGCTGGACCTGCAAAGTTTTCTTCCGCGTTTTGCAATTATTGACACGGCAAAACACAACGATGCCCGTCGGGCTCGCGAGGTTTGCGCCGGGATTGAGGCAGGCGAAATCGTCCTCTTCGACAAGGCTTACGTGGATTTTGAGCATCTGGCCGACCTGACCCAACGCGAGATTTTCTGGGCACCAGCACCAACGCCATACGCTGGCAAATCTGGACGGCAGCGCGGCCTGAACAAGCCTTTCTGCCGGGAATGAGTTGGACCTGTGGGACAGCACGCGTCCAACCTCTCAAAGTAGCCAGGCTCGAAATGTAAAATCCCCCAAAAATCTCAACGCTCTTTTTTTGCACAGCTCATATTTTACATGGGAATAGTAACAATTTTACCCTGAATTCAATCCCTATGGAATGCCTGTGTTTTGAATTCGACAAACGGTCAAAATTTGTAATCAATAACAAGACGATAAGGATTGTCTTTAATATGAAGTTAGGTGGCTTCTATGCCAATCATTTTAAATAATATTAGCAAAAATCAATTCCGCGCAATCTATATAATCTCAATAATATTTGCAATGACATCGTGCGTTTTTGATACATCTCAATCCACTAAACATCCAATCATGCCAGTTATTCTTTCGGCTTTACTCGCTGCTGTAGTCATTGGGGTATGGGGTAGTAGTGTTAAAATTCAATTCAAGCCAATCTCGTTCTCCTTAAGAAGTCGCCGCAAAGCTCCTGACATTTTCGAAACACTTCCTGTGCAACAAGTCATCTTGCACTTACATCTCTGATACACCATGTCATTTCACGTTTCCTCAAGTCAGTCGATTGTCGGCAAATTATCCAAAACCCGATTACCGATTCTCGACGGTTTGCGCGGGGTGGCCGCCTTGATCGTCGTGGCCTACCACATCTTCGACTTGGATCAGGTGATCTGTGTAAACCACGGTTATCTCGCGGTGGACTTTTTCTTCATACTGTCCGGCTATATCATGGGCTACGCTTACGACGATCGTTGGAACACGATGTCCATCGGATCGTTTATTAAACGCCGCCTCATTCGTCTGCATCCGATGGTGATTATAGGGTCAATCATCGGTGCTATCTTCTTTTATTTCGGTGCCTCGAGCTTGTTCCAACTCGTCAACCGGACTTCGTTTGGGATGCTCATGCTTTCCACCGTTTTAGGGGCTCTCTTGATTCCGTCGGTCAAAACGATGGATGTACGGGGGGGAGGCGAAAGTTACCCCCTAAACGGGCCAGAATGGTCTTTGTTTTATGAATACATTGCGAATATCGCCTACGCATTCTGGATCCGCAAATTCAGACTTCTTACACTCGGTGTACTCTCGGTTATGTTCGCCGGACTCTTGAGCTACGTAATCATGTCCAGCAAGACTGGCACAGTGTCGTTCGGCTGGGCGTTTACGGAAGATCAACTGTGGAAGGGCATAGTCCGAGTGCTGTTTCCGTTCATTACCGGTCTATTCCTCTTCCGCCTCGGCAAGACGATCAAGGTGAAACACGCGATGTTTTTTACCTCGCTCGCTCTCCTCGTCGCGCTGTTAATGCCCCGAATAGGTCCGGATGCGATGCCGAGAGTGAACGGCCTTTACGAGTGCTTTATCATCATAATTCTGTTACCGATCGTCGTGGTTATCGGCGCCGGCAGCCAACCGATCACCCGTTTTGGTGAAAAAGCCTGCATCTTCCTCGGCAAACTCTCTTATCCGCTCTACCTTGTCCACTATCCAATTCACTACGTCTTTTATGGCTGGATCAGCGACAACAAGCTAACCTGGAGCGTTAAGATTCCAGCGGCGATTGGGGTTTACGCTTCGTGCCTCGTGCTCGGTTATGTGGTCATGCGTTTTGTGGACACCCCCATACGCAGGAGCCTCGCTCGCTTCACCCGTTAAGTTAAGAAATGAATTTGTATTGATTAAATGTGTTATGGGCTTCTTTTCACATTGGTTATACTAACATGCAAACTAATAGCTAGTAATGTAGATTGAGGGGCATATGAGACCCCGGCAGGAAGCGAGTCCGAAACAGATTGAAGAATTACGCCAGGCGATGGAGCGCGAGGACAAGAAAGCGCGTCATCGACGGCTTTTATGTGTCTGGCTTCGCATCCAGCATGACATGCCCACCGAAGCCGTTGAGCAGGCGACCGGCTTGTGCGTGAGCCAGGTCTGGCGGATATGGTCGCAATACTTTCGGGGCGGGCTCAGTGCCCTCTCCAAGCCCAAGGGGGGACGACGCCGCCAATGCATGTCCCTCGAGCAGGAACAGAAGTTTTTGGCCAGACATGTTGCGCTGGCACAAAAGGGCCGCCTGTTGACCGCACGAAAAATCAAAGAAAGTTACGAGCAAGAGATCGGCAAGAAAGTGCCCGAGTCAACCGTCTGCCGGATGCTAGCCCGCAACAAATGGAGACTCATTTCAACGCGCCCCCCCCATCCCCAAAGCGATCCCAAGGCTCGTCTGGCGTTTAAAAAAAACTTTGTAAAAGGGTGGCTGCCGCCCGGTGTGCCAAACCCGGTGTAGAGCTTTTGGTTATGTTTGAGGACGAGGCTCGTTTTGGTCGCATGAGCCGTCCCATGCGCTGTTGGGCTCCGCTGGGAAAGCGCCCGGAGGTCAAAACGCAACTTGTCCGTGAATACGAATACGCCTTTGGAGCCGTGGCGCCTTTGAGTGGCGAAATGGACTCACTACTGTTGCCGCGTTGCGACCTGGAGATGATGGAACTCTTTCTGAACGAAGTCTCGCGCCGCCATCCCCAAAAACAGGTGCTGATGTTCATGGACAGGGCTGCTTGGCACACCAGTCAGAAACTGGCCCTGCCCGCGAACCTGACCATTGATCACATTCCGCCGCGTTCTCCACAATGCAATCCGCAAGAGGGCGTTTGGAAAGTGCTGCGTCGGGACTGGCTGGGAAACCGCCATTTCAACTCGCTCTCCCAAGTGAGTCGTGCAACAACCAAGGGCCTTCATGCGCTGGAGAGTTCCCCCGATTTTCTCAAAGGCTTGTGCGGATTTGATTGGATAGTTACTAGCCTTTTGAAAGCAAGTTAATATTACAGCCTACCACGTCTCCCAAATCAATTTTAAAAACACACAATTGGGGAAAAACAAAAAGCCCTCTTATTAGAAGAACTAGGTCGAAGGTATGAGAATTGGGTCCTATGAGTACAAAAAAGCAGCCGGAACGCAAAGGAAGGGGTTCCGGCTGATTTTAGTGAAAGATTTGGCGGCATCCTACTCTCGCAGAGGCTATACAACTACTACCATCGGCAATGTTGCGTTTGACGTCCGTGTTCGGGATGGGAACGGGTCGGACCACAACTTTATGGCCACCAAAAAATTATTTAAAGAACAGTGAATGTTCACTGAAATTCGCATACAGGATCAGATGGAAAAAGGATAGGTAATCCAATTCCTGAGTATAAAATCGCTATTCCTTAACTAGTAAGGAAATAAGCGATCAAGCCTCACGACCGATTAGTATTAGTCCGCTGAAAGGATTACTCCTCTTACACGCCTAACCTATCAACCGGGTGGTCTACCCGGGGTCTTTAGGGACTTGCGTCCGGGAAACATTATCTTGGGACGAGCTTGGCACTTAGATGCTTTCAGCGCTTATCTCTTCCGCACGTGGCTACGCAGCGTTGCCCCTGACGGAACAACTGCCACACCAGAAGTGCGTCATTCTCGGTCCTCTCGTACTAGAGAATGAACCCCTCAAGTTTCCTTCGCCCACAGTGGATAAGGACCGAACTGTCTCACGACGTTCTGAACCCAGCTCGCGTACCGCTTTAACCGGCGAACAGCCGGACCCTTGGGACCTTCTCCAGCCCCAGGATGCGATGAGCCGACATCGAGGTGCCAAACCGGGTCGTCGATATGAACTCTTGGACCCGATCAGCCTGTTATCCCTAGCGTACCTTTTGTCCGTTGAGCGACGGCAATTCCACATTCTACCGTCGGATCATTTGGGCCTGCTTTCGCACCTGCTCGACTTGTTGGTCTTGCAGTTAACCTGGCTTATATCCATACACTCGACGCATGGTTGCAAACCATGCTGAGCCAAGCATCGCGCTCCTCCGTTACAATTTGGGAGGAAACCGCCCCAGTCAAACTGACCCGCACGCACTGTCCCCCATCTGGCTTACAGCTTGGGGTTAGAATCCTAATTCGCAAAGAGTGGTGTTTCACATTTCGACTCTGGCACGACCGAGACCATGCCTTCAAAGTCTCCCACCTACGCTAAGCATCACGAACCAAGACACAATACGAGCTTACAGTAAAGGTGCATAGGGTCTTTCCGTCCTACTGCGGGCATGCGGCATCTTCACCGCAGATACAGTTTCGCCGAGATCCTCTCCGAGACAGCGGTTCAGTCGTTACACGATTCGTGCAGGTCGGAACTTACCCGACAAGGAATTTCGCTACCTTAGGACCGTTATAGTTACGGCCGACATTCACGGGGACTTAGGTTCGGAGCTTCGCCTTGCGGCTGACAACTCGCCTTGATCTTTCCGCATTGGTCACGTGTCACTCCCTATACGTCGTCTTGACGACTTTGCAGAGAGCTGTGTTTTTGTTAAACAGTCGCTAAACCCAATTTACTGAGACCCAACTTGCGTTGGGCACCCCTTCTCCCGAAGTTACGGGGCTATTTATGCCGAGTTCCTTAGAGAGGTCTCTCTCGCGCGCCTGAGTGCGCTTACACTCACCCACCTGTGTCGGTTTACGGTACGGGTGACTGGGGGAACAACTGGAAACTTTTCTAGGCATCTTCTCCACTGATACGCTTCGGGTTGCCCCTAAGCTCACGATTCAATCGGTTAGTCAATGTTTTCTAATGCTAATCTCCAGCCTTAGCCCCAGCCAGCGCAGGAATATTTAACCTGCTGTGCATCGATTACGCCTTACGGCCTCATCTTAGCTCCCGGCTAACCCTGGGAGGACGAACCTGGCCCAGGAAACCTTGGGTTTACGGCGACCGGAATTCTCATCCGGTTTATCGCTACTCGTGTCTGCATTCTCACTAATCAACGCTCCACCATCCTTTTCAGTTCGGCTTCGCCGCATTGATTACGCTCTCCTACCACTGGCAAAGTTCGAAAACTCTGTCAATCCATAGCTTCGGTATACGATTTAATCGCCAATCATTTTCGGCGCGGCATCGCTCGATGAGTCAGCTATTACGCACTGTTTAAATGATGGCTGCCTCTGAGCCAACATCCTCACTGTCTGAGCAACGTCACATCCTTTCCACTTAATCGTATTTAGGCACCTTAGCTGATGATCTGGGCTGTTACCCTCTCGGCCACGAAGCTTATCCCTCGCAGCCTGATTGCTGTGATATTGAGACCATTGGAATTCGGAGTTTGATTGGTTTTGGCAGCCTGGTGGGGCCCCTAAGCCATTCAGTGCTCTACCTCCAATGGGTACTAACACAACACTCGCCCTCAAGCGATTTCGGAGAGAACCAGCTATCACGGGGTTTGATTAGTCTTTCGCTCCTACTCTCAAGTCATCTCAGGATTTTTCAACATCCACGAGTTCGGTCCTCCACTGCGTGTTACCGCAGCTTCAACCTGCTCAAGAGTAGATCACCTCCGCTTCGGGTCTATTGCCAGCGACTAGTCGCGCATTTCGCACTCGCTTTCGCTTCGCCTCCGGCTCTTAAAGCCTTAAGCTCGCCACTGACAATAACTCGCAGACTCATTATGCAAAAGGCAAGCAGTCACTCCTTGCGGAGCTCCTACACATTGTATGCAATCGGTTTCAGTTCTATTTCACTCCCCTAATAGGGGTTCTTTTCACCTTTCCCTCGCGGTACTTGTTCACTATCGGTTGCCAAGGAGTATTTAGCCTTATCCCGTGGTCGGGACAGATTCATGCAGAGTTTCACGTGCACCGCATTACTTGGGATACCTCTAGGGGACTTCGAGCTTTAACCTACCCGGCTATCACGGTCTATGGCTGATTTTTCCAAATCATTTGGCTAGCTGTCCATCTCCCATATTAAGGTCCCTCAACCCCGGGAAGACAAGTCCTCCCGGTTTAGGCTCTTCCGCTTTCGCTCGCCACTACTTACGGAATCACGTTCGTTTTCTTTTCCTGGGGTTACTGAGATGTTTCACTTCACCCCGTCTGGCTTCGCCGGACTATGAATTCGTCCAGTCGATAATTGGCTGTTACACCAATTGGGTTGTCCCATTCGGAAATCTCCGGGTTAACGCCTGTTCAGCAGCTGACCGGAGCTTATCGCAACTTTCTACGTCCTTCATCGCCTCTTGGCACCAAGGCATCCACCGTTTGCACTTAGTAGCTTGATCACAAAAGTAAACCATCTTTGATGGTCACTCAGCGAATTGTATTATCTATTTTTACCCTTAATCTATCTTTACCTATATGCGAATTTCAAAGAACATTCCCGAGTCGTGTTTCTTTCAGGGGTTTTACCCCCCGTTTCCACAGTTCCCGGTAAATTGTATTTTCCACAAGTGGTGGGCGTGACTGGACTTGAACCAGTGACCCTGCGCTTATCAAGCGCATGCTCTAACCAACTGAGCTACACGCCCATGCCGGCTTTCGCCGCTTATCGAATCTTGCTTGAAGATTCAAATTGGTGGAGCTGAGGAGGATCGAACTCCCGACCTATAGCTTGCAAAGCTACCGCTCTACCAACTGAGCTACAGCCCCTTGGTTTTCCTTTTTTCGAATGCCCCAGCGTCTGGAATGCCGAAAGCTTTTCTGACTCTCTCTGTTCTCTAGCGCGCCCGGCACCCAACCTTTGGTCGGATTCGTTTCCTTGCCACTTGTTATAGATCGTTAAAGGCTCGAAGCGTCGTTGACCTTCAGCCCCAAGGATGAACTGGCATCCTTTCTCTTCTCATTGAATTCTGAATTGTACGAATAGGTTTGAACCTTAATCCGCTCTTTGCAGAGCAGACCGACCTAGGATTCCCGGTTTTTACCCCGGGTCCGTTTGTCTCCTTAGAAAGGAGGTGATCCAGCCGCAGGTTCCCCTACGGCTACCTTGTTACGACTTCATCCCAATCACCATCCATACCTTCGGCACCTGTCTCCTTGCGGTTAACACAGCGACTTCGGGTACGAACGGCTTTCATGATGTGACGGGCGGTGTGTACAAGGCCTGGGAACGTATTCACGGCGCCGTAGCTGATGCGCCATTACTAGCGATTCCAGCTTCATGCCGTCGAGTTGCAGACGACAATCTGAACTGGGCCCGATTTTCGGGGATTTGCTCCACCTGACGGTTTCGCTTCCCTTTGTGTCGGGCATTGTAGTACGTGTGCGGCCCTGGCCGTAAGGGCCATCCTGACTTGACGTCATCCCCACCTTCCTCCTCGTTTAGACGAGGCAGTCTGTCCAGAGTGCTCCAGCCTCTCGGCCGGGTGGCAACAGGACACAGGGGTTGCGCTCGTTGCGGGACTTAACCCAACATCTCACGACACGAGCTGACGACAGCCATGCAGCACCTGTGCAAGCTTCCCTTGCGGGATCGTCCCACTTTCATGGTTCTACCACTTGCATGTCAAGGCCAGGTAAGGTTCTTCGCGTTGCATCGAATTAAGCCACATACTCCACCGCTTGTGCAGGCCCCCGTCAATTTCTTTGAGTTTTAATCTTGCGACCGTACTTCCCAGGCGGCATATTTAACGCGTTTGCTTCGCCACAAAAGGGGTCGATTCCTTTTACAGCAAATATGCACCGTTTACGGCTAGGACTACCAGGGTATCTAATCCTGTTTGCTCCCCTAGCTTTCGTGCCTCAGTGTCAGGTGTCGTCCAGGGACTCGCTTTCGCCACTGGTGTTCCTCTCGATATCTACGCATTTCACTGCTACACCGAGAATTCCAGTCCCCCTTCCGATCCTCAAGCCAGATAGTATCCAATGCCATTTCGAAGTTGAGCTTCGAGCTTTCACATCAGACTTACCTGACCACCTACGCACCCTTTACGCCCAGTGAATCCGAACAACGCTTGGGACCTCTGTATTACCGCGGCTGCTGGCACAGAGTTAGCCGTCCCTTCCTCTTCCGCTACAATCAACTCATCCAGTGTTATTGAATAAGGTTTGTTCGCAAATGACAGGGGTTTACGGGCCGAAGCCATTCATCCCCCACGCGGCGTCGCTCCATCAGGGTTTCCCCCATTGTGAAAAATTCTCGACTGCTGCCACCCGTAGGTGTCTGGACCGTGTCTCAGTTCCAGTGTGGCTGGTCGTCCTCTCAGACCAGCTACCCGTCTTCGCCTTGGTGGGCTTTTACCCCGCCAACTAGCTGATAGGCCGCGAGTTCATCGTAAAGCGTCAGGCCTTGCGGTCCCCAACTTTAAATATCAGAAGATGCCTCCCAATATTCACATCCGGTATTAGCTCGCCTTTCAGCGAGTTATTCCAAACTTTACGGCAAATTACTCACGTGTTACGCACCCTTGCGCCACTCCGATTAAAAGATATTGCTACCCTTTAACCAGCGTTCGACTTGCATGTCTTATCCACGCCGCCAGCGTTCGTTCTGAGCCAGAATCAAACTCTCCGTTAATAAAAACGTTAGCTTGAATCTTGTTCGATGGTGAATCGAACTGATTTTGCAATTTTAAAACTCTTTAGTGTTCACCACTAACATGTGAACCCTAAAGGGGCTCCTAACTATTCGCACAATTCAACTTTCAATGAGCAGTTTGAGTGTTTCCACTCGAAATTTTTCCCTCTTTGAGGGACAAAAATACCGAAACGCCGAATCTCTTCTTTCAACTCGGCATCTCAGATACCTTCGTTAATACCGCTTCAATCTATCGTCAGCGATATCGGCCGTCAACATCTTTTTTTGTTTTCTTCAGCCTTATCCGATCGCCTATCGCGCTCGAACGGTTGTGAATCTAGCAGGCCGAAAACTTTATGCAATAGGTTTTTTAATTTTTGTTTATTATTGATCAATTTTATCTGCGTTATTTGTGTTATAAGTAGCTTATAATAAATTATTTATAATATTATTCGTCTTGTGAATAACTTTCGCCTTTTTCTCGTCTTATTTCCATGTTCCTGCGTTACTTTTTTGTCGTTTTAACACTTTTTTGTCTCCCTTGCTGGGCGAATGAGGCGAATCTTATTTCCAATAGTTCCTTTTCAAGCGGACTTAAGGGATGGCGTTCTCTGTGGACTCGTGATGCCAATGGGGGAACGATTAGGTTGGAACAATTTGGCAATACGAACTTTGTTCATATCACTCATAGTGGAACAAAGGATTGGAGCTTTGAGGCTCAGAAGGAAATTATCGTCAATGAGGGAGATCTAATAGAGTTAAGTGGATGGTTGAAAGTCAACGGAAAGGGTAACGCAGCGCTCTGTGTATCTTCGTGGGGTGCCGATGGAAAGAACATGGGGTGGGCTGATGGGGCTCATACGGTTCGGCAATCCACCGGTTTTAATTATGTTTCAAGTCGTTTTCTGGTTCCAGCAGGGGTAAAAAAGGTTTTACCGAGATTAATCGGTTACGATTCTGCAGAGGTATGGATGACTGGTTTTTCGCTGGTTCAAAAAGAAGGTGTTGCCAATCACTTTTCTGCTCATTTGAAAAAGTCATTCACCATTGATAATTCCTTTCTAAGTCTCTCTCTTAATACGAGTAATGCAACGTTTTCGGTAACGGATAAGCGAACCGGGAAAGCATGGACTCAATTGATCTCTCATCCTTCGGTTCTATTGTCCGATGCCCATCTGAAGGGGAACCAAATCGTTTTTGATCTGTTCGAGGTTTCATCTGGTTTGAATTTGAAAGCAACTCTGACTCTTGAGCCAAAGCTGCCTGAATTCACCTTTTGCCTCGCGGGGAGTGGGATGGTTGAGAATTCCATTTCCTATCCTTATCCCTTTCAGACAAAGAGAGGGGAACGTGTCATCATCCCAATGAATGAGGGAATTTCCTATCCGGTTGAGGACGAGACGATTGAGACTTTTCCTCTGATTGCATATGGTGGACATGGAATCTGCATGGCCTTCTGGGGGATTACCGATGGAGACGCCGCGCAACAGACGATCATTGAGACTCCAGACGACGCATCTGCTTTGCTGGCACGTGACAATCATCTGCTCAACGTTGGACCACTTTGGGATTCTCAGAAGGGAGAGTTTGGATACACCCGAAAATTACGTTATGTGTTCTTCGATAAGGGGGGGTATGTGGCGATTGCGAAACGTTATCGCCAGTATGCAAAGGATCACGGTTTCTTCAAGACTCTGGCCGAGAAGCGCCAAGAAAACACGAACGTGGATTTGCTCGTGGGGGCGGTAAATGTGTGGAATTGGGATGCGGATCCGGTTGCGCTTGTAAAGGACATGCAGTCCGCGGGAATTGAGAGGATTCTATGGAGCCGGGGTGGAAAGTCGGAGGCGTTGAAAGAACTGAATGCGATGGGGGTTCTAACCAGCCGTTATGACATTTATCAAGACGTGATGGATCCCACGAATTTCCAATTTCTACGCTGGACAAGCTCGGATTGGACTACTGCGGCGTGGCCCAATGACATCATCAAAAAGGCTGATGGAGACTGGGCTCGTGGCTGGGGAGTCGAAGGCAAAAAGGATGACTGGTATTACTGTGGTGTAATTTGTGACAAGCGCGCTCCTGAGTATGCCCGGCAACGCATTCCAGCAGACCTCGCGGCAAATCCATATAGATGTCGTTTTATCGATACAACAACCGCCGCACCATGGAATGAGTGTTACGACGATCGGCATCCAATGACACGATCTGAAAGCCGTGAATACAAAATGAAGCTTTTGAATTATATCTCGCACGATATGAAACTGGTAACCGGGTGCGAGACCGGACACGATGCCTCGGTTCCTTTTCTTCACTATTTTGAGGGGATGATGAGTCTTGGCCCATACCGTGTGCCAGATGCAGGACGCAACATGGATCAAATTCTGCAAGACGTGCCAGAACGAGTTGCAAAATTTCAGCTCGGTCAGCGATATCGTCTTCCATTATGGGAACTTGTTTTTCATGATTGCGTCGTAGCCCAATGGTATTGGGGGGACTACAACAACAAACTCCCGTCCTTATGGGATAAGCGGGATCTTTTTAACGTGCTCTATGGAACTTCCCCGATGTTTATGTTCAACAAAGCGCTGTGGCAGTCTCAAAAGGAGCGTTTTGTGAAAAGCTACAAAAATACCTGTCCCTGGGTAAGAAAGGTTGGCTACACAGAAATGATTGATCACCGGATTCTGTCTCCTGACAGGGATGTTCAGCAGACCGTCTTTTCAAACGGAACCGTGATTACGGTCAACTTTGGCAACACTCCATTCACATTACCTTCAGGTAAAACACTGGCTCCTCTAAGTTACACTGTTGAATAGGCATTCAGGTCCGGGATGCACACGCGTGTGTGTCGCATCCGCTTGAAGTTGTCATATAGTTATATACTTATTATATTTATCAACTTCACCTTGTTGTCATTGAACAGCAAGATTTCCTGTCTTTCCACAAACACAGCCCGTTTTTTGTTACTTCTCAGTGTCAAGTGTTTCATTAAAATGACTTCTTTGTGACATTTTGGTCAGTTCACCAAGTCGTCAAACAACCGTAACCTCAATGTCGGTTGTTCCATCCAAATTCCGCTGTAAAACTCCAGAGCAGGACAGTAATGAGGTGGAAGTCATCCTGCTAATCGTTCCACATGCTGCGCCATTTACCGAATTGAAAATTAACCAAAAATCAAAGTATGAGTCTCGTATTTCCTCCACAGTCCAGTGCAGTCAGAAGCATCCCCAATTCCAGAAAAAGAAGGATCGGGGTTGCCGCTGCTGCAACCATCCTGGCGATTTCATTATCAACTCACGCCACGCCTCCCCCACCCCATAATATTTCCGCAGCAAACATAAACGTCGTTCAAAACGACACTGGCAACACCACTAATTCCGTGACGGTCACCGCCCCGCTCAGCATCAACGATCTACGCATCCGTCCAGGCTCAAACCGTGGGGATTACAACATCCAGATTGGAAGTTCACCAACAAATGACCTGCCTGAAGGGATGATCCTTACCGCTGTCAGTGAAAACGGGCGCGACAATTATGAGGATACCGGAGTCAACTATATGGCAAGCGCGTTTGACGGAACAAAATATGACGGAACAAACGAGTTTCAATGCGGCTATTGGATCGTTATGCAGGATTGCACCACCAGCCGCGCCGAATATAACGCCAACTGCGCCGTTGCCTATTTTCGTTATACCAACTGGCTTTGCGGTTGGGCGCGCAATTCGGTAGCAGGCAATGGTTTGACCAACGATCTTCTCACAGCTTCCCCTGGTATTGCATTGGGAACTCATTTCAAGGGGCTTGGTGGTGGAAAATCCATCGTCGATTTACGCGAATTTGGCATCTACAACACCAACGGCGTATTACTTGTAAACCACGCGAAGAATGAAGGAAATTTTGCGCTCTCTCAGACGAACGATGATGGAACGTGGACTCTCTACGTCAAAGACAACAACGGAGATAACGCTTCGTATGAGCAGGACCCGGTTGCCTTCGTCTACATCCCGAGCACAAACACGACCGTCATTTCCGGACGTTTTGACGCAGAGGAAAACATTCTCACTTACAGCGGAGACACGCCGCAATTCAGCGTAAGCAAGATCGAAGAAGGCCGGTGGCGTCTGACAATTCCCGGTTACACGCCAGAGACTGGTGTTTTGATCATTTCGGCAGAAGGTGGTTTGGATTTGAACCGTGACAATGTGGTGAGTTATCAGGCCGATGAAGACACCTGGATCATTGAGTCCCGAGACATTGTTGCAGGCCAGAATTTTCCAGTCCTCGAGACTCCCACAAATGAGCCTGTAGCCTCGTTCGTCTTTATTCCAGCGGCAACCCCCGGAATCTCCCTTTCAACAACAGGAGTGTTATCAACCAGCGAAAACGGCGATGAGGCCACATTCACAGTCGTTCTTGACACCCAACCCACTTCCGATGTGACCATCGGAATTACATCCAGTAATCCCACAGAGGGAACAGTTTCTCCTGCTTATCTGACGTTCACGGCTGACAACTGTAACGTTCCACAGACCGTCACTGTCACAGGACAAGATGACCAGCAGGAAGATGGAACAGTCGATTACACCATCACTTTTTCTCCCGCTGAAAGCCTTGATGATAACTACAACGGAATGAACGCTCAAAGCGTGTCCGCTAAAAATGCAGACAACGATCTCGCAGGAATCACTGTTGATCCCATTTCAGGACTGACAACAACAGAGACGGGCACAGCGACATTCTCCGTCAAACTCAACACCCAGCCTTCCGCAAACGTTACAATCGGTCTTTCCTCCAGTAATCCAGATGAAGGCATTCCAACTGTCAGTTCCCTGACGTTCACCCCGGAAAATTGGAACATTGCACAAATCGTCACGGTAGCCGGAATTGATGACGGCATTCTGGATGGAACCACCCCATATAGCATTGTGACCGCCCCTGCCGTAAGTGCGGATCCAAAATACAACGGCATGGATGCCGCTGATGTCTCTTTGTCCAGCATCAACGTCGATTCCGTGGCCATCACTCTCACTGCTGGCACAAATCACTTGATCACTATTGTGGAAGGTGGTGTCACAAACTTCACCTATAAACTGAGCTCAAAACCCTCTGCAAATGTAGTGATTAGTCTGACTTCTGATAATACCTCAAAAGGCACAGTCTCTCCCTCCGTTGTCACATTCACCCCAGAAAACTGGATGACTCCCCAGTCGGTCTCATTCCAAGCGATTGACAACCTCATTCTGGATGGAGACACAACACTGAACATTGCCAGTGCAATCACAACATCGGACACAAATTACGCGGCCCTCTCCATTGCAAAAATTCAGATCACTGTTGTTGACAATGAGGCTTTGATCAGCCTGCCCACTGGCGATGCCATCTACGGACTTGGAACCCCCAGCATGGTGATTGATGGCCGGGCCACAATTACCGATACTGACACAGCCGTTTATCAAAACGGATCATTAACCCTGACACTTGCAAATGGGACACTGGGTGACCGCGTTGCCCTTAGAACCAATGACAACATCAACTTCAGCGGTAACGAAGTCAGTTACAATGGCAACGTCATCGGCCAATTCACAGGGGGAAGTGATCTGACACCATTGGTGTTTTCTCTCAATGGCAATGCAACAAAGGCATCCGTTCAAGAGCTGATCCGCGCCATCACATTTGAAACGCCCACGAATACAACGTCATTTGCAACACGCGTTCTAACCGTTGCTCTCAATGACGGTTTGGGAGCCATCACCACCGCAACAAAAAATATCCGTGTCGGACTGCTCCACCTGAATCAGTTCCAGGACGGCGCGGATTACGGCTATGGACTTTATAATGGCGAAAATGACATCGCCCTGTCCGAAGTGGCGCCACAGACACCGTGGCCCGCTGGACGCAACACCACGGAAGGTTTATTGGTTGATTATGCGGACGTCGGCACACCAGCGGACAGTCAAATATTGATTCGCTTTGATGATTTTGTCGGAACTAACGCCTGGCAGATTCCCACCAACGTCACCATCGTTACAGCGGAACTCCTCGTCAATGTCAATAACACCGGTAACGGTGGCATTCTCTACCGCATGTTGATTCCATGGGATGCCACCAATGAAACCTGGTCCAGCATGGGAGACGGGGTGCAACAGGACGGCATTGAATCCGAGCTCGACTACTATTCCCAATGGAATGTCCAAGCCGGAACCGGAGCCAGTGCTTATGGTGTCATTTCGATTGGTGTGAAGGAGGACATTCAGGCCTGGGTGAACGGAACAAACAACTACGGCTGGATCATCCGTGGTTGGCCCTTCAACACGGATGGCTCCGCCTTCAGTCCTTCTGAAGCTCAAAATGTGGATATCCGCCCGCGCCTGCGCGTCACATGGATTCCCTCCGGTCCCACCGAAACCAGTTTCCGCTATGGCGTGGATGGCTATACAACCACTTATGATACACGCATTCGCGCGAATGCTCCCGACAGTAACTACTCAACTGTGACCCCCGTTTATGTTGACTACGCCGTGAGCGGCACATCTGATCAAGAGCAAGTGCTCCTCCGTTTCGACAATATCGTCGGAGGTGGCAGCACTCAAATCCCAGCCGGAGCCAGAATTGATGCCGCCATTCTTGATCTGAGTAGCGTCACGGGTAATGCAACCGGAAACGGAGGCTCACTCCATGCACTGCTCCAATCCTGGGATGACACGACGAGCACTTGGAACAGTTGGGGGGACGGTATTCAAGCGGATGGCATCGAAGCCGCAGCAACACCCACCGTCACCGTTGGATGCACCACCAATCTTTCCTATAATAAAATGCAGGGTGGTTTCAACTCATTTGAAGTCACAAAAGACGTTCAAAACTGGGCCAACGGGACCAACAATTACGGCTGGGTATGGCTTCCCATCAAGGGTGGCAGCGATGGTTGGGGCTTCTCCACATCGGAAGACACCACCGAACAATACCGCCCCCGTTTGCGCGTGTATTATTCCATTGCGACTCCGATTCTCAGCACGCTAAAAATTCAATCTTACAGGAAGATCGAATCGACGTTCCAAATCACCTTCACAGGAACAGCAGGGAAAACCTGTGAAATCCGTCGTGCGTCCACTCTGGACGGCGCGTGGACAACGATTGGCACTACGACAACCGATAGCAATGGCATTGGCTCATTGATTGACAACAATCCACCGGCCTCTTCCGCCTTCTATCGCGTCATCTACCAATAGAAACACTCTCGTTGGCGGCACTGCGTTTCATCACCTTTGCCGCCAACCTTTTTCTCTAGAAAAACCACTTCAAGAAATGAATCATATGAAAATCAACTCTTCAAAATTCTTCTATTCATCGTTGAGCCCAGCCCAAAAATCGCGACGATCCGGGTTCACCCTCATCGAACTTTTGGTCGTAATCGCCATCATCAGCATCCTGGCTTCCATGCTGCTGCCGGCTCTGGCACGGGCCAAGTGGTCCGCAAAAAAAATCGGCTGCATCAACAACCTCAAGCAACTCGGACTCGGTAGCATGTTGTATGCGGACGATAACAAGGGGAATTACACGGCTCCCACGTGGTATCAAAAGAGCTTTGCGAAAACAGAAAAATCCGACCGCAGCGGTTCGGATGACGATGCCTCCTGGTTATATCCCTATTACATCAAACCCCTCAAATCCTACACATGCCCGGGGACAGAAAACGTGGTGCGCCCGCTCATGGAAGAAAAACCGGATGGTTCAGGAAAAGTCGTCACCGACCTCTGCAATAATGCTGTCAATCGCACGGCAAACGGAACCAGCTATGAAATATTCGGCACCTTCAACGGCACCAAGAAAACGGAGAGTTCCATCAACAGCCGTGTCAACAAGCTTTATCTGGCAGGCTCCACCCCCCGTGCTTCACAAAACATTCTGTTCCTCGATGCGGATGACTCGGCCTCTGCCTCATCCGGGGCTCAAGGAAGTTCCCACAACAATTGGCCCGATCCCGAAGATGCTCATGGCGCATCCGGAACCTGCATGAATTTCTGTGATGGACATGCCGAGTGGATCAAAACAAAACAGTATCTACGTGTTCTGAATTTCAGCCAGGACAGTAATGCCACACAACCCTGACTTATTCGTAAAATTTTTCTTTTCCATTCCATACTTCCCTGCAAAATCAGAGATATGAAACTAACTTCTCCACTTGTTGTTACCCTGTTGACAAGTGTCCTCACTCTTCCCGTTTGGGGACACGATCCGGTCACACGCTACCGCACGCCCATTCACATTCCCAACATTCCTGGATATGTAACACTCAAGTGTGATTTTCACATTCACACGGTCTTTTCAGATGGTCTTGTCTGGCCTTCCGTCCGCTCGGAAGAAGCCTGGCGTGAGGGGCTTGACGCCATCGCCATCACAGACCACATTGAGTATCATCCACACAAGGGTGAAGTGACAAATGACCTCAACCGTTCGAGTCAGTTGGCAAAAAAAGCTGGAGAAAACCTGAATTTAATCGTCATCAACGGTTCAGAAATCACGCGAAACATGCCTCCTGGGCATCTAAACGCCATTTTTCTCACTAATGCCACGCCACTTGACACTCCTCAGTGGACCAATGCCGTGGATGCAGCGCACGCTCAAGGCGCTTTCATTTTTTGGAATCACCCGGGGTGGGACCGCCAGACAACAAATGGCGTCGTCATCTGGTATGAGGAACACACTCGTCTTCTGCAGGAAGGAAAGCTCCAAGGAATTGAAGTCGTCAACACCCGCGATTATTATCCAGAAGCTCACCGCTGGGCAATTGAGAAAAAACTCACCATGCTGAGCAATTCAGATATTCACGATCCAATTAATTTGGAATATGATGTCCATGCTGGTGATCACCGGCCTTTGACACTGGTCTTTGCAAAAGAGAAAACACCTGCGGATATAAAGGAAGCCCTTTTTGCCAGGCGCACAGCCGTCTACTCAGGCAACCGCTTGATTGGAGACGAACAATTTCTTCGTCCAATCTTTGAAAAGTCTGTCACCTTCGATTCCCCGGAAATTATACTCAAGGGAAAAAGGGCTGTTCTCGTTCAAATATCAAATAATTCCGATATTGATTATGAATTGGAACTTGCCTCGAAGGATAATTCCATAGAAGCACCACAAAAGCTGGTCATTCTGGCTCAAAAAACCATTTTGATGGAGCTCAGAGCCACCTCCGCTGCTGCGAATGGAACAAAATCACTCGAATACAACGTCACGAATCTGCTTGTGGCCCCCAACAAACCGCTTCTTGTCGCACTGCCATTGAAGATCAATGTTGAGTAGAAGCCAAAATAAAACGATACCGCTTCATTTTCTCCCCCCTACTACTAATACAACCAAACGAATCGGGCAATTGCACAAGATACAGTGCAGTTGCCCTTTTTTCTGCCATGTGCTGTCAAATAAATTGCCTGAATGAGATTACTGATGTCCGCCCCCTACCTACACCTTAAACTCACGGCTCAATCCATTTACCATTTTCGCGGATAAGATCGACAAGCCGGTCCACAGCCTCGGATTCGGGCACATTGAATTTGACCGGAGTTTTCCCAACATACAAATTCACCTTGCCTGGAGCACCGCCAACATATCCAAAATGCGCGTCCGCCATTTCTCCTGGACCATTCACAATGCACCCCATGATGGCAATTTTTACCCCTTTCAAATGCCGTGTCCGAGCTTTGATTGCGGCTGTCACCGTCTGCAAATTAAAAAGCGTCCGCCCGCAAGATGGGCAAGCCACGTAATCGGTCTTGAATAATCGGCAGCCTGCTGCTTGCAAAATGTTAAATGCCAACTGCACGCTCTGCTCTGGATGGCTTTCGCCGCGAATGAAAATGGCATCGCCAATGCCGTCCGCCAGCAGAGAGCCAATAACAACACTGGCCCGAAGAAGGGCAACATTGGAAGCCAGTGGTGTCTTGGGAACATCCAAGCAGTCCTTTAGCAAAATGGGGTTCGTGCGTCCCAAACGCTTCAACTTTGCCGCCAACAGACGGAACGCGGGAACCGGTGGTAGTGGTGTGGAATCCTTGACAGTGACAAGAACAGAATCGCTTTGGAGGGCAAACTCACGTGTAGGATCGATTTCCTCCACTTTCAAATCATCCCAGACCGCCTCTGGACGCAGTTTGGCATTGGAAGGCAGTGCGTCCACTCCTGCGCGCGTCATCACCACACGCACTGGATGTGTGCCACCGCAAAAGATGCCCGGCACCCACTCCACTGGACTTGATTCACGCCGCTTGAAGGTGAGTGGATCAAACGACAAAGTCTCCTTTTCCAGAGACTTTTTCAATTGCGGAGGCACTTTTTCCGCTGCAAGAGTCAAAGCGGGAATCTGAGCGTTTAAATCACGACATACCTGCAATTCATGTGGGGAATCTTCTGTCAACGAAACACGGATTGTATCTCCCAATCCATCGCACAGGAGCGATCCAATTCCCATGGCGCCCTTGATCCGTCCATCCTCCCCTTCCCCAGCCTCCGTCACTCCCAAATGAATTGGGTAGTTCCAGTCCGGGCCCAGCTCTTCAAGTCGGGTCACCAAAAGCCGATAGCATTCAATCATCACCTTGGGATTGCTCGACTTCATGGAGAACTTGAAATTGTGAAAATCAAGTTTCCGCGCGATTCGCGCAAATTCGAGAGCGCTTTCCACCATTCCCAGCGGGGAATCCCCGTAACGATTCATGATGCGGTCGCTCAACGAACCATGGTTCGTCCCAATACGCAAGGCACGCTTGAGGCGTTTGCTTTCCAACACCAGCGGAGTGAACGCCTGCTCAATCCGGTTCAATTCCTCAGCGTATTGCGCATCGTTATATTCGAGGGTCGCAAACTTCTTCTTATCCGCGTAGTTGCCAGGGTTGACACGCACCATTTCAACCCATTTGACTGCTTCCATCGCAGCTTCCGGCTTAAAATGAATGTCGGCAACCAGAGGAACATTACAGCCTGCGGCTCGAAGTCCGGCAGCAATATTCTTGAGATTGGCGGCATCCTTTACGGTTGGCGCTGTGATGCGAACGATCTGGCATCCGACGGCAACAAGCTCCAAGGATTGCTTGATGCAGAGTTCGGTGTTCATCGTGTCACACGTCAACATGGATTGGTTGACCACAGGATGGTCTCCCCCAATGATGACACCACCATGGGCAGGATCACCTACGATGACTTCGCGTGTTTTACGCCGTTGGAACAAAAAAGGCGAATGGCAATACCCCATAAATCTTACTTGGCCGGTGCAGTGGGTTGTGGAGCCGGCTCAGCTTGTGAGGCGGATTTTGATGAATCCCCCTTATTGGCTGGCAGTTCAATTTTAGTGCTGTGTTGGAACATCATCTTGAACATATCCCGATGCGCCGTTAGATCGTTAAAGGAAACAAAGAGAATAAATGAAATCAAAAGTAATGCGCACCCTGTCGTCACCCACTCCACCAATTTGACATTCAGAGTACGTTTGGTGATGCTTTCGATGATGGCTACAAGAATATGCCCGCCATCCAACACTGGAATGGGAAGGAGATTCAATACGGCAAGGTTGATATTCAACAATACAAGGAAACTCAGCGCCAAACGCAGGTCCGCCAACACTTGGGCGGCAAGCATCGCAAGAATTCCCGGTGGTCCAGAAAGGTCTTTGACTCCAACCCCCGTCTGTTTGGAGTGAAACAGTGCGCCTAAGGTCTTGATGGTTTTTTTCCAAACATCAGAAACTTGCTCATGAGGCGAGGGGTGTTGAACCTCATAGTAAACTGTTGAACCACTGGAAAGCATCACCCCAATCTTTCCATCATTCTTTCCAGGAGTTCCGCTGGGGGTTACATTTAACGTGATTCGTTTGTCCCCCCGTTTGACGACCATCTCGGTTGGTTCTCCTCCACGCTTGAGAATGAGGCCCACAAGTTGTTCCTGACTTCCGACTGGAACGTTAGCAAAGGAGATAAAGACATCATTCGTTTGAAGGCCCGCCTTCTCCGCTGGTCTGTCAGCAATCACACCTCTGACTACAGGATATTCGAGCGGATCAAGGTCCAACATCTTCAAGCGAAGAGTCTTGTTCATTTTCAGCGGAAGCTGAAATGTCAGCTTCTCATTGCCACGCTGAACAACCACGGGAACCACATTGGTTCGGGCGAGAATCGCCGCCATCTGAGCGTCATCCCAAGATTTCACCGGAGTATCGTTGACAGAAACAATCTTGTCCTTTTCCTTGATGCCCGCTTGTGCCTCTGGTGAATTCGGGTCCACAGATCCAACCACCGCCGGGTTGATCACCACGGGCAAACCGACAAAATAAATAATGGTCGCAATGATATAGGCGAACACCACATTCATCAGTGGCCCCGCAAATGCCACCAGAATCTTGGAAAAACGGGAAATAGGCGGTAGATTCTCCGTCGCGGCGCCTTCCAAAACTTCTGAAGTCACCATTTGCGGCAACTTGACATAGCCACCAAAAGGAAGCCATCGCAAGGTGTAAGCCACCCCATTTCGAGTCCAGCCAAATATCTTTGGTCCGAACCCAATTGCAAATTCTTCAACCTTTAGTCCACGAAGTCGAGCCACCCAGAAATGTCCAAATTCATGAATAAAAATGGACGCTCCAAACATGAGGATGACGACTATCGCCACATATAAAACTGTCAAAAAATTGAACATGAAATCAACCTGTTAACCTTACGGATGCCATGATCATCTGGCAACCAGAGAATGCGCCTCCCGCCTTGCCCATGAATCCGCCTGCAAGATTTGATCAAGGGAGGGATGTTCAATTTGCTGATGGAGCTTCATCACCTTCTCCACCACTTCATTAATCTGCAAAAACTGGATTTTGCGATTCACAAATGCTTCGACCGCAACCTCGTTTGCCGCGTTCAATACTCCCGGCAGTGTGCCTCCGTTTTCTCCAGCCCAACGGGCCAGCCGTAAAGCCGGAAAACGTTCCGGATCAGGCTCTTCAAATGTAAGAGTCCCCAGTTTCATCAGATTTGTCTTCACTCGCTCGCTTTTCACTCGCTCTGGATACATTAGCGCATAATGAATCGGAAGGCACATATCTGGGCTGGATAATTGTGCCAAAAACGCCCCGTCAATAAACTCTACCATGGAATGCACCACGCTCTGAGGATGCACAACGACCTTGACCCTGTCGATTTCAACATTGAACAGCCAGCGGGCCTCGATCATTTCCAAGCCTTTGTTGAACAAGGTGGCGGAATCGATTGTGATTTTCCGGCCCATGGACCACGAGGGATGTTTCAGTGCGCGCTCAAGAGTAATGTCTTTGAAATCCTTCTTGGGCAGCGTCCTAAACGGTCCACCAGAGGCGGTAAGCCAAAGGTTGCGAACCGACTCTGTCGGCTTGCCATCAAGGCATTGAAAAATGGCCGAGTGTTCGCTATCCACCGTTAAAACCCGCACCCCATGTTTTCGCGCCTCGCTCATGACTGTCTCCCCTGCAAGAACAAGAATTTCCTTGGACGCCACAGCGATGTCTTTGCCAGCCCGGATTGCAGCCAGCGCCGGTTTTAATCCCGCCGTCCCCACAATGGCAATCAACACAATGTTCGCCGAGGGCAACGTAGCCATTTCCACCAGGTTATCCTCTCCAGTCAACACTCGCGTCCCCGCTCCCAAAGTCCGTTCCAACTCGCGGGCCTTTTCGGTAGAGTTGATATAAATCGCCTCAGGGCGGTATTTTTGAGTTTGCTCCAACAGAAGTTTGGAGTTATTACCCGCCGCCAAACCGACCACCCGGAGACGATCCGGTGAATCATCCACTACTTTTAGCGTGCTGGTCCCAATGGAGCCAGTCGAACCAAGAACAACAACATTTTTCATCAAGGAATCAGAAATAACCTCATGTAGAGATACATCAACGGAGCATTAAACAACAGACTATCCAGCAAATCCAAGATTCCACCAATGCCAGGAAAGAGTTTGCCGGAGTCTTTCAAACCTGCCTCGCGTTTAAAAATCGATTCAATCAAATCACCAATCACAGCAGACACACTCAAGACAATGCCCAAAATAACCGCGTGCACCAACGTCATTCCCAGAAGATGATTCCCTGCCACATGTGCAAATACCACACTTGCAACGGTTGAAACAACAACGGCACCAAAAAATCCCTCCCAGGTTTTTCCCGGGCTCACGCGTGGAATCATCTTGTGCTTTCCAATCAATGACCCCACTACATATGCGCCACAGTCACTCAGCTTCGTCACCAAAATAAAGTAGAGCAGGTAAAAGTTCCCATCCACTCCATGACCGAAGAAATTGATCTTCTGCAGAAAATTGAGCAGCCATGCCACATACATCAAGCCCAGCAGCGTGGTTGAAATGGCAATGATTCCCTTTGTGCTGGCGCGGGAAACGAATTGTCGAACACACAATCCCAAAACAAACAAGATTATGACGCCGCTCTCAAAATCATTGACGCTTCCTGAACCGCCGACAGTTCCAGCCTGCCCAGAAATATAAAAGAAAGTGGCAACAATCAGCAGCACGCCTCCCAAAATACCCGCCTTGGAAAAGCAAAACGCCCCCACTCCCTTGACAATTCCATAGAATTCAATCATTCCCGATGCCACCAACAAGACCATGATCGCCAGAAACACATAATCAGACACAAGCTTGTTGCCTGAGAACAAAGCCCCCAGCACAACAGCCCAGAGCAAAATGGAACTGCAAAGGCGCCGGAGGAAAATCTTCCCCTTCGAAACAGGCGCCGGCGCAGTCACTGGTTGTTCGACACTCATGCGTATTTGTCAAAGCCTGACTTTGACTGAAACTGGGAAATTAGACCAGCCCAAACCGCCGGTGTCGATGCGTATATTCCTCAAGAGCCTCAAAAAACTGGGTTCGGCGAAAATCCGGCCAAAGGGTTGGGGTGACAACGAATTCCGCGTAGGAAATTTGCCATAGAAGAAAATTGCTCACCCGCATTTCACCACTGGTGCGGATCAATAAATCAGGGTCGGGATAATGCCGCGTGTAAAGGTGCTGTGAAAGCAGCAATTCGTTGATTTCTGCAGGTTCAAGTTTCCCCTCCTTCACCTTCTGCGCAATCGCCCGCGTCGCGTCGATCAGTTCAGTCCGGCCCCCGTAGCTCAGGGCCAAAATCAAAGTCAGCCCATTGTTTTTTGCCAGGGCAGCCTTGGTCTTCACCAATTGATCCTGCACAAATTCCGGCAACCGATAAATCTGACCAATTGCCTCCAGCCGGACGTTGTTTTTGGCCAGTTCCCCAATCTCGTTTTTAAGAAAACGAGCCAGATACCTCATCAGGGTGTCAACTTCATCCTTTGGCCGGTTCCAGTTCTCGACAGAAAACGCGTAGAGCGTCAGATATTTAATGCCAACTTCCCCTGCAGCACGAACGATGGCGCGAACAGATTCGACACCATTTCGATGGCCTTCAACACGTGGCAAATGCCGAGCCTTTGCCCACCGTCCATTTCCATCCATGATAATGGCCACATGGGTGGGCAAATTCGCTTTTGCCTGCGGGCTTAAATGGATTGCCACGCTCATTCGACATGTCTGAAGCCGTGCTAAGGCTACAGAATAATGGTCTGCTTACGGTCAGGACCGACAGAGACAATCTTCAGCTTCGCGCCGCTCAATTCAGCCAGGCCGCGAACATAATTGCGTGCCTTGACTGGCAGCTCTTTCCAGCTTTCAGCCTTGGTTGTCGAAGCTTTCCATCCAGGGAATTCTGCATACACCGGCTCACATTGAGCCAGAACGTCCACGTCTGATGGAACATAATCGTATTTCTTGTTTCCAACACGATAACCAATGCAGACCTTGATCGTTTCAAGTGAATCCAAACCGTCCAGATTGGTAATGGCAATCTCATCAACCCCGTTGACGATGGTCGAATAGCGGGTTGCCACAGCATCAAACCAACCGCATCGGCGGGGGCGTCCCGTTGTCGCGCCAAACTCGCGTCCCATTGAGTGCAACAAATCAGCAATCTCTGGGCTTTCGGTAGGCAGCGGACCTTCGCCAACACGCGTTGTGTATGCTTTCATCACAGCCACAACAAGGTCGATCTGGTTCGGAGGAACTCCTGCTCCAGTGCAAGCTCCTCCTGAAGTTGTATTAGAAGAGGTCACAAACGGATAGGTTCCGTGATCGATATCCAGGAATGTGCCTTGAGCCCCTTCAAAGAGAACACTCTTTCCATCGGAAATGAGATCGTGCAACAGCATGACAGTATTTGTCACAAAAGGCTTCAAACGGTCACCCGCTTTACGATAGGCCGCGTGAACTTCATCAAAATTCAGAGGCTGGCCACCGTGTTCCTTGATCAACCTGTTGTTGTCTTCAATTTTGACTCGCAACTTTTCCGCAAACCGCTCAGGTTGAATCAGATCCATCATGCGCAACCCCGTGCGTGCCACCTTATCGCCATAAGCGGGACCAATTCCCCTCTTGGTTGTGCCGATCTTATTCTTTCCTTTGGCATTCTCCTGATGGCCATCTAATTCGCGATGGTAAGGCAACACGAGATGCGCTGTTTCGCTAACGTAAAAATTCTTAATGCGAACCCCCAGATTGGTCAGCGTATCCATTTCTTCCACCAACCCCACGGGGTCCACCACAACACCATTGCCAATGACACACGTTTTACGGGGTCTCAAAATGCCGGATGGAATCAAATGGAGAATGTATTTCTTTTTTCCGAGAAAAACAGTATGTCCGGCATTGTTACCGCCTTGAGTGCGAACAACCACATCGGCGGTTTCTGTCAGAACGTCGATGATTTTTCCTTTGCCTTCATCGCCCCATTGGGCGCCCACGAGTATCGTATTGGCCATAGTATTTTTCGGGCACAGCCAGAAGCCGCCCGTTTATCTATGCACGTTTAACCGTGCTTTTTTTCTTACTCGCCCGCCAGGACCGTGTCATCCCGGCAACAAAAAACCCCCAAAATGTAAATTCGGGGGTTAACACGAGTATTTACGGGCAGAAATTAAAGAGATGAGCCTCGTATGTCAACGTTGGAATTCCAAATTAATTAAAATAAGGCTCCTTTTTGCTTTTCGTGAATTGTTGGCGTATTTTTTCTGTTCTATTTTGTCCAACCTCATTTGCATTCGGTTTTAGTTTTGATATCCTTTGGGAATGGAGTGCTTGCCACGATAAATGCCCAGGAAACACCTTTTGGCAAGCACACTAACAAAATAACCCCAATGCCAAGCCGAGTTGCCATTGCCAGAGCCATTGCAATCACAGCCGATGCCGTCCAAATCGGTTTGTTTCCGCTTTTCAGTGGAGGATGGATTTCGCCAGCAAACATCGCCTTGGACACTGTGGTTTGCGTCGTTCTAACCAGCCTCTTGGGATGGCACATCGCTTTTCTCCCCAGTTTCCTCGCTGAAGGAGTCCCGTTTCTCGACCTGGCTCCAACCTGGACCCTTGCAGTCCTAATAAAAACAAGGAAAGCCAAAGCCTCCACAACACCTGCAAATCCCCAAGCCCCACCAAAACCTACAGCATCCGAGAAAGGCCAGGTCATTGACGTCGAATCCAAAACAGTTTCCAGTGTAAATGCGCCCCCAGTCATTGCACCACCAGGCGTCACAACAGGAACGGAGCCCACGACCATAAAGTCCGTCACGTCCACATGAGCACGCCTGATCCAATTCATTCCCGCACGAACTGGCCGACTGCAATCATGTGGATCGCCATCGTTGCCATTATTGCGGGCAGCGCTCTGTTCATCTTCAAGTCCTTCGTTGAAGCGCCAGTGCGAGTGGTCAACGCCATTGGAGACCAACCCGGAAAAATCGCCCGGGACCTTGCTTCTTCCTTGCTCAAAGGCACTGTTACCACCCAGTTTCGCGAGTATTGCACAGAAGTCCATCCCACGCTGTCTTTGCAGGTGGCAACGCTGAAACAGACTGAACAATTCACACGAACAGATGAAGCCACGCTGGGGGATATTCCGCTTCCGGAAGTTGTCGTAAGAGTCACAGCCCCCGTGCAATACACTTATTGCATCAACCTCAACGGGAAATGGGACTTCAAACGGGAAGGAGACCTCCTCACGGTCATTTGCCCCGATCCAACGATGAATCAACCTGCTTTTGACGTCTCGCAAATGGAATGGGAAGTGAAGAAAGACAGTCTATTTCGTCGAACAAAAAAAATCATGGACGAATTCCAGCAATCGCTCATGCCCTTGGCTGTCAGCCGAGGCAAATCTCATATTCCCATCGTATTGGAAACCGCTCGTGCACAAACCACGACTTTTGTTGAAAATTGGGTAAAACAGCGTTTTATGGACGGCGGAAAATTCAGAGTCAAAGTCATTTTTGCCCGTGAAGCTCGCCAAATGATCCAGAGCACTTCCCCGGCAGAAACGAATTTATAAAATAAGTTGTGCCCCAAAGTGGTCCAAGAGTACAGTAAAAATCGGTCATGCCATTCAGAACCGGAATGAATCACCACTGCATCACCTTTTATTTAGCACTTGCGTCACTGTTTTTGCCGCTCTCGGCAAAACCAGCCGACTTGGGTCTGTATTCGATGCCAAAGGGGATCGCCGCCCCCATTAAAAAAACATCGGTGCCCGCCTCCAATTACAAACCGCTTTCCTGGACAACCCCAAAAGACTGGATTGAACAGCCCCATACCGATCTTCAGACGGCGCATTTTAGTGTTCCAGGCCCCGATAAAACCAAAGCTGACTTGGTGATCATCTCCTTTTCTGGATTGGTCGGAGAGGAAATTGTCAACGTGAACCAGTGGCGCGCTGAAGTCGGCCTGCCCCCCATTGAACCGACCGACATCACATTCGACCCGATCGTTGTGGGGAAACAGCAAGGAAAACTCTATCAATTTTCCGGTCCCGAAAAATCCACAATGGTCGTATGGCTTACAAAGAACGAGACATTCTGGTTCTTTAAACTCCATGGCAGTTCCAGCGCCATTGCCACCAATAAATCCGCCATGATGGAGTTTTTGAAATCGGTCAGTTTCCTCCCTCCACCAACACCCGAAACACAAGGTCAGCCGCAACAGGCTTCACTTCCAACAAACACGCCAACCACGCCCTCAGAGATGGCATCCTCCGACTCCGCTTTGCGCATGCCGATCTGGGAAATTCCAGATAGCTGGCAAAAGCAGACTGGGCCTCGTCCCATTCTCAAAAGTTACGTGGTCAAGAATTCGAAAGGAATTGCCCTGGTATGGATCAGCTATCTGCCTGGTGAAGGCGGGGGCGCCTTGACCAATATCAACACTTGGCGCGCCGAGATTGGAATGAACCAAATCTCAGAAACCGAGCTTGCCAAAACAAGTGAAACAGTCGATCTGCCCGGTTCCAAAGCAATTCTGGTCAACCTCAGCAAGGATCAGGAAAGCCGTCTCATCGGAGTCTATGTGCGGCATGGAGACAGTACCTGGCTCTACAAGCTCATTGGAGACAACTCCGCTGTGGAAAGCGAAAAGGAAAACCTCATCCAAGTCATCAGAAACGTCCGATATCCCTAGAACATGCTCCAACGCTTTCTAAAGCCGCTGGCGTCCCTGCGCTTGACAATCACCTGTCTGTTGCTTGCATTTGTTCTGGTGCTCGTCGGCACACTGGCCCAGGTTCACCACGGACTCTACGAAGTTCAATCCCGCTATTTCAGAAGCTGGCTTGTTTTCTGGACCTCCAAAACCAGTGGCACTCCCATTCCAATATTCCCCGGTGGCTGGCTCATTGGAGCCGTGCTTGTTCTGAATTTGATAGCCAGCCTTTTCACCCGCTTCAAATTCACCCCTCAAAAAACGGGACTCTGGATTGCCCACCTCGGGCTCATATTCCTGCTTGTTGGGCAATTCGTCACAGAAGCCTTTCAAGTGGAAAGTCAGATGCGGATCGAAATTGGCGAAACCAGAAATTATTCCGAGGATTTTAGAAAGAACGAACTTGTCATTCTTGACTCTGCAGCAACTTCCAACGCGCCTATCCTCTCCGTTGCAGAAACAGCACTCTCGCATAAAGAAATCAAAACGGCGGGCTCCCCCTTCACACTCAGGGTCAAAAGCTACCTGCCCAACTCATATCCAGCAGCCCGAGTCACCGCCAATTCTCCACAAACCCTCTCCTCGACCAACGGAATCGGCACTCTCCTCTGTTTCACAGAAGCACCTGTCAAATTCACGATGGACGAGACATCCCATCCGGCGGCACTCATCGAAATTTTTAAAGACAATCAATCCATGGGAGAATGGCTTGTCTCCACGTGGCTTTCAAAAGCTTACGAAGCATCACGAATCCGCGAATGGCTGGGAGAAGAGCATTCAGAGGTCATTGCCCATCCCCAATGTTTCACTAATAACGGACACAGCTACGAAATCGCGCTTCGCCCCAAACGCATCTATAAGCCCTACAGTCTGAAACTCCTTGAGTTCCATCATGACCTTCATGAGGGCTCTTCTATTGACAAAAACTTTTCCAGCCGAGTGCGTCTTTTCAACCCGGCTACAAAGGAAAACCGGGACATTCTTATTCACATGAACAATCCCCTTCGTTATCAGGGGGACACTTATTACCAGAGCAGTTTTGAACCCGGAGATCAAGTAACCATTCTACAAGTCGTCCGTAACCCGGCATCGCTCACCCCTTACATTGCCTGCACGATGATCACCCTTGGACTCATCATTCAATTTCTCATGCACCTCACCACATTCATGAAGAACCGGATGGGAGGTAAATCATGAAAAAATGGCTCCCCTGGATTTTCGTGGCGGTCTTTGCAGCGTGGTTTCTTTCCAATCTCCTGCCCTCTCGCCCCGTCAATGGTTTTGACATTGGTGGTTATGGAAAGCTCCCTGTCTTGTTGGAGGGACGCATTCAGCCTCTCGATTCGATGGCCCGCAACGCCCTTTTGAGTATGCGCGGCAAATCCACGCTTCGCACCGGAAGCAACACGTTATCAGCCACCGAATGGCTTCTTGAAACTGCCTCGATTCCCGAGCTTGCCGACCAACGGAAAATTTTTCGAGTCTCCCACCCCGATCTCGAAGGCCTCATGGGAGCGCAAAAACCCGGTCTTGAATACTATTCCTACAACGATCTCACAAATCAGTTGCCACATTTGGAGGAACAAGCCCAGGCACTCCTAAAAAGCGAAGAAGAACAAGGTGGTAATTCACGAAACCGCTCCGCCTATCAAAAAGATCTTCTTCACCTCTACAACAGCATTTCCCTTTATCGCCAGATCAAAAACAGTTTTCAACCGGAGGACACCCCCAATTTCATCGACGAACTCGATATATATAAAGAGTCAATCCCCGCAGCCATGGCTGCCGCATCACAGGATAAAGAAAAACGCGATGCAAGCGCCCTTCAACGCATAGCCCCGTTCGTCCGCCGGTATCAGGATCTGGCCGCTTTTGCGTACCCGCTTGCCATTCCACCAATGCCAGGCCAAGTAAAAGATAAATGGAAAAACACCGGTTCAAGTCTTTTACAATCTTTGCACGAGAATACGATCCATCCTGCCGTGCTCTTTTACGCCACGCTCCACAACACCTATCGAAACCATCAACCGGACAAGTTCAATCAGACGCTTGTTCAATATAACGGCTGGCTCCAAACAAACGGTTTTACCCCGGTCACCCAGAAGGCCAGCCTCGAATTTTCATTCAACCGGATGCAACCGTTTTATGTGTCGATGATTCTTTACGTGGCAGCACTACTGCTTGGCTGTCTTTTCTGGATCAAGCTTTCCGAACCGGTCCGGCGCTCTGGTGTTGCACTGCTCGCGCTCGGATTTGTCATTCATACCGCCGGCCTCGTTCTGCGTGTGGCCTTGGAAGGTCGCCCCCCTGTCACCAATCTCTATTCTTCCGCCGTCTTTATTGGCTGGGGAGCGGTGCTCCTTGGATTGATTCTTGAACGTTTCTTCAAGCAGGCCATCGGGCTTGTTGCCTCCGCGATGATCGGCTTCATATCCCTCATTATCGCCCATCACCTTTCGCTCAGCGGGGACACCATGCAAATGCTGCGTGCTGTGCTTGACACCAATTTCTGGCTGGCCACGCACGTTGTCACCATCACCATTGGCTACTCATCCATGTTCGTTGCTGGAATGCTCGCGGCACTCTATATTTTGCGGGGCGTATTCACCCGTTCTTTGACACCAGAAATCGCCTCAGCGCTGAACCGCATGGTTTACGGGATTCTCTGTTTTTCCACACTCTTTAGTTTCACTGGAACAGTGTTGGGAGGCATCTGGGCCGATCAATCCTGGGGACGATTCTGGGGCTGGGATCCAAAGGAAAATGGAGCCCTGCTCATCGTTCTTTGGAATGCTGCCATTCTTCATTCCCGCTGGGCTGGTCTGATTAAAGAACGCGGCCTTATGGCCATGGCAGTTTTTGGAAATATCGTGACCAGTTTCTCCTGGTTCGGAGTCAACATGCTCGGCGTCGGACTCCATTCCTACGGTTTCATGGATGCGGCATTTCCATGGCTCTGTGCTTTTGTCTTTTCGCAACTCATCCTCATTGGACTCGACTTCCTGCCTCGTGAAAAATGGGGTAGTTTCAAAAACGCAAAATAAAGGCTGAACCGTTTCAGCGATCTTAAGCTGCTGATGGGACATCCGCTGGTTTACGCGATTTCATTGGGCCAAGCCCACGGTAGAAGATCAGGAAACACGTCAACACCACGGCGACATAACATGTCACCCCCATCCAGAACACAAACCAATTCTCACCCTTTGCACTTGCGCAGGCATTAAACCACACGCCCCCTCCAAGATAGCCAACCAGATTTCCAACTCCGCTGATCATGAAATAAAACAATGCCTGAGCGCGCGTTCTCCAGGCAGGATCAATGCGTTGCTCAAGGTAAATCTGCGCCGTGATGAAATAGAGCGTGTAAGAAAAACCATGCAGCGCAATTCCCGCGATCACCCAGCCCTTTGAATTGAAGGCACATAAACCATAACGAACCACTCCAAAGGCCAGCCCTGCCACAAAAATCCATTTCAATCGGATTCTTAAAAAGAGTCTCCCGAGAGTCAGCATCGCAACAATTTCCGAGATTTGTCCGATTGACATCCAGGCTGACATGGATGTCATTCCAAACTCCCTCAACTGAGGCGGCGTGTATGGGAAGAATACTGCAAGGGCTGTGTTGTAAAGCGCCGCCGTAATAAACACCATGCGATGATCCCGATTTTTGAGCAATACGAGCGCGTCCCACCCCATCCGCTCTTTCAAAGTCAGCGGCCCTGAACTTCTTGGCGGCGCAACATTCGGCAGTAAATAGGTAAACCCAGCCAATAACATCCATCCCGCCGCCCCGCTGTAACCGGATAAAGTTGATGCATCTGCTCCGATCGCACTCACCACCCAGCATCCACACATCCAGCCAAACGTGCCAATCGCCCGAATTGGACCAAATTCCGTTCTTGGATTAAACAACCGGGAAAAGACAATGCTCGTTGAAATGCTCGTCACCGGGGTGGAACAAAGCATTTGAATTTGAATGAGAAGCAGGACCGCATAAGCAGGCCAGTGATGTTGAATGCTCCAGCTCGCGGCAACCATCACCAGACTGCTCGCTATGGCAAGCCCGCGCAAAACCCGGACAGGGGAACCGCCCCGATCCGCCATGGCACCAAATATCAATGGCGACACAAATGCCGCAATCGCAGAGGTCGCAAACGCATACGGACGAATTCCCGACAACCCATGGGCATCCAACACGTTGGTCAGGGGAACAAACCACATCCCCATGGCCAACCATTGAATAAAAAACAGGGTTGCCAGTTCCGCGTAATCAGCCCATTGCCGGGGCTTGTCCATTATTTCAATTGACTGACTTTTTCACGCAGGAACCGAATCAACGGTTTGGGGGAAAGCCCGCTTCCGGTGATGGATTTAACCAGTTCCGCACCGGTCTTGGCCCGGCCATGACAATGAATCTTCTCACGATGCCACTTTAAAATCGGAGCAAAATTGTGTTCACGAATCAGTCCCTCCACATCCGGAACATCCTTCTGAATCTGTTCCCACCAATGCGCTGCATACAGATTTCCCAAAGTGTAGGTTGGAAAATAACCAATATCCCCAAAGGACCAATGAATGTCCTGCAGGATGCCCTCGCTGAAATTCTTCGGGCGAATCCCCAAATATTTTTCATACTTGTCATTCCACAGCTCGGGCAACGCCCCGACGTCAATTGTCCCGTTGATCATGGCTTGTTCCAATTCATACCGAATGATGATGTGGAGATTATAAGTCAGTTCATCAGCACGAACACGAATCATTGAAGGTTGCAGGACATTGATCGCATCATAGAAACTGTCAGGCGTAACATTTTTCAACTGTCTGGGGAAAGCAGCCTGCATGATCGGAAATTGCTTCTGCCAAAACGCGCGATTCTTCCCGATGAATACCTCCCAAAAGCGGGACTCACTCTCGTGTATCCCCATCGAGACCGCCTCACACAAGGGCGTTCCATACCATTCCTCAGGCAACCCCAGCTCATACAACGCATGCCCCGTCTCATGAAGAATCGTCAACTGACAATCCGCAATGCCATCAAAACGAGTCGTGATGCGCACGTCCCGGCAATGAATCGTCGTGCAGAACGGATGTGCAGTCAGGTCCAAACGGATGTTCTCCTCAGGCGCCCCCATCTCCTTCATCAGATCGTGGGCAATATCCAACTGCTTCTGCTCATTGTATTTTGCCTTCAAAAAAGCTGGCACCGGTTTTGCCTCGGGTAACTTTGAAATCAGTTGGATTGTCTCCGTTTTCAACTCATCAAAAACCCGGTTCAAATCAACCGTATTAGCTCCAGGTTCGTAGGCGTTGAGCAAGGAATCATAAGGGGTAGCCCCCAAGGCAAGGTAACCCGCCTTTTTTTTGCACAGTCCAATAATTTTCTCAAGATAAGGACGAAAAATGGAATAATCGTTTTTCTCGCGCGCTTCAGACCAAGCGTGCTCAGCCTTGGACGCCGTCTCCGCCATTTCCAAAACAAATTCGTTTGGCAACGCCATTGCCAGACGATAATCGCGCAATGATTCCTTCAAGAGACGCTGTTCCCGCTCACTCAACGAGGTGTCGCGAATTTCACCAGATTCCAGATTAATCAGTTTTTCCAGTAGCTTACGGTAATCAGCAGAGGTGATGCGCTCATGAATCAACCCCTCTATCAGAGGCAATTGTTGCGACCGTCCGGCAATGCCAGCGGTAGGCATATAGGTTTTGGCATCCCATCCCAAAAGGGCTGAAATCCCCTTAAGATGCCAGGTTTTTTGTTGATATCGAGCCAGATCGGCCAAAGACGTGTTCATGGCGAACTAAAATTAGGTTCAAAGTAATGGGTCCAAAAACAAGGACACCTTCGTTACGCAAACAATACTACCGCCTAAAAAGTAAAATCACCAGCGCGTTTCCACAAGGCTTGGTTGGACTCTCATAATCCTCCCCCCTCGGGTAACATTTTCCCATGAGGTAACACGGGACGTAGCGAAGCAACAGAAAGCAGACTCTCCCCCCCCTCTCACCCGCTAAACAATCATTGGAACCCCTGTTATGAGGTCCTTCCACTTCAACGTTTGAGATAGAATTTGAAGTTCCCCCAAGAGCAATGATTCGAGCCTCGCATTAGTATGCGTTTTTTTGACTCCAAAATGTTTGGATCATGATCTTGAAATCCAACCAAAGATTCCAGTGCTCAACATACCAAATATCAAATCGAATACGTTCGGCCAAATCAGTATTGCCACGCCAGCCATTGATTTGTGCCCATCCCGTCATGCCAGGCTTGCACGTGTGGCGGGCATTGTAATGAGGAATGACAAATTCGAATTGTTCAATGAGTTCCGGCCTCTCCGGCCTCGGACCTACAAGACTCATCTCCCCTTTGAGGACATTCCAAAACTGTGGCACCTCATCCAGATTCCACTTTCTCAAAAACGAGCCAATTCTTAATCTTCTGGGATCATCCTCTTTTGCCCACTGAGCCCCCTCGCGTTCAGCGTCCAAACGCATGCTTCGAATTTTGTACATTTTAAACTGCCGTCCATTGATCCCGGAACGAATTTGTGAATAGAAGATGTTCCCCGGTGATTCCAGATAAACAATGGTGCCGAAAATTGCGATGATTGGCGCTCCTATAATTAACCCCACGATTGATCCCACAACGTCAACTACTCGTTTAATCAGACGATTTGCATGGTTCTGCAACGGCAGGTTTTCAACGGCCAAAACGGGAACGTTTCCGATGGCCGTGGCGCGCAGCCCTGTGACAAACACTTCGAACACACGGGGAATCATTTTAAAATCAACATGCTGCATTTCGCAGATCTTGGCTATTTCAGCGACTTTATCATTCGCCATGTTTGTATCAGCAAGAATCACAACATCAGCCGCTTTTTTTTGCAGAATATCCGGCAATATCTTCAATGTGCCCAGCAGGTTTTCTTTGTCACCACGACACGTTAAATCTGGATTATCGTCATTACCAATCCATCCAATGTAGTGCATCAACGAGGTGGATTGTTTCAAGGTTTCACAAATTCGTGATGCCTGTTTACTCCAACCAACTACAATCAAGCGCCGTTTGAGTAACGCATTTAATTTGGGCAAACATATGATCCACCAAAGGATCAGCCGCCAGATCAAGAAAAGAATGCTTATGACAAACGCAGAACAAAGCACAAACAAACGGGAAATTGGAGGGTCAATCCGAACAGTCAAGGTCACCCCAAGAAAGAGAAAAAGACACTTCCCCAGCATGACCAGGAATTTCTGCATTGTTCTTTTGACATCATTTAAAAATTCATATTGATAGAGGTTTTGACTGAGCATTCCAGCAAACACAATTGCCCATCCAAGAATAATCAATTTCCAGTAACCTTCTGAAAGATGCAGGCTCTCCGCCCCCCCATGGAGGGGAATCAGTCCACTGATCAAGCGAAGCCAATATGCAATTTCAAACCCCGCAATCACCACCACCAGATCACCAATGATAGCTGTCGACGCCAGAACATTCTCCAGAAATTGCCGTTTCCCCACTCGATCTGACAAGAGCCGCCGAAAGAGCATCATCCTCCCATAGGGACGGTCGTTATCAGTTCGTTTTTTTTCAATTACCAGCATAATTTCGATTGCTCTTCTGCAAAGCTACTTTTTCCACTCATTCGGGGGTCAACAGTCGACATTTAACTAACAAAAAAATAAAAGAAACATCACCAACACCAAACAGAACCTTACAATTTCATTCCTCGTTCCACCCTTTCAAAAGGGTTTGCCACCGCTCCACATTATAACAGAAGTGCCATTGTTCAATAAGAAACAAATGACTTTGGTTTTTTCGAATTAATCCCTCCAAAAGCCACCGCGTAGAGAGCTAGGAATTAGTTTTCTTGTTTGCTTGGATCATCCCATCGTCGATGAAAAGAAGTGAGCTATTTTCCAAAACTGGACCGTGAGCGAAGTTGCTTTTTGACCGTCTGCTCTGATTGGAAGAAAGCAGAAGTCATGAAAGCAAAACGTTCTTTCTGCTTGACCAGCATCCACATCAGATACTCTTTAGCCAAAGAAAATGCAAAAAAACTTCAGTCCATTGCATCTACAATTATTATGATGCACCCTATTATTCACGTCAGGATCCAATGGCTCAGGGAATGAACCTTGAAAGAGAATCACTTAATCCCTCAATAGAGAACTGCTTTTTTTGACAAATTATAGCCCGTCCGCCCATCGCTTTTCTTTCGCTCGTCCCCACAGTTAACCAACGCTCCAATAATCGCTTAATACCTTCCAGCGTATCCGGTTCCACAAAACCCGATTTACTGGATTCGATTTCCTGCCAAATGTTCACCTGATTGGAAATAAGAACTGGACATTCACAAGCCATTGCCTCGGCTACTACGATCGCAAAATTCTCCTGGTGGCTAGGTAAACAGAAAACATCGGCAGCACGATAAGCTCCCCATTTTACATTTCCAGAAAGCATTCCAGGCCAACTCACAGCCTCACTTATTCCATTTTCGTCGGCAACTTGCTTCAAATAGTTGATATAGTCTTCATTTCCAGGACCAGCCATCACCAAATGCCAGCCACTGTTATTCTTCATCACAGCAGCATATGCCTTGAGTAATAAATCACATGCTTTCTTTTCATGAATGCGAGACAAATACAAAATGCAACGCTTTCCTCTCGCTACTGGGACTTTTTCATAAAAGGCTTCAAGTTGAGAAGGAGAAGCACTTGGCGGGTCGTTGATCCCATATCCCACCACTGATTCCTTCGCCTTGTAAAGCCAGAATGACTGTTTGGCTAACACCCTCTCTTGCTCGCACGTAAAACAAACTGCCATTGCATCCCGCAGAACAGGATACCCTCCCCATGGCCAGTACAACCATTTTTTTAGATGCTTCAACGGATACGTTCGCTTAAACCAAGGGTCCAACATGCCATGTGTAAACACGCAATAGGGCACTTTTAAACCTCTCATCCCCAGCCACCCTCCAAAAGCATGATATCCCCAGATTCCATTTATGATCACCAAATCAAATTTGTTGGCATTTTCTTTCAGCCAGGGAACCAGCTTGGTATTAAAACGGTACCTTCCCAAGTATGAAGGTCCAAGAGGAACCCAATCAAACGGAAGATTGTCACATTTGACCGAGCCAGGCGCATCAAGACTAACCACAGTTGTTTCGTCCCCATGTTTCCTTCGAAACTCAGAAAGATTATAAACTCCAGCTATTGGCCCCCCATCTCTCAAATCTATGCTTACGATCAAATGCAAATGCCGCATATTATCGATAGTATCAAATTAACTTAAAAACACCACAGTCATCCGGTTGGAAATCGTGACACTTGTTATAAATCATTTAAAATAATTTATTTACACTGCAAACACGGTACAATCCATTTCAATTTTAACTCCCACGCATAAACAATGTGCCAAGTTACCAGAACATCACCAAAAACGTTCTTTTACCGAATTGTAAATCAGGCTCATGAAAAAGGTAACTAACCCTACCCATGATAAAAGGAGAGCACTGCTGATAAAAGAGAAAGTTGAGCCCAAATGGGAAAGAGCCAATTCAGCAATACTCAAATGTTCCAAGCGCATTACGTAACGCCGAAGAAGAAAATCTCATTGGAGGCAAAAATTTGTGTTTGACGAAAATTCCTCTCTCAGATGTAGTAATCTTTTCATGAGTGATCAGCAGGAAAGTCTCGTAAGAAATAAATTATTTAATTCTCGATTGGGATATGAATTGGGACGTTCCGTGTGGGTTCTAGCCGTGTGGCAGTTTGTAAAATGGGGCTTCTTTTTAACACCGATTCCATGGCCTTCTGCTATAAAAAGTGCAATTCTCCGTGCGTTTGGTGCAAAAGTGGGGAAAAAAGTGTATTGGAAACCTCGCATCAACATTCATATTCCCTGGAAACTGACTATTGGAGATTACTCATGGGTAGGGGAGGAAGTGAATATTGTCAACTTTGCTCCTGTCACCGTGGGAGCAAACTGTTGTCTTTCCCAGCGTGCATTTCTCTGCTCGGGGAATCATGACTATCGGAGCCCTGATATGCGCTATCGTCATGCGCCCATAAACGTGGCAGATGGAGTCTGGATTGGAGCAGCAGTATTTGTCGGTCCAGGCGTAAATATCGGAATCGATGCCGTCATAACAGCCTGTTCAGTTGTAAATTGTGATCTGGATGGAGGATTTATTTATACTGGATATCCATGCAAGGCTGTTCGAAAAAGATGGTCTGATTCTGCCTCCGGAATTAAATCCCCCGTTATTTAGACCACAAAAGATTTTGTTATTGATTCCAGAAAAATGGAAGGTCCAAGGCGGCAATAATTGTATCTCTTGAGCAAAGAATCAGATCGGGACGGATGCCTTGTTTGCGAGGATAAAGCAGAGGGGTAATGAATTATTGCCAGATCAAGAGAGTGATTAAGGTAGTGTAAAAACCTCAAGTTTTTACATTCGGTTTCAATTGGATTCCTGCTTTTTATTCTTAAAAATCAAGAAACTGCTTTTGCCCCACTGATCTGTTCAATGTTTTCCTGAGACCAGGGAAGTGGTCTTAATGAATTCCACGCTGTTTTTGTGCGTTGGAATTTGCCATGTCAAAGATGCCTTCGAATTTATCAGTAATAGTCTGAATATCGAAATGTTTTTCCGCATATTTGCGGGCATTTAATGCAATTCTTCCGGAAAAGTCATGATCTGTTCGGAGTTTTTCTGCTGTTGCCAAAAATCCCTCCATGTCTGTGGGGGAAATACAGACTCCGGTTCCATTCCTCTCAATGATTCGTCCTGCAAGGTTTTCGATCGGAATTGCTCCTAAAATGGGGCGTTGCGCACAGTGATAGGTGAGCACCTTTGATGGAACGGAAAAAACTCCCGCATCGGGTTCCAGAACCGCAATCAATACATCGCTAGAAGCCATGACCTCAGGCATTATTTCAAATGCTTGGAATGGCAAAATCTTAAGCTGATTCAATCCCAAACTGTTTTTCTCCTTCTTGAGCCAGTCACTCCCAGGCCCCTCAGAGATCACAACGACGGATACATTGGGCAAATTCCGATACTTCACAGCCAATTGAAGCAAAAGATCGGGATTATGTTTCATGGCAAGTGTTCCTGAATACATGAACACAAACTGCTCATCGAGCCCCTGTTGAGCTGACCAGAAGTTATGCCTTGGACGAACGGGCAGTTCATCCAGCGGTGCCCAGTTTGGAATGACAGAAATCTTCTCTGGTGCTACCCTGTAATCCTTCAATATCTGAGTGAAATCTTCCGTGATGGCTATTATATGTGAACTAATGGAAAAACACTTTTTGTCAAGATAACGATAAAACTTTCCAGCACAAAAACCGATCATCGGGAGCTTTTTTCGTGCGAGTTTTTCCACCGCGATGCTGTAAAAGTCCTGCACCCAAAAAATGGCCGGGATTGCTCTTTCTCTGGCTTTCTTGAAGAGGCTTAATTGCGGCTCTGTCGGTGTGTTTCCACTGATGAGAATTTCAGGCTTGTAAGTATCAAGAAGGCTGACCAGCTCCTGTCCATAAGCCACTTCATAACCGCGCCGCTTGAGAAAATTATATTTGTTGGCACGGTAATCAGGAGACATTGCGACCTCAAGGATTTTAAAACAATCCGGATCGGATGGTTTATGTTTTAAGAAACCACGTGGTGTCAATAACTCACTGGCAAAGGCAAGCGTTACTTTATGCCCGCGGGAAGCAAGGGATCGCCCCAACTGAATTTGAAAAGGATGCCCCGTATAATCATGAATCAGGATACGCACTATAATTACGAAATGGTTGTCAACCAATGTTTCTTTTTACTGCCATTAGGATTCTCCAACTGCCAATAACTAAAGTCGAGTGCATTTTGAACGACGAAAGATTACATGTCGACTCATGCAAAGTGTCGACATCCTTATCCCAACTCCATCCTCCGTTTGGCCGCTCACAAAGTCCAATCTCCATCCAATTTCACGTTCACTTCGCAACCACTTTATGCAGAAACGCCGTCACAAAAACTTCCGCCATCAGTCCCCCACCAATCAAGAGTTTTCCATTTTCCACTCTTAAGCAATCTGAATTCGAACAGGGAAACCGGCCACAACACGTTCTAACAAACTGTCCTCATCTCCATAATTGTAACCGCCACATTTCGTTGATGCCAGTGCCGCAGAATTTGGCTCACCACGTGTAGAATGGGGCTTACTGATGTTGTAATTGGAGTAACCGTCAGGTGTTTATTCTTCAGCTTTACGCAATAGGTTGATGATATTTTTGTCGCTGAATTTGCTGTTTTTCAATCGCCCAGATTTCTTTCTTATCAGCAGAATTCCCTTTTTCCCATGTCCATTTTGAGGGACAGGTCACCTTGATAAAATCGAACGGTAGATCCGCTCCATCTGGTCCAGGGCCAAATCAGTTCGAAACCTGTTTGCATTGGAAATGCCCCGTTTGATTAACTCGGCTCGTTGCTCCACCGTCAAGTTGGCCATTTGCTTAAGAATTTTGCCCCCCTCCTCCGCCCACAGGTGATCCTCCGTTTCCGAAGTACACGGGCGGCGTCTCAAATACCAGGCAGCCTTTCCACCGACCTCGGTCATGGGAGCACGATCTGTCGTAATTACCGGACAACCAGATGCCTGGGCTTCAGCAATTGGCCATCCAAATCCCTCTTCCAAGGATGGAAAAATCAAGGCAGTTGCATTCGAGTAAGCAGCGTTCACCTGGGAATTTGTCAACCCGACTACAAAATGAATCTTGCCCTTTGGAGATATCTTGCCAGCAAAATTTTTCAATTCATCGTTGGGAGATGCCCCAACTAAGACAAGAGGAATCGGCCATTCAACACTTTCGACATAATGTCGATACAACATCATTATTCCAAGCCGGTTTTTATACCACGGATTCCCCCCCACATGAAGAAAGTAGCCTGAAGTCCAATCCACCCCAGATACGGAAGCAAGCCGTTGAGCAGCCTCCCCTTTGGAAAGCACTTCAAAAGGGTAATTCAACCCGTTGTAGACCACTTCTGAAAGCTCGGGCTGCTTGATAAGGAACCGAGTCAAATCATCCCTGGTCTTTTGTGAGATTGAAATAAAATTACGACCTTGCCGAAAACCACGGCGAATCAGCCGTTGATAAATTCGTCCAGACACCCCAGTTCTGTGCTCTGGAAACTCCCCCATCGCGGATCGTTGAGCCAAAAAATCATGACAGTGTATTACATGAGGCAAGGAGGAGATGTGTGGAACCCACATGCCCAATGCATGATCCGTGACAACGATCAGCGTGGCAGGAGGCAAACAGCGAAGCCTATGACGCAGAATCACAGGGAACACAACATAAGAGTCAATATAACCAAGCCACTTCTGGATCATTCCCGCTTTTTTTGCATAACGGGTAAACAAAGTCGGAGCAGTCCAATACTCAATTTTAAAGTTCCTGTTTTCCATGCCCTGGCCAATCATCCGGGCATAACGAGGCATACTCAGAGCACCAAGTGTATCAGGATGGCACAACAAGACAAGCTTCGGGGGTGTCATCAAATCAGCCAATGGGGCTTTCATTCAAAATCTTCCTTCGATTTCGATTCGTCAAGCTGTTCACACTTGGATAGGAAAATATGTTAATTAAATAAATAACAAAGCCAGTGAAATATCCGGCAGTATGAAAAATCTCAACAAAAAAACTCTCATAACTAGCTGTTAGGCTTAAGAATAAACAAAATACAATAATAAAACTACCAACATTACAGTATAGAATGAAATGTCTTACCATATGGCCAAATACAACTCCCAATATTCCCATAAAAAAAAGGTTCCCCACATACCCGAACATGATGAGATTATAACCAAACATCGACCACCATTTATATCGCCACGTATTGTCTCCCAATGTCTCATTCAACTCATCAACAATCCGAAGGGCATCTGGCTCATAGTCAGGATAAAACCGTTTTATTTGAAACAACACACGTTCCCCCATGATGAGTCCAGGGTTGAAAGCAATTGGTTCCGCCTCACCGCACACAGTATCAGTAATATTTATTGAATCCGTCATATATGAGGAAAAAAGAAACATGGCACCGTAGTCATTATCCTTAAACAACTCATATCTATCCTGCTGCCCCAGTCGAGCCCGAAAATTAGCCAAATAGTTATCACCAGCACGATACCGTGCTATAAAAAAGAAGTAAGCTACGGATATTACCATTATAACAAAAACAATTACCCTAAATTTGCGAAAGCTTCGATTAAACAAGACCGAAGACAAACGTTTATCTAAAGCAAAAAAAAGAAAAAACCACAGATACTCCCCCACATACAGAAGTGCCTGCCTTTCTGTTCCTAAAAAGGCAATGAAACAGGAAAGAAACACAATACTATAAATGCTTAAATGCACCCATCGGGGCAATTCCCAGTGCACGACAAAGCAATACATGTAGAGCGCAAAGGCGACCAAAAAGGGCAGATAAAAGAAATTGCTGATTGTTGTTATTGGAGTCAAAGCAATTTCACCTCTGACCGTTTCCACATCATTCAACGTTTTTGAAATGGTTCCAGATCCAGAAATGAAGCGATCAGCTATAAGCCCAATGATACCGATGAGGGACATTACTGTAACCACTTTTAGCAGCACAAGTATATAGGTGTTGCCCGCGGAAAAGAGGGCAATCTCCTTGGAAGTTCTCCGGTATAAAAAACCGAGCCCGATTTTGTAGCCAACAACAAAAAAAAGGAAACTAAAAAACAGATACCCATATGTCTTAAGATGCATGGGAGGATAAAGGATCAAACCAAAATGGTAGATCAGGAGCGCCACAATCCAATAAACCAAAAACAACAATACGGGAACCCATGGCCGCCATCCAACTTTATATCTTTGAGAGATCATATGGTTCAATTTTTTACCAAGTTTAACAGCATGGATTTGGTTAATAACTTAATCGCATACATCCTATTGAATCTGATCTGTCTAAGAATACGAAACTTTGGAAGGAGTGGCCCCTCGGTAGCAATCGTGTTTAGGAATTTGTTTTCCTGCTCCTGTAAGTCTAGCTTGCTGGAGTATTCTTTGGGCGCGTTGATTCGAGCAAGATCAAGACGTTTTTGCTTGATGACGTTTTGCGACAGAGTGCAAAGCCACCTGTTATCTTCCAGATTGTCTTTTAAGGCACTTTCAAAATAACTTAATGTTTTAAGAGTCATAGATCTGCACTTCCGCCGTGAAGATGCATGTTGAACACGGTATTGAACCAAGACTTTTGGTAGATACACGATTTTTCCAAGTAGCGCGGCTCGGAAAGCAAGAATTTTATCTTCATATGGATGTCCTTCAATGAGAGGGCCAAAAGTTCTTAGACAATTAGAGCTATAGGCGCAGACAGCCCCTAAGGGGCTGCTATTGTCAAAAAGGAATTCTTTATCAAAATCCGCTGATAATGTTGGTTCCAGTTGTTCCCCAATTACGGTCTTATTATCGAGGATCTTCTGATAAGCGCAGTAAATCGAATGAATGTTCTGTCGATCAGAAAGCCATTTCCTCACCATTTCTTCAGACCTGTTAGGAAGTGAAATATCATCCCCTGCTGCTGTAATAATTAAATCGCCTTTTACCAGCTCGGACACGCGATTAAAATTTCCAATGATTCCCAGGTTGGTCTTGTTCCTATTTAAAATGATCTTGTGAGGCCCCTTGTAGGTCGCAACCATTTGCTCCATGATTTCGTAGGTTCGGTCCTTTGAACAATCATCTGAGAAAATAATTTCCAACGGAGAGTAGGTTTGTGAAAACGCCCCTTCTATCGCTTCACGCACCAAGTTCTCCTGATTATAGGCAAGCATGACGAAGCTCACGAGCGGCTTTTCTTGTGTTTCAATCATCGTTTTGTAGAGCTATATAGCCATTTGGGAACAAAGCGTGTCAGGTATGGCTCAAAGCGCGTGCCACGCAAGTTTTCAGACAGACGTCTAAATGAGAAAAGTCCAAACAACAAGGCAGCACCTGTGCCAAGGATCGCAATCATGGTTTCGCTTAGTATAAAAGACACGCCAAAAACGACTGAGGCCGTTCCAAAGATGGTGGTTCCATAGAGCAGGTTATTACGAGACCATCTGAAACCAGTAAGCTTCCAAGCCACGATTGCCATCAGACAAACATAGAAAACATATAGTCCAACAAACGCTTCAGCAGTCCCGACCAGGCCAAAACAGTAAACCCCCAAACAGGTTAACCCAATATATACAATATTGGACACGATTTCGGTGTAAATGAAATAGCTGGCAAACCCCTTTGCCAACATAATATAGGCCATTGGCCATGAAATGACACGCAGCAATAGTCCCAAGGCGAACCAACGCAACAACAGAATGGCTGGTTCAAAACTGGCAGCATAAAACACGTGGATGACCAGGGGCGCAAAAGCAAGCGTTGCCAAAATGCCGGGCCCGGCCAAGAGTAATGAAACTTCGGACTGCTCATTGACCAACCGATTGCATTCATCGTTGTTTTGTGCCACCGCCGTCAGGCGCGGAAAGAAGTCAGCCGCCATCGCTTGTAGGACAAAACCGGCATAAAGACCAGCCACGGTAAAGGCCGCCTGATACTGCCCAGATGCATCCACCCCCAGATGCCTTACTGTCAGCACTCGAATCAGGTAAGTAACCACGGAATTCAAGATACCACTGACAAGAAATGCAAACCCCATTTTTAGCATCTCCCGGCTTTCAGTCCAGGTTTCACCCCAAGTTAACCGCACACGCTCCACCGGGACTTTCCGGGCATACCACCAGGAAGTTAGAATAGTCATCAGTGAAAGAACTATCAAAAGAGGAACTATCGCCCTGATCCCAAGCCAAAAAACAAACGGAACTCCAATCACCGTGCTAAGCAATGCACCCAAAACACTCAAACGAGACAAATCACCAATCCGGCGCATCCCCTGAACCAAGGCGGTTTGACCAGCGGAGACTGAGGAAAAAAATACAGTTCCTGCCAATAAACAAATTGGCCAAGCATACGCTGAGCTTTTAAAAGTCAGGTTCGAAATAGGCCAGCTTAGCAGCGCTAATAAAATGGCTCCTATTGCTCCCAATACGATGGATGCACGGCGTAATGCAGCAATGGTCCGCGCAATTTTCCTTGAATCGCCGGTGGCTGCTGCTTCTGCTATCTGCCGAACGCCACTACTGCCTATCCCAAACCCCGTAAGCGTGCTTGCCATCGAAGTAATGGCAACATAGGTTCCCATTAGTCCCACCCCTACTGGACCAAGCAAAACGGCCAAGAATTTGGTCCGTATCGCCCCCAAAAGCATATTGATAACAGACGCCCCCCCGATAAGAGAAGAGGACTTCAAAATCGTGCGATACGAAATATTGCTGGATGATTTCACTCAAAATTGCCGCAAACAAAGGGGCTTATCTCATCACAATCACAATTGTCCCCTTATGATGGACGTCCGCATGACACAATTAGTTAATTTGTGAAAAGCCATCACATCCTCGCGATATTCGAGAAGGGTTTCCAATCGAGGTATTTCAAAGGGAGGCTTGTCTAAAAACACGCCGGAACATCTATAGATGCGGATATCCGGTCCCATTTCCTTATCCAGATTAAACACAACGTCCTTGCCTGCATACAGGTGTTCCGTAACAAGCGCGTATTTGCACGATTTTGGAATTTTATTAAGTATTGAAATAATTTGCTTGTTGCTCAGATGCTGAAAGACCTGCCTGATTAGAATCAAATCGGCTTGAGGCAAGGTTCCAGTAATCGCATCCAATGCGGCAAACTTTGTGCCCGGAGCTCCAAAAGTTTTTTGATTTCGTTGAATCAAGTCAGGAACAACGTCCGTCCCCAGATATTCCACCCCCTGTGAACGAGCAAGAACATGGTTCATGATGCGGAAATCCCCACAACCAATCTCAAGAACACTTTTGACCTGGTTCTTGACAATGAAATTAACAAGAACTTCAACATACTTAGCCGCATTCTCGCTTAATGTGCCAGCTCCTGAACAATATTCTCCCTTTGCCCCCCCCCAGATGTTTTCTCTGTAAATGGTCGAAAAAACCTCTTCTGCGCTTTTGTTTTTGAAACGCCTAAGGTTAAAGCGCAGTTTAGCCAAGTGAAGACTCTTGGGAATAAATCTATTCAAAACACCAGTTAGTTTTTCTTTTTTGTTCGTCATAAAATGATCGACCAATTCATTGAATTGTACCGAACATAAGGCAAGTCATTGTATTAAATCGTTTTCTATTCGTGATTTTAAGATATCCAAAACATACTTGTGCTCCTCCGGGCTCAAATGCGGTCCAATTGGAAGGCTTAATACTGAACCTGCCAATTTCTCGGCAATGGGCAGACGCCAGCGCCCAGCATTGGAAGCGCGCAGATCGGAATATGCACCAGAAAGATGTGGAGGTATTGGATAATGGATCAGCGTGGAAATACCGCTATCACTTAGTTGTTTCTGCAACTCATTTCGCGACGGATGGCGAATGACAAAAATGTGCCAGACCGGTGAGGCCCAGGATGGAACTGCAGGAAGTAGCTGAAAACCAAAAGTTTTCAAGAACCGGGAGTTTAGGTCCGATAGTTGAGTCAGGTATTGGTTTGCAAGGACAGAACGTCTGGCATTCCAACTTTCTAAATGATGAAGCTTTACACGCAAAAATGCCGCCTGTAGCTCGTCCATTCTGGAATTCAGCCCCACTACTTCATGTTGATACTTAATCTTCGAGCCATAGTTCCGGAGGATTGCGACTTTTTTGGCAAGTGCAGCATCTTTGGTAACAACCGCTCCCGCATCGCTGAATGCACCCAAATTTTTTCCTGGATAGAAGCTGAATCCCGCCGCGTCTCCCAAACCTCCGACACGTCGACCTTTATACCGGGCTCCATGAGCTTGCGCTGCGTCCTCAATCACCTTGAGACCGTGCTGTTTTGCAATTGCCATAATGGGATCCATATCCGCGGGTTGCCCATAAAGGTGGACCGCCATGATTGCCTTTGTGTGAGGAGTAATGGCAGCTTCAATCTTGGTTGGGTCCAAATTATAGGTCCGTTCATCAGGCTCAACAGGGACGGGCGTCGCACCGGAAAAAGTTACAGCAAGCCACGTGGCAATAAAGGTATTACTTGGCACGATGACTTCGTCCCCCGGCCCTATATCCATAGCGCGGAGAATCAAATGCAGCGCGTCCAATCCGTTTCCAACCCCCACACAATGCGGAACTTCACAGTAGGCAGCAAATTCTTGCTCAAAGGTTTCTAATTCCTTCCCATAAAGGTAGTAACCGGAATTCATGATGCGCTGATAGGCCGCATCCAATTCAGGTTTAAGTTCAAGATAGGTGGGTTTTAGTTCTAAAAAGGGGACCTTCATTGTGATATATTCAGAGCTTTTAAGAATTCCTGACGATCCCTGTAATAATCATCAGGATCATATAAATTGGAAGCCAGTACCATGCAAACTGATCCAGACGAAAAATTATCAAGTTTGCGCCAGATCATGGGACAAACATAGAGCCCGATATAGGATCGATTCAAATGAAACCGCTGGGTGGCATGACCATCATCCAGTAAAATATCGAAGCTACCAGATATGGCAATTATGAGCTGGTGCAATGCCTTGTGTGCGTGTCCCCCCCGCTCAGCGCCTCCCGGCACATCGTAGAGGTAATAAACCCTCTTAATATCAAAAGGAATGTGTTTATTTCCCTCGATAAAAGTCAAATTTCCACGAGGGTCCGTTATTTTAGGCAGATTAACTAATTTACATAAATCAATTCCCATAACTTACAAATAAATATCGAATCAATTAATTAAAGAATGAACCACCATTAATATGAATCGTCTGTCCAGTAATATAAGATGCGGAATCACCCACTAAAAACTCAACCAAATAGGAAACTTCCTCCGTCTTTCCAAATCGTTTCATTGGAATGTTCTCCAAAACGCGCTCAAGATATCGCGGGGGAATTCTGCGCAACATGTCCGTATCAATGGCACCAGGGGCAATGATGTTGACGGTAATCCCCTTGGATGCAAATTCCAGAGCCAATGACTTGCTGAATCCTACAATGCCAGCTTTGGCAGCCGCATAATTCGATTTACCAAATGCACCAGTGAAACCAGCGATGGAAGAAAAGTTTATGATGCGTCCCCATTTCTGACTAATCATACCGGGGATAAAATCCTGGCAAAATCCGTAAAGTGATTTCAAATTCACATCAATCACATCATCCCATGCACTTTTTGGCATTCGCAGAAAGGTGGAATCCTCATCATATCCGGCGTTGTTAATCAAAATGTCAATCCTACCATGTTCTGACAATGCCTGTTTTGCCACCTCTCGACAATGGGCATAATCCTTCAAGTCGCATTGATAACAAAAACAATTACTCAAATCTTTTGTAATTTGATCGGCATCAGACTGCCCCTTGTTGTAAGTAAACAATACACAGTCATAATACTGTGACATCCGTTTTACCAGCGCCTTGCCAATTCCCTTGCTCCCCCCCGTAATAAAAACTGTCTTGTTAGACTTTTTCATCCCAATTACCCCCATTTGATGATTGAAGCACCATAGGTCCAACCTGAACCAATTGCCGCAAACAATACAATATTACCTTTCTTGATCTTTCCACTGCGATAAGTCTCATCTAAAAGAATTGGAATCGTTCCTGCGGATGTATTTGCATAGCGATCCATATTCGTCATGACTTTTTCAAAGGGGATACCAAGAATTTCCGCCGATTTTCGCAAAATTTTAATTGAAGGTTGATGCGGAATGAGGATGTCAATATCATCAATGCTTAATCCGGTATCATTCAAGACTTGCTTTATTGCAATTGGTAAAAATTGTATGGCTTTTTCATAAACAGCCCGACCATCCATTTGAAAAAAATTCAATCTTTCATCTAGAACTTTTTGAGTGATCGGCATTTCTGATCCTCCAGCAGGAACTGTGAATCCGAATTTACGGTCACTACTGTCAGTATACAACCGATAAGCTAAAAAACCTTCTGTTTTGCTGCATGAACTAATGACTGCAGCACCCGCTCCATCACCAAAGAAAACTGCATCACGCCGTTTCCAGTCAATTATTCGTGAAAACGTATCAGCTCCAATCACAAGGACATTATTATAAACACCGCTTGCAATAAATTGACTCCCCACAGACATGGCAAACAAAAATCCGCTGCATACCGCAGCAATATCAAAGGCCGCTGCGTTATAAGCTTGAATTTTGCTCTGTACAATGGCGGCAGTTGATGGCGCCTTTCGATCGGGAGTAACAGTTGCAACAATTATCAAATCGATATCACCAACTTGAAGTCCGGCGTTTTGAATCGCCTTCATTGCAGCCCTTGCCGCAAAATCACTTGTCGTCTCATTTTCAGAAGCAATTCTGCGTTCTTTAATCCCGAGATTACTTACAACCCATTCATTATTGGTCGGGACCAGTGCTTCGAGATCTTTGTTTGTTACAATCTTATCAGGAACACTTGATCCCGTGCCGACAATCTTGACATTGCGAATTATCTGGCTCATTAGATATAAATATTAATTTGTGTATTTTTTAAGCAAGTACGTTCTTACGATCTCACGCACATCATTCTGATTTTTCAAACTGGGATTTATGCCGGGGTGATACAAGAGATCAACTTCTTTTCCATCTACTAAAACTGTATCAAGTATTTCCCAACCAACCTTGCTATTCAAATGGCAAATTGCCGTGTTGGACTTCAACTGTGACCCTGCCAATGGCCCATTTGCCTGCCTTAAATAGTCCATGATAATTTCTTTTCCAAATCCATTTCCCCAGTCCTTTTTTTGAATCGCGAAGATCGGAGTCACAAAAGCTCCCCGATTAGTCAATGCAGAAAAAGCAATAACGTTATTTGGATTTTCAACTGGTGCATACAAAAATGCTTTAATGTTCTGCTTGTTTTCATTCCACCAGGATTGCTGCTCGTCATATTTTCTATATGGCAATGGCATCGTTGCCAGCATATTCAGGTTTTCATTATATAAATGACGCATCTTTTCAACATGATCCTCACTTGTCACCTGAATCGAAATAAGTTTATTCATACTTTAAACACTTAAAATGCCATCTGCACATGTCTTGCTTTTGACTTTTTCTTCTAAAAACTTCTCAAGAGCTACTTGTAATAATTATGGTAACACATATCAACGTATCGTTAACAGATACTTTCCATAGGAACTTTTTGTAAATCCATTGGCAAGTTTACTTATTTCCTGGGCACTAATCCACCCTCTGCGATAAGCAATTTCTTCAGGACAGCATACCATAAGCCCTTGGCGCTTATAAAGCGCTTCGACGAAATTTGCAGCCTCTAGCAACGATTCATGCGTTCCCGTATCCAACCAGGCAATGCCCCGATTGAGAACCTGGACATTTAAATCCCCGTTTTCCATATAGACCCGGTTGATGTCTGTAATTTCCAATTCTCCGCGAGGCGAAGGCTTTAGATTCGCAGCAATATCCAGCACCGTGTTGTCGTAAAAATACAATCCTGTAACTGCGTAATTGGATTTTGGCTCAATCGGTTTCTCCACCAATGAAATCGCCTTTCCCTTTTGGTCCAATTCCACCACCCCATACCGTTGAGGATCACGAACATATTGGGCAAACACAGTAGCCCCCTTCTTCAATTTTGATGCTTTGATCAAAAGCTCAGTCAGTCCTGTTCCATGAAAGATGTTGTCGCCTAAAATGAGTGCAACCGGCGATTTGCCAACAAAGTTGCGTCCGATGATGAAGGCTTGTGCCAGTCCCTCAGGTTTGGGCTGTTCAGCGTAACTGAGTGATATTCCCCACCGTGCACCATCGCCCAAGAGTTCTCTAAAACGAGGCAAGTCGTGTGGAGTGGAAATGATCAAAATATCTCGAATGCCTGCCAGCATGAGAACTGACAATGGATAATAAATCATGGGTTTGTCGTACACTGGCAATAGTTGTTTACTCACAACTAATGTCAGCGGATACAAACGAGAACCTGTACCACCCGCAAGTATAATACCTTTCATTGGAGAAATTTTCTACTTCTTGCTCTTAGAAGCCTCGATTCCAAGACGTTGGAGTTGATATTTGCCGGAAAGGACATTTTGCCACCATGGTTCATTTTCGAGATACCACTGGACGGTTTTGCGAAATCCGCTGGTTGGATCCTCAGCAGGTTTCCATCCGAGTTTATTCTCAAGTTTGGTTGGGTTAATGGCATACCGTAGGTCGTGTCCGGGACGATCAGTTACATATGTGATTTGTTCAGCATAGGACTTTCCATCAGCGCGAGGACGAAGCGCGTCTAGGATGGAACAAATTTTTCGGACGAGATCAATATTTTTAATCTCGTTTTTGCCACCGATATTGTAGGACTGTCCAAGTTCCCCCTTGTCCAACACTGTCAATAGAGCGCGCACATGGTCTTCGACATATAACCAGTCGCGGATGTTCTCCCCCTTGCCATAGACAGGAATGGGCTCACCGCGCAAGGCCTTAAGAATTGTGACAGGAATCAGCTTTTCCGGAAACTGGAAGGGACCGTAGTTGTTGGAACAATTGGTTACCAGAACAGGCAAGCCGTAAGTGTAAAACCATGCTTTTGCCAGATGATCTGACGCGGCTTTACCTGCTGAATACGGGGAATGAGGATCGTATGCTGTATGCTCGGAAAACGCCCGACTCTCAAATTTTAGAGAACCAAAAACTTCGTCCGTCGAAACATGTAGAAAGCGAAAGCTCGATGGGCGATTCTTGCCAAGCCAGTATTTGCGCGCCGCTTCAAGAAGCGTGTACGTGCCTATGATGTTGGTTTGTATAAATTGGCCAGGACCATCAATTGAGCGGTCAACGTGCGATTCGGCGGCTAGATGCAAAACGGCGTCAGGCGTATGCTCGCAAAAAATCCGTTCCACAGCATCGGCATCACAGATATCAGCCTGAATGAAAATGTGTCGAGGATTATTAAGCGCGTCCCCCAAGGAATTTAAATTTCCTGCGTAGGTCAGCTTATCAAGGTTTACGATATGGAAGTCTGTATTTTTGAGACACCACCGCACTAAATTTGCCCCGATAAAGCCAGCACCCCCGGTAATAAGCAATTTCATTGTAACTTAAAAAATTCAAAACCAAACAAGTGCGTTCTTCAAGTCAATTTTCCCCAAGACAAACGCTCATTTTACTCCAATTCACCAGACATTTCTCATGAGACAACGGGATTCAGCAATGCTCTCAGTTCCTGCTTTCTCAACGCACAAGTCATCCATGTTCTCCCTGCAAGACGACAAGTTAGATTCCCCAAAAAGGGAATAGTAACATCTTTTCTATCTATCAAAAATTTAAAGAGAAAATGTGACACTGAAACCAGCATCAACGATCGCGAGAATTTTCTGGGACATCAGCCAATCAAACGTGATAGTAATTGCGATACCACTCCACAAACCGCTGAACTCCAGTTTCGATGTCTGTGGAAGGCTTGAAGCCGACGTCATGCGACAAATCCTCAACGTCCGCATATGTGGCCAAAACATCCCCAGGTTGCATGGGAAGAAATCTCTTTTCCGCTTTTTTACCCAACGCCTTTTCAAGTGTTTCAATCAAATACAAAAGTTCAGTGGGACGATTATTCCCTATGTTGTAAACTTTGTAGGGAGCACGACTAGTGCCGGGGTCAGGATTTTCACTGGTCCACTCAGGATTCCCAGTTGGGATGTGATCTGAAACTCGAATGACGCCCTCCACAATATCATCGATGTAAGTGAAATCCCTGCGCATTTTTCCATTGTTAAATACGTCAATTGGCTGCCCATTCAAAATCGCCTTGGTAAACAGAAAAAGCGCCATGTCTGGCCGCCCCCAGGGACCATAAACAGTGAAGAAACGCAGTCCCGTGGTCGGAATCCCAAAGAGATGGCTGTAGGTATGTGCCATCAATTCATTGGCTTTCTTGGTCGCCGCATAAAGGCTCAGGGGATGATCCACATTATCATGAATGGAAAACGGCATTTTGGTGTTTGCTCCATACACCGAACTCGAGGAGGCATATGTCAAATGTTCCACCTTGTTGTGGCGGCAGGCTTCCAAGATGTTCACGAACCCCACCAGATTGCTTTCCACATAGGCATGGGGATTGACCAGCGAATAGCGGACCCCGGCCTGGGCAGCCAAGTGAATGACTCTCTGGGGTTTTTCAGCGGAAAAGAGCCCTGTAATTCCATCTTTGTCAGCCAAATCCATCCTTACAAAACGGAACTGTCGTTGTCCGTTCAACTCTTTGAGTCGAGCCTCCTTGAGTGCTGGATCATAATAATTATTGACTATATCCAGTCCCACGACAGCATCGCCCCGCATCAAAAGCCGTTTTGCAACGTGAAATCCAATAAAGCCAGCGGCTCCAGTAACAAGGATTTTCATAAATTATTTTGCAGAGTCTTCAGGATTTCCAAACCAGCCCTGGTTTTGTCTTAAAGCCAGCCATGGCATTTCGAGTGTCCACAATGCACTGCGCCCAATCAGCAAGTTCCTGATAATTCACAACTTCGTGTCTGGTGGCTATGACAACAACATCGAAATGAGAAATCCTGTTCTTATCCCATGAAACAGATTTTATTCCCGCCCAGTGTGGATGTTCGCGTGTAGGCCGAATCACAGGGACATATGGATCATAATACGCCACCTCAGCGCCCCGTTCGTGGAAAAGGTCCAGCAACCGATAGCTTGGCGATTCCCGGTCATCGTCAACGTTGGATTTATAGGCCAGCCCAAGTATTAGAACCTTCGAACCATTTACCGCTTTTTTGGCAGCATTTAATGCCTCTGCCGTGCGATCAACCACATAGAGAGGCATTGATGTATTGATCTGACCGGCCAGCTCAATAAAACGTGTATTTTGATGATATTCACGAGCTTTCCATGTCAAATAAAATGGATCAATCGGGATGCAATGTCCTCCCAGACCCGGGCCCGGATAAAATGGCATAAACCCAAAAGGCTTTGTTTTTGCCGCATGAATCACCTCCCAAATATCGATTCCCATGGCACTGTAAACCATCTTGAGCTCGTTAACCAAAGCTATGTTCACACTGCGAAAAGTATTCTCGAGGATTTTTGTGGCTTCGGCAGCCCTGCATGTCGAAACCGGAATAATCGTTTTTATTGCTTGGCCATAAAGTGTAGTGGCCCGTCGCAGACATTCACTTGTCAACCCTCCAACGACCTTGGGGATTTCTGAAACAATGCTCTTAGGATTCCCCGGATCCTCTCGTTCAGGGGAAAAGGCCAGATGAAAGTCACGTCCCGCTTTCAATCCTGAATACCTTTCAAGAACGGGACACAAATCCTCTTCGGTCGTCCCAGGATACGTCGTTGACTCCAAAACAATCAATTTCCGAACAGAATTGGGCCCTATATACGGTGCTATGGCCTTCCCCGTCTCAAGAATGAAGGAAATATCAGGTTCGCGATTTTTATTAAGAGGAGTTGGAACACAAATAATAACGGCTTCGACCTCACGCACCCTGGAAAAATCCGTGGACGCCACCAAAACGCCTGTTTTCACTTGGTCTGCTATGATCGAAGCATCAATGTGCCTGATGTAACTGCGTCCTGAGTTGATTGCTCCTACTTTGGATGCATCAACGTCGAGACCAATCACATTCACGCCAGACCGGGCAAATTGAAGGGATAATGGAAGTCCTACGTATCCCAAACCAACTATGGCAATAGTCTGTTTCGTAGAAATTGTATGAGATTTTTGGGTATGCTACCGCCCTTGGCTATTCAACAACAGGTCAAATAACTTCTTCCACATTTTATATTATCCTACTGTGAATCAAAAACTTACTGTTAACCTACATTAACAGCTTGAATTATATTTTCTTTCACTCTTCAAGCAATCAAAAAAAGCCTAATCCCAAAATTCAGAAAGCTCGGGTAAGACATTCTCTTTGCTATCTCTAAATCAACGATGGAATCCAAAGCCAGATACGAGTACAAAAATAACCCCGAGTACTATTACCCGGGGTCGGCGTTTGATTAGTTGTCTAATCTATGAAAGTCAGTGTCTCCTGTTTCGTTAGAAACGAGTTAACGACTTAAGATTAACGGTTTTTGCGAATGGAGCGAAACACACCAGCACCAAAGGGCAGGAGCAACAAGGCACCAGCAACAATGGTAGCAGGTTCAGGAACTGCTGTCGCACTAATCACACCAGAAAAAGAAGGAGTGGAATAAGGACCATTGATACCAACCAATGTCTGGAGCGTTTTGCCAGGAATAAACGTATATGACAACGTAGTTATAGCGCTATCATGAGCCAACTCCTGCAAAGCTGAATTAGAACCAGAATAAGTGATATTCGACAGGTTAACCAAACCTTGAACATTGACGTTGCCGGAGGTACCTGAACTCTTGATGCTGACCCAGGTGACATCTGCGACCAACCACTCGGTACCATCGTTGATCTTCAACTGACCAAGCCCGGTCACTGAAGCGCTTTGATCGGATCCCGAGGGGGTGATTGTCCCAATCTGCCAGCCTCCGACAGGGTTAACAAAGTAACCAGTCAAGTCGATTGCATTGGGATCAGTCGATGTTGTGACTTTAAATTCAGATGTGCCACCTGCAAAAGAAAAACTCGAACCATTGAAAGTGATTACACTCCCCGTTGTGCTACTGAAGCCGATCTGAATTGATGCCTGACTTGTAACAGCTGTAAGGGCCAACCCTAAGGCTGCTATACCGATGCTCAATAATTTCATATATGTTTTAGTTGTTTGCGTTTGTTTTTTACTAATCTTCCCGATTTGGGGTTAGCTTCACCTAAAGCAAACCCTTTTTCTATTACTGGACTACTTATACTAGACCTCCTTGCTAGATTCTACGCGGTCAGGGGACATCCATTGTCGCTTTTGGGACCTGATGTAAAAGCACTCATTCAACATAAAGGCTTGATTCAGAGTAAAAGATGTCCTTTTACAGTAATGCGGTGTCTCATTTGTGTAATAGTTTTCTTCAACGCTAAAAGTTTCAATGCATGTTAACAAAAGTCATTTTCCCCAATTTATAGATGAGTTCTGCCATTTTTCACTTTTTCCGGGGAAGAAAGGGGCCAATACAAAAATGAATGGACTATTTTTACCTAAAAAATGACTACAACGTTCCTTACTCGTTATTTTCAATGAGAAAAATGGAAATCCCCTACACTAAAATGGACATCAATCTATATTCCAGATGTGTTTTGAACTATATTTGACAGGATTGGCGTTGATAAACTCGTTATAAAAAAGTCGTCTTTGCTTATTTTCCTGTCCCAAAAGTGACTGCCAAATGAACTATTTTCCAAATGGCAGCCTCCTCAGCCAGACGGGTGTGGTTTTATTTGTCACGTCTAAGCGCATTTTCTCTCTTTGAAACGGCTTCATTCAACTTCCCTCTAGCTTTTATGACGCGACTCCTGGTTACCTCAGAAGTGAATTCATCGTTGGATACTCCGTTTTCTCCAGATTTACTCAACTTCATATTCCCCTCCATTTGTTGGTTTTCTGCCATCAAACATTTCATTTTCCACTTTTTTGTTCATTTTTTCTGACAAATGCCGATGTTCTATTTGCGTTCTGTCACGAGAACTGTTTCGCCGAGTGCTACGGGACGCGTATATTGACTTTTACCTGCTGTGGCGGTAAGCTAAAAACGTCATTTACCGTGAGAGGTTCCCTCCAGTTTTTGGGGGATAATTGTTTTAACGGATTGTTTCAAACTTTTAGATTTGCTGCGTAATATGAGCACAGTGAAAAGCAGTCAACTTGCTGCTAAAAAGATCTTTATAGTGGAAGATCATCCTGCCTTTCGCGAAGGGCTTGTGCAAATCATCAATACGGAGGAAGGACTCTCGGTCTGCGGAGAGGCTGGTGATGCCGAAACCGCGCTAATTGAAATCCCCCGTGTCAAACCCGATTTGGTTTTAGTTGACATCACCCTCCCCGGCAAAAGTGGTCTTGAACTGATCCGCGAAATACGATCCGTCAATCAAACCATCAAATTGCTGGTAGTATCGATGCATGATGAAAGCGTCTATGCAAACCGCGTTCTACGGGCGGGCGGTGACGGCTACATCATGAAACAGGAGGATCCCTCCGAACTGGTCAACGCCATCCATGATGTCCTCGATGGCCATATTTACGTCAGCGAAGAAGTGATGGCATCTGGAATTCTCTCATCAGCTCCCCCCAAGAAGTCAGCTGATCCAATTGATCAATTATCTGATTCCGAGCTTGAGATTCTCGAAATGCTCGGACGAGGAAAAGCAAATGAAGAAATTGCTGCAAATCTGGATCTGGAGTTATCCGTTGTAAAAAACGGATGCACCGCCCTAAAAAACAAGCTGAATTTAAAGAGCGACAACGCCCTGATTCGTTATGCTGTTTGCTGGGTGGAAAACGATGGCTCCGACTCTTAAGCCTGCTCTTTCCCCTTCTCTACCTTCTCACCTCGGAACCTAAGAGGGGCGGTCACAATTATAGTGCTCCCACTGCCTGAGGATGATGTGGCATCAAAGGTTCCCCCAATTGCTGAGGCGCGTTCCTTCATGTTGGTAAGTCCCATGCCACTCCACGGCTCCCTGGGATCGTTGGCTTGAGACATCTTAAAACCACAACCGTCATCTTTGACGGACAAAATCAAATTTTCCCCCTTAACAGTCATTTGAATATGGACATTCTTGGCACGAGCATGTTTTTCAACGTTCGTGACAGACTCCTGAAGAATACGAAACAGATGCAATTCAAAATCTGGCAGAAACCGCCGATGATAGCCGCTGAAATCATATGTAAACGCCAGGTTTGAACGGGTTCTGACCTGCTCACAAAAGTTGCGGCAAGCAGTTGGGAAACCGAGATCATCCAGATCACTTGGGCGCAAATTATGAGCAATGCGACGGTTCTCCTCCAATGCCTGAACCATGAGATTATAACAGCGCGAAAGCATCTCCTTTGCGGCGGGATTCACGTTGACAATGTCATCCTCCACCCGCTTCAACCGGAGTTTTGCGGCTGCAATTATCTGATTCACCCCATCATGAAGCTCACGTGCCACCCGTTTACGCTCTGATTCCTGGGCTTCAATGATCTGATTTGGCAACAGCAATAGCTCATCCTCATACCTCTTTCGGGCTCCGATGTCGCGCACCATCATGACACTGTTTATCTTATGCCCAGTATCATCGACGGTGAAGGCGATGCTTTGCTCCGCAGGGAATATCGTTCCATCCTTGCGTTTCATTTGAAGTTCAAAATCGTTAACAGCACCATTCTCCTTCAATTCATTCCGTACGCGATGGCGAAAATGTTTCCACATGGCGTTGTTCACGTGCAATACAGTGGTTCGCGCTCCCAACAATTCCTGACGGGTATATCCAAACAAATTGGATGCCCCCGGGTTGCATTCCAAAATCCGATCCGTAGTCGCACTGACAACAAACACCGCAGAACGAATACTGTGCAAGGTCTTTTCAAGCAGTTGACGATTCTCCTGCAAGGTTTCTTCCACACGAATTCGCGCTATCGCATCTCCGGCCTGAGCGGCAATCGTCTCAATGGCCAGTTTTGAACGATTCGGTATTTCCTTGCCCGCTCCCAGATTCAAGTAAGCAACAATCTTTTCCCCGTGGAGAATCGGCAGTGAAATGCTTGCTTTCGGTCCATTTCTAACCTTCTTTGCCATTCTCGACCAATCAACCCCGGCACCATTATGAACATCAGTGACGGAGGACATCCGTAAAACATTGCGATAGAATTCCTGCTTCAAGCCTCTATGCGCATCCAAAGTCAAACTCCCCGTCTTCTGATCAACCAGATAAACCCCTCCACAATCGATTCCCTCATACTTCATTGAAGCATCCAGTAGACGTTCCAATGCCGTTTTCATGTCATCTGTGGAACTGAGAAATACTCCAAAATCCCTCTGAACCTGGAGAAGCCCTTCAAACCAACGGCGTTCCGTGACATCATGTGCAATGCCAACAAGACTCGCAACTTCGCCAGATTCACCAAACACAGGAGAACGAACGATTTCGAACCACATCGGAGTTCCCGCCGCATCATGGAAGAAATTTTCGGTTATGGTTGGCTTTCGAAGCTGGATCATTTCTGCGTCTTCCCTGGAAATGGTCTGTGCGTTTTTAGGGGAAAGATCAGCCGGCGTTTTTCCGATTATTTTATCCGGCGTGGTACCGTAGAATCGGGCCAGAGCTTCGTTACATGCCAGATAATGTCCATCCGCCTGCTGCAGCCACGCTGCATCAGAAATATTGTCCAGAATCGCCTTGAATAACCGCTGGCTTCTTTCAATGGCTTCTCGAGCCTGATTGCGTAACGTCAAATCTCTGGCCACCAAAAGCACTCCGCTTGCAACTCCTTTCATATCAGTGAGGAGTGTTGCATTAATATCCACTGGAACTTGCATCCCATCCTTCTTTACAGCCATACACTCGGTATTCCACATGACGTCCCCCGTTTGAATGGCCCGCATTCCCTTATTAAGCGCCTGCCAATCCTTTCGACGCACAAATTGAAAAGCACGCTTTCCCTTCAATTCATCCGATTTGTGGTATCCCAGCATGGCAAGAGCACGAGCGTTCACAGAAATAACATGCCCCTTAAGATCCACAAGCTGCACTGCATCCGGTAAAATATCAACGAGTCTGCGATAATGTTCCTCACTCGCTCTAAGAGCCGCATTCGTCTGTTGGAGCCGAATCATCGTCCTTATCCGGGCGACAAACTCGCTCAGCGCCAAAGGTTTTGTAAGATAATCATCCGCGCCAATGGCAAGACCATCTACCTTCTGATTCACGCTCATCGCATGACCTGACACCAATACGACAAAAATGTCCTTGAGGTGGGGGTCTGTTTTGATGCGCCGACAAATATCAATGCCACTGATGTCTGGTAAAACAACATCGAGAACCACCAGGTCCGGCATGTTTTCAGTGATGATTTTCAATGCTTGAGTCCCGTTGCTAGCCTCAAACACTTCATACCCATGACTACGCAGAACCAAAGAAAAGATTTGAAGAATTTCGATTGTATCGTCAACTACAAGGATACGCGTCTTGACGTTGTTCTCTTCCATATCAGATTTTCCTGTAGTGTAACCACTTTCCCTCCCAATTCAATGAAAATGGCCACCTCAGAGGTGGCCTATTTCCATTTGAAGAAAACAATTCAGGGGCACTCCATGCCAGCTTCTCGATCAGCTAAGCACAATTAAGAATGGCACTCGGCAAATCGGCACCCCTTTTCCTGGCAAAGGCTGACGGTATCAATAAACGTCTGATAGGCAAACGGTTTCTGTAAAAAAACCATTCCTTCCGGCGGTTGAACCTCCTCCACACTCAACCCACTTATAAGAACAATTCCCAAATCCGCTTTTAGAGTCCTTAGGGATTCGGCAAGTTCAACTCCAGTCAGCCCGGGCATGTTGAAATCGGTCACCAGCAAGTCAAAGGGCTTAACCGCTGCTTGCCAAGCTTTGTGTGCCTCATCAGCAGAAGCTGTGGCATAAACGTCAAAACCAGCATGTCTTAATATGATCATGCACGACAAACGCACCCCTGGATCGTCGTCCACCAACAGGACGGATTTTGTCGTACGTTCTTGATTCCCTAGATTTAGACTCTGCATTTGCGCGTGTCCTTCCAAATGAGTTTCACATTTTGACTCAACTAAACGATTCAGACATCAATTGTAATTGTTACACCAATTTTACCATTTCGTCTTTGCGCTCTCGGGACATCTTTCACCTTAATTGAGACATTTTACCAGTTCACCTCTTCAGTTTTAATATTAACTATAAAGTGAACTTTTGCAACAAGTTATTGCTCTACATCTAACGCCACTAATCCCTTTTTTATTCATTTCAACTGTATTTCGTGAAAAAAATATTTCTTGTCAGCCCATGTTCTGACCTCTTTCTCCGCCTTTCATTCTATCATCCTCTGTCAAACAAACTCATTTTCTTTGGAACCCATTATTCTTCATTCCCTTATGTTTTCCATTTTTCACACGCCTTCCCCACCCCGTAGAAATCCAAGCAAACCACAGGACAAGTGGGCTTTCAGGACAATCAGTTTTATTTCATCAATGGCAGCACCACTTTTCACATCTGGTTCACACACAAAAGGCTCTACAGTTTATATATATATATTCAGAAATTCAAAACCAGGATTAGGGAATTACAAACATTAGTCGTTTACACAGAAGAGTTTCATGTCTGTCATAACGTTCCATACAAAAAAAGATGGCTCCCAAACGGGAGCCATCTTCCACGCAGTTAAACTATGAATCTATTATTTACCTACACGCAAATTGGATGGAGGCGTCAGTAATTTCTGCACATTGAAGGAGTTTGTCACACTCGTGGCAGCCAGATAGTTTGTGTTACCAACTTGTTGTGCTGCAACCGAAACCGTTCCACCGGCTGTAAAGGAGAGTTGTGTTCCATTCAATGTAGCAGGACCGGAAATCACGCTAAAACTTACTGGCAATCCAGAGCTTGCGGTCGCGGTCAAGCTTACCACGTTGGTTGTCTTCTGAGCAGAAATATTGGAAAAAGCAATGGTCTGTGAAGCTTTAGCAGCCGTGATGGCAGCCGTTGCACTCACATCACTATAGTTTGCATCGCCAGACTTCGTAGCCTTAACGGTTACGGTGCCAGTTCCACTTCCCACCACCAGTTTGTTTCCGCTTAGGATGACACCGGGGCCACTCACAACCTGATAGGTGATGGACCCTGTGCTTGATCCTCCAGTGGCTATCAGGGTGTTGGTTGTGCCATAGACTTGAGGAGATGTCGGATTAAACACCAACGCAGATTGAGCTGCCATGGCTGCCGTAACGGTCTGACTGTTTTCTGCAGCCAAGTAGCACGAATCTGAAGCCTTTGAAGCTTTAACAACCACAGTCCCCGAGCCGGAGGTAATAGCCAATCCGTTGCTTCCAACGATCGAGGCTGGTCCACTGACAACGACGTAGGTGACAGCTCCCGTCCCCGAGCCACCGGTCACTGACAATAAATTTGTCGTTCCATAGGTGAGCGAGGATGAAACCACCAACGTGAGCGCCGTCTGATTCGCCTTGCTGATAGTCAATTGAGCGATCCATTTCACTGGAGCATTCGTCGCGTTTGCAGATGTGATGGTATTCGTTGCGTAGTAAGTTCCAGAAGCAATCGTTCCCAGGCTGACGGAGGACGTAGCCGTAATGGAACCATATGCAGGGATGATTCCTGTGCTCAAGGATGAGCTCAGCCAGTTTGATGCACCACTTGAGTAGCTGACTGTATTCGTGTAGTAGGCTCCAATTTCACCTGTGTTGGTAAGTGCCAGCACCTGTGCAGACGGGGCGGTTCCGTTGTAGACTCCCGCATATTGCAGGGAGTTAACAGGCAGACCGATGCTCGGCCAGACCACTTGATTCACAGTAAACGTATTTGTAACTGGATCAGCAGCACTATAGTTTGCGTTTCCTGCCTGTTGAGCCGCAATCACCACGGTTCCCGATGAACTAAAGCTCAGTTGGTTTCCACTCAAAACGGCAGGTCCAGAAACCACACCAAATGTCACTCCCAGCCCCGAACTGGCAGAAGCGCTAAGTGTAACGACATTCGTCGTCCTCTGCGTTGCAATGGAAGCGAAGGTGATCGTCTGGGATGCCTTGGTGGCAGAAACAGTATTGGTCACACTTATTGGATAATAGTCGGCATCTCCCTCTTTTGTCGCAACGATAACAACGTCTCCAGTGCCGGACGTCATCGCCAGACCTGAGCCGTTGACAATTGTTCCTGGACCACTGAGAACCGAATAGCTAACAGCACCAGCCCCAGACCCACCACTCACAGAAAGAGAATTGGTTGATCCAAAAACCTGTGGCGAAAGCGGAGAAAAGACCAGGGCATCTTGATCGTAAAAATCGGGAGGCGAAAAACTAATCTGATTTGAGGGCAAGCTCTCCAAGGCATCCGAACCATACGCAACAACAGTAAAGTAGTATGTCACATTCGTTTGAACTCCCACCAAAGTGACATTTGTTACATTTCCAACGTCCAAGCGGTTAGTACAAGTATCACTGGTAAAACCATATAGACAATAATAGCCAACCACGTTCACATCGGGACTTGCGTCCCACGAAAGGCTGATTTGCCGGGGGCTAGTCACGTTAGTCGTTGCAACATAAAGTTGTGCTTGAGCTGACCAATGGCAGAGCATCAAGGCAAATGCACACAGCCAGAGTCGGAACAAAGTGCGGGGTTTTTTATTTATTGCTTGCATATGCTTGTGTAGTCGATTGTTTTCCCTTATGTGGTGACTGACTGAGTTTATCCCAATATATCAGTCTACTTTATTGTCGAACGTAGTCAAGGAACCGGACACCCCTTAATTTAATCGGCAAGAAAACCGTTTTGTTTAGTTTTTTCTTCCAATGCAACTCTCTGGATTCCACGATCTCATCAATTCTTGTTTTTCCAATTACTCTTGCACTGTTCGGAAAAACCGGCCCGTATCCGAAGTCAAAATCGTCATTGGAATGCTCATTCTTCCGCCATTCACACTGTTTGTTGTCATAACAGTTGTCCAATGGATCAAATCCGTGCTGCTCTCGATCCGATAGCTGCCACCGGCAACCGTCTGAAAACCAAGAACCAACGTTTTTTCCTGAGAATTTGAGTTTTCCAAAGAGAGAGTCGGTGCAGTTGTCGGCGCCGCGTATGTAATTACATTGGAGGGTTCGCTTTCAGCCCCTGTTTCATCATGAGCAGTAACAGCGAACACATAAACTTCTGATTGAACAAGACCTTTTAAAGCCACTTGTGTCTTGGAACCAACTTCAAGGCGATTTGTCAGTGAATCCGAATCTGGCCCATAGTATAGGAAGTAACCAGTCACGCTGCTATCAGGACTGGGGTCCCAACTCACCATCACTTGCGAAGTCGAAGTATCGACCTCGGAACTTAGATTTACCTCGGTGACTGTCACAGCCGACTTCGCAGTGAAGCTGGTCAGCAGTGCCATTACCATGATTAAAACCAATCGGATTTTTGTTGTGGCAAATCGCATACAATTTCTCCTTTAGCAACCGGAATGCCACCACAAAAAAGCCATGTTCCCCTCTTGTTTTCTCTTCCCCAAAATCGTCAAAAGCCCGATCCTAACCGCCGACCTACTTTTATATAAGTTGTTTATTATAAAATATTTATAATTACAATATCCCTTTCTTTGGATGTATTTTTAATGCGATGTCCCGGGTTGGATTTACCCAGAAAAAATATTTTAGAAAATCAAAAGCCAAGCCATTGATTCTTTTGCTGTCTCAAAAGATCTTGAAGGTGTCTTGATATGAGACAAAAAAACGGAGTGAAAAAGAGGAAAAAAGGATTTGGTTGACAACCGAGGAAATATTGGCAGCAATCCTTTGGAAGGGAAAAAGCCCCTTTCTCAGAGGGGGAAAGCACAAGCTTTCCTCCTCCAGGAAAGGATCTTAGAACATCAGACTAAAAAGTTGGGCTCTTAAGTGTATTCGGGTCCATCATTAGAGAGGACGGCGGGAAAGAAGCCGGATTTGCTCCCAATGTCTGATTCGGGACGTTTCCCATTTGCAATTCAATGGTTCCTCCGTTGCAAATATCCGCATGGCGGAACCACATCTGTTGAAGCGGGTGCCCGTTCAGCTTGATGCTTTGAACGTATTTGTTGTTCCAGGAATTATTTCTTGCGAGGATTTTCACCGTTTTCCCATTACTCAGGCGGATCGTTATCTCATCAAAGAACGGACTGCCCACATTGTAAATTGGGAGGCCGGGCGTCACTGGATAAAATCCCATCATGGAGAACACCACAAAGGAAGACAAACCACCGCCGTCTTCATCCCCAGGCACTCCCAGAGAGGTATCGGTAAACCACGTATCCACAAGCATACGAATGCGTTTCTGTGTCTTCCAAGGTGATCCCAGGTAATTGTAAAGGTATGGGATGTGGAGACTCGGCTCATTGCCCATGGAGAACTGTCCCACCAAACCGCTGGCATCGGGGAATACGGCCCAGAAGGCATACTTGCTCCGGCCAAGCGGTTCACGGAAAAGTTGATCCAATTTGGCCTCAGCCTTTTTCTCTCCGCCCATCAGGGTAAACAACCCGCGCAAGTCATGTTGCACGTCCCAATCATAGGTAAAACCATTGTTTTCTGTCATGAAGTCGCGCCCACCCCAGCCTCCGCCAAAAGCCTGATTGTAATCCTCAATCCATTTTCCCTCAGCATCCTTGGGCCAGACACAATTCCGTTCCTTGCAGAAAACATTCATGTAATTCGTGGCGCGCTTGATGAAAAACGCCTGATCCTCTGTGCGCCCCAGAGTGCGCGCCAGTTGGGCGGCACACCAATCATCGTAGCTTTGCGCCTCGGTAACAGATACAGATTGACGGCGCTCGAAGGAATTCACCTGCGGCACAGTTTCCTTTTCACCAGGATGGAGTCCTGGCATGTAACCATGCTCATTGAGAAAATCATCCAAGACTGTCTTGGGACCGCGACGCCATGGAAGCCAAGTGCCTTCGGTTGAATTCTTTCGAACTCCAGCATAACCGGTGGCCAAATCAAAGTTTGTCACGCCCTTGGCCCATGCATCGGCAAACCACGCTGCGGCATGATTCCCCACCATGCACTCAAAATTCCCCCAAAGGACAGAGAAACACGGGAGCCAGCCCCCCTGCTCATACATGCGAACGTAAGATTGAATTTTGTCCGCCTCCATGTCCGGGTTCAGCAATGTCTGCAACGGTTCCAAAGCGCGGTAAGTATCCCAAAGCCAGTTGTCCACATAGAATGGCCGCGGGTCCTGGTGAACCTTGTGATCGTAGGCACTATAGTATTGGCCATCTTCGGAGATATTTATCATTCGCTCATAGCAACGATATAGAGACGTGTAGAACACGATTCTGTGCTTCTCCAAACCGCCTTTGATCTGCACCTTGCCCAGAGCCTTGTTCCATCGTTCGCGCGCATTCTGTTTAACCTGTTCAAACGTCCAGCCAGGAATCTCCTTTTTCAGGTTCTTCCTAGCCTGTTCAACGCTGATGAAGGAAATGCCATAGCGAAACTCCAGGTTCTTGCCTTTTTCCTTTGCAACCACATTCAAACGTCGGTTCTTATCGGCGCTTTGAATTTCAACAGGCTGGTTGAATTCACCATAAAAATACGCTGCCATTTTGGTGAAACGCTCCACACCAGAAACCGCGTTGTCCTCAGCCTTCGCAACCTCTCCCTCCTGTCGATTTGCAATAAAAACCACTGGCTTGCCTGAAGTAAATGTGAAGCGAAAATAGCCGCAACGCTCTGTGGGTGTGAATTCCGTTTGCGTCAGAGAACCGTCAAAACGCGTGGAATAATAATATGGGGTTGTCACCTCTTGATCATAGGCCTTGGGCCGATTCCAACCGTTCTCCACTTGAGACTCATCCCCCGGCATCATCCAAAACAACTCGCCCTGCCGGTGCGAAATGATCGTCAACGGGAAGGAATGCACCTGATCATCCAATTGATCGTTCCGCACAGGATACATGCGAACCATGCAGTTGGGCAACGAGACCGTGGGGCGCGTCGGTTCGAGCAGGACCCCCTGCCCTCCCATAGTGGGATCAACATATTCAACCTGAGCCTGTAATGTGGATGTTCCAACCAGTACAGCCGCAGAAACCAGATTAAGCAATAAAGTTTTATTCATCTTGGGGAAAAAACGTCGCTTCAGAGTGTTGGATTTTAGAAAAAAATACAACCTGAAATCCAAGAACTGTCCAATAGCTCAGAAAAAAATAGAAATTCGTAACCCCATCAAGCCTTTGGCGGAACATCCGGCGGAAGGCTTGCCTTGTAATCCAACACGGTCATTTTTTCAAGCGTCACAAGCCCGGAAGGCATCATCTCCTTGAGGCTGGGAAGAAAGCTGTTGATCTTCTCCTGAGTATCAACAATCTCAATAATCAGAGGCAAGTCCATGGAAAGCCGAAGAATCTTTGCCGTATGCAGACGACTGCTCTTTCCAAAACCGAGACACCCACGAGACACAGTTGCCCCAGCCATGTGCATATCACGCGCCTTCATCACAATCGCCTCATAAAGGGGCTGGTGCTTCCACTTGGCAGTTTCACCAACAAAAATGCGCAACAACATGGCGTCGCGCGGAAGATCATTTGAATCCATAGAAATTAACCTTTCATCGAATTCAGGTTCATGGCCAAAACATGTCCCAACCACACTCCCAACAGACAAAGGACCACAGACCCGAGAATATTGGCCCCCGCCTTCACCCACTGCCCATCCTGAGCCAAAGTCAACGTCTGCAAACTAAAGGAAGAAAAAGTCGTGTAACCACCACAAATGCCCAACATAAAAAACTGCCGCAGAGTGGCCGGGGCAATCCATCGCCCCTCAGGCCCCGTCGCGGCGGCAAAAAAACCGATGATGAAACAACCGGTTATATTAACGATCAAAGTCCCCCAGGGAAATGTTTCACCGAGTTTGTTTGCAATCAAACCGGAAGCCCCCCAACGGGCAAGCGATCCCAATCCACCGCCAAGAAAAACATAAAATGCGTTCAACATAATGATCCAACCTCGCCACGCCACACGGTGGCCTTGGTAGGAGTTATCAGCACTGAAAACAGTTCAGGCGGTTATCTCGGAATGAGAAGGCAAACCCCATTGCCTTTTGAACCAAATTGCATCAAACCGCAAAATCTGTCGAGCGTTTAGTAAACCACCCTCTTGTCATCCATTAACAGTCACTGCAACCGAAATTCTCCCTTTTCCAGTATGAACATCTCACTATTATTTAGTTTCGTGTTATGTAGGATGATTTGAAATGCAATGAGTTTAACAAACAGAACGGTATCCCAAGATAAAAAGCTGGAATTAAAGTCTGTTATCATAGGAAGCAAAGCAATTGAACGACCGAGTATCATGCATCCTCAGATCAACCTCGAAAAGTAAGTTTGTAATTTTACATTCATACGGCTCATATCAGAATAACTTCCTTTCATTTTACAGGGCAGATTATAGACTGTCTAAAAATCATTTTGCTTTATAAGGAAGTTTTTATAGCGCACTTTGCGTGAGAACATGATGTAACGCTGACTGTTCAATGAATGTTATTTACATGATATTGCAGGTCCTTGGAGCCATGGTCATTGCCGCCCTGCTCAATTTTGGAATCGACCAAATATTACTCCGGCGATGGAGAAAGGCCGCCTCCCTGCATTGGACGGAACAAGCACGCATTCTGCATCCCATCTCAACCACCACAAGAGTTAATCTCTGGCTGATTCCTGCGATCATCGCCATGGCATTCGAGATTTTCTGGCCAGGCAGGGTTTATTGGGAAATCGACGCGGTTGCCGCATGGATCTGTACTTACTTAACAAATTATTCGTATGTTAAATCTCTATTCCCACAATTCACATTCAAGTCTTGGATATACCTTTCCATCTTTGGCAGTGGGTTTCTGTTCTTCTTTTACGGATCATTTATTCTAGCTGGTTTTGTCATGCCATCCGATTTTGGATGGATCACATGGATGATATTTACCCTGGAATTTTTCTGTATTGTAATCATGGTGCAAGGCAGTGCTGCGGTATGGCTCTTTTGTAAAATTGGCTGGTTTAAGCAAGCTGATGAAAGAACGCTAAGGATTGCCACAGAGGCAGCTAATGAGGCAAAAACAGACTTTCGACATATTTGGATTTTCGAAAGCCCAATTTATTTCGGAGGTGCCCTGTTCTGGGTGAATGACCTACTCTTTAGTAATACACTTATTGAAAGCTTAACTGATGAAGAATTTTCCACTATTTGCCACCACGAGCTTGCTCATCTGAATGAACCATTATCAACAAAACTACGAAGATTCGTCAGTTATTTCGTATTTTTGCCATTTGTGCTCATCACTCCAGTTGTCCATCGTTATTCGATCATTGGATTTGCTCTGTTATACCTTTGTTTTCTAATCATCGCATGGATTCCTTATAGGCTCTCCAGAAAAATGGAAGTACGGGCAGATTCCATTGCGAGTTCAAGACAGGCTTTGCAGGGAGTCTACGCAAGAGCATTGGAAAAATTATACAAAAACAATCGCACGCCTGTAGTTATGCGCAAGAATAATCTGCCCCATCCTCATTTGTATGATCGAATGGTCAGTGCGGGGCTGACTCCGGATTATCCACGGCCCAAGCCACCAAAAGCCACGACATGGCCACTAGCCCTACTTTTCATCGTTGGCATAGTGATGGTTTATATTCTCGCAAGTCGACAATAGATAAAGCACGAGAATTTCTGAGAGAAATTTGATTCCCAGCTTTGGCAGCTATTCCTTCATGTCCTCTTCGGCTGTCAACCCCCATCGACGACGGATTCGCCTTTCAATCATGCCAAATAAAAATTGGTCCAACAGCAATCCAAATAAAATCGTCACCAGCATGATCCCTATGACTTGAGCTGCGTCGTTAAGTTCCCTGCCCATTTGGAGAAGGAATCCCAAACCGTTGCTGGATTTAATCAGTTCGGCAGAAACCGCACCATGCCATCCCAGTGTCCACGCCAGTTTTAATCCCGTCACAATGCTCGGTAGCGCTGCCGGAATGATCACTCGCCCGTACATGGCCCATCTCGGTGTCCCCAGAGTGCGCGCGGCTCTCAGATAAATGGGCGGAATATTCAGTATTCCATCGGAGGTTGCAATGGCCATGGCGGACATCGAACTCATCACGATCACAAAATAAATTCCATGATTGCTCAGGCCAAAGATAATCAGGGATACTGGAACCCATGCGGCAGTTGGCAATGTCTGCATTCCCAAAAACAGGGATTTCAAGCCGCGGTTGATCACCCAGTTTGTTCCCATGGCAAGCCCAATGATCGAGCCTATCACGAGGGAAAGTCCAAATCCCACGCACATGCGGCCAAGAGTCGCACGAACACTGGGCCAGAGCATGTGCATCTGCGCCAGTTCCATCAGACGATTCGCCACCTGAAGCGGCGAAGGAAACATGTAATCGGGAAAAATCCTTACCCACGCAATGATCTGCCACACCACCAAAATCGCGAGGTAGAAAAAGATTTCAATAAGAACACCGCGTTTCTTTGGCTTCCGTGTTTTCATGCGGCATGTTCTTTGTCTTGCTTCAGCCGATCCATCAGTTGTGTTGCATATTGGATGACTCGCGGGTCGTTGTAATCGCGAGGTCTCGGCAGGTCAATGTCCAGTTCGTGAGTAATGCGACCGGGACTGCCCGAAAACACGAAAACACGGTCTCCCAGACATGCTGCTTCCTGCATCTCATGCGTTACAAAAATGATGGTCTTGCGCGTGGCAAGATGAATGCGTTGGACCTCGGCAAAAAGCTCGAACCGGACCATGGCGTCCAATCCATAAAAAGGCTCATCAATGAGCAGGACGCGCGGGTCCGGAGCCAGAGCACGCGCCAGTGCAACCCGTTGTTTCATGCCTCCTGAAAGCTCGTGGATCGGGGATTTCTCAAACTTCTCCAAGTGCATCATTTTTAGAAATTCCCGGGCCTTTTCTCGTCGCAGCGAGGGGTGAAACCAGAAGCGTTTCAAGCCAAAACTCACGTTGTCAATCACATTGAGCCAGGGGAAAAGAGCCGCCTCCTGAAACATCATCAAGCGGTCACTTCCCGGACCGGTCACCTCACAATCATCCAGCGTGATCCGGCCTGATGTTGGCTTGAGAAATCCTGCAATCAGATTGCAGAGAGTGGTTTTCCCGCAGCCGGAGGGACCGACAAAAACAACAAACTGCCCTTCCTTGATTCCGAGACTGACGGGAGCAAGAGCTGACACTGAACGCGTTGCTGATCGGGCTTCGTAGGTCTTGCTGACTTGTGAAATCACAAGTTTGTAAGTGGTGGTGGCATCAGTTTGCGCGTTTTCCAGGCTCATTCTGGTTTGATGACTTCAATGGCTGACAACCCTTTTTGCTTAAGCACTTCATTCAGCAAATCGAGTTCATAAATGCCAGTCAGGTTTGGTTTTCTGTTGATAAAGTGTATGTCGTAGGCCGCCTGGGCATCCTTGAAAAGAGAGGCAGCCGCTGGGTCCCAAGTCAATTCGACACGTTTCATCGCACTCGATATGACTTGTTGTGAGAGCGACTTGCTGGTGTCTTTTGCGATCTGCTGATTCAAGATAATCTCTGCGGCTGGCTTGTTGGAATTGATGATCTGGGTAACTTCAACATGCGCCTGAATCAATTTTCGTACAAGGTCACGGTTCTCCTTCAAAAATTTGCGACTGACAATCAAATGGGTTGTAACATACCGCCCCTCGGGCCAGATGTCCTTTTCTTCCAAAAACACACGCCCCTGTGCTTCTATCTCAAGACGGGAAACCCATGGTTCAATCGTCCAAGCGGCATCAATTTCCTTGCTCTTAAAGCTGTTCAACTGATCCGCATTGGCCAGGGCAATCAAATTAACAGTTCCCCCTTGAGCGGTGAGGCGATATCCCTTTTGTTGAAGCCATAGCCGCGCCGCGATGTCCTGTGTGTTCCCCAATTGTGGTGTAGCCAGGGTTTTGCCATTGAAATCCTTGTCACTTTGAATTGCGGCATCAGGTCGGACAACCAATGCCGCACCGCCACAGGCACCACCAGACATGATGACAAACTTCTCTCCATGAGATTTGATGTACCCGTTGATTGCCGGGCCAGGGCCAACGTATGTCGCATCTATGGCGTCTGAAAAAAGCGCTTCGATGGCTGTGGGGCCTGCATTAAAGGCGGTCCAACGAATAGGCACTCCTACATTGGTTTCAAAAAGCCCAGTCGCCTTGGCATACAATGCCTGTGCGTGGGTAATATTTGGGAAGTAACCCAATCGAAGTTCAGGCTTATCGGCTGCCTGAGCTGGGAAGGCCAGATAGCAGAGCAAAACAACCATCCCCCATATTCCCTTTTCCTGCCATGTTTTCAGATTCATAAACACCTTTCGTAAAACAACTGAACCTGCAACGCCTGCCTACCTCAAGTCCCGTTTTTAAAATCGCCTGCCATGCTTTGTCAAAGACATGAAGCCATTCTCAATTGCCTCTCCAGGCCGGACTTGGATTGAATGAAGTTACTATGGTATTTCCTCCTTGATTTCTCAAGGATAAATTCGCTCCGAAGGGGCATAATTTCCAGTTGCATACATCCAATCAAAACATTTGTAACATGTTTATCATAAAAGTAATGTAAAAATACCATGAATGAATTCGCTGGTTGGATGGTCAAATCGTGGTTTGTTTCTTTGCTATTTTAATGTTTAAATCGCCGCCCGTGCAGACGGATCAGTCAAAAGAGATGGAAAGCGACCTGAAAAAAATCTTTTTCAGAGCGCTCGTTATTTCTTTGTTGATCCACGTTTTAGGCTTTGGATGTTGGAAATGGGGACAAAAACATGGCTGGTGGAAAAATAGCGGTCTTCCCCAATGGTTGCAGGTCATGGAAAAGAAATTGATCAGGTCCCCTGTCATCAAAAAAACCATGCCATTGGCTGCGCTCCAACCCAAATTTCGGCAAGCTCCCACCCTCTTTGTCGATGTCGATCCCTCTCTGGCTGAACAGACTCCGCCCAAAAACGCGAAGTTCTACGGTGCAGCCAATACGACTCAGGCCAGTCCTGTAAAAAAGGAAGCCAACATGCCCAAAATTGAAGGGCATCAGGATAAGGTCTTGAAGACAACCGAAGAAAGCCGGTCTGCGGCACAGCCCCTCAAACCTTCTCCTCCAAAAGAAGTAAAGCCTGAGCCAAAACCGGAACCCAAGCCGGAGCCGAAGGTTGAAACCAAACCTGTCGAAGTCAAACCTGACCCCGTCAAGGAGAAGGAACCAGAACCTAAACTGGAACCCAAACCAGAATCGAAGCCAGAACCCAAGCCCGAGCCAAAGCCGGAACCCAAAGCTCCGCAACCTGAACCCAAACTTGCCCAGACTCCGGGTGATACTATTATTGTCAAACCGCAGGAAAAACCTTTGCAGGGGACTGCCACCACGGATCAGGTCAAACCTCAGCCCACACCTGCAACAAAACCTTCACCAGAAAAGGCAAAAACAGATTCGCAATCCCAGGCGCAAGTTCAGGCAGCCGTTCCGCACCGTCCACGCACGCTTGAGGAAGCGCGCAAAAGGGCCGGCATGCTTGGTGAGAAAATGCGGATGGATGGCGGTTCTCACAGGTTGGCCATGGAATCAACCTTGGATGTGATGCGTTCCGCATCAGGTGATTATGATCGCGAATTTGTGGATGCCGTCCAACAACGCTGGTTTAAACTGCTGGACGAACGCGGTGCCACCATTCCAGGCAAGGTTGTTCTTGAGTTTCGCCTGCACTCCGATGGACGCATCACAGACATGAAAATGCCCCACAACGAAGTGGGAGAGCTGCTGGGGTTGATCTGTCAAAAGGCCGTGCTTGACCCGGCTCCCTACCGTCGTTGGCCCGCTGAAATGCGAAGGGAAATCAATGCGGATTACCGCGACATTAAATTTACTTTTTATTACTTGAATCACTGAACCACTCACAAAATAGAAACTGAAACCATGGATCTCGTAATCATATCTTTACTGGTGCTGGCCTCCATTGTGGGGCTGACAATCATCATTGAACGGGGAATAGCCCTAAGAGAGAAAAAAGTGATGCCCTCGGAAATCACAGCCGCAGTCGAAGCCTGTCAAAGTGAGGGTGATCTGCCAATGCTCAAGAGCATTTGCGAAAAGAACCGCTCCACACTGGGACGGCTGATTCTCTTTGCCGAGGCGCATCGCCGGGGAACAATGGAGGAAACCGTCAGCGCCCTCGAAACGCGCGCACGACAGGAAATTTCCAAACTGGAACGCGGCCTTGTCATTCTGGAAATCAACGTCGGTGTGGCCCCTCTTCTCGGGTTGGTGGGAACCATTTACGGCTTGATCTCGCTCTTTGCCTCCATGGGCGATGTCGGTGCTGGCAATAGCAACGAACTGGCCAAGGGCATTTCCATTGCCTTGAATGCAACATTGCTGGGCTTGCTGACAGCAATTCCCTCTCTGGTGGCCTGGAGCTATTACAGTCGCAAGATCGATGCTTTATCCATAGAGATGGCATCCATCTGTGAAGATTTTCTGCGACGTCAGGCCCGCAAAGTTGAGACCGAGACTGAATCCACTCTCGTAACCCCTTCTTTCCGCAGGAAGTAACATGCAATTCACATCCAGAAAACAACGCGCAACGCCCACGGTCATCATCGTCTCGCTGATCGACGTGCTGACTGTTGTGCTCATCTTTCTGATGGTCACAACCACTACCAAGCAGCAGCCAGCCGTAAAACTGGCCCTGCCCGAATCCAAGCAGGCCAAAAGCGGGGCAACAGAAAATTCCCTGATCGTGACGGTTGCAAAACAAGGTCCTCTTTTCCTGGGTAAGGAAGCCATCACCATTCAGAAACTCGAGGAACGCCTAAAGGATGCGGTGACAAAAAATCCCAAGACCACCCTGTCAATCCGCGCCGACACTGATGCCCCATTTGGCACGATCATCAAGGTTCTCGACGCAGCCAAAGAAGCCAAAATAACCAGCGTTAATTCCTGGGTTAATGCCCCCAAATAATCCTCCCATGTCTGACAACGATTCCCAACTTGAAGAACGTCTGGAGAAAATCGAAACGCATCTGGCCCATCTGGAGCGCATGTACGATGAATTAAACCAAGTCGTCGTGGAACAAGCCAAAACCATCCATCACATGCGGACACAGGAACAGCGCTTGAGCGCAACCATCGAAGGGTTGGAACTTGAGCGAATTCGAAGCACCAACCCAAAGCCTCCTCATTACTCTCCGATCTAAACCGGCTTACCCCTGACGCAAGGGATACTTTTTACCCAGTGCCAGACAGTCGTTGACCGGCTTCAACCCACCCGATGCAGTTGGGTGAGTCAAACACGCAGCGGCAGCACATACGCCCAATTCCAAACGTTTGTCCATGGGCCATTGCTCATGCGTTCCAAACAAGTATCCGGCGGCAAACGCGTCTCCAGCCCCGGTTGCCCCCTGACTGAATCCCTTGGGCAATTGCAACGATCCCAGAGCAGTCGTTGTCATGCCCTTCGATGCCACTACAGCTCCGGTTTCAAAATGGACCACCACGGTTTTTCCAACTCCGAAGCCCAGAATTTCTTCTGCAGCAGATTTCACCCCGACAATATCCTTCACATCAAGCTGACGCCGAACAATTTTCCCGGCTTCAATCTCGTTAATCACGAGATGGTCAGCATACGGCAATGCACTTAATGCAATTTCACGGAATTGCGGGTTTTCAGTGCTCACAATATCCACACTGGTTTCCAAACCAGCCTTACGAGCCTTCGAAAGCACTACAGCAGCGCGTGTTTCATGGGCATCATTGAACTTGTCCAAGCTGTCCAGCAACATGAGGTAGGCGAGATGAAAAATCCGCGCCCTGGTCTTTGAAAAATCGAAATGATCAACATCCAAAAGCGCGTTTGCACCGCGTTGATGGAAAAACGTGCGTCTGCCGGTTGACTCCACAGTCATGGCATCGGTGTACGATGTTGGCGCCTCTTTTGTGCATTGCATCTGCGTGGCGTCGATTCCGTGATCCTTGCAGTCCTGAAAAATCCACCGTCCATTGGGGTCGTCCCCGACCATGCCAGTTGCAGCAAGTGGAAATGGTGCGCCCATGGCCGCCAGGTCCTTCAAAATGTTATACGGCCCACCACCATTGGAATGGGATTCCTTCGAGATGCTGGCAAGCATGTTTTCCTCTGGGTAGAAATCAATCACCTTGACATAGTCAACGATGAAGTTCCCCCCTGCAAGTATTCCAGAACGCTGAGTAGACATAGTTAATCAACCGAATTGTTTACGAAGCCGTGCCTCATCATAGGCACGACGTTGGGTGGAGGTCATTTTATCAAAATCGGGAAGGCCATTAGCCAACACGGGCCATGGTAAGGCAGTATCTGTTTTTTGTGTTGCAACTGGAGCGGGAGCAGGAGCGGACACAGGTTTTGCAGCCCCCACTGGCTTGGAAGCAGGCTCCGCGGCTGGTTTGGCAACAGCAACTGTCGAACGTGAACTGCCACCATAACTCATGGCTTGATTGGTCAGTTCCAAATCCTTGTCAAGCGGACGATGTGGCTTGATGCCTCTTGCCTGAAGCACCCCATGATAGGCCCGCACAGCTTCTTCCGGAGAAATTCGATCTTCAACAATCAGACGCAACATCTCAATGAAGGCAAGCTGATGTTCAGCGTTGTTGATCTTGCGACCGTACAAAGCAACCCGCGCACCGTATTTCCGGGCATCGTGAATCAACCTGAAAGCGTCATATGTCGTACCCGCACTGCCGCCCAGCACGCCCACCACCAGGTTGGGATCATATTGGGCCAGCTCCTCCATGGCGCGTGGTCCGTGATACACAATCTTCAGAAACACCGGGCGCCCAGCTTCAGGCACGCCTGCAAGATTGCGCAAAATATTGTCATTGATGAATTCGCCCAACTTCTCAGGGGGAATGCCGCTGTCCACATTGGGATCGAAAACTTCAAGAAAATAACGGAATTTTTTCCGCTCGGCCTCTTCTCGGAACTCCTTGAATGCAAGCAGTGTTTTTCGATCCTGCTCAAGGTCGTTTAAAAATGTAACCGAGTAAAGACCCAAATTGGCGCCAGGAAATTCGGAGCCATCCCTCACACATTCCACTTTGCCGCATTGAATCTGATCGATGCTTGCAGAGCGGAACGGCTGGGCGGGTTCTTTTGTATAGGAACCGTGCCGCACAGCCCAGACATCTGTGGCATCGTTGGCTCTGGCAGCCGGAGTGATGAGCGAGTTTTTGAACAGCCCTTCCTTGATCGTCAACTGGTCATTAATGGCGGCGGACATCAGCATGATGTCTACGAGCCCCTGTTTGATGATCTCGCGGATGATCTCGAGATATTCCGGCAGGTTGCGATACCCAAATTCCTCGCGCGTCCAAATTTCAGGGGAAAATTGGGCAGGTTTTACTCCTGAGGCAGCCAGATAGGAGCGTTCTCCGGTGGCACGCACCCCAAATGCCATGTCGGCATCCTTTGCATCGGCGAGAATAAATTCGCGCGAAGCAGGATTTTTTTTAATTTCAGCCAGCTTTCGATCAAGTGATTTCATTGTGGAATCTTGGTTCGTTTTACAACCAAAACCAAAATAGCGCAATGGAATTGAAAGGCGAAAGAAGAAAAAAAGAGGTCTGTCACATACTCACTGAGCGCGTTTGACTTTGATTTGACCGGGACAAAGTGCGCTCAATTCACAACCGGTACAATCCGGCTTGCGTGCACTGCAACGTTTGCGACCATGCCAGATCAGAAGGTGGCTCAGCAGGGTCCAATCGGATTTTGGTGTCAGTTTTTCCAAGTCGGCTTCGATTTTTTCTGGAATAACCTGACGTGTGAGTCCAAGACGACCTGAAAGCCGCGCCACATGGGTATCAACAACCACTCCTGAGGTCTTATGAAATCCATCGCCCAGCACCACATTGGCCGTCTTGCGCCCAACTCCCTTCAAAGTCAGCAGGTTTTCAAGCGTATCGGGAACTTTTCCGCCAAAACGTTCAACAATCGCTGAACACGCTGCCTGAATGCTTTTTGCCTTGCTGTGGAAGAGTCCAAGCCGTTGGATCAGACGTTCAATCTCTGCAATTGGTGCATTGGCAAAATTCTGGGGCTGTGGGAATTTCTCAAACAAGGCTGGAGTGACCAGATTCACTTGCTTGTCACTGCATTGAGCAGAGAGAATCGTCGCAATCAACAGTTGAAACGGGTCGGAATGAACGAGCTCGCAGTGTGCCTCTGGATAAGTTTTTTTGAGCTGGGCAATTAACGCTCCCATGCGCTCTTTCTTTGATGCCTCGGACTCACGTGCACTCATGGACTTTTTTACTTCGATCAGACTGGCTCAGCCTGTTGAAGCTTTTTGACACGGCAGGTCAGGCTTCCATCCGGTCCCTCAATGTACTCAAAAATCTTGCCTTCGAAATTGCGAATCACAACCCGCTGACAATTTCGGCTTAAAATATATTCGGGGTTGATGGGGACCTTGCCACCACCTCCAGGTGCATCAATGACAAACTGCGGAACGGCATAGCCCGAAGTGTGCCCACGCAAATTTTCCATGATGTCCAATCCCTTTTGGACACTGGCCCGCAAATGAGCCGATCCTGTGATCAAATCGCATTGGTAAATGTAATAGGGCTTCACCCGACACATCAGGAGCTTTTGAACGTGAGCCCGCATGACTTCAGGGGAATCATTCACCCCACGCAGCAGAACAGATTGATTTCCCAGGGGGATTCCAGCATCCGCCAAGCGTCCCAAGGCTTCGCGCGCCTCCGTCGTCAATTCACGCGGATGATTTGAGTGAACGGAAACAAACAATGGATGATACTTTTTGAGCATCGCACACAACTCTGGCGTTATGCGTTGCGGGAGGAAGATCGGGATGCGAGTTCCAATCCGCAAAAACTCCACGTGCGGAATCGCACGCAATGATTTCAATAGAAACTCAAGTTTCTCATCGGTGAAAAGCAGCGGATCGCCCCCGCTAAGCAGCACGTCACGCACCATTTTATGGCTGCGAACATATTCCAATTGCCGCTCTATCTCAGGATGAAAATCATAATGAGTCGCATTGCTAACAAGGCGCGAGCGCGTGCAATAGCGACAATACGAGGCACAACGGTCCGTTACCATGAACAACACACGGTCAGGATACCGATGCACAAGCCCTGGAACCGGGGAGTGATTGTCTTCACCACAGGGATCTTCCATTTCCCACGGAGCAACATGGGTCTCCTGAACCTGAGGGATCACCTGACGGCGAATTGGACAATTGACGTCATGAACATCAATGAGATTGAAGAAATAGGGTGTAATCGCCAATGCCAGCTTTTGATTTGCCAAAACGGTTCCCGCACGCTCGTTGGCCGTCAACGTCGGTAGCAAAGTCTGCAACTGCTCAATCGTTGTGATCCGATTCTTTAATTGCCAACGCCAATCATTCCACTCCTTATCCGGAACATCCTTCCAAAAACCACGTCCCGATGGTGTAAATTGTTTCAAGACACAAAGACTTCCCTGGTCTGGCAGGTCCTCTCCTCCCTCACTATTATCACTATGCATTTTTATAAAAACTATAGTGTTGGAAAAACCGGTGTCAAGTTGTAGGGAAATATTCAACCTTCCCCTGTTTTCCCATTGTATTGAGGCACAATTCTCTTTAATTCAATCACTTATCAAGCCCCTTAATGGATCAAACCACAAATGTCCTTCCCTCGGAAAAATAATGATCCTTTTCGGTTCCAATTTACGCTTTGACTTCATGATAGCCCCCATCAAGAACGTTGTCGGGCCAAGTAACAAATATGAAAACATTAAAAGCATGTCTTGCCATCACCGCAATTGTCCTGCTTGGAGCCTGTGTGCCTTCCATCAACCCTTTCTATCTCGAAAAGGATGTCATCATGGACAAACAGATTGAAGGGGAATGGATCAACGAAGAAAACGAAACTTGGAAATTCGAAGCGGACAAAGACAACACCGCCTATACTTTGAAAATCACGCAAAACGATGGAAAGACCGGCGAATTGAAAGCCAAGTTGTTCAAGCTGGGAAAGGAATGTTTCATTGATCTGCTTCCCAACAACTGCGAGTTTGCAACAAATCAGGCGGATATCATCAATGCCAGCGTTTTCCCAGGACACTTGCTTATGCGTGTCAGCCAGTTCGGACCGCAACTTAAGATCGCCACCATGGATTATGACTGGCTGTCAAAGACACTCGAAAAAACGCCTTCGGCCCTGCCTAATCATGTCGAAGAAAAACGGATTATTCTCACTGCTTCAACCAAGCAACTTCAAAAGTTCACCCTCAAACACTTGGACAAGCTTTTTCCAAAAGAGGAGGCCTTCAATCGTAAAGGCAGTTCACAAAAGTAACATTGCCCCTTCAATCACACTGCACACGGCGTCAAAATAGCGGTTGTCATGCCGTGTATGACCTTCTTGTCGGCTGGACAAAGCGTTGCGAGCACGCCCCCCAAAACGGTGCGTGCCGCATCCCCCTCACCATGAACAAAATAATACGGACAAAGCCGCACACGGGCATTCATAGGAACGAGACTATTCGCATCGAAGTCGTACCACGCGGCATCGACCAGTTTCGGTTTGCAGTAGCGTTGTAAAATGTAAGGCGATTTTGGAAATGACCGGATCGCCTCGTCCACTGCCACGCTCCAATCTGCAGTCGACAAATCGCTCCCCAGAAAGACTCCTCGTGCTCCCCAGGCTTTTTCTGAAAACCCGGAAATCTTCAAAATCAATTGCCGGTCCCGTTGCGAAAAGTTCTTGAGCTGATTCCAATCCGTGAGATTCAACTCTGGGATGGCTGCATGTGGTGGCATTGGCGCCGGATCAACCACCCAGCTTCTTGGAACAATCTCCAACATCCGCGCAAAAAATCGTTCTCCCAACTCACGCCGCCAAAAATCATGCAAATTACGATTCCACAACAACGCCAGTAAAAGTTTTTCCTCAAACAAAGGCTTCGGCGGAGGGGTCAATTGAATCCGTTTTTCCAAAGCCAATTGAAAGATTTTTGATGCATTCGGAACGTTTGCCAAATCAAACAACTCAAAAAAACGATACACGGCATCACCATCATCAAATTGCTCAAAAGCCGTGTTCCGCACGTGAAATCGTTCCCCCAACTGCTTGCACAGCCATTCCATTTCAGGCTGATAAGTTCTTGCCTCTTCTGAAATAAGGACGTGCACCTGAGCCGCACCGTCAAAGAGCCCTTCAAATCCCTTCAACATGCCATCGGGGCCTCCAATGATCTGCTCGTTTGAATTGGGGATTGTTGAATAGGTTTTATTAAACCAGGCGGTCAAGCCAATGCCTCCAGGCACACTATCCAACTCACTGATGGCGAGTCCCGCATCAGCCAATAAAAGATCAGGGCGTATTACCCGGGGTAAACTATTCTTAAATGTAGCAGCACGCTGAGTTTCGATCAACTGTGAGGGTTTTCCCTGGTCAAGTAACTGTGCAACCCACGCTGGCTGCTTCCCCATCAGGCTCTGCCGATAAAGCAGATTCACCGCACGATTGAATTGAAGAAAAACACGTCCGAGTAATTCCAATTCTTGTGTTAATTCCTCACCAAGCCTGAAAGGCTGCGGAGAGAGCCTCCAGGACAAAGATTCAAAGAGTCCTTCCTGAGGCATTTGTTTCCGGATGAATTGTGCAATTTCCGCAGGAGAATCAGTCTTGAATAAATCACTCATTCAAAATTACTTTCAAATATATTCTATGTCCGAAAATCTTGATTTTCCTCCACCTATCCCCCCTAAATTGCCCTCCAGTAGAACTGACTAACCACGAATTTGTCCGGTTCCAAAACAAATCCACTTATATGTCGTCAATTCGTTGAGCCCCATTGGTCCACGAGCTCCAATTTTATCCGTACTAATCCCAATTTCAGCTCCCATTCCAAATTCTCCGCCGTCAGTGAATCGTGTGGAAGCATTCCAGTAAACAGCAGCCGAATCCACTTCTGCCAGAAACAGTCGGGCATGAGACTCATTCCGGGTCACAATGCTATCAGAATGCGCCGAACCAAAATGATTGATGTGGTCGATTGCCTGACGAACCCCATCCACAATACGAACGTTCATGATGAAATCGTTGTATTCGGTGTAGTAATCCTGCTCGGTGGCAGGTTTTAAATTTAATGAAGCAATCTGGCCTAAAATGGCGTTGGATGGACTGTCAACGTGCAAAACCACTTTCTTTTCAGCCAGTTTTCCCCCGATCAAAGGCAAAAATTTCTCAGCAACAGTCTTGTCGACCAACAGTGTCTCCATCGCATTGCAAACTGCCGGACGCTGGCATTTCGCATTCATCACAATGTCAGACGCCATTTGAAGATCGGCTTCTCCATCAACGTAAACGTGGCAAACCCCTTTGTAGTGTTTGATGACGGGGACGCGGGAACATTCCGTTACAGCACGGATCAATCGTTCCCCGCCTCTGGGCATGCACAAATCAACATATTGCGTGAGAGCCAGAAGTTCTTTCACCGCCGCGTGATCCGTGGTCTGAACAACTTGGATTGCGTGCTCGGGAAAACCGGGCAATGCCTTGGTTGCCGCTTCAAGCATGACTTTGGCAATGGCTTGATTGGAATGAATGGCTTCTTTGCCGCCTCTTAGAATTGTGGCGTTGCCAGATTTGAAGCAAAGACTTGCCGCATCCGCAGTCACATTGGGGCGAGATTCGTAAATGATGACAATGACACCGATGGGAGTGGCCGTTTTCTGCAACCGCAATCCATTGGGTCGCACGCGTTCATCAAGGATGCGCCCAACCGGATCCGGCAGTGCAGCCACCTCACGCAATCCCCTGGCCATACCGGAAATTCTTTTGTCATCGAGGCGCAACCGATCCAACATCGCGCCGGAAAGTCCGTTCTTTGCCCCTGCTTCCATATCGATGGCATTGGCGGATTTGATGGCTTCTCTTCCGGCTTCCAAAGCATCAGCCATCGCAAGAAGACAACCATTTTTGGCTTCAGGAGTCAATTGGGCCAATTGACGTGACGCCGCTTTTGCCTGGCGCGCCAATTGTGTCATCTCTTCTGTCAAACTCATTGAGATAACTTAGGCGAATTTGAAAAAGTGGAAAGTCCTAAAAAATCAACTCTTCCGGGGAGAACGTCGCAGCCCAGCTTGGAACCAGAGTCGCCAAATCATGAAGATCGCTTCGCCAATGATATTTGAGGACATTTTGGAATGTCCCTGAATGCGTTCAGTAAACACGATGGGAACTTCAGCAACACGCATCCCGCTCATCCAAATCTTATGGGTCAACTCGACTTGAAAGCTGTAGCCGTTGGAACGAATAACATCCAGATTGATGGACTTCAAAGCAGCGCGTCGGAAGCACTTGAACCCACCTGTTGGATCGGTAAAAGGCATTCCTGTAATGATGCGCACGTAACGGGCTGCCCCGGTGCTCAATAAAAGCCGCTTCATGGGCCAATTGATCACGCGAATTCCTCCGCAATACCGGGATCCCAGAACGAGATCTGCGTTTTTTGCAGCTTCGATGAACTTGGGAATGTCATCCGGGTTGTGCGAAAAATCACCATCCATTTCCATTATAAATTCGTAATTCCGCTCCAGCGCCCATGCAAAACCGGCGCAATAAGCCCGCCCCAATCCGTTCTTTTCACTGCGATGCAAAACATGAATCCAAGGATTCTTCGCTGCCAGTTCGTCCGCAATCCGTCCCGTCCCATCCGGGGAATTGTCATCCACTACAAGCATATCCACTGGGACCGGCAGTTTTTGCAGACGCCCCGCCATTATGGGAAGGTTTTCCTTCTCATTGTACGTCGGAATTATGACCAATATCTGGTTCATGCAGTGCAACTGTTCTTAAATCTGCTGAATTTTGACAAAAAGATAGAAACATTGCGACAAAATATTTCGACGGGGGCCTCCCCTTTCAGGTATGGTAGTATTTGTTAATCAAGCTTTGATATGCTTGCCATTGCTTTACTCGACTTCGATTTTTTAACCAGCCATTTCTGGGTGCTGGTCATTGTCATCTTTCAAATTTGGATGCTCGTCGATGCCGTGCGCCGGGGTGAATGGATTTGGGCCATTTTCATCTTCCTCTTTTCTGGACTGACTGCCCTGCTCTATTTCTTCCTCGTTTATCGGACAGCACTTCCTTCCATGGACGGCTTCGAACTCCCGGGCACGCAAAACCGAAAACGGATCAAAGAGCTACAGGATTTGATTCACAACTTGGACAAGGCACATCACTACCTTGAACTCGGCGACATCTATTTTCATAAGGGAGACCTGAAAAAAGCCGAGGAATGCTACCGAGCCTCAATTGAGCGGGAACCACTCGACAAAGATGCCCGCGCTCACCTGGGACAATGCCTTCTGCGCCAAGGCCGCGCACCAGAAGCACGCCCGTTGCTTCAACAAGTGTGTCAGGAAGAACCCAGCCATGATTATGGTTATTCTCAAATGGCCTACGCAGAAACGCTCATGACTTTGGGCGAGACTCAGGCCGCCATCACAGCATGGAAAACTGTTTTGGAAAGCCATACCTATGCACGGGCAAGAGTGCAACTCGCGGAGCTTTATCTTGCAACAAATCAGAAGGATTTAGCCCTTTCACAGTTGCGCGAAGCCATCAATGACGACGCGCACGCCCCGGATTATCAACGAAAACGGGATCGCGTTTGGATCCGAAGAGCCAAACGCCTCCTGTGATTCTTTGAACGCCTGATTAGCGGATTTTCTCCAGCAAGAGAGGAATCAGTTCATCAATCTTTACGCGCGTTTGCTTCATGCTGTCGCGATCGCGCAAGGTAACCGTATTCAGGCACTCCGGCTTTTCACCAAGTGTATCGAAGTCAATTGTCACTCCGAATGGCGTCCCAGCCTCATCCTGACGGCGGTACCGACGGCCAATGGCTCCAGCCTCATCGTAAAAGACGGTCATGTGAGAACGCAGCATGGCAAGAACCTCTTTGGCCTTGCTCACGAGTTCAGGTCGATTCTTGAGCAGCGGGAAGACAGCCACCTTGATCGGGGCAATGCGCGGATGGAACTTTAATACAACACGCGTCTCGGTCTTTCCCTTTTCATCGGTCACCTGCTCCTCTGTATAAGCCTTACACAGCAACGCCAGAACCATGCGATCAACACCGGCACTGGGCTCAATGACATGGGGAATGTATTTGGCCTTGGCTTCCTCATCAAAATACTCCATCGACTTCCCGCTAAACTTCTGATGCTGGGTCAGGTCAAAATCGCTTCGCGCGGCAATGCCTTCCAATTCCTGGGTCCCAAACGGGAATTTATAAAGAATATCCACCGTCGCACGCGCATAGTGGGCCAACTCTTCCTTTTTCTGCCAATACTCCTCAAGCGAATCGCGCGTCAAACCAATGCTGTCATACCACTTGATGCGTTGTTCCACCCAATACTTGTGCCAGACTTCCCATCCCCAGTTTGGCTGAGGCGTCGAAAGATCAGGATTATCAGCAACCCGCGCAACGGATCCCGCCATTTTTTGAACCACCTCGTCCGGACGAATGAAAAACTCCAGTTCCATTTGCTCGAATTCGCGTGAACGGAATGTAAAATTGCGAGGATTGATTTCGTTGCGAAATGCCTTTCCAATCTGGCAAATGCCGAACGGAACCTTTTGTCGAGAGGTATCCTGAACGTTTTTAAATTGCGCAAAAATCGCTTGAGCTGTCTCAGGACGGAGATAAGCAACGTTGTCAGCGCTTTCGACAGGGCCAACGTACGTTTTGAACATCAAATTGAATGGCCGGGGTTCAGTGAGCAAACTCCCGTTCTCCGGGTTGTAACGGGTGGTCTTCTCCACCTTCTGGTTGGTCTCGCCTTCCAACTGAGGATTCACCACCCCGCGCTGGGAGTAAAATTGGCAGGCCACTTTCCGTGCCGACTCAGCCGGTTTGCCCGGTTGAACCAAAACGGAGTAAGGCTCGGTTGAATTGCGTCCCTGGGCATCTCCAGAATGGGCGCCAGTATAACTATAGACCGTGCCGCTCTGTGGCTCGACTTGATCCGCGCGGAAACGCTTCTTCGTCAGCAAACAATCCACCATCGGATCAGAAAATGTTGTTGTGTGGCCGCTGGCCTCCCAAATTTTTGGATGCATGATGATTGTGGCATCAAGTCCCACAATATCCTCCCGCCATTGGGTCATCTTGCGCCACCAAAAATCCTTAATATTCCGCTTCAATTCAGCGCCCAACGGACCGTAATCCCAAAAGCCGTTAATGCCTCCGTACACTTCAGAAGATTGAAAAATGAACCCTCTACGTTTGCAGAGGGAAACGATTTTTTCCATTAATTCATTTGATTTAGGCTCAGCCATAAGCTTTGCAGTCTTGTTCAACCCGCCATTTATGTCAAGGACGTGTCAAGCCAGGAAAAATCCTAATATCACTAACGCGCTACAATCTTTGTTTTCTTGTGGCCGTCGCGCTAGCGATCGTCCCTTCGCCATTGGTTCATGGTGATGAAGTCGGCGAGGCACTTGGGAGAGATTTCAAAAACGGCTTCGTTCGGGTTTGGGGTGAAGCGTTGCCAGGTTCTGCCGCCGTCGTTGGTGATGAGGCGGGGTTGACAGGGATCGAGTCGTGCAATCAGCCCTTGATCGTGCTTCAGGGGGATCAGGAAGCGTTTGCCGTAGTGGTCGATGAGCGCGTTGTAACGGTCGCGTGCGTGTGCCGTGATGATGCCTGTGCCTGTTTGTGTGAAGCCGATGAAGCCAGAGTTTTGGTTGGTGCCATCCCATGAGGCGGCGGTGGATGAAATCGGTTTTGGCACAACGGTGCCGCAACCGGTCACAGTGCCAATGAACGCCGCCAGGATCAGGCACAGCAGGAATGTGCAAAGTGTCAGTTCGTGGTGACATGACACCGCTCCAGTTTGTGGCCGCATGCTAATGCTTCTAGTCCTCGGATAAAGAATTTCGGATTGCATTGCCGTCCTTTCTGGAGATGGCGTCATTGGTTTGGTCCACTGCCGTTTGTTCCTGTTGTCGTTCCTTGGCGGTTTTCATTTCGTCCGTGTTATTGAGCGTCGAGCGATGCCGGATTAAACCAGCAACGCCCGACACAAAATACCAAACCCATTTCAATACTGTGAATATTTTACTCATTATGTTTTTGTCTCACGCTGAGACGTAATGACCTAGAACTTCACACCGGCGAAGATGGATTCAACCGGCTTGGGCGTGTCATCGGCAAACCGTGCACCCACGCCTACACCCGCGAAGAGATTTTTTGAGAGCGCCTTTTTGAACCGGATACCGGTCTCGCCAAAACAACACTTTTCGTCCCAGTCATAACCGCCGTCCACGTAGACCGTGAATTGCACGTCATGAATGGGGAGGTTCCAGCCGACACCACCTTGGGAAGAAAGGATCGTGTCCTTGACCTCGGCAAGACGATTGACCGTTTCCACGGTCAGCCCCGTGCCGTTTGTGCTGTCAAATGTATAGATTTGATACGACAGACCAAAATCAGCGCCCACGGTGACTCCAGATTGGTAACTCATGCCGCTCCAAATCTCGGTCTTTGTCTCGGCATAAGTGCCGTCCAGGTTTGTGTTGAACGCTGTGAAATAGCTTTCAATGCTGCTCCACACGCTGGCCGAAATATTGGTTGCAACCACGTTATTCGTGGTATCCTCGGCCATGGTTGTCATGCTTGCCAGTGCGGCAAGCCCGATAATTAATTTCAGTTTTTTCATAGGTTATGTTGAACAGGTTGTTGCACAGGCTTCGCCTGTGCGTAGTCCGGGTGCGAGAATTGCTGGTCTGTCAAGCATCCCGGCTCGGACGTGACGAAGAACAGACAGGCCAGATAAAGAAGGAATCGTTTCATATCAAAATGAGTTGGATATGTGTGCGTTCAAACGGAGTGAGTTCGACCAGTTGTTGCGTTTGTGGCTCGTAGAATTTCAGCGCTAGTAGGTCGTTTTCTCGCGTTACAAAACAGTTGATAGCATGGCCACCACCATTCTGAGCTATCAATGCCACGAACCCAAATGCCAATGGGTGCGGGGTTGCTTCATTTCGGGCCGCTCCAAGCTGACACCGAGACGCAATGAACATCGCGAAATGCGCGTATTGTCGGCAGCAATTGACCTCTGGCACATATTGGTCCATTCCAAGTTTCTGGAGTTGCCAGCATAAATCTTGCGAATAATTTCCAAGCACCCACTCCGTTGTCGGGAGCTGGTAGTTGTTCCCTTCGATCAGGTAATCCGGAACACTGTCAACGTCGTCGCAGAGTCCTTTGATTAACTGTGTAATTTCAGGCTGAGTGACAAGGGTCATAAATCTTTTACAAAGAAACTGTCCTTGTAGATTGTCGTATTCCAAGTTGGATACCAGACTTGGACACTTTCATTTTGTTGAAGAATGCAATGAAAAGAGACGGAGTTTGTCGCGATGTAATTGAAGTTATAGTTAGTCGTTACAAGCGACGTCACATTTACATATTGAGGCAATCCGTTTGCACCAGGATTAACGATAATCAGAGCACACATTCCCGACCACCAAACCTGTTGACTTTGACTGTTAGTGTTGACATAGGTCACCTGATAAACTCCACCGTCTTGAACTGGTGTTTCTGTGACTTGTGTTGGTGCGGTTCCATTCCCGCGGGTGGAGTAGAATCCATTTGTTTGTGGTCCAGCACTCACGTTCCCTGAGCTGTCAACAGATAACACACCAGGGGTGTTACTGAGAGAAAGAAACTGAACGCCATTGGTTACAATAATGTTCTTCGCGTAAACCGCATTTGTTGCAGAGAAATAATTAGCTCGCATCCAAGTCGAGTCTATATGACCACCTGTCGTTGAGATATTTCCGTAAGCCGTAGAAATATTCCCATGACCTGTATAAATGTCACTGTCACTCTGCAAACTGTATGTCGGACTTGCAACCCCAAGTCCAATTTTTCCATTGGGGGAAATACAAATCACATTTGTCCCCAAAACAACACTTCCATTAGTATATACCGTAACAGTGGAGTTTGGGTGCGTTCCAATATAAAACGTCACATTGGAACCCGTCGTAACAAAGTAGTTCGTCAAATTGCTAATGTTCGTGCTCACACTCCCACCACTGACACCCGCAACCTGTGCATCGGTATACGCTTTAGAAGACTGATAGACGCCATTTGTTGCAGCCGGGATTGTGCTGTTTATGAGCAAGTTTGTGGCTGACTGAACAAACGAATAAGCCACGTTGGTCGAACCTTGATAATTTCCATCTGAATAGGTTTTTGCCGTCTGAACCGCTGTATTGGTTGCTGAAGCAACATAGTTAGTAATGTCTCCCCACGTATTCGTCGTCCACCCCTTGGTCACCTCATTTGAGTTGTAGTCGTAATACGTAGCGTAAAAGATGGGTGGGGTTGTCTGAGAATACCATTCCCCCACAATGTTCGTTCCACCGAGTTCGGCAAGGCTGGGAGAACTGGCGCGGCTCACAATAAGACAACCTCCTGTCAACATTTGTGAGTTAACGTTTGAAGCAAATATAGTCCCCCATTTATATTCCGGTTGACCAAGGTTCTTTCCTGTCGTCGAAATAAGATTGGTATTCACGTCAAAGTTTCCATTGACTGCCCGTGAAATCGCGCTGTTAGACACCGATAAACCCGCTGCCGTATTGGCCGCCGTGGCTGTGTCAACCGTGCCGTAAAAGTGATCGGCAATCACATAGCCACGGAAGAAACCATTACGCCAGCGATACGTCGTATTACCACAATCGAAAGTGTTGTCCGGGTAAGACATGAGGTGCCCGGCAACCTGCCAAGAAACACCGTCCCCAGATTTTCCAATCCAAAGAGTCCCATCCAAAAGCTGCTTTGAGCTGGATGCAGAAACGCTTGTCACTGCTGAACCATCCCCCGAAAGCGCCGATGCATAAACATGATCGGCAATTACGTAGCCACGAAAGAAACCGTTGCGCCAGCGATACGTCGTGTTACCCAGATCGCAAGTGTTGTCTGGGTATGCAAACATAGAAACACTCGACTGCCACGTGCCATCACCCGCTTTCGTGAGAGTCGAGGACCCGTTGACAAGCTGACTTGCAGTCGTTGCCGTAACCGCAGTTGTTGCATTACTGACAACAGCACTTTGAGAAACCTTTGCTGCCAACTTGACAGCCTGAGCCCGAGGAAACCAATTACTGTATATACAATACGCAACAGCCAGATTACCGAAATCATTCAGGTGACCGTTGTTTGTAATGACAAAGCTCGACGGGATATCGTCTTGAGCGATACACCGATAATCATCCGTTGTCGGCGTCACCCCAGCAATCAATAAAGCGTTCGTCGATATCAACCACTTCCGAACATCCAAGAAATTATTCGGATAAAGACTCTGAAGCTGTGCATTCAGGTTCGTTATAAGTGCATATCCTTCGGTCGTATTGGTTTCAGTTGGCCAATTTATAACTGAGCAGATTAGGTAGTTTGTATGGTTTATAGACTGAACCTCGGCAGAAACATCGCTTAAAACTTGAGTTGGCGATGAGAAATTGTTGCGGCCAGACCAACCGATCGTGAGATTTCCCCACTGCTCAGGATGGGCCTGAAAGGTCGTGAGAATTTGCGTTGACGTTGCGCCACCGAGCCCATTATTGATCGTTGGAACCCCACTCAACAATTGCAAATAATACGGATACCCATGAGTCGCTCCCGAACCGTAAGTTGTCGAATCCCCCCAGCATGAAATAACCGGGTTCTGTGTCACACTATCCAATTTTCCCGGCAAAGCTGAGTAAACCGTGTTCAATGCCCCCTGAACGTTTGTTGTTGTCACACTTGCGTTCGTGTAGCTAAGTGCCGTTCCAAGTTGTGACGCCGCATCCGCGTGCATTTGGTTTGTGCTCGCTGCAATAGCTGCCGTCAACTGTGCCCCTGTTACACCGTTTGTAGAATCAGTATTCGTTGCGATTCCTGATATAGCCGCTGCCACTTGTGCCGCCGCATCCGCGTGCATTAGATTGGTTAACATCGACCAATTCGTGCTAAGCACTCCGTAAGCAATGTTTCCAACAGAATTATCGTTCAGAACTTTAATCTGGGAAAACGTTGGCACTGCCACAAGACAGACAAGAATTGAGAGCAGAATCTTTTTCATTATTGGTATTTAATGAATAAACGGTCACCGGCGGTTGCACCGGCGAACCAGAAGTTTTTCAAATCGAGTTTTGTCCCCGTGGCAGCGCGCACCGATACCACAGAGCCTGGCGTAATTTTATCCACGCAATACGTTCCCGTTGTGTCATTCTCGCCAAAGAACACAGAACCGGAATTGTCAGTCGGAGCAGCGCCAGAAGTAGGCACTGTTTTGTACGCGTAGAAAAAAGCGACGTCGAATTCCTGGCTGGTTGTCGAGACTTGGACTGCATTCCCATCCACAAGCGCTGAGCAAAGCAGGTGTTTGCGCGGACGGCTTTGGAGGTCCGCAAGGTTGTGGTTGAGTGTGACAATGCGTGAAGAGGACATGATTCCTTTCAATCAATGGTTTCAGTGAAGCGGACCCAATTGGAGCCGTTCCACACACGTAATCCCGGCGTGTTATCGGTTTGAAAAATGATCGTTCCAGCCGTCAGGCTTGTGCCCAAGGCAGTGCGTTCTTCCAACGTCCGCGTTGGAATGTTCCAATACATACCGCCAACATGGGCATCGGCCCCGGTTGCGCGCCTTGCCTGAAATTCAAGTCCGAGTCCGTTGAACGCTTCGACAACCGACACGATGACATAGGAGACGTATCCCAGACGCAGGTCGTCGGTTGTCAAAACAATCGGTAGAATGGTTGCCAGATCAGCCACACGCACACGGAGGCGTAAATCCCCCGGATTAACCCCTGTCAGTTTTGAGGGATATTCACCAACCACCGCATCCACCGTGGCAACCAGAACGCCATTCCGGTAGACCTTCAGTGATTGGACATTGCCCGTGGCAAAGAGCAAATCCAGTTGCTCTGCAAATGCGTTGGAAATATCGATGCTCATGCTCGCACGAGTCGCGCCTGCCCAGCCCCGCCTGTAACCACACGGCGAAGCAATGCCTGCGCCGTTGCGGTGATAACCGGAGGCCGGTCCGTTTTATCGAAAACAAATTTGGAATCGTCCACGACCGAGGACGTGAGACCTTCGCCAGTTGGATTGGCCGTGCGATCCGCTGTCAGCAACGCGCGTGCTTCCTCACAGGTTGCATCAATCACGCATTGCGGCACAGTCTCACTGGACAAATAAACCGGCGCAATCACGCCAAGGCGTGCGAGATCAGATTCATTCGCTGCCGATTCACGATCTGGCACCTCAATACGTGGCCATTGAAGGGCTTGTGTGTCGGTTTTTCGCAATCCGAGGAATCGGCAATAGCTGTCAATCAAACGTGTGGCCATCACAAGCGCCACCGCCTTATTGGCATCCGTTGCACCTGTCCACTTCGTGGCATATAAATGCCCGGCGTGGTAGGCATCGCCATCCGCTACGGACGCGTAACTATTCGCCGTTGCGAGGCCGGAACCGTCTTCTTGAACAAGGGCAAAGGCCATAATCAGCTTGCAGATTGCGAGTGTTTAACCGGCTTGCGTGTTGCCAATTCCGCTGTCAGACGCGCGTTCTCAGTCCGCAATGTCTCGCAATCCTGTTCGAGAACGGCGCACTTGGCCCGGAGTTGCACACCGGCATCTGGAGCGCCAGACACGCCGAGCGCCTGGCGCTTGCGCCGGATGATGGGATAAAGGGATGACATGGAGAAAAATGGCCGGGCAGACCGGGGAATACTCAAAAGCCAGTCCGCCCAGCCAAGCGCTAATTGTTGTGAACAACGGCAACAATGCGCACGTTCTTGGCATCGTAGACGCGCACCCAGTTTGTGGCCGTCTCAAGCTCGGCATTGGTGGGATTGCCACCGGCAACCGTTGCGCTGGTAAACTTCACTCCGCGAGGATGGAGAATGAACCGGCGACGGTTGATGAGCATCGTATTGTGCCCCAACGCCGTGCGTGCCAGTTCAACGCCCTCAGTGCCGAAACCGCCTTCAACCGGCTTGTTCAACGGTGCGAATCCAGAGGCAAAAGCGCCCTGTCCAAAAAGGTAAGTCGTGTAAACGTAGGGATTGCCCGCTCCAGAGCCAGCACGCCGAGGGCAACCATCATCAATGATGACGCGTCGCCCTTGGAACACGCGAATCTGAGGCGCGCCAGCCGAGGGTTGAATGAAGTCGATCAAATCCAGCTTGCGCAGCGCAGCCTCGGTATCCGAGTGCATTGCCACGGCTGTCAACTGGTCGGCACGATCCCCGAGTTTTGCGCAGGCATCAATGAACGTGGTCCCGGTCAAACGTGTTGCAGCCGCCACATTGGCAGTTGCCTCAGCCGCAATGGTCAGGAGATTGCCCGCCATGGTTGCCGCGCTAAACACACCTTTCAAAGAGGAAATCAGCATGTATTGGTTTTGCCGGGCCCAATACCCGCCAATCAGATTGCGAATGGCGTTCATCGGATCCTCACCAGAGAGCAACGACGCCAATTGATTCACAGACCAAGCCTGACCGTCGTTATGAATACGGGCGATATCGCTACCGGCATTCACCTTCTGAGTCTCCAACACTGCGCTATCGCTCAACGGCTGACGGTCGCCGGAAAGATCATTCCAAAAGGGGAGATTAGCGGCAACGCCCGCACCGGCAGCCAACTCATCAAACTCGTTGGTTTGCTGAACAATGCCGGATTGCACAAATTCGGATTTTTCGGCGGATGCCTGAATGACGTATTTCTCGAAAACGGAAGGGACAATAACGTCCGAAATGGACGTAATGGAACTGGCCATAAAAGTCTTTCTGCCGGTTCAACCGGCATTGGACTAGACCCCGGCGGATTGCTTCAATAACTCAGCCCGCTTCGGGTCTGTCCGGGTGACACGCATTTGTTCTGTCAGATTCCATGTGGCTTTCGCCCACGGATTCTTGACACCAATGCCAGCCCCACCGGAGCCAGAGCCGACAGCACCGCTGCCAGCGTTTGTCTCAAAAAGATGAGGAGCCTCAACGACAAGACCAGACACCCAATCGTCAAAACCCAACGGCGTCACACCGTCCTTGCTCACCTTCGGAGTCTGCCCATCAGACTCCACGGCCACCACCGCGCCGTTGACCAGCCGGAAGACGCTCCGCGCCCTCGCAGTCAGATCAGCCACCGCCGTGGACCGCAACCCGCGTTTCTGTGCCGCCGCAATCGCCGCCTGATTCACTTGCAACTCAACCAGACGCGCATTTGCCGCAGCCAAAGCCGCCTCGGCATCGCTTGCCCGTTTCAAAACGGGAGCCAGCCGAGGCTGTAAAATCGAATCAACATCGCCTTTCTTCAACAGCTCGCCTTCGTCCAACTTGCGCTTTGCATCCAAAGCCGCCCGAGCCGCCTCAGGATCAAGTCCTTCAAAACGTTTTCGCTCGGCCTCAAGTTGCTTGGCCAGGGTGATGTTGTTTTGCCGAAACTCATCCAGCTTCGTCTTATCCACCGCCTCAGGACAATCCAGCACAAACGTGCCATCGCGTTCGACATACAGGTTTTCAAGCCCGGCAGGGATTTCAGCTTTTGAAGGTATTCTCAGTTTCAGCGCCATAACAACTATAAGGTGTCATACACCTATTATGAAATATGTCAACAGTGTTGGTGATAATTTCTCAATGCTATTTTTTTATAGAAGAGGCGACTTTTGCATCTTGCGAGTATGTTCGAGAATATCAAGCAGTATTAGGCAAAAGAGGGAAACAGCCATAAATTTACAGAGTAAGCACCTATTGCACGTAAAAAATCGCATTACAGGCGGACAGAGTCAGTGGACCGGCTGGTCTCTAAACCAAGAAATAATCCGATGCTCGGGGTTAGTACAAAAAATGGTGCTCACATTCGGAATCCAGGATCAGCTTTAGTAAGAGCCACATGGGAATAAACTCCCATGTGGCTGTGTTATAACTTTAATCCTTTACCCAGAGTGGAAAAACTTTTCCACTCCTTGGATAAATACGCTCGCCAGTTTTAGAGTTGATAATCCAAGGGCGGAAGATCAGCCTGTAACCAGGACGAGGCGCGTAATATGATTTTCTCATATTAAAACCTTTCGGTTAATTTTTAAGGAACTCGGCTTGACTTCGGGGCCCAGATCAGCAATATTTTAAATGCACATGCGGATTGGGTTTACCCGACTCCCGTCGGGCGAATTCTTTCCGTGGGAGAAAATTAAGTTTTTAAAAACGTCAGTAAGTTCGAGCTTACTGACGTTTTTTTTGTTTTGATTAAGTCATTCGACAATCGTTAGTTTTATAGGTTGTTGATTTTCAAGAATTTCAGCGAGTTCCAACTCGTCAATATCCAAAAGTTTGCAAACTTCCTCCCTGCTGTAGCCAAGGTCATCCAGATGGGTTTGGATCATCTCTTTTTCAAGCGAAGGATATTCGTTTGCCAAAAAATCCTCATAAGGCTCGTTTTTGCGGTATCCAAGTCGACTTAATTGAATGTAAAAATTTGTGCATTCTTGTTCAGTAATAAAGCCAAGCGAACGAGCCCGTTGAAGCAGGTATGCAATTGAAACGCGCCAGCGCAGTTTGAGGCGGGCCATTCGATCAAGAGTCACCGGAACCAAGTCGTTTTTGATCTCATTTGCTGGCATAAGAAACTCTGCAGCAAATTCCCAAGCTTGATCTTCGCATTCATCACTGGGGATTCGGTGCATTATAAGATGCCCAAGCTCATGAACCAAGGTGGCGATACGGCGAGATGGTGGTAGGGCAGTATTGATGAAAATCATCGGGATACCGTTGTTTGAGAAGGTGCTAACGCCATCGAGCTTGGTTGTGCCAAAGTTGAGAAAAATAACAACGATACCGGCATCCTCAAGGAGACGAATTAAGTTTTTGATGGGGCCTGGCGGAATTTTAAGAAACTGTCGCATCTGACGGGCGATTTCGTTCGGCCCACCGGGCACATCGTCTGGGTCAAGTTGAGGCAATGCCGATTTATCCATCTCTGTCTTACGGAGCAGCCTTTCGATCTGCGCCTGTTTGATGCAAACGCGCGCGTTAAACTGGGAAAGAAACTTCTGGGGAAGACTAGCCTGCTTTCGGTAAAAAAAGTTAAAAACAGAACGCTTCACATCCTGACGCAAAAAGAATGACTGTGGCAATCGTAGTTTATCTGCGATGTCACCCAAGTCTCTCTCGGAGACGCAAAGAAGTCCGTCTTCCATTTTGGATATCTTACCCTGAGTTACCTCCATCTGACGCGCTAGTTCAGTTTGCGTGAAACCGCGCAGTTCGCGAGCGAGAATCAGCATTTCTGGGTTAACCGACAGCCTTTCTGGTGTCCCTAGTTTTGGCAGCGCCTCTGGCGCGGACTCGTTTCCTGTTCGGGACGGTGGATTGTTCATCTTTTGTTAGTTGTAGAGGAATTGTTTCTAGTGCATGTTGCGAGGTGACGTTGATGTCCCAGGCAATTGTGTCCCCGTAAGGGCACGTGATATAAATACCTTCAATTCTAGACCAATCTTTACTGGGCACAAAACCGGCGATCAGCCTTGGGAGAGTTGGCGGTACGCCAGGCAGTTCAAGCTGTCTGTTGTAGTCCAACGCAAAGAGAGTTGGGTAATTAGAGGAAATTTTTCTATGGTCGAGCTTTTTAAAATGAAGAACGAGCTTATCTTGGATAATAAAAAGATGGCGACCAAAAATGGTAAATTGTTTAACACCGGCAAGTCGAGTCAAAATTGATTTGGCGAAGTCAACGATGTGATCGTTGACCAGATTTGCCCTACTGCGCGCCTGGTGTTTGTGGCACACATCACCATAACGCTCGTAATAGTAAGCAAATCCAGTGGTGATAGTTTCTTGGATTGCCACCATATACGGCTGCAAATAATTTTCGGCCTGTGCTTTTGTAAGCATGGCACTCAATCTAAAACAAAATGTAACAATTGTCTAGTATTTTTATTCCAAAAATTATTCCAAAAATTATTCCTTAATATTAAGTGTCTTTAATAGAATCAGTTACAGAATGTTCAAGGTATCTTGAATTATTCAAGAGAATGGAAACACTGATTAAGAAGATGAAAAAAAGACACCAGAGAGACTATTTCATGAGTTGGTAGGTTAGCAGACACCAAACCGTCGTCAGTCCTCACATTTGATTATTTAAATCCAATTCCTCTCTGTCGCCGACATATCCTCACCCATATCCTCCTTGTCCTTGGTCCATTGAGATGGCGGTGGTCGTTGCGGCGGTGACAGTGGTTGGAGCTGGATTCGCGTTTATCAGCGCCCGCTCTTCATCCGCTGAACGGCCCGGAGGCAGCACAGAACCGCGTTCGAACTGGTGCAACATCGTTTCGTGCGAGATCGCCCCGGCCTGCCACGCCAGAACCAACGCTTGAATCTCCTTGCCCGAAAGCCGCACCACGTCGAAGTCGCGATTCAGTTCAATGAAACAATGGTCTGCTGAAATCATGTCGGGATGTTCCTCGGTTGAGTGCCACCAGTAAACCCAACGCATCGCCGAGCACAGAGACTTTGACACCGCCAGGCTGATTCCAGCCACAACCGAGCTTTCGCCCGATTGCCGCAATTGCAGCGCCTCAGCCGATTCCGAAACTTTCTTTTGACTCTCCAACAATCTTGCGCCCAGAACTGACAGTAGCCGTTCCACGCGGTCCAGCGCCTTTTCGAACGAGTTCAAGCCCTCGCCCTTGAACTCCAAGAAGCCCGCCGTTGCGCCGAGCTGTTCCGTCACCCATGCGACGCTTGAGCCAATCCGCAATTCCGTGTCCTTTGGGAATCCTGAAACCCACGCCGTCGGCAACGCCGTGAAGTGCATCCCGTGCTGAAAATCTGTCATCAGTCGAAAATGGTAAAGGTTCGCAGTCACGATGTCCGCAATCGGTGATTCTTCCACGCCAGCCCGCGAAAAGTTCGGCCCGTGAAAGACAAAGGGAATGTTTGGCAACGGCTTGCCGTGGCGCACCGGCGTGCACGAATCCAGTAATTGCAATTTACCCTTACCCTCAGACTCTGGAGCCCAGATTTCCACCTGGCATTGCCACGCACCGGCGACCGATACCAGCCGCAACACCCGCACTTGCTCACGCAGCCCGGGACAAAACGGATCATCGCCTTCAACTTCCACAATCTCGCGCAGAACAAGCAGTGTCAATTGCAGTCGGCCATCAATTCGCTCTTCGCGCCAGTTCAAAATATCCTCAGCCTTGTAGAGTGAAAAATACGCCCGGTCCTCACCATCCCCCTGCCAGTCAATCAACGTCCCGCATCGTCCCATGACGATCACCTCAAAAGCCACTTCACGCGCGTATTCCTCAAGCGATTTGCCGAGAAGGTCCGCATCCAAATGGAACCCTGCCAGCGCCGTAGCCAACGGGCCAGAGCCCTCAGGCAACTTCACCACGGGATCACGGCGAAAGATCATGCCCAGATATCCGGACACGGTGCGCGTGGTTGCGCCGTAGAAATACGAGCGATCAATGAACACGCGATATGCAGGTTCTGTTTGGCCCTCAAGCCTTGGCACATAACGCGTGCCCCCGGCCTTGATGGCGCGTTCCCCAATGATCACGTCCCGCAACGTCTGCCAGAAGTCCGAATGTTTATCGTAAAGAGCATGACAATGATTGGCTGCCATACAAGGTGTCATACACCCTATAATTTTATAATGCAATCTCAGAATACCCAGTCAAATCAGACTTGCTTTTCCAAAGAAAACTACTAAAAGAAATTTATCTTTAAGCCACATATATTCCACCAAAACTGTTATTTGAATAATCAAACAATAGGAAATAAAAAAGACGTTTTAGTTTGGAAAAAATAAACGGTTATCTGAGAGATATTAACGAGCAAATAGAGGTTTATGAAGTAAAACAGGAGGAAGAAAATGCCAGAAGAACCAATTAAACCAAACGCACAATTTGAGGATAACAATCAAAATGAAGAGCAGCCACAAATAAAAATATCGATTTTTAATGAACTATATATTGATATTCTAGGCAGTCTTGTTCCTGGGCTTTTTACAGTTATCCTTGGAGCCGGTATTTTAATACTGACCGCATCGGCTTTGTATTGCATCATGTTTTCCCAAAATTTCTCACTGACAGATATATTGAACGAGCCTAAAGGTATATTGATTCAGATCCACTACGAGATAGCAATTATAACTCTTGTAGCCTCATATGTTATAGGAACTGCATTTTTTCGCCAGGATCCAAAAAGACCCGACTCTTTGAGCGCCCTTTATGTATGGGCAACTGCCAAGGCAAAAGACCGCCCAACCTTATCAGTCCAACAAGAAAATGTAAATATCATCAATGATGCAAACAATTGCCCATCTATAAACATCTCGCGCATCGACAAGTATCTCGGAATCATTTTTCCACATTTGTATTTCAAGCGGAAAGAAAAGGATTTCGATGCACAATTCCCTTATCTGAATATGCGCTGTTATCTTGCAGGAAGAGGTTTAACGCACTTGGTAAAATACATTCCTTGGTGTCCAAATGACTCAATTACAAAAGGTTATCGCACTAAGATGTACATCAATATTCTCAAGATTCGCTTAAGTGCACTTGGCTCAAGGTTTAGTCGTGACATTGTTCGTAACGAAGCTCATGTTCGCCTTGCAACGTCAGTCTGGTATGCATCCTTAATATTATTTCGGCTCGGTTTAATATGTCTGGTAATACTAATTGCTCTTATCGTTTACGATCACGAGAAAGACAAACTTAAGTATTACTTCACTCCAGCATCATTTACTATCGTCATTACAAGCCTTTGTGCAGTAATGAAATATCACCTTCGCAAGTGTATTCACTATATGCGTGTACGTGAAGTAGTTTATGTGATTGAGTCAACGCATCTTGCTTGCCAAATGAAACCAGAGTTTCGAATCGACGAACTAATCGGGGTAAAAGAAGAAACGAAGTGTGCTAAATGTCCACGTTTGATGACAAAACAACAATAAATATAGGGAATAAAACAATAAAATACTTAGATACACGGTCTTACTATTTGAAAGTGTATAGTGCATTAAAATTCCTTCAATGAAGACAATAAAGCCAAAGGGATAGGCAAAACGTTTCATATTGGACAAATTTAGTTTTAGCACTAAGGATATGAGACAACTTTCATGCGCCCGGCGTTATTTTTTAAACTCTCCAAATTTGTATTACTGTTGTTGTGTTTTGCCATAGCTTACAACAGTTTTGCCCAGCAGGTTTATTTTAGTCCCAAAGGTGGCTGTCAAGAAGCTATTTGCCGGGAGATTGATTCTGCAAAAAGTAATGTGATGGTTCAAGCATACACGTTTTCAAATGGCACGATCACAAGAGCGCTGACAGACGCCAGCCGCAGAGGAGTTCAAGTTTCCGTGATCTTGGATAAAAGTCAGGCCAAGGGGAAAGAATGGGCGCAACAAAAACTCACGCTTTTTAAAATCACAACGCTTGTCGATTTCAATCATGCCATTGCCCACAACAAAATTATTATCATCGACAATAAAACCGTGATCACTGGCAGCTATAATTTCACGTATGCCGCTGAAACCACGAACGCAGAAAACATTGTCATCCTCACAAACCAAGCCGTGGTTTCTCAATTCTCAAGCAACTGGACATTTCACGCCCAGCATTCACAGCCGTTCAAACCTACCACGCCGCCTTCAGAATTAATGCGTCGTCATTGACCTGCCTCATCAAAGTTTCCGCGTCCCTTTACCCTACGCGCCCGTTACAAATGCCCCGTTTCACAGCAATACGCGGTTTCAAATACACGCGCATCACCAGCCGGGCACCCGATTTGCCACATGCCCGGCTGGTGACACGCTGCGTTTCTTAAAATTACAACCTCGCCGGCTGCGCTAATTTTCCGCCATTGCCAACCCTGCTGGCTGAGGTGCCTGCAACACTGTCAGGGCCATAGCTTCGCCACAGCAATACACGGCAACCCAATTTTCACCAGAAACCGTTCTGCGCCGTTGACCTGCCACACGGGTCTTCCAATTCACGCCTTTACCTGTCGGGCTAGAGACCTTTTCACCTTCACTTACTACGGTTTTCCCCATTGTATCGCTGCGGTCCTACTGTCAAGGTAGTATGACCATCGGCCTAACGGCCTCGGTCATCTCCACCTTGACACTCCGGTCCTCGCGATCGGTCCCCCAGAAAACCGTAGCAGTTTACGGTTACAGGAGTTCATCTATGATTCATCGCTATTACTCTTATCTCATTCAGTGCGTCTATGTTCAGTGGTATTGCAGGGTGGTTGTTCCCTATGACTTCTGGTATGCGTGTGGCTGTCCCAGGGACTATATTCCCACGCCGCCACGTTGGGAGTTGCTCGCTTATCTCTTCCTGCGCATGTTTGATTCAGAGCCCGCTCAGCAGCACATGCTCCGCTTCTATCACTCCCTCATACAGCGCTATGATTATATCAGGCAGTGAGGCGGTTCGCGTCCGGTCCTCTTTTTCCGCCCACAAATCCCGCACTAAAACCACCGCACTCCCGTGCGCCCCAGCGTCATGCCTCCCGGCATGACTCTCTGGACTTCAAGAGACTAAAATCAATTTCAACTCCTCGCTTTTTCCCTGCGCTGCCCAGCGCCCCATGCGCCGCGCTCCCGCGCGGCTCTTCGGACCTCACGAACCTTGAAGCAACCTGAAAGGATCCGGCTTTTTTTTCTCCTTTCCCCGAGTCTGCTCGACTTGCTCGCAGACTCTCCCCGCCGTTGCGAGCGTGTTCCCTCTCTCCCAGAGTGTGTCAACCGGCAACACAAAAACACCGCCCCACACGCCACGTTGTTTTTTGCGTTCACCGCTTGCCACACTCATCACAAAACACACCCTCGCAACGGCACACAAAACACAACATCACTCATCCCCATGCTGAACGCTTCAAATGAAGCCAACAGCATCGGGATGAATAGCGCGTCCACGCGCCCCTTGATATCGAAACAGAAATATCAGTGACGTGGCGCAGGTTGGCTACGCTTCTCGCTGACGCTGCGAGGCTGGGCCAAAGCGCCACGTCAATTCAATATCAATGAATAAGCTCGATTTGATAAATTGCCTGTTCGAAATTTTTTGATTTTTTTTCAATTCCAAATCCAATTCAGAATCCCATTCCCCCATAGGCGCGCGCGCGGGCCGCGCCGCCACAAAATCAAAACTTTTTTTCTACGCGGCGGCGCGCTCCGCTAACGCCTTTGATCGCCGCCAGCCCGCAAAATCGCCCAGAAAAAGTCGTCTGGTCCCGCCAAAATTTTGGAACCTTCGCGCTTAACCTGTCATGAGGGACCAGGCACGGCTACGATGCTCGCAAGCTGCGCGTCTGGGCCGTGCCTTTGCTTCCCGTATCATGCACAATGAATGTTATATGTAATACCGCCCTTGCTCCGGCTCCCGCAAGCAGGACTCCCGGAGCAGGGGCCCGCCGCCTCCCCGCGTTCCTATCACGCCCGGCGGCCCGGTTTATTAAATATAACATCGCATTGTGCACAATACGGCTCTGGGGCTTGTCACGGTCAATGCAATCGACCCTGCGCCCCGCTTTGACCGCGCCAATCCCCATCGGCATCCCTCACGCCAGAACAGCGCTTCGGTAATCCTTTTTGTCACGGCGGGATTCACTTTGCGCGGCCCCGCGTCCCAACCGCTTCCGCTGCGCTCGCTATCCGGCAATGCGCCAAAGCCATCACGCCCGCATTGGCGCAATGCCATTCTTGTTCCTTTCAAGCGCTTTTTCTGATCTCCACGCTCTTTGCTCTCGTCCCGTCGCTTCCCACTGGGCTGACGACTTCTCGACGGGGCTTTGGCGGTGCCCTCTGAAGACTACTCCCACCAGCCGCCGCCGGTCGCAGCCTGTTTCAGTGAAAAGCGACGGTACGAGAGCGCAGGTGCGAGTTGAGATCAGTTTCAAAAAAAACGCATGAATATAAATCTCATTAATCAATCAGTTGAAAAGCTCGGGAAACGGAACGCATGTTCGAGTTCAAACAATACTGAAAAAATGAACCTGCAAGGATTGCCTTGGAAAGCCACTTACGAAGGCATGGATGAATTCCGCCATGAAAAGGTCATCGATTGCCACTTTGGCACCGTCTGCGACATTGTTCATGGCTACGGACCAGAAGGCCGGGAAGTGGCCAAAGACACCGCAAATCTCATTGCCGCAGCGCCGGAATTGTTGGCAGCGCTAAAAGCTGTGTTGCCGCTGGCAATCCACGTCTCCCCACAAGACATTGCGGTGGACATGGCAAAAAAAGCCATTGTCAAAGCAGGAGGTCAGTTGTGAGACGCGCAGACGCACTGGGATTAATCATGCTTTATGCCTTCGAGACGGGAAAACTGAATGTGAGACTTTCCATTTCAAACCGCATCAGCATTCAACGAGCACAAGAAGCCGCAGCCAAGGGAATGCGGTTGCGAGAACACCACGGAATCAAACCCGGCCAAATAGTCAATGCTTCAAACTACAAACTGTTTTAACCATCACCCCGGCAACGGGGCAAGTCACACGGCGCAAGCCGAAGCGCGGCAATTCAATCATGCCAGCCGGTGACTACCCTTGCCTGGTTCTTTTCTGGGGCTTCGCGCCCCAGTTCCGCAAAAAAAGCCAATGAATTACAATTAAGTGCAGAACTAACGATGAAGTCTTGATTGTATTAAATCAAATGCGATAAGTTCTTCTTGCTACGCCACAAAACAGTACTGAGAATACAAGATGAGAAAACAACTTATAATGTAAGAAAAATAAAAGGAATTCTATGAGAGGTATCAATACAAGTATTCGCTCTGTCAAAATCGCTGGACTTGGAGGAGTAAGCTGGGAGACTGACAGTACCGAGAAAGAAATTGCAAACCACATAATAACATTTCTTGAAAACAAGAGGGTTCTTTTCAGTCCATTGAGTATAAAATGCGAAAGGGGTGTAATCGAATCAATTGCAGAAATACGAAACACAATTCAATCAATTCTTGAAGGAGCAAAGAATCGTAACACAACAGTATTTGAGATGGGAGCCAAAATTCGAGACGCTGCAATTCATTTTCTAGAATATGCGTGCCAGGATTGTAACGCTAAGACATGCGAAAAGTGCAAAGTATACAAAAAAGGATGCGTCTTAGGGCTTCAAGCATTTAGAGCGGAAGTTAGAGATCCAATAGCAAAAATCTGCAAAGATTACGATTTAGAAGCAAACGATAATATTTCCAGAAAACTAATTTCAAATGGGAAAGCAGAGCCAGAGAGCAAAAAAAAATAATCTTGTTTCTAAATACCCACTAACCTCCTTTGCTCGCCGCCTCGTATGGCCTGGTGAACCAAATATCGGTAACAATCTGCCGCGTCATCATATAGAAATGCTACTCGCTCACAAAGTTTACAAGCGGACAGTCAGAGACGCTAAAAATATTCATTGCATATTTATTTTGATAGGTTTAATATGATGATGTCCCATAAATAAAAACTAGGAAGTCTAACCAGTCGCAAAAACCAACCACTGACGATGCAATCGGTTTCAGTTTCACGGTTCACACCGCCAAGTCGACAGTGGCTCGACTTTTATCGTTAGTCCACTGGACGTAAACCAAAATTACAAGTTTATGAAAATTCAAGAACAAGATATATATCACGGAGCAGCGCTCACACAAATTGTTAAGCATGATTCGTTCAAGGCTCTCAACCGAGGAAGTCAAACGTATGGCCATTACTTGGTGAACACAAACATACATGTATTAGCCAAGTATCGAAAAAATAAAAAGTCGCCCTGGACGTTTCAGATTAACACAAATGATATCAGTTTTTTTTGCAATACTCGTAAGGCGACCGAGCGTATTTTTCTCTGTTTAATTTGCGGTCAATTTACAATATGTGCTCTCACACAAGACGAGATTGAAAAACTTATAGACGTTACGAACCCGGATGCCTCACAGAGCATTAGTGTCACAATTCCGAAAGGCGGAAGTTGCCATGTGAGTGGCAGTAAGGGCAAATTAGGATCAGCCGTTCCACTTAATTCCTTTCCCGATAAGATTTTTTCTTAATCCTCAATGCAATGGAATAATGGTTAATCTTAGAATTGATAGAATTCCCCAACTGAGTCTGGTGCTTTTTCACCCTCCCACTAATCTTCTCTGCCCCCCTGTCCTGATGGTTTTGTGGACGAGATACCGACAACAATCTGCCGCGTCATCACCACCCACGCCGTCATCATCCGTGTCCACTTTTAGAACGTCCTCGGGCCGGTTTGGATCGTGCTGCAGCGACGGCAGACTTTCGACCAGCCGCTGACACCGTTCATGGATGAACAGTGTCGGGCGCAGACCGTGTTCCACGTCACCCAAGCGACGCAATATCTCCGCCCAACCGCTTACCCTGTCTGTATTCGCCGGGCGAAGATGAATCCCCAGTCGATCGTATTGCGTCGCCACGGTCGAACCGTCGCTTTGCTTCCCGAACACATCCACACCGGCCACGAACCGTTTCAGACTCGCCAGCGTCAAACGATGACGCGCCAGCATCCCGCGCACCGCTTCGGCGTGCCGTTCCGGCAGCCATAATCGTTGCGCGTGCTCGTCCACCACATACAGGTTGCCGTCGCCATCCGTGCAGCCAAGCAGGACCACGGTGTAATGGGTGAAGCCATAATCCAAGGCGCACCACCATTCCCGCGCCAGCTTGTCGTCAAACGTATCAATCACATGGACGTCACGCCGGAAGGTCGTGAAGAATTGCCCGGCCTGAATATCCCAATCGCCATCGAACCATGCCCGCTTTTGCCAGCCGGTCAGGTTTTCCAAGACTTTGCGGTATTCGGGATTGTTGAACGTGTTGTCACCCACCCGTGCCGGGATAAACCGCGTCTCGGTTTCAGTATGGGACAGAAACGGCGCGATGAACTTTTGCCGATACCAGGCGTGACCGATCCCGCCCGGGTTCGTGGTTGAGTAAATTCGCGGACGCCAATTGGGCTTGCTGGTCCGGCAGCACGTGGAAATGTCCTGATGTTTGCGACTGGAAAGCGTCGTTGCTTCCTCGATCCCGATCACGTCGTATTCGAGGCCGAGGTAATTATCAATGTCCTTCTCGGCTTGGAAATGCCCGGCAATGATGCGCGAGCCATTCTTGAAAGTCAGCGTGCCTCGATACGCCGAGAACTCGTGTTCGATGTTGCCAAAGAGGCGACGCCGCAGGTCGTCGAAGTTTTCCATGTTCGCCTTGGCCACCTTGCGCAGGAGTAGGCACTTGAGCCCAGGCACGCGTTGGCAATCATCTGCCCCCATTTGCGCCAGAAGCCAATGGGACTTGCCACCACCGCGCGCCCCACCGTAACCCACCGCAGATGGCCCGCCCGGCGCATCGCAAAGCCTTGCCGCAGCCGATGCCGCCAGTTGTCGTGGCTGCAAGATCACATCAGCCCGGGCAAAGTTGGCCAATTGATCGCGCGTGCAACCTGCATCCAGTCCCGCCTCAAAGAAACGTGTAAAATCGATCATGGCGTCTCCTTGGGAAGAGCTTTTGGCACAGGCTGGGCTTCGACGTCGACCACCGGACCGAAGACCTTGTCGAGTTGCGCCTGAATGGCTACCTCGACCGGTCCGCCGTTGGCACCGGTGACCTCCGTCTTGTCCGTAGCCATGCCCGCCGCCAATCGCCCCAGCTTGCTGGCGACTTCCAACACACGGGAGATGTCATTCAGGTTCGCCCATACCTTTTCCCGCGCTAGAAACGCATCCAGCGCCTTCTTTGCCGCAGCAATACACTTGCCGTGCATCTCCCATTCTTCGGCCATGATTTGCTCTCGCCGCTTGGCAAAGTCGATCCCGTTCATGCGTGCCGTGGCCAGCGCTGCCTCATGTTCGGCGGTGACCAGCGATGCCTCATAAGCCGCCACACGCGCAAGCCACCCGTATTTTGCACACCAGCGACCTATAAGCTGCTCACTTCTTCCCAATTTTGTGGCCACAGCCGGATAAGACCGTTTGGCCCCAAGACTGAGATACATTTGAAACGCGGCAAAGGCTTTGTTTGACTCCCCAGGCTGTTGTTCGTATAGGGCTGGTAACTTTGCCGACGGCTCGGACGGATCATGTTCAACACCTATTAGCTTCATATAAATTATATATCTATTACGGATATATTTTTCCTATACGCGCGGGTATAGAGAAAAAGCGTCCGAGGCGTCCGTAAATGGGTTACAGTTAATTCTGTTCATAAGTTTAGTTTATCGTTTTTCTCAATTCCAAGAATTTGCTAATTGAGTAAGTTGGTTGGGATTGGAAAGAGAGGACTTTCACGGTGAACTCATTTTTCGGCAAACTCGGCTTGCCAACTAATGCAAAGATTCTCTGGCGGTGTAGTGCACCCTCTTTCCCGGCGTTGACCACGCAGCAAAAGCGACCATCAGAGTCAATGCGGAGATGATTGCCTTGCCGGTCAAGCCCGGCTTCAGCGCAGGCAGGGCAACGAGCCTCAACCTTGCCGTTCGACAGCTCACGGACGTTTTCGAGTTTGGAGAGATCAAGGCTCATTCATCAGGATAAGCAAACGGATGACTTTGTTGCGGAAGATCGGATTGTGAAGGCTCGGCAGTGGCGACATCCTTGATGCGGACACCGTGCCAGCCGCGTTTCTTTCCGTCGCGTTCAATATCATTGCTTTTGGTAACGCGAAACGTTTCCAGCATTAAATCCGACAACTGTCGTTCAACAATTGTGACCGGCATTGGATTCCAACCATGGTCCGCGCAAAATTCAGCGTAGGCGGTGACAATTTCTTGACTGGTGACATCGTCACCCGGTGCGGCTTCAAGCCCGTCTCGAATAAATACGCGCAGTGATTCAGACTCGTTTAGCAGTGAATCGATCCGTTTCTTTTGCGCATCAGTCAGCACAAAATCCCCAATGGAATTAAACTCTGATTGCAGTTTCACAAATCCTTGGAGTGCCCAGCGCAGAATGCCCGGTCCCTCCGCAGCGAGAAGCACCTTGTCAAAGTCGAGAATACGTTTTGTGACAGGCGGCTTTTCGTAGCGCACAATCAGCAACCGCCGCCGCCAGGCACCGGCATCGTCTTCAAGTCGGATGCGTAGCCGTGAGTTACAGGTCATGACAACGTTGAACGTGCCAAACAATTGAAAATCGCCGTTCAACGTCTTCGCTTCAGCGGAAATCGGATCACCACCCACAAGCACCTTAAGCATCGATGCTCCTTTCTGCATGAGAAAATCACCGGCCACGTCCGGCCCAATCAGCAGCGTCTTGCTTCTGAACCGGAACATTTCAAAACGCTCAGCCAGTTGATCTGTCCTCAGTTGACAGCAATTCTCAATGCCCACCAGTGCCTGAATGATACGAACCAAGGTTCCCTTGCCGCCGTTGGGCATCCCGTCGAGAATGAGAAAACGTTGCGGCAAGTTGTAGCCAAAGATTGCCAATCCAGCCCACCGTTGCAATAAGTTGGCGTCATCCACAGAGACAGCCGGAGTGATCAATTCATTGACAAAACGCGGACACTCCGCTTGCGGATCGAAGTTGAGCGGTGATTGATTACGCGAGTAATCCTCAGGCGCGAATCCCCCAAACTCTATGTCATTGTTCGAATTGAACCGAATGACGCCATTTCCAACGTGAATAAAAGTCTTACGCCCACGAAACACACCGCGCTTTTCCACAATGCCCTTGAGCGCCGAAACAACAGCATTGAGCCGCGTTTGAGTGATTTGTATTTCCAGTGTCCACGCATCACTTTCGCGACTCACCTCAAGAATGCGTGCGGAAATAACTTCTCTGATTGTCTCAGCCGTAATCGAGCGCCAAAGCCCATTCTCAGACTGGTAAATGTAAAAGCATTTGTCGTCAGGGTCGAACAGCACGGTGTGTTCCTTTGCATAAAGCCCGGCCCAGAACCGCTCGTTGATGCCGTTAACCTTGCCCTCTTTGTTTGAATAGAAAGGCCGCCCATAATCATGTTCAAGTTCTTTGAGCACACGCTGGCTTGCTGAAAGAACCCACGGCAAGGCCCAGCCATCCGGCCAGACAATCTCCGTGAACGCCAGCTTGACAGGCGGTGCGTCAACCACAAGCTGGTAATTCATTCCCTTGGGATGCCGTCCGTAGATTGTTGACAATCTCTTATCCGCGCGCCATTCAAAATGTTTGTGGTCTGGATTGCAGGACTCGGGATACTCGCCATCGATTCGAATCCAGACCATCCCGCCACGACTCCCACGGGAACGCGTGGTTGCCGCCAGTTTCGGGTTGAGCTTCAGGAATGCCTCAAGATCGACATCTGCATCAAAGTCAATCGCACACAACCCGCCCGAAGCCTTGCCAAGGAAAATTGCAATATTCGTTTCAGGTGTGAACATCGCCTTATACGCCTCGCTCTGCGTGCTCTCAAATGGCCGTTCGACATATGTCAGCAAAGGCTTTTTCGTCCCCCACTCACAAGGCACAAAGAAAAGTGGACTGCCTAAAAGAGCATCAAATTTCAATAAGATCGAATTAGAACTTGACATGGAAATAAACAATTGGTATAAAGCTAAATTGAATTTTAAGGCTTCGTGGTCGGGTATCACGTAGAACCGAGTTTGTTGATATCAGGTCTTTTCGATTTAATAACTGATATAGGGAAATGGGGCATTGATAAAATGAAGTTAAAAAAAAGAAAGGCAAATATGATAAAACAGATTCTTAAATGCGTGTGGTGTGCCATCGTGTGGAGGTCAGGAAGACCGAAACACCTGTTGAACAAAAAAGGTTCGACGACCTGACCGGACGATCGGCTGGGGAGGTTCAAATCCTCCCCTCCACACCTTTTCAGTGCAAGTATTCGCTTCATAACACCTCCCTGTAAAACTTGACTGCCTCAGGTGACACAAACACACCCTTGGGCCATTCCTTGAAATTCAACCCGGCCAGTGTTCGCACTCGGGAAACAGCGACATACGCTTGTCCCGGCTCGCGCGCCGCGCGAATATCCACATAAGCCGAATCAAGCGTCAGACCTTGCGACTTATGGATGGTCATCGCCCAGGCAAGCCGAAGGGGGTATTGTGTGAACTTTCCTGATGTGTCGTCGTTTTGGGAATATTGCCAGGTGAACGGCTCAACCTGAATCAAACCGTCGTAAGATGAATCTTTCGTCCTGACAAGAATAATGCCATTCTCGTCGCAATCTTCAATCACACCCACTTGACCGTTGACAAACGAAACCGGCGATTCGGCGTTTGGGTTCTTATTGACAGTGAACATGACCACAGCCCCGGGCTTGAGCATCAGTGTTTCAGGCGTGAGCAGGTTCTTTTGAAGGAACTCCACTTGTGCCTCAGGCCCGCTTTTCAGTGCAGGGAAAACAAAGGCATCCCCCGGAAGCTCACCAAGTTGGAAATTGTTCCACTTGTCGACTTGGACATTGTGAGTGAATAACCGCGTCAGGTTTGAAGCTGGAAAATTCTTCACGCGGCCTTGCAGCAACGCCGCAGAGGAACCAACGATGCGCCCTTCACGGAAATCCGCCAAAGCTCGGACAAAGTCCGGTTCATCCTGACGACGAACCTTGTCAAGAATGACCGTGTAAAATCCGGCTCGTTCCCAAGCCGGAGAAAGAAACGCCCAGTCATAGGGAGCCGAATCCGAATGCCGCACAGGCGGTAATTGGAGAAAGTCACCCGTGGCGACGACTTGGCAGCCTCCAAACGGTTCATCAATATCGCGAAGTCTGCGAAACAAGTATTCCACAAAATCAAGCTGTCGCCCCGGTAGCATGGAGATTTCATCAATGACAAGGCACTGGCAATTGCGAACACGCTTGAAACCATTCAAGACAGACCGGCGTGTATCTTGTCGCAGTATTTCAAAATACTGCTCATTCGTTTGCCCAGCTTGCGGTCCAAGCATCATGCCGCAGAAACGGTGAATGGTCATTCCCCCAACGTTGAGAGCCGCAACGCCGGTGGGTGCTGTCACATCAACACGTCTTCCTTTTAACTCACCATTAGCATTAACGCTAAATGATGTAGCATTTTTGATAAACTGTTTAAGCAGCGTGCTTTTTCCTGTGCCAGCCATTCCGGTTAAGAAGACGTTGTGCCCACTGGCAGCTAGCGACAGAAACCGATTATCCTGATTAATGTGCTCGCAGGCAAAATCAAGGCGAGCCAGTTCATCAGGCGTGAATGTTGCAGATTGATTGACAATCATTTTAACCTCCGAACAGTCCGGATTTTTTCAAAATTTTTATAGGGATCATTCCATTCTGGCCGATGTGGATGGAAACGTTCATCCCATTGAATATTCTCGACTGAATATTTGGTCTGACGCTGCTTGCGCGGCTGTTTATCTTTACCTCTCATTTGGCCGCTCCTTTCGGTTGTTCAATGAATGACGGTTCTTTACGCTGACATTCCTTCGTGTCCTCTGTTGTTAAACCTCGCTGAACACACCACTTGACAGCGTAACAATCGGCACATGTTTTCCCATGAGGAATAAGGAGGAGTTTAGGCACGTTCATTGCATACCTCCGTAATGACAATGCGTGCGCCAGAAGCCCCATTGGCATACCGCTTTTTTGTCCAGCCATCACAGATCAGGGCGTCATCAACCCACATGCCAGCAGCGGTGAGAACGTCAAACACAGCCTTTTCAAGGTTGTCTTTATCTGGCTTGCTTGTGCAGAGCAACGGAGCGTTTGGCTTGAGTGTTCCATCTTTTCGGTAATGTCCTTTGAGCCGTGGAAAATAAAATGTGATGTTGACACAGAGCGGACATGCCAACTTAACGGATGGAATAAACGGTTTTGCAGCCAACGCAACACACGCTTTCCATTCGTCCGCAGTGCTTGGAGTATATACACCTGCGTGCGCCCCCATAACACGCGCTTTCACACGGGGCTGCCCTTTGGGTAACCCCTGGGCAAAGAATTCAATTGGAGTCATCATATTTAAAAAACAACCCGTTTGGCTCTTATGCGCTCACCGTCAAAAGACGGGCCGGGCGTGCAACAAGGACTCGTTTGGTCTGTATAGCAGTCGGAACGGGTTAAAAACACTTCCAATGGTCGGTCTTGCACCGGCACCTGCCTCGTATTCACCATATGTTATTTCGAGGTCACGGTTTTGCGTGTTTGGTTCTCCCTCATCAGGGGCTCGCTTACGCGATTCATTGGAAGTCCACCAAAATTAGATTTTCACAACCTCAACGCCGGGAACGTCCAAGTCTTCGTTATCCACATCACAGCCAAAGAAATGGTCAATGTGCCCAGCTTTCACCAATTCAACCATGCGAGAGAGCAGGAGTTTTTTATTTTCGCTAGTCAGACGCCCCAGCTCGTCAATAACGACCACCTTGCACGGTGCGTGTTGTGCCAAAGCCACCGAAAGTCCAGAAAGCGCAAGCGCCTCTTCGCAGCCAGAGAAGACTTCCCAAGACACAAATCGATCGCCTTCCATACGCCCGATTTCGCCATCCTGATAAACAAGAGGCGAAAGCAGGATGCCATCGGTAAAGAGTCGAGCCTTTTCAAGCAGGGAGCCGAAAGCCTTGGAGACCAATTTCTCTTGAAGAGCCAGAACTTCTTTGACAGCCAACTTGTAAAGTTCGACGGACACGGAAAGCTGGACGGTTTTTCTCTCGGCATCAGCACATGCTGTCTCAACCTGTTTTGCCGCGTCGAAATCACGTTGTTTGAGTTGCAACGACGAGGCGCGCTCATTCAACACGTTGAGCCGTTCTTGCATTTTTGTCAGATCGACCGGCTCAGAAACAGCAACCGAAATGCCAGACAACTCAGCTCGAAGTTGATTCAACCGTTGTTGTTGGTTACGCAAGAGATTCAAGCGCGCAGAAAGTTGTGAGGTTGACTTGTAAGACTCAAGTTCGATCTTGCGTGTCTCCTCAAGCTCTGCCTTTGCTTTTTCAAGACTTTCCTGCTCACCTTGTAAAGCATGTTGACGCTGTGCGATTGTCGTTGTGATCCAATCCGTAAATACCGGGGTGCCGCACTTCGGGCAATTCAACGCCGTGCCGATTTGTTTTTGAAGGTCCAGACTATCCTGCAAGTCAGCTCTGGCGGCAGAAACAAACCGTTCACGCTCCTGAATGGTAGCAATTAACGAGTCTGCATCTTTCGATTTTGGAACATCCTCAAGCTGGCTTTTAAGGACGGCAATTTCGCTCCATTCCTTCGGAAGCTTTCCAATTTCCGCTTCGATTTCAGCACGGCGCGTGGTCGCCCGCGCCTCAGATTCAGCCCGAGATTTTGCCGCAGCAAGCTCCGCTGAAAATAAATCGCGCTGAGCCGTTGCCAGCCCCAGTTCCTTTGATACATCAACCGGAGCCGAACCAGCAGAAACAGACCTGACCGTCGTTGACTCGGCCTGACTCCGTTTCAATTGTTGACTGAACCACTTTTGTTCGGATTTCAGGGAGTCAACAAACTTTGAAAGCCAAGCCGGAATCGATTCCTTGCGCTTGCTAATGGATTCTTTGGCAGTTTTGACAAGCTGTTCAACAAGTGGACGGCTGACCTTGGTTGGAAGCACTTCCAACGCATCCAACCGTTCAATAAGATCCGCATCTGTGTAGCCATTCGCAGCCGGATCGGTCAGACCAAACACGTAATTGATTCGGTCCGCCGTTGGCATGGAAAAATACTCCCGAGAGTCCAACAAGACTGTCGGTGTCGCCCAAGGCAGTGAGCCGTCATAACTTGCCCCAGTCTTGGTGGGCCGCCAGATGTGTGAAAGGGTCGTTGTATCGGTGTCAATCGCCACCTCCATTTTCTCCCCAGCTCCAGCCAGTTTCCATGTTGCGCTTGGTTGTTTTCCTAGTCGTGGAAGGTAGCCGATCAGACCGACACGGATGGCGTCCAATACAGCGGTTTTCCCGGAAAAATTTGGTCCAGTGAAAACGGTCACCCCGGATAGTTTGTAATCAAAATCACGTCCCTTGAAATTCTTTGCCCGAACACCAGTCAGTTTCATTCGATCACAATCTCCTTTCCAGCCGTCAGGTTCACGGCCTTGGCCTTAATGGCATCGCAATGAAGGTTGAGCCACTCCACAGCAGCCTTGGCCTTTTTGCCATATTTGCTTGCAAGAGGCGAAGTGGCAAAAATTTCCTGAATAATGACTGTCGCAGCAACCGCCGCATCAGAAGATGATCCAAAGGCATTTTGTGTCATCTCAACCTTCAAGGAAGGAAGGTCAGGGGTTTCGTCACCCAAAGTGTAGCCACAATACCATTTACCATCTTGCCCAGGAGCTTTCCCAAGCAAAATGACAGCCCCACCAAGAGGGCATTTAAGTGAAACGACAGCCGGTTTAATGCAAACGCCATTCGGGTCAAACGTGAAGCCGCCATCCAACTCAAATTCACGTTGCAATTCATCCGGCGTCATGGCCTCAACGGCCACCTCCTGATTGGTATCAGTCCTGACAATACGTTTCATTCCAGGCTTTGGCGTCGAGAGAAACGCCAAACACGCCACTTGGCGCAAAACAAAACCGCTTGTAATCGCCTCATTCAAGACAGAACGGGCCGCTTCCTTTTCCGCAATGCGTGCTGCAAAATCTTTATTGCTTCGCGCTTTGTCATCTTCAAGTGTTCCGATGGCGCGAGTTAAATCAGCACTCGTTCGTGCGGATTCAACAATCTCTTTTTCAGTCAGGTGACAACGGAGCTCACGGGTAATATTTTTCTTTTCCATATATTTGACAGTGTTGTGTTGTTGAGCCGGGTTAGTTGTTTTTCCGGCAATGGGTTATAAAGTGAAATCAGAACGGAACATCATCTTCGGGAACATCGGGTTTCGGAGCCGTGTTTTTGGAATAAACATCCAGCGCGGCAATAAGCCGCTTGTCATCCGCCGTTGGCTTGGCATTCGCTTTTGCAGTTGGCAGCCAATGATCAATCAAAGCCTTAACCTGTTCAGGAGAGAGATCACGCAGTTCCAACCCCTTGCATTTGCCCACATGCACCTTGACAGCCGCATAATCGACCGGCTCAGCCCCAGCAGCAGGCGCGGCAGTCCGATGATAAGAGCCATTCGACGAGGCAACGCCAGCCGCAGCCCGATCCTGTTTGCGTATGAATTTGCCCGAAGGTAAAAGGGGAGAACCAGACTTGTCAGGCGTGCAGGAAGCAATGTTGGCGTAAGTCGTATGATCCTTGAAATCATGAATGACAACCAACATCGCAGGCTTCCCAATCAACGATTCCGTGTCAAACGATTCAAGCTCCTCATCGGTTAAGTCACGTCCAAACCATTGTCGCAAGAACTTCCGCAGATTGGATTTTTCATGAAGACTAGGCGTGAAGTTATTACTCCACACACAAGCCCGCTTGCCATCCTCCAAGGTCAGATCGACCTCGAAGACAATTTTAAAAACCTGACGTGCACCAAACTGGGACTGTTGCTCATGCAACGGCGTCACATCCACACAGACAGCCTTTCCCGTAAATTCAGGACAGGGTTCAAAGTCTTTATCTTTAGTAACGATCATATTTATTTAATCTTTCTTGGATTGAGTTGAATGAAAAACGATTAACAGAGAAATTCATAAGGACCGGATGACACACAACCAGAACAACGAAGCTATCGCGAATCCCACGGCCAGCCCCTTCCAAATACCGCGCCAATGAATTGCTGCATCACGCGCAAGCTGCCGACGGTAAGAGGCCATGAATGGGGATTCGTGAATAATCATAAATTGGAAAAAGAGCCCGCCAGCACCGGCGCACTGCTGGCGGGGAATTGAGAAAAGACACCAGTCCGGAAGACGCGTCGGAAACAGACCAGCATCAAGGTTGGGATTACGGTAAGATGGTTCATCGCGCCAAAACGTCCTCTCTCACCCGCGAAGCGATGAAACGATCAAGATCAGCCGGACGAAACCGCACAGTGCGATGCCCAATGACAACAGCCCGCACCGCACGACGCGCCACAAGCTTGCGCAGCCCAGACACGCTGCAACAAAGAACCGCAGCCGCTTGAGAATAAGAAAGAAGTTCAGCCATATTACGGGTGAAAATAAAATTGAAGGACGGGTGGCATACACTCTTAACTAAAAAATTAAGAGACAGTTAAAATGTGGTGGCATACACCTTTGGCGATAAAAAAAGCAGCCTGATCTGACATCGTTCTACGATTGGTGATAGCAGCTTTTTTCAATTTCTCCTTTAACTCAGGTTCAAGGTAAACGCTTAGAGACTCGGCGTTGCTCTGCCTGCTTTGTTTCTTCGAGAATTTCGCGGTAATCATCGGAATTAAGTTCGATATGAGAAACAGCTTTTGTCAGAATCCAAACAACAACTTCAGTGAGCGACTCACCTCGCTCAATCGAGAGCTTTTTGAGCTTTTTCATCAGACCTCTCTGAATCCAAATATTCAGATGATCCTTATCTAGACTCCTGCTGTTCATTTCGGTTAAGGAGTGTATGCCACCTGTGCCCAATGTAAAGAACTTTTTTGCAATTTTTTTAAAAGTCTCTCTTTCCACCTCAACAGTAAGACATTCGCCATTCAGTTTTTTCTCATGAATTTCAAAATCCTCGTCAATAAAAACGTTCATTTCACACAGCCCGGACAAAAAAGACCACCGGTTCGCCGCCTTGGCGTAGGATTTCAGTGATCTACGCGCAAAAGAATATCTGGGAAGGTAGGACAACGACAGTCCCACCGTCGCAAAAAGTTGTTCACATCGTTGAACAACAAGACAGAAGCAGATACATGATGAAAATGGAGAAATTCGTAAAAAATAGGGCACCAAAGCGGCACCATCAATAGAAGGTATAATTATAATATAATGTATATAAATAACTTACAAAATATTAAATTCAGGTTCAAGTCCTGCTATGCGCACCATCTTCTTCATGGGTAAAATCATATAAAGGGAATTTTCGCAGGTTGAACGAACACGTTGTTTCTACTTTTTTTCTGACAGACTTTGGGGAGCTGTGCTTTTTGCACGCTCAATTATTTTGTTTACGAATTCGTGGCCTTTTTCCCCCATCAGATCGACGGCCATTTGCTCTGCGATTTGATCGTTGATATTGGATTTGGCATTTTTCAATTCCTTAAATTGCTCAAACAATTGGGCTCCAAGTGCCGGAGTGGAGCCAACTTCCTATGCAACCTCTTGAAATGCGTTTTTTACGAAAACTTCCTGTTCGGCCTCCTGTTGTGCCTCCCGTTGTGCTTTCTCTTTCGCTTCAAGCTTTTTCTGGGCTTCTATCGCGTCATTCTGTGCGGCCACAACATCTTGTCCCATGGCTGAATCAATCTTGGTCTGAAGTGCAGCGACTTGTTGTTTGAAAGTTGAATCATCTGAGTTGCCCGAGTAGTTTTCTGGAATGCCATATTGAATGGCGAGTTGAACTGTCATACGAAATTCGTCTTCACTCGTTGCAGGACGAAGATTTTCAAGAACGAACCATCGAGCCTCTGATTTTCGCATGGTGTATTCCTTAAGCTCTGTGGGACTCAGCAAAGTAGCCAGTTCGTTTTCCTTTTGTTTTTGAAGTTCTGTGAGCTGGTCAATCTGGTTCTGGTCGATGGGGCCACACCAGCCTTCTTGTCCGAGTTTGATGTCATATGATTGAATGCGGTATTTTAACTCGAGTTCATCCAGTTTTAGCCTCTTTTCTGGACGAATCCAGGTTTCTGGCTCGTAATCGAACGCCATGAAACGATGACGCAACGAATCCAATTCGACTCCCAGCAATTCTTGAACACGAGCATCCATTTCGAGTTGTAACTGTCGATAATCTTGCCAGCCTTTGTAAGCATCAAATTGGCGTCTATCTGAGTGCCACCATTCTGGCAGGTTGTGCCTTGCTGCATCCAAGGCGAGACGCCGAGCTTTGAATTCACGGGCGAGTTGCATCAATACCATGTCCTGAATGGTTCGTTCTGGACATCCCGATGCCCTCATGATGGAGATAAACGAGGAATAATCATGTGCCGAAATTGCTTTCCAGGGAGTGTTGTAATGTGGCTTTTCGGATTTCTTTTGTGAGCCGGTGAAATAGAAATTACGAATGTCATTTGTGCGTGTAATGCGCGATGGAGAATTGGAACCCCAACCTGAGTCGAAGAAACGCTTTACTAGCAATCCGGTTGTAAGCATTGCCAAAATAAGAATGAGAAGATGGAGTCGCTTCATGGTTTTGAGGTGATGTTGCGCAGCCAGATACTGTCATATTCTGCAAACTTGGCACCGTTTGCTCCCAGACATTGAACGAGGGAGTTCATCACTGATTCTTTCAGGCTTGCCAGTTGCTGCTGGCGTTGTGGCTCGGCTAGAGTGGTGTCTGACCAAATTTGTTCGCTCTGCTTCATTGTGTCCCACTTGAGTTTTACAGCCTGATCGATTGATTGACTGGGAATTCCGTATCGTTCAGCGGCGACGTTTGCCCAGAAATAGGTTCGATCACACTCTTTTGCCAGCTCGATGGCACGGTCAGATCCGAGAGTTTGAGTCAGTCCGTCGATTTCCTTTTGGAGAAGGGAAAAGGATTCGTCCTGGCAATCTTTTATGGACTCTCTGACTTTGAAGAGAGCCTTGAACTCCTCAGGAGTTGGGTTCGCATAATAACTGTACTGACGAAGTCGCTGGCCCTGGGAGGATTCTCTCAGTCGATATTCTTCAATCTCTTCTGGTGTGAGAATGGTGGAGAGTAACTTTGTGATCTTTTTAAACTTCTCTGAATAATTATCGTCAGAGTCATCAAGATCACTTTCATTGATTAACTTCTTTGCGGCCTCACATTTTTCTTGGGGGAGCCATCCAAATGTTGAGCTTATGTCGTCTCCCCCGAGCCAGACTGGTTCAATAAACTTATTCATGTCGACTGGGTAGCCGAGAATCGATTGTGCTACTGCCGATTCCTTTTTGAATAGCGCCGTTATTTTTTTCTCAGTGTCAGAGTAAGTTGTGTTGTAATTTTTTTTCCAATAAAGCAGAGGAGAGTGATTCCCGTAGATTTTTTGAATTTCTTTTCTGTAAAGCTGGTGGAGGTCAGCCAGGACGATGTCTCGGACCATTTCTTCTGGGAAACCGGCCTTACGTAGATTGTTTGCATACTGGCGGTAATCTGTGGATTCGATGTTGCTCCATGAAAAAGTTGGGGCATTCTTCAAAAGGGGGGCTTGAGTGCTCGACGCTATTGAATGAGAAGAGTTTGATCTGGCAAAGGTGGTTGAGTTTGACCTTGTTATTGACACAACCTCCTGCCAAACCAAAACAGAGGAACTGGCAGCTAGCAAAACTGCGACTCCTAACGATGCCGAGATCTTTAATTTTGTTAATGCCATGGTTTTTATCACTCCTTTGCTTAGGGCAAAAACGGTGCCTCCTGCCATGCTCCCGTTGGTTGTTATGGCTGCTACAGTCGCGGCAACAAGTCCGGACGGTGCGGCTTGAATGGAGTTTGCAGTGAGAACGGCTCCCAATGCCATGGAAGGCAATGCAATCTTGCGACGGATAAAGTAGGAGCGAATTTTATCCAAAGCGCGTGAAACCCGTTTCTGGGCCGCATCTTCGCTAATTCCCTGAACTTTTCCCAATTCTGCGAGGCTCTTGTTTTCAAAAAAACGGATGACAATGGCCTCACGATCCTTTTGCGAAAGATCATTGATGGCATCATCCAAGTGTGGTTCAAGTTGAGACCATGTTTCCTGGGCAGTTTTGTTGGAGAGGAACTGCATGCAGGCCTCCTGTTCCCGATGAAGCCGACGCGTTTCATCGCGATAATAGTGAGATGAAGTCAAGCGTGCCGTTTCATGGAGCCACGCTGCCAGAATGGTCTTTTTATTGAGCGATGCGGCTTTCTGGGAAAGAACAAGAAACACAGCTTGTGTGATTTCACGTGCCGCCTCTGGATTCCCGGTTTTGCGCAGTGCAACGGAGTAAACCAGATTGACATGTCTTGAAACCAGGATCTCAAACGCTTCTTCTGAATGTGTTTGAGAAAACTGTTCTAATAATTCCAAATCTTCCATGGTTGTTCTTCAACCTTAATATGCCCACTTCGGGTAAAATCCGACAAAAATAGTTTATTCTGTTTTTGACTGGATTTGGCTTTGATTGAGATGGGACATCTTTCAACCACTTATTGTTTTGCCACAAAATGGTCGTTGTTCACGAAGGGGGGATTTACGCGATCTTTATACTTTCTTAATACTTTTGACGCTGATCTTAATTAACCGAGGAGCCCCAAAAATGGCATGTTCATTCTATGCGGATACCGCATGTGTATGAATGATTTAATCTATATTGTTTTAACTGCGACGCTGTTTATTTGTTCCGGTTTATATGTCGTATTTTGCGAAAAATGCAAGGAGCCCCAATGGAAAATCTAATTGTTGGTGTAATCGCCTTGTTGCTTTTTGGCTACTTGTTTGTGGCCATGGTCAGACCGGAAAAATTCTGAGAATTTTATGAAAGCCCAGGATTGGATTCAATTGATGGCATTCGTGATTCTGTTGATCGCGATTACAAAACCAATGGGAATGTATCTGGCCCGTGTGCTGGACCCCAATGGAAAAACATGGCTTGATTTCTTATTGAAACCCTTTGAAAAACTGACTTACCGCCTGATCGGCGTGAAGCCGGAAGTGGAGCAAGACTGGAAACAATACACTTTTGCGATGCTTCTGTTCAGCGTGGTTGGGTGTGTAATGACGTATGTAATCCTTCGACTTCAAGCCCATTTACCGCTGAATCCGCAGGGATTTGATGGCATGAGTCCCGATCTAGCCTTTAGCACCGCTGTCAGTTTTACAACGAACACGAACTGGCAAAGTTATGGCGGGGAATCCATGCTTTCTTATTTTTCTCAAATGGTGGGGCTGACATTTCACAATTTTGTTTCAGCGGCTACTGGAATTGCGATTGCTGCTGCAGTGGTGCGCGGGGTGGCCCGAAGGACAACGCAAACGTTGGGGAATTTCTGGGTTGATGTGATACGTTCCACCTACTACTTGCTGTTGCCAATATGCCTCGTGTTTGCCTTAGTTCTGGTATCTCAGGGAGTTGTTCAAAACTTTAGCCCATATACGCAGGCAAAGTTAATGGAGCCCGTGACCCTCCAAATTGAAAAAAAGGATGCAGACGGAAAAGTGATTCTCGGTGCAGATGGCAAACCAGTATTGGAAGAACGCGTGATCAAAGAGCAGACGATCGCGCAGGGGCCGATGGCGTCCCAAATTGCCATAAAGATGCTTGGAACAAACGGGGGTGGCTTTATGAATGCGAATGGAGCGCATCCTTTTGAAAATCCAACTCCGCTTTCAAATTTCCTTCAAATGCTGTCCATTTTTGCGATTGGGAGTGGCTTGACATATTACCTTGGTAGAATGACGAATAATCAGGCACATGGCTGGACGATTTGGGGAGTGATGATGGTTTTGTTTCTGAGCGGAACAATTGTTTGTTGGTGGGCGGAAGCACACGGGAATCCGATTCATCACCAGCTTGGTGTTGCTGTTTTGGATGGCAATATGGAAGGCAAGGAAATGCGGTTTGGAGTGTTTAACTCCGCGCTGTTCGCAACTGTTACAACAGACGCCTCGTGTGGTGCTGTAAATGCGATGCACGACTCATTCACGCCATTGGGGGGATTCATTTCCCTGTTCAATATGCAACTGGGAGAGATAGTCTTTGGAGGCGTTGGAGCAGGATTATATGGAATGCTGGTTTTTGTGGTTCTTGCCGTGTTTATTGCTGGGCTGATGGTGGGCCGAACACCAGAATATTTGGGCAAGAAAATAGATGCGTTCGAAGTAAAAATGGCCATGCTCTCACTCCTGATTTTATCCTGTTCGATTCTTGGTTTTTCCGCGTGGGCATCAGTCAGCCAGTGGGGAACGGCCGGACTTAATAATTCCGGGCCTCACGGATTGAGCGAAATCCTTTATGCATTTACGTCCTGCACCGCCAACAATGGCAGTGCTTTTGCAGGGCTTTCTGCAAACACAGGTTGGTATAACACAACGTTGGGAATCGCGATGTTCGTTGGGCGTTTTTTAATGATTATTCCCATTATGGCCATGGCAGGATCACTGGGGAGAAAACAAATAATACCAGTGGGGGCAGGTACATTTCCTGTTTCTGGTGCCACATTTTCTGTTCTGCTCCTGGGGACGATCCTATTAGTGGGGGCTCTGAATTTTCTTCCGGCGCTAAGTCTGGGGCCTGTTGTTGAGCACTTTCTTATGATGCAAGGGAAACTGTTTTAACAAGGATGTTCTGATGAAAAGCAACACTATCTCTATATTTGACAAAAAGATTGCGGGAACAGCTTTTGTTCGAGCTTGCCGAAAGATGCATCCGAGTTGGATGGTAAAAAATCCAGTCATGTTTGTGACTGAAATTGGTGCCCTTTTGACAACAGTGAGCGTGTTTACTGTCCCCAGTGGGGAACGCTGGTTCATTTTGCAATTGGCACTCTGGTTATGGTTTACAGTGCTCTTTGCAAATTTTGCCGAAGCGATGGCGGAAGGTCGAGGCAAGGCTCAGGCTGCAACATTGAGGAAAGCTCGTAAGGAAACGATGGCGCGAAGAATTCGGGATGGAACTGAGGAAAGAATTTTGGCGCCGGAGCTTCAAAAAGGGGACATTGTTGTGTGTGAAACTGGCGATATTATTCCTGCTGATGGCGAAGTGATTGAGGGGATTGCAAGCGTGGATGAAGCGGCCATTACTGGAGAATCGGCGCCTGTGATTCGTGAGAGTGGCGGAGATCGGAGTGCGGTTACGGGCGGGACTCGTGTTTTGAGCGATCGGATTGTCATCAGAATTACCGCTGAGAAGGGAAGCGGTTTTCTGGATAGGATGATTTCATTGGTTGAAGGTGCACAACGCAAAAAAACGCCGAACGAAATTGCTCTCACAATTCTTTTGTCGGCGCTTACATTGATATTCTTACTGGTATGTGTAACGCTCCAACCCTTTGGGCAGTACTCAAACGTGCAGTTTTCGGTTCCAGTGTTGATTGCGTTGCTGGTGTGTTTGATTCCAACAACGATTGGCGGATTATTGAGCGCAATAGGAATCGCAGGGATGGACCGGGTGTTGCAGAAGAACGTCTTGGCAATGAGTGGGCGTGCCGTTGAATCGGCTGGGGATGTTGATATTTTGCTGTTGGACAAGACGGGGACGATTACGTTGGGAAATCGTATGGCAACAGAGTTTATTCCTGTAATGGGAATCAAACCTGAGCGTCTGGCAAGTGCAGCACAACTTGCCTCACTGGCTGATGAAACTCCCGAGGGGCGTAGCATCGTGGTGCTGGCCAAGCAACAATTCAATTTGCGAGTTCGTGATGTGACAGGGCCGCACGCTATATTTGTACCTTTTACGGCTCAGACACGCATGAGTGGGGTGGATGTGTTGGAAAAAGGAAAACAGCATTGCATTCGGAAAGGCGCGGCTGATGCCATTCGTGTTTATGTTGACAAGTTGGGGGGCACATTCCCTCTGGAAGTGACTGAAACCGTGGAGAATGTTTCCAGATATGGGGGAACGCCATTGGTTGTTTCGGACAATGCGGAGGTTCTCGGCGTGGTTTATCTAAAAGACGTGGTAAAAGGGGGAATCAAAGAACGTTTTGCCCAACTTAGAAAAATGGGAATTCGAACAGTCATGGTGACTGGGGACAATCCATTGACGGCTGCAGCCATTGCCGCGGAGGCAGGCGTGGATGATTTTATGGCTCAGGCGACTCCGGAGCAAAAGTTGAAACGCATCCGCGACGAACAATCATCGGGACATCGGGTGGCAATGACAGGAGACGGAACCAATGACGCTCCGGCTCTGGCACAAGCCGATGTGGGGGTGGCCATGAATACAGGCACACAGGCTGCTCGTGAAGCAGGAAACATGGTTGATCTGGATAGCAATCCAACAAAGCTCATTGATATTGTGGAAATTGGCAAACAGATGTTGATGACACGCGGTTCCCTGACAACCTTCAGCATCGCAAATGACGTGGCCAAATATTTTGCCATTCTTCCCGCCATGCTCATGGCAACATTTCCAGCCATTGCACCGTTGAATGTCATGCGACTGCATAGTCCCGACAGTGCAGTTTTGAGCGCCATCATTTTTAATGCACTTATCATTGTTGCATTGATACCTCTTGCGTTGCGTGGAGTCTCTTATCGCCCCATGAACGCGGATGGAATTTTGCGTCGCAATCTGCTCCTCTATGGTTTGGGCGGGCTCATCATCCCCTTTGTTGGAATCAAGTGTGTTGACCTTCTTATAACAACAATTCATCTCATCTAGATTATGAACAAAATAGTATCCAGTATTCGATGTGCCTTGATGACAATGTTTATTTTGACAGTAGTATGTTGTGGCGCGTATCCATTGGTGGTCTATGGAATTGCCCAACTGTTCTTTTCTGAAAAAGCCAATGGCAGCCTCATTGTGGATGCCGGTGGGGATGTGCGTGGTTCAAAATTAATCGGGCAGACATTCTGTGGAAATGGTTATTTTCACTCTCGTCCATCGTGTGCAGGCAATGGCTATGATGCAGCCAATTCCAGTGGCAGTAATCTGGGCCCAACTTCTCAAAAGCTTAGTGATGCCATTCGAGAACGAGTGAGAGAGTATCGTAAGGAAAACTTTCTGAGTGAAAAAGAGCTCATTCCTGCTGATGCTGTGATGGCCTCAGGCAGTGGATTGGATCCGCATATCAGTCTGCAGAATGCGGAAAAGCAGATTCATCGAATTGCTAAAACGCGAGGAGTGGATGAAGAAAAAATCCTTGGTCTGATCCATCATTTCACAATTAAGCCTGATTTGGGATTTCTTGGTGAACCAGTTGTGGCGGTTCTCGAAATAAACTTGGCGCTTGATTCCATGGAAACAAAACCGTAATGGACTTAATGGCAAAGTCGTAATTGTTTCATGCCTGAAGACGCAAAAAAGAATCCGGACCAATTGCTTGCTGCAATCCGCAGGGAGGAATCCCGGCATGGGCATGGGCAATTGAAAGTGTTTTTGGGAATGTGCCCAGGGGTAGGGAAGACTTATGCCATGCTGGAGGCGGCGCGCCAGGAATGGAGTGCTGGACGAAATCTGGTTGTGGGATATCTGGAGTCCCATGGGCGAAACGAAACGGAAAGACTTGTCGAAGGTCTCCCGATTGTTGGGCGTAAATCAATTGTGTATCGTGATGTCATGCTTTCAGAAATGGATTTGGATGCCATTCTGGAACGTCATCCAAGCCTTGTTATTGTGGATGAATTGGCTCACACGAATGCACCTGGGGCAAGGCATCCCCAGCGTTATCAGGATGTGATCGAACTCCTTGATGCGGGGATTGATGTCTATACTACAATCAATATTCAACATATTGAAAGCCGTTCGGACACGGTAAGACAGATTACAGGCATAACCATTCGTGAAACGGTTCCCGACAGCATTTTAGACAGCGCTGTTTTGGAACTGGTCGACTTGCCACCATTGGAGTTGCTGCAACGGCTGAAGGAGGGGAAGGTTTATGGTGCGGATCGTGCGGCAGCAGCTACGCAACACTTTTTTCAGGAGGCAAATTTGACTGCCTTGCGCGAGCTGGCCTTACGGCTGATGGCGGATCATGTTGGGGCGGATACAACCGGTTTTCATCAAAGCATGGCGTCAAATGGCCCCTGGAAAACTGCAAATCGTTTGTTGGTGGCCGTCGGGCCGAGCCCATTTTCCGAGCCGTTGATTCGCTGGACCCGTCGAATGGCCGACGAACTTCAATGTCAATGGATGGCTGTTCATGTGGAAAGGCCAGTGACACTTTCTGAAGCGGCACAAGTTCAATTAGGCAACAATTTGGCTACAGCAAGGGAGCTTGGTGCGGAGGTTATTACAACATCAGACGAAGATTTGGCACGTGGAGTATTGCGGGTTGCGCACGAACGAAACGTGACGCAGATCATCCTTGGCAAGCCTGCTGGACGTGGTGTCATCGAGTGGTTTCGTGGGGGACAACTTCTGCGTCGCCTGATTAGAGAAAGCGGCGAAATTGATTTGCATGTTATCAAGGCGGAGAAAGCACAGGAAAGGGTTGTTCCGGCGCAAAAGTTTTCATGGAGTGGATTTTCATTTCGTCCCTATCTGATTTCTTTGGCGGTGATCGTGGCGGTTGGTTTATTCAATCTGATTCTCCTGCCTTTTGAAGGGGCTCGAACGCCGGGGCTGATCTTTCTTCTTGCCGTGGTGTTTCTTGCGTTGTTTGTCGGGCGTGGGCCGGTTTTGCTGGCGGGAACAGTCAGTGCGCTGGGGTGGAATTATTTCTTTTTGCCTCCTCGGTTCACTTTTATTATTGAGCGGGCCGATGACACAATTTTATTTGGCACGTATTTTATTGTGGCGATTGTTTTGGGACAACTTGTGGCGCGGATTCGAGCCCAGGAAGCAGGAGAACGGCTTCGTGAAGAACAATCCACAGCGCTCTATGAATTAACCCGGCAATTGGCCGAAGCGAGCTCTCGAGATGAAGTGGTTTGGAGACTGATTGAGCAGGTCAAAAGTGTGTTTCGTGCCCCCTCTGCTGTGTGTCTGCCATTGAATAACAAACTGACACCTCATCCTGACAGTACGTTTCGATTGTCTGAAAAAGAACTGGGCGTTTCAGATTGGGCTTTTCGACAACGCAAACCTGCCGGACATTTTACGGATAATCTGCCGGGGGCAGAAGCACTTCATTTGCCTCTAACAGCAGAGAAGAGAACACTGGGGGTTTTGGTTGTTGCATTGACAGGAGCAGCGTTGCCTCTGTCTCGGCGCAATCTACTGGAAACTTTTGCCCGGCAAGCCGGATTAGTCCTGGATAGAATTGAACTGCGCATTGCGGCGGAACAAACGCGATTGCTGGCGGAATCCGAGCGTCTGAGTCGGGCTCTCTTGAATTCCATTTCACATGAATTGCGAACCCCTTTGGCAATCAGCACGAGTGCTGCCAGTGCATTGGCGGCAACAGAAGGGAAAAACACAGAACAATGCAGGGCTCTGGTGGGTGAAATTCAAGAGGCTAACAACCGATTGAATCGCGTTGTTGGCAATCTTCTTGATGTGGCAAGACTTGAAACGGGCAAGGTGGTTCCACGTCTGGACTGGCATGATATGCGGGATTTGGTGCAGACGACACTTCGGGAGCTGCAGCGCGAATTATCTGGCAGACAGGTGAAACTTCATCTGCCTTTGGAGCCAGTTCTCGTGCGTCTTGATTTTTCGCTCATGCAACATGCTCTTGCAAATCTGCTGGTCAATGCGGTTGTTCATACACCGGCTGGAACTGAAATTGAAGTTGAAATTAGAACAGACAAAACACAATTGTCATTGAATGTTCTTGATCGTGGTCCGGGAATTCAACCAGATCAACTACCCCGTATCTTTGACAAATTCTATCGCGGGCCAAAGGCTCCCCCGGGAGGAAGCGGACTTGGTCTTACACTGGTTAGGGGATTTGTTGAAGCCCACGGTGGTAATGTTACTGTTGAAAATCGTTCTGGCGGTGGAGCGGTTTTTACAATCCATCTGCAATACCAGCAAAATACGATTGTTCCATGAGTGCAGATTCATCAAAAAAATCACCATTGATTCTCATCATCGACGATGAACCGCAAATTCGTCGTTTGCTTCGGATTACGCTTGAAGCCGGTGGTTTTCATGTATTTGACGCCGCCAATGGCAATGACGGGCTTGTTCAGGTTGCACAAAGACGTCCTGACTTGGTTTTGCTGGATCTGGGACTTCCAGATGCCGACGGATTGAGTGTCCTGAAACGATTACGCGAATGGAGCCAAGTCCCTGTCATCATCCTGACAGTTCGCGATCAAGAAGATGACAAAATCAGTGCGTTGGACGGCGGTGCGGATGACTATGTGACCAAGCCGTTCGGAACTGGAGAATTATTGGCAAGAATTCGGGCAGCTCTGCGCCATTCGAATGAGGGGGAAAATCAAGCTTTGTTTCAGTTGGAGAACCTGACTGTGGATTTGGCAAATCACATCGTGAGAAAACAGGGAACGGAAGTCAAATTGACACCAACAGAGTATGCGTTGCTGAGATTATTTGTGACGCACTCCGGAAAAGTGCTGACCCACCGTTTTCTCCTTACGGAAATTTGGGGGCCGAAAGCGGAGGAACAAACCCAATACTTGCGCGTTCACATTGCTCATTTGCGTGAGAAGGTTGAAAATGATCCTGCCTGCCCCAGGTGGATTATCACGGAACCGGCTGTCGGCTATCGATTAACCGTGGATGTAGTTTGAGACACTATTTGGCGAGTTCTGCTTTAACCGCTTCGCCAAGTGACGGAAACTCATTTTCACTCAATCCGGGCGATTGGAATTTGATCGTTCCATCCTTGCCAATGACAACACAACTGGGTATGGCTTATTAAGCTCGTAAATCAGGGTGACAAAAAATCTCCTCGTAAACATATGTCATTCTATTACGCGAGACTCAATAAAAACGAGAAAATCAGGTTTGTTTTTCGGAGTGCTGCCGATTGTGTTCGAATTCTTCTTTTTCGATATCCTTGAGGTGAAGTTCCAGTGCGCCAATCGACATTTGAATTTCGGCCAATGAGATGCAGAGGGAGATGATCATGCAGATCAAGCTGCCGGCAAAGAGAACTTTTCCAAGCATTTTATTTTCTCCGAAAAGAACAAACATGCAAACGGTGCAGAGAATAAGACTGGCAATGCCCCAGAATTGCATGCTGCGTGTGAGGTAGATGCGACGGCGAAGATTCCCAATTTGTCCAAGGTATTTTGGGTCGGGGTAGGTCTTGTAAGTGGCGTGGAGATTGCGGATGACAGATGCCAGTCCCAGAAAACGATTGGTAAAGGCAAGCATCAGCAGTGAAATGGCTGGGAACAGCAATGCGGGTGTTGTGATATTAATGTCCATGCAATACGTAAATTGAGGCGCCTGTTTTGCGCCCGAATAAGATTACATTAGGAGAACTGTGGAGAGTTGTCCAATCCAGCCGTAGACCATTTTATGGGGAGTCAAGCTGATCGTATGATCTTATTTGGCTCGTTCATCTTTTTGAAACCACTTGAGCAACACTTGTTTTCGCGGTGTTGGGGATGTGGCTACGGTGTGATCATTTTTATTGGTGCCATGCTCAACACTCCATCCGTCCCATTCTCGGTAGGCATGGTAGGTCCAGTCCCAGCCGTGATCTTCTATGGTATCAATCAGATCAGAAATATATTTTTCAGCTCCGGGTGCCCAACGGATGGCGCTGAATTCGCCAACATACATGTGAACGCGATAGCGTTGGGCAAACTCAATGGCGGGAGCCATGGCAGCTTGAATCTGAGTTTTATTCCAATCTACACCGGCGATCCTTCCTGGATAAGTGACCGGCTCCGAAGGTCCAAAGACGCCTTGGTGGGTGAATTCCATCGGCAAGTAAAAGTGAAAGCTGTAAACGATGTTAGAAACTGGAATGGGGTGGAATCCGACGAAGCCTTGAGCTGAACCCCATTGAGGGGGTTCGATGATGAGAGTGCGCTGGGGGTCAATTTCTCGGATGGCTTTTGCTGTGGCAAGGGAGAGTTCCTGCCAATCCATGCAGGTTTCACTGGTGTTGTCATCGACTGGTTCATTGACAAGGTCATATCCCCATATTCGATTGTCACCTTTGTATCGTTGGGCGATTTTTTGCCAAACCTGGACGAATTTATTTTGTGCATGGGTGTCAGTCCAGAAATCTCCAATGGCTGCTTTGTAGCCACCTGAGGATTTCAGCCCGCCAGGTGGAGAATGGAGGTCAATAACGATTTTTGTTCCCATGGTTCCGGCCCATCTCAAGCCTTCATCCATGTGGGCAAGCTCGGCATCCAGCCATTTGTCATAAGCTTGATAATTGGAATCAACGCTTATGTCATGGGCAGTTTGAATGAGTTGCCAGCGGATCAGGTTGGCACCCCAATCGAGCGAAAGTGTTTTGAGGTCACTTTCGCGGAGGGAGGCGGGGCTGATCATGGCTCCGCGAAGGCGGGAGAAATTGTGTCCGCGGTAAATAGGTTGATTGGCTGGAGCTGGAGCAGCCGACTCGGCAGTTTTTGAGTAAGTCATTTGGAGATTGCTGAACCAGGCCTTGCCGGTGACTTGTTCTAGCCCAACAACGACATCTAACGAAACGGTGTTTGAAGGAATCAAAATGCGTGTGGATGCGTGGCGCCATTCAAACGTCCCAACTGGAAGTTCCGGTTGGGGATATTGTTTGCCACCGATGGTGGTGATGATGGCCATGACCTTGATGCCATTCCAGGGGTGAGGTTTGGCACTAATTCCTTCGGCCCGAACATCAGCGGAGAGAAAAACGAAGGTCCCACGCATGTTTTCAACCGGCACATGGAATAGATGTGTGGCGCTGTTATTTGGAACTGCGTTTGTGATGAACAGGACATTGCCATGAGGAGGGATTGACAGGAGTGTTCCACTGCCTTGCCCCGCTTGTTCTGTCTGGTTGTTTTGCCAAAGAACATGGCCTCGTTCCACTGGCGTAACGGCAAGCGTGGAAAAAGAAGCGATGGTTGTCAGGGCAATGACAATTGTTGAGTATATACAAAACAAATTGAAAGAGCGGATGGAGTTTGTGTTTAGAGAAGAAGCCATGGAAGGGTGTCGTTAATGGTGGTTGGCATCTTTAAGTGCCGTAAAGAGGGCAAGCAGATTGGGGGTTGGAGTCTTTGCCTGCACGTTGTGAATTGCGTCAAATACATAACCACCGCCTTCGCCGAAAATATCAATGCGTTCCCGAGCCTCACGGTAAACCTCATCGGGAGTGCCGAAAGCCATGGTTTGTTGGGTATTGATGCCGCCACCCCAGAAAGTGATTTGTTTGCCAAATTCCGCCTTTAATTTTCTCGCATCCATTCCCGCTGCTGAGCATTGAACGGGATTGAGAATGTCAAAGCCGGCTTCGATCAGGTCGGGAATGAGGTCAAACACACCGCCGCAGGAGTGAATGAAAGTTTTCCAATGGGTTTTCTCATGAACGAGGCGGTTGATGCGTTGGTGGAACGGCTTGTAAAGTTCACGGTAGGTTTTGAGTGAAATGAAAAGGCCGCGCTGGGTGCCAAAATCAGTTCCAGTCAAAAAAACAGCTTGTACCTTGTCTTTTAAAATGGGGATGATGAGTTCAAGATTTCTTTCAGCAATCGCACATTGATGTTCAAAAATCTGGCGAACGTAGTCCTTGCGGGTTGCGGTGGAGACATACCATTCCGTCACGTCGCGAATGCCTTTGGGATGCTTCATCCAAGGGGCGGGGACGAGAGCTATATCCCCAAAAGCTGCTCCAGGCATCGTGAAAATGGTGCCTTTTGCGTTATTGAGATTTGAGGCGCAATGCTGATAGTAGGCCAGGTCTTCTTCTGTCAAAAGACCAAATTCCTCCATGTTATCTGCCGGATTCAGACGATCCTCGTCAAGGGGAGACTGCCGGTTGATTGAGTCAAAGAAATCACCGCCATTAGGCATACAGGCACTTGGGGGAACGGAAGCGTCGCCTTCGGGGTAAATAAGCCAATCCCCATTTTCGTTGAGGGTGACCTGAAAATCTTTCGGGACAAGGACGTTTGTGCCGTCAAAGAGAGTCATGGGCTTCCAATCCCGATTTTCAAATCCAAACATGGTTTTTCGTGCTGGCAGGCCGACAACATCAATTCCCAGGATTTCCCGGAGTTCATCGTCGATTTCACCGAGCATTTGATAGGGTTCGATCACTTTGACCCGGTAATTGGTGTTCCCGGTGAGGGTATTACGCAGGCGGGAAACGACGGAAACATGCATTCCCGTGACCGAAGTCGCTCCAAAATCGACCGGCACACGATCGGTTTCGAGATGTTCAAGAGCCGCAACTAAACGTTCTTGGCTGTTCATGGCTTGGTTTGAATATAGCTTAGGGGCTTGCAGTATTTAGTGCAATAGTGGTTTATTTCTCCAGGACGAAAACTTGGGATTTACCAATTCACTAAAAATGTGGTTAATTGTGATTATTACGCGATGCAATGCGCGCTGGGGAAAAGAATGGAGCGATATGGATCGCGTGAGGTGATGGCACCATGCCAGTTGAATTTAAAGATTATTATCGGACGCTGGGTGTTTCTCGCACTGCTTCAGCAGATGAGATACGCAAGGCTTTTCGCAGTCTCGCCCGTCAATATCATCCAGATGTGGCGAAGGATAAGAAACGCGCCGAGGAGAAGTTCAAGGAAATCAATGAGGCTTATGAAGTGCTTGGCGACGCAGAGAAACGCAAGAAATACGATACCATGAACGCTGACTGGGAGGCGAACAACTACGCGTCCCAAAACGCGAACGCCGGCTATCGATCCTACGCTCGGCGCCCATCCCCGTCATCCCAACCTAATGAGGATTTTGAATTTCGTGGGACCGGATTCAGCGACTTTTTTGAGAGGTTTTTTGGGGGATCAGGTAGTTTTGGACATCGAAATGCTTTTTCGGAAACTGAACCCACCCGTGGTGGCGATGTCGAGGCGGATATCATGGTAACGCTACAGGAGGCGATGGAAGGGGGAGTGCGGCCCATAACACTGCGTCGGAGCAGCGATTGTTCCACTTGTGGTGGAACGGGGACTCTGGGGCGACGAGTTTGCCCAACTTGTGGTGGAAAAGGCTACCAGTCTGTTCTTCAACGATATCGTGTGAAAATCCCATCGGGAGTCCATGATGGGCAGCGATTACGAATTGCGGGGCAGGGCGAGCCAGGAGAAAATGGCGGACCTTCTGGAGATTTGTATTTGAGAGTGAGGATGGCCAGCCACCCGGATTTTCGGGTTGAAGGTAAAGACCTTTTTCATGATTTGGAACTGGCTCCATGGGAGGCAGTTCTTGGGGCCAGTGTGGTCGTTCCCACTGTCAACGGCTCAGTGAGCATCAAGATACCTGCCGGCACTCAAAACGGGCAGCGGTTGCGCGTGCGCGGACACGGGCTTCCATCTGTGAACGGCGAGAATGGTGATTTATATGTTGTTGCGCGAATTGCTCTGCCTTCTGGCTTGAGCGAACGCGAAAAGAGCCAGTGGCAGGAGTTGGCTCGTGTCTCTAGTTTTAATCCGCGAACATGATATATTGCAATGGGCCGTTGGTGGGGAGCATGCGTGAAAAGTTCGCTTTGAAAATGTATTTTACGCTTGGAACCAGCCGAGGCCTCGGTAGAGTTTGAAATGTATGGCAAAGCAGCCGCAAAAGAAGAAGAAATCCGCAATAATGCTCGGCATCGGGTTGGATTCTGATGGTCACAAACGTGTGACGACAGGACCCAATTTTGCCTTAGTCGGAGGTTCCGAGGAGACTCACGAGGTGATGACCGAGAAGGTGATCAAGATTAATGAAAAATTGGCTGCCAAGGGCAAGCAGTTGGAGGATGTGAGCAAGGAAGAATTTGAAGACATTGCCCATTCCGTGGGATTGGTCCAACCCAATGTTCCCAAAAACAACTGATCTACGGCGTTGCAGTGCCGTTGGGGAGTATGTGAGTTGTTGAGGAGATATTGCAGATCGGTGGTGTTTGTATCTGATTTATCTTATAGCTGGCGGTGAAAGATTTTGAATTATCAGCCGGGCACCAAGGAAGTACTCCTCGAACACCTCTTCCTAGATAGGGCTGAATATCGCTATCCACAGGCTGATCAGCCGAAGTCTTCCCATTTTCCAAAGCCCATTGTTGCTTGGCATCGTCAATTTGGCGGAGGTTATCAATGCACATCCGAATGCGACCAGCCTCACGCGAATTAATCATGCTGGGAATAGCTATTGTTGCGAGCAAAGCGATAATGCATACAACAATCATTATTTCCACCAGGGTGAACCCCTGTTGGCTTTTCTTAGACATAAAAACTATAACGGAAGATTTTCAATCCGCATTAACGATAAGATTCAACCATCGGCTAACTAATAAATATTATTTCATAGGCGTTGGAAAATATCAAGTTTGGGAAATAAAAAATACACTTTTGGGACATAATATCTTATCTCGAAGGGGTTCTAACAAAAAACGGCGAGGTTTTTGGGCCCCGCCGTTGATGGAAAAATAAAATGGGGATTATTTCCCGCTAACGTCCAGACAAGCGCCTTCCTTGGTGCTTCGAACAAAGACATGGCCATCGCTCACAGCAAATGTGTTCCAACACTTACCTGTAATGGCTTGATATTCTCCGAGTGACTTGTATTGGCTGGGGGTTCCCTCGACCAACACGAGTTTTCCAGAGTCTGAGAGCACCAGAATATTCCCTCCAATGAGAACAAGACCACCCGGTCCAAAACCGTTTTGAGCCCACATCTCTTTTCCCGTGGCCAACTCAATGCATTTAAGAGGCGCTTTACCAAAAGCACCATGTTCAAAAATCCCGTAGAGATACCCGTCTTTTACCACTGGAGTGCTCCAATGATTGCCGTTGGCGTTGCTCTTTTTGCGCCAAATTTGAGTGGCGGTGAATTTGTCACCTTCCTTTGAAATTTTGAAGGCGGCGGAGCCAACATTATAACCGGCAGCACAGTAGACAATGTCTCCTGAAACACACGGAGACGCTGCGGTGGATGTAACGAAGGGGAATGGAGCTTTCCAAAGTAATTCACCAGTCTTTGGAACCACTGAAACCAACCCGGATTGGGTGAAGAAGACCACTTGTCGGACACCCAAAATGGTGGTGATGATGGGGGTGGCATGTGTCGCCTTTTCGTTCTGTCCCTTCCAAACAAGAGAACCATCTTTTTTGTTGAATGCCATCAATGAGGAATCGGGGGTTTCAGTGCTCGAATTGACGAAAACCAGATCTCCATCGATCAAAGGCGATGCGGCTGACTGCCACATGAATGTGCGGCCCCCAAATTCGGTTTTCAAATTCTTGAACCAAACTTCCTTTCCTGTTTTGGCGTCGAAGCATGAGAGAATAATCTGACTGCTGAGCGTGTAAACATGTCCATCATCAATTGTCGGAGTGGAGCGGGGGCCGTCTCCGCCTTTGTTGTCATCCGCACCGCTGTCGCCGCCTCCATCATATTTGGCATTTCCCAATGGCGCAGCCCAGAGTTGTTTCCCCGTTTTTGCGTCTAGGACGACCACGGTTTCTTGTCCGTCCTTGGTAATTAGGGTGGAAGCCAGACCTTCTGCCACGCTAAATGAGCTGAAACCGTTTGGCGTTGGTGTTTTCCAAATCTCAGCCACTTTAGAGGGCCAGGTCTTTAACAAATTTTCGGAGACAACCGCGTCGTGAGTGGAGCCTCGATATTGAGGCCAATCACTGCATTGGGATATCTGAATTCCAGCGATTAGCACGCTGGCTGCTGCAATGCCTCTAAAAGGCATGGTGTTGACAAAAGAAGTTCCGGATATGCTCATTTGCCGTCAAGATTGTCGTAAAACACCTGCACGTCAATAAGGAAAATCCATGAAGTTGTTAATGGAATTCATCTCATTCTGCATCTGTCTTAATAAACGAAAAGCGAGGAGACCATCGTGATCTCCTCGCTTGCTTTGGCTGAAATAATTTTTGATTCTTTTTGTTACTATTACGATTTGGCCTTTTTCCCTTCAAAATGTTCTTCGATCTGTTCCAAGGTTTTACCCTTGGTTTCAGGGAGGAAGAAGGTTGCAGTAATGAAGTAGATGATTGTGCAGCCAGCCCAGCAGAAGAACATGGTGGAGTAACCGTATTCTCCAACGACGGGTAAAAAGACGCCAGCGATTGTTGCTGAGACAGCCTGATTAATCAGCAGGGCAATGCTCATGCCGTTGGAGCGGATGCGAGTGGGCATCAGCTCTGAAAGAGCCAGCCAGACGCATACGCCAGGGCCCACAGCGAAGAAGGCCATGAAGACATAGAGGCAGATCGCCACCATCATGCCGTTTTGCTCGTCGGGTACAGGACTGATCAAAGCGTTGTCAATCTTCAGGGGAGCCTTGACGGCTTCATCCACATTGGCGAGTGGGCTCGAGAAGAACGCTTCAACCTTGTTTGTTTTGACGCAACTCTCACGTGTTATGTCCACTGGTTTTGCCAGTTCATCGTTGGAACGAAACACTTTTGTGGCAGCCCGGAAACCACCATAAGAGTAAATCACAATCAGATTAAGCGGCTTATTCGTGTCAATTGAAGCAGTTTTCCCTGCCAGGAGTTTGCATGCAGCCTCTTGGTTAAACTGCATTTTCAGGGTTTGATCGGTGGTGACCATGCTTTGGACGACGTCCTTACAATCCACACGCATTTTTTCTGTCTTGAGGAAAAGCAATCCGGCACAAAACAAGGCGATGATCACACCAGCGCTTCCCAGGGCGAGAAGAAACTTTCTACCTTTTCTGTCAACCAGCAAGACCCCGCAGTAGGTGATGGCAAAATTGACAACAGTCAAAATGACGTAACCCCAGTGTGAGGCATAGTCAGAAAGACCGGCCTGATAAAGAATGGTTGGGGTGTAACCGATGATCGAATTGACACCCGTTGCCTGATTACAGGCGAGAATGATGCAGGCTAGAACAAAGGGAAGAATGTATTTTCGGCGGAGAAGGGATTCTTTTGTTTTACCAGCTTTGGCCTGGGCTTTTTCACTGGCTACGATTTTTTCCATTTCCTGAAGTTCCAGATCAGCTTGTTCATCACTGCGGGAACGCAAAAGGGCAGCTTTGGCGGCCTCTTTTTTACCGCACCCAAAGAGCCAGCGAGGAGATTCGGCAATCAGAAATGCTCCGATGACAAAGAGAATTCCCGGTGGGAGCGAGACCCAGAAAATACTGCGCCACGCTATATCCTTGTAAGCAAAGAGTTTTGCAGCATCCTTGAGGGCGGCAACCTGATCCACTTTAAAGCTGAAATACATCCCAACAAATGCTGCCGCGACGATGCCCAGTGTCAGCAGCCATTGGAAGATGCCAGTGCCTTTTCCGCGGTTTGACGCATCGAGACATTCAGCCAGATAAAGTGGCACCACAACTCCGATCAATCCACCGCTGACACCTTGCAGCAATCGTCCCAGCATCAATGGCATGAAGCCGTTGGCCATGGCAATCATTGGAATGCTGGCGACAAAGAGCACCCCACTGACAATCATCAGGGGTTTGCGTCCCATCCAGTCTGCAAGCAGTCCTGCAAACAAAGTGGAAAACACGCCGCCGAGCAACACTGCCGCCACAATGAAGGACAATTTGTCAGCGGGAAGGTTGGATGTGTCCTGAAGATAGGGAAGGGCTCCGGCGATGATTCCAACATCCACTCCATACAAAAGACCTCCCAATCCTGCAACCAGGAGCAGAAAGCGGTTATAGACCGTTTTATTTGAACCGGTCGGCACACTTGTATTACTCATATATTTATCTCGTGTTTATAACTGGCATCCGGGGACTTTTATAACATGCACTTCAAAGAAGGGAAGCCCCTATTCTTGAATTTCGCAGAACCACTTTTGTCAAAGCACAATATCGGGCTTCCCGTTCACCATCCAAAATGGCTGCATTGATCCACTTCTGGTATTCCAAATTCGGGAATTGCACGGTTTCTTGTAAGTAGCCATAATAATTCACGTGAATAATCTCAAGCATTTTAAATCGGGCAAATCCCATTTTGTCGTCGCATCTTTTATGTGCGCCTTGCTTCTGTCACTCTTTTCTGTGGCCAGGGCTGCGACCAACGATTTTTTCCCGTTGATGGCGTGGAATGAGACACCGGGTGATTCCAATGTGCTGAAGCAGATTCATGACTGCGGATTGACAGTCGCTGGCTTTGTAAATGCCAAAAGCCTGGATCTCTGTCAGGCGGCGGGGCTCAAAGCCATTGTATCTGATCCCAGAACGTCCGGTTATGATTGGAAAAATGTTGATGAAAACATGGCTCGCAGCAACGTAACCCAGCTCGTCAAGGAAGTTGGAAACCATCCGGCATTGTATGGTTTTTATCTGCGTGATGAACCGGGGGCCGACATGTTTGGGGGGCTGGCCAAAGTGGCGTCCTTGATCCGCGAACTGGCTCCTGGTAAATGGCCTTACATCAACCTTTTTCCCAACTACGCGAGTGAAGGCCAGATGGGGGTGAAGACATACGAAGAGTATTTGCAGAAGTGCGTTGATACCTGTCATCCCACTGAATTGAGTTATGACCACTATGCTTTGATGGATGACGGCTCGTTACGTGACGGGTTTTGGCAAAACCTGCAACAAATGAGCGCCCAGTCTGTGAAATCGAAGATTCCGTTCTGGAATATTGTCCTTTCCTGCGCACATTTTAATTACCGCGAACCCACTGCGGCGGATTTGCGATTTGAAGTCTTTTCATCTCTTGCCTACGGAGCCCGGGGAATTGCCTATTTTACATACTTTGCACCGCAATGTGGAAATTACCGTTGCTCGCCGGTTGATCAATTCGGGAATCTGACTGCCACTTGGTATGCACTACAAAATGTGAATTTGCAGGTTGGCAAATGGGCGCCTACGTTACTCAAGCTCAACTTTGAGAATGCCTATCATTTTGGAGACGTGCCGCCTCTTGGCCATGGACCGGGCGAGCAGAGTCTGGTTAAATCAGTTGGTGGCGCTCCATTTCTAGTCGGGGAATTCACACATCAGGATGGAAAGAAGTTCATACTTGTTGTGAACAAGGACGTGGTGAAGTCCCATAATTGTGAACTGCATTACCGTCAGACTCCAAAAAACATCAAGCTGGTATCCCCCTACACTGGTGAGTTGACGGACTTTGCAGGCGAACAACTCTGGCTGGCTCCAGGACAGGGATCGCTTCTGCAAATTGAATTATAGAGCGCTGAACAATTACCGCAGTTTAATGCGAGTTGCCCCTTGTCGATAGCCTAGGATTTCATCACCGCGAGTTTGCGGAACCAGCAGGTTCATATCGATGCGTTCTCCTTTGGGCATTTGATAAACAATGCTCACCGCTTCCACCAGACGGTGGATGCGTGTGTTGTTGATACCTGTGATGATGTGAAAGCGCTGGATTCCGGCCTTGTCTGCGGGGCTGCCTTTTTCAACCGCCGCAATCAGGAGTCCCGCGTGTTCTTCCAAACCAAATTGCCGGGCCAACGAGCGCGTGAGTTCCTGGGCGTCCACTCCAAGATGTTCGCGCAAAATTTCGTTGAATGAGATCAGGTGGACTGGAATGGTTAGATGTTGTGTTCCCCGATCAACCGCGAATGTGAAATCTGATCCGGAAGCGTCGCGCAGACTGCGATGAAACTCAAACCCCGTTGGAGTCTTTCCGTTGATTTGAGTGATGACATCGCCGGCCTTTAATCCGGCTTTTGCCGCCGGGCTGTTTTGTTCCACGTTCAGGATGACCAGGGGAGTTGCATCTGGCAGAACCTGTAGGCCCAACCAGCGCGAATTGGACTCGGGAACAAATATTTTTGACAGTGCTTCGCGTACATCTTTGACAGGTATGGCAAAGCCGATGCCTTGGGCACCCGGGAGAATGGCTTCGCTCAAGCCAATCAGTTCACCACGCAAATCAATGATGGGGCCGCCGCTGTTTCCCGGATTGATGGAGGCGTCGGTTTGCAACCAGTTTGAAACACCCAATTCTTCATTTTCCTTTGGCGCTGCACGGCGTTTGGAACTGAGAATGCCGCGGCTGACAGAACCCTCCAACCCGAACGGATTTCCCAGCGCGAGCACGGTTTGCCCCAGAAAAAGATCGTCATCCTTTGCAAGTTTGACGGCTTTGAACTTACGCTTTTTTTCCTTTGAGGGTTGGATGATTTTCAAAAGAGCCACATCAGTGTTGCCGATGCTGCTAATGAATTCTGCCTCATATTCCTGACCGCCTGCTTCGCTGGTTAGCTTGATCTGTATGCGTCTGGCGCGTTTCACTACGTGACGGTTTGTTAAAATGTAACCTTCTTCGTCGATGATGACTCCAGAACCGAGGCTTGATTGGACTTCATAGCGTGGTCCGTAGAATTGACGGAACAGGTCTTCAAATGGGTCGTTGACTTCAACCAGACTTTCCGTGCCAATATTGACAACACAAGGCATGACAGCTTTTACAGCTTCAACAGTGGCGTCCCGGCGGATATCAACATCTGCCAAAACAACCGAGGGGACCGAAAAAGAAAGAGTGGCGGCCAGTGCCAGAATGGTTCCAATTTTTTTCATAACGATCAATGATAGGCAAAAGCCTTTACGAAAATCCGAGTGTTAGTCAAGACGGAAGGCGTTGGCTGCAATGGACGGAAATAAAACTTATTTTCCCCGTTCCAGAGTGGAGGTTTTTTGAGCTCAAGAGTCCAATCGTTCTTCGATACAAGAAAACATCCCCGCCCAATAAACCGAGGATGATTTCTTTGAAAGAAAAATGGGATGAAAGGCCCTAAGTCAGGGATGAACTTTCCCGGTTGTTGAATCAACTGTGTTTGTGGGATGAGTCCACCCGGCTCCCAGCGATTTGATTAACGACACGCAAGCGTTGATTTGATCCGCTTTGAGCAAAACGACACTTTGTTCGTGGGAGAGCGCCGCATTCTGCGCGGTGGCTACTTCCAAGTAGGTGATGATGCCGCCCTTGTAGCGGTTGAGAGAAATTTCCAAGGTGCGCCGGGCCGATTTGAGGGCGGCGCTTTCTGCCTCGAATTGTTGTGCCAGGAGACGTTGTTTTGCCAATTGATCTTCGACATCCTGGAATGCGTTCAACACGGTTTCTTTATAATTGGCCACAGTCGCTTCATAGGCAGCCTTGGTGGAGGCAAGTTGGGCCTTATTGCGACCGCCTGTGAACAAAGGCAGAGAGAGAGAGGGGCCAACAGACCAAAGCCGGCTTTCCCAATTAAAGAGGGTATCGGTGCTGACCGATTGAAAGCCAGCCAGGCCATTCAGCGTTACGGTTGGGTAAAATGCTGCCGTTGCAACACCGATATCCGAATTGGCTGCAGCCATGCGGCGCTCTGCCGCGGAGACGTCGGGACGGTGTTCCAATAATTCGCTTGGAACTGCAACGGGCGCTGTGGGGATTGTAAATTCGTTGGTTGTTTCAGCAATGGTGAACAGTGAGGCGGGTTGTCCACAGAGGGTTGCCAAGGCGTGGCAAACACTGGCTCGTGAGAGTTCAATGGCCGGAATCTGAGCCTCTGCAGCACGGAGCTGGGTTTCTGCTTCGGAAACATCCAGTTCGCTCACAATGCCACTCTTTCGGCGGTTTTGGGTTAGCTCCAGAGAGCGACGATAAGTGGCGGCTGTCTCTATGTAGAGGCGACGCTGTTCGTCGAACGAACGGAGTGTAAAGTAATCAATGGCAATCTCAGCCTGAATGGTCAGGCGCAAGGCCTCCAAGTCGTCCAAAGAAGCGTTCATGCGGGCACGGCTTCCTTCGACGGCACGGCGAACGCGTCCCCAAAGATCCAGTTCCCAACTGGCATCCAGAGGCATGTTGAAGGTGTTATAGGTGTAACTGGCTCCAGCCGAGCTGCCACGGGAGGATTGATTGGCACTGGTTCGCTGGCGATTGTAACTGGGGGCAAAGGAGAGTTGGGGAAAGTAACCTGCCTTGGAAACACTGACCAGGGCACGGGCTTGTTCAAAACTGGCAACCGACGCGGCAAGCTGTTGATTATTGGTTGCTGCCAGATTCTCCAGCCGATTCAACTCTAGGTCACTGAATACTTCCCACCATGTGCCACGTGGCAGGTGAGCCGATGGTGAGGCCACCTTCCACTGGTTTGTTGCGCCCTGAAATGTGGTTGGAATGGCATTTGTCCCGAGAGGAGCTGGACGCTTGTAGTTGGGGCCTACGGCACATCCGGCAACAAGCAGAGCGGTGGCACAAAAGTAAACGGGGATTTTCATTTTGAAAGCGATGGTATTCATTTGACTGCTTCGGGCGCGGGTGTCATGTCCGTATTTGCGGTTGCGGCACGAAAACGGCGTCGCCAGGCCTTATAACGCTGGCTGAGGTTTTCAAAGGTCAGATACACGATCGGAGTTGTATAAAGGGTCAACGCCTGAGAAAAAAGCAGACCGCCAACAACGGCGACTCCAAGAGGTTTGCGAAGTTCCGACCCCGTGCCCATCCCAATGGCAAGCGGTATGGCCCCCAAAAAAGCCGCCATGGTAGTCATCATGATGGGCCGGAACCGGATGACGCAGGCCTTGTAAATGGCGTCACGTGGACTGAGATTTTCGTGGCGTTCCACTTCAATTGCAAAATCGATCATCATAATGGCATTCTTTTTGACAATTCCCATGAGCAGAATGATTCCAATAAAGGAAACAAGGGAAAGTTCGTAATTGGTAAAGAACAGTGCCAGAAGTGCTCCAACACCCGCTGAAGGCAGTGTCGAAATGATGGTGATGGGATGAATCAGGCTTTCGTAAAGCATTCCCAGCACAATATACACTGTGATTAGCGCTGCCAAAATCAAGACGAGCATGTTGGAATTGGAACTTTGGAATACCTGGGCCGTGCCTTGAAAACTCCCACGCACATTAGACGGCATGTGCATTTCCTCAACTGCCTTGCCAACGAGTTCCGTGGCTTGCCCAAGCGCCACTCCGGGGGCAAGGTTGAAGGAGATCGTTACAGCGGGGAATTGTCCCTGGTGGCTTACGGAAAGGCTTGTGTTGGTGGTGATGAACTTCGCCACCGATTCCAAGGGCACCTGTTTGCCCGTTGTGGATTTAACGTAGATCATGCGTAATGAGGACGGATCTTGAAGAAGATTGGCATCCACCTCCAAAATAACGTGATGCTGGTTGTATTGCTCATACAACGTGGAAACCTGTCTTTGGCCGAAGGCGTCATAAAGAGTGTTGTCAATCGTAATGGGGGATATTCCCAGGCGCGAAGCAGCTTCGCGATCAATGACGACAGAGGTTTGCAATCCGCGCGTTTGCTGGTCGCTATTGACATCCTTGAGCTGGGGAATGCTGCGCAGTTTGCTGACAAGCAGTGTGGATTGACGATTTAACTCGTCAATATCACTGGATTGCAGTGAATACTGGAACTGTGCCTTGCTCATGCGCCCGCCCACTCGAATATCCTGCGCTGGCTGTAAAAAGACGTTGATCCCGACCAGATGGGACAGGGGGCGGCGCAGACGGTTGATGACGTCCGTGGCACTGACTTTTCTGGCTGACAACGGTTTGAGAGAAATGAACATGCGCCCGCTGTTGACTGTGGAATTGCCGCCACCAGAACCGATGAAGGACCCCAGCGTTTCAACAGCCGGATCGCTCAGAATGATCTTGGCCGCCTCTTGTTGTAGAACGGCCATGGAGGAGAAGGAAATGTCCTGCGCAGCTTCGGTGGAAGCCATGATGTTGCCGGTGTCCTGTTGCGGAAAGAATCCCTTGGGCACAACCACGTAGAGAAGAACGGTTCCGACCATTGTTGAAAATGTGACGGCAAGAATAATGACCGGATGTCGTAATCCCCACTTCAGACCTCGCTCGTAAACTTCCAGAAGCCAGTTGAAGGAATTCTCGCAGGCGTGATTGAATGCTCCAGGTTTATGTTTGTATTCTGTTTCTGATTTTAGAAAACGTGAGCAGAGCATCGGGGTCAGCGTGAGTGAAATCACTCCGGATACAAGAATGGCTACAGTGACGGTAACGGCAAATTCATGAAACAGGCGCCCGATAAGCCCACCCATGAAGAGCAGGGGAATGAAGACAGCCACGAGTGAGGTGCTCATGGAGACAACTGTGAAGCCGATCTGCCGTGCTCCATTGAACGCCGCTTGCATGGGAGGTTGCCCCGCTTCAATAAAACGATGGACGTTTTCGATCACAACGATTGCATCGTCCACAACGAATCCAACGGAGATCGTAATCGCCATGAGAGACAAATTATCAATGCTATAGCCGCACAGATACATGATGGCGCATGTCCCCGAAAACGTGAGTGGAACGGTGATGCCTGCAATGAAGGTTGGCCAGCAGCGTCGCAAAAACAGGAAGAGGACCATGATGACAAGGCCAATGCTCAACATCAGGGAAAATTGCACGTCTTCGACGGATGCGCGGATCGTGGTGGTTCGGTTGTTGATTTCGTTGATTTCAATGGAAGGCGGAATCCACTTTTGCAATTGAGGCAGGACTTCGCGAATGCGATCGACGGTTTCAATGACATTGGCCCCAGCCTGCTTTTGAATGATGAGCAACACTGCCTTGTTGGTGCCAGCCCATCCGGCAACACGCTGGTTTTCGACGCTTTCACTGGCAACTCCCATTCCTGCCAGCGTGATTGGAACCCCATGGCGCTGCACGAGAATTAGGTTTTGGTAGCCCTTTGCGTCTTTCAGTTGATCGTTGCTTGTGAGTGTGTAGGAGTGGAGCCCGCTTTCAACACTGCCTTTGGGAGAGTCAACGTTGACTTGACTGATCAGCGTTCGAACATCCTCAAGACTCAGGCTGCTTGAGGCAAGTGCAGTCGGATTGACTCGAATGCGAACGGCTGTCTTATCTGCGCCGCTGACAAACGCCTGACTGACGCCTTCCACCTGGCTTAGACGCTGGGCAATGATGGAATCGCCATATTCAAAAATCTGGGTTGCTGGCAACGTTTTTGAAGTCATGCCCAAAACCATGATTGGCGCATCCGCCGGATTGATTTTGCGGTAAGTTGGCCGAGACGGCATGTTGGCCGGCAAATCGGCATTGGCGGCATTGATGGCAGCCATCACATCCCGCGCAGCTCCGTCCACACTACGTTTGAGATCAAACTGAATCGTGATGGAACACCCGCCCAATGAACTTACAGAAGTGATTTCTGAGACCCCGGCAATTTGGGCCAGACGCCGTTCCAGCGGAGCGGCCAGGGAGGAGGCCACTGTTTGTGGATCTGCTCCGGGGAGAGAGGCAGAGACGTTGATCATTGCATAATCAACGCGTGGAATGGGGGCCACCGGCATGAAATGATAAGCAACCACGCCCAAAAGAAAGAGCCCGAGCGCCAGCAACGATGTGCCGACTGGTCTGCGTATGAATGGCGCGGAAATGTTCATGAGGCGCTGGGACGGGCTTGCTCTTGAGCTGTGGCAGTTCCAACCTCAGAAATGGTTTCCGGGTGTTTGCGATGAATCCAATGTCCGAGTCTGTCAAGATAGAGGTAGACCACGGGGGTGGTATAAAGCGTGATCAATTGGGAGAGCAGCAATCCACCCACAATGGAAATGCCCAACGGACGGCGTAATTCAGAACCTGTTCCCTCCTGCAATGCCAGGGGAAGGGCTCCAAGAAGCGCCGCCATTGTCGTCATCATGATCGGGCGGAAACGTAACAAACAGGCCTGATAAATGGATTGCTCTGGCGCCAGACCTTCGTTGCGTTCTGCATCCAAAGCAAAATCGATCATCATGATGGCGTTTTTTTGGACAATGCCAATCAGAAGAATGATGCCAATCAGAGCCACGAGCGAGAGGCTGTGCCCGGTCAGCATCAACGCCAGTAAAGCTCCCACACCTGCCGATGGCAGACTGGAGAGAATTGTGATGGGATGCACGTAGCTTTCGTAAAGAACCCCCAGAACAATGTAGATGACGATAATTGCCGCCAGAATGAGGAATGGTTCACTTTGGAGGGAGGAACGGAATTCTGCCGCGCTGCCGGAGAATGTGGCCGCCACGGTATCGGGCAGACCAATCTCTTTTTCCGCAGTTTGAATGGCGGTCACGGCTTCTCCAAGCGAACCGCCCTGGCGCAAGTTGAATGAAAGTGTAATGGCGGGGAATTGTCCCTGATGAACAATGGTCAGTGGAGCCGTGTTTACTTTGACATTGGCAAAACTGCTCAGGCGAATCATCTGCCCCGTGGTGGATTTAACGTAGATTTTGTCGAGGGATTCTGGTGTCACCTGATATTGAGGTTCGACTTCGAGAATCACTCGATATTGATTTAATTGAGTGAAAATTGTGGAAACCTGCCTTTGGCCGAAGGAATCGTAGAGGGTGTCATCGATGGCCTGCGTCTGGACATTGAGCCGGGACGCTTTGAGACGGTCAACATCCACGGTCACCTGTAATCCTCCGGTTTGCTGGTCAGAGGCGACATCGGCGAGTTCGGGGCGTGCCCTCAGCGCCGTCAGCAATTTTGGAGCCCATTCCGAGAGTTCTTCCACATCCGCATCCTGTAATGTGTATTGATATTGAGTGCGGCTGACGCGACTGTCAATCTGCACATCCTGGGCAGCCTGCATGAACAGGGAAATTCCCCGCTCATTCTCGGTTGCGACGCGCAACCTTTCGATGATTTGCTCCGCACTGGCCTTGCGTTTATCACGTGGCTTGAGAAGAATGTAGAGACGGCCTGAATTGACCGTTGAATTCACCGTGCCAACACCAACAAATGAGGCGACACTGACCACATCCGGGTCTTCTCTTACAATTGAGGAAATGGCACGCTGGCGTTCCACCATTGCCTTGAAGGAAATGGATTGTGAGGAGTCTGTAACGCCAATGATGAACCCCGTGTCTTGTTGGGGAAGCAATCCCTTGGGAACAATCATGTAGAGCCAGATTGTGGCTCCCATGGTAAGGATGGCAACCAACAGAGTGGTGGCACGATGCCGAAGCACCATTTGGAGACTGCGATCATAAGCAGCCAGAAATTTCTGGAACATCCGTTCGCTCCAGAGATACAAGTCACTGTGCTTGGCTTTGCTTTCTGGTTGAAGCAGCCGGGCACACATCATTGGCGTGAGTGTCAGGGAAACAAAGGCCGACACGGCAACTGCAATACTGAGAGTGATGGCAAATTCACGGAACAGGCGTCCGACAATGCCAGTCATGAAAATTAACGGAATGAAAACGGCAACCAGGGAGACACTCAGGGAAATGATGGTGAAGCCGATTTGTTTTGCCCCCTTGAGGGCTGCGTCGATGGGGCGGTCTCCCATTTCAATGTGACGAACGATGTTTTCGATCATCACAATTGCATCGTCGACGACGAATCCTGTGGAGATCGTCAGTGCCATCAGTGAGAGATTATCCAGACTGAAACCACAGAGCTTCATGATGCCAAACGTCCCGATGAGCGTCAGCGGAAGCGCAATGCTCGGAATGACGGTCGCCCAGAATTTTCTCAGGAAAATGAAGATGACCATCACGACCAGTGCAATTGTCAAGAGAAGGGTGAACTGGACGTCCCGGACAGAAGCTCGAATGGTTTCAGTTCGGTCCGTGAGGATGCTGATGTGCACTGAAGGAGGGAGGGAGGATCGCAATTTTGGAAGAAGACTCTTCACTCGGTTGGCGGTCTCAATGATGTTGGCTCCTGGCTGGCGTTGAATGTCCAAAATGACGGAGGGAGTCTGGTCCACCCAGCCGCCCATGCGAATGTTTTCCACATTGTCAATGACATTGCCAACGTCGCGAATGCGGACGGCGGAGTTGTTTTTGTAAGCGACGATGACATCACGGTATTCTTCCGCACTGAAGATTTGATCGTTGGCGTTGATGGAATATGCCTGACGCTTGCCGTCAAAACTGCCTTTGGGGGCGTTGACATTGTTTTGCAGCAATGCCGTTCGAATTTCCTCCATGCTCAAACCTTGCGCAGCGGCAGCGGCGGGATTGATCCTCACTCGAACGGCCGGTTTCAGATTGCCTTCAATCGTGACGAGTCCGACCCCGCTGACTTCGCTCAATTTTTGGGCGAGGACAGTATCGGCCAAATCGTTGACCTTTTCCAAGGGCAGAGTGTCTGACGTGATTTGGAGTGTGAGAATGGGGGTGTCAGCCGGGTTGACCTTGTTGTAGACCGGTGGATTTGGCATTTTGGGGAGCACGCCTCCGGCGGCGTTGATGGCGGCCTGCACGTCCTGTCCTGCGGCATCAATATCTCTGTCCAGGACGAATTGCAGTGTGATGCTCGTGTTGCCGAAGGAGCTGACGGATGTCATCATGGACAAACCGCTGATCTGTCCAAATTGCCGCTCCAATGGCGTCGTAACAGAGGATGCCATGACATCCGGGCTGGCACCGGGATACTGTGCTGTGACCTGAATGGTTGGAAAATCAACGGGCGGCAATGCTGAGATGGGCAGCAGCGCATAGCCGAGCCAGCCCATCAGGAGGATGCCGACCATCAGGAGCGACGTGGCAATGGGACGCCGAATGAATGGCTCTGAGATGTTCACGATTTGACTTTTTTACCGTTGTTCTTTTTTTCGCTGCCTGCTGGACGATTGGGGCGTTCCTTGGTTACTTTTTCCAGCTTGGGCTCCGAGGCGTTGGCCGTCTGAATGCGAATTTTGGAACCTTGTTGAAGTTTGTATTGTCCGTCGACAACGACTTGTTCGCCCGGATGGAGTCCTTCCTCAATCAGGGCTTCCCCCTGTTCAATTTGTGCAACCTTGACGTTGCGGACTTCAACCGTTTGGTTTTCGAGAATGACAAAAACAAATGCCCCCTGCGGTCCGCGTTGGACCACGGAGGCAGGAACAACGGTGCTGTCTTTGCGAATGGTCAGCAAGAGCCGCGCCGTTACGAATTCTCCGGGCCAAAGGCGAAGATCCGAGTTGGAAAACGTGGCTTTGAGCTTGATGGTGCTGGTTGTGGTATCAATTTGGTTGTCAATCACAGCCAGAGTTCCTTCAGCTTCAACGGTTACATTGTCCTGTCCAATGGCGAGGACTTTCAACGCGGCATCCCCTTTTGCAATTTCCGTCTGTATCTTTTCCAGCATTTGTTGTGGAAGCGTGAACACGATGGAAATGGGTTTTAATTGGGTGATGACGACCAGCCCGTTCACGTCATTGGCGTGAACCATGTTGCCTTGGTCTACTTGCCGGATGCCGACACGACCATCAATCGGGGATTTAATGGTGGTGTAGTCAAGTTGGACTTTCACACTGTCAATGGCAGCCTGATCCGCTTTGATTGTTGCCTCCAATTGACTGACCATGGCCTTCTGCGTGTCGTAAACCTGCTGTGTGACGCCTTCGTTCTTGAGCAATTCTTCGTAACGTTGGAGGTCAACTTTTGCATTGGATAATTGTGCTTCGTCCTGACCTTTTTTGGCCTCGGCCTGTGCCAGTTGGGTTTTGTATGGTGCGGGGTCAATCTGCACAAGAAGATCGCCAGCTTGAACGTCCTGGCCTTCTTCAAAGGCAACCTTCAAGAGTTGTCCATCCACACGTGACCGGATTGTGACTGTATTGAATGCTTGGACGGTTCCGAGTCCTTCAAGGTAGATGGGGACGTCCTTTTGCATGACAGTGCCATCAACCACCGGGATGGCTGGAACTTCTCCACGCTTGCCACCAATTCCTTTGTCTGTGGCAGCGGCCTTGTGGGTTTGTGCCCACCAGAAGCCTGCGGCTATAAGAACCACAAAAACAATGCCAATGGTGATTGCCAGTCCGCCGGAGGATTTCTGATTTGCCGGGGGGGTGGATTGTGATGCCGGGCGGGAGTGAAGAGGTTGCTCTGGGTTTGGCATAAAATTGTTTAATTTGCGGAAGTGCTCTTTTCTGTTTCTGCAACGCGCACGGTTTGGCCGTCCTTCAGAGAGTCAGACGGGTTGATGATGACGCGTTCGTCAGGGGCAACTCCTTCGAGAACTTCCATCGTTTGGCCAAAGTCACGGCCCAGTCGGAGTGTGCGCAGACTCACTTTATTGTTCTTGTCAACAATGCCAGCTTGAATGCCTTCTGAACGGAAAAGCAGAGTGCTGGCTGGTAAAGTCAAAACTCGGTTTTCAACGGCGTCAGTAAAGCGAACTTGAGCGTAACTGCCAGCCAGGATTTCACCCTTGGAGTTGTCCATTTGCAGTTCCACCAGCAACGTTCGCGATGCGGCGTCCATTGCACCGGAAGATCGAACCACTTTGGCTTCGAACTTTTTACCTGGAAGTTCGTTGATGATAAGTTCCCCTTTTTGTCCGGCTTTGATGGAGCGGGCGTAGTTTTGAGGGACTTTGACATAGATGCGCAATACACCGGGTTGGGAGAGGTGAAACAGTTCTGTGCCTGATCCAGCGGTGATTAACTGACCGACATCGGTGCGTCTTGTTGTGATGACTCCGTCAAAAGGCGCCGTGACTTTGCAAAAGCGCTTCAGGTCTTCCAGACGGTGTAAGTTGGCGCGGGCGGCGTTCATGTTTGCAGTCTTGAGCTTGTAGTCAGCGTCTTTTTCCGCTGCTTCTTGCTTGCTAACGCTACTGGTCGCAACCAGTTCGGCCCAACGCGTGGCTGTGGTTTTGGCTAGATCAAGGGAAGCTTCAGCCTGCTCAAGCTCGGCTTTGGCTTGCGAAAGCTCTTGATCGAGCTCAGGAGAATCGATTTCAGCCAACAAATCTCCCTCTTTGACCTTGTCGCCAATGTCTGCCATCCACCGCTTGAGGTAGCCACTGGCTCGCGCATAGATGGGGGCATCGACAAAGGCGCGGATATCAGCAGGGAAGGGGGTCCCCATCATTGTTTTGCCGGGCGATGGCAATACGACCGCGACCGGAGAATCAGTGATGTTGTTGGCATCAGCAGCAAGGGCGCGCCTTGCGTGAACTCGAGGCAATAATCCAACGGTGACTCCGATGATGAGTAAAATGACAACGATGGCTGCAAAACGTCCAAGCCGAACAGTGGGCACGCTATTGGGTTGTTTCGGAATATCGGGGGTGGAATTCATATTGATCTAGATAGACGCAGAAGAGCTCTGGTTGAAGCACTGTTTAACCGGTGAAGAGAGAAAATGTTTTTCGTATCCTTTATCGCAATTGTTTCCTGAGTTTCGATGGAAATGAAGCGCCTTTATTCAAAAATGAATGTTACGGTCTCGTCCTTTTTACTCGGAAAGGTGTGTTGTCGCAAGCGATTCCCCCCCTGACCAACAGTTTGTAAATCCACATCACAATTATACATGGCACGCAGTTAGTTAAATTACCGTTTTGGCTAATTCGGCTTTTCCATGTCTGTCTGGCCCCCTGATTCCAAGACCATACACACCCCATTGCAATAGAGATCTTATTTCATACCTCAATTAAAGATAAGACGTTCAAAATAGGAGCAGAGTTACCAATTTGCGAACAAAAAAAACGCTTTCATCTGGGATCGACGTGATTAGGTAAGCGTTTTGGAAGTATGTTAACCCTTATAACCGAAGAAATTACGTTTTTTTATCATGGCGGCAACTTCAGGTGGAACCATCGTTTCCCATGATGCGTCGCCTGAGCGTAATCTCTTCAGCACTTCCCTGGAGAAGATGGGAAGGCATGTTCGATCATAGCCTTTAATGTCCTCAATAAACCAATTTTCAATGAGGTGGGCATGTAAATGTCGGAGATGCGGATCCACTTGCAGATTGGAGGCGGTGATTGTGAGTTGTGTTTTTGCGTCAAGCAGAGGGTAAACGTAGAGCTTTAAGTCGTTCTTAAACATCCGGCCAAAGGATTCCAGAATGCCGCCATCCAGGTTTGCGTAGTATTTTTGGTCAAAAATCTCGATCAAACTCGGCACCCCCATGGCGATCCCCACCATTTGTTTTGTGTATCGGAAAAAGTAGGCTGCCAGTCGATAGTATTCTCCAAAATCCGAAATGAGCACCGTCTTTCCCAACGCTCCCAGAATATCCACACGATCAAGAAAATCACGTGGATCAATCCGATTGCCATCCAGTAGGTTCTTAATGGTCATCTCGGTTAAAACCAAAATGTCTTTTCCTTTGACCTTGGGTTCCTGGGCAAATTGAATCTGGGAGCAATTGAGCATGTCGAGGGTCGTCCGGGTGATGGGACGGAAACTGCCGCGTTCGACAAGGATGCACTTTTTATAAAAGGCATCGGCAGGGGATTCTACCTGGCCGTTTGCTTTAAACAACGTCGCATTAGTGAGACCGGTTTGCACAAGGTTCAGTGCCATCAGACGATTGTCAATTCCTTCAAAGGCAGGACCTGAGAATTGGATGGCATCAACTTCAATCCGTCCATTGCCCACATTGTCCACCAGGGAAAGAATCAGTTCTTCCGGCTGTTTATAAAGGTAAAGTGCGCCAAAAATGAGATTAACGCCCAGAATGCCCAACGCTTCCTGTTGTTGTACGTTTTCCTTATCCCAAAGGCGGACATGCAAGGTAATCTGTGAAGCCGGAGCTTGTGGTGTGGTTTGGAAACGGATGCCCAGCCAACCGTGTGCGTCGTCCTGGCGTGAATAACTGCGCGCCGCCACTGTGTCGGCAAAAACAAAAAAGCGGGTTGTCGTTCCACGTTTCGTGGCGAGGCGCTCGATCAGGAGCTTAAACTCATAGTTGAGCATCGGCTCCAATCGTTCACGGCTCACATAACGATCGGCATGACCATAAATCGCATCGCTGACAACCATGTCGTAGGCGCTGATTGTTTTGGCAATGGTGCCGGCGGCGCCGCCGACGCGGAAAAACCAGCGCGCAACTTCCTGCCCCGCGCCGATTTCGGCAAAGGTTCCGTATGTGGTGGCGTCCAGATTGATCTGAAGCGCCTTTTGATGTGTGCCAAGGACCTCGCGTGCCATAAACTTAAATGTTTGTGATTAACTATAGCAGAATTGGCCGGATTGGAAATGGATGACTTGGACTGCGTTGTTTTTTAGGGTGTTTCATCTTCCATGGTTTTGCATATTTCAGCAGCCAATTTTTGATTTCCACTATCATCACCTGATCGAAAGACTTTATAGACAGTGACTCCCCATCTGGTATCAAGTTCAGGCCATTTATCAGGGGACATAAACCCCAATTTTTGGAAAAGATGGGATATTTTATAAGAAAAACTTTTTTTCCCACTGAAGGAACCTTGGCGATCACACCAATCAATCTCAGCGTTCCAATGAACTACGGGAACGTCCCAAGAGTCTAATTTCCCAAATCTGTCGAGTTCTGTTTTGTGTTTTTGGTGAATCCGCTGAAGCAAAAGCTGGTTCCCATTTCGTTCAGCAGCGAGCATGAGGGTGGTTAACCAGAAATTGCCACCGGGAAGGTAGAATCGTTCAAGAAATTTTGCGCGGACCATTAGGGAAGGATCCTGTTTTTGGTTTTTTAAATATTCAATAAAACTGGTGAGATTGTCTTTGCGCATTTTTTGCAATGATTGTAATTCGTCATATTCTTTGCATAGTTGTTTGATGTCTCCACTTTCTGCTGTTGCAAACACAGCCAACGCAACCTGATATTGTACATAGCATCCATCTGACCGGAATACGGATTGTGGACCATTGGAATAATTGTTTATGCTCTTGAATGCGCGTTCATACAACTCCCTGCACTTTTCCTGTCTTTTGGATTTTGGCATGTCAGCCAATTCCTGAAGCACTTTGATGGCACGTCTGGAGATCAACAATTTTTCCACGCGGAAAAAAGAGGGTGTCGGACGACTTTCAAATAAAGTGGGAAACCATGCAAAATTAAATTGTGAGTTGTCTACAAGGTTATCAAATGACTGATCCAGCGTTTCCTTTTGCAGAATTTTTCGGAGGGGAACGTCTGTTCCCTTTGGAGTTGCATGATAAACTGAATAGTATCGATAAAAACGAGAGAAGCTGAACAACAGAACGAATGTCAGCAACATCACAGAAAACACATACAAGCTTCTTTTCGTTTTTGTTTGCATCTTCGAAAGACAGAGCCCCCTCAAGAATCGAGTTGATTGGACACTGGAATGTTCAAATTCTTTCGAATGGCTTTTTGAAAGTCAGACCGTTTTTCTTTCCGATTGCAAAAATGTAATCGCGCGCAGCAGCGTATTCTTCGGGCTTGGACAAGTGTTCGAGCATCAATGGCGGGGTATTTGGAAGCTGTGCAAGGCGTTTGAGATAGGTGCCGTAATCCATGACACCCTTGCCGGGCAGCACTTCTCGAAAATGGACGTTCAATTCGACTTCCCACGCCAGATCCTTTGCGTGGCAACTGACAATCCACTTGCCGAGCTTGTCAAAGCACTCGTTGAGTAGTGCGGTGTTATTGTAAATTTTTTCTGGTGAATTAACCGCATTGCATGGGTCCAGATGAACTCCAAAACCGGCACGATCCACGGCTTTGATTACCTTCACATAATTATCGGGGGAATCTGGCAATGCCCAACCCATGATTTCGTAGCTGAACTTGGCACGTTTTGGTTTTACGGCGTCGATGATTTTGCGGGCGTTTTCAACAATCGCATCGAAATGCCGTTTCGAGAGATTGTCCGGGTGTGGCCCATACCAGACTTCCTTGTTGTAAGATCCTGCAATGTCAACACAACAGCGGGCTCCAACCTCATCGGCAAGGGCAAGCCCCTCTGTAACCGTTTGCAGGTTTTTGCGGCGCGTTTCCTCATTTGGGGCCAGCAGGTTGCACCATCGCCCTACTTCGGCAATGACAATATCGCGTTTTGAGAATGCGTCGGCTACGGCTTTTATTTTTGCCGAATCATTCAGCGCGATGTCAGGGCAATAAGCGGCTGAATAGCCCAGTTTTTCGTGGGCGAAAGCCAGGGCGTCTGGATCTTCGGCTCCGAGGTAGGCAGAGCCACCCAGCAAAATTGGTTTCAAGGACTCCGATGCAGAGGTTTTCGAAACAGAAACAGGTTCAAACAAAGCGGCAAGCACGGTGGTTGCGGCGGCGGCAACGGTCGTTCTTTTCAGAAAACAACGTCGGTTCAGTTTTGTGGAATCCATGCCTTGTTTTTCGCATAAATTGATTGGGTAATCAAGAATGCGGAACGCCCAATTTATCCTGGCCGTTTGCTAAGATTTTGCAGGACCGGTGCTGGCACGGATCAGAAGCTCGGCGGGGAGACGGACAGGCGTTGGTTTGTCACCGTGCAATAACGAAAGCATGACCTCCATGGCAGCGTATCCCAGACGCATTTTGGGTTGGCGCACCGTGGTCAACGGAACCGAGCAGTGCTCGCTCAGTAGAATATTGCCATACCCCGCGATCGAAAGGTCCTGTGGAATTCGGATTTTATGGGAAAGAAATATTTTTGCTGCTCCAACAGCAACCAGATCATTGGCTGCTTGCACTGCGGTTGCCTTGGAGGATTCGCCTAGAAATTGTTTGGCCGCCTGCTCACCCCCATCGATCGTTGCTCCTCCTGTGTAAACAAGACCGTCATCCGGAGCAATGCCGAATTCCCGCAATGCCTTTCGATAGCCCTCCAAACGTTCCATCGCGTGCGGCGAACTATTCGGTCCCGCAAAATAGGCAATTCTCTTGTGGCCTAAACTGAGCAAATGCCGGGTTACCTGATAACTGCCGTGCAGATCGTCTGTTTCCACATTGGCAAACTGGGCGCAGAACGGAGCACAGTGGCCCATGATGACGATGGGACAATGGCGCATGGCTAATTCCTGGTAAATTGGCGCTGTTGGGGCCATTCGGTAGACGGGAAAAATGAAAATGCCATCTGCGCGTCGCGCCAACATGCGCCGGATGCAGGCTTCCTCGCGTTCGGGATTGTTGAGCGTGTGCGCGAGAAGAAGATCGTAACCCAGTTCATTTGAACGCTCTTCAATCGCCGCCACAGTCCGGGCAAAAACCGGATTTGTCACTGTGGCAATCACAAGTCCCAACATGCGGCTGTTGCGGCTGCGCAACCCCTGGGCAATGGAATCTGGAAGATAACCCATTTGTTGCGCCAGAAGTAGAATGCGCGCGCGTTTTGCAGCGGAAATTCCGGGAACTCCACGTAGTGCTTTTGAAACGGTCATGACCGAACACCCTGCCTGTAGTGCAATGTCTTTTAGGCGTGTCATGCGTCTGTTTTGTTACACGTAGGAGCCTCTCCACTGTAGCTTTTGCCGGACCGTCTGGAAGAAAGACATGCCTCCCGGCTGGAGAAGAAACATGGAACGGCGGCTGCGGCTGATGGAGATGACGTCACCAGCGGCCATGGGCGTTTGAACCTGGCCGTCAGCGGAAACAATGGTCTCGACTGTTTCGCTGACCAGACGAACCTGAATGATGGAGTTGGCACTGATGACAACAGAGCGGTTCGTCAGTGTGTGCGGACAAATGGGGGTGATGGCCAGCACATCGGCATCGGGACTGATGATGGGCCCCCCGGCGGAAAGGGAATAGGCGGTGGAGCCGGTTGGTGAACTGACAATCAATCCATCCCCCCGATAGCAGGTGACCGGTTTATTATTGACACAGACTTCGAGCTCGATCAGGCGCGATACGGCACCGTGGCTGATGACAATGTCATTGAGAGCGTGCGTTGCAATGCCTTTCACATGGCATTGACCGCGGACTTCCATCAGTGGGCGTCTTTCAATCTCAAAGTCGTTCCGCCAGATTTTTTCCAGAGCTTCACTCAGATTCTCAAATGGAACTGCTGTCAAGAAGCCGAGTCGTCCGACGTTGATGCCAAGAATTGGAGTGGAAGCCCCGTCCATCTCACGAACAACTTGAAGGATGGTGCCATCGCCGCCAAAAACCATCAACAGATCACAGGCTTTGGCGAGTGCTGCGGGGGTGTCAAACACCGGGGCCTTGACCTTGACCAAACCGGCTGTAGCTGGATCGAGAGCCACCTCCCGTCCCGCCTTGCCAATCAACTCTGCGGCGTGGCGCACGGCTTTTCCGCTCGTTGCTTTTCCCGGATTGGCGATCAGGCCAATCCGTTTGATTTGTTCAGGCTTTCTTTTCAAGCAATATCAGAAATTCTTTGTTGCCAGCAGGGCCCAACAGTGGAGACTCGGTCTGACCACACCACTTAACGACCGTCTCTTTCTCCACAAACTCGTGGAGCTCCTGCAGCACGCGGGCATGAATGGCCGGATCAGTGATGACGCCGGCTCCCTTGTCCGCCTCAGCTTTTCCCGCTTCGAACTGTGGTTTCACCAACGCAACGATTCTAGCCAAAGGTTTGAGCAATGCAATGGCAGCCGGAAGGATTTTTCGCAACGAAATGAAGGAGCAATCCACCACCACAACGTCCGCTCCGGCAAAAGGTTCAGGGAAACGGTCTGGCGTCAAATCCCGTGCATTGGTTTTTTCCATGACGACCACGCGCGGATCGCACCGCAGCTTCCAGGCGAGTTGGCCTTGCCCCACGTCCACCGCATACACGCGACGCGCTCCGTTTTGCAAAAGGCAATCTGTAAATCCACCGGTCGAAGCGCCCAGGTCCACCGCGAGCAGATCATGCACATCGACTTTAAATTCGTTGAGCGCATGCTCAATCTTGTATCCACCGCGGCTGACGAATTTTTCGGGTTTTTCCAGCGTGATGATGTCAGTGGGTTTGATTTTGTCACTGGGTTTGCGGGCCACCTGATCGTTGATGCGCACCTGTCCGGCAAGGATGGAGCGTTTGGCTTTTTCCCGGCTGTCACACAGTCCCCGTTCAACCATTTCTTGATCTAAGCGTAACATTTAGGGAGCCTTGGAAATACTCTTTTGAACGTCAAAGTAAGGAGCGAGAAAGCTTTCATTCTCTGAGACGGTTTTTGCTATCACCCGGTCGATGAATTCCATTTCAGAATAGTTGACAACCGCGTTGACGCTTTGTGAAAAGGCCTGGATGGGGTTGAGTGTTTCGTATTTATCCCCAAGCAATAGGACCGTGGCGTGGCGACGCAATGGCATGGCCATGGTTCTCAGATATTCCAGAATGGCGATGCCTTCAGAAGTCTTGTTGATCTCTTCATCAATGACGAGAATCTTGTAGTTGATTTGATGAAACCGGTTTTTGAACTGTTCCAGACTGGTGATGGCATGGACCTTGTATCCGGCGGTTTCCAGTGCAGAACGTGTTTGCGTCAGCCGTTGCTCATCTCGAATGACCAGAAGCGCGGGCTTGTCTGAAGGGCTGAGTAGATCAAAATCATCCATGGCTATTTCATTTTCAATGGCGGTGGCGCTGGCACTGGCGGTGATGCCGGTGCGGCTGCGGCTTCTGACTTCATTCGCAAATCACTGCGGACTGTGGCTTGCCCGCGCTCATGTTTGATACGGTCAATGCCTCTCGACACGACTCCGCGACGGGTGCAAAACGTGAGGGCCGTCTGTTCATCAATAATATTGCTTTCATACGCATCGATTGCCGCCTGATCAAAGGTCTTCCAGCCAAAAATCTGACTGGCCTCGATGATCTCATTATAGCTCTTTCCTTCGCTTTCCCCTTGGATGATGGTTTCACGAGTTCGCAGGTTCGATCCCATGATCTCGAAAAGCCCATAACGGCCTCCCCCGATCTTTGGAACGAGCCGCTGACTGATGACCCACCGCAAGGAGTCTGACAAGCGGACACGGACCTGATCCTGCTCCTCTGGTTTGAAAAAGCCAAGAATACGATTAATGCTCAACCCGGCGTTGGTTGTGTGAAGTGTGCTGAGAACCAGATGTCCGGTTTCTGCCGCATTCAAGGCGACTTCCACCGTTTCACGGTCTCGGATTTCACCGACAAGCACCACTTTTGGCGCCTGTCTCAGAGCGGCCCTTAATCCGGTTGCAAAATCTGTAAAATCGCTCCCCATTTCTCGTTGGTTCAGTGTGGATTTTTTCTGGGGGTGGACAAATTCCACAGGATCTTCGAGCGTGATGATGTGGACGGATTTTGTTTCGTTGATCTCATTGACAACGGCGGCGAGAGTGGACGTTTTTCCTGCTCCGGTGGCGCCAGTGACCAGGACAAGCCCATTCTTTTCCAGTGCCACCTGATGGATGGTTTCAGGCAGATTCAATTGGGCAAAGGTGGGGATCTTTGTGTTTAATTTTCGCAGGACGATCGAGAGATTACTGCGTTGGGTAAAAACGTTGACGCGAAACCGAATCTGGTTTTCCAGCGAATACGAGAGGTCACATGATCCGGTATCGAGCAGGTCCCGTAAGAGGCGAGTGCTTCCATTGATGAGATTGAGCGCAAACATTTCAGTCTGAAAGGGCGTCAAACGTTCAATTGGTGGTTCACACGCCACCGGGGTTAGCTCTCCGTTTCGTTCCACTTGCAGCGGCTTGTCAACCGTCAGGTTCAAATCCGAGATTTCCTTGCCATCGTAAACGGCATCCTGCTTGGCCGAGGATGCGTTCAACATGGTGGTCAGATAGTAATTGAGCTCGATGTGTTGCATGGGATTACAAGTTCAAAAAGTTTGGCGTTTTACCGCCTTCTAATCCTCATCTTCTGGCGGATGGGCCAGGAATGGACGGAACTTTTTCTTGTCGATGCACTTATCATACGCCTCTTCTGGAGAGATGCGTTTCATTCGGATATGTTCCATGATCGAATCATCCAGGGGCATGTTGCCAAATTTCTTTCCCACCTGAATCATGCCGGGAATCTGGTGGGTTTTGCCTTCGCGGACAAGGTTGGCCACGGCCGTATTAAACACCAGAATCTCCAGCGCGGCGACACGGCCTTTTTTATCAATGCGCTTGAAGAGGTTTTGAGCCACGATGCCGCGAAGGGATTCAGAGAGCGTGGCGCGGACTTTGTTTTGTTGATCTGCCGGGAAGACGTCAATAATGCGATCCACGGTTTTTGCGGCGCTTTGAGTGTGAAGTGTGCCGAAGACCAAATGGCCCGTGCTGGCCGCAGTCAATGCGAGATCAATCGTTTCCAGGTCGCGCAGTTCGCCAACCAGAATGATGTCTGGATCTTCGCGCAAGGCTCCGCGCAGTGCGGTGGAAAATGATTTTGTGTGCAACCCCACTTCCCGGTGGTTGACCAGACAGTTCTTGCTCTCGTGGACAAATTCGATCGGGTCCTCAATCGTGATGATATGGTCCTTGCGGTTTTTGTTTGCGTAATCGACGATGGCGGCCAGCGTTGTGGATTTACCAGACCCAGTGGGGCCGGTTACAACGACAAGCCCCTTGTGCAACATTGCAAATTTCTTCAAAACCACCGGCAGGGGGGCGTCGAACTTTTCGAAATCTTCAAATGAAAGCACCTTCGATGGAATCTGGCGAAACACGGCTGCAATCCCATATTTTTGATTGAAGAAATTGACGCGCAAACGGCAGAGATTGGGAATCTCGTAGCCGAAATCAACATCACCCGTTTCTTCGAAAATCTTGACCTTGTGTTCAGGGGCAATCTCGTAGAGCATCTTTTTCAGTTCTTCGGCCTCCAACGGCGGGTAATCCACTCGGCTTAGCTCGCCATTGATGCGAAGAATGGGAGGATTCCCGGAAGAGAGGTGCAAATCCGAAGCCTTCTGCTCAAACATTAAATTGAAAAATGCATCTAATTTAGCCATAAACGCGTTTGATTGATTGCTCTATTGTTCATTAACTGATTAACCGCATGACTGCAAGCGAATGAATCCTCTCGAAAACCTGATCCGAAACGAGATTACCCGGACCGGTCCGATTCCGTTTCAACGCTTCATGGAGATGGCCCTTTATACTCCAGAATTGGGCTACTATGAGCGTCAGACGGAAATCGGAAAAGCAGGGGACTTTTACACCAGCGTCAGCGTTGGAGAATTGTTTGGCCAACTGCTTGCTTACGATCTTTCCAGACTGTCTCCAATTGGAATATCGGACGATTCAGAAAGTGCTAAAATCCAAATTGTCGAAGCGGGAGCACATCGCGGACAATTGGCTTTGGACATCCTCAAATGGTTTCGTCAATGGCTCCCCCATTCCTTTGAGCGGATGGAATACTGGATCGTCGAACCCTCCCAAGTCCATAAGGCGTGGCAACAAGACTCGCTTCGTGACTTTGACGGCAAAGTCAGATGGGTTGAGAAACTCTCCTTCTTGCCTCAAATCCGCGGCGTCATCCTCTCCAATGAACTTCTTGATTCATTCCCTGTTCATCGATTGCGGTGGAACGCCAGCACTCGAAAATGGGATGAATGGCATGTGGCGTGCGACGATACTGGGTTCAATTGGCAATCGGCACCTATTACAAAGGAAGCTGCTTCATCAGCCCCGGAGATTCCACCGCAACTCGCTGAAGTCTTGCCGGACGGATTTACAACAGAAGTTTGTCCATCGGCAATTCAATGGTGGGCCGATGCCTCAAAAAAACTGGGGAAAGGTGTTCTGATGACAATTGATTACGGGCTTGAATCACTCCAGTTTCTGGACCCGGCACGGAGTCAAGGCACCTTGCGCTCATACCATAAACATCAAAACAGCAACGATATTTTGTCTGACGCGGGAGAACGGGATTTGACGGCGCATGTCAATTTTACAGCCATTCGTGAAGCAGGGGAACATTCTGGCTTAAAAACCAACCATTTTTTGTCTCAGTCTGAATATTTGACACGGGTTTTTGAAGACATCTGGCACAATCAATCGAAGTTTGGCAATTGGACACCCTCGCGTCTCCGCCAATTTCAAACGCTGACACATCCTGAACATTTGGGCCGCGCATTTCGTGTGTTGATTCAGACACGATAGAATGTTGGTAGCTTTGGAAAGGGAAGATATGTGTTTTCTTTCATAAGGCACCTGACTTGATAAAAGTCGAGTTATCAAACACCTGATTCACTTTTTGACTAATTTTTCTAGCGTGATAACCTGATTCAAAACAGTGGAAGAATCAATTTATAGGAGTGGTTTATGATGCGGGGAAAACAAAATGCCGGATTTACAATGATCGAATTGATTGTTGTGGTTTTATGCATAGTCTTCCTTTTTTTATGGTTATATGGGTTAGCTACGGCAAATAATAGAACCTATTATTCACGGGTGGGTTGTGTAAGTAACCTCAAGCAAATTAGCATGAGCTTTAACGTCTGGGCTGGCGATTATAACGACAGTTTTCCTTGGAGTGTTTCAACCAACGAAGGTGGTTTATGCGAAGTTTTTGCCAATCCAAATCAGGGCTCCAATTGCTGGCGAATTTACCAGACTATGGCAAACGAATTGGGACAAGCACCCAAGATTTTGATTTGTCCTGTGGATGAACGTATGCCAGCAACAAACTTCATTGTCAAAGGAGCGACCAATGATACAGGGAATGCCGATTTTAAGAAGAATGCCTCCATTTCTTATTTTGTATGTCTGACTGGAATGACTGACACGTATCCCCAATCAATTATGTTGGGAGATCGTAATCTTGGGCCTGGTTTGACTCCGAAAGATGATTACGGTTATTCACCTTCAAATGACCAGGGAAACGATGTCGTTCTTGAAACGAATTCACCTGTTTGTTGGTCGAAAATGATGCATTCGAAGAAAGAACCCCATGAGTCTGGGCATGTAGCTTTGACGGACGGAAGTATTCAACTAGTAAAAAGTCTGGTCTTTCGCTCTCAAATCCAACCCCATGCTGGAGTGAGAAATACGCCATTTGACACCAATGCAGTAACGTCATCGGTTCCAGCACCCACCTTCCGATTGATTTTTCCGTGATTCGAGATTACGCGCACCAGGAACGCTCACGGTTTTTGGCATTGTTAATGGCGTCGTTGGCTGTCTTCACATCTCCAGCTATCTGGAAGTCGAACATTCCGACAACACAGAAGTCCGCTCCATTTTCATAAGCAAACTTGAACCCGGCAGCGGGGGAGATGGCTCCAGCCGCCAGCACTTTGTAGGCTATCCACGGACGGTTGAAGTCCTGCATGAAACGGATGACGGCATTGGGATCTGCACACCAATAATTGTCAGTGGCGTAATTGTCGATGATTTCCGCCTTTTGTTCCGGACGTTGTTTTGACCAATATTCCCTACTATGAAAGGTCTTCATGTAAAAGTCTGGCTTGATTCCAGCCTTTTCAACAGCCATGACGGTGCGTAATTCATGTCCTGCAACGCCTGCCGGAACTTTTTCCGCTTTGACCAATTCAATAAATTTGGCAATGGAATCCATCTTATTTTCCCGAGTCCACAGGTCACCGCGATTTCCTGTCAATATTATGGCGGATGCTCCTGAATCAATGGCCTGCTTGATGTAATCCTGAATGTTGGTGGTTTCAGGACCGAGCTGGGCAATGTATTGGATCTTGCCGCCGCGTTTCCGATACTCCTTGTAGACTTCAACGGCGTGCGGATCGACCGGATCGCAAATCATGGTGTTGATTCCGTGCTCTTCACAAAGCGCCCAGGTTTGCATGATCTTTTCGTTTGTAAAGTAGGCTTTGAGCAGGTCAGAAACGTAAATCAAATCGCGGCTGTGCGCGTAGCCGCTGATGAGATTGCCCCCGCAAATCAGACGGCTGATCGTGACATTGCCAATCTTACCAGTCGGACAAGTGCCTTTTGAGTTGGGAGTTGCCGGGGCGGGGGATGCTGGTGTGGATTGTTGGGCGAGAAGGTTTTGCTCTTCAAAACTGGTGACGATTGGCGCCGCAAGTGTGGCAGCGACTGAGGTCTTCAAAAAATGGCGACGACTGGTGTCCTTTTTCATGGCGCGTTTTGGGTTTAGTAATTCAATTTTTGTTAATTGGATGCCAACAATCAAGCGCGAAAAAACGATCGGTTGTTATTGTTCAATTTGTATTGTTGGAATCTTTTGACGCTCCAAATTTAAGTTTATTGAATTAGTTTCTTGGAGAGTTGATGACAAGCTGGTAAACCTACCGCATCCATTTCTATGAGAACACTATTAATTGGCATCGATAGCGGCACACAATCGACCAAGGTTTTGGTGGTTGAAGCGAAATCCGGCAAAGTCCTGTCCACAGCCGCGCAGGCATACGATTTAATCCCCAATTTGCCTCCCGGAGCAAAAGAACAAGATCCCAAGACCTGGCGCGAGGCCACGGCCAAAGCGATTAAGAGCGCACTCAAAGAGGCCAAAGCCAGCGCTGGCGAAGTCAAGGCGATTGGTGTCAGCGGCCAACAACACGGCTTTGTTCCAGTTGACAAGGCTGGCGAAGTCATCCGCCCGGCAAAACTCTGGTGTGATACGTCCACCGCGGCGGAGTGCGAGGAGATGACGGATAAATTGGGGGGACTCAAATCCGCAATCAAAGAGGTTGGCAATGCGATCCTTCCCGGTTTTACTGCGGCCAAGATCCTTTGGTTGAAGAAACATGAGCCGAAAAATTTTGCTCGGCTTGCCACGGTTCTGTTGCCCCACGATTACTTGAATTTCTGGCTGACTGGCAATCGCGTCATGGAGTATGGCGACGCCAGCGGCACCGCGTTACTCAACGTCAAAACGCGCAAGTGGTCCAAAGCGGTTCTCAAGACAATCGATTCTGACTTGGAAGGCAAACTCCCACCATTAATCAGCAGCGATCAACCGGCGGGAACATTGCAGGCATCTACTGCGAAAGAACTTGGACTTGAACCAGGCGTCCTCGTCAGTGCGGGCGGTGGTGACAACATGATGGGGGCTATTGGTACTGGAAACGCAGGTGGCGGCGTGGTGACAGCCAGTTTTGGAACCAGTGGAACGATCTATGCCTGTTCTGAAAAACCTGTGATTGATCCCAAAGGCGAAATTGCTGCATTTTGCGATTCCACCAATCGCTGGCTGCCGTTGCTATGCACAATGAACGTGACAGTGGCCACAGAGATGGTCCGTGAAGATTTTGAATGGACACATGATAAATATGCGGCTGAGGCGGCCAAAGCCCCGGCTGGTTCCGGCGGCCTCTTGTTAATCCCCTACCTTGAGGGAGAGCGCACTCCAAACGTTCCCAACGGCACAGGCGTGTGGTTTGGTGCCAACAAACGGACGTTTACAGCTCCCTACTTTGCGCGTGCCGCGATGGAAGGCGTGACCTTGGGAATGAACTACGGTCTCCTCCGTTTACAGGAACTGGGTCTGGAGCCAAAACAAATTCGAGCCACGGGAGGCGGTGCCAAATCCAAATTCTGGCGTCAAATCATGGCTGACATCTTCAATGCAGAAGTTGTGACCATCAAAGTAAGCGAAGGTGCTGCCTATGGTGCGGCGTTACAGGCGCTCTGGTGCTGGCGCTTGCAGAATGGCGAAAAAGTGGAAATCAACGAGATCACCCGTCAGTTTGTTGAATTGAACAAAAAGGAAACCACACAGCCCATAACTGCCAACGTCGAAGTTTACAAAGAGCTTCAAGCTCTTCAAACGGAGGTCTCAGTGGCACTCCGTGGCGCGTTTACTCATCATCGCGCCTTTGTGACGAAATAAAAGTTGCAGGTGATTAAATTGTCTGTTGAATGATATGCCATCTGGGGGTGTCTACTCAGATGGCATCTTTTTATTATGAACAAACTCTTGCTGAATTTAGCAGTGGCCCTGGCCAGCGTGACACTCGTTGGGTGCATTTCGCATACAACCACAGTGTGCAATCACGTGGAACGAGTGAAGGTCGAATTTGAAAACGAATCAGCAGGGAGAATCTTCTACGAGAAACTGAGCCATCTCCCGAACCCCAATAAAAAAGAAAGCAACACAGAGTTTGCCATCCCCTTGGTGTTTCAATGGGAAAAGAAGGTTGAGACCGATGATAATGAGCGGTTCAACGACGCCGTGCGCCGATGTGATACAAACAACGACGGCAAGATCACCGAGAAAGAGGCAAAGATATTTTCTGCTCAGCCGTAAAACTTCTGACTTTGACACCGAAGAAAAGCGGACTTAAGAAAAAATTGACATCCAACCCTCGTTTTCCCATCTCCAAAGATGACGGGGCGCTGAATTCCTTTCTCAGAAAACAATTGATCGATTTTGTTCATGGATGAGATCGCCGAGATTTTTATTTGGACGGTTTTGATTGAAGGCGTGGCATCCGTTGTGGCGCTCCTTTGTTGTATCTTGGCTTTCAAATGGCATAAAAAGGTGAGTTGGCTGACGTTGGGTGGGGCTACGATTGTGACGACAACGATGTTTATGCTTTTAATTTATGGGAGTTTGCTCTTTTCCCCGTCCGAATGGAGTCATAACAAATGTTCCTTCGAAACGATTCTGACAACCCTTCTCTTGTTACTCGTATTTAGCTTTGTTCCGGGAATGGGAGTTACCTTTTATTGCCGTAAAAGGTTTGAACTCAGAGAAAAAGGCACTCCATCACAGAAACATTAAAGCCGGGGAAACGCTGTTTTTCATTGTTTTGGGTAAAAAGCGCTTGAAAAACCAGTGTGGGCCTCCTCTTCAATTCAGAAAGTTGCAGGAAATGTTGGTGTGACTTCGAAAAGGAAATGGGGCGAAATTAAATACGCGTAAAATGCTTGAAAACAATAAGTAACACGCGTAGTCTTATCACTTTCAAGCTTTGTCGTCGACGCAGGAAACCGTCTGGCATAAAATTCTTGAATTGCATTTGAGATGATTTTTGTCAACGTTGTGCTTGCCAAAAATGGCTGCTTCCATAGATTTGACGGCTTACTTTGGTTTTTATGAATTTAAATGCTCTAAAATTGATTTTGGCAGATGCTGCGGCCCCCGTTACTGGTGCGGCTCCAACGGCACAGAATCAAGGTGAAATGATTAAAATGATCATTATGATCGCCGTTTTTGGCGTCATGATGTATTTCCTGATGATCCGGCCACAAAATAAAAGGGCAAAAGAGCATGAAGCCATGCTCAAAACCCTGAAGGCTGGAGACAAAATTGTGACTTCCAGCGGGATAGTTGGAGTGGTTATCGCCGTAAAAGATCGGAGCGTGTCTCTGCGCTCAGGCGATTCCAAGTTGGAGATCTTGAAATCTGCCGTGGCAGACGTTACGGAACGCGGCGGGGAAGCAAGTGCATCGTAATCCGGCAGAATTCTAATTAGCTAACGACATGAAAAATCAGAAATTTTGGTGGGCGTTTATAGCCTTTGTGGTTGCATGGTCCATTTACGAATTTTATCCGCCCAGTAATCGGGACCTGATTGAGGAGTTTGATTCGCAGGCTGCGGTCTCCAGAAAGGATGCCACATACAAGACCATTCTCGCCAAAGCAGTCGAACTCAAGAAAGCTGACCCTCGTACTGTGGCCGAATTTGGCAATCTGCTTACTGCCATTGGCACCAATAATATTCAGCTTTACTTCCCTGAATTCGCTGACAAGGTCAAAAATGAGAAGGACCCCACCTATGCGGTCCTCAACCTCTTGCAGAAGAAGGCGGCTGGCAAAGTTCATCTGGGATTGGATCTCCAAGGGGGTAGTCAGTTCCGCGTTCAACTGGTTCCAACCCGTAATGGTGACACTAATAAATCCGCTGTTGAAGATGAATACCAACACAAGCGTCTGACAGAGCAAGCGGTTGAAGTCCTCCGTAAGCGTGTCGACCGTTTGGGGGTTGCTGAACCTTTGATTCAGCCTTCAGGTAACGATACCATTCTTATTCAACTTCCTGGCCTTTCTCAAGTCGCTCAGGATGAGGCAAAAAATAACATTCAAAAAGCGGCTTATCTTGAATTTCGTATGGTTCACCCGGAGAGTGCCAAACTCCTCAAGGAAGGCATTATTGAACCCGGATACGAAATCTTGAAAGAAAAGGTCAAGGAACCCAATGGCACGGAACAGTTGGTTCCCTACCTCGTTGAAAAAAGACTGGCAAACGGTTTGACTGGTAAATATATCAAGAGTGCCCGAGCTGCTCGCGACCAAATGGGAGTCCCTCTCATTCAGTTTAATTTCAACGATGAAGGAGCCAGAAGATTTGGTGAAGTGACCAAGGAAAATATTGGACGCCAACTTGCCATTGTTTTGGATGGAGAACTCTATTCTGCTCCAAGAATCAACAGCGTGATTTATGGTTCGGGTGAAATCACAGGCCACTTTAGCTGGGATGAAGCGGAACGCGTGGCCAATGCCTTGGAAAACCCATTGGAAGCCCCAGTCAAGATTGTTGGCATGAGTCAGGTCGATCCTACATTGGGAATGGATACGATTCGAAGCGGTATTATTGCTGCCATTTTGGGAACGGTATTTGTAGCGATTTTCATGGTGTTTTATTACATGCGTTGCGGTCTCATTGCAGACATCGCAATGATTTTGAACCTTGTGGTTCTGCTTGGTGTGATGTGTTCTGTCGGAACAACATTAACTCTGCCAGGCATTGCAGGTATCGTGTTGACCATTGGTATGGCTGTCGACGCAAACGTGCTGATTTACGAACGTTTGCGTGAGGAAATGGCACTGGGCAAATCCATGCGCGGAGCCATCTCTGCTGCTTACAGCCGTGCTTTCAGCACCATTTTTGACTCCAACATAACAACACTCATTTCTTCCATCATTCTCATTTACTTGGGAACCGGTCCAATCAAAGGGTTTGGTGTCACACTGACCATTGGTGTGATTATCAGCATGTTTACTGCGTTGATCGTAACACGCCTGATTTTTGATTTTCTCCTTGATCGTAACATGCTGAACAAAATCGGCATGCTCCACGTGGTAAAGAGCGCCAATGTGGATTTCATGAAATATGCGAAGGTCGCATTTACAACTTCATGGGTGATCATATTGATTGGTGTGGGCTACGGCATTGGTGTTCGGGGGCATAATATTCTGGGTGTGGAATTCGCTGGTGGTAACGCCATGAAGCTCGAATTCAAACAGAAAATTGATCCTGAAAAAATCCGTCCTGTCGTTGAAAAAATGGCTGGTGAAACAAAGATTCAATATCAACGAGGTGCAAAGGATGAAACATTGGAAATTGTGATTCCTTTGGAAAAGGAAGGTAAACCGAATTCAGTGACGGATGTGGTTGGGGCGTTGAAGACGCAATTCCCGAACGCTGGATTTAAAATTGCTGAGCAGAGTTTGGTAGGACCCACCGTTGGTGAGGAAATCCAAAGGACTGCTATTTTGGCAACATTCCTTTCATTGTTCGGCATTCTTCTCTATGTGGCTTTGCGTTACGAATTCTCATTTGCAGTCGGCGCTGTGTTGGCCATTGTTCACGACGTGTTGATGACAATGGGCATCTACTTCCTGTTCCAAAAACAGATGAGTGCCTCATTTGTGGCAGCCATTCTGACAATCATCGGTTTCTCAATTAACGACACAATCGTTATTTTTGACCGTATTCGTGAAGACTTGAAACTGGGTGTCAGAGGCACATTCAGAGAAGTGATGAACAAAGCGCTGAACCAGACTCTCAGCCGAACGATTATTACATCTGGCACGGTATTTCTGGCAACCTTGGCTTTGTATTTCTTCGGTGGTGGCGCGATTGATGACTTCTCGTTTGCGTTCCTAGTCGGTATTATCACCGGCACCTATTCTTCCATCTACATCGCGAGCGCGCTCGTCTTGTGGTGGCACAAGGGCGAACGTCCGAACATTGGTCCTGTGGTCTCTGGAACATCTGCCGCGGCTGCAACTGTTGCGACGACTCCAATGGCAACCGCAAAACCTGCTCCGGCAGCAGGCGCATCTGCGGCTAAAACGGGCGTTTGATTCGTGATGATGCTGGCTGTGACACACATTTCTTCTTGGGAATGGTATCATTACGCTGGTTTTGTTATCATCATTCTCTTTCTGCTTGCGCTGGACTTGGGGGTTTTCCACAAGTCCGCGCATGTGGTTAAGATAAAGGAAGCGCTCGGTTGGAGTTTGCTTTGGTTCTCTCTGGCAATGCTATTTGCCGTTGGTGTGGGAGCTGTTCATGGGCGGGGGAGCGCGTTGGAGTTTGTGACGGGATACATCATTGAATTGTCTCTTTCGATGGACAATGTCTTTGCCATCGCCATCATTTTTACTTACTTTTGCATTCCGCAGAGCTATCAACATCGGGTTCTATTTTGGGGAATCATTGGGGCTTTAGTCATGAGAGGCGTGATGATCGGGATGGGCTCTGCGCTGATTCATCATTTTCATTGGCTTCTTTATGTGATGGGGGCCTTCCTAATTTTTTCGGGTATTAAAATGACCTTTGCCAAGGAAGAGGGGGTTCATCCAGAGAAGAACATCTTTGTTCGCCTGGCTCGAAAGTTCTTTCCGGTTTCCGACAAATTGGATGGTCAGAAGTTTTTCACCGTTGTGAATGGAAAAAAGGCTTTGACGCCTCTGACGCTGGTTTTGGGAATGGTCGAAACGACGGACATGATTTTTGCGTTGGATTCAATTCCTGCCATTTTTGCTGTGACAGAAGATACGTTTGTTGTTTTTACATCAAACGTGTTTGCGATTCTTGGTCTCAGATCCCTTTACTTTGTTCTGTCTGGAGCCATTGGTTATTTCCGGTATTTGAAGATAGGGCTTTCAGTTGTGCTGGTGTTCATTGGTGCAAAAATGCTCGTTGCCATTTGGTATTCGATTCCTATTGGAGCCTCGTTGGGAGCTGTTGGGGCGATTATTGGCATAGCGATTGGGGCTTCTGTGGTTGTCGGCAGACGTGAGAAAAAGGCATCGTTAGGATGAAATACCGATGGGCCTTCGCACAACCGCAGGCTGAGCTTTGCGCACAGCTAAGCGGAAATCTAGGTGTCTCTCCCTTGCTTGCTCAATGTCTTGTCAACCGTGGGCTTTGCGAGACGGATCCCATCCGTTTGTTTTTGGAACCGCGTCTGAAACATTTGACCGACCCTTTTCTCATCCCCAACATGAAGAAAGCGGTGGAGCGCCTTTTGTCTGCGCGTGAAAAGGGTGAGCCGCTGGTTATTTTTGGTGACTACGATGTTGATGGTGTGACTTCCACGGCCTTGCTGGCCGATATTTTAAAGCGCCTTGGATGGAAGGTTTTTCATTACCTGCCGCACCGTCGTGAGGAAGGCTACGGTCTGAGTGGTGATGGCGTGCGTAATTGTCTGGAGAAGCATCCGGTCAAACTGTTGTTGGCGGTGGATTGTGGTTCCACGGCTGTGAAAGTCGTTGCTGAATTGAGCAAGGTGGGGGTGGAAGTAATTGTCTTGGATCATCACCAAATCTCCAATCCAGCCCCTCAAGTGGTGGCCCTGGTGAATCCTCATGCGGAACAGGATGCAAAGCCCTATTCGGAACTGTGTTCAGCCGGATTAAGTTTTAAACTCGCGCACGCATTGGTGAAAAGACTTCGTGAGGCCAAAGAGACTGTGGCTTTGAATTTGGATCTGCGAGAATTTCTGGATTTGGTTGCATTGGGGACGATTGCCGACCTGGTTCCTTTGACTGGGGAGAATCGGATTTTGGCAAGCAGTGGTCTGGAGCGGTTACAATCAACAGTGCGTCCGGGGTTGGTGGCTTTGAAAAAGGTGGCGCAGTGTCCTGCCACTCTGGGAAGTCATGAGGTGGGATTTCAACTGGCTCCGCGTCTTAACGCTTCGGGGCGTTTGGAAAATGCGGGGGAATCATTGCATTTACTCCTGACTACGGATTTGGAGGAAGCGGAACAGGTAGCAATGGCACTGGATAATTGTAACCGCGAGCGTCAATCGATTGAGAGAGCCATTGCTGAAGATGTGATACGGTCTGTTCGTGCACGGTTTGATCCCAAATCCGATTTTGTGATCGTAGAGGGAGATGCTTCGTGGCATGTGGGGGTTGTTGGAATTGTGGCATCACGGGTTTTGGGGGAGTTTCATCGGCCAACGATTATTTTGGGGGGAGACGATGGAGTTTGGCGTGGGTCGGGCAGGAGTATTGAGGGGTTTGATCTGGCGGCAGCGTTGCGTCAATGCAGTGATTTGCTCTTGCGCCATGGTGGGCACGCATTGGCGGCGGGATTGTCCATTGCGCCAGACAAGGTTGCTTTATTGAAGGCGCGACTTAACGATATGGCCCGTGGAGTTTTAACGCCTGAATTATTACAACCCTCTCTCAGACTGGATGCCCAGGTGGTCTTGAGGGATGTGACTGCCGAAAGAGTTCGTGAGTTATCTCGTTTGAATCCCACTGGACAGGGAAACGGCCCCGTCCGAGTGGCGGTTTGTGGTCTTTCTCAGCAACAGCCGGTGGTTAGATTGGGAAAAGACCGGCAGCATGTGAAGATGCGGGTCACGGATGGTCGTTACTCCATGGAGGCCATGTGGTGGAACTGGGGGGATGCTCAATTACCGAAGACAAAATTCGATCTGGCCTGTGTTCCTCAAATCAACAGTTTTGGAGGCCGTCAAACGGTTCAGCTTAAGGTTTTGGATTGGAGGGAGTGATGCTGGCAGTGGAGGAATTTCGGTTTTTGCGGACGTGTTCAAAAAATTCCTCGGCCACCATGTAACCTACGCAGTCAGGTGATCCACAATGACAGGGGTGTTCCCGGTAATCAGCAAGGTCATATCCATAATTGAAAGTGATTTCTTCACCTGGAGCGATATTTCGACGGGAGATAATCCAGATTTTTCCTTCAATGAGTTCCGCATCGCAGTTTGGAGAACAACTGTGATTAATAAAACGTGCAGGGTTCCAACCAACGGCTCCGTCCAGATCGTATTGATCGTCCAATGCGAAAATAAACCAATTCTCTTCTTCGCAACGTTTGAGCGATTCCTGTTTTGTAATCTTCTGCCCCATGTATTCAATCACTCTGGTGCCGGTGGAAATTGGCACTTTGGCAAAACCACCCATTCCGTGAATGGGGGAGGGTTTGAATTCGATCAAGTCGCTCATCAAACACCAAATATCTCAAAGATTGCTTTTTATGAAAAGATGCAAAGCGGATTCAAGCAGGCTCTGCATTCGTGAGTTTTGCAAACGCAATGGTCTGGCGTTTGAGTGCCAGTCATTGGGGGATGGGCGGTGGGGGCGGAACGTTCTTTATATGGAATCCTGGTGGAGGAGGAGGAAGGGGAGGCAGGGTTTTTACCAGTTGCCGCCAGGTTTCCCGTTCTTTCTGTGGCATGTTTTCCCAGAGCCCTGCATTTTGTAGAAATTGCTGTCGTGCTTCAGGGGACATGTTCATGAATTTGGAGAGAGAAGTGATTCGTTGATTGCGCTGTTCCCTGGAAAGACTCTCATAGTTTGTCAGGGTATGTTGTAATGTTTTACGTTCCGTATCTGACAGGGTTTCCAGTGTCTTTTCTTTTTCAACGGCGGGGAGATCAAAGAACTTTCGGAAGAGATCGCACATTCTCTTGCGCCGTTCCTGAGGAAGTTCTTTCCATCGTTTCATTTCCTCATCCAGCTTCTTTTGTTTCTCAACGGACAACGGTGAATGGGAGGTCGCAATTCGGCTGGCATGTTCAATGTAGGCGGTCACGGCATTTTGATTTTCCAGAAACTCCTTTTGAATTTCCGGGGATAACTCTTCCCATTGCTTTAGACGTTCTTCGACGATGGAGCGGTCTTTGTCCGGGATTGACTCAAGTGTTTGGCTCCGATCAGAAGCGGGGGTATTAATCATGCGCTGAACATACCAGCGCAATTCTGTCTGGCGCAGGCGCAATTCCCGTGCTTCAGGAGGCATGATTTCATACTCGCGAAGCTTGAACAAAACCGTTTTGCGTTGTTCTGGCGAGCGCTGGGCCAGAGCAGCGTCACGCTGTTCTGGTGACATTGCGAGAAGCGAACGAAAAAACAGGACAGGATTGTTTGCGCGCGCAACGACGTGAGGCAGCGAGGGAGGCTGTGGTGCGTCTGTGGATGCCGGAACAGATTGTGCCATTGCTGCCAAGCTGACGCTTAGCAAAACTGGGACAATCCAATTTAAGGAACGGCATCGCGACATAGAATTATTCGAGGGCTTCCAAAAGATCGTTGTCTGCAACCTGCACTTTGCTCAAGCGGTCAATGGTGTCAAAATCTTTGAGCCAGTCCATTTCAGAAATGGCTGCAACGCGCGAGACTGCAACAATGTTCTTTGCAAGTTGGGAACGTTCCGAAATTTGATTTTGGTGGACGGAGAACAATCCAAAGGATGCAAGCAGCATCGCTGTAATGCACGCAGGAGCCCAGCCGAGGCGAAACCATTGGGAAAACGCAAAACGGAAACGTTTCTTTTCCTGCCCGGGAGTGGTTCTTTGGGCAGCTTGCAGCACGCGGGCGGTGAAATTGGATGAAACCGGAACATTGTTCAACCCTTTGAGCAACCCGTTTAGCGCATGTTCTTCATTCCAGTCCTGACGTTTTTCTGGAGTTGCCGACAACAGATCATCGAGTTGCTGTTGCTCCTGGCAATCGAGCTTTCTTTTCCAGCTTAGCTCTTTAATTCTCTGGTAGTCTGAATCATCCATAATTGCTACTTTCTTTAACACCTTTTCGATGGTGAAGTTTCGGTGGAATTCCACTGTCCTGTTTGAAGATAGGGTTTGAGCTTTTGTTTGAGAGTCTCGCGACCGCGATGAATCAGCGACTTGGTTGCGGAGACGGAGCACTCCAGAATCCGTGCTATTTCTTCATAAGAAAGTTCATCCTGCCGGCAAAGGAGGATTCCGAGCCTTTGTTTTTCTGGAAGCTCATTGAGTGCCTGCTGTATTTTTTGCTCCAGCTCATTGTGTAAAAAAGTATCTGGTGGAGTGTGAGTTTTTTTATCTTCAAATTGATGCGTCGGCAGATCGTCGTTCTCTTCTGACATGGCATCCATCGATTCTGTGGGATGCCGCGAGCGCCGTCGGAGTTCATTAAAACAGGAATGCCGTGCTATGGTGAAAAGCCAGGTCGAAAATTTTGCGCTGACTTCATACCGGTCAGCCGATTGGTAGACGCGCACAAAAACGTTTTGTGCCAGGTCTTCAGCTTCTTCCAAGTCATGCACCATCCGGAACATCAGGTTGATGACCGGCTGCTTGTATTTCTCGACTAATTCCGCAAACGCTTCGGAATCTCCGTTTTTAACACGAAGCATCAACTCTGCATCCGGATCAGTCATTTCAGCCATTTCAATTTAATAGTAATCTAAAACCCAGTCTTTTCACAAGGTTGCGGAAGAATAGCGGCAATTTGATCAGAATTCTGTCAACAATTACTTTTTGATGTTCAAAATGAGGCTTCATGTCAAATTCACAAAAATGTGACCGTGTCGTCGTTTTTTTTGACCCACTGGATCGTGTTGGAAATGAAGAAATTCGCCTGTAAAACACTCCAAAATAAGAGTGATTTTTGTGTTCATAAAAACAGACCACAAGAGGCGATTTTAAGGCCCCTTTTTTGATGAAAAATGGGGGGCATTCGAAGTGAAAAAACGCGTTTTCCTTAGGAAAATAGCATATTTTATTTTTTTCAAAATTTTTCTTGTCACCACAATATATGGGGTTAGATTGCCAACCACTCCCTACTAAAAGGGTAGCATCTGAGGGCGACGGAGAGTCGTCCGCAAGTTTTCTGAAACACAAAGATTTTTAGGCTGAGCGACTACGCCAGCCGCGGTTTTATTGAAAAAGAACTCCATAGAAAAAGGCCATGCCATGATTGATTCCCGTGATCAGATTGTGGCGGCAGCCGAGCCTGTTGCTCGCCGCCGTTCCAAGCTATCTTCCTCCCGTCGCGCGGGTGGCGCTCATTCCAAGAAGATGTTGCAAATTGCCCGGGTATTTAGTGATGCCACGGTTAATCCATTCGATCAGTTGGAATGGGAAAAACGCACTGCTGAAATTACCGATGACAATGGCAAGGTCATTTTTAAACAGGAAAATGTGGAGGTCCCCAGAACATGGTCGCTTCTGGCAACCAAGGTGGTTGTTTCCAAATATTTCTATGGCGAACAAGGCCTGCCTGAACGCGAGACATCCGTTCGACAATTGATTCATCGGGTGAGCCGGACAATAGCCGATTGGGGAGTGCAGGACGGTTATTTCAGCGCTGAAGATGGGGAAGTTTTCTACGATGAACTGACGTGGTTGTGTGTGAACCAGTATGGCGCATTCAATTCGCCTGTTTGGTTCAACGTCGGGCTTTTCCAACAATACAACGTTGGAAAATCCTCGGCAAAAGGCAACTGGCACTACAACGCCAGAACCAAGGAAGCCGAACGCGCCAGCACACAATACGAATTTCCACAGGGAAGCGCCTGTTTCATTCAGTCTGTTGAAGACAATATGGACAGCATTATGCAGCTGGCTTACAGCGAGGCGATGCTTTTCAAATATGGATCAGGCACGGGCACGGATTTGACCCCCATTCGTTCCAGCCGTGAAAAGCTCAGTGGCGGTGGGCGTCCCAGCGGGCCGTTGTCTTTCCTTAAAGTTTACGATCAGGTTGCCAACGTGGTGAAGTCTGGTGGCAAGACCCGGCGTGCTGCCAAGATGAACACACTGCGTGATACGCATGGTGACATTGAGGAATTCATCGAAGCCAAACAAAAGGAAGAGAAAAAGGCGTGGGCCTTGATCGAGCAGGGATACGATGGCACCTACAATGGCGATGCCTACGGCAGCGTCATGTATCAGAATGAAAATTTGTCCGTGCGCGTGAGCGATGAATTCATGCAAGCGGCGCTGGATGGCAAGGAATGGTGGACCCGTCGCACCACCGATGGCGCTCCTCTCGAAAAGAAAGATGCAGCAGCCCTGCTTAACAAAATTGCCGAAGGCACCTGGACTTGTGGCGATCCCGGTCTTCAATACGATGGTGCCATCCAAAAATGGCACACTTGCAAGGGAACTGAACCGATCCATTCCACAAATCCGTGTTCTGAATACGTCTTTCTGAACAACACCGCCTGCAATCTTTCCTCGTTGAACTTGATGAAGTTCAAACGTGAAGACGGCGTGTTCGACAGCGAACGTTTCCGGGCAGCCATTCGCATTTTTATCACTGCGCAGGAAATCCTGGTGGACAGGGCGAGTTATCCGACCAAGAACATTGCTGAAAACTCCCATATTTTCCGCACACTCGGGTTGGGCTATGCAAATCTGGGATCCCTGTGCATGAGTTATGGGCTTCCCTATGACTCAAATGATGGACGCGCCCTGGCAGGGGCCATTACCGCGATCATGACAGGTCAGGCTTATGAACACTCGGCTGAACTGGCGGAAGTGAAAAAGCCTTTTGCCGGATACTTTGATTCCCGTTGCACACATGTCCAGCAGCCTTTGACTCCCGATAACGTGGAATCGATGCTGGGCGTCATTCGTTTGCACCGTCAGTCAGTTGAAGACATTCATCCCAGCGAAGAATTCAATTATCTCAAGGACGAAGCCCGGGAAATTTGGAATCAAGCTCTGGATCGTGGCGAAAAATCCGGTTACCGGAATGCTCAGGTTACGGTGTTGGCTCCCACGGGAACGATTGCCTTTCTGATGGATTGCGATACCACGGGGGTAGAACCGGATATTGCCCTGGTAAAATATAAATTGCTGGCTGGCGGTGGAATGCTCAAAATTGTCAACCACACCATCCCTGAAGCGCTTCGACGTTTGGGCTACAGCCCGGAACAGGTGGATGGCATTGTTGCGCACATTGAAAAATTTGACACCATTGAAGATGTCGAAGAAAACGGGGCAACGATCAAGAGCGGTTTGAAGCCCGAAGACCTTCCAGTGTTTGACTGTGCGTTCAAAGCCTACCGCGGCAAACGTTGCATCAGCTACATGGCCCATCTTAAAATGATGAGTGCCACCCAGCCGTTCATCAGTGGCGCCATTTCAAAGACTGTCAATCTCCCGCATGAATGCACCGTTGGAGATATTAAAGATGCGTATGTCCAGGCTTGGAAAATGGGATTGAAATGTGTGGCGATTTATCGTGACGGTTCAAAACGTTCTCAGCCGCTGAATACAAAAAAGACTGAAGACACGACACCTGATGATAAGTTCTCCCTCAACGAATTGGAGGCGGAAATAGCACGGCTTCGAGCCCAATCCAGCCAGCCATTACGTCATCGCCTGCCGGAGACTCGCACTGCCATCACGCACAAGTTTGATATTGCTGGTCATGAAGGCTATTTGACGGTTGGCTTGTTTGAGGATGGACAACCCGGGGAACTCTTCATCACCATGGCCAAGGAAGGTTCCACCATTGGTGGTCTCATGGATTGCGTTGGAACGCTTACAAGTCTGGCCCTTCAATACGGCGTGCCCTTGGAAGCGCTTTTAAAGAAATTTGCCCACCAACGTTTTGAGCCTTCCGGCTTTACAAAGAATCCGGAAATCCGCAACGCATCATCCATCATTGACTATGTGTTTCGTTGGCTGGCGCTGCAGTTCATTCCTGGATATCGCGAAGCCAGCAACCCCAACCGCAGTCAACCCGAGTTTTCAATGCCGGGTCTGATGGATGAGTTGAAAAAAAAAGTAAATCGTCCAGTCGTGGATCTTGCAATTGCTGAGGAAGGTGAAAAAACGGTCAAGTCTTCGTCCAATGGAAAGAAGAGCAAGGCATTGCCCAGTGTTGGCCATGTGATTACCAATTTAAGTGACACCGTGGCACACTTCCAACAAGACGCTCCGCCGTGCCCAAAGTGCGGCCATGTCGCTGTTCGAAACGGCGCCTGCTACAAGTGCCTTAATTGTGGTGAAAGCTTGGGTTGCTCATAGACACTCTTGTCATTTTTACACGAAAACGCAGGTCGCAAGGCCTGCGTTTTTTTTGATTCAGCCTCTGTTCTGATTGGTAATCCTACTAATTACTGAACAACAGCTAAATTGGGTGGTTATAGTGCGCAATCTTAATATGCAACCTTGCCGCAAGTCAGGTGTTTTATTGTAAACAGAGATGAGAAAAACAAATCATCAAGGGTTTACACTGATAGAGCTGATGGTCGTCATTGCGATTCTGGGGATTCTGGCATCTCTGTTGCTTCCAGCGCTTTCCAGTTCCAAAAGAAAAGCGCAAGCAACTCAGTGTGTGAACAATGTTCGTCAATTAGGTTTGGGCCTGCAGAATTTCATTGCGGACAATCAAACTTATCTTGGATTGGCTTGGTACGACGATTTGGAGCACGATGGCCTTAATATTGCCTCAACTAATTTTGTTGAAAAAAGCATATGGAAATGTCCATCGGCACAATTCTTACCAAGGTTTCAGAGCGGATATTATTCCCTCAATGGTTTTGGGGGGCAGCGCTGGGGAAATCATGCAAATCATTTTGGCCTTTCTCCCCAGTTTGACCTAGCTCCCCCCATTGACATTGAAAGTGCAAAAATCAGAGAGTTTGAGGTGTCTAGCCCGAGTGAAATGATTGCCATTGGCGACGCGTTTACTCCAAACGCATACCTATTGCGTTGGAAGGTGAAGGATTTACTTAGGTATGGGAATACGATGTCTCGGCATGGAGGCAAAGCCAACGTGGTGTTTTGCGACGGCCACGTGGAATCACCCTCGCTAGAATTTCTTTTTGATGACACAAGCGATATGGCTTTGATCCGTTGGAATCGCGATCACCAGCCTCATCGCGAACTTCTAATAGATACGCCATGAGTTAGGCCCTTGGAATCATCCTGTTTGTGTGGAGAAGCGAGTCATATTGATTTACGAGGCCTTCTTACCTGACTCTACTTTATAAATCTCAATAAGCGAAACGATCCTTGGATACCAAAGAGATTATTGGGCATATCAATGAAAATTGTCTCTGGTTACCAGAATTTGTCTCAATGTGCTTGTGTGAACTCCAACTCTACCTCTACAACTTTTGACAGATATTCAAGATTGCTCAAACTGGGCAGACTATGGGGAAATGGAACTTAAGGGGGAAAAGAACTTTTCCGATAAATCATTAAAATCCTGATTTTTTGAGATTGATGACGCCGCAGCCATCACGAATGAAAATGAACAGGGTGTTTTTGTAACATAAAAACGCGCAGATGCGCTTCTGTCACTTGCGGAAAACGACCAGTAGAAGGACATTTACAGAAATCTATGTCATGCCTGGAAACAGTACTGGTTGTTGACATCAATGAGGATGCCCGTAGACAAGTCGTAGCAATTCTCAAGGCAGACGGGTATCCGGTTTTGGAAGCAGCCACCAGCGAGGGGGGGATGAGCCTTGCTCTTGAAAAGCCCCCGGATCTTGTAGTGTTGGGCTACGGGTTTCCAAATCAAGGTGCGACAACAATTTGTCATCAAATCAAATTCCAGCCCGCTCTCTCTCGGTGTTCAGTCATTTGCCTGGTGTCTCCAGAAAATATTGATCAGGCGGATGATCCCCTCGTGGATGGCTACATTGCCTGGCCAATTCCCGTGCCCCAATTTAAATCCTGGTTCCGCTCGATGGTTAAAGGGATGCCAACACAGAAGTGCATGTCCAATCTGTTGCGTCAACATGCGTTGTTCCTTTGTCTCATGGACTGTGTGCCGGACACGATTTATTTCAAGGATCGCCAAAGCCGTTTTGTTCTGGTGAATCGGGCTTTCCTGCAGCATCTCAAACTGGATTCACCTGAACAGGTTCTTGGGAAGACAGACATGGATTTATATGGTGCGCAACATTCGCAAAAAGCTTTTGAAAATGAACAGAAGGTGATGGAGACAGGTGAACCGCTTGTGAACCTTGAGGAGAAGGAAGATCATCGGGACGGCTCAATTACATGGGTATCCAGTACCAAAGTGCCAATTCGAGATGAAAAAGGCCGGATTACTGGGTTGGTTGGAATTTCCCGCGATGTGACTCAGCGCAAGCAGGTGGAGCATGAGTTGCGCAGAAGCCGATCGAAATACCAAAATCTTATTGAAAGTCTGTCGGATTGGATATGGGAGGTGGATGCCAACGGGCGTTGTGTCTACTCAAGTTCTCGTGTGTTCAATCTATTGGGATACGATGCGTTCTGGCTTGTTGGACGCCCAATTACGGATGTCATGATGGCGGCTGAACATTTTCGTATCTTGGGTATGCTTGAGTTAGCCCGGCATCAGGGACGGCACGAGATGAACTTTGACTGCATCTGTCTTCACAGGGGAGGAGATACCGTCTTGTTGGAAATGAATGTTCGCGCCATGGTTACTGATCGGGGAGTCATTCATGGGTTTCGTGGAGTGGGACGCGACGTCACGCAGAGAAGAAAATTTGAAGAGGATTTACGCAAGTTTTCCCGAGCGGTCGAGCAAAGCCCAGCCAGCGTTATTATTACGGACACTCGTGGGATGATCGAATATGTGAATGCCTGTTTCTGCCGCGTAACTGGCTATTCTCCAGAGGAAGTATTGGGGCGCAATCCGCGCATTTTAAAGTCTGGACAGACTCCTTCCGAAGAGTACAAGAGTTTGTGGACAACAATTGTTGCGGGGGGCGAATGGCGTGGAGAATTTTGCAATAAGAAAAAAAATGGAGACCTTTTCTGGGAGTCAGCCGCAATCTCAGCCATCAAGAATGAACAAGGTGAGGTGACACATTTTCTGGGGGTGAAAGAGGACATTACGGAGAGAAAAAACCAGGAAAAGGAACGGAGCATGATGGAAATGCAGTTGATGCAGGCCCAAAAGCTGGAATCGGTTGGACAACTTGCCGCTGGCATTGCACATGAAATAAATACCCCCACGCAATACGTTGGAGACAATCTCCGTTTCATTCAGGAAGGATTCGGAACACTCAACAAACTCGTCACCGAATTTGAAAAACTACTGGCGGCTCTAGAGACTAATTCCATGTCTCCAGAACTTCTCAATGAGATCATTATCCGAAACAAGGAAGCGGATTTCCCCTACCTTTCAACGGAGATTCCTGTGGCCTTGGATCAATCCTTGGATGGAATTCAGAGAATTTCCAGCATTGTTCGTGCGATGAAGGAGTTTTCGCATCCAGGCACCAAGGAAAAAATTCCGGTGGATATCAACCATGCCATAACGACAACCCTCACTGTGGCGCATAACGAATGGAAGTATGTTGCCGAGGTCGAAACTGCGCTGGCTCCAGATTTACCCAAGGTTCTCTGTTTACCAGATGAGATCAATCAGGTGTTTTTGAATTTGATTGTCAATGCATCCCAGGCCATTGGGGAAATTGTGAAAAAGACGGGTGGCAAGGGAACAATAAAAATTACGACACAAAATAACGGCCCATGGGTTGAGATTCGGATTGAAGATTCAGGAGGTGGGATTCCTGAGGCGATTCAACATCGGATATTTGAGCCATTTTTCACAACAAAGGAAGTGGGAAAGGGGACTGGGCAGGGATTGACCATTGCACGGACGGCCATTGTCAATAAGCATAATGGTGAAATCACTTTTGCATCCAAAGCTGGCATCGGAACGACTTTTCTAATTCGGTTGCCAGTGGATGCTGGTCCAAAACAGGAAGTGGCGAAGTCTCAGAATGTGGTGCAACCCGTCTAAAGATAGAGTCAATTTGTCACACAAGGGAGTTTTTTGCTGTTGGACGAGTAAAAATAAGGCAGGGAAAAAGTGAAAAGATATTTTTTTTCTGTTTTGCTGATTTTGGCCCGGAAATGGGGCAATTTCAGGGGGAAAGCGAAGGGAAAATAACCAAATTTTCTGCCAACAAGCAATTTGAACGGTTGACACCCGGCCATGGACCGGTATCTTCTCACATTTCCGAGTCACGGAAATCAACCGTGATCGGTCCGCTGCCCACAAAAGGGTGTGGCAGTCACTTGTATAAGTAAAATAACATGAAACGCCAGTATCAACCGTCAAAAATCCGTCGCAAACGCCAACACGGGTTTTTGAATCGTAATTCCACAAAGAGCGGCAAAGCTACTCTTGCCAATCGTCGTCGTGTAGGTCGCAAACGTCTGACCCCCGTCTAAACACATGGGCGGCACACCTTCTGCCCGCTTGCGCCTGTCTCGTTCGAACCGCCTGAAGAAAAAGGGTGATTTCTTACGGGCACGAGCGCGGGGGCAACGGGTGGTGTGCGGCTGTTTGATAGCGAACGCTTTGCCGCAGACGAAAAGTTCAATCTCCCGTCTGGGAGTCGTCACGAGCAAACACATTGGCATGGCAGTAGTGCGGGTGCGTGCCCGCCGGTTGCTCCGGGAAGTCTACCGGGTCCATCAATATGATTTAAGTCAATCGGTGGATCTGATTTTGGTGGCGCGTTCGTCCATAGTGGGGAAGGTGTTTGCTGACGTTGAGCGTGACTTTCTGCGGGCGCTGCGGCAACTTCGATTGCTCAGGCAAGCCGGATGAATATCGCACAATACAGTTTGATTTTGCCCATACGCATTTATCGTGCAGTGGTTTCCCCTGCGTTACATGCGCTTTTTGGGCCGGGGGCGGGGTGTCGTTATACTCCGAGTTGCTCGCTTTATGCGCTGGAATCTGTTAAGGTGCACGGCGCATGGAAAGGCGGATGGCTTGCGTTCTGCAGGCTTTGCCGTTGTCATCCCTGGGGTGGGTGCGGCGAGGATCCGGTGCCAAAAACCTTTCGGTTTCAAATACCGGGCATTGACTTTTTAAAAAGAAAACTATTACACCGACATTTGAAGGTTTAGCTCATGGATCGTAAATCACTTTTAATTGTAATCGTTTCGCTGGCCCTTCTTTTTGGAGCCTGGTCCGTGGTGGATCATTTTTATCCGCCTGTGCCGCGTCCACAGATGTCTGCACAGGTTCAGCAAACGAATGCAATTTCCACTTCTTCTGAGACGGCGACAACCACGGCGAATATTCCTTCACCAGCCTCTCCCATCTCGAGCAGCATTTCCACTGCTGGACCAGAGCAAACTCTGGTTGTGACAAATGAACAACTTTTATTGCACTTCACCTCTCGGGGGGGTGGTTTGAAGTGGATTCAGCTCAAGGGGTATCCAGCCATAATTCTTCCGGGAAAACAATCGCAGGAAACTAATCTGGCCTGTTTGGGAATTGGGGCTCAGGTGCCGACTCTGGCCGTGTTTGGCGGAGATCAAATCACAGGGGACAATAATTTTACCCTTTCTCAAAATGGCAATGTGGTTCGCGCCGAGAAAACGCTGACTAATGGATTGCGCGTCATCAAGGAATTCCAGATTGGAACCAACTACATGTTGGATGCAAAAGTGCGGTTTGAGAACACTTCTTCCAAGCCGATTGGACTTCCAGTTCAACATGTCATCGTTGGCACTGCAACGCCAATGAATCATGTTGAGGATTCCACAATGGTGGGAACTCTTTGGTACAATGGCTCAAAAATGGAAGAGGTCGGTGTCCCATGGTTTGTGAATTCTTCCTTTGGCGGATGTGGCAAGAGCAATCCCCGTTACTTATATCAAGGTGGGGCTGGCAATGTTCAGTGGGTAGCCGTTCACAACCAGTTTTTTACTTTGGCAGCGATGCCTTCGACAAATGCGCCACAAGTTTCTGTGACGAGTGTGCCTCTGGCTTCCATGCCATTTACAGCCAAGTTGATTACCAACGGTCTTCAAGCCGCGTTTACCTATCCGCCTGCCATGGTGGAGCCTGGCAAAGTGCTTGAGCGCGATTACAAATTTTACGCAGGCCCGAAGGAATACAATCGTCTCGCCCAGATCGGCAACAAAATGGGAAACAATCTGGACCTGATCATGAATTTTGGTTTCTTCGGGTTTTTCTCAAAGATCCTTCTCCTTTCCATGAACGCCGTCCATGTGACTGGGCTTTCCTATGCGCTTTGCATCATTGTCATTACCATCATCATAAAGCTGGTCTTTTGGCCTTTGACCAATGCGAGCACGAAATCCATGAAGCGGATGCAGGAGTTTCAGCCGCAAATGAAGGCCATCGCGGACAAATACAAGGATGATCCGAACAAGAAGAACCAAAAGACAATGGAATTCATGAAGGAGCATAAGATCAATCCTTTGGGAGGCTGTCTCCCCATGCTCCTGCAGATTCCCGTTCTGTTTGGTTTTTACATGATGATTCGTGGTGCAATCGAATTGCGTGGTGCCACGTTTCTTTGGGCATTTGACCTTTCCCAACCCGATACGGTTGCTGTCATTGGCGGAATTCCGCTTAATATTCTGCCAATTTTGATGGCTTTGACGATGATCTGGCAGACGGGTTTGACACCCGCTTCTCCCGGAATGGATCCCACGCAACAGAAGATCATGCGTTGGGGGATGCCGGTCATGATGCTTTTCTTCCTTTATAAGATTTCCTCAGGCTTGACGCTGTATTGGACCGTTCAAAACCTGTTGACAATCGCGCAAACAAAGATCACTAAAACAAATGACACCGACACATCGGGACAAAAAACGAATCCTGTGGTGCCGGCGAAAAAGAAAAAATAACATCGGCATGGCTGGCTTGATTTGCGCGCTGGCCATGATACGATTCATAGAACATTAACACATACTATGCCCGCTCAACCCAAAGCCACACTCGAGCAATTACTTAAACTATTGGGATTTGAAGCCACCGTTGAAGAACATCCGTTGGATGACGGTCTTTTTCTGGATGTGAAAACCGAGGATTCTGGCCGTTTGATTGGCCGCCAGGGGCAAACCCTTGCTGATCTTCAATACCTCACCAATCGTCTGCTTTTTCAACAAGATCAAAATGTTCCCAAGGCCATGGTTGATGTCGGTGGATACCGTGCAAAGAACCGCGATGCCCTTGTTCAAAAGGCTAAGGCTGCTGCGGAAAAGGTCCGTCGTTGGGGGGATGTGGTGGAATTGGAGCCGATGAGTGCGTTTGACCGCCGGATCATTTACAACGCTCTCAAAGACGATCCCACTCTGGAAACTCAGAGTGTTCAGGTGGAAGGCACAAACAAGAAGGCCATCCTTCTTCGCCCGAAGCACTGAACTGAATCGGCTTGAAGCCGAAAAGGTTTCGTTTTGAAAGCGGTGGTTCTGCTACCGCTTGGAGTTCCGGTAGTTTTTGAATTTCAAATCCGAAATATTTTGAAGGCACCCGCCTTTGGATACTTCGGATTTTTTTATGTCCAGCCGGGGTTTACGGTCACTTCATTTGGCGTGCTTTCGATTGTTCACCATGAAATAGAGCACGGGCACTGCCATTCGGCTGATGAGCAGGGAGGCAACTTCTCCTGCCATCAATGAAATCGCCAGCCCCTGAAAAATGGGATCGGCAAGGATCACTGCGGCTCCCACGACCACTGCCAAAGCTGTAAGCAGCATTGGACGAAAACGCACTGCTCCGGCATCCACAACGGCATCAGCCAAAGGCATCCCCTCTGCCACGCGTAGCTCAATGAAGTCAACAAGGATGATGGAATTACGCACGACGATTCCTGCCCCAGCCATGAAACCGATCATTGAGGTTGCGGTGAAAAATGCCCCCATCATTCCGTGGGCAGGCAGAATCCCAACCAGCGAAAATGGAATGGCCGCCATCACAACGGCTGGCGTGATGAAAGACCGGAACCATCCGACCATGAGCAGGTAAATCAGCACACATACCACGGCGAATGCCATTCCTAGGTCTCGGAATACCTCAATTGTGATTTGCCATTCGCCATCCCATTTGATGGATGGCTGATTATCGGAGAAGGGCAGGGCAGCGTTGTAGACTTTTAACGGGCTGCCATCACCACCAAAATCCTTCGTGTTGATTTTCGCAAGTGCCTTGTTCATTTTTAAAATGGCATAGACTGGACTTTCGATGCTTCCGGCAACATCGCCAATGATGTAGGTCACAGGCATGAGGTTTTTATGATAGATGCTCTTGTCCTCTATCGTTTGTTCCAGTTTTACCAATTCGCGCAACGGCACCAGGGGGGCTGCCGAAGTGGACCCCGGCTCTGGAAGTGCATTGGCATCGCCTGAACGAATTCGTAGCGCCAGCAATTCCTCTGGCATCGTCCTAGCCGCACGGGGCAATTCCAAAATCAGGTCCACATCCTCTTTCTCACGTGGTTTGTGCACGAGATCAATGGACTGTCCTTTTACGGCGATATTGAGAGTCTGGGCGATTGTCTCGGCACTAATGCCGTGGAGCGCCGCTTTTTCTTTATCAATGATGAAGCGAGTCTTGGGTTGATCTGCTTCCAGATAAGCATCCACATCCACGACACCGTCCGTATTCTTAAAGATTTTTCGGACTTCTTCAGCCAGTGCGCGTCGTGATTCCTCTGTTGGCCCGTATATTTCAGCAACGAGCGTTTGAAGCACGGGGGGGCCGGGGGGAACTTCTGCAACCGCAACTCGGGCGTCGTAATGGGCGGCGATTTGCGCAACACGAGGGCGAACACGTTTTGCAATATCGTGGCTCTGGGCTTTGCGCTTGGATTTTTCAACCAGATTCACCTGGATATCGGCAACATGCGGTCCCGAACGCATAAAGTAATGCCGTACCAGACCGTTGAAATTGAATGGAGACGCTACCCCGGCATAGATTTCATAATCTGAAACTTCGGGTTCGCTCCGGATGGCGGCTGCAATCTCTCTGGCGGCTTGTGCCGTGCGTTCGAGAGAACTGCCTTCCGGCATGTTGATGATGACTTGGAACTCGCTCTTGTTATCGAAGGGAAGCATCTTCACTTTGACCCAGCCGATGGCGACAGTCCCCATCGCGGCAACCAGCAAGAGCAGGATGATAGTGAGAAACAAATGTCTCCAATGTGATTGCTTGATCATGGGGCCCATCACATGCCGATAAAGCCGTGTGAAAGCGTCTTCCTCATGTTCGAAATGAGAATGATGTGATGCGTTATCGCTGGAACTATGCTGCGTGAGTGTTGAATATTTTTTCCCCCAACTTAGAATTCGGATGGCAGCCCATGGGGTGACAATGAACGCAATGGCCAGTGACCAAAACATGGCGGCTCCCGCCCCGATTGGAATCGGCCTCATATACGGCCCCATCAGTCCACCAACAAATGCCATTGGCAAGACGGCGGCAATCACCGCGAACGTTGCCAGGATTGTGGGGTTGCCAACTTCCGCCACGGCTTCTATGGCGATGGACGACCATTCCCGCCCCTTGTTTTGGGGCAGATGAAAATGCCGGACAATGTTTTCAACAACCACAATCGCATCGTCCACGAGAATTCCAATGCTGAAGATCAATGCGAAGAGCGTGATCCGGTTTAATGTGAACCCCTCCAGGTAGAATACCAACAAGGTCAGAGACAGCGTTGCAGGAATGGCAATTCCCACGATGCCGGATTCGCGCCATCCCAATGCCAGCCAGATCAGAACCGCCACACCAATCACTGCAATGCCCATGTGTAGTAAAAGCTCATTGGATTTCTCTGCCGCTGTCTTGCCATAATGCCGCGTGACCGTCATGTGAACAGAGCTGGGGATGATGCGTCCTTCGAGCGTTGCCACTTTCTTCAAAACATCGTTTGCCACGGAAATTGCATTGGCACCAGGTCGTTTTGCAATGCTTAACGTTACGGCGGGCTGTTCTTGGGCCATGTTGGAAACAGCCGCGCCCTGACCAAAGAAAACGTATTGAGAGGGATCCTCTGCTCCGTCCTGAATGTTGGCCACATCACGTAGATACACAGGTTTTTCCCCATAGACTCCGACAACGACATTCCGAACATCCTCGGCGTTGACCAGAAAACCACCCGTTTCGATGACCACTTCCTTATTGTTGCTTGTCAAACCACCGGCCCGATATTGCCGGTTAGCCTGTTGCAGCATGGGAACCAGACCCGCCACGCTCAAATTGCGCGAAGCAAGCCGGACTGGATCAAGTTGGATGCGCACCTGACGTTTTGCCCCACCGATCACCGTTGTTTCTGCAACCTGTGGAACCTGCTTCACGGCGTCATCCACCTGAGCCACCAGACGACGCAGTGTCAGGTGATCGTATTCCGTGCTATGGAATGTCAGGGCAAGGATCGGAACATCATCAATCGATTTGGCCTTGATCAGGGGCTCTGTGACACCATGGGGAATGCGATCGTAATTTGATTGAAGCTTGTCCTTTAGTTTGACAAGACTCTTTTCAACATCCTCACCCACTTTAAAACGGACAATGACCATGGATTCACCCGGTTGAGAGGTGGAATAGACATATTCAACCCCCGGAATTTCCCAAAGGAGTTTTTCCATCGGGCGAGTCACCCTTTCCTCTAATTCCCGCGCACTTGTGCCGGGCATGGAGACCATCACATCCACGATGGGCACTTTGATCTGGGGCTCTTCCTCGCGCGGCAGCATTATAACCGAAATGATCCCCAGAAGAATTGCTGCTAACACAATCAAAGGAGTTAGCTTTGATTGAATGAAAGCCTTGGCCATGTGTCCAGCCGGTCCGGAATGCCCGGAAGGCTGAGTTTGACTGTTTGAATTCAATTCGCTCATTTCGCTACGTCAGATTGAGACATCTTGTCTGGAAATAGTTACAACAATTCCTGACTTCTTTCCAGTTCTTGAAGATAACTAAATTGACATGGAGTCACGCGCTCTAGCAAGGAGAAGATGGAGGTCTTTTGCTCGTTCCCAATGAAAATAAACACTGTGTAAATAGTCCTTGATATTTTGTGATTTTTCGCTAACTTAAAAAAGATTCCTTTCTAGTTCGCTTTTAGGTGTTTGGCTGATTTTGCTGTACGTCAAGTAATGGATGCGCAGCAAAGGTGTCTATTTTACAGTGATTATCGCTTTTTTTGACAACGTTATCTGTTTAGTAACTTTTCAATAGAAAGTGTTTGTAACTATGAAATCCTGGACTATTGGAAGACGAACTGCCTTAGGGTTTGCCTTGGTTCTCTTTTTAACCATCCTTTTTGGACTCTTTGCTTACTTGCGTGTTCTGACTATTGAAGCGGATGAAATTCTCATCAGCGAAAAGTCAATCCCAACAACTCGAATCTGTAACGACCTCAATGGAAATCTCCAGGGCGCGATGCGTTTTATTTATGCCCATATCGGAAGTTCTGATCTTCAAGAAATGACGCAGATCGAACAACAGATAGCCGAAGCGGTGAGCAACAATACCACCAACTACGAGAAGCTTGACAAGATCGTGAAGTTTGAACAGGGACGAAAGTTGCTCGAGACACTGGAAACCTCACGAAAGGAATTTTCAAAGGCACGTGAGGAGGTAATTACCGTTAGCCGTCAAATTACAAACAATGTTCAAGCCTATCTACTGGCACGTCAAAAACTCGAACCAGCCAGCATCGCATATAAAAAAGACGTTGATGCTCTGTCGAAATACAGTGATGATTTTGCCAAGTCTGCAGCACAAGGAATTGCTAATGCAGTTCATCTTTCCAAAGTTGGTGTTTTGATCGGGATTACCATTACCTTGCTGGCTGGCATATTCATAGCCTGGTACATTACTCACACAACCAACAAGAGATTGAATCATGTGGCGGACGCGTTGAACGACGGAGCGAGCCAGGTGACAGCGGCGGCGGGGCAGGTATCCTCAAGCGGGCAATCACTGGCGGAAGGAGCGAGCGAACAGGCGGCATCGATCGAAGAAACCAGTTCGTCGCTGGAAGAAATGTCCTCAATGACCAAGGGCAATGCCGAGCACTCCCATAAAGCCAACGAACTGGGGA